>JAESGN010000026.1_pt1 | contig 587474 bp, 574 predicted proteins | sample 9269731 | NCBI WGS metagenome assembly JAESGN01 (sample SAMN15720683, study PRJNA650826) | algae metagenome | isolation source: Mojavia pulchra JT2-VF2 and co-occurring heterotrophs from desert soil | place: USA: Cadiz Valley, Joshua Tree National Park, CA | collected 1998-06-08 | reverse complement strand
AGAGCAGCGAACCGTCGAGGCAACCTGGCGCAAAGCAGGAGCTATCATCGACCTCGTCAGCCCCACCGAATGCGCCAACTACCTCGTCAACTCAGGATACGCTTCCGTGTAAACGCAGCACGCTCTAAGCCGGTTCCACGAAGCGGTCCAACACCCGCTTCACCCCGGCCTTCTCGAATTCGATCTCCAGCTTGTCGTCATCCACGTCCAGCACGCGGCCATAGCCGAATTTCGCGTGGAAGACGCGCGCGCCTCGGGCGAAGGCCTTCTCGCGTTCGGGCCGCTGGTCCACCTCCCACGCACCCGCCTCGATCACGCGCGGGCGGCGCTGCGAGGCGAGCGGCATGCCCGCCGAGAAGACGCTGGAAGGCATGCGCGGCGCCTGGGTGACGCCGCCCTCGCGCAGCACTTCGCTCTCGGGCAATTCATCGAGGAAGCGGGACGGGATGGAGCTCACCCAATTGCCGTAGATGCGGCGATTGGCGGCGTGGCTGATGGTGCAGTGCTTGCGCGCGCGCGTGATGCCCACATAGGCGAGGCGGCGTTCCTCTTCGAGCGACTTCGCGCCCCCCTCATCCAGGCTGCGCTGCGAGGGGAAGAGCCCTTCCTCCCAGCCCGGCAGGAAGACCATGTCGAACTCCAGCCCCTTGGCCGCGTGCAGCGTCATGATACCGACCTTCTGGCCCTCCGCATTGTCGTCATTCTCCATGACGAGCGCGATGTGCTCCAGAAAGGCGCCGAGGGTCGCGAAATCCCCCATGGCGCGGATCAGTTCCTTGAGGTTGTCCAGGCGCCCCGCGGATTCGATGCTGCGGTCATTCTTCCACATCTCGATATAGCCGCTTTCCTCCAGCACCTGGGCGGCGATGACGACGTGGCCTTCCTTCTCCAGGCCGGCATTCCAGCGCGTCAGGTTCTCCAGCAATTCGCGCAAGGCCGCACGCGGGCGGGGGCGGATGGCATCGGTCTGGCAGAGGCGGTCGGCCGCGAAGCGCAGCGGCATCTGCTGCTCGCGCGCCAGCTTGTGCATGGCCGCCATGGCGGTGTCGCCCAGGCCGCGCTTGGGGGTGTTCACGATGCGCTCGAAGGCCAGGTCATCGGCCGGCTGGGACAGGGCGCGGAAATAGGCGATGGCGTCGCGGATCTCGGCGCGCTCATAGAATTTGGCACCGCCGAAGACGCGATAGGGAATGGCGAGCGTGATCAGCCGCTCCTCGAAGGCGCGGGTCTGGAAGCCGGCGCGCACCAGGATGGCGATCTCGCCCAGATTCTGTCCGTCCCGCCGCGCCTCCTCGATGCGCGCGCCCACCATGCGGGCCTCCTCCTCGCTGTCCCAGAGCGAGACGACGCGCACCCGCTCGCCCGAAGCGTCGGCGCGGCCGGAGCGCAGCGTCTTGCCGAGGCGGCCCTCATTGCGCGCGATCAGCCCCGCGGCGGCGGCGAGGATGGGGCGGGTGGAGCGGTAATTGCTTTCCAGCCGCACGATCTGCGCGCCCGGGAAGTCGCGCTCGAAGCGCAGGATGTTCTCGATCTCCGCGCCGCGCCAGGAATAGATGGACTGGTCGTCATCGCCGACGCAGCAGATGTTCTTGTGGCCCTGCGCGAGCAGCCGCAGCCAGAGATACTGCACGAGGTTGGTGTCCTGGTACTCATCCACCAGGATATAGCGGAACAGGCGATGGTAGCTCGCCAGCACCTCATTGTTGGTGCGCAGGATTTCCGTGATGTGCAGCAGCAGATCGCCGAAATCGCAGGCGTTCAGCGCGATCAGCCGCGCCTGGTAGGCGGCGTAGAGCTTCTCCGCCCGGTTGTTCGCGTAGTCCGAGGTTTCGGCCACGGGAATGCGGTCCGGCGTCAGGCCGCGATCCTTCCAGCGCTGGATGACGGCCATCAGCCCATTGGGTGGCCAGCGCTTGAGGTCCACGCCCTCGGCCTCCATCACCTGCTTCAGCAGGCGCTGCTGGTCATCCGTATCCAGGATGGTGAAGCTGGAAGTGAGGCCCACCAGCTCCGCATGGCGGCGCAGCATGCGCGCGGCGAGTGCGTGGAAGGTGCCGAGCCAGAGCCCCTCGACCGGGCGGTTCAGGATGGCGCCCACGCGCTCGCGCATTTCGCGCGCGGCCTTGTTGGTGAAGGTGACGGAGAGCACCTGGTGCGGCTGGGCGCGGCCCGTCATCAGCAGATGCGCGAAGCGGGTGGTGAGCACCCGCGTCTTGCCGGTGCCGGCGCCGGCGAGGACGAGCAAGGGCCCATCCAGCGTCTCGACGGCCGAGCGCTGCTCCGGGTTCAGCCGGGCGAGATAGTCGGCAGGGGGGGCGGCCCCTGGGGAGGGGTCTGGGGGATATGGTGCGGACACGCCGACGCGTATAGAACATCTGGCGAACGCCACCAACCATGTCGAGCCCCTTGGACCGCACGCGCCGATTCCTGGAATGGTCTGCCCTGCACGGGGCGGCGCTGCTGGCCGGCAGCATCTTCGCCGGGCTGTTCATCCCCCCGCTGGCCGCCCTGTTCCGGGACGTGATCACCCCCGTCGTCTTCATCCTGATGGTGCTGGTGCTGCTGCGGGTGGACCCGGGCCAGGTGCTGGCCTATCTGCGCCGGCCGCTGCTGGTGGCGGCCCTGCTCGTCTGGCTGCTGGTCGCGACCCCCCTGCTGGCCTGGGCGCTGCTGACGGCGCTCGGCATCACCGGCCCCCTGGCCAATGGCCTGGTGATCGTGGCGACGGGCTGCGCCGCCACCTCCTCACCCGCCTTCGCGCGGATGGTGGGGCTGGATGGCGAGATCGCCTTCGTGGTGGCCGTGCTGTCCATCCTGCTGATCCCGATCACGGCGCCGCCCCTGGCGCTCGGGCTGCTGGGCATTGACCTCGCGATCTCGATGACCGGGCTGATGCTGCGCCTGGGCCTGGTGGTGCTGCTGCCGCTGCTGATCTCGATCGCCATTCGCCGGGTGGTGGCGCCGGCGCAGCTGAACCACTGGGGCCGCGCCGTGGATGGGGCGGTGGTGCTGCTGGTGGTGTTCTACGGCTTCGGCGTCATGGATGGCGTGCTGGCGCGCCTCCTGGTGGAGCCCGGCTTCATCCTGACCGGCGTGGCCATGGCCTTCGGCGGCACGCTCGCGATGAATGCCGCGACGGCCCTGGCCTTCACGGGGTTCGGGCAGAAGCTGGCCCTCTCGGCCGGGCTGCTGGCCGGCAACCGCAACATGGCACTGTATCTGGCGGTGCTGCCCGCCAACACCGACCCCGGCATCCTGCTGTTCTGCGTGTTGTGCCAGTTCCCGCTGTTCCTCAGCCCCTTCCTCCTGAAGCCGCTCTATGAGCGGATCCGAAGCTGGTAGGCCGGGCAGGGGCACCCCCGCCCCGCCTCTCCATGGCTGGTCACTAGGGCGTCGTGCAGGTCACCCCGGTGTAGCGGGGCAGGCCGCTCTGCGTGTCCGTGGCGGAGAGGCCGCCCGTCCCGGAAGAGTTGCTCACAAACTGCGTGCCCAGCAGCACTGTGATCTGCGAAAGACTCCCGATCGCGGTGTCGTTGCTGGAGGCCGGCGCGTTGCCGGAATGGACCGTGACGGCGCCACCACCACGGCTCAGCCCAGCCTCGCTGGCAGAGAAGGCGATGCGGATATGGCGGGCCGCCCCCCGGTTCTGCAATTGCACCCAATAATTGATGACGGAGGTGTTCCGCCCGGAAGAGGTGACCGTCCTGTAGAAGGCATCAGCCACCACGGTCCCGTTGCAGAAACTTTGCGCCTGGGCGGGCTGCCAAGGCAGCAAGCCAGCGAGAGCGGATGCCGCTGTGGCGACAAACATGGAGCGAAACCTGGACATTTCCCCATCCCCCTGCGGTGAGGCCGCCGTCATTGGCTGGAAACCGGAACCGGGAGCCAATAGGCAGGACCGCAGGGGAAGATCGCGGCGACCTATGGACGGAGCCAGCGCGCGGCTTCAAGGTGGCACGCCGGGGCTCCGGCTTCGGGGCTTCCGACCATCTCTATCCGTTCAAACGATCGCGTTTGAATGACGAGTTGTTTAGCCCCCCGGCGCGCGCAACGCTGCCGTGATGTCGCGGATGAACGCGCTCGGATCCGCGAGCGGCGGGTCTCGCCGCGGCATCGAGACGCGCAGCCGCAGCAATTGCCCGCCCGCGGCCCCCACGCAGGTGGTGCTGGTCACCGCCGTGCGGCCATAGGCGCCCTCGAGATCCGCGCAGCGGAACAATGGCTGGCCGGGCGGCTGGTCGCTCTCCCGCACCAGGCGCAAGCGGCGATGCGGGCCGGAGCCGCGCTGCGCCGCCGCCACCACACGCTGGTACTCATCCTGCACGACGAGGCTGCCCGGCCCGTCGGGCGGGGCGACCGAGGGCGGGCGCAGCACCTGCACGAAGCCCGCGGCACTGCGCCCGGCCGTCGCGTAAGGCACCTCCACCCCCGGCAAGGGCTGGTCGATCGCGGCGGTGGTGCCGCGCTGGAAGCTGGCCGCCTGGGCCGGCAGCCGCTCGGCCAGGCGCTGTGGCGCCGAGACGACGGGAACCGGCGCCGTGGCCGGCGCTTCGCCGCCCTCGGTCGCACAGGCCGCAAGGCCGGCCAGCAGCAGGAGAGAGAGTTTCCGCATCAACCCATCCGTACCAGGGGCGTGGGCGCTTCGCGATACTCGCCATGCGCCGCGCCGCCGCTCATGAAGCGATGCACATCCTCATAGACCATCTCAATGCCAATGTAGACGATGAGCGCGACACCGATATAGGCAACGACCGGGAAGCTCTCCAGCAGGCGCGCGATCAGCGTGGCCGCCACGCCCATCAGCAGGATGGAGATCACGAGGCCGATGATCAGCATGGACATGTTGCCATGCGCCGCACCCGCCACGGCCAGCACGTTGTCGAGGCTCATGGAAACGTCGGCGATGACGATCTGGCGCAGCGCGACCGCCATGGTCTTCGGCGCGGCGTCCGCGTGGTGGCCGGCCGCCTCGTCCTTGTCCTTCTGCCGCAGCTCCTTGAAGAAGCCATAGGCGATCCAGAGCAGCACGAGGCCGCCCGCCAGCATGATGCCGGGGATGGCGAGCAGGTACACGGCGGCGAGGCTGAGCACGATGCGCAGCACCACCGCCAGCACCATGCCGAAGAGAATGGCCTTGGAGCGCTGCTCCGGCGGCAGGCCCGCCGCGGCCAGCGCGATCAGCACGGCGTTGTCGCCGGACAGGATAAGGTTGACGCCGAGAATCTCGGTCAGGACGACCCAGTTCCAATCGGCCATGAAGGCGGCGAAGTCCATGTTCTCGTGCTTTCCTCAACTGGGATTGCCCGAAAGCTAGACTGCCCGCCTAAGCCTGTCTTTGCAGAACGGTCATTTCCGCGTCATTCCGCCTTGCGATGCGTTTCGGCCCGCGCATCGCCGCGGCGGGCACGCAGCACCGCCTCCACGATGAGGGCCGCCACGGCGGCGAGCACCGCCACCTGCAGCACCGTGGCGCCCGCCCAGATCCAGGCGGGGAAGACGCCCGGCAGCGCCAGGTAGCCCAGCGGGAGCAGCAGGAAGCCATAGGCCTCCGGCAGGCGGTCCGCGACCTCATGCGTGCCCGACCAGATCATGTCGAGCGCCACATAGACGATGATGAGCAGGCCGACCCAGGCGATCCAACGGTGCTTGTTCAAGAGGTTCGCGATGAAGGTGGCGGCGACGCCCATCAGGATGACCGAGATGGCGAGGCCCACGATCAGCACATAGGGGTGGTCCTTCGCGGCACCCGCCACGGCCAGAACATTGTCCAGGCTCATGGAAATGTCGGCGATCAGGATCTGCGTGATGGCCTGGCGCATCGTCTTGCGGGGCGAGCCGTCGGGGTTGGTCGTCGTCTCGTCATAGCCATCGGCCGGCGCCTCATGCCCGCCGCTGCGCAGCTCGCGATACATCTTCCAGCACACCCAGGCGAGCAGAACGCCACCGGCCAGCGTGATGCCGGTGATGGCCAGCAGCTGCACCGTGATGCTGGCGAAGGCGATGCGCATCACCGTGGCGGCAGCGATGCCCCAGAGCACGGCCTTCTTGCGCTGCTCAGCCGGCAGGCCGGCGGCGGCCATGCCCACGACGATCGCATTGTCCCCCGCGAGGACGATGTCGATCATCAGGACCTGCATGAGCGGTACGAACCAATCCGGCATGGGCGCGCCCTTCAAAATAAACTATTTGTAATCCAAGGCTTTTCTTGGCATTCCCACTTCTTTGACAGAGGAAGCGGCGCGCGCCAAGCCCGCTTGTCCGGATTTGCGGCAGGCGGCAAACCTGCCGCACGCGTTGTTGAGAGGCTCCGATGGTCCCCCGTTATTCCCGCCCCGCCATGGCCGAGATCTGGTCCCCCGAGACGCGCTATCGCATCTGGTTCGAGATCGAGGCACTGGCCGCCGAGGCGATGGCCGAGATCGGCACCATTCCTGCCTCTGCCGCCATTTCCATCCGAAAGGGCGGCGCCCCGCGCGTGGCCGCCATGGGTGCCGCCGATGTGGAGCGCATCGACGAGATCGAGCGCGTCACGCGGCATGACGTGATCGCCTTCCTGACCTGGCTGGGTGAAGGCATCGGCGAGGATGCGCGCTACATGCACCAAGGGCTCACGAGCAGCGATGTGCTCGACACCTGCCTCGCCGTGCAGATGACACGCGCGGCAGATTTGCTCATCGCGGATGTCGAAGCCGTCATGGCCGCGTTGCGAATGCGCGCCATGGAGCACAAGTACACGCCCACCATCGGCCGCAGCCACGGCATCCATGCCGAACCCACCAGCTTCGGCCTGAAACTCGCCGGCCATTACTGCGAGTTCGCCCGCAACCGCGAGCGCCTGATCGCGGCGCGCGCGGAAGTCGCCACCTGCGCCATCTCCGGCCCCGTCGGTACCTTTGCCAGCGTGGACCCGCGCGTCGAGGCGCATGTGGCGAAGAGCCTCGGCCTCGCCATCGAGCCGGTCAGCACGCAGGTCATCCCGCGCGACCGCCATGCGGCCTTCTTCGCGACGCTCGCCGTCGTCGCCGGCGCGGTCGAGCGGCTGGCGACGGAGGTGCGGCATCTGCAGCGCTCCGAGGTGCGCGAGGCGGAGGAGTTCTTCCACGCCGGGCAGAAGGGCAGCAGCTCCATGCCGCACAAGCGCAACCCGGTTCTCTCCGAGAACATCACGGGCCTCGCCCGCCTCGTGCGCGGCTATGCGATGCCGGCCTTGGAGAACATCACCCTCTGGCACGAGCGCGACATCAGCCATTCGAGCGTGGAGCGGGTGATCGGGCCTGATGCCACCATCGCGCTCGATTTCGCGCTGATGCGCCTCGCCGGGATGATGGAGAAGCTGACCGTCTATCCCGTGCGCATGACGGAGAACCTCGAAGGCCTCGGCGGCGTCGTGCATTCGCAGAAGGTGCTGCTGGCGCTGACGCAGGCGGGCCTCTCGCGCGAGGACAGCTACGCCGCCGTGCAGCAGGCCGCGATGGCAACCTGGCTGAAGCTCGGCCAGCCCGACGTGAAGAGCTTCGCCGAAAACCTGCTGGCGCGGCCTGAAGTGGGGGCGGTGATGGATGCCGCCCGCCTCCAGGCCGTGATGGACCCGCAGCTCGATTTCCGCCACGTGGACACGATCTTCACGCGCGTATTCGGGGCTTCGTGACGGAACTCTATATCGACGCCGATGCCTGTCCGGTGCGCGAGGAGGCGTTCCGGGTGGCGGGGCGGTTGCAGCTCCATACCCATGTCGTCTCCAACGGTGCGCGCGGCATCCTGCTGCCGGACAGCCCGCTGATCCATCGCGTCATCGTCACCGAGGGCGCCGATGTGGCCGATGACTGGATCGCGGATCGCATCACCGCGGCCGATGTCTGCGTCACGCAGGATATTCCGCTCGCCGCGCGCTGCCTGGAGAAGGGTGCCCGCGCGCTGAACAGCAAGGGCCATCGCTGGACGCTGGAGAATATCGGCAATGCGCTGGCCGGCCGCGCGGTGGCGGAGCATCTGCGCTCCACCGGGGCGCGCACTGGCGGGCCTTCGGGCATGACGCCGGCCGATCGCTCGCGCTTCCTCTCGGAATTGGACACGCTGCTGCGCGCGGCGATGCGCCCGCCCACGCCCAGCCTCAGGGTGCCGCCCGGCGGCTTCTGACGACGCCGGCGGGCGGGCCTCAAATCACCCCGGTTTCGCCTTGCTTCCGCCATCAGCGGGGCGCCTCATGGAGGTGGCCGCAACCAGATGCCGCAGGGCTCGTTGCCTGGATCGGTCACCCCATGATGGATTGGCCGTGGCCCTGGCTTGCAGGCCCGGCGGAGGGAAGTGCCATGCGTTGGCTGAAACCGGGCGTGATCCTGGGGGCTGTTGCGTTGCTCGCGGCCTGCGCGCCTGGCTATGTCTCGGGGCCGGTCTATGGCGGCGGCTACGGCTATGCTGGGCCCGCCTATGTTGCGCCGCGCTACTATGCGCCGGCCCCTCGCTTCTACGCGCCGCCGCCCCGCTTTTACGCGCCGCCGCCGCGCTTCTACGGCCCACCGCCGCGCTATTACGGCGGCTATGGCGGAGGCTACCGCGGCCCCTATCGCGGCCCCTACCGCGGGGGCGGCTGGCGGGGCGGCTGACGCCATGATCACGCCATGCTTCGGCCATGCTGGCGGTGTTCGCTGTGACGATCCAAGGAGGTTCCTCCGATGCGCCCATTCCATCGCCTGATGATCGCCGGCTTCCTCGCCCTCGGCGCGCTCGCGCCCGGTGCGGCGCAGGCGCAATACTGGGACAGGCCGGGCTACGGCTATCGCTATGCGCCGCCACCACCCGTGTATTACGCGCCGCCGCGGCCGATCTTCGTGCCGCCGCCCGTGATCTTCGTGCCGCCCCCGCCGCGCTTCCATGCGCCGCCGGTCTATTATGGGCCGCCGCGCCACCATTACGGGCGGCCCCATTATGCGCGCCCCCATTATGAGCGCCCTCATTATGGGCATCCCGGGCGCGGGCCGCATCGGCGCTGGTAGCCCTGAGGCCGGCTGAGCCTCAGGCGACGGCAGCCATCCGCTCCGGCGGCAGGGAGAGGAAGGCGCGCGCGCCGATCCCCGGCGCCGCCTCGATCACCAATTCGCCCCCATGCGCCCGCAAGAGGGAGCGCGCGAGCGAGAGGCCAAAGCCAACCCCGCGGGAACGATCAGCGCCGCCGTCATGCGCCATCGGCGCCAGATCCTCGATGGCCAGGCCCACCCCCTCATCCTCGATGACGATGGAAGCTGCGTGCGGCCGCAGGTCAGCGCGGATTTCGATCACATCGGCTTCCCCGGTCGCGCGGGCGGCGCGGCCCAGCACCTGCACCAGGGCCCCGCGCAGCGCGCGACGGTCCGCCGTCACGGCAAGATTCTCGATGGCCGGCGCAATGCGCCAGTGACGCTTGCCAGGGCCCAGCTGCGCGCTGGCAATGGCGACGGCCTCGCGCAGGATGGGTGCCAGGGGGAAGCGCTCCTCCTGCAGGCCACGGGCCGGCACGGCGCCGCCGGCTTCCTCGGCCGCCGCATCAGCCAGGGCGAGAAGGTGCCGCGCCTCCCCCTCGAAGGCGCGGCCGACTTCCTCTCCCCCCAACTGGGTGCCCAGAAGCTGCGCGCGCCCCAGCAGCGCCAGCCCCATGCTGTTCAAATCGCGCGAGAGCAGCGCGAAGCTGCGGCGCCGGTTTTCGGCGAGCGCGCGCTGCGTCGTGAGCTCCGCCGCGAGGCGGGAGGCGCGGGTGAGCGCGCCCAGCGTGGCGAGGCCGCCAGCGGCGGCAAGGACGGCGAGGGTGGCGTGGGCGGCGTCGATCATCATGCGACGATTCTGACCCCGATTCGGTTAACACGGGGTTAACGCCGAATTGGGACGAATCCCACAAATCGTTCCGGCTCCAGCTGGAACCGCCGCAAGATACGGAAACGAAACGATTTACCATCGCGACCAGTGTTAAGTCACGAGGCCTGTGCAGAACGGAAAATGCCGCGAATCGGGCAGTCGCCCCGATTCGCGGCATCAAACTCAAAGCTGTGCCAGGCAACCCCGGGCCGCGATGGCCCGGGCCGCAAGGTCAGGCCGCGGCCTTCTTGGCCTGGGCGCGCAGGATGCGGCGCTTCAGCACCACCGCCTCGGGCGGCAGGTTGCGCGGCTTGGTGGTGAGCAGGAAGGCGTCAATGCCGCCATTATGCTCGATGGTGCGGATGCCGTTGGTCGTCAGCCGCAGCTGGATCGAAGTGGCCAGCACGTCGGAGTAGAAGGAGGTTTCCTGCAGGTTGGGCAGGAAGCGCCGACGGGTCTTGTTGTTCGCGTGGCTGACATTGTTGCCAGACTGAACGCCCTTGCCGGTGATGCCGCAGCGGCGAGCCATGGTGATGATCCTGCAAACTGGGCGCGCACGGGAACCCCGGCGCGGAGGTAAATCGGAGGGCGGCGTATGCCGCACGCGCGCCCATGAGTCAAGCGCGCGCCGTCCGCCACCTGCGGCGGGTCAGCCCTTGGGCAGGGTCGGCAATTGCCGCAACTCGCCCGCCTCCACGCTGGCCAACGCCTGGCGCAGCACGCCAGCGATCGAACGGTCATCCATGCTGCGCGAGAGCAGCCCGAGGGCGCCGCCCAGCAGCGCGGAAGCGGCCGAAATCGGAGCGATCTGCTGCTCGAGCATGTACTCGATCGCCTTGTCCACCACTGAGCCCGCGTGGCTCAGATCCTCGGGGGCATCCCCATCCGCTGCTTGCATGTTCCGGCAACTCCAAACTTCTCGGCCAGATGGGGCCTTTCCAGCGGGCGGGAAAGGGTTCCAGGATTAAGGCTTTGTCATGCGGGCCTCGCCGGCTGCGCGGGCGCTGAGCCCGCTGCCGAATTCAGCCTGCGCCTGGGCCAGCGCCGCCGCTTCGGCCGCAGCCACCGCCTCGGACTGCCGGCGCCACATCTCGGCATAGAGGCCATCGGCCGCGATCAACGCGCCATGCGTGCCGCGCTCGGCGATGCGGCCATCCTCCAGCACGATGATTTCATCCGCTTCCACCACCGTGGAAAGCCGGTGCGCGATGACCAGCGTGGTCCGCCCGCGCGAAACGTCGCGCAGGGCCGCCTGGATCTCCTGCTCGGTGCGAGTGTCCAGCGCGCTGGTGGCCTCGTCCAGGATCAGGATGCGCGGATCCTTCAGGATGGTCCGCGCGATGGCCACGCGCTGCTTCTCGCCGCCCGAGAGCTTCAGGCCACGCTCACCCACGCGGGTCTTGTAGCCATCGGGCAGCTTGAGGACGAAGTCATGCACCTGGGCCAGGCGCGCGGCCTCCTCCACCTCGGCATCCGTGGCACCAGGCCGGCCATAGGCGATGTTGTAGCGGATGGTGTCGTTGAACAGCACCGTGTCCTGCGGGACGACGCCGATGGCGCGGCGCACGCTGTCCTGCGTCACGCTGCGCACATCCTGCCCGTCAATCCGCACGGCGCCGCCGGTCACGTCGTAGAAGCGGAACAACAGGCGCGAGATGGTGGATTTTCCCGCGCCGGTGGGGCCGACGATGGCGAGCATGCGCCCGGGCGCCACCTCGAAGCTGACGCCCTTCAGGATCTCGCGGTCCGGGCGATAGGCGAAACGCACATCGTCAAAGCTCACGGCGCCCGCCGTCACCACGAGGTCGGGCGCGTTCGGCGCATCCGCGATCTCGGCGGGCACGTCGAGGAGGAGAAACATCTCCTCCATGTCGGTGAGGCCCTGCTTGATCTCGCGATAGGCGAAACCGAGGATGTTAAGCGGCAGATAGAGCTGGATCAGGTAGGCGTTCACCATCACGAAATCGCCCACCGTCATCGTGCCTGCCGCGATGCCGCGCCCGGCCAGCAGCATCACGATGGTGAGCCCCGCCGCCATGATGGCGGCCTGTCCGGCATTGAGCATGTTGAGCGTGGTCTCGGAGCGCACATAGGCGCCCTCGTAGCGCGTCAGGCTTTCGTCATAGCGGCGGGCCTCGTGCCGCTCATTGTTGAAATACTTCACCGTCTCGTAGTTCAGCAGACTGTCCACCGCCTTGGTGTTCGCCTCCTGGTCCGTGTCGTTCATCACGCGGCGGAAAGCCAGGCGCCAGTTGGTGAAGAGCAGGGTGAAGGTGATGTAGCCGCCGATCGTGATCAGGATGGTCAGCGCGAAGGAGACGGCGAACATCCACCACAGGATGGCCGCGACCAGGAAGATCTCGACGATGGTCGGCAGGATGTTGAACAGCATGAAGTTCAGCACGATGGCGATGCCGCGCGTGCCGCGCTCGATCACGCGCGACAGCCCACCCGTGGCCCGGTCCATGTGGAAGCGCATGGAGAGCGCATGCATGTGCCGGAACACGCTCAGCGCCACCCGCCGCGCCGCGCGCGCCTGCACCTTGGCGAAGACGGCATTGCGCAATTCCGCCAGCGCTGAGGACATGACGCGCAACAGCCCGTAGCCGATGACGAGTGCCACCGGGATCGCCAGCATCGCCCCCACGCCATCCTTGGGCGCCAGCGCATCCACGGCCCGCGCATAGGCGATCGGCACCAGCACATTGGCCGCCTTCGCCGCGATGAGGCAGATCACGGCGATCACCACGCGGATCTTCAGCCCGCGCTCTCCCTCGGGCCAGAGATAGGGGAGGATGCTCCGCAGCGTGCGGGCGTGGTTGGTCGGCTTCGTCTCGCTCATGCCTACCATGTGGCCCGCGCCAAGGGATTTGGGAACCTCGCACCTTCCCGACCGGCGCCGTCCCTGCCACATGGCAGCGATGAGCAAACCCCTGTTCCGCCATATCGAGGCCTGCAACAACGCGCCCTCACCCGCGCACCTGCTGCCCTTCCATTTCGGGCGGGAGCAGGTGGGCTGGGTCTCGGCCGAGTTGGCGCGCGCGCTGACCTTCCTGCCGCAGGACTTCCATTTCGAGGGCAGCGGCGTCCACATGGCAGGCCGGCACCGCAGCCCCGCGAGCCGCAGCGACGCGCTGGCCGCCGCCGGGCGAAGCCTCGCCAAGCAGGGCTTCGGCCGGGTGCGCGGCGAGCTTTTCGACATCCGCGCGACCGCCGAGGGCCCGGTGCTGGGCACGCTGGATCGCGGGCTCGTGCCGCAATTCGGCGTGATCGGCCAGGGCGTGCACCTCAACGGCTTGGTCCGGCGCGCGGATGGCCTGCATGTCTGGGTGGGCGTTCGCGCCCGCAACAAGGCCGTGGCGCCCGGCCAGCTCGACAATCTCGTCGCCGGCGGCATCCCGGCCGGGCTCGATGCCCTGCAATGCCTGCTGAAGGAGGCGGGGGAGGAAGCCTCCCTGCCCGCGGACATCGTGGCAGGGGCGCGGCGCACTGGCCGCATCTCCTACATCCTGAGCAATGACGAGGGCCTTCGGCGGGACGTGCTGCACGTCTTCGACCTCGACCTGCCCGAGAGCTTCACGCCCCGGCCCAATGACGACGAGGTGGAGCGCTTCGAGCTCTGGCCCGCGCCCCGCCTGCTGGAGGCGCTGCGGGAAACCGAAAGCATCAAGTTCAACGTGAACCTGGTGCTGATGGACCTGTTCCTGCGCGAGGGGCTGATCGACCCCGAGGGGGCGGAGGGCCGGGCGCTCAGGGCCGGCCTCAACCAGGGGCCGTGATCAGCGCGGCAGGCGCTGCGCGGCGAGCGGCAATTCCAGGCTCTGTTCCTGGCAGGCATTGATGCGGCGCCGCTCCTCGGCGATGCCGCCCTGGTAGAGGATGCGGATGTCATAGAGGCATTCGCCCGGCGGGAGGCTGAAGGCCCGCGTGGCGCCGGCGCCGAGGGTTTCCGACTGGCCCAGCTGGTCCCGCCCCCAATCCGACTGGGAGGCCAGCGAGACATAGACATTCGTGATCACATGCGGCGTGCCGTTGCGGATGCTCAGTGCCGGCTGCCCGGCCGGCGCGCCCGCCGCCGGGGGCTTCGCCTGGCCCAGGGCCAGCCCCGGCAGGAGCACGAGGCCCAGCATCACGCAACGCAGCATCCGAAGCCTCCCGACCATCCCGCACCAGTTGATGATCGTTCCAGCCGACAGGCAAGCCATGGCGAGCTCAACCGTCCGGCCGGTACAGTTCCTGCTTGACAAACCGTCCAGCCGGTATAGTTCTTCGGCATGCTTGATGACGTGCCCCAGCCCGACGCCCGCACCCGCATCCTCGACGCCGCCGAGCGGATCGTGCAGGACAAGGGCGTGCCCGCCCTGACGCTGGAGGCCGCGGCCCGCGGCGCCGGCATCTCCAAGGGCGGGCTGCTCTATCACTTCGCCTCCAAGGAGGCGATGTTGAACGGCCTGGTCGTGCGCCTCGCCGAGTCCATCCGCATGAATTTCGACGCCGTGCTGGCGGCGCAGACCGGCCCCTGCCCGGCCACGAGCGCCATCTTCGCCTGGGCCTTCGACCATCCCGACCAGGTCTGCGAGGAGCATCAGCGCGCCGGCGCCGTCTTCCTCGCGGTCTTCCACCATGACCCGGCCATGCTGGCGCCGATCCGCGCCGTCTTCGCCTATATGCGCGAGCGGTTGCGCGCCGATGCCCTGCCGCCCGGCCATGCGCTGGCCATCATGGCGGCGAGCGACGGCCTCTTCTTCGGCCGGCTCTTCGGCATGTACGAGCAGAATGAGGAGGAGCGCCTCGCCATCCGTGCCGCGCTGGGCCGCCTCGCCGGGGAGGTGGGCGCATGAACCGCAAGCTGCTTTTGGGCGCCGCCCTCCTCGCCGCCGGCGCCGGCTACTACGTCTATGCCAACCAGGCCCCGCCGCCGCCCGCGCCCGTCGTCGCGGCCCCGGCCGCGCCGCTCGGCGTCGGCGCGCTTGGCCGCATCGAGCCCGCCTCGCGCATCCGCAAGCTGAACCAGCCGGGCGGCATGGCGGTGACGCGCCTCGCCCGCGTTTTCGTGGCCGAGGGCGACGAGGTCACCGAGGGCCAGCTCCTCGCCGAATTCGCCGATGCGGGGATGAAGGACGCCGCCGCCCAGCAGGCCGAGGCCAGTGTCGCCGAACTCCGCGCGGCACTCGCCCGCGTGCGGGAGGCCGGCCGCCCCACCGAGGTCGCCGCCCAACGCGCCCGCATCGCCGCCCTCGCCGCCCAGGAGGAAATTGCCCGGCGCGACGCGAACCGCACCGACCGCCTCGTGCCCTCCGGCGCCGGCTCCGAGGCGGCGGCCGAGCGCAACCGCTTCATCCTGGTCCGCCTCTCGGCCGAGCGCGCCCAGGCCGAGGCCGATCTGCAGACGCTCTCGACCCCTCGCGAGGAGGATGTCCGCCTCGCCGAGGCGCGCGTCGCCGCCGCCGAGGCGGCATTCGCCAAGGCCCGCGCCGATGCCGAGCTCGCCCGTGTCCGTGCCCCTATCGCCGGGACCATCCTGCGCATCTTCGCCCGCCCCGGCGACCAGGTGGGCAGCGATGGCCTGATGGAGCTGGCCGACCTCTCGCGCATGGATGTGGTGGCCGATGTCTTCGAGACCGATCTCGGCCGCCTCCGCCCCGGCATGACGGCCGAGATCACCATCCCCGGCGAGCGGCAGCGCGCGACGGCCACGCTGCGCGAGATCGGCTGGCAGGTGCGCCGCACCACCCAGGCCGGGACCGATCCCGTGGCCGCGGTGGATAGCCGCACCGTGGAAGTGCGCCTCACCCTCTCCGAGGAGGGTGCCGCGCTGCTGCGGCGGCGCACCGGCATGCAGGTGCAGGTCGCCATCCGCGCCCAGGACCCCGCGGTGGCCGCCCGATGAACCAGATCAGCACCACCGAGACGCTGTTGCCCTGGGCCCCGGAATTGACGGGAGAACCCATCCCGCCGACCCCCAAGCCCGCGCCCGGCGCCGCCGCCTTCCTGCTGCTGCCGCTGCGCCTCGCCTGGCGGCAGCTCCGCGCCGAGAAATCCCGCCTGCTCGCCGCCATGGCCGGCGTCATGTTCGCCTGCGTGCTGGTCTTCATGCAGCTGGGCTTCCGCGGCGCGCTGTTCGACAGCGCGACCAACATGCTGGGCGCCATGCGGGCCGACCTCTTCCTCATGCACCCCATGACCGATGCAAGCTTCCGCCCCGAGCCGCTGCCCCGGATCCGCGCCTTCCAGACGCTGGCCGACCCCGATGTCGCCGTTGCCGTGCCGATCTACCTGGCGCAGGCCGGTTTCCGGAATCCCGAGACGGGTCGCAAGCGGACCGTCCAGCTCATCGGCCTGGATGCCGAGGTGGGTGCCGTCGGCTTCACGGGCCTCGCCCCGCTGGTCGAAGCGCTGAAGCAACCCGACACCATCGCCTTTGACGTCCGCTCCCGCCCGGAATTCGGCCCGATCGGCCCGCTCTTCGCCGAGCGCGGGCCTTTCGAGGTGCAGGTTGGCCAGCGGCAGATGCGCCTGGTCGGCCTGGTCGAGATCGGGCCCAGCTTTGGCGCCGATGGCAATGTGGTGCTGAGCGAGACGAATTTCCGCCGCGTCTTCGAGCGCCGCGTCTCCAACACCGACCTCGTCGCGCTCAAGCTGCATGACGGCGCCGATGCGCGCGCCGTGCAGGCGCGGCTGCGCGCGATGCTGCCCGATGACGTCGTCATCCTCACCCATGCCGAGCTCGTGGCGCATGAGCGCAGCTACTGGGAGAACGGCACGCCCATCGGCTTCATCTTCGTCTTCGGCAGCCTGATGGGCCTCGTGGTCGGCATGGTGATCGTCTACCAGATCCTCTTCTCCGACATCGCGAGCCACATCTCGGAATACGCGACGCTCAAGGCCATGGGGTATTCCAATGGCTACCTCGCGCGCGTCGTGATGAGCGAGGCCTTCATCCTGGCCATCATCGGCTTCATCCCGGGGCTGCTGCTCTCCACCTGGCTGTACAATTGGGTGGGGGCCGCGACCTTCCTGCCGCTCGCGATGTATCCCGAGCGCGGGCTGACGGTGTTCCTGATGATCTTCACCATGTGCACGGCCGCGGGGCTGCTCGCCATGCGCAAGCTGAGGGACGCCAATCCGGCGGATATGTTTTGATTTTTCTCCCCACAAACCCGCTTCGCGTCTTTGCGGGGGCCCCGGTTGGTGCTGGTTCTGTGCGCGTCGGCTGGTTGGCGTGGCGAAGCCACGCCGCCCACCGGGGAGCGGCCATTGGGTTGGGCACAGCGCGTTCCCGGTTGGTCGTCCTGCTGCGAGGTGATTCGTGAACCCTGTCGAGCTTTCGGGCATCACCTTCGCCTATGGCGAAGGGGCGCTGCGGCGAGAGGTGCTGCGGGAGGTGGATCTGTCCATCGCGCCCGGCGAGATCGTGCTGCTGACGGGGCCCTCGGGCTCGGGCAAGACGACGCTGCTGACGCTGATCGGCGCGTTGCGCGCCATGCAGGACGGCCGCGCACGGGTGCTGGGCCAGGAATTGGCGGGAGCGAGCGAAAGCGACCGCGTGAAGCTGCGCGGGCGGATCGGCTTCATCTTCCAGAACCACAATCTGCTCGGCTTCCTGACGGCGCGGCAGAATGTCGCCATGTCGCTCGAACTGCATGGCGGCATGAACGAGAGCGCGCGCTTGGGGCGCGCGGGCGAGATGCTGGCCGCGGTCGGCCTCGCCGATCATGCCGAGAAGCCACCCTCCCGCCTCTCGGGCGGGCAGCGCCAGCGCGTGGCGGTGGCGCGGGCGCTGGCTGGCGAGCCCGGCCTGATCCTGGCCGACGAACCCACAGCGGCACTCGACAAGGTGAGCGGGCAGGAGGTGGTGCGCCTGCTACGCGACCTCGCGAAGACGCGCGGCGTGCCCATCCTGCTGGTGACGCATGACCCCCGCATCCTCGACATCGCCGACCGGATCGTCGCGATGGAGGATGGGCGCATCGTCCAGCCCGCTGCGGCCAGCGCCTGAGCCTCAGTGCGGGTGCGTCGCGTCGTAATGGCGCTTGATGACGCTGAGGCCCATCAGCACCCCGAAGGCCATCAGCAGCAGCGAGAAGGCGTAGAGATACCCATCCGCCCGCGCCGCGCCGAACAGCCCGACCAGCGCGAATACCATGTACAGGGCGATGAAGAAGCCGGAGGAAATCGGCATGGTCAGCCTCCTTTCTTGAGGTCGTCGTCGAAGAGAATGCGTGCGGCAGCGCCGTCCAGGTCATCATATTGGCCGGAGCGCATGGCCCAGATGAAAGCGGCGAGCGCCATGCCGCCCAAGAGAAGCGCCAGGGGAATGAGCCAGACCAAGGTATCCATCAGCGTCCCACCCTGAGTGCATTGCCGATGACGGCGAGCGAGGAGGTCGCCATCACCAGCGCGGCGATCAGCGGCGTGGCGAAACCGGCCACCGCCACCGGCACCGCGATGATATTGTAGCCGAAGGCCAGCGCGATGTTTTGACGTGCCGCAAGCTGTGCCCGGCGCGCCCGCCCCACCGCCTCGGCCAGCGGCAGCAGCCCGCCGCCCATCAGGACGAAATCGCTCGCCGCCTGAGCAAGATCGGTACCCTCGGCCGGCGCCGCCGAGACATGCGCCGCCGCCAGCGCCGCCGCGTCATTGATGCCGTCGCCCACCATCAGCACGCGGCGGCCCTGCGCGGTCAGCGCCGCGATGCGGGCCGCCTTGGCCTCGGGCGTGGCGCGCGCGGTGAAGAGGGTGATGCCCGCCTCGCCCGCCAGCCTTGCCACCACCTCGGGCGCATCGCCCGAAAGCAGCTCCACGCCGAGGCCGGCGCGCTGGAAGGCCTGGACCGCAGCGGCCGCATCGGCACGCAGCGAATCCTCGAAGCGGAAGCTCGCCAGCGCGTGGCCGGGCCGCGCCAGATGCAACGACATGCCGGCATCTTCCGGCAATCCCAGGAAGGCGGCGGAACCCAGCCGCGTCTCGCCCAGCACGAGGCCGGCGCCAGGCACTTCTTCCACACCGGAAGCCGGCGCCACATCCGGGCAGGCGCGGGAGAGGGCGCTCGCCAAGGGGTGCCGGCTGGCAGCGGCGAGGCTGGCCGCGAGGCTCAAATCCGCCTCCGTCCAACCGCCGGGCAGCAGGCGCGGACGGCCTTCGGTCAGCGTGCCGGTCTTGTCCAGTACCACATGATCCGCACTCGCCAGACGCTCGAGCCCGGTGGGCGAGGAGAGCAGAACGCCACGCCGGAACAGCGCGCCAGAGGCCACGACCTGCACCGCCGGCACGGCGATGGCGAGGCCGCAGGGGCAGGTGATGATCAGCGCCGCGACCGCCGGCACCAGCGCCGCTTGCCAGGGCAGCCCCGCCAGCAGCCACCAGCCGAGGAAGGTGCCGAGTGCGACAACATGCGCGACGGGCACATAGATTCGCGCCGCGCGATCGGCGAGGGAGGTATAGCGTCCGCGCGCCTGCTCGGCCTGCTCCAGCATGCGGCCCATGGCGGCGAGCGAACCGTCGCCGGCAGCAGCCGTCACGCGCGCGACGAAGGGCGCGCCCATGTTCACCCCACCCGCCGCCAGCGCCTCGCCCCGCGCGAAATGGCGCGGCAGGCTCTCGCCCGTGGTGGCGGCGGTGTCGAGCAGCGCGGTCGCATCCTCCAGCGCAGCATCGAGGCGCAGCCGCTCGCCGCTGGCCACCAGGATGCGCGCACCCACCGCCACGCGCTCCATCGGCACGGCCAAGGGGGCGGCATGCGCCTCGCCCAGCACGGTGACCGCACCTTCCTGCAAGGCCAGCAATTCGGCCGCACTCTGCCGTGCCCGGCGCCGCGCTGCGCGGTCCAGCACGCGGCCGGCGAGCATCAGCGCGAGCAGCGCCGTCGCGCCATCGAACCAGGTGAAATCGCCATTGCGCATCGTCTCGCTGAGCGACATGGCCGTGGTGGCGAGGATGCCGAGCGAGACGGCGCAATCCATGTTGAGCCGCCCTGCACGCAGGCCCCGCCAGGCCGAGCGGAACAGCGGCATGCCGGCATAGGCGATGGTCGGCATGCCGATCAGCGCGGCCAGCCAATGCATCATGTGGCGCGTGTCGGGCCCCATGTCGCTGCCCGCCCAGACCGCGACCGAGACGAGCATGACATTCATCGCGCCGAAGCTCGCGATGCCGAGCGCGCGGGTCAGTTCGCGCCCTTCCGCATCCTCGCTGGCGCGCAGGCAGGCGGGCGAGAAAGGGGCCACGCGGAAACCGAGCCGCGCGACCAGCGCCGCCAGGTCATTGCCGCGCCCGGCCTCGCCGCGCCAGGTCACCGAGAGCCGGCGCGTCGAGAGATTGGCGCGGGCGCGCGTCACGTCAGGCTCGGCCGCCAGCGCCTGCTCCACCAGCCAGATGCAGGCGCCGCAGGTCAGGCCCGCCACCATCAGCTCCAGCGTCTGCGTGCCGTCGCGGTTGGCGCGGGCGAGGCTGGCGAAATCCGCGCTCGGCGGATCGAGCGGCTTGAGCAGACCCTCCGCGCCCTCACGTCGGCGATAGAAGGCATCGAGGCCGAGGCCTTGCACCAGCGCATGCGCGCCCTCGCACCCCGTGCAGCAGAAGCGGGTGGCGCTGGGCGCGCCGCAATGCGCGCAGACGGGGCGGCCGATATGGCTCACGGCAGCGTAAAGCGCTGCCGCAGGTCGTGCCGCTCGCCGCTGGCGGAGGTCAGCAGGCCGCGGAACTCCCAGAGGCCGGCCCGCAGCTCAGGCAGCTCCAGCGTGAAGCGGCCCGTGGCGCTGGTCTCGGGCAGGGCCACGCGCTCGCCATCCAAGGGCCGCAGCAGATGCGCCTCCAGCACGCCCTGGACGGGCGCGCCGCCCAGGTCCCGCGCATTGACGATGATGCGCCCGGCCTCGATCCGCGTGTTCAGCGTCCAGCCCAGCGCATCCTGCCGTGCCGCTTCGGCCAGCACGTGGTTGTAGGTGCGGCCGCGGTCATAGGCCTGGCCCACGCTGACGCCGGTGAAGGTGGAGAGCGCCTGGAAGATCAGCACGCCGTTCACCACGACCACCACCAGCATGCCGCCGACGAAGATCCAGGGAAACCAGCGGCCGCGGGTCGGATCATGGGCTGGGATGTTCATCGGTCGGGCCCCACGAAAACGCTGGCATGGCGCAGGACCGTGCGGCCCTCGGCATCCAGCAGGCGGAAGGTGATGGGCGTGCTGCCAAGCAGGCGCAGGCCCTCCGGCGCGGTGACGAGGGCGCGCCATTGGGTGATGCCGTCCTCACGCGTCGTCAGCAGCGGGCGGCCCTGGGCGTCGAGCGCCGCATCCTGCACGACGAGGCGCAGGCCCTGCGGGCCTTCCAGCACCAGCGGCAGCGCAAGCTCGCCGCGCAGCTTGTTGGCCAGCTTCAGCGTGAAGCCATTGCGCAGCCCGCCATCGGAAAGCTGCACATAAAGCGGCGCGCGGTCGCGCAGGACGGTCAGCGTCAGCGTCTCGCGCAGCAGCCAGGCGCCCAGCATCACCACCACGGCGGCACTGAGCACGCCGGTATAGACCATGGTGCGCGGGCGGATCACCCTCTGCGGCGTGCGCACCGCCATGCCCTTCGCCAGCCGCTCGGGGCCCGGCGCCATGCCCTTGGTCGCGGCCTCGCTGGCGGCGAGGTTCTTCAGCGTCTCGAAGGCGATGAGGCCGGTGGGGCGGTCCAGCCGCTTCATGACATCATCGCAGGCATCCACGCAAAGGCCGCAGCCGATGCATTCCAGCTGCTGCCCGTCGCGGATATCAATGCCGGTGGGGCAGACATGCACGCAGGCCTTGCAATCCACGCAATCGCCGGCGCCGGCGTCGGTCGGCTTGCCGCGCGGCTCGCCCCGCCAATCGCGATAGGTGACGACGAGGCTGTTCTCATCGAGCATCGCGCCCTGGAAGCGCGGCCAGGGGCACATATAGGTGCAGACCTGCTCGCGCGCGGCACCGGCCAGCACGTAGGTGGTCGCGGTAAACAGCGCGAAGAAACCATAGACGGTCAGGCTCGCCTGGCCGGTCAGCATGTCCCAGGTGACGGTCGGCGCATCGTTGAAATACATGATCCAGGCGCCGCCCGTCGCCATGGCGATGGCGAGCCACGCGGCGTGCTTGCGGATCTTGGCGCGCCACCAGGCGCGGTCCTTCGGGCCCTGGTCGAGCTTGATGCGCGCGTTGCGGTCGCCCTCGATCTTGCGCTCGATCCACATGAAGAGATCGGTCCAGACCGTCTGCGGGCAGGTGAAGCCGCACCAGACGCGCCCGAACAGCGACGTCACGGCAAACAGGCCGATGGCGCCCAGCACCAGGATGCCGGTCAGGAAGTAGATCTCCTGCGGCCAGAGCTCGAACCAGAAGAAGAACAGGCGGGCATTGCCCATATCCACCAGCACCGCCTGGTCCGGCGCATTCGGCCCGCGATCCCAGCGCAGCCAGGGCACGACGTAGTAGAGCCCCAGCAGCAGGACCAGCACGGCCCACTTCACCCGCCGCACCACGCCCTGTACCGAGCGGGGATAGACCTTCTGGTGCGAGGCGTAGAGCGAGGATTCCTCGATCTGGGGCGCTTTGGGCGGGATCACGGACATGGTGGCGCCTTATTCCCCCCCGCCCAGTGCGTGCACATAGACGGTGAGCATGTTGATCATCGCGGGGTCGAGGCGACCCTGCCAGGAGGGCATCACGCCGGCGCGGCTATAGGCGATGCTGTGCATCACCGCCGCCTTGTCGCCGCCATAGAGCCAGATGCGGTCATTCAGCCGTGGCGCGCCGAGGTCGCGATTGCCTTCGCCGCGCTCGCCATGGCAGCTCGCGCAGTTCTCGGCGTAGAGCGCCTCGCCGCGGGTCACGGCGGCGGGGTCGGTGCTGCGGCCGGTCAGGCTCAGCACGAATTCCGCCGTGTCGCTCACCTGCGCCGCGTTCAGCATGCCGGTCGCCTGGAAGGCGGGCATGGCGATGCCGCGCTGATCGTCGCTCTCATTCGCGCGCACCCCATGCTTGATGGTGTGCTGGATGGCGTCGAAGCTGCCGCCATAGATCCAGTCGTCATCGGCGAGGCTCGGGAAGCCACCTATGGCGCCCTGCCCGCCCGCGCCATGGCAGCCGGCGCAGTTGTTGGCGAAGGCGATGCGCCCGCCGGCGAGTGCGAAGGCGCGCAGCTCAGGATCGGCCGCAATCTCCTCGGGTGTGGCCGCGCGCAGCCGGGCCATCATCGGCTCGATCCGCGCGCGTTCGGCGGCCTGCTGCGCCGGCAGCGCGCCGCGCGCGGTCCAGCCCAGCAGCCCCGTCGCGCCGGTGATGGGCAGCGCCGGATAGAGAACGACCCAGACCAGCGAGAAGGCGATGCAGGCATAGAAGGTGTAGAGCCACCACTTGGGCAGCGGCGTGTTCAGCTCCTTCAGCCCATCCCATTCATGGCCGGTGGTCATCTGGCCGGAGACGCTGTCCTTCTCGATCTTCGTGGGCCCCGTCTTGCTGGACATGTCTCAGCGCCTCCCGTCTTCGTCGTCCTGGAAGATCATGCTTCCGCGTTGTTGCCATTCCGCCCGCTTGGAGGGGCGCAGCGTCCAGACCAGGATCCCGCCGAAGAGCAGGAAGAACCAGGCGACCCAGAGCGAGTTGAAAAGCGATTGCAGCTCATGCATGGCGCGCCCTCCTCACTGCTGCCGCAACTGCGCGGGCGTCACGTCGCGGAACTGCACGAGCGTGCCCAGCATCTGCATGTAGGCGACCAGCGCATCCATCTCGGTCACCACGGCCGGGTTACCGTCGAAGGCGCCCTGCCGCGCCCGGGCGTAGCGGCTGGAGAAGGCCGCGCCTTCCGCCTCGGGCCGTGCCTGCGCCTCCAGGTCCGCCCGCGCATTGGCGATCATCTCCTCGCTGTAGGGCACGCCGAGTGCGCGCTGTGCCCGCAGGTGCGACTGGATGTTCCGGTAGTCGAGCGGACGGTCCAGGAAGCTGTAGGGCGGCATGATGCTCTCGGGCACCAGGGCGCGCGGGCTGCGCAGATGCTGGGCCTGCCAGTCATCCGAGTACTTGCCGCCGACGCGAGCGAGGTCAGGGCCCGTGCGCTTGCTGCCCCATTGGAAGGGGCGATCATACATGCTCTCGGCCGCCAGGCTGAAATGGCCGTAGCGCTCCGCCTCGTCGCGGAAGGGGCGGACCATCTGGCTGTGGCAGGCGTAGCAGCCCTCCCGCACATAGATGTTGCGGCCGAGGAGTTCGAGCGGCGTGTAGGGGCGCACCCCTTCCACGCGCTCGATCGTGCTCTCGACGGTGAAGAGCGGCACCACTTGCGCGAGGCCACCGATCGAGATGGTGATGAGGGTCAGCACGCCGAGCAGGACGACGTTCCGCTCGATCATGCCATGGGAGAATTTCTTGAGCATGGGAGCCTCCTTCACTCGGCCGCCACGGCGCCGACCGGCATGCTCGCCGGGGCGGGCACGCGCAGCTCTTCGCTCGTGATGGTCTTGAACATGTTCCACGCCATCAGCAGCGCGCCGGTCAGGTAGAGCAGGCCGCCCAGCACGCGGATCACGTAGTAGGGATGCATGGCGGCGACGGTCTCGACGAAGCTGTATTGCAGGAAGCCCAGCTCGTCATAGGCGCGCCACATGAGGCCCTGCATGATGCCCGAGACCCACATCGCCGTGATGTAGAGAACGATGCCGAGCGTCGCCAACCAGAAGTGCCACTCGATCAGGCGGGCGCTGAACATCGCGCGCTTCTTCCACAGCACCGGAACCAGCCAGTAGAGCGCGCCGAAGGTGATGAAGCCGTTCCAGCCCAGCGCGCCCGAATGCACGTGCCCGATGGTCCAGTCCGTGTAGTGCGACAGGCTGTTCACCGCCTTGATGGACATGACCGGCCCCTCGAAGGTGGACATGCCGTAGAAGGCGACGGCGGTGACCGAGAAGCGCAGCCCAGGATCGGTCCGCAGCTTGTCCCAGGCGCCCGAGAGCGTCATGATTCCGTTGATCATCCCGCCCCAGCTCGGCATCCAGAGCATCACCGAGAACACCATGCCGAGGGTCTGCGCCCAGTCGGGCAGCGCGGTGTAGTGCAGGTGGTGCGGGCCGGCCCAGATGTAGAGGAAGATGATGGACCAGAAGTGCACGATGGAGAGCCGGTAGGAATAGACCGGCCGGTTCGCCTGCTTCGGGATGAAGTAGTACATCATGCCGAGGAAGCCCGCGGTCAGGAAGAAACCCACCGCGTTGTGGCCATACCACCACTGGATCATCGCCCCCTGCACGCCGGCCGGCGCCGCGTAGGAAAAGGTGCTGCCCCAGCCGAGCGGGAGCGAGATGTTGTTGCCGATATGCAGCACGGCGACGGTGATGATGAAGGCCAGCAGGAACCAGTTGGCCACATAGATGTGCGGCTCCTCGCGCCGGACGATCGTGCCGCCGAAGGCCACCAGGTAGATCACCCAGAGCACGGTCAGGAACAGGTCCGAGAACCATTCCGGCTCCGCATACTCCTTGCCCTGCGTGACGCCGAGCACATAGCCCAGCGCCGCCGTCACGATGAAGAACTGGTAGCCCCAGAAGATGAACCACCCCATCTCCTCGCCGCCGAACAGCCGCGCGCGGCAGGTCCGCTGCACGATGAAGAGGCTGGTGCCGATCAGCGCATTGCCGCCGAAGGCGAAGATCACGGCGCTGGTATGCACCGGGCGCAGCCGCCCGAAGCTGGTCCATTCCAGATCGAGGTTGAGCAGCGGGAAGGCGAGCTGCGAGGCGATGACGACGCCCACCAGGAAGCCCACCACGCCCCAGAACATGGTGGCGATGGCAAAGGCGCGGAGTGGCGCCTCCACATAGTCGGGGGGGCTGCGCACAGCCATTGCGCCTGATGGGGCGGCACCTGCCAGGGCCATCGCTCTTTTGTCCTTCCTCATGCCGGCGCAGCGGGGCGCCTTGCGAATCAACGTTGGCACGGAAGCATCCCAAGAGGGCAAAGTCTTTGATCAGGATCAATGCGCGTTGCACCTGATGCGATGCTAGATTGCGCGAGCCGCATCAGAGCGCGAGGCGAGGGCATGAACAGCGAAACGATCAGCACACCCGGCAATGAGTCCGGCACGCCGCTCACCGGCAGCCGCGTCCGGCGCGTCAGCACGGACCGGCCCTGGACCTGGCTGACCCTCGGCTGGCGGGACATGATGGCCAACAAGGCCGTCAGCCTGTCCTACGGGGCGGTGCTGGCGCTGGCGGGCTGGATCTTCACCTGGCTGATGTTCGAGGTCGGCACCGCCTGGGCCATCCTGCCGGCCACCGCCGGCTTCTTCATCCTGGCGCCGCTGCTGGCTGCCGGCCTCTACGAGACCAGCCGCCGCCGCGAAGCGGGCGAGGGCACCACCCTGGCCGAGGCGGTGGCCGGCTTCCGGCGGAACCCGACGCAGATCGCCATGATCGGTGCATTGCTGCTGGTGCTGCACCTCTTCTGGGTGCGCATCGCGGGGCTGCTCTTCGCGCTGTTCTTCGGCATCAACTTCGCCCCCTCCCTGGCCGAACTGCCCATCGCGCTGATGCGCAGCGATGATCTCTTCCCCTTCCTGTTCATCGGCACGGGCCTCGGCTTCATCCTGGCCTGCGTCACCTTCTCGGTCGCGGCCGTCTCGGTCCCCATGCTGCTGGACCGGCCGGAGATGAGCTTCCTGGAGGCGGTGACCGTCTCGATCCAGGCGGTGATGGAGAATTGGCGCGCCATGGCGCTTTGGGCCGGGCTGATCGTGGTCTTCACCGGCCTGGCGCTGGTGCCGTTCTTCCTGGGCCTGGTCATCGCCCTGCCGCTGATCGGCCATGCCACCTGGCACGCCTATCGGGATCTGGTGGTGCGCTGAGGGCGGCTACCAGCCGGCCTGGAAGGCAATGCCCTGCGGGAGCATATGGGTCTGGGTTTCATCGAGATCCAGCCCGCGGACGAAGTCCTGCAGGTAGGTGTTCGAGGAAACGCCCCGGTGGAGAAGGGCATCCGTGAAGCTCTCCGCCCATCGCGAGGCCGCAGGCGCGCCGGATGTGTTGATGAAGAGCTGCTCCAGGAAAGAGCCCCCCACGCGCAACGGGGCCAGCACGCCCTGCACCGGGGCAAAGATGTTCATGAGCTCGAGGTGCCGCGTCTCCCCGGCGATGATCTGCTCGGCCCACCAGAGGCCGAGGGTCGCGGCATCAACCTGCACGGGCGACAGGTCGTCCAATGCCTCGACCCAGTCGCGCGGCACGAAGATCCCGCCATTCTCGGCGCGCTGCCGGGCGTGGCCCAGTGAATCGACGCGCCATTTCACGAAGTCCTCGACCAGCGCTGCCCGGCTCAGCCCGCGGTCCAGTCGGCCGGCATGGAAGCTGATACCGCCCGCATCGGTCCAACCGACGCTGTTCGTGTACATCAGCTCGGCGAAGCCCGTGTTGGTGCGCTCGCCAAAGCGGCCGGCGAATTCGGTGCCGGCCAGCAGGTCGCCCGCCAAGGCCTGCGTGGTGCCGCCGCCCGCGAGCCGCGCGACGCCGGCCGCCATCTCGGCATGGCGCGGGTCACGGTTGAGGACGGTTTCGTAGATCGCCCAGACCCGTCCGGCCAGGCCATCGCCCGCGAAGGTGATGTAGCCGTCCAGCAGGTCGATCACGGCGGGCTGCTCGAAGGTCACGGCGCCGCCATCGCGCAGCTGGACATGGATGATGGAGCCATAGTCCCGGATCGAGGCGATCTCGTGGCTCATGCGCATCGAGAACAGGTTGCCCGGCCCCGCCCAGCGGAACCCATGGGCGGATTCATGGCTCTCCAGCAGGTCCACCGTGCCGCCATCGTTGATGCCGAGGGCGGTGACTCCGATGGAGAGCGTCAGCGCCGCGGATTGCAGCCCGTCCGAAACGGTGATGACCAGTTCACGCTCCGGCCCGTCGGCCAGCGGGATGGAGAGGCCGGCGCGCAGGCGCAGCATGTCGCCCACCACCTCGAACAGCCATTGGTCATCCTCGCGGATGGTGAAGGTGAAGCCGGTGGTCGTATCGGGGTCGGTCACGCGCAGCCGGCCGATATTGACCCCTGCCGCCCCCGCGGCAACGACGCCGCCGCTCGCGAAGGACAGGGCCTGGGGCGGCGTGTCGTCCAGGTTCAGCACGCTGACGGTCCAGCCGGAGAGGCTTTGCAGGACGGTGCCGTCCGTCATGAAAAACTGGAGCGCGAAGGCGATGTTGGGCGCCAGGTTGTTCGCCACGAACCATTCATGGTCCGCCCGGGCGAGGGGCGTGATCGTCAGGATGCCGGTGCTGCGGTTCAGCGAAACATCGAAGAAGTTGCTGCCCAGCCCGGTGATCTCGACGAGGCGGATCAGCGCCGGGTTGATGCTGATCCGCAACTGGCCGGTCCAGTCCCAGAGGGGCGTGTTCTCGTTGATCGAGGCGGGCAGAGAACCCGTGACCGCGACACCCGACATGTTCCGCCACCCTCCAGCTTCAGGCCGCGCCATTCCGGCCCTGGCGGGACTGTCGCATGGCCATGGTGAAGCAAGCGTGAAGCGGTGCCCTCAGGCGAGGAGCTGCACCGCGAGGCCGGCCAGCACGGCCGCGTTCAGCAGGAAGAGCACCCCGCCCAGCGCACGCCAGCGCGGACCGACGGCATGGCCGAAAAAGCGCCCGAGCAGCGCCACCGCCGACAGCGCCGGCGCGGTGCCAAGGACGAAGGCCAGCATGGCCAGCCCGCCGGCCAGCGCACTGCCCGAGGCCGCGGCCGCCGCCAGCGCCGCATAGAGCAGCCCGCAGGGCAGCGCCGAGAGCAGCAGGCCGAGCCGGACGCCCCGCCAACCCGTCGGTGCCGCGAGCAGGCCGCCGAGCCGCGCTTCCAGCACGCGCGGCAGGCGTGGCGCGGGCAGGCGGGGCAGCAGGGCGGCCAGGCGAGCGGAGGCCTGGGCCAGCATCAGGAGGCAGGCCAGCAGCAGCAGCAGCGCGGCCACCCAGCGCAGCCCGCTGGCCTGGGCCAGCAGCGCGCCGGCGCCGCCGGCCACGGCGCCCAGCAGCCCGTAGCCGATGCCGCGCCCCAGATGGTAGGGCAGCAGCGCTGCGCCCCCGAGCCGCCGCAGCATGCCGCCGCCCAGGCTCGCATCCGCCGTCGCCGCCGCCTGCGCGAGCACGAAGGGCCCGCACATCGTGGCGCAATGCGACAAGCCGCCCGCGAGCCCTGCGAGGAACAGCGCGCCCATCAGCGCGGGCAGCCCGGCGGGGCCGAGCGCGGCCAGGTCATGAAGGCAATTGGCGAGCACGGGCCGCTTCTATCCCTTCCCAGGCGGGTCGGCTTTGCGCCGCCGCAAATGCGCCATCATGCCCGATTTGCACGGCGCCGGCCTATCGTGCGCCACGCCGCGCTCTGCTAGAGAAATGCGATGCTTGCATTGACCATGGGCGAACCCGCCGGCATCGGCGCCGAGATCGCCGTGAAGGCCTGGCACGCGCTGCGCGCCACCGGCCCCGCCTTCCTGCTGCTGGACGATGCGGACCGGCTGGCGGGCGCGCCCATCCAGCGCATCGCCCACCCGGGCGAAGCGCGCTTCGCGGACGCGCTGCCCGTGCTGCACCGCCCCCTCCCCGTCCCGGCCATTCCGGGCCAGCCGCAGGTGGCGACGGCCGGCGCCGTGCTGAGCGCCATTCGCGACGCGGTGGCGCTGGCGCTCTCCGGCGCGGTGGATGGGGTGGTGACCAATCCCATTCAGAAATCCGTCCTCACCGCTGCGGGCTTCCCGCATCCCGGCCATACCGAATTCCTGGGCGAGCTGGCCGGCACCGGCGTGCCGCCCGTGATGATGCTGGCCTGCCCGCAACTGCGCGTCGTCCCCGTCACGGTGCACGAGCCGCTGGCCCGCGCCATTGCGCGCCTGACGCCCGAATTGATCGTCGAGCACGCCCGCATCACGCATGCCGCGCTGGTGCGGGATTTCGGCATCGCCGCCCCGCGCCTGGCTGTCGCCGGGCTGAACCCGCATGCGGGGGAGGCCGGCACGCTCGGCCATGAGGACCAGGCGGTCGTGGCGCCCGCCGTCGCACGGCTCCAGGCGCTGGGCATCGCCGCCACCGGCCCGTGGCCGCCGGATACGATGTTCACGGCCCATGCCCGGCCGACCTATGACGCCGCCATCTGCCTCTACCACGATCAGGCCCTCATCCCGATCAAGACGCTGGACATGGCGGGCGGCGTGAATGTCACGCTTGGCCTCTCCATCATCCGCACCAGCCCCGATCACGGCACCGCGCTCGACATCGCGGGCAAGGGGCTGGCCAGTGCCGAGAGCCTGGTCGCCGCCCTCCGCCTCGCCGCCCAGCTTGCCGAACACCGAAGGAACCGCCCCTGATGCGCCTCTCCGTGAATGTGGACCATGTGGCGACGCTGCGGAACGCCCGCGGCGGCCATTTCCCCTGCCCGGTCGAGGCCGCGCGCATCGCCATGGCGGCGGGCGCCGATGGCGTGACCATGCATCTGCGCGAGGATCGCCGCCATATCCGCGACCGCGACCTGGAGCGGGTGGCGACCGAGGTGGAAACCCGCCTCAACTTCGAAATGGCCGGGACGGAGGAGATGGTGGCCCTGGCCGAGCGCCTCCGCCCGCCCGCGATCTGCATCGTCCCCGAGAAGCGCGCCGAGCTGACCACCGAGGGGGGCCTCGACGTGCTCCGCGCCGGGCCCTTCCTCGCCGAGGCGATCCGCCGCCTGGCCGGCCTCGGCATCGAGGTTTCGCTTTTTGTGGAGCCCGACGCATTGCAAATTGCAAAGACCGCGGAGCTGGGCGCCCAGGCGATCGAACTGCACACCGGCACCTATGCCGATGCCCCCGCCGAGGCCCGCCCCGCCTTGGCCGCGAAGCTGGCGGAGGCGGCGAGATATGCGAAAATCCTGAATCTTCAATGCCATGCCGGCCACGGCCTGAGCTATGAGACCATCACGCCGATCGCCGCCATCCCCGAAATCAGCGAGGTCTCGATCGGCCATTTCCTGATTTCGACCTCGGTGTTCGAGGGGCTCCCCACCGCCATCGCACGGATGAAGGGGCTGATCGCCGCCGCCCAGGGCTCAAACGGCGGCTGAATTCGCGCTGGCATGGCGGCTGCAAGACATGGTCACGACCCGAAGCAGACAGGAGTTGGATCATGTCCGTGACCTACACCGCCTCCCGCCGGCAGCGCGCGCGGGAGGAGCAGCCCTCGGCCCTCTCCTACTGGGGCACAGGCTTTGCCTGCCTCGCCTTCCTGGTCTTCGTGTTCTGGCTGGCCGGCCTGAAGTTCTGAGGCCGCCTCAGGCGGCGGCCACAGGCCGCGCGCCGAGGATATGGGCGATCGCGTAGGTCAGGTCCGGCCGGTTGAGCGTGTAGAAGTGGAACTCGTCCACGCCGTTCGCCTGCAGGATGCGCACCTGCTCGGCGGCCACCGTCGCGGCCACCATGCGCCGCGTGGCCTCATCCTCATCCAGCCCGTCGAACAGCTTCTCCAGCCAGGCCGGCACCGAGGCGCCGCACATGGCCGAAAAGCGCTTCACGCTGGCGAAGTTCGTCACCGGCATGATGCCGGGGACGATCGGCAGCGTGATGCCCGCCGCGAGGCAGCGGTCCAGGAAGCGAAGATAGACGTCCGTATCGAAAAAATACTGCGTGATGGCGCGGTTGGCGCCCGCATCCATCTTCCGCTTGAAGAAATCGAGGTCGGCATCGGCGGAAAGCGCGGCCGGGTGGACCTCCGGGTAGGCGCCGACGCTGATGTCGAAATCCGCGATGCGCCGCAGCCCACGCACCAGGTCCTCGGCCTGGGCGTAGCCGCCCGGATGCGGGGTGTACTGGCTGGCGCCGGCCGGCGGATCGCCGCGCAGCGCCACGATGTGGCGGACGCCGGCCTCCCAATAGGCGCGGGCCACCTCGTCCACTTCCTCGCGCGTCGCGCCCACGCAGGTCAGGTGGGCGGCGGGGGTCAGGCTGGTCTCGCGCACGAGCCGCGCCACCGTGTCATGCGTGCGCGCCCGGGTGGAGCCGCCCGCGCCATAGGTGACCGAGACGAAGCGCGGCGTCAGCGGTTCCAACCGGCGGATGCAAGTCCAGAGGTCGGCCTCCAGTTTCTCATTCTTCGGGGGGAAGAACTCGAAGGAGAGCTTCGGCGCCGGCAGGCTGCTCGGCGAAGGGAGGGTGCCGAAGCGAGGGCCGGTGAGCCAGCGTTCGAGCGTGTTGTTCGGGGCGGTGTCCATGGGCTATGGGTTTGGCGTCGGTTTGCGGTTTTCACAAGGGTCTTGCCAAGCCTCCGGTGACTTTTCGTGACACGCCCGCAACTTGCCCCAAGGGGGCAGGTTGTGCTTCTTAGGCCGTGCTTAACCGCGGCACTCAGATTCGCCGCCGCCGTTTCGGCACCGTCGAGAAAGGTCCGGTTCAACCCATGCGCTTCGGCCCTCTTCTGGCTACCGCCCTGATCGTGATCGGGCTTGCGGGCTGCGCCACGCGCCCCGACGCCTCCGATCCGGAGGCGCTCGCCGAATACGAGGCGAATAATGACCCGCTGGAGCCGCTGAACCGCGGCCTCTACGACGTGAACAACGTGATTGACGCCGTGGTGCTCCGCCCGGCCGCGGTGGTCTATCGCGCCGCCGTTCCCCCGCCGGTGCGCGAGGGCGTGCGCAATGCGCTGGGCAATCTGCGCGGGCCCACCATCCTGATGAACGACCTGCTGCAAGGTGAGATGGACCGCGCCGGCCGGACCGCCGCGCGCTTCCTGATCAACTCCACCCTCGGCGTCGGTGGCCTGGTGGATGTGGCCGCCTGGCAATTCGGCATTCCCGGCCATGGCGAGGATTTCGGCCAGACCATGGCGAGCTGGGGCGTGGGCGAAGGCCCCTACCTCTTCATCCCCGTGCTCGGCCCCTCCAATGTGCGCGACCTCACGGGCGCGGGCGTGGATGCGGTGGCGAGCCCCTGGTTCTGGTTCGGCCAGGGCGAGGTGGTGGAGATCCTCCGCTGGGTCCGCGCCGGGATGACCGTGCTCGACGCGCGCGAAGGCGTGCTGGACACGCTGGACACGCTCTACGCGACCTCGCTTGACCCCTATTCCACGCTGCGCAGCGCCTATCGGCAGCGCCGCGCGAACGAGATCAGCAATGTCGGCCAGGTGGCGCCGGATGCCGCGGGCAGCACGGGCTTCGGCGTGGGAATCGGCGTGACGATCCCGCCTGCCACGCCACAACCCACACGTTGAGTGATCCGAGAATGAAAATGATCTCCATCAGTCGCCGGGCCGCTCTGGCTGGCTTGGCACTCGCCCTCCCCCTGGCCCTGCCCGGCACGGCCGCCGCGCAGATGGACGCGACGCGGGCCATGAACTTCATCCAGACCACCGGCAATGCCCTGGTCGAGGCACTGAACAGCACCACCCTCAACGCCGCCCAGCGGCGCGAGCGGGTGGCCAGCATCCTGCGCCAGACGGTGGACATGGAGGGCACGGGCCGCTTCATCCTGGGCCGCTGGTGGCGCACGGCGAGCCCGGCCGAGCAGCAGGAGTATCTCCGCCTCTTCGAGGAGACGCTGATCCGCAACCTCGCCACCCGGCTCGGCGAGTATCAGGGCGTTCGCTTCACCCTCGGCCGCAGCCAGCAGCGCACGGAGGAGGACGTCCTCGTCACCACCATCGTCGAGCGCGCGGGCACGCCGCCCATCAACCTCGACTGGCGCGTGGCCGATGTGAATGGCCAACCCCGCGTGGTGGACCTGGTGGCGGAGGGCACCTCGCTCCGCCTCACCCAGCGCAGCGAATACAGCGCCGTGGTGCAGCGCGGCGGCAACCAGGTCTCCGCCCTGCTGACCGCGATGCGCGGCCAGCTCCAGCAGATGCAGGCGCGGCAGTAGCCGCTATCTGATCCGCAATTCGCCCGGCAGTTCCCCGCTGCCGCGCAGTTGTGCCAGGAAGCCGGCCGCCTCGGCCGCGCCCAGGACCGGGCCGGCCAGTTCCAGAAACTTCTCGTCCAGCTCGACATCGGAGAGCGGTGCGTCCGGGTCGCCCTTCCGGGTCGGCTGGTGGCGATACAGCTCCCGCCCGTCGCGCAGCTTGATCGTCACCTTGGCGCTGCGCGCGCCCGGGAAGGCCGCCTCGCATTCCGGATCGAGGCTGACCGTGATGCGCGGCATGACGGCGCGGATCGCGGGGTCCACCAGGCGCTCGGGCGCAAAGGCATCGAGCCGCACGCCGCCGTACAACATGATGCTGGCGATGGTGAATTGGCTGGAGAAGCGCGCCTCCTGCTCGGTCGTGATCGCCGGCCGGTCACAGACATTCTTCGTGGCCGCATAGCCGCCGACATGAAGCGACGCCACGTCATCCGCCGCGAAGCCGTGCTCGCGCTGCAAATCCCGCGTGGCGTCGAGGGCGGCGAAGATATGGCCGCAGCAGCCGTGGTTCTTGATGGTCATCTGCGTGATGGTGAGCGGCTGGCCGATCGCGGCGATCGCCTTCTCCCATTTGCCCGTGTCTTCGCTCGTTGCCGCCGCAAAGCCGGCTGGGCCATGCAGCACATCGAGCGCGCCGGTCATGCCTTCGCGCGCCGCCATGGCGGCGAGAGCGCCGGCTTCCGCCGCATGCCCGGGATGCAGCGGCTTGCTCATCCCATCGCCGCGGAAGGCCTGCTGCAAGCCGCCCGCCATGGTGGCGGCGGTGGCGATGGCGTGCGCGGTCTGCGTCGCGTCGCAATCCAGCAGCACGGCCACGGCGGCAGCGGCGCCGAAGGTGCCGACCGTGCCGGTCGTGTGCCAGAAATCGTAATGGCTGGGCTGCACCGCCTGCGCGATGCGGCAGGAAACCTCATAGCCCGCCGTCATCGCGCGCAGCAGCGCGGCCATGTCCGCGCCATGCGATTGCGCCGCGGCGAGCGCGGCCGCCACGGTCGGGCAGCCCGGGTGATAGACACCCCAGCGCCAGATGTCGTCGAACTCGACGATATGGCTCGCCGTGCCGTTGATCAGCGCCGCGTGGCGCAGGCCGGTCCGCGCGCCATCCACGTAGGAGACAGCGCGTCCCGCGCCACGCTCGTTCGCCAAAGCGCGGGCCATCAGCGTGGCCGGCGCCAGGCGGCAGCCAGGCAGAAGCGAGGCGAACCAATCAATCAGCGCGCGGCGCGCCGCGTGCTCCACCTCGGGCGTGAGCGGCGCGCTGCGCCACCCGGCCGCGTGGTCGGCCAGGACCAGCAGCGGGTTCAACGGTTGCTCCGCAGCACTTCCTTGTTGATCACCATGTCCACATCCACCTCCCCCTTGAAGTGGCGGATGATGGAATCGGCGCAGGAGAGGCCCATGCGGCGCATGCCCTGCACCGTCGCTGCCGCCGTGTGCGGCGTCATCACCACGTTCGGCGCCGACAGCAGCGGATTGTCCTTCGCCAGGGGCTCATCCCAGAACACATCGAGCCCGGCCGCCGCGACATGGCCGCTGCGGAGTGCCGCGGCCAGCGCCTGCTCCTGCACCAGCGTGCCGCGCGCGGTGTTCACGAAGCGCGCGCCGGGCTTCATGGCGGCCAGGAATTCCGCATTCACCATGCCGCGATTCTCGGCGTTGGAGGGGCAATGCATGGTCACCCAATCGGCCTGGGCGAGGCCTTCCTGCATCGTCTTGGCGTAGCGGAAGCCCGCCCCCTTCACCGTGTTCATCGCCACATACGGGTCATGCACCACCACATCCATGCCGAAGGCCGCGGCAAGCCGCGCGACCCGCCCGCCGATGCGGCCGAAGCCCACCACCAGCAGCGTCATGCCCGAGAGGTCCCAGGTGGTGGGCGCCTCCACGCTGCTCCACTTGAAGGCGCGGGTGTTGGCGTCATAGGTCTGCACCTGGCGCGCGATGGTCAGCATCATCATCATCGCGTGCTCGGCGACGCTCAGCGCATTGGCGTCCGCCGTGACGGTGAGCGGAATGCCGCGCTTGGTCAGCTCCGGCACATCCACCTGATCATAGCCCACACCATGCCGCGCCACGATGGCGAGCTTGGGCGAGAAGCTGAGGAAATCCGCGTTGATCGGCGTGGCGCGGACGATGATCGCCTCGGCGCGCTCCATGGCCTTGACCAGGTTTTCGCGGCTGGTGTCGTGCACCGTCTCGACGGTGAAGCCGGGCTCGGCCTTGAGCGCCGCTTCGGCATCGGGGTGGAGGGAGCGGAGGAGGACGACGTGCGGCATTTTTGTTTCCTTGAATAAGGGGCTCCGCCCCTTGGACCCCGGCAGGAAACTCAGTTTCCTGCACCTTCGACAAATAGGGGTGCAGGGGACTTATTCCCTGCTGGGGGAGCGCGAGGGGGCAAAGCCCTCTCGCAACTATGCCAGATGCGCCGCCGGCCCCATCAAATGCTCCCTCATCCGCGCCTGCAGGATCGCACCCTCGCGCGGCGGCAGCACCAGCGGCTTGCTCGCGGGATCAATCTTCACCACCGCGAAGAACGGCCCCTCCTTCGCATGCACCGCAGCCTTCAGCGCCGCCACCTGCCCGGGCTCCGTCGCCAGCATGGTACGCTTGATGCCCGCACCCTCGGCCATCTTCACGAGGTCCGTGCCGTGGCGCGTCGCCGTCTCCTGCATGCCGGTCTCGCCGTAATGCTCATTGTCCTGCACGACGATGGCGAGGTTCTTCGGCGCCTGGTGCGCGACGGTGGCGAGGCTGCCGATGCCCATCAGCATCTCGCCATCGCCGGTCAGCACCAGCACCTGCCGATCCGGCTGCGCGAGTGCGAGGCCAAGACCGATCATAGCCGCACCCCCCATGCCGCCCCAGAGCGGGAAGTTCTGCGGCCCGTCACCCACCGCCGTGATGTCCCAGGCGGGGGCACCCAGCCCCGCCACCACCAGCATGCCGCCGCGATCCTCCAGCAGCACACGCGCCAGATCCCGCCGATCAATCTTCCCGGAAGCGCCCACACCCACCATGGCGATCAATCCTTCCCGAAGGTCTTGGCGCCGAGCAGGCGCTGACCGAGCAGCGTCGCCGTCGGCCGGAACGTGTTGAAGGCGAGCTTCAGCGTGGCTTCCACGGTGGAAGCGACGTCCTCGGCCGCATCGGCGCGATGGACGATCGTGCCCATGGCTTCCAGCACCGCCTGCGTGGCCTGGCCCATGGGGATCTGCGCCGGATTGAATTCGCCATAGTCGCCGCGCATCGTGATGATCATCGGCATTGGCGTGCGATGAATGCCCGAGAGCGAGAGCATGTTGATGCAATTGCCGACGCCCGAGGACTGCATGAGCAGCACCGAGCGGTCCCCGCCCAGCCAGGCGCCCTGCATAAGCGCGATGCCCTCTTCCTCGGTGGTGAGGGTGACGACGCGCAGCGTGTTGTCGGCGAGGCAGCGCTTGATGAGGCGCGAATGGCCGGCATCGGGCACGAGCGCCACCTGCCGGACGTTGTATTGCTTGAGCAGGTCGTAGATGCGATCCGGCCAATCGGCCGCCGCATCGGGCGCGCTTTCCACTTGGTGCTGGTCCATGAACTTCCTCCGTGGCGGCAAGTTTCCGCCGCGATCCCGCGTCTGACAAGAGATGCACCCTTGATTTCCGCGCATCGCCCATGATTGAGAGGGGCATGCCCTTCCGCCACGCCATCGCCGGCACCTCCTATGTCTTCGACGACCTGCGGACGCTGCTGGCCCGCGCCACCCCCTTTCGCTCGGGTGATGCGCTCGCCGGCGTCGCGGCCGCGAGTGCCGCCGAGCGCGTGGCCGCGCAACGCGCGCTTGCCGACCTGCCGCTCCGGCATTTCCTGACCGAGGCGGTGATTCCCTATGAGGCGGATGACGTGACCCGCCTCATCCAGGACAGCCACGACGCGGCCGCCTTCGGGCCCATCGCGCATCTGACGGTCGGTGGCTTCCGCGACTGGCTGCTGGCCGCCGAGCCCGAGGATCTGGTGCCGATCCGCCGTGGCCTGACGCCCGAGATGGTGGCCGGCGTCAGCAAGATCATGCGCATCAGCGACCTGATCGCGGTCGCTCAGAAGTGCCGCGTGGTGACGCGCTTCCGCAACACCATCGGCCTGCCCGGCACGCTCTCCATCCGCCTGCAACCCAACCACCCGACGGATGACCTGCGTGGCGTCGCCGCCAGCACGCTGGATGGCTTGCTGATGGGCGCGGGCGACGCCGTGATCGGCGTGAACCCCGCCACCGACAATATCGAGCAGGTGCTGGGCCTGCTGACCATGCTGGACGAGGTCCGCACGCGCTTCGACATCCCGACGCAAAGCTGCGTGCTCTGCCACGTCACGACCGCGCTGCTGGCGATGGAGCGCGGCGCGCCGGTGGATCTGGTGTTCCAGTCCATCGGCGGCACCCAGGGCGTGAACGAGAGCTTCGGCGTGACGCTCGGGCTGCTGCGCGAGGCCGAGGATGCGGCGCTCAGCCTCAAGCGCGGCATGCTCGGCCAGGATGTGATGTATTTCGAAACCGGCCAGGGCAGCGCGCTCTCCGCCGAGGCGCATCACGGCGTGGACCAGCAGACCATCGAGGCGCGGGCCTATGGCGTGGCGCGCGCCTATGCGCCGCTGCTGGTCAATTCCGTGGTCGGCTTCATCGGCCCCGAATACCTGTTCGACGGCAAGCAGATCATCCGCGCGGGGCTGGAGGATCACTTCTGTGGCAAGCTGCTCGGCCTGCCGATGGGGGTGGACATCTGCTACACGAACCATGCCGAGGCCGACCAGGACGACATGGACACGCTGCTCACCAGCCTGGCCGTGGCCGGCGTCACCTACATCATGGGCGTACCGGGGGCGGATGACGTGATGCTGGCCTACCAATCCACCTCCTTCCATGACGGGCTTTATGCCCGCGCGGCCCTGGGCAAGACGCCCGCGCCGGAATTCGCGGCCTGGCTGGAGCGGATGGGCATCGGCGCCGGCGAGGCGATCCCCGCCAGCATGGCGCCCGCGCTGATCGGCCTGTCATGAGCATCACCCGCTGGAGTGACCTGCGCCGCTTCACCCAGGCCCGGGTCGGCATCGGCCGCGCCGGCAATGCGGTGCCGACGGACGCGCATCTCGATTTCCAGGAGGCCCACGCCGCGGCGCGCGACGCCGTCTGGTCCGCCCTCGACGTGGAGGCGCTGCGCGCGGAGCTGGGCCCCGTGCCGGTGCTGCACAGCGAGGCGGAGGACCGCCGGACCTATCTGCTGCGTCCCGATCTCGGCCGCCGCCTCCGCGCCGCCGACCGTGACACTCTGCCGCGCACCGGCGGCACCGTGATCGTGGTGGCGGACGGGCTCTGCGCGTCAGGCGTGCAGCGCCAAGCGGCGGCGATGGTGCGCGCGCTGGATGCCGAATGGCCGGTCGTCATCGTCCAGCAGGCCCGCGTCGCCATCGGCGATGACATCGGCGAGGCGATGGGCGCGGAAGCCGTGGTGGTGCTGATCGGTGAGCGGCCGGGCCTCTCCGCGCAGGACAGCATGGGCATCTACCTCACCTGGCAGCCCCGCCGCGGCCGCACCGATGCCGAGCGCAACTGCATCAGCAATGTCCGCCCCGGCGGCATCAGCCCCGAGGACGCGGCGGCGAAGGTGCATTGGCTGCTGCGCGGCGCCCGCGCGCTGGGCGCCACCGGCGTGGCGCTCAAGGATGACATGACGAGCACGCCGCTCCTGGGCTAGCTTCCCGTGCAACGAACCAAACGGGAGGCAAGAACATGCGCTGGATCACCCTCATGCTGGCCGCGATGCTGGCGCTGCCGGCTGCGGCACAAGACTACCCCAGCCGTGCCGTGCAGCTCATCATTCCCTTCCCGCCGGGCGGCAACACGGACCTGATGGCGAGGGCACTCCAGGCCGAATTGTCGAAGGCGCTGGGCCAGCAGGTGGTGGCCGTCAATCGCGGCGGGGCGGCCGGTTCCATCGGCAATGCCGAGGTCGCGCGCGCGCGGCCGGATGGCTACACCATCGGCATCTCGCCCAACAACGCCATCACGACGCAGCCCTTCCTGCAGAACGTGACCTATACGTCCGAGGGCTTCCGCTACCTCTGCCTCGTCTATGACAACCCGCAGGTGCTGATCCTGGGGCGCCAGGCGCCCTTCCGCGACTTCGCCGGCATGATCGCGCATGCGCGGACAGGGCGGGAGGCGCTGGTCTTCGGCTCGCCGGGCGTGGGCAGCACGCAGCATATCCTGATCGCGCAATTGCTGCGCGCGGCCGGCGTGGACGGGCTGAACGTGCCCTTCACAGGCGCCGGCCCCATGTCCCAGGCCGCGCTCGGCGGGCAGATCATGGCCTTTGTCGAGGCCGCCTCGATCCCCGCCTCCACCGGGCTGCCGGTGCTGGCGGTGCTGGGCACGCGCCGCATGGCCGCACTGCCCGAGGTGCCGAGCACGGGTGAACTCGGCTACCCCATGGCCGGCACCACCTATGGCGGATTGATCGCCCCCGCCGGCCTGCCCGACGCCATCGCCGAGACCATCGAGCGCGCCTGCCGCACGGCGGTGACGAGCGAGGGCTTCCGCACCATCGCCGAGCGGCTGAACGCGGTGCCGAGCTTCCAGACCGGCGCCGAGTTCCGCGCGCGCTTCATCGCCGAATCCCAGGTGAACCGCGCCCTGCTCGCCGATCTCGGCATCCAGCGCCAGTAATGGCCCTCACGCTCGACCCCCTGCTGCTGGAGGAGGATTTCCTCCGCGCCTCGGGCCCGGGCGGGCAGAATGTCAACAAGCTGGAGACGGCCGTGCAGCTCCGCTGGCGCGCGGCCGAGGCCGGGCTGGAGGAGCGCGTCTTTGCCCGGCTCAAGACACTCGCCGGGCGCCGGATGACGAAGGACGGCGTCATCATCATCGCCGCCCAGGCCCACCGCACGCGCGAGCGCAACCGCGAGGATGCGCTGGCCCGCATGCAGGAATTGCTGGACGAGGCCGCGAAGCCGCCACCCCCCAAGCGCCGCAAGACCAAGCCCACGCGCGGCTCGCAGATCCGCCGGATGGACAGCAAGACCAAGCGCGGCACCACGAAGAAACTGCGCTCCGGCCCTATTTCCGATTAGGGCCGCATCCCGCACACTCGCCGCACATCAAGAGGGGAAACGCATCATGGCCAAGGCTCGCCGCGTCATCATCACCTGCGCCGTCACCGGCGCCATCCACACGCCCAGCATGTCGCCGCACCTGCCCATCACGGCGGCCGAGATCGCCGAGGCCGCGATCGGCGCCGCCGAAGCGGGGGCCGCCATCGTCCACCTGCACGCCCGCAACCCCGAGGATGGCAGGCCGGACCAGTCGCCCGAGGCCTTCGCGCCCTTCCTCGGCATCATCAAGCAGGCCAGCAATTGCGTGGTGAACATCACCACCGGCGGCGCGCCGACCATGACGATCGAGGAGCGCGTGCGCCCCGCCGCCCTGCACAAGCCGGAGGTCGCCTCGCTCAACCTCGGCTCGATGAATTTCGGCCTGTTCGGCATGCTGAACCGCTTCAAGGAGTTCAAGCATGATTGGGAGCCCGCCTATCTCGCGAACAAGGACATCATCTTCCGCAATTCCTTCCAGGACATCGAGTACATCCTGACCACCTGCGCCGGAAACAACACGCGCTTCGAGTTCGAGTGCTACGACACCTCGCACCTCTACAACCTCAAGTATTTCTTCGATCAGGGCCTGGTGCGCGCGCCGCTCTTCATCCAGACGGTGTTCGGCCTGCAAGGCGGCATCGGCGCGCATCCGGATGATGTGATGCACATGAAGCGCACGGCGGATCGCCTGTTCGGCGACAATTACCAGTGGTCGGTGCTGGGCGCCGGTTCCAACCAGCTCAAGATCGCGGCCATGGCGGCGGCGATGGGCGGCAATGTGCGCGTGGGGCTGGAGGACAGCCTCTGGGCCGGGCCTGGGCGGCTCGCCACCAGCAATGCCGAGCAGGTGCGGCTGGTGCGCCAGATCATCGAGGGCCTGGGCCTGGAGATCGCGAGCCCGGATGAGGCGCGCGAGATGCTCTCCCTCAAGGGTGGCGATCAGGTCGGCTTCTGATCGCCCGGGACGGGGGCGCGAGGCGCCCCCGAGCGGCCGGATGGCCGCCGCCGCCTATGCGGCGAAGCCAAGCGGCCGGAGGCCGCGCCCGGCGTCTGAGGGCAAAGAAAGTCTCAGCGCCCCGTCCACTGCGCCGGGCGCTTCGCCAGGAAACTCGACACGCCCTCGGCGAAATCGGCGCTGGTGAAGCACATCTCCACCAGGTCATCGCCATGGATCTCGCGCAGCGGTGCGCGCAGGCGGCGCATCGCCTCCTTGGTCGCGCGCATGGTCAGCGGCGCGTGCTGCGTCAGCGTCGTCGCCAGCTCCGCGGCACGGGCCTGCAGCGCCGCATGGTCCGGCAGGATCTCGCTGAGCAGACCCACCCGCTTCATCTCCTCCGCACCCAGCAGGCGGGCGGTATAGACCAGGTCCATCACCCGCGTCGGGCCCATCATGGTGGCGAGGCGGGCGTAATTCGCCATGGACAGGCAATTGCCCAGCGTCTTCGCGATCGGGAAGCCGAAGCGCGCATTGGCGGCACCGATCCGCAGATCGCAGACCGAGGCAATGGCGGCGCCACCGCCCGTACAGGCGCCCGCGATGGCCGCGATGGTCGGCTTCACGCAGGTTTCCAGCGCGGTCATGATGCGATCAATCTTTTCCTCATAGGCCAGCGCATCCGCGGCCGTGCGGAAATTGGTGAACTGGCTGATGTCGGTCCCCGCCGCAAAGGCCTTTTCGCCAGCGCCGGTGATGACGATGACCTTCACGCTGTCATCGGTGTTCGCCTCGGTGGCGAGCTTGGCGAGGCCCTCATACATCGGGAAGGTCATCGCATTGCGCGCCTGCGGGCGGTTGAGCGTGACGAAGACGATGCCGTCGCGGCGCTCGATGAGAAGTTCGTCGGACATGGCGGGGGCCCCCAGGGTTGTTTCCCGGGGAGGGTTGCAGCGAACCGCGCGCGGTGGAAGATGCCTCCCAAAATTCGGAGAGTTTCCCCATGATGCCGCTCAGCCGCTTCACCGTCCTCGACCTCACCCGCGTCCGCTCGGGCCCCACCTGCGTGCGGCAGCTGGCCGATTGGGGCGCCAATGTCATCAAGATCGAGGCGACGGATGAGGTGGACACCAGCAAGGGCATGGGGGGCGAGCGGCACGGGCCGGATTTCCAGCTGGTCCATCGCAACAAGCGCGGCATGACGCTGAACCTGAAATCGGCCGAGGGCCGCGCCACGCTGCACCGCATGGTGGAGAAGGCCGATGTGGTGGTGGAAAACTACCGCCCCGACGTGAAGGCCCGCCTTGGCCTGGATTACGAGACGCTGTCCAGGATCAACCCGCGCATCGTGCTCGGCTCCATCTCCGGCTTCGGCCAGACCGGGCCCTATGCGAAGCGGCCCGGTTTCGACCAGATCGCCCAGGGGATGGGCGGGCTGATGTCGGTCACCGGCCTGCCGGGCCAGGGCCCGGTGCGCGTGGGCATTCCCGTGGCGGACCTGACCTCGGGCCTTTATTGCGCGCTCGGCATCATGGTCGCGCTGCTGGACCGGGAGGTCACGGGCAAGGGCCGCTGGGTCCATGTCAGCCTGCTGGAAGCCATGATCGGCATGATGGATTTCCAGGCCACCCGCTGGACCATGAAGGGCGAGGTGCCGCAGCAGGCCGGCAATGACCACCCGACCACCACGCCCACCGGCCTCTTCCAGACCACCGATGGCGTCGTGAACCTGGCCGGCGGCGGGCAGAACATGTGGGAGCGCATCGTCGCCGTCCTCGGCATCGAGGAGGAAGCGAAGGACCCCGATGTGGCGAATGACAAGCTGCGCACCAAGAACCGCGCCAAGACCAACGCCATGCTGCAGGCCGTCATCGGTACCAACACCAGCGAATACTGGGTGACGCGCTTCAACGAATCCGGCGTGCCCTGCGGCCCCGTCTATTCGATGGACCAGGTCTTCGCCGACCGCCAGGTGCAACATCTCGGCATGGAGATGCCGGTCGAGCACCCCGTGCTCGGCACCATCAAGACGGTGCGCGCACCGATGCAGATCGAGGGCGTGGAATGCGCCCGCCGCCCGACGCCCGAGCGCGGCGAGCACACCGACGAGGTGCTGGCGGAGTTCGGCTTCTCGGCGGATGAGATCGCCACACTTCGCGCGAAAAAGGCAATCTAAAGGATGGTAAATCCAAGCAACCCAACTCGCCAACTCAGAAAATACAAGACGCAAGCAGTCAGAATCTCTTGATAAATCGTAAAAATTTTGAATCGAACTCAGTCAAATTGGTACCTATACGTTACTCCGAACCCTGGTTCTTCGGTTGTTCGCTTCTTCTACCATCGGCAGACTCTGGATATCGCGCATCCTTCATCGGTTCGCGATGAGGCAAAAAATTTCGAATCATGAGGATGACAGGCACACTGAGAAAAAGCGTACCACCGACCGCTCGATCGGTCCAGAAAAGTGCAAAAGAACCACCGAAGGCCAACAGGGCCAGAAGCCAGCCCATAATTATACCGCCGGACTGGACCAAAATATCATTAAAGAGGGCGCGAGATTCCCATGTATGGCGATGTTTTTGCTCTTTTGCCTCCATATCAAGGACAAGCAACTCAGATCCGGGAACCTCCCTCTTGTAGCTTGCAAGTATCTCTGGAGGCGTTGCAGTATACCTTATGTGGCTAGTCTCAATTTCGACTATTGTTTCGGCAATTTCGCGAACAATCGGATCACGTGGCTGATCCGGCACATCCAGGCGATCGAGTATATTTTCGATTTTAGGCCGAATTTGTTCCGTTACCCTCTCCAAAGAGGGTGAGGCTTCGCGGTCGTCAGGAGTCTCTGATTGCGCCATCAGGCATCCATGCCCGGCTTTCAGGCCGCCCGTTGAGAACTGACGAGTTCGTGCTTCTTATCAAACCTACGACGAAACCTAGCATCCTCTGACACGATGCGCTGCACACGAAGCCAATCGCCACGAAGCACTTTGGCATCCCCCAACAGCCCTTCACCACTATAAATTCGCTGGCCTGTCGGCGGCAGAAAACCGAGCCCAAAGCCAAGCGTCAATGCATCCAAGAACCCCATACTTTGCCTTCGCTGAATTCTCGCCATTCTCCGGAGCAGAGAGTATCGAGGATCTTTCATATCACATCCGAGAATCAGGATAGCCGCTCCGATCGAGAGCGGCTATCTCATTTTTGCTAAACTGATAGTCGCATTATGGGTTGGAGAGGCCTCAAAGTCAATGAAAACCGCCCAGCCTGCCACCAGCGCGATAAACGCCTCACGGCTGCCTTCGTAGGATGCAAAGACCATGAAGATCACCTCCATTCGGCAGGGCGTGGTGCCCATCATGAGCGCCATCGCCAACGCCTATATTGATTTCTCCAAGATGACGGCGAGTGTGGTCGCCATCACCGTCGAATCCGGCGATGGCCGCAGCGCCACCGGCTATGGCTTCAACAGCAATGGCCGCTACGCCCAGCCCGGCCTGCTGGCCGAGCGCTTCATCCCCCGCCTGGAGGAGGCCGGCGAACTCCCCGCCCATGCGGATGGCGGCTTCGACCCCACGCCCGCCTGGTCAGCCATGATGAAGAACGAGAAGCCGGGCGGCCATGGCGACCGCTCGGTGGCTGTCGGCGTGCTCGACATGGCGCTGTGGGACGCGGCGGCGAAGCTGGCGGGCGTGCCGCTCTGGAAGCTGCTCTCCAACCGCTACAATGCGGGGCGCCACGACGCCACGGCCTGGGTCTATGCGGCCGGCGGCTACTACCACCCCGGCAAGGATGTGGAGGGCCTGGTCGAGGAGATGAAGCGCTACCTCGGCATGGGCTATTCCGTGGTCAAGATGAAGATCGGCGGCTCGCCCGGGATGCCCCTGCGCGAGGCGCTGCTGCTCGATCTCAGCCGGATCGAGGCGGTGCTGAAGCTGCTGGACGGCGATGGCTCGCGCCTCTGCGTGGATGTGAATGGCCGCTTCGGCCTGCATGCGGCACTCAGCTATGGCGCGGCCATCCAAGGCTTCGGCCTGCGCTGGTATGAGGAGCCGCTGGACCCGCTGGATTATTCCACCCACGCGACGCTCGCCGAGAATTACGGCCCCCCGCTCGCCACCGGCGAGAACCTGTTCAGCATGCTGGATGCGCGCAACCTGATCCGCCATGGCGGCCTGCGCCCCGACCGCGACATCCTGCAATTCGACCCCGCCCTCTCCTACGGCCTGGTCGAATATCTCCGCACGCTGACCATGCTGCAGGAACACGGCTGGTCGCCCCGGCGCTGCGTGCCGCATGGCGGGCATCAATTCGCGCTGAACATCGCGACCGGCCTCGGCCTCGGCGGCAATGAGAGCTACCCGGAGGTCTTCGCGCCCTTTGGCGGCTTCGCCAGCGGCGTGCCGGTGGAGAACAGCCGCGTCGCGATGCCGGATGTCCCGGGCATCGGCTTTGAGGTGAAGAACGACCTCTGGGCGGTGCTGAGGGACCTGTAGGGCCCGCTTGCATCCGGCCCCGCTCTGGCCAGATGATAGGGACTGAAATGCCGCCGCCCGCCCCGATTCGCGGGCGGCCCCTGGCCAAGGAACCGCCGGACCCAAGATGCCGCCGCTTTCCACACCCTTCCTGAGCCGCCGCCAGGCCGTGCTGGGCGCGCTGCTGCTGCCGCCGGCGCTCGCCGGCTGCGGCAGCGGCTCCGCCGTCGCGCAACGCGGCCTGCTGCCCGACTTCGCCGACCTGGCCGAGCGCGTGCTGCCCTCCGTGGTCAACATCGCCGTCAGCGGCGAGCAGAATGTGACGCCGCCCCCCGAATTCCGCGGCACGCCCTTCGAACGCTATTTCCGCGGCCGGCGCGAGCGTGTGCAGGGCGCGGGCTCGGGCTTCGTGATTGATCCCTCGGGCCTCGTCGTCACCAACAACCATGTGGTGGGCCAGGCGCAGCGCGTGATGGTGGGCGTGCAGGGCGGGCAGGAGCTCACCGCCCGCGTCATCGGCGGCGATGAGCTGACCGACCTCGCCTTGCTGCGCGTCGAAAGCCGGACGCCGCTGGTGGCCGTGGGCTTCGGCAGCAGCGCTTCCATGCGGATCGGCCAATGGGTGCTGGCGGCGGGCAACCCCTTCGGCCTCGGCGGCACCGTCACCTCGGGCATCATCTCGGCCCGCGGTCGCGACATCGGCGCCGGCCCCTTTGACGACTTCATCCAGACCGATGCCGCCATCAACCCCGGCAATTCCGGCGGCCCGCTCTTCAACATGGCGGGCGAGGTGATCGGCATCAACACGGCCATCTACTCGCCCTCCGGCGCCAGCGCCGGCATCGGCTTCGCCACCCCCTCGGACCTCGCGCGCCCGGTGATCGAAACGCTGCGGCGCGAGGGCCGGGTCGAGCGCGGCTGGCTCGGCGTCTCGGTGCAGGACCTGGTGGCGGAGGACCCGCGCGCCAGCCGCCGCGCCGTGCTGATCGCGGGCGTGGAGCGCTCAGGGCCTGCCGGGCGCGGCGGGTTGCGCGTGGGCGATGTGGTGCTCGCCATCAATGGCGAGCGGACGGAAACCTCGCGCGGGCTGATCCGCAGCGTCGCCGCCGTGGCGCCCGGGCAGAATGTGCGCTTGACGGTTCTGCGCGACGGACGCACGCAGGAGGTCACATTGCAAGTGGGGCGCCGGCCCCCCGGCCCGGGATGAGGAAGTCCGCGGCCCGTTTGAAGGACAAGACAACATGATGCGCATCCTTCTGGTGGAAGATGACGTGGAAGTGGCCCGCTTCGTGAAGAAGGGCCTGCAGGAGGCCGGGCACACGGTGGAGCACGCGGCCAATGGGCGGGATGGCCTGTTCCTCGCCGCGTCCGAATCCTTCGACATCCTGGTGCTGGACCGCATGCTCCCCGGGGGCGTGGACGGCGTCCGCCTGGTCGAGACGCTGCGCCAGCAGGGCAACCGCACGCCCGTGCTCTTCCTCTCCGCCCTCTCGGGCGTGGATGAGCGGGTGAAGGGCCTGAAGGCCGGCGGCGACGACTACCTGGTCAAGCCCTTCGCCTTTGCCGAGCTGCTCGCCCGCGTCGAGGCACTGGGCCGCCGCCCCTCCTCCGAGGCGCCGGTGACCAAGCTGCGCGTCGCCGACCTGGAGCTCGACCTGCTGAGCCGCACCGTGATGCGCGGCACCCGCAAGATCGACGTGCAGCCGCGTGAATTCCGCCTGCTGGAGCATCTCATGCGCCACGCTGGCCAGGTGGTGACACGCACCATGCTGCTGGAGAAGGTCTGGGACTACCATTTCGACCCCCAGACCAACGTGATCGACGTGCATGTCAGCCGCCTCCGCCAGAAGCTGGACAAGGGCTTTGACAAGCCGCTGATCCACACCGTCCGCAATGCCGGCTACATGATCCGGGCGGAAGCCTGACCGGTCGCCCAGTGGGGCGTCTCATGCCGCGCCCGGCACAGGCGCCGCGCCTGCTGCAATCGGCCGGCTTTCGTTTCGCGTTGCTCTTCGTGGGCATTTTCTCGGTCGCGGCCGCCTTCCTGGTGGCGGTGCTCTGGTGGGCCACGGCCGGCGCGCTGGACCGCCAGACCATCGCCGCCATCCGCACCGACGCCTCGGCCCTGGTCGAGCGCTATCGCGAGGCCGGCGCCCAGGGCCTGACGGACGCGATCGAGGAGCGCCTGGCCCTCGATGCCGAGAACGAGACGATCTACCTTCTGGTGAATTCGGAGGGCGAGAAGCTCGCCGGCAATCTCACCACCTGGCCCGTCGCGATCGGCGAGGAGGGCGTCTGGTTCCGGACCCGCATCCTGCATGACGGCGCCACGGCCGAGGCGCGCGTGCATCGCCGCGACCTGCCGGGGCTGCGCCTGCTGGTCGGCCGCGACGAGAGCGAGCGCGTGCAGCTGCGCCTGCTGCTGACCGAGGGCGTCGCCTGGTCGCTCGGCGCCGTGCTCATCTTCGCGGTGATGGGGGCGGCCGTGATCCGCCGCGCGCTGCAGAACCGCATGCGCCCGGCCGTGATGACGGCGCAGGGCATCGCCGCCGGGGATTTCTCGCAGCGCGTGCCGATCTCGCCCCAGGGCGTGGAATATGGCGACGAGTTCGACCGGCTGGGCGCCACGATGAACGCCATGCTGGACCGCATCGCGGCACTCATGGCGGGCATGCGCGGCGTGGCGGACGCCATCGCGCATGATCTGCGCACCCCCATCGCCCGCGCCCGCGGCAAGCTGGAAGGCAGCCTCGCCACCGCCGCGACGGAGGAGGAGCTGCGCGCGGCGGTCGAGGAAGGCATCGCCGACCTCGACAACATCACCCGCATCTTCCAGGCCCTGCTGCGCATCGCCGAGGCCGAGGCCGGCGCCCGCCGCGCCGCCTTCGCGCCGCTCGACCTGCCCGAGGTGCTGCGCGACGCCGCCGAATTCTACGAGGCCATGGCCGAGGCGCGGGAACAGACGCTGGAAACCAACATGCCCGAGCACCTGCCCATGCTGGGCGACCGGGACCTGCTGCTCCAGGCCGTCGCGAACCTGCTCGACAACGCCATCAAGTTCACGCCGGCGGGCGGCGTGGTGCGGCTGACCGCCCGGCAGGACCAAGGGGGCATCGAGATCGGGGTGAGCGATTCCGGCCCTGGCCTCTCGCCCGAGGATCGCGCGCGGGCGATGGACCGTTTCTTCCGCGCCGATGCCTCGCGCAACCTGCCGGGTTCGGGCCTCGGCCTCGCGCTCGTGCGCGCGGTGGCGCAGCTGCATGCGGGCGAGGTGATGCTGGGCGATGCCATGCCGGGCGCGAGCCCCCCCGGCCTCAAGGTGGCGCTGCTGCTGCCGAGCCCCGGCGTGGACGCCGCGCCACGGGCACCGCTTCCATGACCAAGGCTTCATGGGTGGCCCATCGCCGTGAGACGCCGCCCGGCGCATGTCTGGCGCATGGTTCGTCCCGCCATCCTGGCCGTCATGCTCCTGGCGTCTGGCCCCACCTGGGCCGATGAGGGGCCGTCGCGCACCACCACCGACAATGCCGAGTATTGCGAGACCCTGGCCGCGCGCCTGGCCGCCAGCCCCACGCCGATCAGCGACGCCCCGCGCGAGCTGGGCGAGGAGGGCCGGCGGCTCTGCGCCTCGGGCCATGTGCGGACCGGCATCGCCAAGCTGCGCCGCGCGCTCCGCGCCACCCGGGCCGAGGTGCGTGGCCCCTAGGGTGAGAGTGGCGTGAATCCTGGCTTCCTGCCGCTCGCGCTCTCCGGGGCGGCGGCCACCTGCGTCGGCATCGGCCTGGCGCGCTTCGCCTTCGTGCCGCTGTTCCCCGCCCTGGTGAAGGCCGGCTGGGTGACGGGGGCGGAGGCCGGGCTGCTCGGCGCGGCCGCACTCGCCGGCTATGTCGGCGGTGCCATGGGCGCACAGGCCCTGGGCCGGCGGATCGGCACGCGGCCGGCCCTGGCGCTGGGCATGGCGGGCGCGCTGGTCTCGTTGCTCGCCTCCGCGCTGCCTGGTGGCCTCTTCTGGCTGCTGCCCTGGCGGCTGCTGGCCGGGCTGGCGGGCGGCGTGCTGATGTCCCTCGCCGGGCCTGCCATCCAGCGCGCCGTCCCGCCCGAGCGGCGCGGCGCGGCCTCAGGCGTGGTGGTCAGCGGCGTGGCCGGCGGCATCGTGCTGGGGGCGGCGCTGCTGCCGCCGCTGCTGGCCTGGGGGCCGAGTGCGGGCTGGCTCGGCCTCGCGGGCCTCACCGCGCTGCTCTGGGCCTTTGCGCAGGGGCGCTTCCCACGCGATCCCGGCGGCCAGGCGGCGGCGCAGCCGGTGCCGCATGTGCCGGGGCTGATGCTGGCCTATGCGCTCTCCGGCGCGGGCATGGTGCCGCATATGGTGTATCTGGCCGATCTCGCGGCGCGCGGCTTCGGCCTGGGCGTCTTCGCCGGCAGCGGGATGTGGCTGGTCTTCGGCCTGGGCGGGCTCTGCGGCACGCTGCTGGGCGGGCGGGTGGCGGACCGCCTGGGCGGCGGGCGGGCGGCGCGGCTCTGGCTCTGGGTGCAGGCGGCCGCGCTGATCCTGGCGCTGGTGCCCTGGTGGCCGGGCCTTATGCTGGCGGCGGCGTTGGGCGGCTTTGCCGGCGTCGGTATTTCGGCAGTGACGCTGGCCTGGGCGCGCGAGGCGGCTGGCCCGGCGGCTGGCGGGCTCTGGGTGAAGGTCACCATCGCCTATGCCCTGGCCCAGGCCGGCGCGGCCTTCGCGCTGGCCGCCGTGTTCGGCGCCACGGGCGAGAGCCACGCGGTGGTCTTCGGACTCGGGCTGCTGGTCTCGGGCCTTGCGATTCTCGCCGCAAGGTCCTGCACCACGAAGCGTTAAGGCTCCTGGAAGGCGCGGTGGAAGCTGTCCACCACGGGCTGGGTGATGTAGCGCCAGAAGGTGCGGCTGCCGAGTTGGATATGCGCTTCCACCGGCATGCCGGGCGTCAGGAAGACGGAGGGCAGGCGCGCCAGCTGCTCGGCATCGATGCGGATATGCGCGCGGTAATGGCTCACGCGCGTCTGCGGATCCACGGTGATGTCGGGCGCGACAAAGCTCACCTCGCCATGCAGGTAGGGCACCAAACGCTGCTTGAAGGCGGGCAGGCGGACTTCCGCCGGCAAGCCGGTGAACACCACGTCAATGTCCATGGGCTGCACCTGCACCTCGGCAATCAGCCGGTCCCGCACGGGAACGAGCTCCATCGCCGGGTCGCCGGGGCGAAGCACGGCGCCCAGGTTGAAGACGCGCAGGTTGACGATGGTGCCGGCCTCGGGCGCCACGATGTCGCGGCGGGTGGAGATGTCGGCCGCGGCGCGCAGCCGCTCCTGCACCTCGGAGAGGCGACCCACCACCTCGCGCAGCTCGGTGCCGACCTCCTGCATGCGCTGGTCCGTCGCCTGCCGGGTCTGGCTCTCCGCCTCCTCGACGGAGGCATTGGCGCGGCGGATCTGGCCAGTGAGGTCGGCGATCAGGCCCTCGGTGGCCGCAAGCTGGCGTTGCAGGGCCAAGAGCTCGGGCAGGCGGGCGAGGCCCTGCTGCACCAGGCCACGGCGCATCGCCTCCTCCTGGACCAGCAGCGTCAGCTGGCGCCGCGCCGCCTCGATCTGGCCCTCGGCCGAGGCAATGGTGCCGCGGGCCTGCTCACGGCGGTTGACGAGGACGTTGAGCTGGCTGGCGAGGCTCGCCTGGCGGGTCTGGAACAAGGCGCGCTGCCCGGCCATGGCCTCGACCGCGCGGGCCTCCTGGGAGTTCAGCAACTCCGGCGGGAAGGTGATGCTGTCGGCCCCGGCCAATTCGGCCGTGAGGCGGGCCTGCTGGGCCAGGAAGGCGTCGCGCTGGGCGACGAGGCCGGCCACCGCCGAGCCCGACTGCACGTCATCGAGGCGCATCAGCACCTGGCCTTCGCGCACCTGGTCGCCGTCGCGCACCATGATCTCGCGCACCATGCCGCCTTCCAGATGCTGCAGGGTGCGGCGCGTGCCCTCGACCTTGATCATGCCGGGCGCGATCGCGGCCTCGGAGAGGGGGGCGAAGACGGCCCAGGCCATGAAGCCGCCGAAGAAGCCGAACATGACCAGCATGCCGAAGAGCACGACGCCGCGCGTGCGCGGCGCCTCGGGCTCGATCTCCGGCGGAGCCGCGGGAAGGCTGGCGGGACGCGGGACGGGCAGCCGGTTCTCGGTGGTGTCGAGCATCAGCTGCCACCCCCGGCGGAGGCCAGCTGCACCGGGCGCGGCGGGCCAGCGAGGCGCTTCAGCACCTCGGCGCGCGGGCCGAAGAGCTCGGCCGCGCCGTCCTTCATCACCAGGACCTTGTCCACCTCCTGCACCAAAGCGGGCCGGTGGGAGACGAGGATGACGGTGACGCCCTGCGCCTTCAGCCGTTGCAAGGCCCGGGCGAGGCCGGCCTCGCTGTCGCCATCGAGGTTGCTGTTGGGCTCGTCCAGCACGACGAGGCGGGGCGAGCCGAAGAGGGCGCGCGCGAGGCCCACCAGCTGCCGCTGCCCGCCCGAGAGATGCGCGCCCGCATCGCCGATCTCGGTCTCGTAGCCACCGGGCAGGCGGAGGATCATCTCATGGCAGCCGGCGAGCTTCGCGGCCTCGAACACGGCCTCGGGCTCGGCGTCGGAGAGGCGGGCGATGTTCTCGAAGACGGTGCCCTCGAACAGTTCCACATCCTGCGGCAGGTAGCCGAGGTAGCGGCCGAAATCCTCGCGCTGCCAGAGGAAGACATCGGCGCCGTCGAGGCGCACATGGCCGGCGGTGGGCGGCAGCGTGCCGATCAGCATGCGGACCAGCGTGGTCTTCCCCGCGGCCGAGGGGCCGATGATGGCGAGGCTCTCGCCGCGCTCCAGGGCGAAGTTCACGCCCTTGATCATCGAGACGTTCTGGCCGGGGAAATTATAGCTGACACGCTCGACCGAGACGTTGCCCAGTGGCGCGGGCAGGGGCATGCCGGCCGGGCGCAGCCGGGGCATGGTGAGGAAGACCTTGAGGCGGCGCAGCGCCGCGCGCGCCTGGACCAGCTGCTTCCAGGAGCCCACCACCTGCTCGACCGGCGCCAGCGCGCGGCCCATCACGATGGAGGCGGCGATGGAGGCGCCCGAGGTCAGCTCCTGCTGCAGTACCAGCCAGGCGCCGAGGCCGAGGACCGCGAGCTGCACGGCGAGGCGGAAGAACTTGATGAGGGCGAGGATGATGGCCGCGCGATCCGCCGCCGTTTCCTGCGGGGCCTGGGCGTTGATCAGCACGCCGCGCCAGCGCTTCAGCACGGCGGGCATCATGCCCATGCTGTCGATCACCTCGGCGTTGCGGGCGATGGCCTCGGCCCGGCGGTGGCCCTGCATGCTGGCGACGCCGGCGGTCTGCAAGGCCTTGGAGGTGACGGCCTCGTTCGTCAGCGTCAGCAGGAAGAGGATGATGGCACCGCCCAGCGCCAGCCAGCCCAGCATCGGGTGGAGCATGTAAACGAGGCCGATATAGACGGGGACCCAGGGCAGGTCGAACAGCGCCAGCATGCCGGGCGAGCCCAGGAAGGCACGGCAGACGCCGAGGTCGCGCAGCGCCTCCATGCGGTAATTGCCGCCGCGCAGCTGGCCCTCCACCGCGCGCATGAAGCCCTCCGGCGCCACGCGGTGCTCCACCCAGGCGGCGATGCGCTGCATGATGACGCTGCGCACGGCCTCCAGCATGGCGAGGATCATCAGCGCGAAGATCGCGACGAGCGTGAGATAGAGCAGCGTATCGGTGTTGCGCGTGGCCAGCACGCGGTCGAACACCTGCATCATGTAGATCGAGACGGTGAGCTGGAGCAGGTTCACGACGCCCGAGAAGGCGCCGACCAGCCAGAATTGCCGGCGGCAGACGGCGAGCGCCTTGCCGAGCGGCGTCTCGGCCAGCGGCACGGGGCCCCGGGCGGCCTGGGAACCGCTCATGCGCGGCTTCCCCGCAGGCGGCGCAACATGCTCAGGCCCTTCGGATCACGACAAGACATCACTTCCGTACCTTCTTCCACCTGCCGTGGAACCGAAAGCCCTTGGGCCATGACAAACGCGCGACACGTGACGGCATGGAGGATCATGGTGGCCCGCCGTGCCGATGGGGGATGCGCCATGCCCCGACCCATGCCCGTCCCCGAATCCGGTTGGGGCAACTCTCGCCGCGCGTGCCGGTCGCGGGGGGCGAGTCCCAACGGGCTTAGCGATGGAGGGTAGAGCAGAACGCCTCGGCAAGTAAGCGATTTATGTGCGTGCTGTCCAGGAAATCCACCCGGCGCGGGGCACCGGATCAGAGCATCAACCAGTCCGGCGCCGGCGGGATGGGAGCGGCCAGCAGAGCGCCCGTGGCGAGGAAATCGGGGCCGGAAGCGGCGGGGAGCCCTTCTGGCGGCAGGATCATGGCGCTGGGCGGCGGTGATACGGACGGCCAGCCCTGCGCAGCGGGAGGCGGTGCATCCTCCTCTGCCAGCGGCAGGAAGCCGGCCTCCGTCTGGAAGAGGGCCAGCAGCGCCGCCAGCTCGGCCCCGTGCCGGGACGAGTCCCATGCCTCTGGCATCCAGGGGCCGGCGAGCGGCATCGGCGCAGTCCAATCGAAGCTGAGCCGGAGCGACAGCCCACTGCCTTCCTGCAACAGGGCAGGGAGGCCCTCGGGGCCGAAACCGCCCCATGGCGTGCGGCCGGGGGCCATATTGGCCAGGTTCATGCCGGAAATCCTTTCCTGACAACCACGATGTCGAGGCTGGAGGTCCGGAACGGGCGACCAGCACGGGGGAAGAAGCCCCCATGGCGGCAGAATGCGGGCGGGCTGGTTGCGAAAAGGCTAATGCGCGAAAGAAACGCCCCTCAGGCCCGGATAAAGCCGCCCGCGATCACCCGCGCGCCCTGGTAGAGGACGGCCGCCTGGCCCGGCGCCGCGATTCCCGGCACATCCGGCGTCAGCGTAAGCGCCGCGCCATCCCATTCCGCTGTCATCGGCGCCGGCTGCTCGCGCCCGCGCAGCTTCGCCTCGCAGCGGAAGGCGCCGGCGGGCGGCTCGATCAGCCAATTCACCTCACCCACGCGGATTTGCGCCTGCGCCAGCGCGGCGCGATGCGCCACCACCACGCGGCGGCGCGGCGCGTCGAGCTGGGCCACGAAGAGCGCCTCCTCATCCTCGCGGCGGGAGAGGCCAAGGCCGCGCCCCTGGCCCACGGTATAGCGCGCGAGGCCCCGGTGCTGGCCGAGCACCCGGCCCTCCGCATCCACGATCTCGCCAGGTTCCAGCGCCTCGGGGCGGAATTTCTGCACCACATCGGCATAGGTGCCGGTGGGGACGAAGCAGATGTCCTGGCTGTCGGGCTTTTCCGCCACCGCGACGCCGAGCCGCACGGCATGTGCCCGCACCTCGGCCTTGCTGGCGAAGCCGCCCAGCGGGAACAGCGTGCGCGCCAGCTGCGCGCGGGTGGTGTGGGCGAGGAAATAGCTTTGGTCCCGCACCGGATCGGCCGCCTGGTGCAGCTCCGCGCCATCGGGCCCGTCCAGGCGCTGGGCGTAATGGCCGGTCGCCAGCATCTCGCAGCCGAGATCGGCGGCGAGTTCCGTGAGGTCATGGAACTTCACGGTCTGGTTGCAGCGGATGCAGGGGATGGGCGTCTCGCCGCGGGCGTAGCTGTCGGCGAAGTCCTGGATCACCGCGTCGCGGAAGCGCTGCTCGCGGTCCAGCACGTAATGGGGGATGCCCAGATGCTCGGCCACATTGCGCGCGTCATGGATGTCCTGCCCCGCGCAGCAGGCACCCTTCTTCTGCACGGCGGCACCGTGATCATAGAGCTGGAGCGTGGCACCCACGACGTCATGCCCCTGCTCATGGAGCAAGGCGGCCACCACACTGCTGTCCACGCCGCCCGACATGGCGACGAGGATTCTCATGGGGTCTGGGGAAGCCGTGCTTCCCCAGCGGGGTGCAGGGGCAGCGCCCCTGCCGCATCCAGCCCCTGCTGCCAGAAGCCCTGTTCCAACCGCGCCGCCATCGAGAAATCGCGCAGGAGCGTGGCCACCCGCGCCTCCCCGCCATGGCTCACGCCCAGCGCATCAATGCGCAGCGCCGCGGCCTCGGCCATGCGCTGGTAGCCTTCGCCGGCATAGCTCTCGATCCAGGACTGGTAGGGATTGCCCGCCGCCATCCGCTTCGGATCGGCCATGATTCGCCGCGCCACTTCGGCATAGCCGACGGTGCAGGGGACGAGTGCGATCTCGAGGTCGAGGATGTCCCCCGCGAGGCCCCGGTCCAGCACCCAGCGCGTGTAGCTGACGGTCTCCAGCGTCTCGGGCACCTGGGTCACCTGCGTCTCGGAGAGGCCCCATTCGGCGCAGTATTTCAGGTGCAGCAGCGTCTCATCCAGGATGGCGAGCACGGCGGCGGCCTTGTCGCGCATCGCCTTCAGGCTTTCGCCCTTCACCACCGCCAGCGCCTTGGCGCGGGCGAAATGGATGAGGAAGAGGTAGTCCTGGATCAGGTAGTGCTGGAAGGCCGGCAGCGGCAGCGTGCCAGCCGAGAGCTGCTGCACGAAGGGGTGCCAGGTGTAGCCCGTCCAGTCCGCGCCCGAGGCGTCGCGCAGCCGGCGGAACAGCCCGCCCGGCGCGCCGAACGCCAGCGGATCAGCCGTGGTCAGGTCAGCCGGCATTGCAGCTGCCAGAAGGCAGCTTCACGACCAGCCCGTCCAGCGCCTCGGTCATGATGAGCTGGCAGCCGAGGCGCGAGGTCTCCTGCAGGTCGAAGGCGAGGTCGAGCATGTCTTCCTCATCCTCGGTCGGCTCCACCAGCTTGGAGAACCAGGCGCTGTCCACGATCACATGGCAGGTGGAGCAGGCGAGGCTGCCCTCGCAGGCGCCCTCGATGTCCACGCCGTGGCGATGCGCGATTTCCAGCACGGAGAGGCCAAGTGCCGCCTCGACTTCGCGGCGCGTGCCGTCGCGCTCGATGAAGGTCATCTTCGGCATGGTTCGATACTACTCCGCGGCGTCCGGTGTTGAGGAAAGAATGGGCGTTGAGGTCAGGCTTTTCCAGGCGGCGCCGATCAGGGCGGCCGCGTGATCCATCTCGGCGGGCGAGGTAAAACGCCCCAGCCCAATCCGCAAGGTGGCCCGAGCCTCGGAATCGGGAATTCCCATCGCCCCCAGCACATAGGAGGGCGCAATCTCGGCCGAGGAACAGGCGGAGCCGGTGGAGAGGCAGAGCTCCGGCAGGGCGGCGAGCAGCGCCTGCGCGTCCACACCGGGGAAGGTGAGGTTGAGGTTGCCCGACACCCGCTGCTCCATCGTGCCGTTGATGCGCAGGCCGGGGATGGCGGCTATCAGGCCGTCCAGCAGGCGCTGGCGCTGGCCGGTGATGCGCCCGGCATCCAGCAGGCCCTCGGCCGCGGCAATCCGCGCCGCCTCGCCCATGCCGACCAGGAGCGGCGCGGGCAGGGTGCCGCTGCGCAGCCCGCGCTCCTGACCGCCGCCGCTGAAGAGCGGCGTGAGCCGCACGCGCGGGCGGCGGCGGACATAGAGGGCGCCCACGCCCTTCGGCCCATACATCTTGTGACCTGAGAGGGAGAGCAGGTCCGCCTGCATCTCGGCCACGTCGAGCGGGATGCGGCCGGCCGCCTGGGCCGCGTCCGTGTGGAAGAGCGCGCCCGCTTCCTTCACCACTGCGCCGATGGCGGCCAGGTCCTGCACCACGCCCGTCTCATTGTTCACCGCCATGACGGAGACGAGCAGGGTGGGCGTCTCCAGCGCGGCGCGCAGGACATCCAGATCCAGCCGTCCATCGGGGCGGACGGGAAGGATCACCGGCTCGAATCCCTCGGCCGCCAGGTCGCGCACGGATTCGAGGACGCATTTATGCTCGGTGGCCAGCGTGATGATCCGGACCGGCCCGCTGGTTCCGGCGAAGCGCGCAGCACCCTTGATGGCGATGTTGTTCGCCTCGGTGGCGCCGGAGGTGAAGATGATCTCGCGCGCATCGGCGCCGAGCAGCTCCGCCACATGCGCGCGGGCTTCCTCCACGGCTTCCTCCGCCGCGCGGCCCATGGCGTGCTCGACGGAGTGCGGGTTGGCGAAATTCTCCTCCCACCAGGGGCGCATGGCGGCCAGCACGCGCGGATCGAGCGGCGTGGTGGCGTGGTGGTCGAGGTAGATGGGGCGGTTTGGGCGCATGATCGGCAAGAGGTGGCCCGGCACGGCCGCTTCGGCAAGTCACCGTCCTTGCGCTGTCGCAACGCCCCGCCCCGCCTCCTGGGCGTAGGACGGCGCAAAGCCCGGAGAGATGCACATGCCCTGCCATGACCCCGTCACCCTTGCCCTGCATTGGCTGATCGCCCTGCTGATCGCCGCCGCCTATGTCACCAGCGACTGGGCCGAAGGACGGGGCGGCGCAGGGATGAACCTGCACGGCTCGCTCGGGCTGGCCGTGTTCGGGCTGAGCCTGGTGCGGATCCTCTGGCGCGGCTTCGCGCCACACCCCGCGCCGGTGCCCATGCCACGGTTGATGGCCCGCATCGCGCATCTCACGCATGTCGCGCTCTATGTGGCGATGGTCGCCGCACCGGCCTTGGGACTCGCGGCGCTCTGGGCGCGGGGGACGGAGCTCTCCTTCCTGGGTCTCCTCCCCCTGCCCTCGCCGATGACGACGAGCCGCGGCGTCCGGACATTCCTGGAGGGCGCGCATGAGCTGGCATCCAACGCGCTGGTGGCGCTGGCCCTGCTGCATGCGGCGGCGGCGATCTTCCACCAGTATGTCCTGCGCGACCATCTGCTGGAGCGCATGACCCCGGGCGGCAAGGCCTGATGAGCCAAATGGAGGCGCACCGGCTCGACCGCGCCGGCTGGCTGCGGGCCGCCGTGCTGGGCGCGAATGATGGGCTGCTCTCCACCGCCAGCCTCGTGATGGGCGTCGCCGCCGCCACGCAGGCGCCCGGGGCGGTGCTGCTGGCCGGCATCGCGGGGCTGACCGCCGGCGCCCTTTCCATGGCGGCCGGAGAATTCGTCTCCGTCAGCTCCCAGGCGGATCTGGAAACCGCCGAGATCGCCCGCGAGACCACCGAGCTCACCACCATGCCCGAGGCGGAGCTGGCCGAGCTGGCGGCAATCTACCGCGCGCGCGGCCTCCCGCCCGAGCTGGCGCAAGAGGTGGCGCGGGAATTGATGGCGAAGGACGCGCTGGGCGCGCATCTGCGCGATGAGCTGGGGATCACCGAGGTCTCGACGGCGCGGCCCTTGCAGGCGGCGCTGGCCTCGGCCGCCGCCTTCGCCCTGGGCGGGCTGCCGCCCATCCTGATCGCGCTGCTGGCCCCGGCGGCTTTCGTGCTGGTTTCGGTCGGCGGCGCCGCGGTGCTGGGCCTCGCCATGCTGGGCTGGCTGGCCGCCTGGGCGGGCGGGGCGCCGGCCGGGCGCAGCATCGCTCGCGTGCTGCTTTGGGGGTTGATCGCCATGGCCGTCACCGCCGGGGTCGGCGCGCTGGTCGGTCAGGCGGTGTAGCCGGGCCTCACCCTCGCCCGGTCGAGCCGAAGCCGCCCGTGCCACGCTGCGTCTCGGGCAGCACCACCACTTCTTCCCAAGCGGCGCGCGTCACCGGCGCGAAGACCGCCTGCGCGATCCGGTCGCCCCGCGCGATCGCGAAGGGCTCGGCCCCGGTGTTCAGTAGGATAACGCCGACCTCGCCGCGATAATCGCTGTCCACCGTGCCCGGCGCGTTCAGCACGGTCACGCCATGCTTGAGCGCCAGGCCCGAGCGGGGGCGCACCTGCATCTCGAACCCCTCGGGGATGGCCACCGCCAGCCCGGTCGGCACCAGGGCGCGGCCGCCGGGCGGGATCACCATCTCGCGCGCGGCCAGCAGGTCCATGCCCGCCGCACCCGGCGTGGCATAGGATGGCAGCGGCAGGCCCTCGGCATGGGGCAGGCGCTGAACCAGGATCTTCATGCGAATTGCTCCGCGATGCGGGCGGCGAGCCGTGCCGCAACCTGTTCCTTCGGCATTCTCGGCCAATCCTCCACCGCAGCGGCGGTGACGAGGTGCACGGCATTCTCCGCGCCCCCCATGACATCGCCGGACACGTCATTCGCCACGATCCAGTCGCAGCCCTTGCGCTTCAGCTTGTCCCGCGCGTGCTCCACCACATGCTCGGTCTCGGCGGCAAAGCCGATGACGAGGCGCGGGCGAGCTTCGTGGCGCGAGAGCGTCGCCAGGATGTCCGGGTTCAGGGCCATGCTGAGCGTCGGCGCAGCGGCCCCCGGCTGCTTCTTCAGCTTCTGCCCGGCCTCCTGCGCCGCACGCCAATCGGCGACGGCGGCGGCAAAGATGGCGATGTCCGCCGGCAGGGCGGCCTCGCAGGCGGCCAGCATCTCCCGCGCGGTCTCCACCCGGCGGACCACCACACCCGGCGGCTCGGCCAGGGCGACCGGCCCGCTGACGAGGGTGACGCGCGCGCCAAGGGCGGCCAGCGCCGCCGCGATGGCGTGGCCCTGCTTGCCGCTGCTGCGATTGGCGATGTAGCGCACCGGGTCGATCGGCTCATGCGTCGGCCCGCTGGTCACCAGCGCATGCCGGCCGGAGAGGGGGCCAGAGGGGGGGCCGGAGGCGAGCAGGGTGCGGATGGCATAGGCGATCGCCTCGGGCTCGGAGAGGCGGCCGGGGCCGGATTCCGGCTCGGCCATCGGGCCATCCTCGGGGCCGATGAAATGCAGGCCGCGCTCGGCCAGGGTGGCGATGTTCGCGCGCGTCGCCGGATGCGCCCACATGGCCGGGTTCATCGCCGGCGCCGCCAGCACGGGCGCCCGCGTCGCCAGGAGGATGCAACCGGCGAGGTCATCCGCCAGGCCCTGCGCCATCTGCGCGAGCCGATTGGCCGAGGCGGGCGCGACCACCACCGCATCGGCCCAGCGCGCCAGGCGGATATGGCCGATCTCGGCCTCCGCCGCCCAGAGGTCGTCCTGCACCAGCTCGCCCGTGAGGGCGGCGAGCGATTCCTTGGTGACAAAGCGGGCGCCGCCGGCGGTCAGCACGGCGCGGACCGTGGCGCCCTCGGCCCGCAGCAGGCGGACCAGCATGAGCGCCTTGAAGGCGGCGACGCTGCCGGAGACGATCAACAGGATTTTGCGGCCGTGAAGCATGCGGCGAAGTTAGGCCGGGATGTGCGGAAAGGGCAAAGTCACCGCGCCCTGAACATCAGGAGCAACCCGGCCAGCGTGAGCGCACCCCCCAGCAGATCACCCCAGGCCAACCGCTCGCCCATGAAGGCCCAGCCGAGCAGCGCGGCCACCGGCGGCGCCATGAGCTGCAGCGCGGCCGCGTTGGAGGCGCCAAACCGCCGGATCACCACGAAGAACAGCGCATAGCCGGCCATGCCGACCACGAGGCAGGAATAGATCATGCCAAGGATGACCTGGGTGCTGGCACTCTCCGGCGGTGGCCCGCCGAGCCCAGCCGTCAGCAGGATCAGCACGAGGCTCGCGACGGCCGTCTGGCCGAGATTGGCGGCCCAGGGGTCCATGCGGGCCCGCGCCGGCGCATAGGCCAGCACGCCCACCGCCTGGAGGAAGGCCCCGCAGAGCGCGAGGCCGAGGCCCCAGGCCTCCGCCGCCTCCAGCCCATCGGCCGAGCGCAGCAGGCCGAGCGTCGCCACCCCGATCCAGCCGAGTGCCAGGCCCAGCCACCCGCCCGGGGTCAGCCGCTGCCCGCGCCAGGCTTCGCCCAGCGCCACAAAGAGCGGCGCGCAGCCGGCCAGCAATGCCACCAGGCCCGAGGGCACATGCGCCAAGGCAACCCAGGCGCAGGCCAGGTAACCACCCATGCCGAAAGCACCCATGAGCGCCAGGCGCCAGCGATCTTCCCCCACCGGGAAGGGCACGCGCCGCCAGCGCCAGATCAGCCAGAGCAGCGGCACCACGGCCACGAAGCGGATCGCCAGCGCCCAGAGCGCCGGCCATTCCAGCGCCACGAGGCGCGCCGCGTTGAAGGCGGAGCCCCACATCAGGACGTACAGCGTGGCGAGAAGCAGATTGATGGGGCGGGGCCTGATGGATCAGCCGGCGAGCCTAGCCGGGGATGGGAAGCTTCAGCCCTGCCTTTGGCGCAGGGCAGCCTCGATCCGCGCCAGAACCTCCTGCTGGCGGCGGAGCGCGATGCCGAGCCCGCCGATCGCGATCAGCGCCAGGGAGGAAACGCCGCCCGCCCCGGCATAAAGCATCCGCGCGCGGGACCATCCATCGCCGCCCCAGGGCGTGGCGCCCCATGCGAGATGCAGACAGGCCAGGAGGGCGAGGGCGCCAAAGACCTGGAGGGCGCGGTGCAGGATCATGCGCCCCTCCTCACTGGCGTCGCGCCAGGGCGGCTTCCAGCGTGTTCTCGAGCAGGCAGGCGATGGTCATGGGCCCGACGCCGCCCGGCACGGGCGTGATGGCGGCGGCGCGGGGCAGCGCCTCGGCATAGGCGACATCGCCCACCAGCTTGCCATCCGCCAGCCGGTTGATGCCGACATCAATGACGATGGCCCCCTCGCGCACCCAGTCGCCGCGGATCATTTCGGGACGGCCGACCGCGGCGATGAGGATGTCGGCGCGGCGGCATTCCTCGGGCAGGTCGCGCGTGCGGGAATGGGCGATGGTGACGGTGCAATCGGCCGCCAGCAGCAGCTGCGCCATGGGCCGGCCGACGATCTGGCTGCGGCCCACCACCACGGCGCGCGCGCCGCGCAGATTGGCCTTGGCCTCGGCCAGCAGGTGCATCGCCCCGCGCGGCGTGCAGGGGACGAGCCCCGGCAGGCCCGAGGCGAGGCGCCCGGCATTGATGGGGTGGAAGCCGTCCACATCCTTCGCCGGGTCCACCGCGGCGATCGCGGCCTCGGCGCGGATATGGGCGGGCAGCGGGAGCTGGACGAGGATGCCATCCACCGCCGGGTCGTCGTTCAGGGCCGCGATCTCGGCCAGCAATTCGGCCTCGGTCGTGCGCTCGGGGAGGTGGCGTGTGCGGGAAGCGAAGCCCGCCGCCGTCGCCGCCTTGTCCTTGTTGCGGACATAGACGCCGCTCGCCGGGTCCTCGCCCACGCGGAGGACGACGAGGCCCGGCTGGAAGTCGAGCGTCGCGATGCGGGTGGCGAGCTGCGCGCGCAGGCGTTCAGCCACCGCCTTGCCGTCGAGGATCTGCGTCATGGCTCAGAAATACAGCCCGAATTCGATCATATAGCCCTTGATCGCGCTGACCAGCAGCATGGCCGCCTGGACCAGCAGCAGGACCACGAGGGGCGAGAGGTCAATGCCGCCCAGGTTGGGGAGCCTGTTGCGCACGGGGCGCATGGCGGGCTCGGTCACCCGGTAGAAGAAATCCGAGATGGTCCAGACCACGCGGTTGCGCGTGTCGAGCACGTTGAAGCCGATCAGCAGCGAGAGCACCGCCGCGATCAGGATGGCCCAGAAGAACAGGGTGAGCCCCGACTGGATCAGGAAGAACAAGGCGTCGAGGATCATGGGCGTCGGCGCTCCGAAAGGGACGGCGTGAGAGCTTCCTTGTCGCGGAAGGTCGCGGGGCGGGCAAGGGGGATGACGGTGGCTTCATCAGGGGGCGGCAAAGGAGGGAGGAGCCCCAGGGGGGGCGCTTGACACCCCCGCCCCCATCCCGCATGACGCGCCCCGCAAACGGTGCGACAGCGCCGGTGGCGTGGTGCGGGGCTGTAGCTCAGTTGGTAGAGCGCGTCGTTCGCAATGACGAGGTCAGGGGTTCGATTCCCCTCAGCTCCACCACTTACCGCAACGTATCGCCGCCCCTCAGTGATTGTGCCGGCTTTCGCCGCGCGTCTCGAGGATGTTGAGGTACAGCGTCGCCGCCTCCAGGCAGGCGCCATTGCCGAGTTGCCCCACGGAATTGCGATAGATCTCCTCCCACGGCGTCTTGTTCTGCAGCACCGGCGGCACCCAGGCGGCGCGGCGCGCGGCGAGTTCCGCCTCCGGGATCAGCACATCCACGCGCCGGGTCTTGAGGTCGATCCGGATGCGGTCGCCGTGGCGCAGCAGCGCGAGGCCTCCCCCCACCGCCGCCTCGGGCGAGACATTCAGGATGGAGGGCGAGCCCGAGGTGCCGCTCTGCCGCCCATCGCCCATGGTGGGCAGCGCTTTGATCCCGGCTTTGATCAGGGCGGCGGGCGGCTGCATGTTCACCACCTCGGCCGAGCCCGGATAGCCCACCGGCCCGCAATTGCGGATCACCAGCACGGTCTTCTCGTCAATGCCCAGCGCCGGGTCCTCGATGCGCGCGTGGTAGTCCTCCGGCCCCTCGAAGACCGCGACCTTGCCTTCGAAGACGTCCGGATCCTCGGAGAAGAAGCGCTGGCGGAATTCGGCATCAATGACGCTGACCTTGATGACGGCGTTGTCGAAGATGTTGCCGGTCAGCACCAGGTAGCCCGCCTGCTCCTTCATCGGCTTCGCATAGGCGCGGATCACCTCGCGGTCCGGCGAGAGCGTGATGGCGGCCAGGTTCTCCGCAACCGTCTTGCCCGTGGCGGTCATCACATCGCCATGCAGCCGCCCGGCCTCCAGCAATTCGCGCATCACCGCCGGCACGCCGCCGGCGCGATGAAAAGCCTCGCCCAGGAAGCGCCCGGCGGGCTGGCAATCCACCAGCAGGGGAATATCGGCGCCGATGCGCTGCCAATCCTCCAGATTGTGTTCCACGCCCATATGCCGCGCGATGGCGATCATGTGCGGCGGGCAGTTGGAGGAGGCGCCGATGGCGCTCGCCACCGCCACCGCATTCTCGAAGGCCTTGTGCGTCATGATCTTCGAGGGGGTGAGGTTCTCGCGCACCATCTCGACGATGCGCCGGCCGGACCAATAGGCCATCTGCGCGCGCTCGCGGTGCGGGCCGGGAATGGCGGCGCAGCCGGTCAGGCTCATCCCCACCGCCTCCACCAGCGAGTTCATCGAGAGCGCCGTTCCCATGGTGGAGCAATGCCCCCAGGAAGTGCTGCTGGCCGCCACCATCTCCATGAACTGGCGATAGTCAATCTCGCCCGCCGCGAGCATGCGCCGGGCCTCCCAGACCACTGTGCCCGAGCCCACCAGCCTTCCCTTATGCCAGCCATCCAGCATCGGCCCGCCGGAGAAGGCGAGGGCCGGGATGTTCACCGTGGCGGCGGCCATCAGCCCCGCCCCGGGCGTCTTGTCGCAGCCGATGGTGAGCACGACGCCATCCAGCGGATAGCCGTGCAGCACCTCGACCAGGGAGAGGTATTGCAGGTTGCGGTCGAGGGCGGCGGTCGGCCGCTTCAGGGTTTCCTGGATGGGGTGGACCGGAAACTCGAGCGGCACGCCGCCGGCATCCCGGATGCCCTCCTTGATGCGTTGGGCGAGGATGGTGTGGTGGCGGTTGCAGGGGGCGATGTCGCTGCCCGTCTGGCTGATCCCGATGATGGGCCGGCCGGACTGCAATTCGTCGAAGGTCATGCCGAAATTGAGCTGCCGCTCGGAATAGAGCGCGGTCATCCCGGGGTCGGCGGGGTCATCGAACCAGCGCTGGCTGCGCAGCTTGAAGGGCTGTTTCGTCTGGTCGTGCTCGTCCATGGGGCGCTTCCTGGCTGATGGCCGAAGAAGGGACACGGCGCCCCCGGCCCCTGTCAATCATCCGCGCATCGCCCCGGGCCAGGCGCCGTCTTCCCTGCGCCGGGCGGGCCTATCCCCGCAGCGGCAACCCCATCGCCTGCCGCGCGAAGGCGCGCTTCAGCCCGGGGATGCGGTCCACAGCGGCGATGCCAAGCCGCCGCGCCCAGCGCACCGGCCCGACATCATTGCCGAACAGCTTTTCCAGCACGTGGGTCGCGCCGATCATCATCAGCGCATCCGGCCGGCGCTGCGCCTGGTAGCGCGCCAGCAGCGCGGCACTGCCCACATCCTCGCCCGCCGCATGGGCGTCGGCCACCAGCTCGGTCAGGGCCGCCACGTCGCGGAACCCGATGTTGAGCCCCTGGCCGGCGATGGGGTGCATGCCATGCGCCGCATCCCCCACCAGCGCCAGGCGCTCGGCCACGTAGCGGGTCGCGTGCATCGCCGTCAGCGGGTAGTGCCAGCGCCGGCCGATCGGCTCGATGGCGCCCAGATGGTCGCCGATGCGCCGGCGCAATTCACGCGCGAAATCGGCGTCGGAGAGCGCCAACATGCGCGTCGCCACGCTGCGCCGCTCGGTCCAGACGAAGCTGGACGCGTGCGGCAGCGTGCCCGTGCCGTAGCTGCCGAGGCTCGCCAGCGGCAATTGCGCGAAGGGACCGGCGGGCAGGAACAGCTCCAGCGCGCGGTTGTGGTGCGGCTTCTCATGCGCGAAGGCGCCGACCATGCCGATCTGCCCGTAATCATGCCGCGCCGTGCCAATGCCGGCCTGCTGCCGCAGCGGGCTGCCCCGGCCCTCGGCCCCCACCACCAGCGCCGCGCGGATCACCCGGCCATCGGCCAGCGTCACCGTGGCCCCCCCGGCGCCGCGCGCCACCGTCGCCGTCATGGGCGCGAAGGCGTGCAGATGGGCCAGATGCGGCAGGCGGGCGTTCAGCGCCACACGCAGGGCGCGCGCCTCCACCATCCAGCCGAAGGGCTCGTCCGCCACCTCCGCCGCCTCGAAATCGAGGTCGAGCGAGGAAGGTGCCTCGCCCACGCGGCCATCGGCCACCTTGATGCCCTCGATCGGGCAGGGGGCGCCGGGCAGGCGCTCCCAGATGCCGGCGCGCTCCAGCAGCCGCTTGGACGCGAGCGCGATGGCATAGGCCCGGCCATCGAAGCCGGCGAGTTCCATGGGCGGCAGGGGGGCGGCATCCACCACCGCCACCGGCACGCCGCGGGCGGCCAGCGCGGCGGCGAGCGTGGCCCCCACCGGGCCGGCGCCGATGATGGCGACGGCCACCTCCAGCGCGGGGCTCGGCGGGGAAATCAGGTCAGGGGCGGCGATCAGGTTCATGGGCCAAAGCTTAGGCCATTCGCGCGTTGCGCAAGAGTGGGGGGCAAGAGAGGGCGAAAGACTCACCTTCGCGCCCGCACAATTGCATGGAAATTAAGCAGCCCTGCGGCCAAGGCCCGGCCCCACAACGGTTTTGCGGCTGGCACGACTCTTGGATAGCTCCGACGGAGCCGGGCTCGGGCCGGCGTTTTTTATGCATGAAAGGCAGGCGGATGAAGCTCGTGATGGCGATCATCAAGCCCTTCAAGCTGGACGAGGTGCGCGATGCGCTCACCCCGCTCGGTGTCCAGGGGCTGACGGTGACGGAGGTAAAGGGGTTCGGTCGGCAGAAGGGCCAGACCGAGATCTACCGCGGCGCCGAATACCAGGTCAGCTTCCTGCCCAAGCTCAAGATCGAGGTGGCGGTGGCCTCCGAGCTCGCTGATGCGGTGGTGGAGGCGATCGCCGCCGCCGCCCGCACCGGCAAGATCGGCGACGGCAAGATCTTCGTCCTCGACCTTGATCGCGCGCTGCGGATCCGCACCGGCGAAACCGACGGTTCGGCCCTGTGAACCGGCCCACGCAACCTGACACGGCGCCCATGCGCGCCCTTTCCCCTGGGAGAAGCCTGACCATGAAACCCTGGATGCGCGGCGCCCTGTTGGCCGCACCGATGCTGGCGCTGGCCGCGCTGCCGGCGCTGGCGGCCGACGAGCCCAAGCTCGACGCCGGCAACACCGCCTGGATGATCGTCGCCACCTGCCTCGTGCTGATGATGACCATCCCGGGCGTCGCCCTCTTCTATGCCGGCATGGTCCGCAAGAAGACCGTGCTGGCCACCATGATGCAGTCCTTCTTCGTGGCCGCGCTCATCGCCGTCACCTGGATGGTCGCGGGCTACTCCATCGCCTTCGGCAATGGCGGCCTCTATTTCGGCGACTTCTCCAAGGTCATGCTCGCGGGCATCGAGTGGAACGGTCCCTTCATCCTCGGCAAGGGCCTGGGCGGTGAGAGCGAAGTGGCGACGACCATCCCCGAGACGGTCTTCGTCATGTTCCAGATGACCTTTGCGATCATCACCGCCGCCCTGATCTTCGGCGCGGTCGCGGACCGCATGAAGTTCAGCGCCGTCTGCCTGTTCATCGTGCCCTGGTCGCTGCTGATCTACTCCCCGGTCGCGCATGCGGTCTGGCACCCGTCGGGCCTGATCTGGGCCTGGGGCGCGCTCGACTTCGCGGGCGGCACGGTGGTGCACATCAATGCCGGTGTGGCGGGCCTCGTCGCGGCCATGGTCCTCGGCAAGCGCGTGGGCTACGGGCATGACAACATGTCGCCCTACAACCTGGCGCTCGCCATGATCGGCGCCTCGCTGCTCTGGGTGGGCTGGTTCGGCTTCAACGCCGGCTCCGCGCTCGCGGCCGATGGCCGTGCGGGCATGGCGATGCTGGTGACGATGGTCGCCGCCGCCGCGGGCACCCTGACCTGGGTCTTCGCGGAATGGGCCACCAAGGGCAAGCCTTCCGCGCTGGGCGCCATCTCAGGCGCGATCGCGGGCCTGGTCGCCATCACGCCGGCCTCGGGCTGGGTCTTCCCCGGCGCCGGCCTGATCATCGGCGGCGCCTCCGGCATCATCTGCTTCTGGGCCGCGACGGCGCTCAAGAAGGCGCTGGGCTATGACGACAGCCTGGACGCCTTCGGCGTGCACGGCGTGGGCGGCATCGTGGGCGCGATCCTCACCGGCGTCTTCGCCTATGGCATGCTCTACAAGACCGACGACGCCGAGGCGGCGCTGGCCTATTCCGGCCTGCTCTACGGCAACCCGGACATGCTCTGGATCCAGGTGAAGTCGGTGCTGGTGACCGTCGCCTATTCGGCGGTCGGCACCTTCATCCTGCTGAAGATCGTGGATGCCATGGTCGGCCTGCGCGTCTCCGAAGAGGAGGAGCGCGAGGGCCTGGACGTCACGCAGCACGGCGAGCGCCTGGGGTAGGCCTTCGTCACACCCTTTGGGGGAATCGAAGGGCGCCGGGGGGAAACCTCCGGCGCCTTTTTTACGCCTCCGCCTCCAGGACCTCAGCCCAGCCCGCCCGGGTGACGCTGGGCTCCAGGCTCAGCCGGCCCACGATGCCTTCCAGCGCCTCCATCGCCTCGCCCATGGTGGTCACCTGTGCGGCCAGGGCGACGCGCAGCGTGCCTCCATCGGGGCAGGGCAGATCCTCGGTTTCCAACCGGTGCAGCCGCAGCCCGGCCAGCGCGATCTGCTTGAGCAGGAGCAGGCGAATCATGGCCTCGGCCTCCGCCGTGCAGGTCGCCGTTACCCGCCAGGCGCGTTCCACCTCGGCACCCGCCATGGGCGTGCGGTCCACCGCGGCGACGATGGGGCGCAGGACCAGGTTCGCCATCACGATCAGCAGCGTGACCAGGAGTGCCAAGCCCAGCAGGCCGGCCCCGCAGGCCACCCCCACCGCCGCCGAGCACCAGAGCGTGGCCGCGGTGTTCAGCCCCTTCACGTTAAGCCCCTGGCGCAGGATTGCGCCCGCCCCCAGGAAGCCGATGCCCGAAACCACCTGCGCCGCCATGCGGGTGGGGCTGCTCTCGCCCGGCATGGTCAGGCCGATCAGGGCGAAGCCGCCGGCCCCCAGCGCGACCAGCGCATTGGTCCGCAACCCCGCCGAGCGCTGCCGCCATTGCCGTTCGACGCCGATGACGCCCCCCAGCAGCAGGGCGGCGACGAGCCGCAGCGCGATATCCTCGATGGGCATGGGGGCGTCCTTCCGCTGGCGGATTCCACTATCCGGGCCGGCAGGGGCGGCGCAATGCAACGGATGACTTGACGCGGCGCGGGTGTTTTCCCTTCACTTGCGGGATGCGCGATCTCACGGCAGCGCCGCGTGGCGACGAGGACACGTTATGGGCGGTGGTCGCCACGGTCGGCCGCGCCAACCGCGTGGCGGAAATCTTTCGCAGCCGCGCCGCCGCGCTGGAGGACCGCGCCTGGCGGGCCCAGCAGGTGCGGGCCTATGCCGATTTCCTGGAACGCTCGAAGCAGCCCTTGCCGCATTACTCGGTGACGCCCATCCGCCGCTCGGACCTGCCGCGCAAATGGACGCCGTTGCCCGCGCTGGGGTTTTTGCGCGGGCAGTTCATCTGAGGGGGAAAGGCCAGGGCGCTGCCCTGGACCCGCCGGGGCCATAGCCCCGGACCCCGTTTACGACTGAGGCCTCCGGCCTCAGTCGCGCTGCAGGCACATGGCGACGCCCATGCCGCCGCCGATGCACAGCGTGACCAGCCCCTTCTTCGCGTCCCGGCGCTGCATCTCATACAGCAGCGTCGTCAGCACGCGGGCACCCGAGGCGCCGATGGGATGGCCAAGCGCGATGGCGCCGCCATTCACATTCACCTTGTCGGTGTCCCAGCCCAGATCCTTGTTCACCGCGCAGGCCTGCGCCGCGAAGGCCTCATTCGCCTCGATCAGGTCCAGGTCGGCCACCGTCCAGCCGGCCTTGGCGAGCGCCTTGCGGCTCGCCGGGATCGGCCCCGTGCCCATGATGGAGGGGTCCACGCCCGCCGTCGCCCAGCTCACGATGCGCGCAAGCGGCGTGATGCCGCGGCGGCGCGCCTCCTCGGCCGACATCACCACCACGGCGGCCGCGCCGTCATTGATGCCCGAGGCATTGCCGGCGGTGACCGTGCCTTCCTTGTTGAAGGCCGGGCGCAGCTTGGCCAGCACCTCGGCCGTCGTGTCGGGCTTCGGATACTCATCCTCGGTGACCACGACATCGCCCTTGCGGGTCTTCACCGTGACGGGCGCGATCTCGTCCTTGAAGCGGCCGGCCGCCATCGCCTCGCCCGCCTTGCGCTGGCTGTTGGCGGCGAACTCGTCCTGCTCCTGGCGGGTGAGCTGGTATTTCTGGGCCACATTCTCGGCCGTGTTGCCCATGTGGTAGCCATGGAAGGCATCCATCAGGCCGTCGCGGAGCATGGTGTCCACCATCTCCAGGCTGCCCATCTTGGTGCCCGCGCGCATCTGCGCGCAATGCGGCGCCTGGGTCATGCTCTCCTGCCCGCCGGCGACGACGATGGTGGCGTCCCCGCTCGAGATCTGCTGCGCGGCAAGCGCCACCGCCCGCAGGCCCGAGCCGCAAAGCTGGTTGATGCCGAAGGCGGTGCGCTCGACCGGAATGCCCGCATTCACGGCGGCCTGGCGGGCCGGGTTCTGCCCCGCGCCGGCCGAGAGGATCTGGCCGAGGATCACCTCGTCCACATCGGCGCCCGCGACGCCGGCGCGCGAGAGCGCGGCCTCGATCGCGACCTTGCCCAGGTCATGGGCGGAGAGGCTGGCGAAGGCCCCGTTGAAGCTGCCCACCGGCGTGCGCGCGGCGGAGGCGATGACGATATCCATGGCGAATGCCCTCCGAGAGGTTGATTGGCCCCAGTCTCGCGCTTCGTTACCAGCCATGCAACCGCGCAAGGCGGGGGCTCAGGCGGCGGCGCTGCCCAATTGCCGGAGCGCCGCATCGAATTCGGCGTCGAAGGCGGCCAGGGCCGCGTCCAGCCCGGCCATCTGGGGCGCGCTCGTGGCGCTTTCCAGGGCTTGCAGAGGGGGCAACAGCGCCGCCAGCCCGAAATTGCCCGCCAGCCCCCGCAGCGCATGCGCCTGGCGCCGCGCCGCCGCGCCATCGCCCAGGCGCACCGCCTCCCGTAGCTGCGGGGCCAGGGCCAGCATCTCCTCGCGGCAGAGCTGGCGCGCTTCTTCCAGCCCCTTGGCGGGCGCGTCGGGCAGCGCCTCCAGCAGGCGGCTGCCATCGGCCAGGGTGATGGAGCGCGCGCGCGGCCGGTTCCCGGGGCCGCGGCGACCATTGTCCTTGCCAGGCGCCCGCACATCCAGGTGCCGCGTCAGCATCCCCGAGGGCAGGTCCCGCCGCAGCGTCTCGGGCGGCAGCAGCGCGGCGAAGGAATCATTCCAGGCCGAGAGCTTGCCCTCGGGGTCGAGCAGCGCGACGGGCACGGGCCAGGCCTCGATCAGCGCCGCCTCCCGCCGTTCCGCCGCCAGCCGCTCGGTCTGGGAGAGGCGCATCCGCGCCTCGTTCACGCTGAGCTGCGCCGCGTGCCGGGCGAGGCTGCCACGCAGCGCGGTGAGCTTCAGCTCGACCCGGTCGGTCCGCTCCAGGTGGCGGCGGAAGATGAAGCCGAGCGTGCCGAGGCCAAACAGCGGAATGAACAATACGGCGAGGGACATGGTCTCGGGCGTGGCGCTGGCATCCACCCGGAGCGCGCCCTCCCGCACCCAAAGGCTCGCATGCACATCGCCCGGGGTGCCGGCGGCGGCGAGCTCGGTGCCGAGGCCGGTGACGAGGCGCAAGGCGGTGCGGGGCGGCGGCGCCAGCAGCGCTTCCAGCGTGGCGACTGGGATGCGCAGCATGGGCGTGGCCGCGCCGGGCTGGGCGGGCACGAGGAAGGCCAGCACCTCGGGCGGGTTCGCCCCGCCGCGCGGCAGCGGCCAAAAGCGGAGCTGCCCGGGCTCGGCGCCGGAGAGCGTCGCGGTCACATCGGGCGGCAGGGCCGCCAGCGCCACGCCGGGCCCGGGCCGCCCCTCGCGCTGGGCCTGCATCAGCCGCGCCTCGGCCGGCTGCAGCTCATCCTTCACGGCCAGCGCGGCGCGGGCGGAGGCCTGGGTCGCCTGGGCCAGCGCGGCCTGGCGCAGCCCATGCGTGCCGTCCTCGATCAGCAGCCAGCTCGCGACCAGCAGGGTCGTCACCAGCAGCATGAAGGCGATGGAGGAGCGGTGCAGCAAGGACTGGATCAGCGCGCGGCCAGACAGGGCCATGGCCGGAGAACCCCAAGAACGTTTGTTGCAATAAACAGACAGCGTCTCCGCGCCGCAAGCGGCAAATCCGCGCGCGGGCTTGTCCCCCGCTGGCGCGGGTGCGAATGTGCGCGCCGCAGTGCAACATCGAACGCGACCGCCAGCCGGCCGGCACCCGCCGGGCGCCGCCAAGGCGGCGCAAAGGACCTAGAGGACATGGCAAAGATCAAGGTGAAAACCCCCGTCGTCGAGATGGACGGGGATGAGATGACGCGCATCATCTGGGGGTTCATCAAGGACCGCCTGATCCTGCCCTATCTCGACATCGACCTGAAGTATTACGATCTCGGCATCGAGTATCGCGACCAGACCGATGACCAGGTGACGGTGGACGCCGCCAACGCGACCAAGCAGTACGGCGTCGGCGTGAAGTGCGCGACCATCACCCCCGATGAGGCGCGCGTGGCCGAATTCGGCCTGAAGAAGATGTGGCGCAGCCCGAACGGCACGATCCGCAACATCCTCGACGGCACCATCTTCCGCGAGCCGATCATCTGCCAGAACGTCCCGCGCCTCGTTCCGCATTGGTCCAAGCCCATCGTCGTCGGCCGCCATGCCTTCGGCGACATCTATCGCTCGGTCGAAGCCAAGATCCCGGGTGCGGGCCGCGTCAGCATGACCTACACCCCCGCCGATGGCGGCGCGCCGGTCGAGATGGGCGGCTTCGACTTCCCGGCCTCGGGCGGCGTCGCGATGGGGATGCACAACCTCAACGCGTCCATTGAGGGCTTCGCCCGCGCCAGCCTCAACTACGGCCTGGCCCGCGGCTATTCGGTGTATTTCAGCCACAAGAACACGATCCTGAAGGCCTATGACGGCTCCTTCAAGGACATCTTCCGGCATGTCTACGACACCGAGTTCAAGTCGCGCTTCGAAGCCGCCGGCCTGACCTACGAGGACCGCCTGATTGATGACATGGTGGCCTCCGCGCTCAAGTGGGAAGGGGGCTATGTCTGGGCCTGCAAGAACTATGATGGCGACGTGCAGTCGGACATCGTGGCGCAGGGCTTTGGCTCGCTCGGCCTGATGACCTCGGTGCTGCTCTCGCCCGATGGCAACACCGTCGAGTCCGAGGCGGCGCACGGCACGGTGACGCGCCACTACCGCGAGCACCAGAAGGGCCGCGAGACCAGCACGAACCCGATCGCCTCGATCTTCGCCTGGACGCGCGGCCTCGCCTATCGCGGCAAGTTCGACAACACGCCGGATGTGGTGAACTTCGCCGAGACGCTGGAGAAGGTCTGCGTCGCCACCGTCGAGGGCGGGCAGATGACCAAGGATCTCGCGATCCTGATCAGCAAGGACCAGCCCTACCTCTCCACCCAGGCCTTCCTGGCCGCGCTGGACGAGAACCTGAAGAAGGCGATGGCCTGATCCCGACGAAGCCGGTTCGCGTCTTCGCGGGGGCCCCGACTGTCATCCCCACGAAGCCGCTGCGCGTCTCCGCGGGGGCCCCAGATTGGTTCTGATCCTCCGGGGCTTCGGCTCTTCCTCCCGTGGCAAGGCCACGGGAGGGTTCCGGGGGGCGGATTTTTCGCCCAGGCTGCGTCCAGCCAAAGGATGCTTGCCATGCATGTTGACTACTACGGTTCCCTGAACTCCCCCTGGACCTATCTGGGCGCGGCCCGGATCGAGGCGATGTGCGCCGCGCATGGCGCGACACTGAAGCTCTGGCCGGTGGATTTCGGGCTGATCTTCCCGGCCTCGGGCGGGCTGCCGCTGCCCAAGCGCTCGCCGCAGCGCCAAGCCTATCGCATGATGGAACTGCGCCGCTGGCGTGAGGCCGTGGGCGTACCGCTCACGCTGGAGCCCCGAAACTTCCCCTTCCCCGAAGCCACGCTGGCGCAGGCTGTGATCGCGTTGCGTGAAACCCAGGGGGACGCGCCCGCCATCCGCCTCGCGCACCGCATTATGGCCGCCCTCTGGGCCGAGGACCGTGACCCGGTCGCCGACTTCGCCGCCCTCGCCGCCGAATGCGGCCAGGATGGCGCGGCGCTGCTGGCGCTGGCCGCCGATCCGAAATGGGCCGCGATGCGCCAGGCGGACAGCGAGGCGGCACTTGCCCGCGGCGTCTTCGGCGCGCCCTCCTTCGTCATCGAGGGCGAGATCTTCTGGGGGCAGGACCGGCTGGACTTCGTGGAAAAGAAGCTCGCAGCCGGATGATCGGCGGGCTGTTCAGCACCCTCGATGTCGTCGCACTGGCGGTCTTCCTGGCCTGCTGGGCCGGCTATGCAGCGGTGGTGGACCGCGTGCCCAGCATCCAGCGGAACTCCGTCATCGCGGCGATGGACGAGCACCGGCGCCGCTGGATGATCGCGCTCCTGAACCGCGAGAACCGGATCAGCGACACGGCGATCATCGGCAATCTGATGAACAGCACGGGCTTCCTCGCCAATACCTCCATCTTCATCCTGGCGGGTCTCGTGGCGCTGCTGGGCTCGCCCGATCTCGGGCGGCGCGTTCTGGCGGCCCTGCCCTTCGCCGAGGCGCCGGCGAGTGACATCGCCTGGGAATTGCGGGTGGGGCTGCTGGTCTTCATCTTCGTGCGCGCCTTCTTCGAGCTGACCTGGGCGCTGCGCCAATTCAACTACTGCTCCATCGTGGTGGGCGGCATCGGCCTGGGTGACGCCTTCACGCCGCAGGCCGAGATGGCGGCGAAGGTCGCGAACCGCGCGGCGCGGCATTTCAACACGGGGCTGCGCGCCTATTACTTCGGCCTGGCGGCGCTCGCCTGGATCATCCATCCCATCGCGCTGATCCTCGCCTCGCTGCTGGTGCTGCGCGAATTGCACCGGCGCGAATTCCGCTCGGCGGTGCGCGACGTCCTGGCGGATGGATAGCGCCACACGCCACATCCTCGGCCTCGCCCGGGCCGGGTTGCTGCGTGGGGTGGCGCGCGGCTGAGCGCGTTATCCCGCGAGGATGAGCGGCGCACCGGAGGCCGCGTGGAAGCCGTGGAAGCAACGCGTCAGCGCATTGCCCGGCCCGCCCTGCGCGAGGACCCATTTGGAGCGCCCGGCGAAATGCAGGACGCGCGCGGTCCGCAGCGCATCCTCGCAGAATCCCTCCGTCGGCTCGTCCGGGACCTTCCAGTTGTAGGCATGCGGCAGATAGAGGATCGGCTCTCCCCGCCACAGATGGTTCAGCAGGGACTGGTCCTGCATCATCGTGTGTCCGCGCTCCTCCAGCAGCGCGACGGCGCGCTCCAGCCATTCGGGCGAGAGATAGGGGCGGCGGATGAACATGAAGCCGGAGTTGAAGCCGTGGCGGGAGGGGCGGTCATCCAGCCCGTGCTCGTGGTTGGACGCGCCGGCCGGCACCACGGCGAGGTTGACCGGCAGGTCGAAGACCCCGCCGATGCTGCGCAGGACGATCATGCCCAAATCCACCCAGAGCACGCTGCGATAGACGCCCAGCCGGAACAGGCAGAGCTTGAGATAGACACTGCGCTTGTGGGGCAGTCCCGCATCCACCGCCTGCTTCACCACCCGCCCCCCCCCTTCCAGCGCCGCGTCAGATCCTCATGCCGGAAGGAGGCATACACCCGGCAGAAGCGCAGCGGCGGGTAGATGCGCTGAAGCATCAGCCGATGCTCCGCCGAGAGCGGGGCATGGACCGGATGGTTGAGGAACAGGACATCCGTCCGGCGCCGGATGGAGCGCGAGGCGACAAGGCTTTGCAGGAAAGCGGCGCCTGGCCGCGGGCGGCGGCCCGCTCGCTTCGCTGGTCCCATCCATGGCAGGGCCTCCCGCTGGGCAGGGCGCCAGCCATGCACATGGCGCCCGGAATGGCAACGAAGCGCCAGCGTTTGGAACTTGGCGCAAGCGGCATTAGCCTCGCGGCCGAGAACAGGGGATGGAAATGGCACGCATCGGTTTCGTCGGTCTCGGCAATATGGGCCTGCCCATGGCGCGCAACCTGGCCCGCGCCGGGCATGAGGTGCGCGGCTATGATCTGAGCGCCGCCGCCATGGACGCGGCGGCCGAGGGCGGCATCCAGCGGGCGCAATCCGCCCCGGATGCGGCGCGCGGCGCCGACATCGTCATCACCATGCTGCCGGCCGGCGCCCATGTCCGCGCCGCCTGGGCCGAGATGGCGCCGGCCGCCGAGCCGCATGCCGTGCTGATTGACTGCTCCACCATTGACGTGGAAACCGCCCGCGAGGTCGCGGCCGGGCGCCCCATGCTGGATGCCCCCGTCTCCGGCGGCACCATGGGGGCGGAGGCGGGCACGCTCACCTTCATGGTGGGCGGCGATGCCGAGAGCTTCGCCCAGGCGAAACCCATCCTGGAGAAGATGGGCCGCACCATCGTCCATTGCGGCGCGGCGGGCGCCGGCCAGGCCGCCAAGCTCTGCAACAACATGCTGCTCGCGATCTCGATGATCGGCACGAGCGAGGCCTTCACCCTCGCCGAAAAACTCGGCCTGAGCCACGAGGCGCTGTTCGAGGTGGCGAGCAAGTCCTCGGGCCAGTGCTGGTCCCTCACCACCTATTGCCCTGTGCCCGGGCCGGTGCCGGGCAGCCCGGCCAATCGCGACTACAAGCCGGGCTTCGCGACCGCGCTGATGCTGAAGGATCTGGGTCTTTCCCAGCAGGCGGCGGAGGCGGCGGGGGCCGCCACACCGCTGGGGGCTGCGGCCCTGGCTCTCTATGAGCGCTTCGCGGCCGAGGGCGGTGCCGGGCACGACTTCTCCGGGATCATCAACATGCTGCGGGCCAGCCCGCGCTGAGCGGCGGCCTCACGCCGGCTTGCCGCCACCGGCGCCGAGCAGCAGGCCAAGCGCCAGCAGGCTGAGCATGAGGTGCCCCACATAGGCGAGGCGCGAGACGCGGCCGGCCCATTGGCCGCCGCGCAGCGCCAGAATGGAAGCGAGCAGAATCGCGAATTCGGTGCCCATCAGCACCAGCAGGGGGCTGTTCATCGGCCGCCTCAGCGCGTGCTCGAGGTCGCCGAAATTCCACGCGAGCACCACCGCGGCCATGAGCGCGTTGAGCAATGGCGGCACCATGCCGCGCCACCACGCCAGGCCGCCCAGGTGAAGTGCGACGACGACGCCCGCGATCGCCGTCGCAATGGCGTCATTGGATGACAGGACCTCCTCGGGCATCATCCGACGCTGCCCGCTTTTTCCGCGTGGCGCCATCCGGTTTGCGCCAAGCGAACCCTGGCGCTCCCCGGCGCGGGCATCACATACTGGCCTCCGCAGCAAGGGAGTAAAGTCATTGCGCACCCGCTACCGCATCCAACGCCGAGCCCTGCTGGGTGGCGGCGCCGCATTCGCCCTCGCCGCCGTGCCCGGCGCCCGCATCGCGGTCCCGCAGAGCCTGGACCGGGTCTCCTTCCACACCAATTGGCGCGCCCAGGCCGAGCATGGCGGGTATTACCAGGCCGTCGCCGCCGGGCTGTATCGCCGGGCCGGACTGGAGGTCGAACTCCGCCAGGGCGGCCCCAACCTCGACCCCGTGCGCCTGATGGTGGCCGGCCGCGTGGACATGATCATGTCCAACGGCTTCCAGGCGTTGACCTATGTGCGGGAGAACGTGCCCGCGCTCACCATCGCCGCCATGATGCAGAAGGACCCGCAGGTCCTGATGACGCATGAGGGGAACGGCATCAACCGCTTCGAGGATATGCGCGGCCGGCCCATCCTGGTGGGCTCCGGTGGGCGGGTCACATACTGGCCCTTCCTCAAGGCGCGCTTCGGCTTCACCGACGACCAGGTGCGCCCCTACACCTTCAACATCCAGCCCTGGCTGGTGGACCGCATGGCGATCCAGCAGGGGTTTCTGTCGTCCGAGCCGCTCTCCGCCATCCAGGCCGGCGCGCGCCCTAAGGTCTTCCTCATCGCCGATGCCGGCTATGAGAACTACCAGACCACCGTGGACATCATGCGCCCGATGATGGAGCAGCGGGCCGACGTGGTGCAGCGCTTCATCAACGCGAGCATCGAGGGCTGGACGCAATACATGCGCGGCCAGGACATCGCCGCCGCCAACCGCCTCATCATCCGCGACAATCCGGAGATGAACGAGGAGCGCATCGCCTATGCCATCCGCGTGATGAACGAGCAGGGGATCGTCCTCTCGGGCGACGCCAATACGATGGGCGTGGGTGCGATGACCGATGCGCGGTGGGAGCGCTTCTACAACACGATGCGCGATGCCGGGATCTATCCGGCCGGGCTGGACTTCAAGCGCGGCTATGATTTGCGCTTCGTGAACAAGCGGGTCGGGCTCTGACGCCTCTGCTGACGCTGGATGCCGTCGGGAAGCGCTTCCCGACGGGCGTGACCGCCGTCGAGAAGGTCTCCGTCCCCATCGCCGAGGGGGATTTCCTCGCACTCCTCGGCCCCTCCGGCTGCGGCAAGTCCACGCTGCTGCGGATGATCGCGGGGCTGATCGAGCCCAGCGAAGGGCGGCTCGACTGGCAGGCCGACGTCAACGGGAAGATCGGCTTCGTCTTCCAGGAGCCGACGCTGATGCCCTGGGCCAATGCCCTGCGGAACGTGGCCCTTCCCCTGGAGCTGGCCGGCACCCCGCGCGCCGAGGCTGAGCGCCGTGCCCGCGAATCGCTCGCCCGCGTGGACCTGACGGGCTTCGAATCCGCCTATCCGCGCATGCTCTCGGGCGGCATGAAGATGCGCGTCTCCATCGCCCGCGCCCTCGTCACCCGCCCGCGCCTGCTGCTGATGGACGAGCCCTTCGCGGCGCTGGACGAAATCACCCGCCACCGGCTGAACGAGGATCTGCTGCGCCTCTGGCGGGATGAGCGCTTCACCACGGTCTTCGTCACCCACTCCACCTTCGAGAGCGTCTTCCTGGCCGAGCGCATCCTGGTCATGTCGCCCCGCCCGGGCCGGATCGCGGCCGAGCTGCATGTGCCCGCCCTGGATCGCGCCACCCCGGAATTCCGCACCTCCGCCGTCTATGCCGCGCATTGCCGCGCCGTCTCCCACGCGCTGGCGGCGGCGATGGCGGCATGAACCGCGCGCTGCGCATCGCCGCCCCCAGCCTGGTGGGCGCGATGTTCCTGCTGGGCTGGGAATGGCTGGTGCAGTCCCGCGGTATCCCGCCCTATGTGCTGCCTGGCCCCTGGCTGATCGCGCAGACGCTGGTGCGGGACTGGGCCTCGCTGCTGCCCTCGCTCGTCATCACGGCGCAGATCACCTTCGCGGCCTTGTTCGTCGCGGCGACGCTGGGCCTGGCGCTGGCCATCCTCTTCGCCCAGTCGCGCGTGGTGGAGATGTCGCTCTATCCCTATGCGGTGATCCTGCAGGTGACGCCGATCGTCGCCATCGCGCCGCTCATTATCATCTGGGCCGACAATCTCTGGCTGGCGCTGCTCATCTGCGCCTGGATCGTGGCCTTCTTCCCGATCCTCTCCAACACGACGACCGGCCTGAACAGCGTGGACCCGAATCTGCGGGACCTGTTCCGCCTCTATCGCGCCAGCCGCTGGCAGGTGCTGGTGCGGCTGCAATTGCCCACCGCCCTGCCCTATTTCCTGGCGGGGCTGCGCATTTCGGGCGGGCTTTCGCTGATCGGCGCCATCGTGGCGGAGTTCGTGGCGGGCACGGGCGGCTCCTCCTCGGGGCTCGCCTCCCGCATCCTCGAGACCGGCTACCAGCTGCAGATTCCGCGCATGTTCGCGGCGCTGGTGCTGGTTTCGGCCCTCGGGATCCTGATCTTCATGGCGCTCTCGCTGATCTCGCACCTGCTGCTGCGGCGCTGGCACGAGGAGAGCAAGTAGCCCCACTCCCCTTGGGGCCGGGAGGGCGATGGACGCGGCAAGCCCGTCCATCACACTCCCGGCCGTCCCGGGGGGGGGGGACTGGAGCCTGATCGCCTTTGGTGGCTTCACCAAAGGCGTGAATCAGCCTCCCAGCTCGGTTACCGCAGCCGTGCCGGCAGCTGCGCGGGCAACTCGATGGCCTGGACTTCCCAGCGCAGGCGCATCGGGTCGGTCAGGGCCAGCGTCAGCTTGGCCGATCGGTCGGGCACATTGACCGAGGTCAGCGTCACCTCCCACAACCCGGCTTCCAGCAGGCGCACGCGGCTCAGCATGTCCCGCGCGGGCTGGGCACCGCCAGCGGCCAGGCGCTCGTTCAGCAGGAGAGCCAGGCCGGCGGGCGAGGCGAGGCGCTCGGCCATGTCCTGCGCCATGCCGGTGATGAAGTCCGGCATGGGCTGGCTCGAATTGCGCTGCGTCTCGGCCGCAAGGGCCGCGTTCAGCGCGGGGCGCAGCGTGTTCCAATCAATGTAGTGGGCCAGCGCCGCGGCATCGCCGCGCTGGATGGCCGCCGCGACCTGGACGGCGGAAGCGACGGGCGAGCCCGCATAGACCGCGACCACCGTGCAGGCCATGACGGCGAGGACGCGCTTGAAGCGGCCCATGCCCCGCGGTTTCTGGCGGCGGGCTGCCTGGGCGGCGCGGAGCCGCTCGGCCTCGCTGCTCCAGCGCTCGGCCGAGGCCTCCAGGAAGGAGCGGCGGATCGCGCGCGAGCGGCTGTGCCGCGCATGGATGAGCCGCCGCAGGCGGGCGACCGGGTCCTTCGCCGGGACAGCTTCGGTGGCCCCCGCCACCATCACCGCCGCGTCGGACATTTCGGAACGAGCCGCCTGGCGAGCATCAAACTCCGCCCAGACCTCGTCCCACGTATTGATACACGTGGTAGCAGTCATGTTATCCCCCATATTCCCCAGAGCGAGAATGGATGAAGATCAAAACGGATCAAAGTCTCCATTTTGAGAATATGGGGCAAAAACCGTTTATTCTTGGTTAACGACGTTTCTAAACTGAGACGTTGGAGACAATCCAGGATTCCAATCGCGCAAAGACCTGGCCGAGGGCGGCCTGCATGGCCGCCACCCGAACCGTCGCGCTCGCCTCTCGCGCCACCGGAACCCGAGCTTCGACAAGGGTTTGCCCCAGGGGGCGGGCGTCGCCCAAGCCATCCGCCTGGCGCAGCAACAAAGCGCCCAGCGCCGCTCGGGCGCCATCAGGCTCGACCTGCAGAGCCAGAAGCTCCGTCTCTAAAGCAAGAAAAGTCGCTAAACGTGAACCAGGCGCCGTCACCGCCGTGAACCGTCCGGACGCCACCAGCCATTGCCGCAGCGCGAGCTCGGCGAGTTCCGCCGGCGGTGCCAGCCATTCCTCATAGGGTGCCACCTCCACCCGGCCATCCGCCATGACCCGCCGAAGGCCCCGCTGCTCCTGCCCGGGTGCCGCGCGCATCGTCCGCAGCAGCAGGGCATGGCGCATCCGCTGGCCCGGTGGCCCCTCGCGCTGAGGAGAGAGGGTGAAGCGTTGCGATTCGATGAAGGGCCGGTCCGGCAGGACCGAGCAGCCGGCCGCCAGCAAGGGCAGGCCCAGGAAAAGACGACGTGTCATCGTGTGGCTCCGGCGGGGGCGGGGGGCGGCGCGCCCCACAAGGCCTGAGAGGGCGAGCGCCGCAACGCCTCGGTGGTTTCGCGCAGATTGGCCGTGGTCGCCCGCAAATCGCGCAGGATGGGTGCGAGGTCCGCCTGCACATCCGTCGTCGTGTTGCGCGCGGCCCGCAGGCTGGATTCCAGCTGGCCGATGGTGCCCGGCAGCCGCGCCGTCGCCCGCCGCAGATCCTGCGCCGCGGCCCCCATGGAGGAGAGCGTCTCGCGAACCTCCCGCCCATCCACCAGGCTGCGCACCGCGGCGGAGGTCGCCCGCAACTCGGCCACGGCGCCCGGCACGTCGGCACTGCCGGCGATGGCCCGCAATTCCTGCATCAGGCTCGCCGCCTCGCGCAGCGCGACCGCCAGCTCGCCCGTCTCGGTCTGCCGGCGCAGGTCGAGGAAGAGGTCGTTGATGTTCGCCACCAGCCCCGTGAAATCAATGCCCTGCACCTGGCGCAGGACCATCTCGGCCGCGCTCGTCACCTGCGCGACGGTCGAGGGCACCGCCGGAATCCAGGAATAGCGCGGCGTCCAGGGCACGCTCGGCACCGGGAAGCGCTGCGCATCCAGAAAATCCAGCTCGATATAGGCGACGCCGGTGATGCCCTGGCTCGCCAGCCGCGCCCGGAGCCCGGCCGCCACCGCATCCTCGGTGGAGGGCACATCCCCCACCCGCACCAGATTGACCGCGAAGCGCACGACGACCAGCTGGAAGGCGGCGGCGAAGCCCTCGCCCTCGGGACGGCGGTATTCGGCGGCGGCGAGCGCGATCTCGGTCACGCGCCCCACCGACACGCCGCGATACCGCACGGGCGAGCCGACTTCGAGGCCCTGCACGCTCTCGCGGATATAGGTCTCGAATAGCACGTCGCTGCTGCTCAGCCGGTTCTGCGTGAGGAACAGCACGACGCCGACCAGCAGCGCGAGCCCCACCACCACCATCAGCCCGACCGAGAGCTGGATCTTGCGCATGCTCGCCATCTATATCGCCTCCCCTTGGGCCTCCCCTAGGGCCTCCCGCCGGAAGAAGGCGCGCACCGTGGGGTGTTCGCTCTCGTCGCGCAGCTTCTTGGGGTCGCCCTCGGCGATCATGCCCTGCGCGTCCTTGTCCAACATGATGCAGCGGTCCCCGATGGCCAGGATGGATTGCAGCTCGTGCGTCACCACCACGAAGGTGGTGCCCGTCTCGCGCGCCAGTGACAGGATCAACGCATCAAGCCCGGCCGAGGTGATGGGATCGAGCCCGGCACTCGGCTCATCCAGGAAAAGAATTTCGGGGTCGAGCGCCATGGCCCGCGCGATGCCGGCGCGCTTGAGCATGCCGCCCGAGATCTCCGCCGGCAGGCGGTCCTGCGCGTCACCGAGCCCCACCAGGCCGAGCTTGGCGCTGGCGATCAACGCGCGGGCCGCCTGGGGCAGCTTGGTGTGCGCCTCGATCGGCAGCATGACGTTCTCGGCCAGGGTCAGCGAGCCGAGCAGCGCGCCCGATTGCCACATCACGCCGATGCGCCGGAGCAGGCCGCGCCGCGCCTCGCCCTCGAGGGCGGACCAGTCGCCCTCCAGCACGCGGATCTCGCCCCTTGTGGGCGGCATGAGCCCGATCAGCAGCTTGAGCAGGGTGGACTTGCCGCAGCCCGAGCCGCCCAGGATGACGAAGACCTCGCCCCGGCGGACCTCGAAGGTCACATCCTTGAAGATGGTGCGTGTGCCGAAGCGCATCGCCACGCCCTCGGCCGTCAGCACCGCCGGTGCGCCCGTGGTCTCGACCATCACCAGCCCAGCCGAAAGAAGAGGATGGCGAAGAGGCCGTCCAGCACCACCAGCGCCACGATGCCGCCCACCACGGCGCCGGTCGCGGCATCGCCCACCGCGCGCGGCCCGCGCCCGGCCGAAAGCCCCGACTGGCAGCCGATATAGCCGATGGCGAGGCCGAAGATCGCAGCCTTCCCCAACCCCCCGGCCAGATCCTGCAGCGAGAGCCATTGCTCCAGCTGGTTCAGCACGGCCACGGGCGGGAAGCCCAGCGTCGCCATCACGATCATCATGCCGATGATGCCGGTCACGTTCATCACCATGGTCAGCGCCGGCATGACGAGGGTGGAGGCCAGGATGCGCGGCACCACCAGCCAGGCCACGGGATCGAGCCCCATGATCTTCAGCGCGTCCACCTCCTCATTCACCCGCATGGTGCCGAGTTCGGCCGCATAGGCCGAGCCGGTGCGGCCGGCCAGGATGATGGAGGCGAGCAGCGGCCCCAATTCCCGCGTCAGCGAGATGCCGACCAGCTGCGGGATGAAGATTTCGGCGCCGAATTGCCGCATCGGCACCGAGGACTGGAAGGCCAGGATCACGCCGATCAGGGTGCCGAGAAGGATGCAGAGCGGAAAGGCGCGGGTGCCGGCCTCGTCCAGATGGCGCATCACCTCGGCCCAGCGCAGCCGCCAGGGGCGCGGCACCAGGCGGAGGCTGGCCAGCACCGTCTCGCCCAGGAAGGTGACGCGGCCGCTGAAGGCCTTCAGCCGCTCCAGCGTGGCGGCGCCGATGGCGGTGAGCGGGCGGAAGGGCTTGGCGCCGGGCGGCGGCGGCGGGGGCGGGATGGCCTTGCGGAAGCGGTCCAGCGCGGCGCGCGGCGCTGCCGCCTCGGGCTCCCGCCACTCCGCCTCGCCGCCAAGACGCGCCAGCGAGACCAGGAGGGCGGCGCCACCGGAATCGAGCTCGGTCACGCCCTGGGCGTCGAGGGTGAGCGGGGTGCCGGCCTTGGCGGCCCGGTGCGCCTCGTCCCATTGGGCGGCGGCAGCGGGCGTGTCGAGCGCGCCGCTGAAGCGCAGGACGAGACGGCCGGCCTCGGTCTCGGCCTGGAAGGGGGCGCTTGGCATCTGCGCGGGACCATGCACGCCCGCCACCATCGGCTTCAAGGGATTTCCCAGGATGTCAGCCTTGCAGGGCGTGCAGCAGCACCGCCGTCGCCGCCGCCACATTCAGGCTCTCGACGAGGCCCGAGCCCGGCAGCGTCACGCGCTCGGCGCAGCAGGCCAGGATGTCGGGCGAGAGGCCGGTCTCCTCGGCGCCCATGACGAGCGCGATGGGCTTGTTCCGCGCGATCCGGGCCGGCGGCAGCCCGCCCTGTGCCACGGCGCCGACCACATGCCATTGCCCGGAAAACCGCCGCAGCGTGCTGCCGAGGTCCTCGGCGCGGAACACCGCCAGATGCTCCAGCGCCCCCTCCGAGGTGCGGAAGGCAGCGTCCGAGAGGTCGGCCTGGCGCGAATCGCCCGAGAGCAGCAGCGCCTTGGCGTTGAAGAAGGCGGCGGCGCGGGCGATGGCGCCCAGGTTGTGCGGGTTGCCGATGCCGTCCAGCACCAGCAGCACGGGGGCCGCGAAGAGCACCGGCGGCGGCGGCGTCGGGATGGGCAGCGCCTTCCGGGGATCGGCGATGGCGACGATGCCGCCATGGTGCTCGGTGCCGGCGATGCGGGCCAGCTCATCCTCCAGCACCTCGCGATAGGCCTTCTTGTGCCGGGCGAGGTAGCGGCAGAGCGGCCCGGCCACCGGGCGCCGCTCCTCCAGGTAATGCAGGCGCTGCACCGCCTCGGGCCGGCGCAGGAAGAGGGCACGGACGGCGTTGATCCCGCAAATGCGCTGCGGCTCGGGCCGGCGGGCCGGGGGCGGGAAGCTGGAGGGGCCGTAGCCGCCGCGGAATTCAGACATGCGCCATGGCCCGGAGCTGGGCCAGCAGCGCGGCCGGCACCAGGATGCCCTCCGCCTCGGCCTGCGCGGCCAGGCCGTCGCGCCGCGCGCCCGGCAGGCGCACGCCCGCATCGCCCAGCATGGCCGTGACCAGGGCTTCCATGCGGTCGAGGAAGGCGTCCTGCCCTGCCAGCGCGCCCGGGTCGATCGCCAGGAGGGCGTGGCCGAGGCGCGGCGGGTTGGGCGAGGGCGCGAAGAAGCTGTCCGCCTCGAAGCCGAAGGCGGCCCCGCCCAAGGCCACGCAAAGCAATTCCACCACGAGGGCCAGCGCCGCGCCCTTGGTGCCGCCCATGGCAAGCATGGCGCCGTCGAGCGCGGCCTTGGGGTCGGTGGTGGGCTGGCCCGCTGCGTCCAGCGCCCAGCCTTCCGGGATGGGGCGGCCTTCCTTCGCGGCCACCATGATCTTCCCGCGCGCCACTTCCGAGAGGGCGAGGTCCACCACCATCGGCGCCGCGTCCCGGCGCGGGAAGGCGGCGGCGACCGGGTTGGTGCCGAGCAGCGGGCGCTTTCCGCCCGGAACTGGCATGGCATAGGGCGAATTGGTGAAGGCCAGCGCCACCAGCCCCTGCCGCGCCAGGCGCCGCACCGGCAGCGCCATGGCGCCCGCATGATGGCTGTTGGTGATGGCGATGAAGGCCACGCCATGCTGGGCGGCGCGCGCCACCGCCTCGGCCTCGGCCAGGTGCAGCGCAGGGTAGGCGAGGCCATTCCCGGCATCCACCAGCGCCGCCCCGCCACGCTCGCGCGTCACGCGCGGGGTGGCCGTGCCGTCGGCACGCCCCTCGCGCAGGAAGCCCGCATACATCGCCACGCGGGAGAGGCCATGCCCGCCCTGCCCTTCGGCCTCGGCGGCCACCAGCGCGTCGGCGGTCAGCGCCGCCATGGCCGGATTGGCCCCGGCATGGCCCAGCGCAGCGGCGGCCAGGGCGCGGGCTTCGGCGAGGGAGAGGCGGGGCGTGTCGCTCATGCCGGGGTTGAAGCGCGGATCGGCCGCGGGGGCAATGCGCGGCCTGGATCGTGATCCGCTGACGCTGGATCACGATCCAGCCTTGTTGGGAGGATGATTCACCGCTTCGGTGATTCCACCTCAGCGGATCATGCTTCAGCGCCTCTCCAGGCGCATCGGCAGCCGCTCGGCCAATGAGAGCGTCAGCCCCGCGCGCGGCACGACCGGCGGCCCGGGCAGCGGGCGCAGCCGGAAGCGGCGCGCGAGACCGGCCAGCGCCAGCGTCGCGACCCGCATCGTCACCGCCTCGCCCACGCATTGCCGGGGGCCGAGGCCAAAGGGCAGGTAGCTGAAGGGCCGGGGCGGCGGCGCGTCGGGCAGGAAGCGGGCCGGGCGGAATTCATCCGGCGCCTCCCAGTGATCGGCGTGGCGGTGCAGCAGCCAGGGCGCGACGAAGCCGATGCTGCCCTTCGGCACGGGCAGGCCCGCCACCTCCGTCGCCCGCCCCGCCACCCGCGCGATGAGCGGCAGCGGCGGATAGAGCCGCAGCGCCTCGCGCAGCACGGCCTGGAGCAGCGGGCCCTCCCCGGCGCCGGAATCCAGTTCGGCATGCAGCGCCGCCTCCACCTCCGGCGCCTGGCCCAGCAGGAACCAGGCGGCGGCGAGCAGGCCCGAGAGCGCGTCATGCCCGATGGCGAAGAGGGAAATCGCCTCATCCCGCGCCAATTCGGCCGGCAGCCCGGCGGCGAGGCCGGTGCGCGCCCGCCGTGCCCGCGCCAGCAGCGCCTCGACCAGGGCGCGGATGCGCTTGGCATCGCCGCCCAGGCGCAACCGCACCAGGGGCTCCGGCAGGGCCATCAGGGTGATCAGCCCAGCGCCGCTGATCTTGCCGCGATAGGCGCGGGCCAGGCGCACGATCTCGGTGGCGTCGCCGCCCGCGGCGCCGAAGATCAGCCGCAGCAGCAGCGTGGCGGAGAGGCGCTCCATCTCGGCGATCACATCGAGGGTCGCGCCCTCAGGCCGGGCGACCCAATCCGTGCCGGTCCCCTCCCCCACGCCCTCCAGCGCGGCGGCCATCGCGGCCGCCACCGCGTCCCGGCGGCCGCGCCAGGCCCGGCCCTCGGCCACGAACAGGCCGCTGCCCAGGAGGGGCGCCAGCAGCCTGCTGAGTTGCGCGGGCTTCGTCGTGAAGACCTCCGCCTGCGCCACCAGCACCGATTCGACGGCGGCGGGCCGGTTGAAGACGATCAGGCGCTGGCCCAGCACTTCCAGCGTGGTGCCGGAATTGCGGAACATCTCCTCGCCCCAGACCTCCAGCAGGCTGCGGCTGGCCTTGGCGAGGAGGTCCGTGACCGGAATCTCGCCGCGGTGGCGGGGTGGGACGGGCGGCGTGACCCCGCTCATTCCTTGTGCCCGCTCATTCCTTGTGGACCCGCAGCGGGCCGAAGGCCTGGCCCACCGGCATCATCTGCAGCGTGTTGATGTTCACCCGCGCCGGCAGCGTCGCGCACCAATGCACCGCCTCCGCCACATCCTCGGGCGTCAGCGGCTCGGCGCCCGCATAGATGCCGGCGGCCTTCGCGTCATCGCCATGGAAGCGGACATTGCTGAACTCGGTCCCGCCGACCAGGCCGGGCTCGATGTCGGTCACGCGGACCTTCGTGCCCCAGAGGTCGGCCCGCAGGTTCAGGCTGAAATGGCGGACGAAGGCCTTGCTCGCGCCATAGACATTGCCCCCGGGATAGGGGAATTCCCCGGCCGTCGAGCCAATATTGATGATGTGCCCGCGGTTGCGCGCGACCATGCCGGGCAGCACCGCGCGGGTCACGTACATCAGGCCCTTGATGTTGGTGTCCACCATCGCGTCCCAGTCATCGAGGTCCGCGTCCTGCGCGCCGGAAAGGCCGAGGGCGAGGCCCGCATTGTTCACGCAGACGTCAATCTCCGCCCAGTCGGCCGGCAGCCCGGCGATGGCGGCGGCCACCCCGGCGCGGTCCCGCACGTCGAGCATGAGCGGCAGCACGCGGTCCGCGCCGAGCTCCGCGCGCAGCGTCTCCAGCCGCTCCGCCCGCCGGCCGGCCGCGATGATGCGCGCGCCGGTGCCGGCAAAACGCGTGGCGATGACGCGGCCGAAGCCGGCGGTGGCGCCGGTGACGAGAATGATCATGCGGAAGCTCCATTCAGTTTGACGCAAGCCTCGGTTCAGGTTGCGTCAAGGCAAGGCTCTGTAATGCCCCGACACGCCGGGACTTGAAACCTTCCGACAGATGAACCAAATGTCATCCGTCGGCCGGCGCTGGAGATCGCAGGCATGCGGCACGCCCCATTTGTCCAGGGGCCTGTTGAGCCGACTTCCGGAACTTGCTCCGGGATTTTGAGCGCTGAGCCGTGCGCTCTCCAGAAGACACATAGTTTGGAGAGTCGTGATGTTCGCCCGCATCGCGCGCCGTTTTTGCGCGCCCATGCTTATGCTCGCCGCCCTGCAACCCTCGATGGTGAATCACGCCGTCGCGCAACCTGGAACGGCGGACGTCGCCATTCGCCTGGATGAAAGGCAGTTCCGCGCGGGTGGGTTCGAGCTCGGCCGCGTCGAACCCGAAACCGGCCCCTCCGAAATCCTGCTTCCCGGCCAGGTGGTGGTGCCGCCCACCCAGTTGCGCGTCATCGCGGCCCCCGCCGCCGGGCTGATCGAGAGCCTCTTCGTCGCCCCGGATGAGCGCGTTCGCGCCGGCCAGGCCGTGGCGCGGCTGCGCAGCTCCGAGCTGGTGGAGGCGCAGCGCCTGTTCCTGGAAGCCGCGACCGCGGCCGACCTCGCGCAGGAAAAGCTCCGCCGCGACGAAGAGCTGCATCGCGAGCGCGTGATCGCCGAGCGTCGCCTGATCGTCACGCGCGCCGAGGCCACCGGCGCGACCGCCGCGCTGGATGAGCGCACGCAGCTGCTCAACCTGCTCGGCCTCAGCGACAATGAGGTGGCCGAGTTGCGCCGCAACCGGCGCATCCAACAGGGGCTGACGGTGACGAGCCCGGTCTCGGGCGTGGTGCTTGGCCGCGCGGCGACGCCCGGCGAGCGCGTGGCGCAGGCGGCCCCGTTGATGACGATCGGTGATCTGACCACGCTCTGGGTCAATATCCAGGTGCCGCTCTCCCGCGCGCCCGCGCTGGAGGCGAATGCGCGCGTGCTGGTGCCCGCGCAGGGGGCGGAGGGCTTCGTGCTGCGCATCGGCCGCACCGCCGATGCCGCGACGCAAAGCGTGACCGCGGTGGCCGAGATGCATCGCGGTGCCGACGCGCTGCGCCCCGGCCAGGCGGTGACGGTCGCGCTGCAATTGCGCGCCAACGGCATGCCGCAATACCGCGTGCCCGCCGGCAGCGTGGTCCGCCACCGGGAGCGCAGCTGGGTCTTCATCCGCACGCCCACCGGCTTCACCGCGCGGCCCGTGACGGTGCTGAGCGAGACGGCGCAATTCACCTCGATCCGCGGCGGCCTGGCCCCCACGGACCAGATCGCGACGCGGGGCATCCTCGCGCTCCTGGCCGAGCTTTCCGAAGCGGATGGGGGCTGAACCATGCTCGGCAGACTTGTTGATACGGCGCTGCGCCAGCGACTGCTGGTGCTGATCGCCGCGCTCGGCCTCGCGTTCTGGGGTTTCCAATCCTACCGCACCCTGCCGATTGACGCATTCCCGGATGTGGCGCCGACGCAGGTGCTCGTCTCCATGCGCGCACCGGGCCTGACGCCGGAGGAGCTGGAACGCCGCGTGACCAACCAGGTCGAACTCGCGATGCGCGGCATCCCGAACCTGGTCTTCATGCGCTCGGTCACCCGCTTTTCCGTCACGCTCATGACCTTCGAATTCGCCGAGGGCACGGACATCTACTGGGCCCGCGCCCAGGTGAATGAGCGGCTGAACGAGCTGGAGGACCAGCTGCCCGACGGCGTAACGGGCGGCCTCGCGCCCATCGTCACGCCGCTGGCCGAGATGCTGATGTTCACGCTCACGGGTGAAAACCTTTCACCGACCGAGGCGCGGACGCTCATGGACTGGGTGGTGCGCCCGCAGCTGCGCTCGGTCCCCGGCGTGGCCGATGTGAACGTGCTGGGCGGCTTCGTCCGCACCTATGAAGTGGTGCCCGACCCCGCCGCCATGTCCGCGCGCGGCATCTCCACCGCCATGCTGGAGGAGGCGCTGGAACGCAACAACCGCAATGACGGCGCGGGCCGCATCCGCGATGGCGAGGAAGCGTTGCTCGTTCGCGCCGAAGGCCGCATCCAGACGCTGGAGGATGTGCGCGCCATCGTGCTGCTGGCGCGGGATGCCGGCGTGGTCCGCGTGGGCGATGTGGCCGATGTCCGCTTTGGCGCCCTGCCGCGCAACGGCATGGTGACGCGCGATGGCGAGGGCGAGGCGGTCTCGGGCGTCGTGCTCGGCCTGCGCGGCGCCAATGCGCGCTCGGTCGTCGAGGGCGCGCGCGCCCGCTTCCCCGCCATCCAGGCCCTGCTGCCGGAAGGCGTCGAACTCGTCGTCTTCTATGACCGCGCCGATCTCATCGGCAAGGCGGTCTGGACGGTGCAGAAGGTTCTTCTGGAGGCGATCGCGCTCGTTGTCGTGCTGCTGGTCCTGTTCCTCGGCAATTGGCGCGCGGCCCTGGTCGTCTCGCTCAGCCTGCCGCTGGCCGTGCTCGTCACCTTCGGGCTGATGGGGTATTTCGGCCTCTCGGCGAACATCATGTCGCTGGGCGGCCTGGCCATCGCCATCGGCCTCCTGGTGGATTGCGCCGTGGTCGTGGTGGAAAACGCAGCCCACCGCTTCGGCATGGAGAAGCTGAAGAAACTCACCATCGCCCAGCGCATCCGCTTCACGGCGGAGGCCACGCGCGAGGTGATGGTCCCCCTCGTCTCGGGCGTCATCATCATCATCGCGGTCTTCATCCCGTTGCTCTCGCTGCAGGGTCTGGAAGGGCGTCTGTTCGGCCCCGTCGCGCTGACCATCGCCTTCGCCCTGGTGGCGGCGCTGGCGCTGGCGCTGACGGTGGTGCCGGTGATGTGCGCCTTCCTGCTGCGCGGCGGCCACCACAAGGAGCCGTGGCTGGTCCGCAAGCTGCACGCCGTCTACGACCCGTTCCTGGAATGGGCCATGACACGCCCCTTCCGCGTGGCGGGCACGGCCGGTGTCGGCCTCGTCCTCGCCGGCCTCGCCTTCACGCAGATCGGCAGCATCTTCATCCCCGTGATGGATGAGGGCACGCCCGTGCTGACGGTGCGCAAGCATCCGACCATCGGCATCGAGGAGGCCACGGAAAGCGATCTGCGCATCGCGCGTGAAATCCTGGCCCGCGTGCCCGAAGTGCGCGGCATCATGACCCGCGGCGGCGCCGACGAGCTCGGGATTGACCCGGTGGGCCTGAACGAGACGGACATGTTCTTCACCATGGCGCCCGCCGAAACCTGGCGCCCCGAGGCGAAGGCCGGCGGCACCGCCTGGGTGCTGGAACAGGTGCGCCAGGTGGTGGACGGCTTCCCCGGCATCAGCTTCTCCTTCAGCCAGCCCATCGACATGCGCGTGCAGGAGATGATCATCGGCGCGCGCGGCGACGTGGTGATCAAGGTCTTCGGCCCGGATATCCCCGAGCTGAACCGTATCGCGCGCGACGTCGCGGCCGCGGTGTCGGGCGTCAGCGGCAGCGCGGATGTCTTCGCGCTGCGCAACGAGGGCATGAAATACCTGACCGTCCGCGTGGACCGCCTCGCCGCCGGCCGCCTCGGCCTGAACGCGAACGACGTGCAGGAGGCGCTGCGCGTCTGGGTGGATGGCCGCAATGTGGGGCAGGTGCTGGAGGGGGATCGTCGTATCCCGCTGCTGCTGCGCGGCGAGGAGGGGCTGCGCCGCTCCGCCGCCGACCTCGCCCGCGTGCAGATCGCACTCCCGGCCGGCGGCACCGTGCTGCTCAACCAGGTGGCGGATATCCGGGAAGAGGAGGGTGCCGTGCAGGTCATCCGTGAGCAGGCCGAGCGCTTCGCCACCGTGCTGAGCAATGTGCGTGGCCGCGACATCGGCGGCTTCGTGGCCGAGGCCCAGGCCGCCGTCGCCCAGAATGTGCAGATCCCGCAAGGCTATCGCCTTGCCTGGGGCGGGCAGTTCGAGAACCAGCAGCGCGCCCAGGCGCGGCTGGCCATCGTGGTGCCCGTGGCGCTCGGCGCCATCTTCCTGCTGCTCTACCTCACCTTCGGCAGCGTGCGGCAGGCCACGCTCGTGTTCTGCAACGTGCCCTTCGCGCTCATTGGCGGTGTGATCGCCTTGTGGGCCTCGGGCGAGTTCATCTCGGTGCCGGCCTCGGTCGGCTTCCTGACGCTGATCGGCATTGCGGTGCTGAATGGCGTGGTGCTGATCAGCTACATCAACCGCCTGATCGCCGAGGAGGGACTCTCGCTCGAGCAGGCGGTGCGCGAGGGCGCCAAGCGCCGCATGACCCCCGTGATCCTGACGGCGATGATCGCGGCCCTGGCCCTCGTGCCCTTCCTGTTCGCCACGGGACCGGGCAGCGAGATCCAGCGTCCGCTCGCCATTGTCGTCATCGGTGGGTTGGTGACGGCGACGGTGCTGACGCTGGTGCTGCTGCCCATCCTCTACGAGCGCTTCGCCCTGCCACGCATGAAGGCGGTGGCCGTCGCGGCCATGCTGGCGGCCATGATGCTGCCGGTCGCGGCACAGGCCCAGGCGCAGGGGCAGGCCCAGGGGCAGGTGCAGCTCTCGCGCCACCTGGATGCGGCACTCGGCCTCGATGCGGGTTTCCGCACGCTGCAGGCGCAGCGTGACGCCGCGGCCGCGCGCGGGGCGACGGCGCGCTCGCCCATCGCGGGCTCGCCCGCGTTGGGCGGCTCGATGCGCTCCGGCACGCAGGGGCCGGGCCAGGTGCGCGAGCTGGACCTGGAGGTGGCCGCGCCCATGTGGCTGCCCGGGCAGCGCGGCGCGCTGCAGGGCACGGTGGATTCGGCGGTCGCGGAATTCGAGAGCCGCATCGCGCTGCGCCGCCTGGAGGTGGCCGGCGTGCTGCGCGAGGCCTGGTGGGATGCCGCGGACGCCCGGCGCTCGGCCCAGCTGGCGCGGGAACGTCTCAACACCGCGCGCCAGATCGCCCGCGATGTCGCCCGCCGCGCCCAGCTCGGTGACATTCCGCCGACCGAGGCCCTGCTCGCCCGCAACGAGACGCTGAGCGCGGAGCTGGCCCTTTCCCAGGCCGAGGCCGCCGCCGCCCAGGCGCTCGCCGCCTATCGCACGCTGACCGGCGGGCTGGATCCGAACCTGCCGGTGGAGGCGGTGCGCAGCGCCGCCCGCCACCCCACGCTGGCCACGGCCGAGGCCTCGCTCGCCTTGGCCGAATCGCGCCAGCGCCTGGTGAGCGCGACGCCGCGTGACAATCCGGAGCTGGGCGTCTTCGGCCGGCAGGAGGGGGGCACGGGCATGGATACCGCCACGAGCCTCGGCCTGCGCGTCCGCATCCCGCTCGCCACCGAGGGCCGCAACGCCCCCCGGCGCGCCGAGGCGGAAAGCGAGGTGACGCGCGCCACCGCCGAGCTTGCCCAGGCACGCCGCCTGGTGCAGGCGGGCGTGGCCCGCGCGCAGGCCGAGCTGCGCACGGCGGAGGCGGCGCTGCGCCTCGCCCGCCAGCGCCTCGCTGTCGCGAATGAGCAGGAGGGCATCGCGCTGCGCGCCTTCCGCGCGGGCGAGACCGGCACCTTCGACCTGTTCCGCGTGCGCCAGCTGCGGCTGGAGGCGGCGAATGACGAGGGCCAGGCCAGCATCGCGGCCAGCCGGGCGCGCTCGCGCGTCAACCAGGCGGCGGGCGTGCTGCCCTGAGCCCGCGCGCCTGGGGTGGGATTGTGGTCAGGCCGTCCTGACCACAATCTACGCGGCATGAACGAGATCAACCCGCGCGACACGCTCGGCCATCGCTGCCTCATGGGGGTGGTGGCGCCCGCCACCAACACCGCCGTGCAGGCGGAGATGGACGAGCTGAGAATTGAAGGCGTGATCAACGCCCATGCCCGCATCGCCAATCCGGAGCAGCGGGTCGCGGCCGATGCCGATACGCTGGCCGTGCGCGCGGCCATGGTCTCGGGGCTGATGGAGGCGGTGGACACGCTGGCCCCCTGCCGCCCGGACCACGTGATCCTCGGCGTCATGGTGGAGAATTTCGTGGGCGGCGGTGCCGCCGGCGCGGCGCTGGTCCGCAATGTCGGCGAGCGGCTGGGCTGCGGCGTCACCGACTATTCCTCCGCGATCATCATCGCGCTGGAGGCGCTGTTCGGCCGCCGCGTGCGGATCGGCCTGCTGACGCCCTTCCTGCCCATCGGCGATGCCGCGGCGCGCCGCATCTTCGAGGAGGCGGGGCATGAGGTGGTGCGCCTCATCGGTCTGCGCGCGCCGAGCCCGGCCTCGATCGGCCGCGTGCCGCTGGAGCGCATGCGCGCCGCCGTGGCGGAGCTGAACGCGCCGGATGTGGAGGTGATCATCCAGGTCGGCACCGGGCTGCCCTTCGCTGGCCTGGCCCGCGCGGCGGAGCGCGAGATCGGCAAGCCGGTGCTGGCCAGCAATCCGGTCAGCTATTGGCGCGCGCTGCGGGCCTGCGGGATCGGCGATGCGATGCCCGGGCAGGGGCGCCTCTTCAACCTGTAGCCCAACGAAAAACCCCCCCGGCCTCGCGGCCGAAGGGGGCTCAGTCCCGGCTTGCACCGTGAGTGATCCGGCCCTGTGTCGGGGCCGGACCTTATCCTGTCACCGCATCGGCAGCGGATACATCAGCCCGCCATTGGTCCAGAGGTTGTTCGGGCCGCGCGGCAGGGCCACCGGCGTGTTCTCGCCCATGGTGCGCTCATAGATCTCGCCATAATTGCCGATGGCGCGGACCACGTTGAAGGCCCAGAGCGGATCGAGCTTCAGCGCCTGTCCGAGCTCCGGCGTCACGCCCAGCAGGCGGCGCGTGTTGGGGTTGGTGCTGGTGCGGCGCATCTGCTCGGCATTCGCGGCGGTCACACCCTGCTCCTCCGCTTCCAGCAGGGCGGTGGTGTACCAGCGGACCAGCTCGAACCAGTCATCATCGCCGCGGCGGACATAGGCGCCGTAGGGCTCCTTGCTGAAACGCTCGGGCAGGACACTCCACTCGCGCGGGTTCTGCATGGTGGAGCGCACGGCGGCGAGCTGCGATGCGTCCGAGCCGAAGGCGTCGCAGCGGCCGGCCTGGAGGGCGGCGGCCGCCTGGTCGGTGCGCTCGAAGACCACGGGGCGGAAGGGCACGTTCACGCTGCGGAAGTAATCCGCCGTGACCTGCTCATTCGTCGTGCCCTGGATGAGGCAGATGGTGGCGCCGTTCATCTCGCGCACCTGGCGCACGCCCAGACTGTTCTTCACCAGGAAGCCGTGGCCGTCGAAGAAATAGGTGGTCACGTGGCGCAGGCCGAGCGTGGTGTCGCGCAGCATGGTCTGGGTGGAGGTGCGGAAGAGCACGTCGATCTCGCCCGAGCCCAGCGCGGTGAAGCGCGTGGAGGAAGACAGCGGCGTGAAGCGCACCTTCGAGGCGTCATTGAAGATCGCGACCGCGAGGCCGCGGCAGAGATCCACGTCCAGCCCCTGCCAGGTGCCGCGGCTGTCAGGCAGCGCGAAGCCCGCGACGCCCGTGTGGATGCCGCAGATCAGGGTGCCGCGCGCGCGGATCTGATCGAGTGTCGGACCGGCCTGCGCCGCTGTCCCGAAAAGTGCCACACATGCTGCCGCTAGCGCGGCTCGGATGGACCGATCCCACTTCATGCTTTGCCTACCTCAACCTTGATTTTCTGAGTGGGATGGTCGGGCGGGATTGCGCCCCGAGTCAACCGATCTGTTGGCGGCGTGACCGCATTGTAATGCCCGTTTTCAGCGAAAAGGCGGGGCGTAATGCAACCCGCCGCGCGTCCATAATTCATTGCTGCCGCGCGGCATGGCGAGCGGCGTGGCGGGGCCCAGATGGCGGGTGTAGAGCTCGCCGTAATTGCCGATCGCCTTGATGGCGTTCAGCGCCCAGGCGGGGTCGAGCTTGAGCGCCTGGCCCACTTCCGGCAGGGCGCCCAGCAGGCGGCGTACATTCGCATCCTGCGAGGTGCGGCGCATCTCATCGGCATTGGCGGCGGTGATGCCCGCCTCCTCCGCCTCGAAGAGCGCGAAGGTGAACCAGCGCACCAGTTCGAACCAGCTTTCGTCACCACGCCGGATCACGGCCGAATAGGGCTCCTTCGAGAAGAGCTGCGGCAGGATGACCCAGGCGTTGGGGTCCGGCAGGGTGGAGCGCATGGCGGCGAGGCCCGAGGCGTCAAAGCCGAAGGCGTCGCAGCGGCCGGCGGCGAGTGCGGCGCGCACCTGCTCGTTCTGTTCGAAGAGCACGGGGCGGAAGGTCAGCCTCTGGCTGCGGAAATACTCGGCCGTAATCTGCTCATTCGTGGTGCCGGGCTGCAGGCAGATGGTGGCGCCGGCAAGGCCCCGCGCATCGGTCACATTGGCGTCGCGCCGCACCATGAAGCCGTGGCCGTCGTAGAAATAGGGATGCACGAAGCGCAGGCCGAGCGTGGTGTCGCGCAGCACCGTCTGCGTGCTGGTGAGAAACAACAGGTCCACCTCGCCCGCGCCGAGCGCCGTGAAGCGCGTGGCGAAGGAGAGCGGCACGAAGCGCACCTTCGTCGCATCGCCGAAGATGGCGGCGGCCAGGCCGCGGCAGAGATCGGCCACCATGCCGCGGAACGCGCCGCGGCTGTCCACCGTGGTGAAGCCGGGTGTATTGGCGTTCACGCCGCAGGCCAGCGTGCCACGCGCGCGCACCTGGTCCAGCGTGTTGGAGGCCGTGGGTGCCGGCTGTGCGGAGGCCGCGAAGGACAGCGCCAGGACGGCCAGCGCCATCAGGGGCGCGCGCAAACGGGAGCGGAGCATGTTGTCTTCCTCGAATTTGCGCGAAGGCTGCGCCTGCCCGCCATTCCGGTCAAGCAATGAGGCGCTCAGCGAAACTCGGGATAGCCGAGCGCCGCGGCCTCGGCCTCATGGCGCAGCTGCTCGGGGTAATCCGCGGCCTCGGGCGGCTGAATGTCGGCCAGCATCAGGCCGGCACGCGCGTCGGCCCAACGCGGATCCCGCCCCACCCGCAGCAAGGCGGCCTGGAGCGCGGCCACGATGGGCTCGGGCGTGGTGATGGCGGTCACGAAGGGAATGGCGGGCGTGGACGGCGTCGGCGCCAGGATGCGCGTCCGCTCGCTGATCCAGGCCCGGTGCCGGGCCATGAAGGCGTAGGTCACATTGTCCACGCAGGTCGCGTCCGCCTCACCCTTGGCCACGCGCTCGACATTGGCGGGGTGGCTGTGCGTCTCGGTGATGCAGCCGAAGAAGGGCGCCCGGGCGCCGAGCCGCGCGAGCGCCAGGCGCGGCAGGTTCATGCCCGAATTGGAATGCGGGCTGTTGAAGACGAATTTGGCGCCCTTGAGATCGGCCAGCTCGCGGTGGGGCGCATTGGCGTGCACGATGAAAACCGCCGCATGTCGCCCGGGCGCGCAATGCTCGGCCGTGTAGGTCGGCACGCCGAGCAGCCGCGCCTGGCCTCGGAAGATGGTCTGCAAGGGGTAGCCGCAGACCTGGGTGAAGAGGTTGTCGGGCTCGATGGCGCCGGGCACGGGCGGGCGGTCGAAGCTGAGTGCCTCGGGCAGGTTGGTCATGCCCTCGGCACCCAGTTCGGCCCGCAAGGCCGCCCAGAAGGCGGCGTTCTCGGCCCGCATCTCGGGCAGGTTGTACATGGGCAGGCTGGCGCGCCAGGCGGGCATGCGGAACTCCGGGCAAAACAGCGCCAGCATGTGCGGCGCACCGCTTGCGGGAAAGCCCCCCGGACGACATGTTGCAGGCCAGAGACAGCCCCGGACAGCGCCCCATGATCACCCTCCCGGCCCCCAAGCCCGACATCCTCGCGCGGCGCGACGCGATCCTGGCCGATCTCGGCCGGTTGCTGCCGGCCGATGCGGTGATCGGCGAGACGATCCGCATGAAGCCCTATGAGACCGATGGCCTCGCTGCCTACCGGCAGATGCCGCTGGCCGTCGTCCTGCCGCGCACGACGCAGGAGGTGGCGCAGGTGCTGCGCTATTGCCACGCCAACGGCATCCGCGTGGTGCCGCGCGGCGCCGGCACATCTCTCGCGGGTGGCGCCTTGCCGCTTGCGGATGCGGTGGTGATCGGGCTGATGCGCATGAACCGCATCAAGGAGATCAACCTCGAGGACCGCTACGCGGTGGTCGAGGCGGGCGTGACCAATATCGGCATCACCAAGGCCGTGGAGGGCGATGGCTTCTTCTACGCGCCCGACCCTTCCAGCCAGCTCGCCTGCATGATCGGCGGCAATGTGATGATGAACAGCGGCGGCGCGCATTGCCTGAAATACGGCGTGACCGCGAACAACCTGCTGGGCGTCACCTTCGTCACGATCGAGGGCGAAATCATCGAGATCGGCGGCAATCACCTGGATGCGGCCGGCTATGACTGGCTCGGCCTCATCACCGGCAGCGAGGGGCAGCTCGGCATGGTCACCGACGTCACCGTGCGCATCCTGCGTGGCCCGGAAGGGGCGCGCGCCATGCTGGCGGCCTTCGATTCCGTGGAGGTCGCGGGGGCGGCGGTGGATGCCATCATCGGCTCGGGCATCATCCCGGTGGCACTCGAGTTCATGGACAAGCCCTGCATCCACGCCTGCGAGGCCTTCGCCCATGCCGGCTATCCGCTGGATGCCGAGGCCATGCTCATCATCGAGGTGGAGGGCAGCACCGAGGAGCAGGACATGCTGCTCGGCAAGATCCGTGACATCTGCGCGCGCTTCAAGCCGATCAGCATGAAGCTCGCCGAAAGCGCCGAGCAGTCGCTCGCCATCTGGAAGGGCCGCAAGGGCGCCTTCGGGGCGGTCGGGCGCATCAGCCCCGATTACCTCTGCATGGACGGCACCATCCCGACGGGTGAGCTGCCGCATGTGCTGAAGCGCATCGGCGAGATGAGCGTGCAATACGGCCTGGGTGTCGCCAACGTCTTCCACGCGGGCGATGGGAACCTCCATCCGCTCATCATGTTCGACGCGAATGACCCCGAGAGCTTCCGCAAGGCGGAGGAATTCGGCGGCGACATCCTGAAGCTCTGTGTGGAAGTGGGCGGCTGCCTGACCGGCGAGCATGGCGTGGGTGTTGAGAAGCGGGACCTGATGAGCACGCAGTTCACCACGCGCGAGCTCGACCTCCAGCGTGCCATCAAGACCGCCTTTGACGCGGATTGGCTGCTGAACACCGCCAAGGTCTTCCCGCTCGCCGACAACCCGAAGATCGCCGCATGACCACGCTGGCTCCTGACAGCGAAGAGGCGCTGGCCGCCGAGGTGACGCGCGCCCATGCGGCGCGCGAGCCGCTTTGCATCGAGGGGCGCGGCACCAAGCGCGCCATGCTCCGCCCGGTGCAGGCGGCGCGCACGCTCTCCACCCGCAACCTCACCGGCATCGTGCTCTACCGCCCGACCGAGCTGATGATCCGCGCCCGCGCCGGCACGCCGATCCCCGAGATCGAGGCCGCGCTGGCCGAGAACAACCAGCAGATCATCGCCGAGCCGCCGGACCTCACGACCATGTTCGGCGCGAGCGAGCCGGCCACGCTGGGCGGCATGGTTTCCACCAACCTCTCGGGGCCGCGCCGCATCATGTGGGGCGCCATGCGCGACCATGTGCTCGGCATCCGCGCCGTGACCGGCGAGGGCGAGGTGTTCCGCTCCGGCGGGCGCGTGCTGAAGAACGTGACGGGGCTCGATCTCTGCAAGCTGCTGACCGGCGCACATGGCACGCTCGGCGTGCTGACCGAGGTGACGCTGAAGGTCCTGCCCCGTGCCGAGGCCACCGGCACGCTTGCCATCCGCGTGCCGGATGTGGCGCGCGGGGTCGCGGCGCTGAGTGCCGCGCTCGGCTCGCCCTATGGCGTCAGCGGTGCCGCGCTGCTGATGGACGGCCATGCCAGCCTGGGTCTCTCCGGCATCGTCGCCCTCGCCCGCATCGAGGATTTCCGGGAGAGCGTGACCTACCGCCTGGGCAAGCTGCGTGCGGAGCTGGCCAGCCTGGGCGAGGCGCGCCTGCTGGAGACCGAGGCCTCCCACACGCTGTGGCGCGCCATTCGCGATGCGGGGCCATTGGGTGCGGCGCCCGGGGATGCCATCTGGCGCGTCTCGGTCGCGCCCTCAGCCGCGCCGGCGGTGGTGGCGGCGCTGCGCAAGGCCTTCGATGCCAGGCTGCTGCTGGATTGGGGCGGCGGGCTCATCTGGGTGGCCGGCCCGGCGGAGGAGCGCGCGCATGGCGCGGTGATGCAGGCCGCCGCCGCGGCCGGCGGCAGCTTCACGCTGTTCCGTGGCCCGGCTTCGCTCTCCGCCCATGTGCCCGTGCTGCCGGAGGAGCCGCCGCCGCTCGCCGCCATCGCGCGGCGGGTGAAGGCCACGCTCGACCCCTTGGGCCTGCTCAATCCGGGCCGCATGCGCGCCTGAACGCCCTTGTCAAAAACGCGCCGCTGTGGTGCTGAGCAGCCGACCTCATCACTCGGAGAATAGCGTGACGTTCTGGATTCCGCTCGGCCTCCTGGCCGCATCCCTGGTCCTGGCCGAGACGCGCAAGCTGACGGGCGCGCAGGGCGGCCTCATGGGGCTTGTTTTGCCGCTGGTCTTTGCCGGCTCCCTGCTCTGGCTGCTGGGCCTTCTCTTCGTCACGGTGGACATGCTGGCCGCGGCCGAAGCGGCGCGCGACGCGCTGATCGAATTCAACGCGACCCATGCCAGCCTGATCACGGCCATCATGGCGGTGCTGGGCCTCGGCCTCGGCTTCGCCGGCAGCGGCCGCAGCGCGGGCCTGATCGCCCTGGCCGATCCGGACGAGCCCATGCCGAGCCTGTTCATCCCGGTCTTCACCGCGCTGGTCGGCTTCGCGCTGGTGATGACGGCCTATTTCCGGCTCTGACTCACGTCAGGGTGCCGCGAGGAATTCCCGCAGCACCCGCGCCACCTCGGCCGGGGTTTCTTCCATCGGCACATGGCCGATGCCGGGCAATGTGACCAGCCGGGCATCGGGCAAGGCGCGCAGGTAATCCTGCGCATTGGTGACCGGCACCATCGCGTCCCGATCGCCCCAGAGCAGCAGCACCGGCACCCGGATGCGCGCCAGCAACGGCTCGGGCCGCTGCAACACATGCTGGCCCATCCGGTCCAGGATCGCCTGGCGCACGCCAGGTGCCAGCATCATGTCGCGGTAACGTTCGAAGATCGCCTCGGTCATCACCGCGGGGTCGCCATAGGCCGGCCGCAGCGAGCCGCGCAGCATCCCCTCGGGCAGGGTATAGGGCAGCACGCGCATCAGCGCCGGCACGCGCGGCGGCTGCTCATAGCCGATGCCCGGGCTCGCGAAGCCATCGGGCGCCATCAGCACCAGGCGCGAGACACGGTCGGGATGCGCGGCCGCGAAGCTCCAGGCGATGCGCCCGCCCATGGAGGAGCCCACCAGCGCCACGCGCTCCAGCCCCAGCCGCGCCAGCAGCGCCAGGATCACGGCATGGGTGCGTGGATCGCTGTAGTCGCCGGTGCGGTCAGGCCCGGTCAGGCCGAAGCCGGGCAGGTCAAGGCGGATGACGCGGAAGTCGCGATCGAGCCCGGAGGCCACCTCATCCCAGGTCTGCAGCGAGGAGCCGAAGCCGTGCAGCAGCAGGATGGGCGGCGCGGCGCGCGGCCCTGTGTCCCGCAGATGCAGCCGGACGCCGTCCAGCTCCAGGAATTGCGAGGGGGCGGCAGCGTAGCGCGCTTCCAGCGCGGCGCGCGGCTTGTCGGGCGTGTAGAGCCACCAGACGGCCCCGATGAGCAGCAGCGGCAGGGCCGCCAGGACATAGATCATCACGCGACGGAACATCCCGGTCTCAGCCACCCACCTGCCGCAGCCAATCCTGCAGGTTGTAGTAATTGGTGACGCGGGCGATGCGCCCCGCGCGAAGCTCGAAGAAGGCGCCGACCGGCAGCACGTAGCCCTGGCCATGGGCCGGCGGCAGGCCCTCATCCGCCATGAGATAGGTGCCGTGGATGGTGAATTCCGCCGCCCCGCGCGCGCCATCCGGGCTGACCATGACGACGAGGTCCTCCACCCGCTCGCGGTAGCAGCGCTCCATGCGGGCCAGGAATGCCGCGAAGGCGGCGCGGCCGGTCTCGCGCCCGCCCTGGTTCACGTCATGCGCCACGTCCTCGGTGAGGCGATCCAGCATGCCCTTCCAGTCCGCGGCATTGAAGGCGGCGTAGTAGCGCCGCAGCAGATCGGTGCTCACGCGCTCAGCAGCGCCGGCATGCGGGCACCGACCACGGCCAGCAGCGCGGCCGCCGCACCCGCCTGGCAGGGCTCGATCACCGGCAGGCCGCTCGCTTCCATGGTCACGCCCACATGGCCGGCCATGCCGGCGCAGCCCAGGATGATGACCTCGGCGCCCTGGTCGGCCAATTGGCGCGCCGCCTGGGCGATGCGCGCCTGCGGGGCCACGGGGTCGGTCAGCACATGCATGGGCAGGTCGAGGGGAATCCAGCCGGCCATGTTGCCCTCCACGCCCATGGATTGCAGGGCACGGCGCTGGCGCGGCAGGGATTTCTGCGTGAAGCCGATGATGCCGAAGCGCTCGGCCCGGGTCAGGGCGGCCGCCACGGCCGAGCGGAACATGCCGACCACCGGCCGGTTGGTGACGCCGCGCACCGCCTCCAGCCCCGGATCACTGACGCAGCCGATGACATAGGCTTCTGCCGCCTCCTCCTCGACTCGGCGGCAGAGTGGCTCGGCCACGCCGAACCAGTCCCGCCAGGTGACGATGGCGGGCGGGCCCTCATCCAGCTGCGTCACTTCGATGCGCGGCAGGCCGGGCCCCGCGAAGGGCGCCACGGCCTCGCGGATACCGGCCGTGCAGGCCTGGCTGGAGTTCGGATTGATGATAAGGATTCGGCCGTTCATGCCATCAGCATGGCAGGAACCGGTTTTTCTTGCCACACTGCTCCCAACAGTTCATTTGTGCAGTGCAACATGACCGAAACAGCTCCCCCCACCCTTTGGCAGCCGGACCGCCCCACCCCCGGCGCGGCCCCCGAACTGCCGCCCTTGCGCGTCTCGCTCTGGCGGGGTGCGCGCAACCGCTGCCCGGTCTGCGGCGAGGGGCATGTGTTCCGCGGCTATCTCCGCGTCGCGGAGGAGTGCGAGGTCTGCCACGCGCCGCTGGGCCGGCTGCGCGCCGATGACGCGCCGCCCTATTTCACCATCTTCCTCGTCGGCCACCTGCTGCTGCCGCCCGTGCTCTGGATCGAGAAGGCCTATTCGCCGGAGATGTGGATCCAGATGGCGGTCTGGATCCCCGTCTTCGCCATCACCACCACGCTGCTGCTGCGCCCGGTGAAGGGTGCAACCGTGGGGCTGATGAGCCGCTTCGGCTTCGGCAACGAGACCACCGGCTGAATCCGTGCCCGACCGCCACCTCATCCGCATCGAATTGCCCGAGGCACCGCCGCCGCCCTCCGCCTATGCCGAGGCGGATCGGCGCCAGGCGATCGAGGACCTGCTGCGCGGCAACCGCTTCGACCCGGAGGGCCTCGGCCCCGGCCCCTTCGCGCTGCATCTGATGGTGCGCGAGGGGCGCCTGATCCTGGACATCCGCGACAAGGACGACGCGCCGCTGCGCGCCATCATCCTCGTCCTCGGGCCCTTCCGGCGGCTGATCAAGGACTACCTGATGCTGGTGGAAAACCATGAAGAGGCGGTGACCACCGGCGCCATGGATGCCCGCGTCCAGGCGATCGACATGGGCCGCCGCGGCCTGCACAACGAGGCGGCGGAACTGCTGACCACCCGCCTCGAAGGGCGCATCGCCGTGGATTTCGAGACGGCGCGACGTCTGTTCACGCTCATCGCGGCGTTGCATCAACGCGTCTGAGGGGCTTCGCCCCTTCACCCAGCAGGGTGAAAACCTGCTTGGTTTTCACCAGGTTCCCGCACCTCCGGATAGCAGAGACCTCCCATGAAGATCGACGGCGTTTCCTACCGCAGCGTCTGGCTGGACAAAGACCAATGGTCCGTCCGCATCTTCGACCAGACGAAGCTCCCCTGGCTGGTCGAGCAGATCCGTCTCACCACCTGGGAGGAAGCCGCCCACGCCATCCGCTCCATGCAGGTTCGTGGCGCGCCGCTGATCGGCGCCGTTGCCGCCTATGGCGTCGCACTCGCCATGCGCAGCGCGCCCGAGACGCTGGACGCCGTGCTGGAAGCGCTGAACGAAACCCGACCCACCGCCATCAACCTGCGCTGGGCGCTCGACCGACAGCGCGCCCGGCTGCACAACCTGCCCATCGAGGCCCGCGCCGCCGCCGCCTATGCCGAGGCCGCGCATATCGCCGATGACGACGCCGAGACCTGCCGCCGCATCGGCGAGAACGGCCTGCCCCTGCTCCAGGAGATCGCGGCGAAGAAGGGCCGCGTGAACGTGCTGACGCATTGCAACGCCGGCTGGCTCGCCACCGTGGATTGGGGCACGGCGCTGGCCCCCATCTACATGGCGCATGATGCCGGGCTCGATATCCATGTCTGGGTGGATGAGACGCGCCCGCGCAACCAGGGCGCCGCGCTGACCGCCTTCGAACTCGGCGCTCACGGCGTGAAGCACACGGTGATCGCCGACAATGCCGGCGGCCATTACATGCAGCATGGCGAGGTGGACATCGTCATCGTCGGCACCGACCGCGTGACGCGCACGGGCGATGTCGCGAACAAGATCGGCACCTACCTCAAGGCGCTGGCCGCCCACGACAACGGCGTGCCCTTCTGGGTGGCGCTGCCGCATTCCACGCTGGACATGCGCGTGCGCGACGGTGTCTCGGAAATCCCGATCGAGGAGCGCAGCGGCGCGGAGGTCACGGAAATGACCGGCCGCACCGCCGATGGCCGCATCGAGACGGTGCGCGTGGTGGCTGGCGGAAGTGCCGCCGCCAACCCCGCCTTTGACGTGACACCCGCTCGCCTCGTCACCGGCCTGATCACCGAGCGCGGGCGCTGCGCGGCCAACGAAGCCGCGCTGCTGGCAATGTATCCCGAGAGGGGGTGATCCGGTGCGAGGGGGCCTTGCCCCCTCCCGCTCCCCCAGCAGGGGACACGTCCCCTGCACCCCCATTCAGGGGCAGAGCCCCTCGCTTCAGGCGCCGAACTTCGCGACCCCAGACACCCAGGTCTGGCTGACCTTGATGCCCATGATCGCGCCCGGATCCACGCTGTAGGGGTTGCTCTCCAGGATCGTGAGATCCGCTTCCTTGCCCCGCTCCAACGTGCCGATCCGGTGCGCCTGGCCGATCTGCCCGGCGGCATGGATCGTGACCGCCTTCAGCGCGTCATCCAGCGATACCGCCTGCTCCGGCCCGATGATCGAGCCATCCACGCTGCATTTGCGCGTCACGGCGGTCTGGATCAGCTGCAGCCCGCCGATATTCGAGCAAGGCGCATCGGTATGCAGCGTGAAGGGCATGCCGGCCCGCACGAAATCGCCAGCGGAATCGGTGCGCGCCGCGCGCTCCGGGCCGAACAGCGCGTCGCGATAGGCCGCGCCGTAGAAATACACATGGTTCATCAGGAAGCTCGGCTGCACGCCCAGGCGCTTCATGCGGGCGATCTGCTCCGGCCGCGTGATGGTGCAATGCTCGATGCGGTTCACGCCCGTCGTCGGGTTCGCGCCATAGGCGGCCTCGATCGCGTCCAGCGCCAGGTCGATCGTGGCATCGCCATTGCAATGGACCAGCACGGGCCAGCCCGCCGCCTTCACCTCGGCCACCATGCGGTTCATCTCGGCCGCGCCGAAATTGGTGAAGCCCTTGCTGGTGCCGCCCAGATAGGGCTGCGTCTGGTCGGCCGACTTGGTCTGGTTCGAGCCGTCGCCCACGATCTTGATGCCGTAGAGCGTCAGGGGCGAGTTCGGGATCTGCGTCGCCTGCCCGCCGTAGCCGTATTGCTTGTAGGCATCGCCCAGCGCCATCGCCTCGAACATCAGGCTGGTGCTGGCGCGGCACATCGCCTCGCCCGCGATGCGCGCATAGCCTTGCAGCATGGCGGCATCGCCGATCACGCCGGCCTCATGCACCGTCGTGTTGCCGGCCGCCGCATTGGTGCGGAACCAGTTGAGCGCGGCCTGCGCCACGAAGGCGGGCGTGATCGGCGGCAGGGCCACGGCGAATTTCTTGAGTGCCGATTCCTCGAAAATGGTGCCGTCCAGCTTGCCATCCGGCCCGCGTCCGAATCGCCCGCCGCCCGGCAGCGTGCCGATATCGTCCGGGATGTTGGCGACGCGGAAGGCGGCGCTGTTGGCCGCCGCGTCATGCATGTTGATGTAGTAGACGAGGATGGGATGCTGGGTGGAAACGGTGTCCAGCTCCTTCATCGAGAAATCGCCGCCTTGCAGCAGATTGTCGAAATTGCACCACAGCAGCCATTGGCCAGGCTGGGTGCGCGCGGCCTTGGCGCGCATCGCTGCCATCACCTCGGCGCGGGTGCGATAGGTCTTGTAGCCGAGGTCGTCGAACACCGCCGTGATCAGCCCACCGGTGAGGCTGTGCTGGTGCGGATCAATGAAGCCGGGCAGCACGGTGCGGCCGGCCAGATCCACGATGCGGGTATTGGCGCCGCGGAGCGCCATGATGTCGGCATCGCTGCCGGCTGCCATCACCTTGCCGCCGCTGATGGCCAGCGCCTGGGCCGGGGCCAGCGCGCCCGGGGCGGGCAGCACCGTACCGCCGCGGAAGATGATCTCGGCCTGGCCGCCCTGGGCGCGGGCCGTGCCGCCCGTCATGGCGGCGGCGGCGCCGACGGCGGAGGCGGTCAGCAATCCACGCCGGGTGGGGCCGCCGCCCAGGCTGAATTTCCCAAAGATATTGGCGATGCATCCGTTGCACATGGCTCTTCCCCCGCCGCTTCATCGGCGGGAAGAGCCTATGCCCCTGCGGGAACGGATCAAGCAGAATGAACGCGCAGCAGCCCCGTGATACAACCGCGCTCGATTTGATCGAACGCAACGAAATTCCCGGTGCCTCAGCCCATATGGCGGGTCACGTCCCGCCCGCGCTCCAGCCCATAAAGCCCGACCACGAGGCAAAGCCCGCCGAGGGCCGCACCGAGTGCGGCGAAACCCGGCGCCAGGCGCCCAGGCGCCAGCCCGTCGGTCAACAGGAAGCCGACCACGCTCAGGATGAGGATGAGGCCGAAAAGGACGAAGCTGAACCCGAAGCGTTGCATGGCGATGATCTCCTGAGACCGGTTATGCCAAGCCGTTCAGGCGGCAAAAGGGACGAAGCGAGGCAATTTCGAGGCAGCCTTGCCCAGGCCGTGGGCAAGTTGCGTCGTGCCGCAAAGGGGTGGAAGCTTCGATACCGATCCGAATGATGAGGTTTCCCATGCGCCGCCTTTTCCTCGCCGCCGCCGTCGCGGCCGCCGCCCTTCCAGGGCTCGCCCTTGCCCAGGCGCCCGCCGCCCAGCCGCCGCTGCGCTGCGCGGTGGACGGCACCTTCGCGCCGCATGCCTTCCCCTCGCTCCAGGGCGGCGTGCAGGGCTTCCAGATTGACCTGTTCCGCGAAGTCGCGCGCCGCATGGGCCGCGAGATCACGATCGACAGCGCCTCATTCTCCGGACTGATCCCCGCGATGAATGCCGGCCGGTATGATTTCCTCTGCGCGCCGACGACCGTGACGCCGGAGCGCGCGGCGAGCCTGCTCTTCACCGAGGGCTACCTCTGGACCGAGCTGCAATTCGGCATCCGCCGCGGCACGCCGCCCATCCGCTCGGAAGAGGATCTGCGCGGCAAGACCATCAGCGTGAACAAGGGCACGCCCTATGAGCAATGGGTGACGCGCAACGCCGAGCGCCTGAACCTCACGCTGCTCGCCTTCGACACCCAGCCCGATGCGGTGCAGGCGGTGATCCAGGGCCGCGCCTATGCGAATCTTTCCGGCAATACGGTGGTGCGTTTCAGCGCCTCGCGCACGCCGCAATACATCGCCGATTTCGTGCTGCCCGGCAGCCGCCTGCATTGGGGCACGCCTTTCCGCCAGGATAGCGGCGCGCTGCGCAACCAGGTGGAAGACGTGCTGACCTGCATGAAGCGCGACGGCACCATCGCCCGCCTCAGCGAGCGCTGGTTCGGCAACGCGCCGGGGCCCGACCAGGCGGAGCGGATGGAATTCCCGGGCTACGGCCCGCCCGGCCTGCCCGGCTACGACCCGACGCCGCAGAACCCGCGTTGCGGTTGATGGCCGTGATCCCCGCTCATGGGCACCGTCCATGAGCGGGTGGGATCGCTTCGCCGACAGTTTCCTCAACGGCCGCGTCGCCGCCGAATACGCCCCCAAGATCATCGAGGGGCTGTGGCTGACGCTGGCGCTGGCCGGCTGCATCATCGTGACCGGCGTGCTGGTCGGGCTGCTGCTGGCCGTGATCCGCGCCATGGGCCTCAGGCCGGTGAACTGGCTGATCATCTTCGCGGTGGACCTGTTCCGCGCGCTGCCGCCGCTGGTCATCATCGTGCTGCTCTATTTCGGGCTGCCCGCCGCCGGGATTTCCATGTCGGGCTTCGTGGCCGCCTGGCTGGCACTCGCCCTCGTGCTGATGGCCTTCGCCGAGGAGATCTTCTGGGCCGGCATCACCGCGATCCCGACCGGGCAGTGGGAGGCATCGCGCAGCCTGGGCCTCGGCTTCCTCGTCACCTTCGGGCTCATCATCCTGCCGCAGGCGGTGCGGATGGTGATCCCGCCGCTCGTCAACCGCACCATCGCCATCACCAAGGGCACGGCGCTGGCCTCCGTGGTCGCGGTGCCGGAAATCCTGGGGGCGGCGCAGGCTGGCGTCTCCTTCTCCTTCAACCCGACGCCGCTGACGCTGGGCGCCATCGCCTACCTGATCCTCTTCCTGCCCGTGGTGATCGCCGGCCGCTGGGTCGAGCAGCACTACAGGGCGAAGCGCTGACGCCATGCAGGACTTTGTCGAAGCCTTCTTCAACATCCAGATCCTCATGGAGGCTTGGCCCATCCTGCTGGATGGGCTGGGCCAGACGCTGCTGCTCTCGGCCGTGGTGGTCCCGCTCGGCCTGCTGGGCGGCTTGATCCTCGCCCTTCTCTCCACGGTGAAGACCCGATGGGTGCGCTGGCCGCTCATGGCCTGGGTGGATGTGTTCCGCGCCCTGCCGCCCTTGGTGCTGCTGGTCTTCGTCTATGCCGGCCTGCCCTTCGCGGGGGTGGAGGTGAGTGCCTTCGCCGCCGTCGCCATCGGCTTCTTCCTCAACACCGGCGCCTATTACGGCGAGATCCTGCGCGCCGGCATCGCCAGCGTGCCACTCGGCCAGAGCGAGGCCGCGCGCTCCATGGGCCTCAGCCGCTGGCAGACCATGCGCCTCGTCGTGCTGCCGCAGGCCGTGCGCAACGTCCTGCCGGACCTGATCTCCAACACGCTCGAAGTGGTGAAGCTCACCTCCATCGCCGCCGTGGTCGCCATGCCGGAATTGCTGTTCCAGGCGCGCCAGGCGCAAAGTGTCACCTTCAACGCCACACCCATCATGGCGGCGGCGGTGGCCTATTTCATCCTGCTCTGGCCGGTGGTGCGGCTGCTGTCGAAGCTCGAGAACAAGCAGCTCGCACGGCGAGCTTGAGCCCGGGCTTGCAACCGGAGGGATTTCGTCCTTCCCTTCCGCGGCAACGCTCGCAACAGGGCGCCCGAACCGGGAGCAGGGAGAGAATCCAATGACAATCCGACGCAATTTGCTCGGCATGGCCGCGCTTCTGATGGCAGGCCCCGCCTTCGCCCAGGCCCCCGCCGCCAGCCCTGCGCCCGTGCCGGGCTGGGCCGTCGGTCGCCCCGAGGGCTCGACGCTCGCGCCGCATGCGCCGCGCCTGACGGTCACGCCGCTCGACCAGGTGCCGGTCTCCGCCATCCGCCTGCCGCAGGGCTTCCAGGCCGAGGTCTTCGCCCATGGCATCCCGGGCGTGCGCGCCATCGCGGAAGCGCCGGGCGGCACGCTCTTCGCCGGCACGCGCGCCATCGGACGCGTCTATGCCATCACCCGCAACCCGGACGGCACGACGCGCACGCGCATCTTTGCCCAGGGGCTGGCCCAGCCGAACGGCCTCGTGATGATCGGCAACAGCCTCTACATCTTCGCGGTCAACCGCGTGCTCCGCTATGACAATGTCGAGGCGAACCTGGACAGCCCGCCGGCCCCGGTGGACCTGACCGCCGCCTTCGCCCTGCCGACCGAGCAGGAGCATGGCGGCAACCACCACTGGAAATACGCGACACTCGGCCCCGATGGCCGGATCTACACAAACGTGGGCGTGAACTGCAACGTGTGCGACACGGACCGCGACAAGTTCGCCCTCCTCGTCTCCTTCCGCCCCGATGGCAGCGATCGCCGCATCGAGGCGCGCGGCGTGCGCAACTCGGTCGGCATGGCGCATCACCCGGTGACGCGTGAGCTCTGGGCCACCAATCATGGCCGCGACTGGGTGGGCAATGACACGCCCGAGGATTCGCTGCTGCGCGTCCGTCGCATGGGTGAGGATTTCGGCTTCCCCTACTGCCTCGGCACCTGGGCTGATCCGCAGTACAATCGCGGCCGCGCCTGCAGCGAGTTCTCGCAGCCCGCTGCCCTGCTGGGCCCGCACACCGCCGTGCTCGGCATGCGCTTCTACACCGGCACGATGTTCCCGGAGCAGTATCGCAACCAGATCTTCATCGCACGCCGCGGCTCCTGGAACCGTTCGCGCCTCACCGGGTATGACGTCGTGGTCGCCCATCTGGACGCCAGCGGCAACGTGACCCGCGTGGAGGAATTCCTGACCGGCCTGCGCGATGACGCCAACCAGCGCTTCGCGGACCGCCCGGCCGAGGTGCATATGCTGCGCGACGGCTCGATGCTGGTTTCCGGTGAGCAGATGGGCGCGATCTACCGCATCACCTATCGCCGATGAACCTTCGACTGACCTTGGCGGCGGCCCTGTTGGCCGCCGCGACCTCCGGCGCCGCCCTTGCCCAGGATGCAAGACGCGGCGCCGAACTCGCCGGGCCCTGCGCCCAATGCCACGGGGCCGATGGCCGCAGCCAGACCCACGATATCCCGTCCTTGGCGGGCCAGCCGGCCGATTTCATCACCATCCAGATGATCCTGCTGCGGGAAGGGCTGCGCAACGCGCCCGCCATGCAGCCCTTTGCCGCCGGCAAGTCGGACCAGGACATCCAGGACATCGCCGCCTATTTCGCCACGCTGCAGCCAGGCCCGCCGGAGGATCGCCGCCCGCGCGACCCGGCCCTCTTCGCCGCCGGCCAGGCGCTCAGCGGGCCGCGCCATTGCGCCACCTGCCACGTTTCGGATTATGGCGGCCGCGCGCAGATCCCGCGCGTCGCCGCCCAGCGGGAGGATTACCTGCTGCACGCCATGACGCAGTACCGGGACGGCCTGCGCGCCGGGCCGGACACGCAGATGAATGGCGCGGTGCAGGGCCTCTCCAACGCCGACCTCGCGGCGCTGGCGCATTACCTTTCCCACCTCGACTGAGGCTCAGAGCCCCAGCCGGGCCCAGGCCGCGCGTTCCTCCATCACCTGGACGAGTGCCGCGCCCGCGCCCGGCAACAAGCTCATCGGAAAACGGCGCTTGCGCGCGCCGATGGGCACGATCCGCACCTTCTCGCCGAAGCGGCGCCGCGCCTCGGCCTCGGGCGTCGCGATCCCATCGCAGAGACCGAGCTCGAGGGCGCGCCGGCCGATCCAGTAGCGGCCGTTGAACAGCTCCTCCTCGCTCGCCGTGAGGCGCGCACCGCGCCGCGCACGGACCCAATCCTTGAACTCGACATGCAACTCGGCCAGCAGCCCATCCAGCCGCGCCAGCTCCTCCGCGCTTTGCGGGCGGAAGGGGTCGTTGCTCGATTTGTCGGTGCCGGCGGTGCGGATGCGGCGCTCGACGCCCAGGCGCTGCATCGCCTCGGGGAAGCCGAAGCCGGAGGAGATCACGCCGATCGAGCCGAGGATGGAGGCCGGGTCGGCATGGATCTCATCCGCCGCGCAGGCGATCCAATACCCGCCCGAGGCCGCCGCATCCTCGCAAAAGGCGATGACCGGCACCTTCTTCTCTGCGGCCCAGTGGCGGATGCGCCCGGCGATGAGCGAGGATTGCACGGGCGAGCCGCCCGGCGAATTGATGGCCAGGAACACGGCCGCGAGCCGCTTCATCCCGAAGGCGCGGGCCAGGATGGGCTCCACCCCCGCGGCGTTCAGCCCGCCGAAGGGGCCGGTGCGCGCGGCGATCAACCCCTCCAGCCGGACGAGGGCGACGATGGGAGGGCGGGGGGCGAAGGGATTCCACATGTCTCCATAGGTGCGCCCCCGCTGCGCCGGGACAAGGCTGGATCGTGCTGCGTTCACTCCGCACGCTCCAGCTTTTGCCGAGAGGATGATTCAGCGTTTCGGCGATCACGCCTCAACGCATCATGCTCTTGGCTTATATGCAGGCCATGGACATTCGCGAATTGCTGCTCACCACCCGCCGGATCGCGCTGGTCGGCGCCTCCAACAAGCCGGACCGCGCCTCCTTCCGCGTCATGCGCTTCCTGCTGGAGCGCGGCTACCAGGTGACGCCGGTCAATCCCGGCCTCGCGGGGCAGGAAATCCTGGGCCAGCCCGTGGTGGCGCGGCTGGCCGATGCCGGCCCGCTGGACCTGGTGGACGTGTTCCGGCGCAGCGCCGAGGCGGGTGCCGTGATGGATGAGGCGGTGGCGCTGGGCGCCCGCGCCGTCTGGCTTCAGCTGGATGTGGTGGATGAGGCGGCGGCGGCCCGCGCCCGCGCGCAGGGCGTCACGGTGGTGATGGATCGCTGCCCCGTCATCGAATGGCGGCCGGCCGGCTTGCCGGATCGCATTTCCGCCACATGACGGTTTGCTAAACTTCTTGAAATGCCGCGTGCGCCGGGCCATCTCATTGCGCATCCAGGGCGGCCCGAATCGCCCCTTTTTCGAAGGGAAGGACCCCATGACTGACGAAGAACGCCGGATCATCGGCGATTATGTGATGCGTGTCGCCGGCGTGCAGCAGGCCGCCGCCACCTCCAGCAGCCCCTGGGGTGGCCGCGTCCCCCAAACCGGCGCGCAGCCGGCCGCGAACCTCCCGCCGGTCGAACCCGCCGCCGATGCCTACATCGCCGAGCTCTTCGCCAAGTATCCGGAGGCGCGCTTCCGCCTGACTCAGACCGCCTTCGTGCAGGAGCACGCGCTGGTCCAGGCGCAGAACCGCATCCAGGAGCTGGAGTGGGAGCTGGAGGCGCAGACCCGGCAGGCGCAGGCGGCCAACAGCAAGGGCTTCCTGGGCTTCGGCGGCTCGCGCCCCGCGCCCATGCCCCCGCGCCCCGAGCCGATGCAGCCCCCGGGCGGCATGATGCCGCAGCGCCAGGGCCCGGGCTTCCTCGGCACGGCCATGATGACGGCGGCCGGCGTGGCCGGCGGCCTCGTTCTCGGTAACATGCTGATGAGCGCCTTCTCGGGCGGCGGCTCGGCGGCAGCGGCCACCGGCGGCGGCGCCTTCGGCCAGGAAGCGGTCCCCGCCTCCTCCGCCTGGACCGATCCGGGCGCGGCGGCGGCCAATTCGGGCTGGGGCGGCAATGACGCCTCGGGCGCCGGCTACGACAATGGTGGCGGCTATGACGACGCGGCCGGCAGCTATGACGATGCCGGCGGCGGCTACGACGAGGATATCTGAGCCCGCTCGAATCGGAAAAGGGCGGCTTCGGCCGCCCTTTTTTTTGTACGCGGCCGGGCCGATAAGGGTGCATGCGCGTCCCCGACCTTGATCTCGACCTGTTGCGCGGCTTCGTCACGGTCGCCGAGCGCGGCGGCTTCACCGCGGCCGGGCTGGCGCTGGGCCTCACGCAGTCGGCCATCAGCCTCAAGGTGAAGCGGCTGGAGGAATTGCTCGGCAAGCCGGTCTTCACCCGCGGCGCCAAGCAGGTCGTCCTGACGCGCGAGGGCGAGACGCTGCTGACCTACGCCCGCCGCATGCTGGCCCTGAACGAGGAGGCGGTGCGCCGCTTCGTGGCCCCCCCCATCGCCGGCAAGCTGCGCCTCGGCGTGGCTGATCATTTCGTGCCGCGCCATCTGGCCCCGGCCCTCGCGCGCTTCGCCCGCACCTGGCCCGAATTGCGCATCGAGGTGGAGGTGGGCCGCAGCCATGAACTCCGCGCCGCCCTGGCGCGGGAGGAGCTGGACCTGGTGCTGGGCAAGCGCCGCGATGGCGAGACGGAAGGCCGCGTGATCTTCACCGAGGCGGTGATCTGGGTCGCCGCCCCCGATTACGAGGTGGCGCGGGACCGTCCCCTGCCGCTGGCCATGCTGCCGCAGGGCTGCATGTTCCGCGACCGGGCGCTTACATCCCTGGCCCGTGCGGGAATCGCGGCCGAGGTGGTCTACACCTCGCCCAGCTTGATGGGCATCGCGGCCGCCGCGCAGGCGGGCTTCGCGCTCAGCGTGATGGGCCGCGCCGGCCTGCCCGAGGGGCTGGTGGAGCTGGATGGGCTGCCGGCGCTCGGCACCGCCGAGATGTGCCTGTTTTCCGCGCCCAACCCGGCAGGGCCGCATTACCTCGCGGATTTCCTGATCGAGGCGCTCTGCGACGGCGCGGGACTCTGAGCGGCCAACGGTTGAGGGCGCGAATCTACTGCCGGAAGGCAGCAGCGGGATGCGGCGCAGCCAGGCGCGCCGCGCCAAACAGCTTGTCCCGATAGGTGCCGGGCGCATAGCCGGTCTTGTAGGCACCGCGCTCCTGCAAGGCCGGCACCAGCTGCTCCACCACCTCGACCAGGCATTCCGGAAACACGGTGCGGGACAAGTTGAACCCATCCACCCCCGTCTCGCCCGCATAGGCCACCAGCCGGTCGGCGATCTCGTCCACGCTGCCCACCATCGGCTTCTGCCGGCTGCCGAGGATGAACTGATCAATCAGCCCACGCTTCGTGAAGCGCGGCCCCGTGGCGCGCTTCATGGCCGCGACATTGGATTGGATGGCATTGCCCGGCCCGGCCTCGATGGGCTCGTCCATCTCGTAGCGGCCGAAATCAATGCCGAGCGAGGCGGCGGCATGCGCCAGCGCGCCCTCCACGCTGGAATGGCGGCGGTACTCCTCGAGCTTCGCCTCGGCCTCCGCGCCCGTGCGGCCCATCACCAAGGTGGCGCCCACGAAGATGCGGACCTCGCGCGGCGCGGCCAGGGCGCGGAGTGCGGCCACCTGCTTCGCCACATCCGCCGCCGGCCCGCCATTGAGGAAGACGCATTCCGCATGCCGCGCCGCGAAGGCGAGCCCGCGTGCCGAGGCGCCCGCCTGGTACAGCACCGGCGTGCGCTGCGGCGAGGGCTCGCAGAGATGCGCGGCATCCAGCCGGAATTGCTTCCCCTCGTGCAGGATGCGCCGGACCCGGGCCGGGTCGGTGAAGCGGCCCGAGGCGGCATCGCGCAGCACCGCGTCATCCGCCCAGCTCTCCTCCCAGAGGCGATAGACCACCTCCATGTATTCGTCGGCCATGTCGTAGCGGTCGTCATGCGCCATCTGCCGGCCGAGGCCCATCGCGCGGGCCGCGCTGTCCAGATAGCCGGTCACGATGTTCCAGCCGATGCGCCCGCCCGTCAGGTGATCCAGCGTGCTCATCCGCCGCGCGAACAGGTAGGGCGTCTCATAGGAGAGGTTGGCGGTGATGCCGAAGCCGAGCTCGGAGGTGACGGCCGCCATGGCGGGCACGATCATCGCAGGGTCCAGCAGCGGCACCTGCACCGCGCCGCGCAACGCCGCATCCGGACTGCCATCCAGCACGTCATAGACGCCCAGCACATCCGCCAGGAACAGCCCGTCGAACAGCCCGCGCTCCAGCAGCCGCGCCAGGTCGAGCCAGTGGGCGAGGGTGTTGTAGCGCGCGCTGGTATCGCGCGGGTGGGTCCACATCCCGTGCTGGATATGGCCCACGCAGGCCATGTCGAAGGCGTTCAGGCGAATCTCTTGGGGCATGCCGCGATTGTGCGGCCCCCGCCCCGGCCCGGCAACCGCGCCTCAGGCGCGCATGCGCTGCGGTTCCGACGCGGAAGCGAGGCCATAGACGCCGCGCTCGCCAGGCTTCGCGACCAGGGCATGGGTGACACCCATCGCCGTCTCGGCAGCGCCCAGGTAGAGCGCGCCATCGGCCGCGAGAATCTGCGCGATGCCCCCCAGCACGCGCGCCTTGGTGGGCACGTCGAAATAGATCAGCACGTTGCGGCAGAACACCACGTCGAAGCGGCCAAGGCCGCGCGGATCGCCCAGCAGGTTGAACTTCTCGAAGCGGCAGGGAGCCGCCACCTCGGGCCGGATGCGCCAGCGCGTCTCCTCCTGCACGAAGCGCTTCATCAGCGTGCGGATGGGCATGCCGCGCTGCACCTCGAATTGCGAGAAGACGCCCGCCCGGGCGCGTTCCAGCACGGCGGTGGTGATGTCGGTGCCGATGATCTCCACGCGGCGCGCCTTGAAGGAGGCATCGGCCTCGGCCAGCTCGGCCAGGATGATCGCGATGGAATAGGCCTCCTGCCCGGTCGAGCAGGCGGCGGACCAGATGCGCAGCGGCTGGCCGGGCGCGCGCGCCTTGTGCAGCTCGGGCAGCAGGACGCGCAGATGCTCGAAGGGGCGGGTGTCGCGGAAGAAGCTGCTCTCATTCGTGGTCAGCAGTTCCGTCATCTCCTGCGCCAACGCGTCGGCGCGCGGCGCCTTCAGCCGTGCGGCCAGCGCATCCAGGTCGCGCAGACCCTCGCGCTTCAGCAGGGGAGCCAGGCGCGTCTCCAGCATGTAGCCCTGGTCCGGGCCGATGATGCCGCCGGAGCGCGTCTTCACGATGCCGGTGAGGAAGGTGAACGTCGCCGGGTTCATGGAAGGGTTGCTCATGGGCGTGCTCCGCAGATCTGGGCCAGGGCATCGCCCAGCGATTCGGGGGTTCCTTGCGCCTGGGCCAGCCCGGCGCGCGCAACCGCGCCCGGCATGCCCCAGACCACGGAGGAGGCTTCGTCCTGCGCCCAGACGGTACCGCCGGCCTGCGCCAAAGCGCGGCAGCCCTGCAGCCCGTCATGCCCCATGCCGGTGAGGATCACGGCATGCACCGCGCGCCCATGCAGGGCGATCAGGCTGCGCAAGGTGGGGTCCACCGCAGGCCGGCAGAAATTCTCGGGCGGCGTGTCGGAGAGGTGCAGGGTGATGCGCCCGCCCTCGGCCTTTGCCAGCAGATGGTGGTCCCCGGGGGCGAGGTAGATGCGGCCCGCCTCCAGCGTATCGCCCTGCCGCGCCTCGGCGACCGGCGGGCCGCCCAGCGCATCGAGGTGCTTGGCCAGCATGGCCGTGAAGCCGGCCGGCATGTGCTGCACGATCACGATCGGCAGGGAAAGGCGGCGCGGCAGGCGGCGCACCAGCGCGGCCAGCGCCTGCGGCCCGCCGGTGGAGCTGCCGATGCAGATGATCTTGGGCGGCTCGCCCCGGGCTGGCGCGGGCCGGCGCATGGGCGCGAGCGGGGCGCGGGCCGAGGCCGGTTGGCGCAGCTTCGCCCAGCCCTTCACCTTGGCCAGCAATTCGGCGCGGAAATTCGGATCGTTCAGCCCGCCGCCCACGGCGCCCGGCTTCGGGATATAGTCCGACGCGCCGGCCCGCAGCGCCTCCATCGTGGCGCCGGCACCCTTCTGCGTCAGCGCGCTGGCCACGATCACGATCGGCCGCGGCTCCCGCCGCAGGATCAGCGGCAGCGCCGTCATGCCGTCCATCACCGGCATCTCGAGGTCGAGCAGAATGACCTGCGCGCGCTCGGCGGGCGGCGCGCCGTCCAGCGCCGCCAGCGCCTGCGCGCCATCGCCCACGCGCGCCACCACGGCAATGCCGGGGTCCGCTTCCAGCACACGGGCCAGGGCGGAGCGCACGGTGGAGCTGTCGTCGCAGAGCATGACGCGAAGCTTTTCCACGCCGGCAACACGGGGACCAGCGACCTGCGAGGCGGTCTGGCTCATTCCGGCAGCAGCCCGGCCTGGGTGAGCTTGTCGCGCAGGATGTCCTCGTCGAAGGGCTTCATCACATATTCCTGCGCCCCGGCTTCCAGCCCCTCCAGGATCTTCTCGGTGCCGGCCTCGGTGGTGCACATCACCACCACCGGATCGTCCGGGCCGAACTCGGCGCGCAGCGCGCGCAGGAAGCCGATGCCGTCCAGCACCGGCATGTTGCGGTCGAGCAGGACGGCGCGCGGCATGGCGGCGCGGCACGCCTCCAGCGCCTTCTGCCCGTCCTCCGCCTCGCGCACGGTGAAGCCGTGCCGCTCCAGGATCCGCCGCGCGACCTTGCGCACGACGGAGCTGTCATCCACCACCAGGCATTCGCCATTGGACATGACGCGTCCCTCCCTCAGGCGCCGAGCGCCAGGAGCTGGTCCACATCGAGCAGCACCAGCAATTGATCATCCTGGCGATGAACGCCGCGGGAGAATTCCTTCCAGGCCGGATCCAGCGTCTGCGGATTGGGCGCGCGCTCCTCGGGATTGAGGGTCAGCACCTCGCCCACCTGGTCGGCCAGCAGGCTGTAGAGCTCGCCGCCCACCTCGACGACGACGGACATCGCCACCTCGCCCGCGGCGCGGGGCGGCAGGCCGAGGCGGCCGCGCAGATCCACCGCGGTCACGATGCGGCCGCGGAGGTTCAGGCTGCCCGCCACCTCGCGCGGGGCGAGCGGGATGCGGGTGATGGTCTGCACCCCCAGCACATCACGGACGGCCAGCACCGGCACGGCGCAAAGCTGCCCGGCAACAGAAAGTGTCAGCATCATGCTGGCGGCATCGGTAGCGACCGCATTGGCGGGCGGGCGGCCCTCGGGGCGCCCCTCGGGGCGAATGGTCTGGGCGGTTGTCATCTGGGAAATCCTTCGATCAGCGGGCCAGCATGGGCTGGAGGCAGTGCTGCAGGCTGGCCAGCAGCGCGTCACGGTCGAACTTGGCGATGTAGTCGCTGAAGCCGGCGGCGCGGCCACGCTCGATATCGCTGGGCGATGTGGCGCTGGAGAGTGCGATCATCGGCAGCTCCGCCCAGGCACCGCCCTCGCGCACCGCGCGGGCCAGGCCCATGCCGTCCAGCTCGGGCATGTGGATGTCGGAGATGATGAGGTCGAACCGCTCGCCCGCATCGCGCAGGCGCAGCGCGTCGCGGCCATTGTTCACGGTGGTGACGTCGTAGCCTGCCGCCATGATGGCGGGGACGATGAGGTTGCGGAAGAAGTCGCTGTCCTCGGCCACCAGCACGCGGGGCCGCGTGCCAACCACCACGGGCGATTCGAACCAGTCGGGCTGGCCCTGCTTCAGCCAATAGCTGGTGTCCAGCAGGTCGGTCACCTTGCCATCCACCACGCAGCTGCCGAGGAAGCCCGGCCGCAGCCCGGCATTGTCCATCTCGAGCGGCACATCCACCACGTCGAGGATCTCCTCGACCATCAGCCCCAGGGATCGGTCGCCATCGCCGAAGACCAGCACCGGCTGGTGCCCGGCTTCCGGCGGGGTCATGAAGCCGTCGATCGGCACCAGCGGCATCAGCGTGCCGCGATACTGCACGACCAGGCTGTCCCCCGTGCGTTCGATCCGTGCGGCGTCGAGGTTTTCCAACCGCGCGACGAGGCCGAGCGGCACCGCCTTGGGCGCGCCGGGGCCGGCGCGGAACAGCAGCAGCGCCGTGTTGCGCTCGCCGCGGCGGCTCGTGGTGGCGGCCTCCTCCATCGCGCCGCCCTCCGCGCTGCCCTCGAGCCCGAGGCCCGAGGCGCGGGCGATCCCGTTGGGGTCCAGGATCATGATGACGCTGCCGTCGCCCAGGATGGTGTTGCCCGAGAACATGGTGATGTGGCGCAGGATCGGCGCCACCGGCTTCACCACGATCTCCTCCGTGTCGAAGACGCGGTCCACCACGATGCCGAAGAGCTGCCCCGCCACCTGGGTGACGACGACGAAGCCCTCCGCCTCCTGCGTCGCGGCGGTGTCGAGCCGCAGCACATGCTTGAGCGGCACCAGCGGCAGCAACTGTCCGCGCAGGCGCAGCACCGCGCTGTCCTTGATGCGCTCCACCTTCGGGCCATCGGCGCCGCCGACGCGCACCAGCTCCAGCACGCCGGCCTGCGGGATGGCGAAGCGCTCGCCCCCCGCCTCGACGATCAGGGCGGCGGCGATGGCGAGCGTCAGCGGGATCTTGATGCTGAAGGTGGTGCCCTTGTGCTCGCGCGAGGTGAGATCCACCGTGCCGCCGATGCGCTCGATGTTGGTCTTCACCACATCCATGCCGACGCCGCGGCCGGAGACGGAGGTGACCTCGGCCGCGGTCGAGAAGCCGGCGCGGAAGATGAAGCGGTGGATGTCCCGCTCGCTCATGGTCGCGAGCTCAGCCTCGGTGGCGAGGCCCTGGGCGATGCACTTGGCCTTGATGCGGTCGGTGTTCAGGCCGCGTCCGTCATCGCCGATCTGCAGCACGATGTGCCCGCCCTCATGGAAGGCGTTGAGAAGGATGCGCCCCGTCTCCTTTTTGCCGGCGGCGCGGCGCTGCTCGGGCGTCTCGAGGCCGTGGTCGGCGCTGTTGCGGACCATGTGCGTCAGCGGGTCCTTGATCAGCTCCATCACCTGGCGGTCCAGCTCGGTGTCGGCGCCGCGCATCTCGAGCTCGATCCGCTTGCCCAGGTCATGGCTGAGGTCGCGCACCAGGCGCGGCAGCTTGGACCAGGCATTGCCGATGGGCTGCATGCGCGTCTTCATCACGCCGTCCTGCAGGTCGGACGTGATCTGCGAGAGGCGCTGCAAGGGCACGGAGAAGGCCGCGTTCTCCTCGGCGCGGGCGAGCTGCATGAGCTGGTTGCGCGTCAGCACCAGCTCGCTCACCAGGACCATCAGGTCCTCCAGCACATCCACGGAGACGCGGATGGTCTGCGGCGCGTTGCCGCCGCCCAGACTCGCCTCGGCCGGCCCTTCGGCGGCGAGGCTCCCGGGCGCGGACAGGACAGGGGTTCCCGGGACGGCTGCGTCGGCTTCGGGCGTCGCTTCGGGCGCGGCACCCTCCGCGGGCACCTCGCCCGAGGCGGCGGCGTCCAGCGCGGCCTTGAGCGGGCCGTCATCGCCGGCGGGCTCCTGGCCCGTCGCCTCCAGCCCGGCGACGATCTGCTTGAAGCGATCGGCGGCCGAGAGGATCAGCGTGATCCCGGCGGGCGTGACCGGCAGCGTGCCATCGCGCCAGAGGCCCAGCACGTTCTCCGCCGCATGCGCGACGCCCTCGAGGCGCGGCAGCCCCAGAAAGCCGCAGGTGCCCTTGATGGTATGGACCGTGCGAAAGATTTCCGAGAGCACCGCGCCATTCGCGGGGTTGCGTTCCAACTGCAGCAGGGCCGCATCGAGGCTGGTCAGCCCCTCATTGGTCTCGGTGAGGAAGTCGGCGAGCAGATCGTCCATCGGGCGTTCCTTCGGGCTGGCACCGCGCAAGGCGGGGGCGGCAATAGGGAACAGGATGGCAGAGGGCTGGCGAAGAAAGCGTAAACGCGAAGGGTGATTTGGGCTCGCCCTGCATTGCGTTTTGCATCGCAGGACGAGCTGGGCGATTCACCCGGCAGGACCGAGGCGCAATGGCGCGACCGAGATGCCCATGCCGAGGGCGAAGCTCAGTTCCATCCCCTCCGCCTCGGCCTGGGCAATGGCCCATGGCGCCAGCACGCGGCGCGGGCCGGCGGCCAGTGCTTCCTCGATCTCGCCGCCGGCGACGAGTTCCGCCAAGGTGGGGGACCAGGCGGCGTCGCGTCCTTCCGGCAGGAAGGTCACCCAGCCGGCCGCATCCTGCGTGATGCGGACCACGCCGCCGCGCGGCAGCGCCTCGGCGGCCAGCAGGGCGATGGACAGCATCAGCCGCGCACGGCCTGCCGTCAGCGTCTCGTTCAGCTGCGGCATCTCGAAGCGGACGCGGTGCGCCATGGGCGCGCCCTGCAGCAATGTGCCGAGCTCATGCCAGGCGAGGTCGTCGCCACTGCCGAAGGCCGCTGAAAAGAGCTTCATGCGCGCCCGCAATTCCGCCGCCGTCTCCATCAGGATGGCATGCGCGGCGGGGTCGGTGGCCTGCGGCAGGATCGCCGTGATGCTGGCCATGGGCGAGCCGAGATCGTGGAAAATCCGCGCGGCCATCAATTCGGCGAGGCGGTGGGGCTGCAACATTCGCGTGTCTTTCATCTACCGCGCTGTCATTCGCGCTCAGGGTGGCCAAGTCGGGCATCGCAGCGCAAGATATGGGCCAATTCACGGTGCTCCCCCGAAGGAGGAGGCCGACGAACCAGGGCCTGGGTGCGGGGGAAGCTACGCGATTCGTGGTTGCCGGATGGTTTAAATCTGCGGCCATGTCACATCGAAATTTTGGATGCTCCCGCAGGGCGAGAAATCGAACCGAGAACGTCGCGTGATGAGCGAGGAGATGTCCTGACATGCACGGAATTGAACCCGGAATGCGGGTGCTGCATCCGGGTTGCCCGGACTGGGGCGTGGGCCAGGTCCAGTCGGTGGTGGGGGACCGTGTGACGGTGAATTTCGAGCATGCGGGCAAGGTGCTGCTGAACCTCGCGGTCGTCACGCTGGAACAGGTGGAGGGTTGAGCGCGCTGCTGGCCGCCGCCGGCGCGCTGCTCCAGGACTGGCCGATCTGGGCGGCGGCACTCGCCACCGCCGTCGCGGGGCTGATGCGCGGCTATGCCGGCTTCGGCACGGCGGTGATCCTCGCCCCCATCTACTCCGTGCTCTGGGGGCCGCGCGCCGGCGTGCCGGTGATGCTGATGATGGAACTCATCGTCTCGCTCCAGCTGCTGCCGCGCGCCTTCAAGGATGCCGACACGCGCGTGATCCTGCCGATCGGCGGTGCGGCCGCGCTGGCCACGCCGCTCGGCGCCGTCGTGCTGCTGACGGCCGATCCGGACCTGCTGCGCCGCTGCATCGGCGGCTTCGTGCTGGTGTTCGGCATGCTGCTGCTCTCGGGCTGGCGCTACCATGGCAGCCGGCCGCTCGGGCTGAACCTGCTGGTGGGCACGAGCGCTGGGCTGCTGAAGGGCGCGACCGGCATGAGCGGCCCGCCGGTGATCCTCTATTTGCTGGCCGGGCCCGAGGAAGCGAAGCGCCACCGCGCCAACCTCATCCTGTTTTTCGCGCTGATTGCCGTCGTCTCCATCCTGGGGCCGCTCTGGTTCGGCATGATCACGGCCGAGGTGCTGGCGAAGCTGCTCATCCTGCTGCCCGTGCTGCTGCTCTCGGTGCCGGTCGGCGCGCGCTTGTTCCACGTGGTGCCGCAGCGCTTCTACAAGCGCTTCGCGCTGGCCGTGCTGGTCTCGGCCGGGGGAATCGCGCTCCTGGCGTGAGGCGATGCTGGACGTCGCTATTCCCGACGGAATATAACGGTGCCATGCATCGCCGCGCCCTTCCCCTTCTTGCCCTGGTGCCCGCCGTGGCGCGCGCCCAGGCTCCGGCCACGATCTTCGCCGCCGCCTCCCTTCAGGATGGGCTGCGCGCGCTGGCGCGGGATTGGGCGGCGCGTGGGCACCCGGCACCGCGCCTCTCCTTCGCCGCATCTTCCGCGCTCGCGCGGCAGATCGAGCAGGGCGCGCCGGCCGATTTGTTTCTCAGCGCCGATGAGCCCTGGATGGATTATCTCCAGGCGCGGAACCTGATCCTGCCGGCCACGCGGATCAGCGCGCTGGGCAATGCGCTGGTGCTGGTGGCCCCGGCCGATACGGCGTGGCCCGTCACGCTCACCCGCGGCACGGACCTCGCGGCGCGGCTCGGCCCGCAGGGACGCCTCGCGATCGGCGACCCCGCGCATGTGCCGGCCGGGCGCTATGGCCAGGCCGCACTGGAATGGCTCGGCGCCTGGAGCGCGCTGGCGCCCCGCCTGGCCCGGGCCGAGAATGTGCGCGCCGCCCTCTTGCTGGTGGAGCGGGGCGAGGCGCCGCTCGGCATCGTCTATGCGACGGACGCGCTGGCCGCACCGGGCGTGCGCGTCGTGGGCGAATTCCCGGCGGAGAGCCATCCCCCCATCACCTACCCCTTCGCGCTGACCCGCCGCGCGGAGACGAACGCCGAGGCCCGCGCCCTGCTGGCCTTCCTGACCGGCGCCGAGGCCATGCCCGCCTGGCAGCGCCACGGCTTCACCCTGCCGCGCTGATGGCGCTCACGCCCGAGGAATGGCAGGCGATCCGCCTAAGCCTCGAAGTCGCCGCGCGCTCCGTTCTCGTCTCGCTGCTGCCCGCCATCCTTGTCGCCTGGCTGCTGACGCGGCGGCGCTTCGCCGGGCGGCTGCTGCTGGATGCGCTGGTGCATCTGCCGCTGGTGGTGCCGCCCGTGGTGGTGGGCTGGGGGCTGCTCATGCTGTTCGGCATCCGCGGGCCGATCGGCGCACCGCTGCATGACTGGTTCGGAATCCGCCTGGTCTTCACCACCGAGGGCGCGGCCCTCGCCACCGCCGTCATGTCCTTCCCGCTCATCGTGCGCGCCGTGCGGCTGGGGCTGGAGCAGGTGGACCCCGGGCTGGAGCAGGCGGCCCGCACGCTGGGCGCTAGGCGGCTGGACCGCTTCCTCACCATCACCCTGCCCTTGATGTCGCCTGGCATCCTGGCCGGCGCCGTTACCGCCTTCGCGGCGGGGCTTGGCGAGTTCGGCGCCGTCATCACCTTCGCCTCCAACATCCCGGGCGAGACGCAGACCCTGCCGCTCGCGATCTACAGCGCCACGCAGACGCCGGGTGGCGAGGGCATGGCCGCGCGCCTCGCGCTGATTTCCTTCGGCCTCGCCATGGGCGGGCTGCTGCTGGCCGAGCTGATCGCGCGGCGCATGCATGTCTGGCTGGGCCGCGCGTGACGCTGGAGGTGGCACTCCGCCATCGCTTCGGCCCGGATGGCTTCGCGCTGGATGCCGCCTTCACCGCGGCCGGGCGCGGCGTGACGGCGCTGTTCGGCGCATCCGGTTGCGGCAAGAGCACCATCCTGAATGCCGTCGCTGGCCTGCTCCAGCCCGAGGCGGGGCGCGTCGCGCTGGATGGCGAGACGCTGCTGGATACCGCGCGCGGCATTGCCGTGCCCGCCGAGCGGCGGCGCTGCGGCCTGGTGTTCCAGGAGGCGCGGCTGTTCCCGCATCTCAGCGTGCTCGGCAATCTGCGCTACGGCCTGAGCCGCGCGCCGCGGGACGCGGCGGGCCCGGGCCTCGCGGAGGTCGTGGCGCTGCTCGGCATCGAGGGGCTGCTGGAACGCCGCCCGGCCCGGCTTTCGGGCGGCGAGCGCCAGCGCGTCGCCCTCGGCCGCGCGCTGCTGATGCGCCCGCGCCTGCTGCTGATGGATGAGCCGCTGGCCGCGCTGGACGCGCCGCGTCGCGCCGAAATCCTGCCCTTCCTCGCCCGCCTGCGGGCCGAGGCGGGGCTGCCCATCCTCTACGTCACCCACGCGCTGGACGAGGTGGACGCGCTGGCCGATCAACTCGTGCTGATCGAGGCCGGGCGCGTGCTGGCCAGCGACGGCGTCGAGGAACTGACCGCCCGCACCGACCTGCCGCTCGCGGCCCGGCGCGATGCCGGCGTGCTGATCCCGGTGCGGGTGCTGGCGCATGACGCGGCGCGCGGGCTGACGCGGCTCGGCTTCGCCGGCGGCGAGTTGCTGATGCCGCTGAACGCCGCGCCGGTCGGCGCCGCGCTGCGCCTCCGGCTGCGCGCGCGGGACGTGGCGGTGGCGCTCACACCGCCCACGGAGATCTCGGTGCAGAACATCCTGCCCGCAACCATCATCGCCATCCGCCCCACGCCCTCGCCCAACGAGCTCTTCCTTCAGCTTGGCATCGGCGAGACGCGGCTGCTCGCGCGCGTCACGCGCGATGCGGCGGAGCGGCTTGGGCTCGCGCCCGGCCTCGCGGTGCATGCGCTGGTCAAGTCCGTCGCCCTCGACCAGGCGCGGCCGGCATGAGCGGCGCGCGCCTCAGCCTGCGGGTGGATTTGCCGGGCGGGCGCATCGGCCCCGGCAAGATCGCGCTGCTGGAAGCGATCGGGCGCGAGGGCTCGATCTCGGCCGCCGGGCGCGCGCTGGGCATGAGCTACAAGCGCGCCTGGGAACTGGTGGACCAGATGAACACCCTGCTGCGCGAGCCGGTGGTCAGTGCCAGCACGGGCGGTGCGCGCGGCGGCGGCGCGCGGCTGACGTCGGCGGGCGAAGCGCTGGTGCGCGACTACCGCGCCATGGAACGCGCCGCCACCCGCAGCGCCGCGCGGGAGCTGCGGCAGCTGCTGGCGCGGGTGAAAAAGGGTTAGCGCCCGCTGACGATCAGCGGGCCGAGGTCGAAGCCCTCGGCGCGGGCAATGGCCAGCGCGCGCTCCATCTCCGCCGGCGGCAGCGTGGGCGTGCGGGAGAGCAGCCAGAGCGACCGGCGCGAGGGCGAGCCCACCAGCGCCCAGCGATATTCCGGATCGAGGCCGAACACCCAGTAATCGCCATAGAAGGGCCAGAAGAAGCTGACGCGCAGCCGGGCGTTGTTGCTGCCCTCCACCACATAGGCCTGGCCGGTCGCCACGCGGCGCGGCCGCGCGGGATCGAGCGCGTTCACGCAGGAATTCCGCACGCTGATGCGCCCCTCCGCGAGCGGCGCGTATTCCGCCGTCACCTCCTCGCAGCGCAGCGAGGAACTGTCCTGGAAGCGCTGCGGCAGCCGCGCCACCTCATGCCAGAGGCCGAGATAACGCGAGAGGTCCACGCGCTCCACCGTGCGCGGCGTCTCGGGGCCCGGCGGCGTGGCCGAGCAGGCGGCGAGGCCGAGCAGCGCGGCCAGGAGCAGGGCGCGCATCAGGCGATGCTCCCCTCTGGCCAGGTGAGGCAATGGTCGTAGATGCCACCGGCCGTCGTGATCCAGACCTCATCCCGCCGCGCGGCGATGACGGCCAGCGCCTCGCGGAGCGCCCGCATCCGGTAGGGCTGGCCCACGATATAGGGGTGCAGCGCGATGCCCATGACCTGCGGCACGCCGTCCTGCGTCTGGCGCAGGCGCTCGTGGAAATCATCCATGATGAGTTCCGCGAATTGCCGCGCGCCATCCTTGCGCGCCGCGATGGCGGGGATGTCGTTCGCCTCCTGCGGGTAGGGGATGCTCAGCAGCCGGCCGGCGCGCGTCGTCTTCCAGATGGGCTGGTCGTCCATGCACCAGTTCAGCGTGTAGGTGTAGCCGGCCTCGGCCAGCAGGTCGGGCGTGACGCGGCTCTCGGCGATCCAGGGGGAGAGCCAGCCGCGGGGCGCCTTGCCCTCATGCTTCACGATCTCGGCCGTGCTTTCGGCGATGAGGCGGGCTTCCTCGGCCTCGGGCAGGGTGCTCTGGCGCTCGCTGTTGGTGCGGCCATGGCCGGCCATCTCGTCGCCGCGAGCGCGGTGGGCGGCCACCAGCTCGGGCGCGTGGTGGTACATGGCGCTGTTGAGCAGGACGGTGGCGGGCAGGTTCAGCTCATCCAGCAGCTGCACGAGGCGGAAGCCGCCGACGCGGTTGCCGTATTCGCGCCAGGCATAGTTCAGCACATCCGGCTGCGGGCCGCCGGGGGCAAGCTCCGCGCCCAGCCCCTCGCCGAAGGCGAAATGTTCCAGGTTCACACCGAGATAGACGGCAAGCTTGCGGCCAAAGGGCCAGCTATCGCGCGCGCGCGCCGTCCAGGGGGAATAGGGAAAGCGGCCGTGATGCGGGAGCATGCGAAACCCATCCATGACGAAGCCGCCCATCTGGCCCGGCGGCGCCCCAGCGGCAAGAGAGCGGGGCGTGGCGCTCGGCCGGAAACTCACCTAATCTCGGAACCGATGGAATCGCCTCGTAACGGTCGCCAAGGTTCGGCCTGGCTCAAGCGGCAGGTCCGCGCCCAGGGTGGCCGCGCCGCGCTGCCGATCGCGCTCGGCCTGGCGGGCATCCTGTGCCAGGTGGCCTTCGTCTTCCTCATCGCGCGGCTGCTCGCCACCATCCTGGGATTCGCGGGCGGCGGCTTCGGCGAGCTGGCGGCGGCGGGCGCGCTGGCCCTGCTCAGCGCCGGCCTTTCCATGGCGCAGGAAGTCGCGCAGCAGGCGGCGGGCGAACGCGCCCGGGCCAGCATCCGCGCCGCGCTCTTCACCCGGCTGATGGAATTGGGCCCCGGCGACCCGCGCGGCACGGGCGAAAAGGCCTCCCTGCTGGTGGACCGCGTGGAGGCGCTGGACGGCTTCTTCTCGCGCTGGGTGCCGGCGGCGGCGCTGGCCATCCTGGGCCCCGCGCTGATCGTCATCATCGTGGCGCAGGCGGATGGCACCAGCGCGCTGGTGCTGGCCGTCATGGGCCTGATGGTCCCGGTGGCGATGGCGCTGACCGGCATCGGCGCGGCGGTCGAAAGCCGCAAGCAGCTCGATGTGCTGGGCCGGCTTTCCGGCCGCTTCGTGGACCGGCTGCGCGGCCTTTCCACCCTGGTGCAGTTCAACCGCGCCGAGGATGAGGCGCGCGCCCTGGGGGCGGCGGCGGACGAATTCCGCCAGCGGACGCTGCGGGTGCTGCGCGTGGCCTTCCTCTCCAGCGCCGCGCTCGAATTGCTGGCGGGCTTCACGCTCGGCTACCTCGCCTGGCGGCACGGCATGCTGCTGGCGCCCAGCATCACCGACCCGACCATGGCGCTGTTCTGCATCCTCACCGTGCCGGTCTTCTTCCTGCCGCTGCGGACCTTCTCCCAGGCCTATCACGAGGCCATGTCGGCGCGCGGCGCGGCGGCCGAGCTGGCGCCGCTCCTGGACGTGCCCCCCGCCGAGGGCCTGTTGCTGGAGGAAATCCCGCCCCGCGTGGCCCTCGTCTTCAACGAGGTGGAGCTGCGCTATCCCGGCATGGACCGGCCCGCCCTGCCCCGCCTGACCTTCGCCCTCGCGCCCGGCGAGACGCTGATGCTGGTGGGGCCGTCGGGCGCCGGGAAATCCTCGGTGCTGCGGCTGCTGATGGGCTTCGTGAAGCCGACATCGGGGCGTATCGCCATCAATGGCGAGGATGTGACGCGCCTCAAGCCCGCCGAACTCCGCCGCCTCTCGGCCTATGTCGGCCAGCGGGCGCACCTGTTTGGCGGCACCCTGCGCGAGAATATCAGGCTGGCCCGGCCCGAGGCGACCGATGCCGAGGTGCTTCGCGCCGCCGAGGCCGCGCGCGTCATGGCCTTCGCGGCGAAGCTGCCGCAGGGGCTGGAGACGGTGGTGGGCGAGGGCGGCTTCGGCCTCTCCGGCGGGCAGGCGCAGCGCGTGGCGCTGGCCCGCGCCTTCCTGCGCGACTCCCCGCTGGTCCTGCTGGACGAACCCACCGCCTCGCTCGACCCCGGCACCGAGGCCGAGGTGATGGAGGCCATCGCGCGGCTCTGCACCGGGCGGACGGTGATCATCGCCACCCATTCGCCGCAACTCATGGGGCTTTCGGGGCGCGTGATCGAATTGGCGGGGCAACGCGTGGCGGAACAGCATGTGGGCTGACCTGATCCGCGTGCTGCGCCTTTGGGCGCCGCGCCGCCGCGCTCTGGCGGGGGGCCTCGTCATCGGCATGCTCTCGGCGCTCAGCGGCGTGGCGCTGCTGGCGCTGGCCGGCAAGGGTGTCGCGGCGGGCGCTGGCGGTGTGGGCCTGGTCGGCGTGGCCGCCCTGATTTGGCTGCGGCCCGTGGTGCTGGTCCGCCCCCTGCTGCGCTGGTGGGAGCGCATGGCCTCCCACGCCGCCGCCTTCCAGGCCCTGGCCGATACGCGCGTCTGGTTCTTCCGGCGGCTCGCCGAGCGCATGCCCGGCGGCATCGGCCTGCGCGGCTCGGGCGATTTGCTGGGCCGCGTGATCTCGGATGTCGAGGCGCTGGACCGGCTTTATCTCGGCGGCATCATGCCGGCGGCGGCGGCGCTGGCCGTGGTGGCCGCCATCGCCCTGCTGCTGGGGGCCGAGCCCATGCTGATGGCGCTGCTCGTCCTGCCGCTCAGCCTGGCGCTCATCCTGCCGTTGGTGCTGGCCCCGGCCGCCGCCCGCGCGGCGCAACGTGCGGCGGAGGAACGCGGCACGCTGCGCGCCGCGGCCGTGGACCCCATCGCCGGGCTGGAGGATACGCTGGCCGCCAATGCCGAGGCGCGCGCGCTGGCGCGCCTGGAAGCCGCGGATGCCACGCTGATGGCCGCGCAGCGCGAGGTGTCGCTGCGCTCGGCCGCCGCCGGCACCGCGGGCACGCTGCTGACGCAGGTGGCGGTGCTGGCGGCCCTCGGCTGGGGGCTGCTGGCCGGGCCGTCCGGTGCGGCGATCGCCGTGCTGGCCCTCTTCCTCGCCATCGCCGCGGCCGAGGCGCTGGGCCTCATGCCGCGCGCCGGCGCGCTGATGGCGGGTGCGGCCGCCAGCGCCCGCCGCCTCTTCGAAGCCGCCGACACGCGCCCGCCCGTGGCCGAACCCACTGCGCCCGCGCCGCTCCCGGCGGGGCATGACCTGGTTCTCAGCGGCGTCACCTTCGGCTGGCGCCCGGATGCGGCCCCGGTGCTGGAGGATCTCGACTTCACGCTCCGCGCGGGTGAGCGGGTGGCGATCCTCGGCCCCTCCGGCGCCGGCAAATCCAGCCTCGCGGCCCTCCTGCTGAAATTCGCTGCCCCGCAGGGCGGCACCATCCGCCTGGGCGGCACCGATATCCAGGCGCTGTCCAGTGCCGACCTCCGCCAGCGCATCATCTGCCTCTCGCAGGATGCGCGTCTGTTCGATGTCAGCATCGCGGAGAACCTCCGCCTCGCCGCGCCCACCGCGCCGGATGCCGCGCTGTGGCGCGCCTTGGCCAAGGCCGGCGTCGCGGAGTTCGTCCGCAGCCTGCCCGAGGGCCTGGAGACGCGCTGTGGCGAGGGCGGCACCCGCTTCAGCGGCGGCGAGGCGCGGCGCATCGCGCTCGCCCGCGCCCTGCTGCCACCGGCGGCCATCCTCATCCTGGACGAGCCCACGGTGGGCCTGGATGCCGAGGCCGAGCGCGCCTTCATGGCCACACTCGCCACCGCCACCGAGGGGCGCGGCCTGCTCATCATCACGCATGAGCTGACCGGCGCCGAGCCGCTGGACCGCGTGCTGCGGCTGGCCGGTGGCCGCCTGCTGCCCGCGGCCGGCTGACCCGCGAATCACGGCCTTGACCGGATGCCCCCCATCCGCGACCACCTTCCGGCGCGGAGAATCGCCATGCAACGCCGAAGCCTGACCCTTCTTGCCTTAAGCGGCTTCGCCGCCTGTGCCGGCCTGCAAACCGAGCCCGAGCCCGCACGCGTCGTCTTCTTCCAGGGCGAGAGCGCGGCACTCGATGCCCCCGCCCGCGCCGTGGTGCAGGCGGCGGCGGGGCCGGCCCGCAGCCAGCCGGTGACCATCCTCGGCTATGGCGGCCCGACAGGTGGCGCCTTCAACCGAACGCTCGCCGTGGCACGCGCCCAGCATGTGGCGGAGCTCCTGCGCCAGGCCGGCGTGCCGGCGGAGCGCGTCACCATCCAGACCCGCGCGCCCGTGCCCGCCGACATGGCGCCCATCGAGACCCGCCGGGTCGAGATCCGGTTCTCCGCCCCTTGAGCCGAGATCCCGCGCATGTGCTGAGGGAGGTCTTCGGCCATCCCGGCTTCCGTGGCCGCCAGGCCGAAATTGTGGAGCACGTCATGGCCGGCGGCTCCGGCCTCGTCCTCATGCCGACGGGCGGCGGCAAGTCGCTCTGCTTCCAGGTGCCCGCGCTGTGCCGCGATGGGCTGGCCATCGTCGTTTCGCCGCTCATCGCGCTGATGGAGGACCAGGTGGCGGCACTCCGCCAGCAGGGCGTTTCCGCCGCCGCGCTGCACTCCGAGCTGGAGGAGCCGGACCGCCGCGAGGTCTGGCGGGGCATCAATGAGGGCACGCTGAAGCTGCTCTACATCAGCCCCGAGCGGCTGGGCATGGATGGCATGCTGGAACGGCTCTCGCAGCAGCGCATCGCGCTGTTTGCGGTGGATGAGGCGCATTGCATCAGCCAATGGGGCCATCACTTCCGCCCCGAATACCGCGCGCTGAACTTCCTCCGCTCGGACTTCCCCGAGGTGCCGCGCCTGGCGCTGACCGCGACGGCCGATGCGCGCACGGTGGACGACATCCGCGCGCAATTGGGCCTGGAGGAAGCGCCGGTCTTCCGCGCCTCCTTCGACCGCGCGAACATCCATCTGGCGGCTGAGCCGCGCGACCAGGAGCGCGCGCAGATCCGCGCCTTCCTGCGGGAGGCCTCGGATGGCCGGGGCGCCGGCATCATCTATTGCGGCACGCGCGCCCGGGCCGAGCAGACGGCCGACTGGCTGCGCGCCGATGGCCATGACGCCGCCCCCTTCCATGCCGGCATGGCGAGCGAGGACAAGCGCGACCTGCACCGCCGCTTCGCCCGCGGCGATGCGGTGGTGATGTGCGCCACCATCGCCTTCGGCATGGGCATTGATCGGCCCGATGTGCGCTTCGTGGCGCATCTCTCGCTGCCGCAGGGGCCGGAGGGCTGGTACCAGGAGATCGGCCGCGCGGGGCGTGACGGCCTGCCCGCCCGCGCCCTGCTGCTTTATGGCGCGGGCGATATCTCGCTGGCGCGGCACCGCATCCAGTCGAGCCCCGCCTCGGATGAGCAGAAGCGCATCGAGCGCATGCGGCTCGATGCCATGGTGGGGATTGCCGAGGCCGGGACTTGCCGCCGCCGCGTGCTGCTGCGCTGCTTCGGGGAGGATCTGGCGGAGGATTGCGGCCATTGCGACGTCTGCGCGGCACCCCCCAAGCTGACCGATGGCACCATCGCGGCCCAGAAGCTGCTCTCGGCGGCGCTGCGGACCGGCAGCCGGTTTGGCCTCGGCCATCTGGTGGATGTGCTGCAGGGCAAGCTCACCGACAAGGTCGCGCAGTTCAGCCATGACAAGCTGCCGACCTTCGGCGTGGGGCGTGATGTGCCCGAGGCCGCCTGGCGTGGCGTGGCCCGCCAACTAGTGGCGCAGGGCGCGCTCGATATCGCGGTCGAGAACCATGGCGAGCTGGTGCCGACAGAGGCGGCGCGCCCCATCCTGCGCGGCGAGACGAAGGTGATGCTGCGCGAGGATGTGATCCGCCCCCGCGCCACCCGCGGCGGCGCCCGAAGCGCGCGCGCCGATGCGCCGCGCCCCGCCTCGGATGACCCGCTCTTCGCGGCGCTGCGCGAATGGCGCAAGGCCGAGGCCAAGGCGCAGCAGGTGCCGGCCTATGTCATCTTCCACGATGCCACGCTCGCCGAGATCGCCGCTCGCCGGCCCACCTGCCTCGAGACACTGCGCGAGGTGCCCGGCGTGGGCGAGAGCAAGCTGACCCGCTACGGCGCGGCGGTGCTGGCGGCGCTGGCCGAGGCCGATTGAGGCCCAGGATCCAGGACGAGGCCTGCATCTTTTAGTTGTATCTTCCTTACGGAAAATACATCTTCCGGAAAGCTGGCCAAGCGGGGGCGTGACCCCCGCAGCCGGCCCGACAGGGAGATGTCCATGCGTGACTCCGTGAAGCGCCGCGCCCTCCTGGGTGCCGGCGCGCTGCTCGCCACTCCGGCCCTCGCCCAGGCCCCATGGCCCAACCGGCCACTGCGCTTCATCGTGGGCTTCGCCGCTGGCGGGCCGACCGACACTCTGGCGCGCCTGGCCGCCCCCGGCTTCCAGGAGGCGCTGGGCCAGCCCGTGGTGGTGGAGAACCGCCCGGGTGCGGCCGCCAATCTCGGCACCGAGGCGGTGGTGCGCGCCACCGACGGCCACACCTTCCTCATCGCCAATTCCGGCCAGGTGGTGATCAACCCGCACACCTATGCCAGCCTGCCCTTCGACCCGATGCGCGACCTGGCGCCGGTCGCGAAGATGATGACGAACTACTTCCTGATGACCATCGCGGCCCAGGTCCCGGCGCAGAACCATGCGGAGCTGGTGGCACTGATGCGGCGCGCCTCGACGCCCTTCACCTATGCCAGCACGGGCGCCGGCGGCATCACCCATGTGGTGACCGAGGCCTGGCGCCGCGCCGTCGGCGTGGAGGCCGAGCCCGTGCATTTCCGCGGCACCGCCGCCGCCATTCCCGATGTGCTGGCCAACCGCGTGCCGATCTTCATGGATGGCATCCAGCTGCTCGGCCAGCATGTGGATGCGGGGCGGCTGCGCGCCCTCTTCGTCACCAAGGGGGAGCGGCAGGCCCTGCAGCCCAATGTGCCGACCACGCGCGAAATCGGCATCCCCCAGGTGAATTTCGAAAGCTGGTTCGCCATGTACGCGCCGCGCAACACCCCGCGCGAGATCATCCTGCGCATGGCCGAGATCAACCGCCCCGTCATGCTGGCCGCGGCCGTGCGGGAGCGGCTGGCCCAGGGGGCGGTGGAATCGGTGCCCTCCACGCCCGAGGAGCTGGCCACCATCACCGCGCGGGATTTCGACTTCTTCGGCGCCGTGGTCCGCGCCGGGAATATCCGCGCGGAGTGAGGGGCCGTCAGGGCGGTGGCGGGATCACCACGCCGCCCCGAAAGCCCTGGAGCGTCCAGAGATAGGGCACCGAATCGGGCCGCACGGCACCGAAGCGCGCGCTGGCGAGGTCCGCCACGAGCACCATGGCGCCAGTCCAGACGCCGACGAGCAGCAGGGCCAGCACCGGCGTCCCCAGGCGCTTGAGCCCGAACTGGTAGCCGATGGTGCCAATGGTCAGCACCGCCATGGCCATGAGGAACACCATGAGCTCGCCCGGGATCGGCGCGGCGAAGGCCCAGCGCTGGGCGGCCCCCTGGTCGAAGACGTCGTTCAGCGAGGCCTGGAACGCCGCCGTCAGCGGGTCCGCGCGTTCGCGCAGCAGGGCGGTGGCGTGGCCCCAGATCACGGCCTGGATGGCGCCGGCCTCGGCGCTCAGGCGCTCCACCTCCACCCGCTGCATCGGCGCCTCGACGAAGGCGAGGCGCAGGCGGGTGTAGTCCTCCAGCAGCCGCGCGATCTCCGCGGCGCGGGGATGGTCGAAGGTGCCGGCGCGCAGCCAGGCGGTGCCGATGGCGTTCGTTTCGGCGAGCGAGGTGGCGCGCCGGGTCTCGAAGCGGCCCTGCGCCATGGCGATGGTGAGGCCGAGGGTGAAGGCCAGCAGGCCGAGCAGGCCGTTGGTGACGAAGCTCGTCGCCTCCACCGTCTGTTCGGTGCGGGACTGGTGCCAGCGGCCGATGCCGACCCCCACGACATAGGCCAGCAACAGGATGCCGAAGATGAGCAGGGCAAAGACCGCGAGACCCTGCGCCGCCAGCGCTTCCAAAGCTGCCATGCATCCCCACCTCTGCCACCGCCATTCTGGGCGGGCCTTCACTCGCGGCGGATTTCCCGCCATGAACAGCGTGGCATCAGTCAACGAAGGGCGCCAGATGCAGACCCATTTCACGGCCGAGCAGTTGCGTGACCCGGACACCGCGGAAGCCAACAAGATCCTGCGCACCTGCGTACATTGCGGCATGTGCACCGCGACCTGCCCCACCTTCCTGCTGCTGGGCGACGAGCTGGATTCGCCGCGCGGCCGCATCTACCTCATCAAGGACATGCTGGAGAATGACCGCCCGGCCTCGGAGCTCGAGGTGCGGCATGTGGATCGCTGCCTCTCCTGCCTCTCCTGCATGACGACCTGCCCCTCGGGCGTGCACTACATGCACCTGGTGGATCATGCGCGCCGCCACATCGAGGAGACCTATGTCCGCCCCTGGCCCGAGCGCGCGCTGCGGTCCGTGCTGGCCCGCGTGCTGCCCAATCCGGGGCTGTTCCGCATGTCGCTGCGCGCGGCGGCCCTCGCCCGGCCGCTCGGCAAGCTCATCCCCGGCCAGTCCATGACGGCGCAGCGGCTGCGCGGCATGCTGGCCCTGGCCCCCGCCCAACTCCCGCCGCCGAGCCCGGTGCAGGAGGCGCAAATCCACAAGGCCGAGGGCGTGCGACGCGGCCGCGTCGGCCTGCTGACCGGCTGCGCGCAGAAGGTGCTGAACCCCACCATCAACGAGGCGACGATCCGCCTGTTGACCCGCATGGGGATCGAGGTGGTGATCACGCCCGGCCAGGGCTGCTGCGGCGCGCTGACCCACCATATGGGCCAGCACGACCCGGCGATGGCCGCCGCGCGGGCCAACATCGTGGCATGGTCGGCCGAAATTGCGGGCGAGGGGCTGGATGCGATCGTGGTGAATGCCTCCGGCTGCGGCACCACGCTCAAGGATTACGGCTTCATGTTCCGCGAGGAACCGGACGCCGAGGCCGCCGCGAAGGTCTCGGCCCTGGCCATGGACATCACCGAGGTGCTGGAGAAATTCGCCTATGCGCCGACGCGCGCGAAGCCCGGCGTGACGGTCGCCTATCACTCCGCCTGCTCGCTCCAGCACGGGCAGAAGATCACGGCCCTGCCCAAGCAATTGCTGACCCGCGCCGGCTTCGCGGTGAAGGAGCCGGCGGAGAGCCACATCTGCTGCGGCAGCGCCGGCACCTACAACATCCTCCAGCCGGAGATCGCGGGGCAGCTGCGCGCCCGCAAGCTCGAGAACATCAGCCGCACGCGGGCGGATGTGATCGCCGCCGGGAATATCGGCTGCATGACGCAGCTCGCCGGCGATGCGCTGCCCGTGGTGCACACGGTGGAGCTGCTGGACTGGATGGCGGGCGGGCCGAAGCCCAAGGGAATCCCCGCATGAAGCGCCGCACCCTCCTCGCCGCCCCCGCCCTGCTGGCGCTGCCGGCCCAGGCCCAGACCAGCGCCACGGGCGCCAACTTCCCCGACCGGCCGATCGCCTTCGTCGTCGGCTTCCTGCCCGGCGGCTCCGTAGATATCGGCGCGCGGCTGCTGGCCGACCGGATGGCGCCGCGCGTGGCACCCAATGCCCGCATCATCATCGAGAACCGGCCCGGCGCCGGCGGCTCGCTCGGTGCGGAATATGTCGCGCGGCAAAACCCGGACGGGCATGTGCTGGGCGTGCATTCCGCATCGAGCCACGCCACCAACCCGGCCGCGCTGCCCGATACCGTGCGCTATGATCCCATCGCGGATTTCTCGCACCTCGCCATCCTGGGTGGCGGGCCGATGGTCATCGTGGTCCCAGGCAGCAGCCCGCATCGCGACGTCGCCGCGCTGGCGGCGGCGGCCAAGGCGGCACCCGCGCCCATGCTCTGGGGCAGTTCGGGCTCGGGCGGGATCGGGCATCTGACGGGCAGCCTCTTTGCGCACCGCCTGGGCTTCCAGGGCGAATACGTGCCCTATCGCGGCGGCTCGGCCGTGCTGGAGGCGATGCGCAAGGCCGAGATTGATTTCTCGGCCGAGGTCATGGCCTCCGCCCTGCCGCATCTCCGGGACGGCTCCTCGCGGGCCTTGTGCGTCACCGGCAGCACCCGCCACCCGCAATTGCCGGACGTGCCGACCGCGCAGGAGGCGGGGCTGGCGGGCTTCGACATCATCACCTGGAACGTGCTGCAGGGGCCGCGCGACATGCCGCAGCCCATCCAGCAACGCCTGAACGGCGCGGCGATGGAAGCCCTGGCCGAGCCGGAATTGCGCCGTCGCCTGACGGCGGCCGGCATTGACCCGGCCGCGGCCTCGACACCCGCCAGCACGCGGGATTTCGTGGCGGCCGAGCTGGCGAAGTTCCAGGCGATCGTGCGCGAGACGGGCCTGCGGCTCGGGCGCGGCTGACCTGACGGAAGTGCTTGCGCGCGGGCGGCCCGCGCCCGAACATCGCGGCATGCGCTTCCCCCTCCTCGCCCTCGCGCTGCTGTTGCTGGCTGGGCCGCCCGGCTGGGCGCAGACGCCCCCACCCGCAACGCCATCGCCAACCCCGGCCGCGCGCGACCTCGACCGTGCCTTCGAGGCGCTGCGCGAGGCGCCCGATGAACGCGGCGCCCACATGGCCGAGATGGCGATCCGCCAGATCTGGGCGCGGCAGGCCAGCGCCGCGGTCGCGCTGCTGCTCAACCGCGGCATCCGCAACCTCCGCGCCGGCCAGCCCGGCGATGCGCTGGAGGATTTCGACGCCGCCATCACCCTGGCACCGCTGGCCGCCGACGCCTGGCATTGGCGCGCCCAGGCCAACCAGCAGGTGGGGGACCGCGTGGCGGCGGCCGGCGACCTGCGCGAATGCCTGCGGCTGGAGCCACGGCATTTCGCCGCACTCGTCAGCCTCTCGCGCCTGCAGGAGGAGGCGGGCGATGCGCGGGGCGCGCTGCGCAGCTATGAGGCGGCACTCGCCATCCATCCGCGCCTGCCCGGCGGCGCGGAACGCCTGCGGGAACTGACCCGCGCGGCCGAGGGCGAGGAGATGTGAGCGCAATGCGCGGATGGCCGTGATCCGCGCAGCCCGTCACATTCCCCCCATGCCCGACACCGCCCCCCTCCCCCTCGACGAACGCCGCTGGCTGGCCTTGCTGGCGCGGGAGGCCGCCCCGGAATGCGGCGCTTTCCTTTATGGCGTCACCACCCAGGGCATCTTCTGCCGGCCCGGCTGCCCCTCGCGCCCGCCCTTGCGGCGCAACGCCGTCTTCTTCGCCGATGCGCCCGCCGCAGAAGCCGCCGGCTTTCGCGCCTGCAAACGCTGCGACCCCAAGGGTGAGCGCGCCGCCCTGCATCGCGAGGCCATCGCGGCCGCCGTGGCCCTGATCGAGGCCAGCGAGACCATCCCGAGCCTGGAGGCCCTGGCCAAGCGCGCCGGCTATGCGCGCCACCATTTTCTCCGATTGTTCCGCGACATCACGGGTGTCACACCGCGCTCCTACGCCGAGGGCGTGCGCGCCCGCCGCCTGCAATCCGCGCTGAGCCAGGGCGCGCGCGTGGCGGATGCGGTGGCCGAGGCCGGGTTCGGCAGCGAAAGCCGGGTCTATGAGAAGCGCGGCGCCACGCTCGGCATGACGCCCGGCGCCGCCCGTCGGGGCGCCAAGGGCGAGACGATCGGCATCGCCCGCGCCCAGAGCGTCATGGGACCGCTGCTGGTCGGCGCCACGGCCCAGGGCGTCTGCTTCATCGGCTTCGGCGAGGCGATGGAGGCGCTGGAAGGCGACCTCCGCCGCCGCTTCCCGCATGCGGAACTGCACGAGGATGCCGCGCTGGAAACGACCGTGGCCCAGGTCGCGGGCTTCCTGCGCGAACCACATGCGGCGCTGCAATTGCCGCTCGACCTGCGCGGCACCGCCTTCCAGCGGCGAGTGTGGGAGGCGTTGCAGACCATCCCGCTCGGCCAGACGCGCAGCTACGGCCAATTGGCGGCCGAGATGGGCAAGCCCGAAGCCGTGCGCGCCGTGGCCCGGGCCTGCGCGCAAAACCCGGTCAGCCTCGTGGTCCCCTGCCACCGGGTGATCGGTGCCAGCGGGGACCTGACGGGCTATCGCTGGGGCGTGCCCAACAAGAAGCGGCTGCTGGTCGGGGAGAAAGCCGGGCGCTGAATGCCGGTCCGCCATAAGCAGAGCGCGGTTCCGGCGGCCCGGCCCGGCATGGTAATGCACCGCACCATGATCATTGCCATCGCTTCCGACCATGCCGGCCTGCCGCTGAAGCGGGCCCTGCTCAGCGCCCTCGAAGCCCAGGGGCATGCCGTGCTCGATGCCGGCACGCATGATGATGCCAGCGTGGATTATCCGGATTTCGCCCATGAGGTCGCGGCCAAGGTCGCGGCGGGCGAGGCGACGTTCGGCGTGCTGGTCTGCGGCACGGGCATCGGCATGAGCATCGCGGCGAACCGCCACCCCGCCATCCGCGCGGTGGTGCTGCACAACGCGACCGAGGCGCGGCTGACCCGCGCCCATAATGACGCCAACATCGCCTGCTTCGGCGCCCGCACCACAGGGGTGGAGGTGGCGCTGGACGCGCTCGCCACCTTCCTCGGCACCGCCTTCGAGGGGGGGCGGCATGAGCGGCGCATTGCCAAGATCGAAACCGCGCTCACCTGATCGCCAAGGTTTCGCGGTCCCCTTCCGCCGTGATATGCCGTTTGACCTGCCTGCAAGGACCTTTGCCATGAACGAGAACACCGCCCGCTTCCTGCCTGCCCGCTTTTTCCAGGCCGGCGTGGCGGAGTCCGACCCCGAGCTCGCCGCCGCCATCGCCCATGAGCTGACGCGCCAGCAGGACGGCATCGAGCTGATCGCCTCGGAAAACATCGTGAGCCGCGCCGTGCTGGAGGCCCAGGGCTCGGTGATGACGAACAAGTACGCCGAGGGCTATCCGGGCCGGCGCTACTATGGCGGTTGCGAGTTCGTGGACGTGGCCGAGACGCTGGCCATCGAGCGCGCCAAGGAACTCTTCGGCGCGAAATTCGCCAATGTGCAGCCGCATAGCGGCGCCTCGGCCAATATCGCGGTGTTCTTCGCCCTGCTGCAGCCGGGCGACAGCTTCCTGGCCATGGACCTCGCCGCGGGCGGCCACCTCACGCATGGCGCGCCGGTGAACTACTCCGGCAAGTGGTTCCGGCCGATCGCCTATGGGGTGCATGCCGAGACCGGCCTGCTCGACTACGAGACGATGGAGCGCCAGGCGCGCGAGCATAAGCCCAAGCTCATCATCGCCGGCGGCTCGGCCTATTCGCGTGAGATCGACTTCGCCCGCTTCCGCGCCGTGGCCGACGAGATCGGTGCGATCTTCATGGTGGACATGGCGCATTACGCGGGCTTGGTGGCCGCCGGCGCCTACCCCTCGCCCGTGCCGCATGCGCATGTGACGACGACGACCACGCACAAGACGCTGCGCGGCCCGCGTGGCGGCCTGGTGCTGACCAATGACGAGGCGATCGCGAAGAAGATCAACTCGGCCATGTTCCCGGGGCTCCAGGGCGGGCCTCTGATGCATGTCATCGCCGCCAAGGCCGTCGCCTTCGGCGAGGCGCTGCGGCCGGATTTCCGGGCCTATGCCAAGCAGGTTGTGGTGAATGCCCGCGCGCTGGCCGATGAGCTGGTGCAGGGTGGGCTGGCCATCGTCTCGGGCGGCACGGACAGCCACCTGATGCTGGTGGACCTGCGGCCGAAGGGCCTGACCGGCAAGGCCGCCGAGGCCGCATTGGGCCGTGCCCATCTGACCTGCAACAAGAACGCGATCCCCTTCGACCCCGAGAAGCCGATGGTCACCAGCGGCGTCCGCCTCGGCACGCCCGCCGGCACCACGCGCGGCTTCGGCGAGGCGGAGTTCCGCGAAGTCGGGCGGCTGATCGTCCGCGTGCTGGACGGGCTGGCCCAAGCCAATGCACCGGATGGCAACACGGCGGTGGAGCAGGCGGTGGCGAAGGACGTGCAGGCCTTGTGCTCGCACTTCCCGATTTACTGATCTGTTGCAGTCATCCTCACGCATCGCCATGTTTGGTGGTGAAGGAGCCTGTTGATGGCAGCCAAGGCGCTTACAGCCTTTGAGGGCACGTCAGTGCAGCCGGCGGCGGTAGCGGAGAGTCGTCGGCGGATCACTGCCGAAGGCATTTCGTTGCTGGTGGTTGCCGGCATGGCTGCGTTCGGTGCGACGATGTTCCTCTCCGGGTTCGGTTGGGACGTTTTCGCCATTGCCGTGGCAGCAAACGGGCTTGCATACCTCGTGCCCCGTCTGGTTGGCCTGATGATGGAGCGACGCGACATCCGGCGTGCCCGCGAACAGCTTCATGCGGACTCAATTGACTTGGATCGCGCCATTTCGAGCAGATTACGCAGGCGTGGCTGAACAAGAGGGCTGGCCGCCCGAATCGGACGTCGTTGACCGGCGGTCGGTTGAAGAAGCCCTTCGCACCTTCTGGGCCTTGAGAGATGCTGGCGGTCCTCGTGATTTGAACCAGGCTGAAGCTTGGCGCCGTCAACTCCGGGAGAGCGCCGCCTTCGCCGCCGCCATCACGCCCCGGACATCAACGTCGAAGACTGTCATCGAGCTTGGGCTATCCCTGTTTGGCCTGATCGGCGGCTTCATGACCCTGAGCGGCCCGGCCATCGCGGTTATTCTGGCCATGGCCGGTTGGGTTGGCACGACAATCACAGTCGCAACCGCGCTTGAAGCGAATATGTCAATGCGGGATGCAATGGACCTCCAACACCGGATCAAACGAGCACAAGAGGAGCTATTGGAGGTGATCACCGTCTGGGATACCTCGGAGCAGAGAGAAACTGGCGAGCCCAGGTCAGGACATTAGCCCATGCGCTGCCCCTACTGCGGGAATGACGAGACCCAGGTGAAGGACAGCCGCCCCTCCGAGGACGGCTCGTCCATCCGTCGCCGCCGCTTCTGCCCGGCCTGCGGCAACCGCTTCACCACCTTCGAGCGCGTCACGCTGCGTGAACTCACCGTGCTCAAGACCGATGGCCGCCGCGTGCCCTTCGACCGCGACAAGCTGGCCAAATCCATCAAGATTGCCTGCCGCAAGCGCCCGGTGGATGATGAGCGCATCGAGCGCATCCTGAACGGCATCCAGCGCCGCCTGGAAATGGAGACGGAGGCCGAGATCCCCTCCCGCCGCATCGGCGAGATGGTGATGGACACGCTGAAGGGCGTGGACCAGGTGGCCTATGTGCGCTTCGCCTCGGTCTATCAGAATTTTTCAGAGGCCAAGGATTTCCAGGCTTTCCTCGGCGGCCTGGATGCCCCCTGAGGTGCTCGGGTGCAGGGGCCCGTGGCCCCTGCCGGGGTCGAGGGGCAGAGCCCCTCGGAGTGCTGCCGGTGGATGACCTGGCTCACATGCGGGCCGCGCTGCAGCTCGCCGCCCGCGGCCTCGGCAACACCTGGCCCAACCCGGCCGTGGGCTGTGTGTTGGTGAAGGATGGCCAGGTGGTCGGCCGCGGCTGGACCCAGCCCGGCGGCCGCCCGCATGCCGAGACCGAGGCGCTGGCCCGCGCCGGTGAGGCGGCGCGGGGCGCCACCGCCTATGTCACGCTGGAACCCTGCTCGCATCACGGCCGCACGCCGCCCTGCTGCGATGCGCTGATCCGCGCCGGCGTCTCCCGCGTGGTGGTGGCGCTGCGCGACCCGGATGCGCGGGTGGATGGCCGCGGCTTCGCGCGGCTGCGCCAGGCCGGCATCACGGTGGAGGAAGGGCTCTTGGGGGCCGAGGCCGCGGCGCTCAATGCCGGCTTCATCCGCCGCATCACCCAGGGCCTGCCGCTGGTGACGCTGAAGCTCGCCGCCACGCTGGATGGACGCATCGCGACCCAGACGGGCGAGAGCCGCTGGATCACCGGCGCCGCCGCCCGCCGCGCCGTGCATGCGCTGCGCGCCCGGCATGACGCGGTGCTGGTGGGCAGCGGCACGGTCCTCGCCGATGACCCGGACCTGACCTGCCGCATCGCAGGCATGGACCCCGTGCCCATGCTGCGCGTCATCGCCGATGCGCGGCTGCGGACGCCGAGCATGGCGCGGCTGGTGCGGGAGGCCGGGCGGCAACCCACCTGGCTGCTGACGGGCGCCGGGCATCGCCCTTCCGCGCTGGCGCCCTATATCGAGGCCGGGGTGGAGGTCGTGACCATCCGCCGGGCTTCCGGGGGCGGGCTGCTGCCCCGCCCCATGCTGGCGGCCCTCGCGGCCCGCGGCGTGACCCGCGTCCTGGCCGAGGGCGGCGCCGGTCTCGCGGCAGGCCTGTTGCGGGCGGGGCTTGTGGACCGGCTCGTCTGGTTCCATGCCCCTGGCGTGATGGGCGCCGAGGGCTGGGCCAGTACCGGGCCGCTGGGCGTGGCCGCACTCGCCGCCATGCCGCGCTTTCGGCGCGTGGCGACCGAGGCGGTGGGCGAGGATGTGATGAGCGAGTTCGTGAAGGAGTAGGCGCATGTTCACCGGAATCATCACGGGCCTCGGCACGCTGCGCGAGGTGCAGCCGATCGGACAGGGGCATGACATGCGCCTCGTCATCGGCGTGGCGCCGGATTTCCTGGCCGGGGCGCAGCTCGGCTGCTCCATTGCCTGCTCGGGCATCTGCCTGACGGCCGTGGAACTCAACGCCGACAGCTTCGCCGTGGACGCCAGCGCCGAGACGCTCGCGCGCACCACGATGGGACGCTGGAAGGCGGGCGACCGCGTGAACCTGGAGCGCAGCCTGAAGCTCGGCGACGAACTGGGCGGGCATCTCGTCTCCGGCCATGTGGACGGGGTGGGCCGCGTGCTCTCCGCCACGCCCGAGAACGCTTCGGTGCGCTGGCGCTTCGCCGTGCCGGGCGAGATCGCCCGCTACATCGCGGTGAAGGGCAGCGTCGCGATTGATGGCGTTTCCCTGACGGTCAATGAGGTTGACGCAGAGAGTTTCGGGGTCAACATCATCCCCCACACCGCCGCCGTGACCAGCTTCGGCACGCTGCAACCGGGCGATGCGGTGAATATCGAGATCGACACCTTGGCGCGCTACGTCGCTCGGCTGATGGAGTTTCGCGCGTGAGCGTCCAGACCAAGACCACCAGCTACCACGAGTTCATCACGCCGACCGAGGAGCTTCTGGAAGAGGCCCGGCGCGGCAAGATGTTCATCCTGGTGGATGACGAGGACCGCGAGAATGAGGGCGACCTCGTCATTCCCGCGCAATTCGCCACACCCGACGCCATCAACTTCATGGCCCGCTTCGCCCGCGGCCTGATCTGCCTCGCCATGACGCGCCAGCGCGTCGAGCAGCTGGGCCTGCCGCTCATGGCGCAGTCCAACGGCACCCGGCACCAGACGGCCTTCACCGTCAGCATCGAGGCGCGGGATGGTGTCACCACCGGCATTTCCGCCGCCGACCGCGCGCGCACCGTCGCCGTCGCCATCAACCCGGAGCTGGGGCGCGAGCATATCGTCACCCCCGGCCATGTCTTCCCGCTGGTGGCGCGCGAGGGCGGCACGCTGATCCGCGCCGGCCACACCGAGGCGGCGGTGGATTTCGCCCGCCTCGCCGGGCTGAACCCCGCCGGCGTGATCTGCGAGATCATGAATGATGACGGCACCATGGCCCGCCTGCCGGACCTCGTCGCCTTCGCGCAGATGCACGGCTTGAAGCTCGGCACCATCGCCGATTTGATCGGCCATCGCCGCCGCACCGAGCGCCTGATCCAGCGCGTGGAGGAGGGTGAAATCGCCCATGCGGTCGGCGGCGACTGGCGCCTGGTGGTCTATAACTCCGCGCTGGAATCCGGCGAACACGTGGCCCTCATCAAGGGCGACATCACGGGGCCGGAGCCGGTGCTGACGCGCATGCATGCCGCCAACCTGATGACCGACATGGTGGGCGGCCGCGGCGTGCGCGAATTGCATGGCGCGATGGAGGCGATCGCCGCCGAGGGGCGCGGCGTCGTCGTCATCCTGCGTGACTATCGGCGGGACGGCATCAGCACCCATGTCCGCCGCAACCGCGACAACAACGCGACGCCGCAGCTGCGCGACTACGGCGTGGGCGCGCAGATCCTGGCGGATCTCGGCCTGACCGACATCATCCGCCTCTCCAACCACCCGCGCCCGCTGGTGGGGCTGGAGGGCTGGGGCCTGCGTGTCGTCGCGACGCGGCCGGTCGTGGGAGAGACGGCATGAGTACCATTGACGGCCCCAAGCGCGACACGGTGCAGGTGCCGGGTGCGCCCGTTCGCATCCTGCTGATCCAGGCCCCCTATTACGACGAGATCGTGGGCGGCATGCGCCAGGGCGTGGAGCGCGTGGTGGCCGAGGCCGGCGGCCTGCTCGAGATCGTGGATGTGGCCGGCGCCTTCGAGCTGCCCGCGGCCCTGCGCATGGCGCTTGACGCCGATGACGAGGAGCCCCGCTGGGACGGCTTCGTGCTGCTGGGCTGCGTCGTGCGCGGCGACACCGACCATTACGACCATATCTGCCGCGAGGCGTGCTCGGGTGTCATGAACATCTCCACCGATTCCGGCGCGGCCATCGGCTTCGGGCTGCTGACCGTCCACACCCTCCAGCAGGCCATTGATCGCTCGCGCCAGGACCAGCACAACAAGGGCGCCGAGGCCGCGCAGGCCGCCCTCATGCAGGTGGCCTTGCGCCGCCGCTGGGGCCTGGCTTGAAGCCCGCCCCCAAGCCCGCAAGCGGCCGCCCGCGCACCGGCGCGCGCGTCGCCGCCGTGCAGGCGCTGTTCCAGACCGAACAGTCGGGTGACAACATCGAGACGGTGCTGGACCAGTTCGTCCGCCACCGCCTGGGCACGGCGCCTGGCCAGCAGGGCTTCGAGGATGGCCGGGTGGAGGAGGCGGATGTCGCCCTCTTCGCCCGCATCATGCGCGGGGCCGCGACCCACACCGAGGATCTCGACCAGCTGATCGCGGCGCATCTCGCGGCGGGCTGGGCGATGAACCGGCTCGATCCCGTGCTGCGCGCCATCCTGCGCGCCGCGGGGGGCGAGTTGCGGGACATGGGCGGCCCGCCCGCGCGCGTCGTCATCAAGGAATACATGGACGTCGCGCACGGCTTCTTCGGTGGTGAGGAGCCACGCTTCTGCAATGGCGTGCTGGACGCCATGGCCCGCGCGCTCCGCGCCGAGGAATTCTGACGCGCCGCCCGCGCGTCAGCCGATGAGGATCGTCTGCAGCGCGGCCAGCTTGGCCTGCTGCAGGCTTGTCCAGTCATCCATCAGGATGCCGCCGGTATCCGTGGAGTTCGGGTTCCAGGACCAGTAGGCGAAGCTCATCCCCTCCTGCCCATCGGCAATGTCGAGCACGCCATTCGTGTCGAAATCCCCGTTCAGATACTGGGTGAGTTCGTCCAGCCAGGCGATGTCGCGGCTGTCGATCAGCTTGGTGCCGAATTCGCCGAGGAAGATCGGCGCGATGCCTTCCTCGTAGATGAAGCCCCAATGCTCGCGGAAGACGTTGGGCAGGTTGTCCTTGAAGTTTGGCCCCTCGAACCAGCTGTTGGGGTAGATCGAGTTCGGATAGTCGTGCGGCGAATAGACCAGCTTGTTGGCCTGTTGCAGCACCACCGGATCATCCCGCACGCCTTCCAGCTGGCCGCCCCACCAGTAGTAGTCGCCCTGGTAATTGCCGACACCCTCGACGACGATGAGCAGGTTCGGGTTCACCTCATGGATGGCGTTGCCCGCGCGCTCGGCGGCGGCCGACCAGTCGGTCCAGGTCGCGCCGTGCGGCTCGTTCTGCAGGTCCACGCCGATCACGGTGGAATCATCCACATAGCGCTGGACCAGGCTCTTCCAGCTGTTGATCCACTGCGCCTCGGAGAAGTTCTGGTCGTACCAGAGCCCGTTCTCGTTCGGCCCGGCGCCCGAGCTGCTGCGATGGCAATCGAGGATGATCTTCATGCCGAGATCGCCGGCATAATCCACGATCCGGTCCAGCACCTGCAGGTTCGACAGGCCGACAAGGTCGGGGTTCAGGCTATAGACGATGTTGTTCGGCATGGCACCGGGCTGGATGTTCTGCAGGCTGAAGGGCAGGCGGATGGTGTCGAAGCCCACCTCCTTCATCTGCTCCATCATGTCCTGCCAGTTGCGGGCATAGAGCCCGTCGGGCACGCCGAGATACCCCTCCATGCCGAACCAGTTCACGCCCTTGAGGCGCACCGTCTCGCCGGTGGAATCGACGATCTGGTTGCCGCTGGTCGAGTACCAGCCGGGCGGCGGCAGGGTCGAGGCGGGGGCGTCATTGTCGCGGATGCTGCCGAGCGCCGATGCATCCAGCAGCCGGGCGCCGCTGGGCGCGGTGAGGTTCACCTGGAAGCTCTCATTGCCCTCGCGCAGCGTGTCGCCCAGCACCGCGACGCTGAGGATCTTGCTCACCTCGCCGGGCGCGAAGGTCAGGCTGCCGCCCAGCGCCTGGTAGTCGAGGCCAGCCAAGGCCGAGCCATCGGCGGTACCGTATTGCACCACCACCGCCTCGCTGGCCGCGGCCGAGAGGCTGACGGTGAAGTTCATCAGGGCGCTGCCCGAATCGGCCTCGGTGAGGAAGGCGTCGCCGATGCTGAGGCCGGGCAGGACGGGCGGCGGGGCGGCGCCGTTCACGCTGAAATTCACCGGCTCGCCCGAACCCGCGACGTCGATGCCGAAGGTGGTCGCCCCCAGGGGCGCGATGTCGCCGTTCCAGGGCGCGTTGCGGATGACGTATTGGCTGCCCGACTGGCTGACGATCTCGGCATTCCAGATGCCCTTGATCTGGAAGGGCGCGTCGAAGGCCAGCGTCCAGCCGCCCTCGATCGGCGTCGCGTCGTTCTGGATGGTGATCTCGGCGAGGAAACCGCCATTCCAGCTTTGCGTCACGCGGAAGCTGGCGGTGTCGCCCGAGGGCGTGGGCGCGGCGACATCATCATTCACGATGGTGCCCACCCCCGTGCCATCGGCCAGGGTGGCCCCGGTGGCGTTGGAGAGCCGCAGGTCGAAGCTCTCATTCGCCTCCACCGCCATATCGCCATTGACGGTCACGGCGATGGTCTTGCTCGTCTCGCCCGCCGCGAAGGTCAGCGTGTCGTTGGCGGCCTGGAAGTCGCTGCCAGCCGTGGCCGTGCCGTTCTGCGTCGCGTAGGCGATGGTCACGGGGCCGGCGGCAGCGCGTGAGAGGGTGACGGTGAACAGCATCTGCGCACCGCCCGCATTGCCCTCGGCGAGTTGCGCGTCGCTGATGCTGAGCGTGGGCGGGATATCGTCATTCAGGATCGTACCCTGGCCGGTCCCGTCCGCGATGGTCGCGCGTGTCGCGGTGCCGAGCACGAGGGAGAGGGCCTCATCCGCCTCCACCGCCGTGTCGCCGGCGACAATGACGGCGATGGTCTTGCTCACCTCGCCCGCGGCAAATCTCAGCGTGCCACTGGCCGCCGTGAAATCGCTGCCGGCCGTGGCCGTGCCGTCCTGCGTGGCATAGGTGACGGCCACGGTGCTGGCTGCGGCGCGGGAGAGCGAGACGGTGAAGACCATCTGCCTGGTTCCGTTATCCCCCTCGGTCACCTGCGCGTCGCTGATGCTGAGCGCGGGCAGGATGTCGTCATTCAGGATCGTGCCCAGGCCGGTCCCATCCGCGATGGTCGCGCGTGTCGCAGTGCCGAGTACGAGGGAGAAGGCCTCGTCCGCCTCCACCACCGTATTGCCCTTGACCGTGATGGCGACAGTCTTGCTCACCTCGCCCGCGGCAAATCTCAGCGTGCCACTGGCCGCCGTGAAATCGCTGCCAGCCGTGGCCGTGCCGTCCTGCGTGGCATAGGTGACGGCCACGGTGCTGGTCACGGCGCGGGAGAGCGAGACGGTGAACAGCATCTGCTTCGTGCCGGCATCGCCCTCGCTCACCTGCGCATCGCTGATGCTGAGCGTGGGCGGCGGCAGGTCGTCATTGCGGATGGTGCCCGTGCCGCCGCCCGGGGCGAGCGTCGCCCGCACCACGTTGCTCAGCACCAGGTTGAAACTCTCATCCAGCTCGACCGCCGTGTCGCCCCTGACCGCGACGGAGACGGTCTTGCTCGTCTGCCCCGCCGCGAATGTGACGGTTCCGCTGCGCGCGACGTAGTCACTCCCGGCCAGCGCCGTCCCGTCCTGGGTGGTGAAGCCCACGCTCACGCTCTGGGCGATCGCCTGGCTCAGGCTCAGCGTGAAGACGATGTTGCGGGTGCCGGAGGCGCCTTCGACGATTTCGGCGTTGGAGACGCTGAGGACGGGCGGCGCGTCATCGTTGAGGATGGTGCCACGCGCGCTGTCACGGGCGAAGCTGGCGCCGGTCAGGCCGCTCAGTGCGATCTCGAAGCTTTCGTCAATCTCGTCCACGGCATCGCCGCGCAACGCGACCGTGATGGTCTTGCTGGTCTCGCCCACGGCGAAGCTCAGGCTGCCGCTCGCCGCGTCGTAGTCGCTGCCGGCCAGGGCCGTGCCGTCGCGCGTGGTGTAGGCCAGCGTGACCGGGGCCTGCGCCGCCTCGGAGAGGGTGACGGTGAAGACCATCTCCTTCGTGCCGGCCGGGCCCTCGCTCGCCTGCACATCGGCGATGGAAAGGCTCGGCAGCACATCGTCATTCTGGATGGTGCCGAGGCCGTTGCCGTCGGCGATGGTGGCGCCGGCGGGCGCGCCGAGCACGAGGTTGAAGCTCTCATTCCCCTCGACCAGCGCGTCGCCCAGGATGGTGACGGAGATGGTCCTGCTGGTCTCGCCCGGCGCGAAGGTCAGGCTGCCCGAGGCGGCGCCGTAGTCGCTGCCGGCCAGGGCCGTGCCATCCTGCGTGGACCAGGGGATGGTGACCGCCTCGGTGGCGGCCTTCGAGAGGGAGATGGTGAAGACCATCTCCCGCGTGCCCGAGGCGCCTTCCATGAGGGTCGCGTCGCTGATCGTCACGCTTGGTGGCGTGGCCTGCGTCTCGGCCGTGCCGAAGGTGATCCCGCTGAGCTGTGCCTGGATATTGGCTTCGGCGCGCCCCTCGAAGCCGAAGCTGACGGCGCCGCCTGCCGGCACCGTGTCGTTCCAGCCGGCGCTCCCCACGACGTAGCGCATGGCGCCCCCGCCCAGGCTGGTGGCGGTCAGGATGGTCGCGTTCCAGATATTCACAATCTGGAACGGAACATCGAAAGTGATCGTCCAATTATTGAGGAGTTGGGCGTCATTCGAGACGTTGAAATGGCCGATCAGGCCGGTTCCCCAAGGCGCAGAAAATGAGACATTGGCTTGCGTGAACATGAGAAGACCCCCCCTCGGGCCTCCTCACCATGCAAAACCATCCTGGGTTGTGCAATCCTGATTTGGTACTAATTTTGGATTAAGAATGTGTTTATCGTCAAAAAAGAGACATATGTCTCATTTTTATTTGTATTCTCGCTATGTTGAGGCAGAGCTCAGAAATCACTTGAAGAATGCCCACGCAGTGAGGCGTTTGAGACGGCGCGCATCAGCCAGCGCGGCGAAACACGACCGTCAGATTGTTTGCCGGCATCTCCACCACCCGCGCCAGCGTAAATCCGGCCGCGGCCGCCGCCACATCCTCCAGCCGGCGCAGGCCCCATTCCGGGTTGCGCGCCTTCAGGCTCGCGTCGAAGTCGAGGTTGCTCGGCGCCGTCTCCACGCCATCGCGCAGATAGGGGCCGTAGAGCACCAGCGGCGCGCCCGGCGGCAGCAGCGCCTGGGCCCCGCGCAGCAGACCCAGGCACGCCGACCAGGGCGCGATATGGATCATGTTCACGCAAAGCAGCGCATCCGCGGCCTCGATCGGCCAGGGCCAGGCGCTGGCATCCAGGGCCAGCGCGGGGCGGATATTCGCCTGCCCGGCTGCCCAGGCGTCAATGCTGCGCCGCGCGTCTTCCGAGGGGTCGCTCGGCTGCCAGGTCAGGCCCGGCAGGGCGGTCGCGATATGAACCGCGTGCTCACCCGTGCCGGAGGCGATTTCCAGCACCAGGCCATGCGCCGGCAGGATGTCGCGCAGCACCTCCAGCAGGGCATCGCGGTTGCGCGCGGCGGCAGGGGCGAAGCGCCTTGGGTCCTCGGCGGTCACGCGGCCGGCACGCCCTTGCTGGTGGAATATTCGAAATGCAGCGCCTCGCCGGGGAAGACGCGGGGATGGATGGCATGCGCCGCCATCGCCGCCTCCGAGAAGCCCTGCAGGATCAGCTTCAGCTTGCCCGGATAGGTCGCCATGTCACCGATCGCATGGATGCCGGGGATATTCGTCTCGCAGGTCGCGGGGTTCACCGCGATATGGCTGCGCTCCAGCCCCAGCCCCCAATCGGCGATGGGGCCGAGCTCCATCGAGAGGCCGAAGAAGGCCAGCAGATGGTCCGCCGGGACGCGCATCTCCTCCCCCTTCAACGTGGCCAGCACCACGGCCTCCAGTCGCGAACCATCGCCTTCCAGCCCGTGCAGCTGGTAGGGGATGGCCATCTCCACCTCGCCCCGCGCGGCCGCGGCTTCGAGCTGCGCGGCCGTCTCGGGCGCCGCGCGGAATTTCGGGCGGCGATGCACCACCACCACCTTCGCCGCCACATCCTTCAGGCTCAGCGCCCAATCCACCGCGCTGTCGCCGCCGCCCGCGATCACCACGCGCTTGCCGCGGAACTCTTCCCGGCGGGTCACCATGTAGCGCACGGCGCCGCTCGCTTCGTAGCCGGGCAGGCCTTCCAGCGGCGGGCGGTTCGGGCCGAAGGCGCCGGCGCCGGCCGCGATGATCACCGCCTTGGCGCGCACCTGGTTGCCGAGGCTGGTGGTCAGATCGAAGCCGCCCTCGCGCTCGGCCAGGGCCTCCACGCGCTGGTTCAGCAGGAAGCGCGGCTCGAAGGGGGCCGCCTGCTCGGCCAGGCGCTCGATCAGGGCGGCGCCGGCGATCTGCGGATGCGCCGGGATGTCGAAGATCGGTTTCTCCGGATAGAGCGCGGCACATTGGCCGCCGATCTCCTCCAGCGTGTCCACCACCACGCAGCGCATTTTCAGCATGCCGCATTCGAAGACGGCAAAGAGGCCGCAGGGCCCCGCGCCGATGATGGCCACGTCGGTTTCGATCATCTCGCTCATGCCACGGCCATGCCTTGCTTTGCCGGATGCGTCCAGTCTTCCGCTTTGCGGGACTCGCGCTCTGCCGGCAAGATGGAGGGGCATGGAGATCACCCTCGACAATCTCGCCGCGACCGAGGCGCTGGCCGCCCGGCTGGCCGCGCTCGCCCGCCCGGGCGATGCGCTGCTGCTGGAAGGCCCGCTGGGGGCCGGCAAATCCGCGCTCGCCCGCGCTTTCCTGCGCGCCGCGACGGGCGATGCGGGGCTGGAAGTGCCGAGCCCCACCTTCACCCTGGTGCAGAGCTATGACGTCCCCGGCGGCACAGCCGCGCATCATTTCGACCTCTACCGGCTGACCGGCCCCGACGGCCTGCTGGAACTCGGCTGGGACGAGGCGCGGGAGGGGATCGTGCTGGTGGAATGGCCCGAGCGGCTGGGCCGCCTGGCGCCGGTGGGCGCGCTGCGCATCGCACTCGCCCCGGGCGCGGCGGAGGATGCGCGGCTGGCCCGGCTGACGGGATGGGAGGACCGCCTGTGACGCTGCTCGAAGCCCATGGCTATGCCGATGCCGGGCAGGAGGTGCTGCAGGCCGATGCCAGCAAGCACTACACCCGCCTCTCGGGCGGGCCGCGCCCGGCGCTGCTCATGCGCACGCCCTCGGCCGAATACCTCGACGCCTTTCTCCGCGTGGCGCGCCATCTGGAATCGCTCGGCGTGCCGGCACCGGGCGTGATCGGCGTGGAGGCCGCGACCAACACCGCGCTCGTGCAGGATCTGGGCGCGGCCAGCATGGCCGGCGCGCTGGATGCGGGGGCGGAGGCCGCGCCGCTCTATTTCGACGCGGCGCGCAGCCTGGTCGCGCTGCATGCCGCCCCGCCGCCGCCGGGCCTGCCCGCCTGGGACGCGGCGGCCATGATCCGCGCGACCCAGGCCACCTTCTGCGACTGGTGGTGGCCCGCCAGCTTCGGCGCCGACTGCCCGGCCGAAACCCGCCAGGGACTGGCCACGGCGCTGGCCGCCATGCTGGCGCCCTTCCCCGGAGAGGGCTTCGTCCATCGCGACTATTTCCCGGCCAACCTCATCCCCACGCCGCGCGGCATGGCGGTGATCGATTTCCAGGACGCGGCCATCGGCCACCCGGCCTATGACCTGGTCTCCCTGGTCGAGGATGCGCGGCGGGACGTGGAGCCCACGCTGCGCGAGGCCGTCGTCAGCGCCTATCTCGCCCAGAGGCCGGAGCTGGACGCCGAAGGGTTCCGCGCCGCCATGGCCGTGCATGCGGCGCAGCGGCATCTGCGCGTGGCGGCCCTCTGGGTCCGGCTCGACCGGCGGGACGGCAAGCCGCATTACCTCCGGCACGGCCCGCGCTGCTGGGCGCTGCTGGCCCGCGCGCTGGAGCACCCGGCCACGCGGCCGCTCGCGCGCTTCCTGGATGCGCATGTGCCGCCCGAGCGGCGCCGCAACCCATGATGAAGCGCGGAATGGTGCTGGCCGCCGGCCTCGGCCAGCGGATGCGGCCGCTGACGGCGGAAACGGCCAAGCCCCTGCTGCCCCTGATGGGCCGCTCGCTGCTCGACCACGCGCTGGACCGCATGGCCGAGGCGGGCGTGGAGGAGGTCGTGGTGAACGCGCATTGGTGCGCCGAGAAGGTGGCCGCCGCCCTCGCCGCGCGCGAGGGGACGCCGCCCCGGCTGCGCCTGCAGCTCGAGCCCGAATTGCTGGAGACCGGGGGCGGCATTCGTCGCGCCCTGCCACGCCTGGGCGAGGCGCCCTTCGCCGTGGTGAATGGCGACGCCTATTGGCTGGACGGCCCGACCCCCGCGCTGACGCTGCTGCAACGCCATTTCGACCCCGAGCGGATGGACGCGCTGCTGCTGCTGATCCGCACCTCGCGCATCGAGGGCGAGGTGGGGCGCGGCGATTTCTTCCTGGATGGCGCAGGCCGCCTCATCCGCCCCGGCCCGCGCGAGATCGCGCCCTACCTGTTCGGCGGCGTGCAGGTCATGGCGCCCGCTTTGGTCGCGCCGGAGCCCGAGGGCCGCTTCAGCCTGAACCGCTGCTATGACCGCGCCATCGAGGCCGGACGCCTGTTCGGCCTGGTGCATGATGGCGCCTGGTTCCACCTCTCCACCCCGGGCGACCTTACCCGCACCGAGCGCCGGCTGAGCCAGGGCTGGGCGAGACACTGGCTTTGAAGCTCTTCACCATCCCGCCGGACCAGGCCTTCCTGCCGGCGCTGGCGCGCGGCACGCTGGCCCGGCTCGGCGCGGGCGAGGCATTGGCCGGCGCCACCCTGCTGCTGCCCACCCGCCGCGCCGCCCGCGCGCTCCAGGCCGCCTTCCTGCGCGAAGCCGATACACCCGCCTTGCTGCTGCCGCGCATGCGCGCGCTGGCTGGCCTCTCCACCGAGGATGCCGACGAACTGGCCCTGCCAGCCCTGCTGCGCCTGCCGCCCGCGGTGGATGCGCTGCGCCGCCAGGCGGTGCTGGCCGGCTTCGCCAGCCGCCTCCCGCGGGACGTAGGTGGGCCAGCCAGCGCCGAGCATGCCTGGGCGCTCGGCCTGGAGCTTGGCCGGCTGCTGGATGAGATCGCGCTGGAAGAGGCCGAAATCCTGCCGGATGACCCCGCTTTGCTCGGCCATCGCTGGCTGGAGCGGCTGGAGGCGCTGGCCCCGGAATCCCTGGCCGTGCATTGGCAGATCACCACCACCTTCCTGCGCGCCCTGGTGGTGGATTGGCAGGGCTGGCTGGATGAGCAGGGGCTGCTCGACATCGGCGTGCGGCGCGTGCTGGCGCTGCGCGCGCAGCGCGTGGCGTGGGAGGATGCGCCACCGGAGGGTGCCGTGATCGCGGCCGGCATCGGCATGGGCGGCACCGTGCCGGCGGCGGCCGATCTGCTGCGCGTGATCGCGACCCGCCTGCCTCAGGGCTTCGTCGTGCTCCCCGCCGAGGATCGCGCCACCGCCGCCCTCCCCTGGGAGGCGCTGCGCGAGGCGCCGACCCACCCCTATGCCGGCCAGCGCGCCATGCTCGACCGGATGGGTGCCACGCTGGCCGATGCGGCGTCCTGGGTGGCGGCGCGGCCCGATGGCGTTTCGGAACTGCTGGGCACGGCGATGCTGCCCGCCGGCCATCTCGACCCCTGGCGAAGCCCGGAGCCCGCGCGCTGGCAGCCGCCGCTCCAGGCGCTCAGCCGCATCGAGGCGAGCGATGCGCAGCACGAGGCGGCTTCCATCGCGCTCACCTTGCGGGGCGCGCTGGAAACCCCCGGCGCCCGCGCGGCGCTGGTGACGCCCGACCGTGACCTGGCGCGCCGCGTTGCCGCCGAATTGCCGCGCCATGGCATCCTCGCCGATGACAGTGCCGGCCAGCCGCTGTCAGAGACGCCGCCCGGCGCCTTCCTGCGGCTGATCGCGCATCTGGCGGCCGGGGAATGCGGGCCCGTGGCGCTGCTCTCCGTGCTGAAGCATCCGCTCTGCGCGGGCGGGATGGAGCGCGGCGATTGGCTTGCCGCCACCCAGGCGCTGGAGCGCGCAGTGCTGCGCGGCCCCTCGCCGGGGCCTGGCCTCGCTGGGCTGCGCACGGCCCTCGCCGGGCTGCGCGCGCCGGAGCCGCACCTCGCCGCACTCCTCGATGCGCTGGAAGCCGCCCTCGGCCCCTTCACCGCCCTGCCGCCATCCCCCGCCCGCCCGCCGGGAGACCTGCTGGCCGAGCACCTCGAAGCCGCCGAGGCGCTCGCCACCACGCCCACCTTGCCCGGGGGCCTGCGCCTCTATGCCCAGGCCGAGGGCGAGGCGCTGGCCCGGCATCTCGCATCGCTCACGCCCGCCATGGCCGCCATGCCGCCCATCGCGCCGGCCGACTGGCCCGGGCTCTTCGAGTCGGCGCTGGCCCAGGGCACGACCCAGGCCGCCCGCATCTCACGCGGGCGGAGCGATGCGGCGCATCCGCAGGTGGAAATCCTGGGCCTCCTGGAAGCGCGCCTGCTGGATTTCGACCTGGTGGTGTTGGGCGCCCTGGACGAGACCATCTGGCCCCAGGCGAGCGACCCCGGCCCCTGGATGAGCCGCCCGATGCGGCGCGATTTCGGCCTCCCCTCGCCCGAATTGCGCATCGGCCGGGTGGCGGCGGATTTTCTGCTGACGGCCGCGGGCTCGCGCCGGGCCGTGCTCTCCCGCGCCGCGCGGCGCGGCGGCAGCCCGGCCGTGCCGGCCCGCTGGCTGACGCGGCTGGACATTTTTCTCCAGGGCCAGTCCGGCCTGCGCCTGACGGCCGAGCCTTGCGCCGAATGGGCGCGGCTGCTGGACCAGCCCGTGGGCGTTGACCCCTGCAAGCGCCCCGCGCCGCGTCCGCCGCTCAGCGCCCGGCCGGAGCGCCTCACCGTCAGCGATGTCGCGACCCTGCTGGCCGACCCCTACGCCTTCTACGCCCGCCGCATCCTCGACCTCCGGGCGCTTGATCCGCTGGAGCAGGAGCCGGGCGTGGCCGATTACGGCAACCTCGTTCATGCCGCGATCCACCGCTTCCTGGCCAGCCTGCCCCAGGCCTGGCCGGGCGAGGATGCGGCCTTGCCCCTCTGGAATGCCGCGGCGGCATGGGCGCTGGACCGCGCGGCACTCCGCCCCGCCGTCGCCGCGCTCTGGGCGCCACGCCTCGCGCGCATCGGCCGCTTCATCCGCGGGTTGGAGGCGCAGCAACGCGCTGGCCTGCTCGCGACCTGGGCGGAGGTGGAAGCGAGCCTCACGCTCCGCCGCCCCACTGGCTCGATCACCCTGGAAGCCCGGGCCGACCGGGTGGACCGGCGGCTCGACGGCAGCTTGCGCATCCTCGACTACAAGACCGGCACCGTGCCCACGAAGCGGGAGGTGCAGGCCGGCACCGCGCCGCAATTGCCGCTGGAGGCCTGGCTGGCCGAGCAGGGCGCCTTCCAGGGCGTGCCCGCCGGCCCCGTCGGCGCGCTGGAATACTGGCGGCTGACCGGCGCCGACCAGCCGGGCGAGGTGCAGGCGCTGAAGCTCGACATGCCCCAGACGATCGCCGACGCCGCCGCGGCCCTCCAGGCGCTGGCCGACCGCTTCCTGCTGGGCGAGGCCGCCTTCACCGCACACCCGCATCCGCGACGCCGCGCGACGGGGGATTTCCAGCACCTGGCCCGCACCGCCGAATGGTCGGCCGAGGCGGAGGGGGCCGAATGACCAGCCCGCGCGCCATTGCCGAAGCGAGCCAGGCCCGTGCCTCGGACCCCGCCGTCTCGGCCTTCGTCACCGCCTCGGCCGGCTCGGGCAAGACCAAGCTGCTGACCGACCGGCTGCTGCGGCTGATGCTGGGCGGCGCCCGGCCCGAGCGGCTGCTGTGCCTCACCTTCACCAAGGCCGCGGCCGCCGAGATGGCGACGCGTCTCAATGCTCGCCTCGGGCGCTGGGCCGTGGCAGCGCAACCCGATCTGGAAACGGAACTGCGCGCCCTGCTGGGCCACCCGGCCACGGGCGAGGAAATCGCCCGCGCCCGCGCCGGCTTCGCCGCCGTGCTGGAACTGCCCGGCGGCATGCGCATCGCGACGCTGCACAGCTTCGCGCAATCCCTGCTGCGCGGCTTCGCCCTGGAAGCTGGCCTGCCGCCGGGTTTCGCCGTGCTGGAGGAGCTGGAAACCAATGCCCAGCTGGCCGGCGCGCGGGAGGTGGAGCTGCCACGCAGCCCCGCGCTGGAACGCCTCGCCGCCCTCAGCAATGCCGCCGGCCTCGGCCAGGTGATGACGGAGCTGCGCCGGACGGAACCGATGCTGGAAGCGGGCCTCGCGGCCCTCGGCGGCCTGCCCATGCTGGTGGCCGAGATCGCGCAGCGCCTCGGCCTGGATCCCGAGGCGGATGAGGCCGCGCTGCTGCGCGAGGCGGCAATGCCAGTCGATGAAAGCGGCCTGGCTCGCGTTGCGGCCATGCTGCTGGGGAGCCCCAACCAAAGCGACCAGGAGCGGGGGACCACGATGCGGACCTTCCTCGCCCTCGCCAGCGCGGAGGCGCGCCTCGCATCCATGGAGGAGTGGCGCCAAGTCTTCCTGACCGAGAAGGGCAAGGTCAAGGCCGACAAAAACCTCGCCACGAAAGGCGGCCTGGGCGCTGCCGGTCAGGCTGCGGCGCTCGCCATCATGGTGCCCGAGGCCGAGCGCATCCAACGGGTGGAGGCGCAGGTTGAAGCCCTTGCCCTGCTGCGCTCCACCGAGGCGGCGCTGGTGCTGGGCCTGCCTGTGCTGCGCCGCTTCGCCGCCGCCAAGCAGCGCATGGGGCGCCTCGATTATGACGACCTGATCCAGGCCGCGCGGAAGCTGCTGGACAATCCCGGCGCCGCCTGGGTGCTGTTCAAGCTGGATGGCGGCCTTGACCACATCCTCCTGGACGAGGCGCAGGACAGCAATCCGGAGCAATGGGCCATCGCCCGCGCCCTCTCCTCCGAGTTCTTCGCGGGCCAGGGCACGCGCGCCAACACCCCGCCGCGCACCGTCTTCGCGGTGGGGGACGTGAAGCAATCCATCTACGGCTTCCAGGGCGCCGATGCCGGCGGGCTGCCCCGCGCCGAGGCCGAGTTCCGCGCTGCCATCGGCGCCGCCGGGCAGGATTTCCGCGCGGTGCCGCTGGAGGTCTCCTTTCGCTCGGCGCCGCCGATCCTGGCGCTGGTGGATGCGGTCTTCGCGGAAGGCGCCGCGCGGGACGGCGTGGTCGCCCCCGGGCAAGTGCTCCGCCATCTGCCGGACCGCGCGGGGGCCGCCGGCCTGGTCGAGCTCTGGCCGCTGCAATCCCAGGCCAAGGCCGAGGACCCGCCCGCCTGGGACGTGCCCGAGACGCCGATGGCCGAGACCGGCGCCGATGCCCGCCTGGCCGCGACACTCGCCGCGCGCATCGCCCACATGATCGCCCATGGCCGCCTCGATTCCCGCTGCGAGACGGATCCGGAGCAGGGCCGGCCGATCCGCGCGGGCGACATCCTGGTGCTGGTGCGCCGCCGCAACGCCTTCCTGGGCCTGCTGGTCCGCGCCCTGAAGGAACGCGGCGTGCCCGTGGGCGGCGTGGATCGCATGGTGCTGGTCGAGCAGATCGCGGTGCAGGACGTGCTGGCGACGCTCGACGCCATCCTGCTGCCGCAGGATGACCTGCAGCTCGCCGCCGCGCTGAAATCGCCGATCTTCGGGCTGAACGACGCGGAGCTTTTCGCCCTCGCCCATGGCCGCACGGGCTCGCTGCATGGCGGCCTGATGGCCGAGCGTGGTGCGGAGACGCCGACCGGCCGCGCCGCCGATCTCTTCGCCGCACTGACCGCCCGGGCCGACCACGTGCCCGCCCATGCGCTGATCGCGGAAATCCTGGGCGAGCGCGGCGGGCGCGCCCGGCTGCTGGCGCGCCTCGGCCCCGACGCGGCGGATCCGTTGGATGAATTGCTGACCGCCGCCATGGCGCATGAGCGCGCGCATCCGGCCTCGCTCCAGGGCTTCCTGCATTGGCTCCGCCGCTCCAGCGCCAGCGTGAAGCGCGAGGCCGAGGGCGGCGCCGACATGGTGCGCGTGATGACCGTGCATGGCGCGAAGGGGCTGGAGGCGCCGATCGTCATCCTGCCCGACACCACCGGCACGCCGCCCCAGAAATCCGGCCTGCGCTGGACGGAGGAGGAGCTGCCCCTCTGGGCGCCCCGCCGCACCGGCTTCAACGCCCCCGCCTATGCCGAGGCCGAGGCGCGCCAGGCCGAGCGCGAGGCGGAGGAGGCGAATCGCCTGCTCTACGTCGCGCTGACCCGCGCGGAGGACCGGCTGATCATCTGCGGCTGGCACGGCAGCAAGGGCCCCGCCCCGGGCTGCTGGTATGAGAAGGTCGCGGCCGGCTTCGCCCGGCTGGACAGCGTGGAGGAACGGGAGTTCGAGCCGGGGGAATGGGGCGGGGATGCCGATGGCTTCGCGCCTGGACCCCTGCTCACCCTGGCGTCGCCACAGCTGGACGCGCGGCGCCCCCAGCCGCGCCGCGCGGCAGGGGCCGCCGCCGCCGCGCTGCCCGCCTGGGCGCGCAGCCCGGCCCTCGCCATCGCCACCCCCGGCCTCAGCACTCCCTCCCACATGGAGGATCAGGAGGCCGCGGTGCCGGCCGCGGCCCCTCATGCGCCGGGCGACCCGCTGGGCCGGCGCTTCCGGCGCGGCAACCTGATCCATGCCCTGCTGCAATCCCTGCCCGAACGGCCCGCCGCCGAGCGCGAATCCGCCGGGCGCGCCTTCCTGGCCCGGCCCGGCCATGGCCTCGACGACGCCCAGCAGGCGGAGATCCTGGACGAGGCGCTGGGCGTCATGGCCCATCCCGCCATCGCCGCCGCCTTCGGCCCCGGCAGCCTGGCTGAAGCCCCCCTCGCCGGCCGCGTGGGGGAGCGCCTGATCCTCGGCCAGGTGGACCGGCTGCTCATCACGCCCGCCCGGATCACCCTGCTGGACTTCAAGAGCAACCGCCCGCCGCCCAGCCTGGCGGAAGCCGCCCCGCCCGCCTATCTGCGCCAGATGGCGGCCTACCGCGCGGTGCTGCGGCTTGCCTTTCCCGGCCGTCCGGTGGATTGCAGCCTGGTCTGGACCTATGGCGCCCGCGTCATGCCGCTGCCCGACGCGCTGCTGGACGCCCATGCGCCCAGCCTGTAGGGCGCTTGACCTGGAACGCCGACGATACAACCTTAACGCGACATGAACCCGAGGAGGCCCCTGTGAGCGACGTGACCAAGGCCGTGACCGACGAGACCTTTCAGACCGATGTGCTGGAGGCCAAGGGCGCCGTGCTCGTGGATTTCTGGGCCGAATGGTGCGGCCCCTGCCGCATGGTGGCGCCAATCCTCGACGAGATCGCGACCGAGTACAAAGGCAAGCTGACCGTCGCCAAGGTCAACATCGACGACAACCCGATGACGCCCAACACCTACTCGGTCCGCGGCATCCCGACGATGATCCTGTTCCAGGACGGCAAGCCGGTGGACACCAAGGTCGGCGCCATGCCCAAGGGCCAGATGAAGGACTGGATCGCTTCGAAGCTGGCCTGAAGGCCAGCTTCGAAGGGGTTTTTTGCCCTCAGACGCCGGGCGGCGGCATCCGCCGCCTGGGCTTCGCAAAGCTGACGCTTTGCGCCGGGCCTATTCGGCCCGGATTCTCGTTGCGCGGCGCTTCGCTGGCGCGGACGTCTTCAGCCTGCCACTCAGCCGCTCATCGCATCCCAGCGCCGCTGCATCTCCTCGGGCGTGACCGCCTCGATGGTGCGCGTCAGCATCCAGGAATGGCCGAAAGGATCCGTGATGTTGGCGGAGCGGGCGCCGTAGAACTCGTCGGTGGGCGGGCGGGTGATCGTGGCGCCGGCGGCCTTCGCCTGGGCGGCCGTGGCGTCCACATCGGGCACAGTCAGTGAGAGGCGCACCGGCGTGCCGCCGAGGTCGGCGGGCGTGCGCGTGCCATATTCCGGGAAGGAATCGGCCAGCATGAGCAGCGCGCCATGGACGCGCAGCTCGGCATGGCCGATCCGCCCGCTCTTCCGATCCAGCAACCGGAACAGCTCTTCCGCACCAAAGGCGGCCTTGTAGAAGGCAATGGCCGCCGTGGCATCCGCCACGACGAGATAGGGGCTCAGGGAATTCTCGGCGGCCATGGGATCCTCCTCGCGCTACTCGAGCTTGATGTTGGCGACCCGCACCACCTCGCGCCACTTGTCATTCTCGGCGGCGATGAATCGGTCGAAATCGGCGCCGCCCAGTGGCGAGGCCGTCGCCCCGAACTCGCGGAAGCGGGCGATGGTTGCGGGCTCCGCGCAGATTTCCATGGCGGCGGCGATCAGGCGGTCGAGCGCCGGGCGGGGCGTGCGCGCCGGCGCTTGCAGGCCGAACCAGGCCACCGCCTCGAAGCCGGGCACGCCCGATTCCTGCACCGTCGGCGCATCGGGCACGGCGAACCACCGCTCGCGGCTCGTCACCGCCAGAATGCGCAGCCGGCCCTCGCGGATATGCGGGAGATAGGCGGGCAGATTGTCCACCGCGATCTCGACGCGGCCGCCCAGCAGGTCGGGAATCAGGGCGCCGGTGCCGCGATAGGGCACGTGGTTGATGTCCACCTGCGTGCGGAACTTCAGGAATTCGCCCGACATATGGCCCGAGGTGCCGTTGCCCGGCGTCGCGTAGTTGAGGCGCCCGGGCTGGCGACGGGCGAGCGCCAGCAATTCCTGGAAGCTGTTGGCCTGGACCGAGGGGTGGACGACGATGGCATTGGTCACCTGGTTGACCAGCGCGATCGAGGCGAAGTCCCGCTGCGGGTCGAAGGGCAGGCGCGGATAGAGGAATTGGTTGATGCTGGCCGTGCCGATCGTGCCCATCAGCAGCGTGTGGCCATCCGGGTCCGCCTTGGCCACCAGCTCCGCGCCCACATTGCCGCCGGCGCCGGGGCGGTTGTCCACCACATAGCTCTGCCCGAGCAGTGCCGAAAACCGCTCGGCCATGATGCGCGCCGTCACGTCGGTGGCGCCGCCGGCGGTGAAGGGCACGATGATCCGGCCCGAACGGGTCGGCGCCCAAGCTTGGGCGAAGGCGGAGGCGGGGATCAGGGCGGGCAAAGCGAGGGCCGCGCGGCGGGTCAGCATGACGAATCTCCGGATGGTTTGGGACGCTCGATACAGAAATTTGGCCGCAGGGGCCAGCCGACGGGGCTGGGCGGCGGCGGATGGCGGGCGCAAGCTTGAGCGCAGCATGGGAGAGCCTTTCGCAATGTCCGACGCCATCCTGAACCGCCGCCTCTGGCTGGCCGCCATCCCGGCGCTCGGCCTCGCCGCCTGCGCGAGCGAGACGCCGCCCGCCCCGGTCGCCGCCACTCCGGCCCCGCCGCCGCCCCCGCCCGCCGAGGCCCCGCTCGGCAACGCCGTCGCGCGCGTCGAGATGAACAATTGGCAGGTGGGCTTCATCGGGCAGGTGGCCTGGGGCTCCGGCTCGGTGCTCTATCAGGGCCGCACGCATCGCTTCCGGGTGCGCGGGCTGGGCGCGGGCGGCGTGGGCATGGCGCGCATCCGCGCCATTGGCCGGGTCTACAACATGACCAGCATTGACCAGTTCCCCGGCCTCTACGGCCAGGCGCGCGCCGGGCTGGTGGCGCCGGGCGCCCAGATGCGCGGCGGCCTCTGGCTGCAGAACACCTCGGGCGTGCGGCTCAACCTCACGCCCACCCGCACCGGCCTCGCCGCGCAGGTGGGCGCGGACGGGCTGTTGATCGAGATGCTCTGAAACCGGCGCGGGCTACTCGACCCGCACCTGGGCCTTCTTCACCACCTCGCCCCATTTGCGGATCTCGGCCGCGATGAAGGTCTCGAAGGCGGCCGGGGTGGTGCCGCCATCCGGCGTCAGCCCCGGCCCCTCGGCGCCGAACTCCGTGAGCCGCGCGCGGAAGGCGGGGTCCCGCGCGATCGCGTCCACCTCCGCCCCCAGCCGTTCGATCACCGGGCGGGGCACGCGGGCGCCGGTCTGCACGCCGAACCAGGCCGTGGCCTCGAAGCCCGGGACAGTGTCGGCGATCACGGGCACATCCGGCACCACGGGGCTGCGGGCCGCGCCGCTCATCCCCAGCGCGCGCAGCCGGTTGTCGCGGATGAAGGGCAGCGCGGAGGGGATGTTGTCCATGCCGCAATCCACCCGCTCGGCCATCAATTCCGTCAGCATGGGGCCCGAGCCGCGGAAGGGCACATGCACGAAGCGGATGCCGGTCAGCTGGCCGAGCAATTCCATGCAGACATGCGGGCTGCTGCCGATACCGGCGGTGCCGTAGGTGATCTCACCCTGGCGGCCGCGCGCGAAGTCCAGGAACTGCGCCATGGTGCGGACGGGAAGCCGGTTCGCCACCATCAGCACATTCGGCATGCGGGTGACGAGGCCGATGGCGGCCATCTCGTCCGGCTTCCAGGGCATGCGCGCGCCATAGACGGCGTAGTTGATCGCCCCCGTCCCGATCGAGCTGAAGAACAGCGTCTGCCCATCCGGCTCGGCGCGGACGACGAATTCGCCCGCGATATTGCCGCCCGCACCCGGCCGGTTCTCGACGATCACCGGCTGGCCGAGGCGCGGTGAAAGCCGCTCGGCCACCATCCGGCCGATTAGGTCGGTCGTGCCGCCCGGCGGGAAGGGGATGACGAGGCGCAGCGGCCGCGTGGGCGTCCAGGCCTGGGCGCGCGCCAGGGCGGGCGCGAACAGCGGCGCGGCGAGGAGCGCGCGGCGGGGGAGCGTGCTCACCCCTCCACCGAGGCGCCGGAGCGGCGCACCGCATCGCTCCACTTGGCCACTTCGGCGCGCATGAAGGCGTCGAAGGTCTCGGGCGTGCTGCCGCCGCCGGGGACGAGGTCGGCCCGCATGCCACCCAGCTCGTCGAAGCGGCGCCACATGGCGGGGTCGGCCAGGATGGCCTCCACCTCCGCGTTGATGCGATTGATGGCGGCGCGCGGCATTCGGGCGGGGCCGGCCAGGCCAAACCAGGCCGTGGCCTCGACGGTTGGGAAGCCCGCCTCGGCCGTCGTCGGCACATCGGGCAGCGAGGGGCTGCGCGTCGCCGTGGTGACGGCGAGCGGGCGGAGCCGCCCCTCACGCAGATGGCCGATGACGGAGGGAAGGTTGTCCACGCCCACCTCGATACGGCCGGCGATGATTTCCTGCATCATCGGGCCGGCGCCGCGGAAAGGCACGTGGGTCAGGTCAATCCCCGCGGCGAGCTTCAGAAGCTCGCCCGTCATGTGCAGCGAGGTGCCGACCCCGCTGCTGCCGATATTCATGCGGCCCGGATTGGCGCGGACCAGCGCCACCAGCTCGGCCAGGGTGTTGGCGCGGACGGCGGGATTGACGAAGATCGCGTTGGGGACGCGCACGACCAGGCTGATGCCGGCGAAATCCTCCGGCTTGTAGGGCATGCGCGCGCCATAGAGCTGGTAGTTGATGGCCCCCGCGCTGACCGTCTGCATCAGGATGGTGTGGCCATCGGGCTCGGCCTTGGCGACCACGTCGGCGCCGACATTGCCGCCGGCACCGGGCCGGTTCTCGATGACGACCTGCTGCCCCAGGCGCTGCGAGAGGGGCTCGACCAGCAGGCGGGCGGCGATGTCCGTGGTGCCGGCCGGCGTGAAGCCGACGATGAGGCGCACGGGGCGGGTGGGCGCCCAAGGGGCCCCCGCAGTTTGGGCTTGGGCGGTGCCCGCCAGGGCCGGCATCGCAAGGCTGGCGGCCAGCAGGCCGCGACGATTTACGCGCATTGGACGATCTCCCGATCTTTGTCTTTGTGGGTGAGACTGGCCCATGGGCGACCGCGCTTCAAGGGGTTGCCGGCCCGCGCGCTCTTGCGCGCATCCGTGCGGTTGCTACAGGCGTTCTCTGCAAGCCCTCAGGATCATCGCCGATGGACTTCGTCCGCATCTACATCCGTGTCCTGGCCCTGCTGAAGCCGGACCGGCAGGTCGCCCTCGGGCTGACGGCCGCCGCCATCGCGCTGGCGGGGCTGCAATTCCTCGAACCCGTGCTGTTCGGCCGGGTGATCGACCTGCTGGCCCGCTCCGACCGGATGACGGAGAGCAATGTCTGGAGCGAGGCCTTCGTCCTGCTCGGCATCTGGGCGGCGGTGGGCTTATCGGCGATCGGCGCCAATGTCGCCGTCTCGCTGCTCGCGGACCGGATGGCGCATCGCAACCGCTTGACGATGATGTCCAAGTACTTCCAGCACGTGCTGGCGCTGCCGCTGGAATTCCATGGCGACGTGCAGTCGGGCCGGCTGATGAAGGTGATGCTGATGGGGTGCGACAACCTCTTCGGCCTCTGGCTCGCCTTCTTCCGCGAGCACCTGACCACCTTCATCGGCGCGATCGTGCTGCTGCCGCTGACCATGTTCCTGAACTGGCGCCTCGGCCTGCTGCTGATCGGGCTCGTGGTGGTCTTCACCATCCTCACCACGCTGGTCATCCGCAAGACGCAGGTGGCGCAGATGCGCGTGGAGGAGTTCCACACCGAGCTCGCGGGTTCGGCGCAGGATGCGCTGTCCAACGTGCTGGTCGTGCAATCCTTCACGCGGCTGAACAGCGAAGCGAAGATGTTCGGCGACATCATGCGCCAGGTGCTGGACCACCAGTTTCCGGTGCTGAACTGGTGGGCGCTGGTGAACGTGCTCTCCCGCGCGGCCAGCACCATCACCGTCATCCTCATCTTCATGCTGGGCACGCTGCTGCATCTGCGCGGCCAGGCCACGGTGGGTGACATCGTGAGCTTCATGGGCTTCGCGACACTGCTGGTGGCGCGGCTGGAGGGCGCCGTTGCCTTTGTCTCGCACATGCTGTTCCAGGCGCCCGCACTCAAGCAGTTCTTCGAGGTGCTGGACGCGGTCAGCACGGTGCCGGAGAAGGCGGGTGCGAGGGAGCTCGGCCGTGCCGAGGGCAATGTGCGCTTCGAGGGTGTCGGCTTCTCCTACCCCAATAGCGGGCGCATCCTGAACGGCATCGACCTCGCCTCCCAGCCGGGCCAGACCATCGCGCTGGTGGGCACCACGGGCGCCGGCAAGACGACCTCCATGCAGCTGCTGCAACGCCTTTGGGACCCGACGGATGGACGGATCACGCTGGATGGCGTGGACCTGCGCGACATCAGCCTGGAGAGCCTGCGCCGCAACATCGGCGTGGTCTTCCAGGAGAGCATGCTGTTCAACCGCAGCATCCGCGACAATCTGCTGGTCGGCCGCGCCGACGCCACGCAGGAGGAGATCGAGCGCGCCTGCCGCATGGCCGAGGCGCACGACTTCATCATGCGGCAGCCGCATGGCTACGACACGATGGTGGGCGAGCGGGGTGCCTCGCTATCGGGTGGGCAGCGGCAGCGGCTGGCCATCGCCCGCGCGCTGCTGAAGGACCCGCCGGTGCTCATCCTGGACGAGGCGACCAGCGCGCTGGATGCCGCGACGGAGGCCAAGGTGGCGAAGGCGCTGCGCGCGCTGATGGCCGGCCGCACCACCTTCATCATCGCGCACCGGCTTTCCACCGTGCGCGACGCCGATGAGATCCTGGTCTTTGACCAGGGCCGCATCGTCGAACGCGGCACCTTCCAGGCCCTGCTGGCCGAGGGCGGGCGCTTCGCGGACCTGGTGAAGACGCAGCTGACCGGCAGCACGGAGTAGCGCCCAAGCCCGCCCAACCAGCACAGCCGAACAGAATCAAACCCGCCTTCCGAGCATCCGGGCCGAATAGGCCCGGCGGAATGCTTCAGCATTCCGAAGCCAAGCGGCCGGAGGCCGCGCCCGGCGTCTGAGGGCGAAACATACCGCATTGCAGCATCGGATTTCGTTGCAACCGCTGCGTGTCCAGGTGCAGCCTTGCCCTTCGAGGGAGAGGGAGAAGCACCATGGTGATTTCCAGCATCCTGCGCGGCAAAGGCAGCCAGGTGGTCTCGGTCCGCACGGGCGATGGCGTCGCCTCCATCACACGCACCCTGGCGCAGCACCGCATCGGCGCCGTTCTCGTGGTCGAGGGCGATGGCACCGTGCTCGGCATCGTCAGCGAGCGTGACATCGTCCGGGCCCTGGCCGCCATGGGCGAGGCGGTGACGCGCATGACGGCCGGCCAATTGATGACGCGGGTGCTGCACACCGTCACTCCGCGCAACACGGTGCAGGAGGCGCTGCAGATGATGACGGACCGGCGCGTGCGACATCTGCCCGTGTTGGAAGGCGATGGCCGCCTGGCGGGCATGGTCTCGATCGGCGACCTGGTGAAGGCCCGCATCGCAGAGGCCGAGCAGGAGGCCGAGGAGCTGAAGCACTACGTCGCGACCGCGGGCTGACACGCTTTGACCTGACGCAAGGCGCCCGGATGAATCCCGTGTTTCGATGCGGCATTCGCTTGGGAGATTGAGAGCCACATGAACCATCGTCACCGTAAGGTCCTGCACGGCATCTTCGCGCACCCCTTGAACCACAACCTCGACCCCAAGGCGGTCGAACACCTGCTGGAGGAGATGGGCGCGGAACTGCATCCGAGCGGCAGCGGCGCCGTGCGCGTCACGCTGAAGGGCGCGCAGGATAGCGTGCATCTCGGGCCGCATTCCGTGGCGGGCGACCAGGTGATGCGCCTGCGCAAGCTGCTGACCGCGGCGGGCGTGGAGCCGGAGCGGGATTACCCCCTCTAGCCGGGTCACCATGGCATGCCTCATGCTTCGGATGAGCAGCATCATCCGCATGAGGCCCCCCATGTCTGAGCAACGCGACTCTGAGCAACGCGACTTCATCGGCTACGGCCGCACCCCGCCCGACCCGCAATGGCCGGGCGGCGCCAAGATCGCCGTCAACTTCGTCATGAACTACGAGGAGGGCTCCGAGCCCTCCATGCAGGATGGCGAAGGCTTCACCGAGACCGGCCTGACCGAGGCGCATGGCCTCAACCAGGTGAAGTCCGGGCGCGACCTCGCGGCCGAGGGCATGTTCGAATACGGCAGCCGCGTCGGCTTCTGGCGGCTCATGCGCCTGTTCCAGGAGCGCGGCCTGCCGATGACGGTCTTCGGCTGCGCGCTCGCCCTGGAGCGCAACCCGGAGGCGGCGGCCGCGATCCGCGCAAGCGGCTTCGACGTCTGCTCGCATGGCTGGCGCTGGGTGAAGCATTTCGAGCTGAGCGAGGCGGAGGAGCGCGAGCATATCCGCCTCGCCGTCGAGAGCCTCGCGAAGACGGTCGGGCACCGGCCGGATGGCTGGTATTGCCGCTATGGACCCAGCGTGAACACGCGCCGCCTCGTCGTGGAAGAAGGCGGCTTCCTCTACGACAGCGATTATTACGGCGACGAATTGCCGCTCTGGAAGACGGTGCAGGGCAAGCCGCACCTCGTCGTGCCCTATTCGCTGACGAACAATGACGGGAAATACGCCGGCTGGATGGGCACGTCCGACGACTGGTTCTCCTACATCCGGGACGCCTTCGACATGCTGTATGACGAGGGCGCCAAGGGCCAGCCGAAGATGATGTCCATCGGCCTGCACATGCGCCTGATCGGCCACCCCGCGCGGGCCATGGGGCTGCAGCGCGTGCTGGACCATATCGGCCGGCGCAAGGACGTCTGGGTCACGCGCCGCGTGGACATCGCGAAGCACTGGATGGCGGCGCACCCGTACAAGGCGCCGTAGCGCCGCTTATCCGCCTCCGCTGAGCCAGGACGCCGCGATGGCGTTACGCCGCGCCACCCAGACGCGGTCGCCCAATGCGGCCAGGCGCGCCAGCACGCGGTCGAAGGCCGGGAAGCGCGCCGGGCGGCCGGCGATGCGCAGGTGATAGCCGATGTTGAGCAGGCGGGGCTGGCCGGCCTCCGCCTCGGCCAGCAGCACGGCCAGCGCGTCCTCGACATATTCCACCATCTCGGCCGCGCGGACGAAGCCGTTGGGGTGGAAGAACTTCATGTCGTTGGTGTCGAGCGCATAGGGCAGGACCAGCAGGCCGGGATGCGCCGGGTCGGCATAGGGCAGGTCATCATCGAAGGCGTTGGAGGCATAGGCGAAGCCGCGCTCGGCCAGCAGGCCGCGCGTCCAGACGCTTTCTGATCCGCGGCAGAAGAAGCCGCGCGGGGCCTCGCCGCACGCCGCACGGATCACGGCGATGTTACGGTCGAGGTCGCGCGCCTCGTCCTCACGCGTCGCGTAGTCGGAATGCGGGCGCCAGAGCCAGCCATGGGCCGCGCATTCATGGCCGCGCCGCGCAACCTCGGCCGCCAGCATGGGTGCGCGCTCCACGGCGCGGCCGCACATCAGGAAAGTGGCCGGGAGGGCGTGCCGGTCCAGCGCGTCCAGCATGCGCCACAGCCCGGCGCGCATCCCATAGGCGAAGATCTGCTCCTGCCCCATGTCGCGCGTACCGGGGCTGACCACGCTCATCACCTCGCCCATGCGTTCGGATTGTGGGTCGCCGTCGCCGACCTGCTGCTCGGCGCCCTCCTCGAAATTCACCACGACCGAGACGGCCAGCCGCGCGCCATTCGGCCAGCGATGGTCGGGCCAGATGCCGGCGCTGCCGATCAGGTCACGGGTCATGGGGGTCTCCTGCCATCCGGGGGTAGCCAAGCATGGGGCAGAGGGAGCGACAAACCGCCTCGAACTTGGGCAGTGCGGGAGCCGCTGCAGCCGTTCCGGGCGGCGGTGGGCACGGCACGGGTCTTGCTCGGGTCGCGCATGCTGGATGCCACGCCAACCGCCCTCGGTCATCGCCTCGACATGGACGGCGTGCGCGTGCGCTACGGCCAGACGCTAGCGGTGCGCGACGTGACGCTGAGCGTCGCACCCGGCGAAATCCTGGCGCTGCTGGGGCCCTCCGGCTGCGGGAAGACCACGCTGCTGCGCACGGTGGCGGGCTTCATCCAGGCAGAGGCTGGCCAGGTGCTGGTGGATGGCCGCGCCATTGACCGCCTGCCGCCGGGCAAGCGCGGTGTGGGCATCGTCTTTCAATCCTATGCGCTGTTTCCGCACATGACCGCGGCGCAGAACGTGGCCTATGGGCTGGAGGCGCGCGGCCTGCCCAAGGCCGAGATCATCCGCAAGGTCGAGGCATCGCTCGCCGCGGTGCGGATGGAGAGCTTCGCCGCCCGCAAACCCACCGCCCTTTCCGGCGGGCAGCAGCAGCGCGTGGCGCTCGCCCGCGCGCTGGCGATCGAGCCTGCCATCCTGCTGCTGGACGAGCCCTTCGCCGCGCTGGACCGCTCGCTCCGGCTCGACCTGCAATTGGAGATCAAGCGCATCCAGCGCCGCTTCGGCGTGACCTGCGTGCTGGTGACGCATGACCAGGATGAGGCGATGAGCATGGCGGACCGCATGGCCGTGATGCGCGCCGGCAATGTCGAGCAGGTGGGCCCGCCGACCGAGCTCTACGACACGCCCGCCACCGCCTTCGTCGCCGGCTTCGTCGGCACCACCAACCGCCTGCATGGCCGCATCGAGGCGCGGGACGGCACGGGCTATGCCGTGCGGCTCGATGCCGGCGCCATGGTCATCGTGGAAAGCCCGCGCGGCTTCGCGATCGGCGAGCGGGTGATGCTCTGCGCCCGGCCCGAACAGCTCACGCTGCGCCCGGCCGAGGATGGCGACCCCGCCGCCTTCCCGGCCAGGCTGCGCCTTTCCCTGCCGCTCGGCCCCGCGCTCATCCACGATCTGGAAGCGGGCTCGGCCGAGGTGAAGATCCAGGAGCCGCGCCAGGGCACGCCGCCGCCGCCCGGCCCCGTCCGCATCGCCATCCTGCCCGGCGCGAAGCCGAGCCTGTTCCCCGAGGGAGATTCCGCATGAGCCTCATTCAACGTCGCAGCCTGCTGGCCGCGGGCCTCGCCCTTCCTGCCCTGGGGGCGCGCGCGCAAGCCACGCAGATGACCGCCGCCGTCTATCCCGGCGGCTGGGATGAGGCGCTGCGCGCCGTCCTCGCCCCGCGCCTGCTGCAGCAGCACAACGTCACCGTGGCGTTCGATCCGCTCTTCGCGGTGGACCAGATCGCCAAGGCGCGCGCCGCGCGCGGCACGCCCCCCTTCGACGTCTTCGTGCTCGATCCCGGCCCGCGCGTCAGCGGCATGGATCTGGGCCTCTTCGAGAGCTTCGACCCCGCCCGCCTGCCCAGCCGCGGCGTGCTGCCGGCGGGCTATGCCGACAATGTGGGTGCCGCCGTCGCGGCCCAGGTGGTGGGCATCGCCTACAACCCGCAGAAGGTGCCCAAGCCCGCCGGCTGGCGGGACCTGTTCCGCCCGGAATACGCGACGAAGCTCGGCCTCACCGGCTTCGGCACCACCTTCGGCACGATCTCGCTGATCGAGATGGCGAAGGCGCTGGGCGGTTCCGAGGCGAATATGGATCCGCTCTTCGCCGAGCTGCGCCGCATCCGGCCCACGGTCGCCGCCGTGGCGCAGCCGGCCGCCATGCCGGGCCTGTTCCAGCAGGGCCAGATCGACGTGATGTACACCAACACCTACACGGTGACGCTGCTGCGCTCGCGCGGCGTCCCCATCGCCTTCGCCGTGCCGGAGAGCGGCGCGGCCGCCTTCGTCACTACCATGCATATCGCGAAGAACAGCCGCAACATCGCCGCCGCCTACCAGTATATCGACGCGATGATCAGCACGCCGGTGCAAAGCGCGCTCTCGCTGGCGCCCTATTTCTTCGTGCCGGTGAACAAGGAGGTGACGCCCGGCGCCGATGTGCCGATGCGCTCGATCAGCGAGATCGGCAATTTCGTGACGCATGACTGGTCGAAGATCAATCCGCTGCGCGCCGGCTGGATCTCGCGCTTCAACCGCGAGATGGCGGGGTGAACGGGCCGGGCGTCTGGCGGCTGGCCCTGCCGCTGGGCCTCGCCCAGTTGATGTTTTTCGCCGCACCCCTGCTGATCCTGCTCGGCACCTCGCTCGCGACCGATGAGAACCTCACCCACGGCAGCCTGCGCGCCTGGCGGGAGGTGCTGGGCGATGCCTTCCACATCCAGTCGGTGCTCAACACGCTGCGACTGGGGGCATTGACTGTGCTGGCCACCATGCTGCTGGCGGTGCCGCTGGCGTTGGTGCACATGGCGGCCGGGCCGCGTCTGAAGCGCGCGATCATGATCGTCGCGGTGCTGCCGCTGTTGACTTCCGTCGTCGTGCGGACCTTCTCCTGGATCGTGATCCTGGGGCGGGAGGGGGTGATCAATTCCACCCTCATCGCGAGCGGGCTCTCGACCGCGCCGGTGGCCCTCCTGCAGACCGAACCCGGACTGATCCTCGCGCTGACGCAGATCGAGATGCCGCTGATGCTGCTGCCGCTGATCGCGGCGACGGCGCGGATCGATCCCGCACTGCTCGATGCCTCCACCTCGCTCGGCGCCTCGCTCTGGCGCACCCTGCGGCGCGTGGTGCTGCCGCTGGCGCTGCCCGGGCTGATCGCGGGCGCCACGCTGGTCTTCGCCAGCGCGGCGACGGCCTTCATCTCGCAATCCGTCATAGGCGGGGGGCGGTTGAACTACCTCCCGGCGCTGGTCTGGCAGCAGGCAATGGTGGTGTTCGACTGGCCGCTCGCCGCCGCGATGGCGCTCACTCTCATGGGCTCGGTGCTGATGGTGGTGGGGGCCTTGAACCTGCTCGGGAGAAATGCGCGGCATGCTTAGGCTTTCGGGACCCGACCGCTTGCTCGCGTTGGTCATCCTGCTGCTGGCGGCGATCGGCGTGCTGATCCTGATCGGCCCGGTGCTGATCGTGCTGATCACCTCCTTCACCACCTCCCAGGCGCTGAAATTCCCGCCGCCGGGACTGACCTTGCGCTGGTACCAGGCGCTGTTCGATCCGGTGCGCTCGGCGCAGATCCACACAGCCGCCGGCAACAGCCTGCTGGTGGCCGCACTCACCGCCATGGTGGCGACGGCGCTGGCCACCGGTGCGGCGCTGGCCCTCGCCCGCAGCCGCGCCGCCTGGGCGCGCTTTGCCGAGGGCGCCTTCATGGCGCCGCTGGTGCTGCCCGGCATCGCCTTCGGGCTCGCCGCGCTGATGTTCTTCTCCTGGCTGCGCACGCCGCCCTCGCTCTGGCTGCTGGTGGCCGGCCACACGATGATCGCGGCCCCCTTCGCGCTGCGGACGGTGGGGGCGAGTGCCGCCGGCCTCGATCCTGCGCTGCTGGAGAGCAGTGCCGCCCTCGGCGCTTCGCCCTGGCGGACCTTCCGGCGCGTGGTGCTGCCGCTGATCCTGCCGGGCGTCGCAGCGGGCGCGTTTCTCGCCTTCGTCTCCTCGCTCGATAATGTTCCGGTCTCGCTGTTTCTCTCCTCGGCGCAGACGGACATGCTGCCCATCCGCCTCTGGGGCATGATGGAGACGGCGCTGGATGTGCGCGTGGCCGCCGCCTCCGGCGTGCTGGTCACGGCGGCGTTTGCGCTGCTGCTGGTGATGGATCGCGCCGTCGGGCTGACGCGGCGGATGAGCGCCTAGTTCCAGCCGGGGTCGGCCCACGCGGCGTCGGGATCGAGCGGCCAGGTGGGACGGGGCAGGCGCTTCCAGGCGAAATTCGTCAGCACCGGGCTGGTCAGGCCGGCGCTATCCACCTCATGGATGCGCTTGTTCGGGAAGAATTCGTCGAAGCCCGCGCGGAAATGGCCGCGGCTTTTCACCACCACCACGCGCGCGGCCGCGATATCAATGCCGTGCATCTCCAGCGTGCGCGGCTCATGGCATTGCCGGCGCAGGCTGATGACGACGATCTTCATGCCGGAATCATCCAGCTCCAGCAGCGCCGTCGGGCCGAGCTGGAAGCTCCGGCCCTTCATGGTGCCACGGCGGCCCACGCCCTCCCCATCGGTCAGTTTCAGGATGCGGGCGCCGGATTCGAAGCGCTTCGAGAATTCGGATTCCACGCGGTTGAAGACGGCGTGGAAATGGGCACCCTCACCCAGCGCATGCGCCTCAGCGGCCAGTTCGGAGTCCACGAACAGGCCCAGCACCACGCCCGGCACCCGCGCTTCATGCAGGGCGCGCAGCGTGTAGCTGGTGCTGCCGCGCCCGCCGCCGCCGGGATTGTCGCCGGCATCGGAGTAGATCACAGGCTCCGCCTCGCCGCGCCCGGCCTTCAGGGCCAGTTCGGTCGCCTCGGGGATGGAAAGCAGCCGCCGTGTGTGCCGCGCACGCTCGGCCCAGCCGCGACGGGCGAGCTGCGCGCAGGCGCGCTTCGCGGCCGCCATGTCCTCGCCGCGCGCGGTGACGGTGACGGTGATGCCGCATTTGGGCAGGTCGCTGAAGGTGAAGCCGCCGGTGACGCTGGCATTCAGGATGGCGGGGTCACCTGCCATGATCGCCTCAGCGTCCCGCACCAGGTCGGCATAGGGGCCTTCCGCCGTCAGCAGCGTGACGGAGGGCGGCGTCAGCGGCAGGCGGAGGAAGGCCTTCGCCGTCTTCTCGCCCGCCAGCAATTCGCGCATCGCATCCGCCGCCTCGGCCGCGCGGGCGGCCATGTCCACATGCGGATTGGTGCGATAGGCGATGAAGCAATCCAGTGCCGCGATCATCCGCTCGCTGACATTGCAATGCAGGTCATGCGTGACCACGATCGGCACGCGCGGCCCGACCAGCCGCCGCACCATGGCGAGCAGCGTGCCATCGCTGTCCTCGTCGCCCGTGGCGCTGCTGGCGCCATGGCTCGCGACATAGACGCCATCCACCGGCAGGGCGGCGGCCAGGCCGCGCTGCATCTCGTCCAGGAAATCGAGGAAGACGCCCTGCTCGATGGGGCCCCCGGGCGGGGCGGCGGCCATCAGGACGGGGCAGGGCGTCCAATCGCCCGTCGCGTCCATCCGCGCATAGAAGCCTGGGATCTCAGCCGGCAAGGGCGGGTTGGGCGCGCGGGCCAGGCGGGTGATCTCCACGCCGCGCGCCAGGCATTGCCGCTCGAAATCCTGTTGCAACGTGGGGGGCGCGAATGCGTTGGCCTCCAGATGGAGGCCAAGGATGGCGATGCGTGGCGACATAGGATTTCCCCCCCCGATGGACGCGGCCCACCGAGTGGATAAGCTGCAGCCCATGACGTCAATTGCTCGAATCCAGGACATGCTCACGAAGCTCGTCGCCTTCGATACGACCAGCGCGCGCAGCAACCTGCCGTTGATCGAATTCGTGCAGACCGAGCTCGAAGCCCACAACATCGAATCCCGCGTCATGGTCGAGAATGGCAAGGCCAATCTGCACGCCATCATCGGCCCCCGGCTGGAGGGCGGGATCGCGCTTTCCGCCCATGTGGATTGCGTGCCGGTGGACGGCCAGGCCTGGCTCGCCGACCCCTTCACGCTGCGCGCGGATGGCGACAAGCTGATCGGCCGCGGCAGCACCGACATGAAGGGCTTCGTGGCCTGCATCCTGGCCATGCTGCCCGAATTCACGCAGGCGCACCTGGCCCGCCCCTTCCACATCTGCCTCACCCATGACGAGGAGACGAGCTTCCGGGGTGCGGCGCGCCTGATGCCCGTGCTTGGCCGCCACGCGCCGCCGCCCGCCTTCTGCGTGGTGGGCGAGCCCACGAACATGGCGCCCGTCATCGCGCACAAGGGCTATGCGAGCTGGGATGTGGTCTTCACCGGCCTTTCCGGCCATTCCTCCCGCGCGGATGAGACGGTGAACGCGCTGATGGCGGCGGCCGAGGCCATCGCCTGGCTGAAGGCCGAAGCGCGGAGATTCGCCCGCGAAGGCCGCCGCGTGGAGGGCTTCGCGCCGCCCTACACCACCATCCATGCCGGCACCTTCCACAGCGGCACGGTGCTGAACATCGTGCCCGACCGCGCCGAATTCACCTTCGAGATCCGCAGCGTGCCGGGCGACGCCGCGCCCGAGATCCTCGCCCGCTTCGTGGCGCATGTGGAAGAGACGATCCTGCCGGAGATGCGCGCCGTCTATCCGGCCGCGACGATGGAGCTGCGCGTGCGCGCCAACGCGCCCCCGCTCGGCCTGCCGGAGAATGACCCGCTGGTGCTGCTGGCGCAGCGCGCCTCGGGCAGCAACCGCGCGGGCCTGGTCAGCTACGGCACCGAGGCCGGCTACTACCAGCAGGCCGGCATCCCCGCGATCGTCTGCGGCCCGGGTGACATTGCCCAGGCGCACCAGCCGGAGGAGTTCATCACCACCTCCCAGCTTCTCGCCTGCTGCGACTTCCTGGGCCGGCTGATCGAGAGGCAATCGAGGCGCGCCGCATGAGGGCGCGACTGCCACCCGCGCTCGCGGAATTGCTGGAGGCCCCGCGCCGCACGGCCCGGCTCCAGGCGCCCGACATCACCCGATGGCGCGCCGGCAACAGCCTGCCCGGCGTCTGGAGCTTCGACAGCGGCGCGCCGGGGCCGCATCTCTGCATCGTGGCACTCACGCATGGCAATGAGATCGCCGGCGCCATCCTGCTCGACCGGCTGCTGCGCGAGGGGCTCAGGCCGCTGCGCGGGCGGCTCACCCTCGTCTTCGCCAATCTCGACGCCTTCTCCCGCTTCGACGCGGATGACCCAACCGCCTCGCGCTTCCTGGAGGAGGATCTGAACCGCGTCTGGGACATTGCGACGCTGGAGGGGCCGCGCCGCTCGGCCGAACTGCGCCGCGCACGCGCGCTGCGCCCGGTGCTGGACGGCGCGGATGTCATCCTCGACCTGCATTCCATGCTCTGGCCGGCGGACCCGCTGCTGCTGGTGGGTGGTCCGCAGGAATCCGTGCGTCTCGCGATGGAGTTGGGCGAGCCCGGGCTGGTCGTCGCCGATCACGGGCACCAGACCGGCCGGCGGATGATCGACTACGGCCATTTCGCCGTCCCCGGCAGCGGCCGGCGCTCAGTGTTGCTGGAGGCCGGCTGGCACTGGGAGGCGGAGACGGTGCAGCGCATGGAGGCCGCGACCCGGCGCCTGCTGGCCTTGCTCGGCCTGGTTCCCGGGCCGGTGCGGGTGCTGCCCCGGCCGCGCCTCGCGCGCGTGACGCAGACCATCGCGGCGCGTACGGCGGATTTCAGCTTCACCCAACCCTGGCGCGGCGGCACGGTGATCCCCCGACGCGGCACCATCATCGCGGTGGATGGCAATGAGGAGATCCGCACGCCGCATGATCACTGCATGCTGGTGATGCCGAGCCTGATCGCTTCACCCGGCCACACCGCGGTGCGGCTGGCGCAGGTGGAGTAGCTCAGCCAGGCTCGCCCTGGATGGGCGTGGCCCCCATCGCCGCCAGCATGGCGGTGATCTCGGCCGTCGCCTGCTCCACCTCGGCCAGCGACACGCCCTTGGAGACGAGCGCCACACCGCCGCCCGGGAAGCCCGTGCTGCCGGGCGTGGGCCGGTAGAAGGGGTAGCTGCCGATATCGAGATCGGGGTGGCGCTTCTGGATCGCCTCCAGCCCCTCGGCGATATTGCCCTCGAAGACGCCCAGCGCATGCACCGCGCGCGAGACGACGGGCACGCCGCCTGTCAGCGAAGGGGCCAGCGCCTCGAACATGGATTGCATGATGCGCGGCACGCCGGCCATCACATGGACATTCCCCATGGTGAAGCCGGGGGCCGAGGTCATGGCGCAACGGATGGGCACGGCACCCAGCGGCAGTGTCGCCATGCGCATCCGGGCCGCGTTCATTTCCACCGGCGGGTCGCGGCGGGCATAGTCTTCCGCCATCAGCGCGCGGGTTTCCTCATGCACCACCCAGGGCACGCCGAAGGCCATGGCCACGCATTCGCTGGTGATGTCGTCATGCGTGGGGCCGATGCCGCCGGTGGTGAAGACGTGGTCGTGCTTGGCGCGGACCTCGTTCACCGTCGCAACGATCGTCTCCGGCACGTCGGGGATGACGCGCACCTCGCGCAGCGGGATGCCGAGCTCGCCGAGCCGGGTCGCCAGGAATTGCAGGTTGGCGTCGCGCGTGCGGCCCGAGAGCACCTCGTTGCCGATGATCAGCAGGCAGGCGATCGGATTGGCCATCAGGGCACCTCGTCTATCACAGGAAATCGCGCAGCAGCGCCACCAGCGGCACATCCGCGGGCGGCATGGGATAGTCGCGCAGCTTGTCGGGCCGGACCCAGGCGAGCGTCTGCCCCTCCCGCGCCACCGCCCGCCCCTGCCATTTCCGGCAGATATAGAGCGGCATGAGCAAATGGAACTTCGCGTAGGAATGGCTCGCGAAGAAGAGCGGCGAGAGGCAGGCCTCCTGCGTCTCGATGCCGAGTTCCTCGCGCAGCTCGCGGATCAGGGCGGCCTCGGGCGTCTCGCCGGCATCGAGCTTGCCGCCCGGGAATTCCCAGAGGCCGGCCATGGATTTTCCTTCGGGCCGCTGCGCCAGCAGGATGCGTCCCTCCGTGTCCAGCAGCGCGCAGGCGACGACCAGCAGGATGGGCTTGGGCGGCGCGGGTGGCGCGGCCGCGCGGCGGAACAGCATCACCGGCATGGCCCGGTTGCGGGAGAGGAAGGTCTGCATCGCCGTGCCCTCCGGCACGAAGCCCAGATGCTTCAGCACCGCCTGGGAGGCGAGGTTGTCGGAGAGCGCGCTGGCCTCCACCTCGGTGATGCCCAGATGCGTCTCGGCCCAGGCCAGCAGCCCCTCGCCCGCCTCGCGCGCCAGGCCCTGGCCCCAGAATTTCCGGCCGATCCAGTAGCCGATCTCGGGCAGGGCGCTGCGCTTCAGCGTGAGGCCGATGCAGCCGACCAGCGCGCCGCCCTGGGTGATGGCCAGATGGAAGGCATCGCCGGACTCGATCTGCGCGGCGGCCGAGCCGATCCATTCGCGCGCCAGCTCCTCCCGGTAGGGGAAGGGCACGCGGGCGAGGTTTCCGGCGACGGAATAGTCATTCACCAGCCGGGTGACGGCGGGCGCATCCGCCGGCACCAGGCGGCGCAGCACGAGCCGCGCCGTGGTGATGGGAAGCTCAGCTGCGGTAGCTGCCATTGATGTCGATATACCCATGCGTGAGGTCGCAGGTCCAAACCCGCGCCTTGCCGCGGCCCAAGCCGATATCCACCGTGATCTCGACCTCGCGGCCCTTCATATGGGCGACGACGGGCGCCTCGTCGTAATCCGGGATCACGCCGCCCTCGCGCGCCATCCAGACCCCCCCCACCGCGACGCTCAGCTTGTCGCGATCCGCCGGCTCGCCGGCCTTGCCGACGGCCATGACGATGCGGCCCCAATTGGCGTCCTCGCCCGCGACCGCGGTCTTCACCAGGGGTGAATTGGCGATGGCCATGGCGATGCGGTGCGCGGATTTGGCGGAGACGGCGCCGGTCACGTCAATCGTGATCAGCTTCTGCGCGCCCTCGCCATCGCGTGCGACCATCAGCGCCAGCTCGTGCAGCACTTCGTCCAGCGCGCGGGCGAAATCCTTCAGCATCGCCCCGCCCTCGGCCGGCACGCGCGGATGCCTGGCCTGGCCGGTGGCGAAGAGGAGCACGGTGTCGGAGGTGCTGGTGTCGCTGTCCACCGTCACGCAGTTGAAGCTCTTCGCATTGCCCTTGGAGAGCAGCTTCTGCAGCGCCTCGGCCGGGATCTTCGCGTCGGTCGCGATGAAGGAGAGCATGGTCGCCATGTCAGGCGCGATCATGCCACTGCCCTTGGCGATGCCGCAGATGGTCACGCTCGTGTCGCCGATCATGGCCGTGCGGGTGGCACCCTTGGGGAAGGTGTCGGTGGTCATGATGGCCCGCGCCGCACCCTCCCAGGAATCAGCCTGGAGCTTCGCCACCGCACCCGGCAGGGCGGCCAGCAGCACGTCGGTCGGCAACCGCTCGCCGATCACGCCGGTCGAGGCGATGAAGACCTCGCGCGGCTTGCAGCCGATCAGCGCCGCCGTTTCCTTGGCCGTGCGCTCGCAGGTCTCGCGCCCGGCCTTGCCGGTGAAGACATTGCTGTTGCCCGCATTCACCACGAGCGCACGCGCCTTGCCGCCCTTGAGCGCGGCACGGCACCAATCCACCGGCGCGCCCGGGCATTTGTTCATGGTGAAGACGCCCGCCACCGTCGTGCCGGGGGCGAAGCGGAAGACGGTCATGTCCTCGCGCGACTTGTAGCGGATGCCGGCGGCGGTGCTGGCGCATTCGGCGCCGGCGATGGCCGGCATCTCCGGCAGCGGCAAGGCGAGGGGCGAGACGGGGCCCGTCATGGTCTATCTCCGGGTGGCAGGAGCAGGGGCGGCGGGCCGGGCGGGTGCGGGCGGCTCGGCCTGGATGGCGGGGGCGGGGGGGGCCGGCGGCTCCACCCGCTCGATGCGGCTGGCGGCACGGATGCGTTGCACGGCGGCCAGCACCTCCTCCTCGACCACCGCCTGGCGCAGCGTGTCGCGGCTATCCTCGAAGCTGGGGCCGGCGGAGGTGCGGCGCTCCTCCACCTTGATCACGTGCCAGCCGAACTGGGTGCGGACCGGGGCGGCGCTGACCTGGCCGGGCTGCAGGGCGAAGGCGGCGGCGGCGAATTCGGGCACCATGTCGCCCTGGCGGAAGAAGCCGAGATCCCCGCCATTGCGGGCCGCGGGGTCGGTCGAGCGGCGGCGGGCCACCTCCTCGAAATTCGCGCCGCGCTGGATTTCCACCAGGATGGCGCGGGCATCGGCCTCGTTCGCCACCAGGATGTGGCGGGCGCGGACCTCGGCCTCGGCCGTGCGGCCGGCGGCGTCGCGGTCATAGCGGGCGCGCAGCAGGTCATCCGTCACGCGGGGCAGGACCTCGCGGCGGAGCAGGGCGTCGCGCAGCTCGTTCTCCTCGGCGAGGCGGACGCGGCGGCGGATCTCGGGGTCCTGGTCGAGGCCGGCGGTGCGGGCGGCGGCGACCATGGCGCGGTCGGTGATGGCGCGATCCAGCAGCTGCTCGAAGACCTGGGGCGGCAGCATGGTGCGCAACAGGGCGGGCGGGACGTTGCGCAACTCGGCCGGCATGGCCTCGGCGGCGGTGGCCATCACCTCGTCCAGGCGGAGGTCCTGGCCGTTCACCCGGGCGAGGACGGGGTTGCTGTCCTCGGTCGCGGCCGGCGCCGGGGCCGGGGCGGCTGGTGCGGGCGTGGGGGCCGGCGCCTGGGCGAGGGCGGGGCCGGCGGCCAGCAGCAGGGCAAGGGGAAGGGAAAAGCGGGACATCAGCGGGAATCCATCACGAATGGCGCGACAATGGCCGATGCCCGCCCCCCTCACAACCCGGGCAAAGCCGCGCGCCCCGGCGCGCCCTCCTGCCCTGGCACGTTGACCCGGGGGCATGCCGCCCTTACCTGTCATAGGCCCAAAGCCGCCCCTTCCGCCGGCGGCGCCCGGAGAGAATCCACACCCCATGTTCGCTCGTCTTGCCCGTGCCATCTTCGGTTCCGCGAATGACCGTTCGCTGAAGCGTTTCCAGGCGCGTCTCCCCGCGATCGCCGCCTTCGAGGCGCCGCTCGCCGCGCTGTCGGACGAGGCGCTGCGCGGCAAGACCGCGGAGTTCCGCGAGCGGCTGGCGCAGGGCGCCGAGCTGGACGACCTGCTGGAGGAAGCCTTCGCCGTGGTGCGGGAGGCCGCGAAGCGCGTCATCGGCCTGCGTCATTTCGATGTGCAGATGATCGGCGGCATGGTCCTGCATGACGGCAAGATCGCCGAGATGAAGACCGGCGAGGGCAAGACGCTCGTCGCCACCCTGCCCTGCTACCTGAACGCGCTGCCCGGCAAGGGCGTGCATGTGGTGACGGTGAACGACTACCTGGCCCGCCGCGACAGCGAATGGATGGGCCAGGTCTATGGCTTCCTCGGCCTCACCACCGGCGTGATCGTCCAGGGCCTGAGCGATGATGAGCGGCGCGAGGCCTATGCCTGCGACATCACCTACGGCACGAACAACGAATACGGCTTCGACTACCTGCGCGACAACATGAAGTACCGCCTGGAGGAGATGGTCCAGCGGCCCTTCCAATATGCCATCGTGGACGAGGTGGACAGCATCCTGGTGGATGAGGCGCGCACGCCGCTCATCATTTCCGGCCCCACGGACGACACCTCCGACCTCTATCGCCGCGTGGATTCGGTGATGGTGGAGTTCGTGAAGGACACCGAACGCTTCGAGAAGGATGAGAAGCAGCGCACCGTCTCGATGACCGAGAAGGGCGGCGAGGATATCGAGCGCCTGCTGACCGAGGCGGGCGTGCTGACCGAGGGCAACCTCTATGACAGCCATAATGTCTCGGTCGTGCACCATGTGAACCAGTCGCTGCGCGCACATGTGCTGTTCAAGCGCGACGTCGAATACGTGGTGCGCAACGACAAGATCGTGATCATTGACGAGTTCACCGGCCGCATGATGGAAGGCCGCCGCTACAGCGATGGCTTGCACCAGGCGCTCGAGGCGAAGGAGGACGTGACCGTCCAGCCGGAGAACCAGACGCTCGCCAGCATCACCTTCCAGAACTACTTTCGTTTGTATCCCAAGCTCTCGGGCATGACGGGCACGGCGGCCACCGAGGCCGATGAATTCGCCGAGATCTACAAGCTCGAAGTCGTCGAGATCCCGACCAACGTGCCCGTTGCCCGCAAGGACGAGGATGACGAGGTCTATCGCACCGCGATGGAGAAGTATGAGGCCGTCATCAAGCTGATCGGCGAGTGCCGGGAGCGCAACCAGCCCTGCCTCGTCGGCACCACCAGCATCGAGAAGAGCGAGCTTATTTCTACGCTGCTCAAGCAGGCGGGCATTCCGCACAACGTCCTGAATGCGCGGTACCACGAGCAGGAGGCGGGCATCGTCGCCCAGGCCGGCCGGCCGGGTGCCGTCACCATCGCCACCAACATGGCTGGCCGCGGCACCGACATCAAGCTGGGCGGCAATGCGGATATGCTCGCGAAAGCCGAGGTGCCCGAGGGCCACGGGCCGGAATATGACGCGGTCTATGCCCGGCATCTGGCTGAGGTGGCGGAGGCCCAGCCCATCGTGAAGGCGGCGGGCGGCCTCTTCGTGATCGGCACCGAACGCCATGAATCGCGGCGCATCGACAACCAGCTGCGCGGCCGCTCCGGCCGCCAGGGCGATCCGGGTGGCAGCCGCTTCTTCCTCTCGCTGGAAGACGACCTGATGCGCATCTTCGGCAGTGACCGCATGGGCGGCATGCTGACGAAGCTCGGCCTCAAGGAAGGCGAGGCCATCATCCACCCCTGGATCAACAAGGCGCTGGAGAAGGCGCAGAAGAAGGTCGAGGCGCGGAACTTCGACACGCGCAAGAACCTGCTGAAATACGACGACGTAATGAATGACCAGCGGCGCGAGGTCTATGCCCAGCGCCGCGCCTACATGGATTCGACCGACCTCAGCGAGACCATCGCCGAAATGCGGCACGAGACCATCGGCGCCATGGTGGACAAGGCGATCCCCGAGAACGCCTACCCTGAGCAATGGGACCTGGAGGGCCTGGAGAAGCGCGTGCGCGACGTGCTGGGGCTTGACCTGCCCATCGCCGCCTATGCCAAGGAAGAGGGCATTGACGAGGTCCAGGTGCGCGAGCGCATCGAGGCCGCGGCCGACCAGGTGGCCGCCGCCAAGGCCGCCAATCTCGGCCCCGACTTCATGCGCATGGTCGAGAAGTCCTTGCTGCTGCAGCTCTTCGACCAGGTGTGGAAGGAGCACCTGCTCAGCCTCGATCACCTGCGCCAGGGCATCGGCCTGCGCGCCTATGGCCAGCGTGACCCGCTGAACGAATACAAGCGCGAGGCCTTCGCGCTGTTCAACAACATGCTGGAAGACCTGCGCGAGCGCGTCACGTCACTGCTGCTGCGCCTGGAACTGACGGCCGACGCGCCGATCCCCGAGCCGCAGCCCATCCGCGTGACCGACATGCGCCACGCCGCCCCCGATGCCGAGCCCTATGAGATGGCGCCGCCGCCCGCCCCGGATTACGGCGCCGCCGCGGCGCAACGGCTGGAGACGCGCGTGATCTCCGAGGTGGACCCGAACGACATGTCCACCTGGGACAAGACGCCGCGCAACGCGCCGTGCCCCTGCGGGTCCGGCAAGAAATACAAGCACTGCCACGGCAAGGCCTGATCCGGACGGCGCGGAGCACCGCCGCGGCAATTGGCCCTTGAGCCATGCCGCGGGAAGGCCCGATGATCGCGCAAGGCCGATTCGGCCTGGCTTGGAACAAGCGGGTTTGCCAGGGATCAGGATAGGGAGTTTCATCCGTGGTCGTGATCCCGACATTGCTCCCGCCACCCATGGACGCGCCTTTCGCCGAGCGTGCCCTCCGGCGTGCAGCGCCCCCTTCATCCGCGGCCCCCTGTGACTGATGGCATTGGCTGTCCTGTTGGCCGCTGCGAGGCCTTGGCGGTGATCAAAGCGGCAGGATCGTTTGCCGCGCGCACCAGCAAGGGCGCCTTGGCGGCATGAACACCCTCGCCTTGTTCCTGGGCGGGCTCGGTCTCTTCCTGACCGGGGTCGCGGCCCTGACCCAGGCGACGCGCCTGCTGGTCGGCCCCCGGCTTCGCCGGCTGATCTCGGAGGGCGTGCGCACGCCCCTGGGCGGGGCGGTGGCCGGCCTGGTCGCCGGCGGCGTGACGCAATCCAACCTCGCGGTCACCGCCGCGGCCGGCGGCCTCGTCTCCGGCGGCACGATGACGCTGCGGCAATCCCTGCCGCTGCTCTCCTGGGTGAATATCGGGACCACCGGCGTGGCGTTGCTCGCCACCGTGGACCTCTACACCGGCTCGCTCATCCTGATCGGCATCGGCGGCGCCCTGCCCTTCTTCCGCATTGACTGGCGGGGGCGGCTCGCCACCACCTATGCGCTGTTCCTCGCGATGGGCATGCAGTTGCTGGGCGCGTCCATGCTGAAGGCGTCCATGGCCCAGGTGGCCAGCACGCCCGGGCTGGCCGAGATGCTGCTATCCTCGGGGGCGCTGGTGCTGCTCTGGCTGGTGGGATTTGCGGCGGCCTTCGTCGCCGCCAGCGCGGCGGCCTCGGGCGTGCTGGCCATCGCCATGGCCACCAGCGGCACGCTCGACCTCGGGCATGCCGCGCTCGTGATCTATGGCGGCTGTGCGGGCTCGGGCCTGGCCCAGATCGTCGCGGGCTCGGGGACGGATGTGCATGGCCGGCGGACCGCGCTCTACCAGGGCTTCTGGAAGATCGGCGGCTCGATGCTGCTGGTCGCGCTCTGGATCGTGGAGGAAGCGGGCCTGCCGGGGCTCATCACGCTGTGCCGCACGCTGTTCGACGGCGTGCCCGGGCAGATCGGCGCGCTGCTGATCCTCTATCAGACGATCATCGCGCTCGCCGCCTGGCCGCTGGATGCGCGGGCGGAGCAATGGCTGCTGCGCGCGGTGCCCGAACCGGCCGAGACCGAGCTGGGGCGCCCGCGCCACCTGGCCGATGCGGCGCTGCCGGACCCGCCCAGCGCGCTGGCCCTCGCCAAGCTGGAGGAGGCCCGCCTGATCGAGCGGCTGCCGCTGTTCCTGGATGCCGTGCGGGAGCATGCCGACGCCCCACCGCCCAAGGGCCTGGACGCCGCCTCGATCGCGCTGGAGGCTGCCATTCATGACTACCTGCGGCGGCTGCAGGCCATGGCGCCGGAGAGCATCGAGCCCGCGGCCCGCCTGCGCGGGCGCCTGGCCACCTTGACCGCCCTGCGCGAGGCCGCGATCCAGCTGGCCGATTGCTCGAAGGGCGCCACCGGCCCGGTGGCGGCGCCGCTGGCCACGCTGGTGGAAGCGCTGCACCTGCTGCTGAGCGAGGCGCAGGACCTGATGCCCGAATTGCTGCACGACCGGACGGCGGCGATGGACGGCCTGCGCGCCCGCTGGGCGATGGCCGGCCTGGATGGCGCCTCTTACCAGCGGCTGTTCAGCGCGACCGATGCCTATGCACGCGCGGTCTGGCTGCTCGGCCGGCTGCGGTAGGCGGCGGGACCCTCAGCGCGGCCCGCGTCGGCGGTTCATCGCCACCTCATCCTCGCTCAGCTGGAAGCCGACGAGGATGCGGTAATCCTGCACCCGACGCCCGCCGCTGACCGGGAAGGCGATATCCACCGACTGGGAGGTGACATTGGCGCGGGTCGTGTTCACGCCGAACTGGCCGTTCATGATGAAGCTCTGCCGGCTGACCACCTGGTTGGTCTGGGAATCCAGCAGCGCGATGAACCAGGGCAGCTGGAAGGCGCGCGAGGGTGCGGCCGGGCCACGATCCACCTGGAAGCGGACGGCGATGCTCGAATCGAGCGACTGGTCGCGCCGGCCACGGCGGCAGCTGCCCTCGATGCCGGTGACGCGCGCATCCAGGACCATGGTGGAGAGGTCAGGCGGGCTGTCGGGCCGGTAGCGCGTCAGGTCGGCCACATCGGCCGGCAGGGTCAGGCTGGGGCAGGGAACCAGCAGGTCATCCAGGCGCGGCGCGCCGCAGCCGGCCACGGCCACCGCAGCCGCGATAGACAGACCCAGACCCAGACGCTTCATCATTCGTCCCCGCTTACGTCCAATATGGCGCTCCGTCTGGCACCGATCCGCGCAAAGCGATAGTGTGGAGCGGTCGCAACCCGCCCCCGGAACCCCATCGCATGGCCGCCAAGCCCTCGCTACACGTCATCCTCGCCGGCCCGCGCGGATTTTGCGCCGGTGTGGACCGGGCGATCAAGATCGTGGAGGAGGCGCTGAAGCGCCACGGCGCGCCGGTCTATGTCCGCCACGAGATCGTCCATAACCGCTTCGTGGTCGAGGCGCTGGAGCGCCAGGGCGCCGTCTTCGTCGAGGAGCTGGACGAGATCCCCGATGACGGCCAGCCCGTCGTCTTCTCGGCCCATGGCGTGCCGAAATCCATCCCGGCCGAAGCGCAGCGGCGGGACATGTTCTTCCTCGACGCCACCTGCCCCCTGGTCAGCAAGGTGCACCGCGAGGCCGAGCACCACTTCTCCCGCAAGCGGCACATCTTCCTGATCGGCCATGCCGGCCACCCCGAGGTGATCGGCACCATGGGCCAGCTGCCGGAAGGTGCGGTCACCCTGGTCGAGGACGAGGCGCAGGCCCACACGGTGACCCCGCCCGAGGGCGCGTCGCTCGCCTTCATCACGCAGACCACGCTTTCGGTGGATGACACGGCCGAGATCGTGCGCGTGCTGCAATCGCGCTTCCCGGAGATCTCGGCGCCGGCGAAGGAGGACATCTGCTACGCCACCACGAACCGCCAGGCGGCCGTGAAGGAGATCGCCCCGCAGGTGGACATGATGATCGTGGTGGGCGCGCCCAATTCCTCCAACTCCGTGCGCCTCGTGGAAGTCGCGGGCCGGGCGGGCTGCGCGAAATCGGTGATGGTGCAGCGCGGGCGGGAGCTGGATCTCGCGACGGTCGAGGGTGTGGCGCGCATCGGCATCACGGCGGGCGCGAGCGCGCCCGAGGTGCTGGTCGAGGAAGTGATCGAGCGCCTGCGCGAGGGCTATGACCTGACCATCCAGGAAATCGTGGTGGCGGAGGAGAAGATCATCTTCAAGCTCCCGGCAGCCCTCGCCACGGCCTGATTTGTGGCGGTCTATACGGAAGTGTCCGACGAGGCGCTGCGCGCCTTCCTCGGCGAATACGACATCGGCGAATTGCTGGCCTTCCGCGGCATCGCCGAGGGGGTGGAGAACTCCAACTACGCGCTGAAGACCGGCGCGGGGGACTTCGTGCTCACGCTCTACGAAAAGCGCGTGGAGCCGCGGGAATTGCCCTGGTTCCTCGGCCTGATGCGGCATCTGGTGGCGCACGGCCTTTCCGCGCCCGCGCCGGTCGCGGGGCGGGACGGCCAGGCGCTGCGGGAACTCGCCGGCCGGCCGGCGGCGATCTGCACCTTCCTGCCCGGCGTCTGGCCGCGCCGCATCCGGCCTGAGCATTGTGGGCCGCTGGGTGGCGCACTGGCCGGGCTGCATCTGGCCGGGCAGGGATTCACCGAGGTGCGGCCCAACGGCCTCGGCCCCGCCGCCTGGGCGCCGCTGCTGGAGCGCTGCCGCGCGGATGGCGAGGCGGTGCAGGCCGGGCTGATCGCGGAGCTCGACACGGCACTCGCCGGCATCCTGGCGGCGTGGCCCGCGGCGGGCGCCTTGCCGGTCGGCCAGATCCATGCGGACCTCTTCCCCGACAACGTCTTCTTCCTGGAGGAGGGCGGCAGCCCGCGCGTCTCCGGGCTGATAGACTTCTACTTCGCCTGCACGGACCTGCTCGCCTATGACGTCGCGGTCTGCCTGAATGCCTGGTGCTTCGAGGCGGATCGCAGCTTCAACGTCACCAAGGCGCGCGCCATCCTGCGCGCCTATGCGGCGGTGCGGCCACTGAGCGAGGCCGAGCTGGCCGCCCTGCCCGTGCTGTGCCGCGGCGCCGCGATCCGCTTCCTGCTGACCCGCCTGTTCGATTGGGTCAACACGCCGCCCGGTGCCATGGTCACCCGCAAGGACCCGCTGGAATACCTGCACAAGCTGCGCTTCTTCGGGCACGCACGCGGGCCGGACGCGCTCGGTGGTTGAAGCGCCCCGCAAGGTCGAGATCTGGACGGATGGCGGCTGCAAGCCCAATCCGGGCCCCGGCGGCTGGGCCGCCATCCTGCGCTTCGGCGAGGTGACGCGCGAACTCACCGGCGCCGAGCGCGAGACGACAAACAACCGCATGGAACTCACCGCCGCCTGTGCCGCGCTGGAGGCGCTGACCCGCCCCTGCCAGGTGGTGCTGCACACCGACAGCGAATACGTCCGCAACGGGATGGAGCGCTGGATCAAGGGCTGGGTCCGCAACAACTGGCGCAACGCGGCCCGCGACCCCGTGAAGAATTTCGACCTCTGGCAGCGGCTGCTGGCGGCAGCGAAGCAGCATGAGGTGGAGTGGCTCTGGGTGCGCGGGCATTCCGGCAATCCCATGAATGAGCGGGCCGATGAATTGGCGACGCAGGCCCGTGAGGGGCTGGGCGGGGGCGGTACGATCGGCCCAAACTGAGCCTTCCTGACCGGAGGTTCCGATGCGCCGCCTGCTGCTCGCCGCCCTGCTGCTCCTGCCGCTTCACGCGCATGCGCAGAACTTCCCCGAACGCCCGCTGACGCTGGTGGTGCCCTTCGCACCGGGTGGCACCATTGACGTGCTGGCCCGCGTGCTGGCGCCGGAGCTTTCCGCCGCGCTTGGCCAGACCGTCGCGATTGATACGCGGCCAGGGGCAGGCGGCAATGTGGGGGCCGCCTATGTCGCGCAGCAATCGCGGCCCGATGGGCACACCATCCTCTTCACCGGGGCGGGCCTCGCCAGCAGCGTCTCGCTCAGCCAGCTCGGCTTCGATCCGGTGCGGGACCTGACGCCGGTCCTGGGCGTGGGTGCCATCCCCTCGCTGCTCGTGGTCTCGCCGCAATCGCCGCATCGCGACGTGGCGGGGCTGCTGGCGGCGGCGCGGGCGGCGCCGGGGCGGGTCAGCTTCGGCTCCTCCGGCCCCGGCACGGGCAGCCATCTGGCCGGCGTGTTGCTGGGTGCTGCGGCCGGTGTGGAACTTCTGCACGTGCCCTATCGCGGCTCGGGCGCGGTCTATCCCGACCTGATCGCGCAGCGCATCGACATGCTGCTGGATGTCATGGCCTCCTCGATCGGGCAGGTGCAGCAGGGCGCGGTGCGGGCGCTGGGCATCACCTCGCGTACGCGCTCCGACGTGCTGCCCGATGTGCCCGCGATCGCCGAGACGGTGCCGGGCTATGCCTTCGAGACCTGGGTCGGTTTGTTCATCAGGGCCGGCGCGCCGGAGGCCACGCAACGCCGGCTGGAGGCGGCGGCACTCACCGCGCTGCAGGCAGCCCCGGTGCGCGAACGGTTGCGGCTTTCCGCCGCCCAGCCCATCCCGGCCGAGAGCGCCGCCTTCACCACCTATTTCCGCGCCGATGTGGAGCGCTGGGCGGAGATGGTCCGTCAGGGCCGCCTGCAACGCTCGGAGTGACGCATATGGAACCGGCCGACATCATCCTCAGCAGCGGCAAGATCATCACCGCCGATGCGCGCTTCTCCATCGCGGAATCGGTGGCGATCCGCGCCGGCCGCTTCCTCGCGGTGGGCGAGGACGCGATGGTCCAGCGTCACGCCGCCCCGCACACGCGGCACATCGCGCTGGAAGGGCGCGCCGTGCTGCCAGGCCTGATTGACGGCCACGCGCATATGGATCGCGAGGGGCTGAAGGATGTGTTTCCGAGCCTGGCCGGCTGCCGCTCCATCGCCGCCATCCAGGCGCGCATCGCGCAGCTGGCGAAGGACAAGGCGCCCGGCGAATGGATCGTCACCATGCCGGTGGGCGAGCCGCCCTTCTATTGGGACCTGCCGGCATCCCTCGCCGAGGGCCGCTGGCCGACGCGGGCGGAGCTGGATGACGCGGCCCCGCGCAACCCCGTCTATATCCGGCCCATCTGGGGCTTCTGGCGGCATTCGCTGCCGCTGGTCTCGCTCGCCAATTCCATGGCGCTCAAGCTCGCCGGCATCACGCGCGAGACGGCGCCGCCGCACCCTTCCGTCACCATCGAGAAGGATGCGGCAGGCGAGCCCAATGGCGTGATCACCGAGCGCGGCTATGTGCCGCTGATGGAGCTCGCCGCCTTTCACATGGCGCCGGGATTCACCCATGCGCATCGCGTGGCCGGGTTGCCGAAGGCGGCGGCGATGTATCACGCCTTCGGCACGACCAGCATCTATGAGGAACACGGCGTTGCGGCCGAGCTTCTGGCCGCCTATCGCGAGGTGCATGCGGCGGGGCGCCTCACCATGCGTTCGCACCTGGCGCTCAGCCCGGATTGGCGCGGGATGGAGGGCGTCTCCATGGAGCGGCTGATCGGCGGCTGGGCGCATCAGCTCGCCGGCGCGGGGCTGGGCGATGACATGCTGCGCCTTTCGGGCATCATCACCGAGATCGGCCGCACACCGGACAATGCGCTGCGCGCGCAGGCCGCGCCCTATACGGGCTGGGCGGGCTTCAACTACGACATGGGGCTGGACCGCGAACGCGCGAAGGAAATGCTGATCGCCTGCGCGCGCCACGGCATCCGCGCCATCGGCATCTGGCCCAACATGCTGGACCTCTTCGCCGAGGTGAACGAGGTGGTGCCCATCCGCGACCTGCGCTGGGTGCTGGGCCATATCGCGGTGCTGAGCCAGGAACAGGTGCATCGCATCCGCGACCTTGGCCTGGTGCTGACCACCCACACCAACCGCTACATCTACAAGGAAGGCCACCTGCTGGTGGAGCGGAACAAGCTGCCCGACGAGGACAGCATCTCGCCGCTGCGCTGGCTGGAGGAGGCGGGGGTGACCTATGCGCTGGCGACGGACAACGTCCCCGTCTCGATGTTCTATCCGATGTGGCAGGCGGTCTCGCGGCAGAACATGCACACGCAGCGCGCGGTGGGGATGAGCCAGGCGATCAGCCGCGAAAGCGCCATCCGGGCTTCGACCAATGCCGGCGCCTATCTGACGATGAGCGAGCGCGACAAGGGTGCGATCGAACCCGGCAAGCTCGCCGACCTCGCGGTGCTGACGGGCGATCCGCTGACGGTGGGGCTTTCAGCGCTGAAGGACATCGCGGCGGAGATGACGGTGGTGGGCGGCGAGATCGTCCACCAGACTCCGGGCACCGCTCAGAAGTCGTAGAGCCGCGCCGCATTCCCCACCAGGATGGCACGGCGCAGCGCTTCCTCCGGCGCCCACTCCGCCAGCAGGTCGAGCAGCGCGGCCTCGTCGGGCTTGGGCTCGGGCGCATTGGGATGCGGCCAGTTGGAGCCCCAGACCACGCGCTCCGGCGCGGCCCAGATGATGGCGCGCGCGATGGCGGAGACATCCGCGTAGCCGGGCGGGCCCGAGCGCGAAACACCATAGGGCGAAGAGGCCTTCACCCAGACGCGCCCACTTTCCAGCAGCCGCAGCAGCGCCATCACCGGGGGGGCGGAAGGCGGGACGGGATCATGGAAGCGGCCCAGGTGATCAATCACCACGTCGCAGGGCAGGTCGGCGATGAGCGGCGCACGCAGCTCCATCGCGCCGCCGTCGAATTGCAGCTGCACATGCCAACCCAACGGTGCCACATGCGCGGCGAGTGCATGCAGCCCCTCCCAAGGCACCGCGCCACCCTTGAGCATGAAGGCCCGCGCACCACGCGCACCCGCCGCATGCAGCCGCTGCAATTCGGCCATCGGCGTCTCCACCGTCACCGCCACCACGGCGCGGGCCGCATCGAGGCCCAGTGCCGCCACCGCGTCCATGGTGCAGGCATTGTCCAGCCCATAGGCGGTGGGCTGCACCACCACCGTGCGCCCAAGCCCGAGCCGCGCCTGCACGGCGCGATAGGCCGCGAGATCGCAGCCGAAGGGCACGGGCGAGGGGTTGGTCGGCGCCACCGGGTAGCGCGCGGCCGGGCCGTAGATGTGCATGTGGCAGTCAGTCGCGTGTCGCATCATTCAGGCAGCATGGCGCGGCGGCGGGCGCGCGGCTATCCTCGCGCAAAATCAAGGGAGGTCATCATGTTCCGACGCAGGGCGTTCCTCGCGGCACCCGCTGTTCTGGCCAGCGCGCAGGCCATGGCCTGGGAGCCGGCACGCCCCATCCAACTCATCGTCGGCTTCGCGCCGGGCGGCGGCGCGGACCTCGCCGGGCGCGCCGCGGCCGAGGCGGCGCAGCGCCTGTTTCCCACGCCGATCATCGTGGTGAACCGGCCGGGTGCCGGCGGTGCCATCGCGGCGCAGCAGGTGGCCGGCATGGCGCCGGACGGGCTGAACCTGCTGGTCGGCGGCGGCAGCGAGAGCATTTCGCTCCCCGCCTTCCGGGACCTGCCCTATGACCCCCGGACCTCCTTCCGCGCTATCATCCGCCTCACGCGCCAGCCCTTGCTGATCGTGGCGAAGCGCGGCAGCCGCTATGCCGATTTGCCGGCCGCGGTGACGGCGGCACGGGCGGCGCCGGGCACCATCCCGCATGCTTCCTCGGGCCAGGGATCCATCTATCACGCGGTCTTCGTGCTGTTGCAGCAGGCGGCGGGCGTCGAGTTCCTGCATGTGCCCTTCACCGGCGGCGCGCCCTCGCTCCAGGCGCTGATGGCCGGCACGGTCGAGCTTGCGGTATTGGCGCCGGAAGAAATGGCGGGCCTGGCCCAGGCGGGCGAGGTGCGCCCGCTCGCCGTCGCCTCGGCCGAGCGGCTGGCCGCCTTCCGCGACGTGCCCACCCTGCGCGAGATGGGCTGGGACGTGGTCATCGAGAACATGAAGGGCCTCAACGCCCCCGCCGGCCTGCCCGACGACATCGCGGCCACCCTGCATGACCGCTTCCGCCGCGCCCGCGAAAACCCGGCCTGGCAGAATTTCCTGGAGCGCACCGGCGCGATGGATGGCTACCTGGACGGCCCCGGCTACCAGGCGGCGATGGATTCGGTGCTGGATGCGCTGCGCCGCGCGGTGCGACGCTGAGGCGGGACTCTCGGGCGCTGGGGTGCTAAAATGGGAGCATGATCCTCGCCCGACGCTCCCTGCTCCTCGGCGCTGCCGCCGCGCTCGCCGCCCCACGCCTGGCCCGCGCGCAGGAAGCTCCACCGCCCATCCTGATGGTGCATGGCAATGGCGACCACGCGGCCCTCTGGCTCACCACCCTCTGGCGCTTCGAGGTGAATGGCTGGCCGCGCGATCGGCTGATGGCGGTGAACATGCCGGAGCCGCTGGCCCGCGCGAATGACGCTGTGGCCCAGCCGAACCGCAGCTCCAGCGCCGAGCAGACGCAGCGCCTCGCCGCCTTCGTGGCCGAGCTGCGCGCGCGCACCGGCGCGCCGCGCGTGGCGCTCATCGGCAATTCGCGCGGCGGCTATCCGATCCGGGATTTCGTGGTGCATCAGGGCGGGGCCGCGCAGGTCAGCCACGCCATCACCTGCGGCACGCCCAATCGCGGCGTCTTCGACTGGGAGTTCAATGAGGGGAGCGAGTTCAACGCGCGCAGCCCCTTCCTGCAACGGCTGAACGGCGGCACGACCGATGTGGTGGAGGGCACGGCCTTCCTGGCACTCCGCTCCGACAATGACCTCTTCGCCCAGCCCGATGGCCGCTTCGTCGGCCGGCCCGGCACGCCGACCGGCATCACGCAGGACGGGCCTTCGCTGCGGGGTGCGACCAACATCCTCCTGCCCGGCCTGGATCACCGCGAGATCGCCTATCACTGGCGCGCCTTCCGCGAGCAATTCCGCTTCATCGCGGGGCGCGAGCCCGCGACGCTGACGGTACCGGCCGAGGCGCGGCCGGTGCTGAACGGCCTGGTCACCAACCTCGCGGCCGGCAGCGCCACCAACCAGCCGGTGGCGGGCGCGGTGGTGGAAATCTTCCGCACCGATGCCACAACCGGCGCGCGGATCGGCGAGGCCATCCATCGCCGCGAGACCGGCGCGGATGGCGCCTGGGGGCCGGCCACGGTGCAAAGCGACTGGGCGCTGGAGATCGTGCTGACCGCCCCCGGCCACCCCGTCGCGCATTATTTCCGCTCGCCCTTCCCGCGCTCGACCGAGGTGCTGCATCTGCGCCCGCCCGCGCCGCTGGCTGAGGCCGACCGCGGCGCACCGAGCCTGACGCGCCTCACCCGCCCACGCGGCTATTTCTCCTGGCCACGCGACGTGGTGCTGCTGGACGGGCGCGAAGTGGCGGAGCGGCGCGAGGGGGTGGCCAGCCTCGCCGTCGCCAACCTGCGCCTGCCGGCCGTGCGGGTGGGCACGCCCATCGCCGGCGTCTTCAACCAGGAGGCCGTCGCGGGCCGCGTCCTGCCGCTCGGCGAGAACCGCATCGCGCTGCTGGAGATGACCTGGTGATCCAGTGGGTCGTCTTCGATGTCGGCGGCGTGCTGGTGGATGAGGCGCGGCTGATCCGCGGCTGGGCCGGCGTGCTGGACATGCACGAGGTGGATTTCACCCAAGCCCTCCGGCAGGGCATCGCTTCCGGCAAGGGCATTGGCGGCACCATCCGCGAGATCGCGCCCGCACTCGACATCAAGGCGCATCGCCAGCGCCTGGCCGGCCTCGAAATCCCGGGCGAGGATGATCTCTACCCCGATGTGCGGGAGGCCTTCGCCGCGCTGCGTGAAGCGGGCTTCCGCCTCGGCATCGCGGGCAACCAGCCCGATGGCGTGCTCGAGGCCTTGCACGCGCTGGAACTTGGCGCGGATTTCATCGCGACCTCCCACCAATGGGGCGTCTCCAAGCCCGATCCCCGCTTCTTCGAGGAGGTGCTGCGCGCCACCGGCGCCGAGCCCGCGCGCATCGCCTATGTGGGCGACCGCGTGGACAATGACGTGGAGCCCGCGCGCGCCGCCGGCATGCATCCGGTCTTCATCCCGCGCGGACTCTGGGGCGAGGTGCAGGCGGCCGAGGCGCGGGAAGTGGCGCGGGTGGAAAGCCTGCTGGAGTTGCCGGCATGCGTCGCGCCGCGCTGATCCTGGCGGGCCTGCTCGCCGCGCCGGCGCATGCGCAGGACGAGCCGCGCCTCGGCGCGCCGTTGCCGACGATGGAGACGGTGGTCTGCTACACCCAGCGCGCGGCCCAGGCCTTCGCCGCGCAGATGCGGCGACGCCCGCCTGTCGAGCGCCTGCCGGAGAATTGTGTGCAGACGCTGCTCATCGCCATCCCGCAGGACATCCCGGCCAACCTGCCGCGCTTCGAGATGATGGTGCGCAGCTACACGCCCGGCGCCGCGACCTGCGTCGAGCACCTGATTGACGGTGCCATGCGCCGCATCCCCGTGGTGCCGCGCCGCCAACCCGTGCGCTTCGTCGAATCCCACGCGATCTACGAGGATGGCAGCCCGCAGGACATGCGCGCCCTGGTGCTGATCCCGCAGCGGCCCTACGCGCTGGAGTTCCAGGAAGACCCCAACCGCCGTGAGGCCCCCGGCCCCTGCGATCGTCCAGGCGGCTGACCGGGTCCCGGGCCGGCTTCATCATGCGCTAACGCTTTTCCCGCATGAATCCGGGAGGTCAGTTTTGGCCGCACGGGGACCAGCATGCGCATCCGCAACATCTTCTATCTCGGTTTCCTCGCCGTCGCCCTGCCCGGGCTGCTCGGCACGGGCTGGCTCGCGTGGCAGGGCGCCCAGACGCTGGCCAGCAGCCACCGGGCGGAGATCGCCGCGCGGGTGATCAGCGACGTCCAGCGCGCGCAGACCGCGCTGGCGGTCGAGTCCGGGCATCTGAACGCCGCCGCCCAGGCCGCCAGCCCGGACCGCGCCTTCCTCGCGACCACGGCCGCGACGACCGATGGCCTTCTGGCGGCGGCCGAGCGCAGCACGCTGGAGGCGGGTCTCGATGCCGCGGCCATCCGTGAGGGGATCGCCACGCTCACCCGCTTCCGCCAGCGGCTGGAGGGCATGCTGGCCCGCCCGCCCGCCGAGCGCGACGCGACCTTCGCCTCCGAACTGCTGGCCGCGCGGACCGCGGCGGGCACCCGTCTGAGCAGCCTCGCGGCCCTCGCCTCCGAGCGCGTGGCCACCGAGGCGCCGGCCATCGCAGCGCCGGTCAATGTCGCTCTCCAGGCCATGGACATGCGGGAATATGCCGGGCGTCGGAACCTGATGATGAATGCCTGGGTGGCCGGCCGGCCGATCCCGCCCGAGCAACTCGTCGCGGCCGAGATGATGACGGGTCGGGTCGAGCAGGCGTGGGAGAGCGTGCAGCGCATGGTCGCCGCGCTGAAGGATGCCCCCACCCTGACGGCCGAGGTGCAGCGCCAGATCCAGGTCTTCCAGAACCGTGATGCGCTGCGCTGGCAACAGTTGATGGAATGGGCGCGCGCGCGCGCCGTTCCCGGCGCGCCGGCCACGCCCTGGTCGGAAGATCTGACGGCCTTCCGCGCCTGGTCCCTGCCGGCCCAGGCGAGCATCCTGCAACTGCGCGACACCGCGCTGGACCACGCGCTGGGCCAGGCGCAGCGCATGACCCGCGCGGCCTGGCTGGAGCTCGGCATCGGCCTCGCGCTCGTGCTGGTCACGGCGCTGATCTCGGCGGCGGCGGTGCTGCTGCTGCTGCGCCGCGTGGTCTCGCCCCTGCAGGCCACGACCGAGGTGGTGGACCGCATCGCGGCCGGCGAGCTCGGCATTAGCGTCCCCGGCCAGGATCGCGCGGATGAGCTGGGCCGCCTCGCCACGGCGGTGGAGACGCTCCGCCGTGGCGCGCTGCAACGCGAGGAGCTGGCTGCGGCCCGCCAGGCGGAGGAGGCCGCCAAGGCCGCCCGCGCCCAGCGGATCGAGGCCTTGATCCATCGCTTCGAGGCCGAGACGGGCGAGGTACTGGGCGCCCTCTCCGGCGCTGCCAGCGGGCTGGAGCAGACCTCGACGGAGATGAGCGTGAACGCCGCCGACGGCACCGAGCGCGCCACCTCGGTCGCCGCCGCCGCCGAGCAGGCGAGTGCCAATGTGCAATCCGTGGCCGGCGCCTCCGAGGAATTGTCGGCTTCGATCGCCGAGATCTCGCGCCAGGTGCAGGAGGCCGCCGCCGTGGCGCGCGACGCCGCCAGCAATGCGGCGGAGACGGACGCAACGGTGCAGGGCCTGGCCAACGCCGCCCAGCGCATCGGCGAGGTGGTGCAGCTGATCAGCGGCATCGCCGGGCAGACCAACCTCCTCGCGCTGAACGCGACGATCGAGGCGGCGCGCGCGGGCGAAGCGGGCAAGGGCTTCGCCGTCGTCGCCTCCGAGGTGAAGACGCTGGCGGCGCAGACCGCCAAGGCCACCGAGGAGATCGGCGCGCAGATCGGCATGATGCAGCAGGAAACGGCGCGCACCGTGGCCGCCATTGCCGGCATCTCGCGCACCATCTCGCAGATGGAGGCGAATACCAGCGCCGTGGCGGCGGCCGCCGAACAGCAGGCGGCCGCGACGCGTGAGATCGGGCGCGCGGTGGCGGAGGCTGCGGCGGGCACCCAGGATGCCGCGCGCCATGCCGCCGGCGTGCGCGAGGGCGCCGAGCGGACCGGCAGCTCCGCCGTCGAGCTGCGCGGCGCCTCCGGCAATCTTGCGCGCCAGGCCGATCAGATGCGCGGCCAGGTGGACCGGTTCCTGGCGGAAATCCGGGCGGCGTAAAGCCCGGCCGGGCTACTGCTCCTTGTAGCGGTAGCCGATGCCGTAGAGCGTCTCGATCTGCGCGAACTCGTCATCCACCGCGCGGAACTTCTTGCGCACGCGCTTCACATGGCTGTCGATGGTGCGATCATCCACGTAGATGTTCTCGCCATAGGCGGCGTCGATCAGCTGGTCGCGGTTCTTCACGAGGCCGGGGCGCAAGGCGAGCGTCTTGACCAGAAGGAACTCCGTGACGGTCAGCTGCACCTGCTTCCCCCGCCAGGTGCAGGTGTGCTTCGTCTCATCCAGCGTCAGGTCGCCGCGCACCAGCAGGCCGCCCGCCACCACGCCGCTGCTCTCGGCCTTCATCGCCTCGTTCCGGCGCAGCAGGGCGCGGATGCGCTCCAGCACCAGGCGCTGGCTGAAGGGCTTGGTGATGTAGTCATCGGCGCCAAGGCGCAGGCCCATCAGCTCATCCACCTCCTCATCCTTGGAGGTCAGGAATATGACCGGCATGGCGGAGCGCGCGCGCAGCCGCTGCAACAGCTCCATCCCGTCCATGCGCGGCATCTTGATGTCGAGCACGGCGAGGTCGGCGGGCTTGGCCATCAGGCCCTGCAGCGCGCTCTCGCCATCGGTGTAGGTGCGGACGGTGTAGCCCTCCTGCTCCAATGTCATGGAAAGCGAGGTGAGGATGTTGCGATCGTCATCCACGAGGGCGATGGTTTGCGGCATGGGCCCAATCCGGCGTTGAACGTCGAGTATAGGGCCGGATCATGGCGGGAAACAGGCCGGACTTCTGCGTCACCTGCCGCGCAGGGGCAGGAAGATGTCCGTCAGCCATTCGGCGGGCGGCAGGCTGCGGCAGTCATTCAGGTAGTCCTCGAAGCCGGGGTGGTCGGCCGGCTGCTCGCCCGAGGCGGGCAGCCATTCGCCATAGAGGCGGTCATAGGCCGCCTCGATCTCCGCATAGGGGCCCTGGTAGCGCAGCCGGGCGCAGCGCAGTTCCGGCACATCCCTGGACTGCATCCCTGCCTCCAGCGGCGTGCCGCGTGGCACCGTCAGCCCGGCGAAGGAGCGTAGATCGGCCTCCGGAACGGTATGGGGGTCGTCCAGATAAAGGCCGATGAAGCGCGTCTGTGCGCCGATCAGCCCGCGCGCGCCGGCCCAGGCCATCAGCTGGTCGAAGACCGGGCCGATCCCCCCATAGGCCCCGCGGTGCGGCAGGACGGCCAGGTGCATGGCCGGGGTCGTGGTGATGGTGATGTCCTGCATGGTGGTCTCCTCGAGGATGGGCGCGCCGATGCCGGCGCGGTTGCGATAGGCGCCGGGCGGAATGCCAAGCGCCTCGCGGAAGGCACGGGTGAAGGCGGCGGTCGAGCCGTAGCCCGCCTGCCGCGCGATTGCCGCCATGGGCGCGTCGCTGCGGATCAGTGCCGCTGCGGCACGCGACAGGCGGAGCCGACTGAGCGTCTCGGCCGGCGTCTCGCCGGTGAGCGACCGATAGGCGCGATGGAAATGCCAGGGCGAGAAGGCGGCGATATCGGCCAGCTCGGCCAGGCTCGGCGTGCGGTCCGGGTGGGCGGCGAGATGGGCCATGGCGCGAGCGATCCGCGCGGCGTGGTCCGTGAGGGTCCGGGTCTTGATCGGCATGTGGCGCTTATGCCGCAAGCGGCCTTGATCGGTCTTGCGAAGTTCCCGTTGGGGCTATCGCTCCATCTCGACGGCGATCCGCCCGGCCCGAACGGCGGCCTGCAGCGACGCATGATCGCACTCGGCCTGGTCGGCATAGGCGCGGGCGAAGCCCCCCATCGCCTCGTCGAACTTGTCGCTGCCGCCCAGATAGCCGCTGATGGTCCAGGGGTCGCCCGCCTTGGCATGCGCCCGGGCCAGGGCCCAGCCGCACAGCTCGCCGTAAAGCTCGAGCAATTCGGCGTCGAAGGTCTCGACCAGCGGGCTCAGCTTCACGTCGCGCAATTGCCGCAGATAGAATTGCCGCCCGCCCTGCCCGGTCACCCAGCCCAGGAAGATGTCGGAGGCGGGCTGCATCAGCCGCTGCCCCATCACCACGCGCTGACCGTGATGCGCATAGGGGCTTGGCCCGGCATGGGGCTCCAGCACCGAGGCATTGGCCTGCTTCACCTGAAGAAACAGGGGATCGCCCGCGATCGAGGTGAAGAGCAGCACCATGCAGAACGTGCCGACACTGCCGATGCCGACCACCTTCATCGCGCCATCGGCCAGCTCGTAGCGGTCGAACAGCACCCTGCGGTCATCCGGCAGGCTGTCGCGATATCGCCCCAGCGCCTCGGTGATCAGGGCCTTGTGAACCTCGCTGTCCGGCCCGCCCCAATGGAACAGCAGAGGCGGGTTGTCCCGGATGCGCGGGCTTGCGCCGCCCTCCTCCACCAGCTTCGGGAAGATCAGCTCCGAACTGCTGGCGCCGCTGGCCTTGGCGATCCGCTTGCGGAGGAAGTCGCGCTTGGCGGCGGGCAGCATCTCCAGCACGTCATCCGAGTCCACACGGGCATACCAGACGTCGAGCACATCCATCGCGGCATAGTCGCGCATGCGCTTGCGGTAGGACCGCGCAACGGCCATCGCCGCCGCCCGGCCCGCATCATCGGAAAGGCCATTGGATCGCGCGGCGAGCATGAAGGATGCGGCGAGGCGCTTCACATCCCATTCCCAGGGGGCGGGCAGGGTCTCGTCCAGGTCGTTGATGTCGAAGACGAGGCGCCGCTCGGGTGTCGCGAAGCCGCCGAAATTCATCAGATGCGCGTCGCCGCAGGCCTGGACATGGATGCCCGTCGCGGGGGTCTCGGCCAGGTCCCGCGCCATGATCGCGGCCGAGCCGCGGTAGAAGGTGAAGGGCGTCTGCAGCATGCGCCCGTAGCGGATCGGCACCAGCTCCGGCACGCGGTCGCTGTCGGCGGACCGCAACAGGGCGATGGCGTCCTCCCGCTGGCCGCGCGGCGTCCAGGCGGCGTGGGAGGGGCGAGAGAGTTTTTCCCGCAGGGCCTTACCGGCGCGGGCGCGCCGCGCCGGCGTGGTGCGGTCAGCCGTGGAGGGCTGTGTCATGCGGATCATTCCTCTCCCGGTTGCCGGCCATTCTGCCGGGCCGGCAACCGGTCGCCATGATCCGCATCAAGCGGTGGCGTCAGAACTTCATGTTGAGGGCGATGAAGGGTCCGCCCAGGTTCATGCCCTGCACATGGGCATTGCCGTCCTGCTGGTAGGAGAGATAGCGGTAGCCCGCGACCACGCCGGCCCAGCCGGTGGAATAGCCCAGGCCGCCCTGGACCTGCCACGTCAGGTTCGAGCCGCCGCCACCGATATCCGCCGCGTAGGGCAGGTAGACCCCGTTGCCGAGCTCGATCCGCCCCCGAACGCCGATGATGCCGTCCCAGACCTGGTCGCTGGTGCTCAGCCGGCCGGTTCGCGTGAAGGTCTCGCCCTGGCGCGGCCCGGTCACGTCCGTGACCAGCTGCACATTGGTGCGGCTGCGCATGGCCAGCACCCGAAAGCCGGCCTGCAGGTCCAGATTGCCCCAGGCGCCTTCCAGCAGCGTATAACCCGGGGCGAGGGTCCAGAGCGTCGAGCTGAACGAGGTCTGCGTGCCCAGATTGGCCGAGGCCTGCACGCGGCCGGCAGGGCCGAAATCCACGCTGCGCACCTGGCTCGATGAATTGCCGAGATCGAGGTAGAGCAGGTCCGTCGCCAGTGTGAAGCGGCCGTAGCGCGCCTCGGCGCCGAAGGTCAGGCCGAACTTCAGCGAGTCGATGATGTTCCGCGCGTCCAGGTTCACATTGGCGGCGGCGCCGTTGGTCGGCCCGTAGCGCAGCTCACCGCTGATGGTGGGCAGCCAGAGATAGGGCGTGAGCGAGAAGCGCCAGCCCGGATCATTCGCATTGGGGACGGTCTGCGCCTGGGCGGCACCGGCCAGCAGCACCGCACCCAGGGCCATGCCCAGGCGTGCGGCAGGACGGGCTGGTTCCTGGGTCTTCATGGACGTGTCTCCTCGGCGCGGGGCGAAATTTTGTGTGCTTTGTATCCCGGCCGGTCGAACCTCGCCGGAATTCAACAAATGCACAACAGCCGGCAAGCAGGGCGCCCTATCCAGAATGGGCAAGACATCATCCGAGCGGGAAATAGAGCGCCCGCCGCGCCCCGCGCGCGAAATTGGGCCTCATGCCGCAACGGGGTGACAGGAGCACCCTGGGGCAGCCATTCTGCACGCATGACAGAAGATCCCGGCTTCGAAGCCCGCCGCATCATCCGCGCCGCCGCCGCCGCCACGCTGGCGACCCAACAGGAGGGCCAGCCCTTCGCCAGCCTGGTGACGCCCGCCTGCGGGCCGGATCTCACGCCACTGCTCTGGCTCTCCACCCTCTCCGAGCACACGCGGCATCTGCAACGCGACGCGCGCTGCGCCCTGCTCTTCACCGGCACGGCCGAGAGCGCCAATCCGCAGACCGCGCCGCGCGTCACCCTCACCGGCACGGCCGAGCCGATCACCGATGCCGGGCTGAAGGCGCGCTGGCTGGCGCGCCATCCCTATGCGGCGCTCTACGCCGATTTCGCCGATTTCGGCCTGTGGCGGATCAAGCCGCTGGGCGCGCTGATGGTGGGCGGCTTCGCCCGCGCCACGCGGCTGCGTGTGGGACAATTGCTGCCGGATGCGGCAGCGGTCGCGGCCATCGCCGAGGCCGAGGCCGAGATCATCGCGCATGTGAATGCGGACCATGCCGATGCGCTGGAAGCGATCGCCACCGGCCTGCTCGGCGGCGCGCCAGAGGCCTGGCGCCTGGTCGCGGTGGATGTGGACGGGCTTGACCTCGCAGCAGGGGACGCGGTGCTGCGCATGGGCTTCGCGGCGCCGGCGCGGGATGCGGATTCGGTGCGGGCTGAATTGATCCGCGCCGCCCGCCAGGCCCGCGCGACGATTGCTGCATCGCAACAATTGTGAAATTCCATAAAGCCCGGAATTTGAGCCCTTTAGCGGCATTGACCAAGGCTGCCCCCGCGCCGTAATTCCGCCGCGACTGTCATCGAAATGCCCCTCAGTGAACCACCACAGCCGGGACATGGACGCGGTCACGGCTTTTTGCTCGCAACAGGGACATTCCGCATGACCGCTACCGCCCTCGCCGGGACCGGCGTCACCTCCAGCAACCCGGTGCACGCCAACCTCACGGCGCCCCTGCTGGTGCAGCACGCCCTGGCCCGCGTCGAAGGCCGCCTCTCCGCGGATGGCGCCTTCATCGCCATCACCGGCGTGCACACCGGCCGCTCGGTCCAGGACAAGTTCGTGGTGGACGATGCCGATGTCACCAACGAGATCTGGTGGGGCAAGATCAACAAGAAGATCGAGGCCGAGAAGTTCCAGGGCCTGGCCGGCAAGGTGCGCCGCTGGCTCGGTGCGCGCCCCGTGCTCTTTACGCAGGACCTCTATGCCGGCGCCGACCCCGCGCACCGCATCCGCGTGCGCCTGGTGACGACCAATGCCTGGCACGCGATGTTCGCGCGCAACATGTTCATCCGCCCGCCGGTGGAGGACCTCGCATCCTTCACGCCGGACTTCACCATCCTGCACGCCCCGGAATATGAGGCGGACCCCGCGGTGGATGGCTGCCGCACCAGCACCTGCATCGCGCTCAGCTTCGCGCAGAAGACCATCCTGATCGCCGGCACCAGCTACGCCGGCGAAATCAAGAAGAGCATCTTCACCGTGATGAACTGGCTGCTGCCGGCGCGCGGCGTTCTGCCCATGCATTGCAGCGCCAATGTCGGCAAGGCCGGTGACGTCGCCCTCTTCTTCGGCCTCTCGGGCACCGGCAAGACCACGCTGAGTTCCGACCCCGAGCGCAGCCTGATCGGCGATGACGAGCATGGCTGGTCCGATGCCGGCGTCTTCAACTTCGAGGGCGGCTGCTACGCCAAGGTCATCAAGCTCTCGCGCGAGGCGGAGCCGCAGATCTGGGACGCCTCGCACCGCTTCGGCGCCGTGCTGGAAAACGTGGTGGCCGATGAGCGCGGCGTGCTCGACCTGGACGACAATCGCTACACGGAGAACACGCGCTCCTGCTACCCGATCGAGTTCATCCCGAACGTCACGATCACGGGCAAGGCGGGCCTGCCGAAGAATGTGGTGATGCTGACGGCCGATGCCTTCGGCGTGTTGCCGCCCATCTCCAAGCTCTCGCCCGCGCAGGCGATGTACCACTTCCTCTCGGGCTATACGGCGCGCGTCGCCGGCACCGAGAAGGGCATGGGCAAGGAGCCGCAGGCGACCTTCTCCACCTGCTTCGGCGCCCCCTTCCTGCCGCGCCACCCGGAAGTCTACGGCAAGATGCTGAGCGAGCTGATCGCGAAGCACGGCGCCGATTGCTGGCTGGTGAACACCGGCTGGACCGGCGGCGCCTATGGGACGGGCCAGCGCATGAGCATCCAGCACACCCGCGCCTTGCTGCGCGCGGCACTCGACGGCTCGCTCGCGCAGGTCGAGTTCGTGCAGGATCCGTTCTTCGGGCTGATGATCCCGAAAAACGTGCCGGGCATCCCCGCGAACGTCCTGAACCCGCGCGACAGCTGGGCCGACAAGGCCGCCTATGACGCGACCGCGAAGAACCTCGTCGGCCTGTTCGAGCAGAACTTCGAGACCTTCGCCGGCGCCGTGGATGAGAGCGTGAAGAAGGTCGCGATCAAGACGGCGGCGTGATGCCTCGGGCCCTGGCCTTTGGGGTCAGGGCCGCCAGCGGCGATGCATCCAGAGCCACTGGCCTGGATGCTCCCGCACCCAGTCCTCGATCATCCGGTTGATCATCGCCGTCGCCGCCTCAACGTCAATCTTGCCCGACGCGTCGCGCGGCAGATCAATCGGCGCCGTCAGATCCAGCCGGAAGCGGTTGTTCGGCAGGCGGATGGCGCGCATGCCATGCACCGGCGCCTCGAAGCGCCGCGCCAGCCGGGCGATGAAGGGGTTGGCGGCCACCGGGTGACCAAAGAAGGGCACGCGTGGCCCACGGCCGAAGCGCTGGTCCACCAGCATGCCGAGGTTGATCCCCTGATCCACCGCCTGCGTCATGCGGATCGGCGCCGAGATTCCGGCCGGGATCAGCTCGCCCATGATGGGCTCGCGCATCTTCACGATGTCGGCGGCGATGTAGGGGTTGTTCGGCGTGCGATAGAGCAGCGCGGCCCGCTGCCCGAAGGCATGCGCGATCACCGCCGGCAATTCCCAATTGCCCAGATGCGCGCCGAAGATCAGCACGGGTCGCCCGCCCTCGCGGATGGCGAGGAAGCGATCCTTCGTCGCCTGTTCGGATTCCACCCGCTTGCCGTCGCCGTCATAGAGCTGGTCGAGATGCGGATATTCGCAGACGGTGCGTCCCAGATTGGCCCAGGATTCGCGGGCAATCGCCTCCCGCTCCGCCTCCGTCTTCTCCGGGAAAGCCAGGCGAAGGTTTTCCATCGCGTGGCGGTGATGCGGCAGGAACCGCCCCACGCGCGGCGCGATCCAGGCGCCGAGGTTGGAGGCGCGGTCCGGCCCCAGCAGGCGCAGCAGCCCGAAGACCCGGCGCGACAGCCAGGCGACCAGCCATTCGCCCATTCGCTGGAGGCGCTTCACAGCTTGATGACGATCTTCCCGTAGACGTTCCGCGCCTCGAGCCTAGCCAAGCCTTCCTCGAAACGCTCGATGGGCAGGACCGTGTCCAGCACGGGGCGGATGCCCGCCGCCATCTTCTCGACGCCTTCGGCAATGTTGCGCAGCGTGGCGCCGAAGCTGCCCTGGATGCGCAGTTGCCGCTGGAAGATCATCATCAGGTTCGTCTCGGCCGAGACGCCGCTGGTGCTGCCGCAGGTGACGAGCCGGCCGCCCATCTTCATCGAGAGGAGCGAGCCCGCCCAGGTGGCCGCGCCCACATGCTCGAACACCACATCCACGCCGCGCTTGCCGGTGACGCGGCGGGCCACGCTCTCGAAGCGGTCGGTGTTGTAGTTGACCACGTGGTCCACGCCCTCGGCGCGCGCCCTCTCGGCCTTGAACTCATCGCCCACCGTGCCGATCACGGTGCAGCCGATGGCCTTGGCCATGCGCACCGCGACGGTGCCAATGCCCGAGCCCGCCGCATGGATCAGCACCGTCTCGCCCGGCTCCAGCTTCGCATTGTCGAACAGCATGTGCTGCACGGTGGAGAAGGTGATGCCGGCGCAGGCCGCGTCCTCGACGGCGACGCCGGGGGGCACGGGCACGCATTGCCGGGCGGGAATGTTCATGACCCCGCGCGCAAAGCCATCCACATGGAAGCCGCGAATGCCCTTGATGTTCTCGCAGAGATTGTCGCGCCCGCGCAGGCATTCCTTGCAGGTGCCGCAGGTCAGCCCGCCATAGGGCACGGCGAGCCGGCCGATGTCGAAGCCGGTGACGCCCTCGCCCAGCGCCACCACCTCGCCCACGCCTTCGGCACCCACGCTGATCGGCAGCTCGCGCTTGGCGAAGGCCATGCCGCGCCAGCCCCAGACGTCGATGTGGTTGAGCGCCACGGCGCGCATGGCAAGCTGCACCTCGCCCGGGCCGGGTGGCGGCGGGGGCGGGATCTCCACCAGGCGGAGGTCACGATCGGCAAGAAGCTGGAGTGCGCGCATGGCGGGCGGATAGCAGGGTTTGGCCGGGGCCCCAAGCTGGACAAGCGCGGCGGGACCGCCTTGAAGGGCCGGCATGATGCCCCCGCAGGATTTCGAAGCCGCGCTCCGCGCGAAGATCGACGGCAAGACCAAGCCGCTCGGCGCGCTCGGCCGGATCGAGGCGCTGGCGGCGCAGATCGCCCGTGTGCAGGGCAGCCTGACGCCCCGGCTGGAGCGCGGCCGGCTGATCCTCTTCGCCGCCGACCACGGCATCGCGGCCGAGGGCGTCTCGGCCTATCCGCCCGAGGTCACGCGCCAGATGGTGCTGAATTTCCTCGCGGGCGGTGCGGCGGCCAATGTCTTCGCGCGACAGGCGGGGCTGCCCGTCACCGTGGTGGATTGCGGGGTGGCGGGCGCGCCGATCGCCCATCCAGGGCTGATCGCGCGGCGGATCGGCCCTGGCACGGCCAATGCGCGGCGCGGCCCAGCCATGACGGCGGCCCAATGCGAAGCGGCGCTGGATCTGGGCCGGGAGCTGGGGCGCGAGGGCGAATTCGACGCGCTCTGCCTGGGCGAGATGGGCATCGGAAACACCTCCTCCGCCGCGCTGCTGGCGGCGAAGATCACAGGCCAGCCGGTGGCGGGCTTCATCGGGCGGGGCACGGGCGTGGATGCGGCAGGCCTCGCGCGCAAGCAGGCCGTGCTGGAGGAGGCCGCGGCCCGCACCGCGCCCTGCCTCGGCGCTGCCGAGGCGCTCGCGCAATATGGCGGCTTCGAGATCGCGGCCATGGCAGGTGCCATGCGGGGCGCGGCCGAGGCCCGGCGCCTGGTGCTGGTGGATGGCTTCATCGCCGGGGCGGCGGCGCTGGTGGCGCTCGGGCTGGAACCGGCGATCCGGGAGAACCTCGTCTTCGCCCATCACTCGGCCGAGCAGGGGCATGCGGCGCTGCTGGCCGCACTTGGGGCCGAGCCGCTGCTCGATCTCGGGCTGCGGCTGGGCGAGGGCTCGGGCGCGCTGCTCGCCTGGCCCTTGCTGCGCGCCGCCGCCGCCATGCTGAACGAGATGGCGAGTTTCGAGAGTGCCGCAGTGAGCGGCCCCGCATGAGGGAACAATGGGCGATCCTGCTGCTCGCCGTGCAGTTCCTGACGCGGCTGCCGGTGCCGGCCAGCCCGGGCTTCACGCCCGCCCGGCTGACGGCGGCCACGCGCTACTACCCGCTGGTCGGCGCCCTCATCGGCGCGCTTGTCGCGCTGGTCTATGCGCTGGCGCTGCTGGCTTGGCCGCCCTTGGTGGCGGTGCTGCTCTCCATCGCCGCCGGCCTCGCACTGACCGGCGCCTTCCATGAGGACGGCCTGGCCGACATGTTCGACGGGGTCGGCGGCGGCCTGACGCGTGACCGCGCGCTGGAGATCATGAAGGACAGCCGCATCGGCACCTATGGCGCGGCGGCGCTGATCCTGGCGCTGGCGCTGAAGGCGGCGATGCTGGCCGCCATGCCGCCCTGGGCCGTCATCCTGGCACTCATCGCGGGGCATGGCCTCAGCCGCTTCTCCGCCGTGCTGGTGATCGCGACGAGCGGCTATGTGCGGGACCATGGCACCGCCAAGCCGGTGGCGGATGGGGTGAGCCGCGAGAGCCTGGGCATCGCCGCCGGCACAGCGCTGGTGCTGGGGGTGGCCGTGGCCATCGGTTTCGGGCCCATGGCCGCGCTGATGGGCCTGCTGGGGTTGGCGGTCGGGCATTGGGCCATGCGGCGCATCTTCGAGCGGAAGCTCGGCGGCTACACCGGCGACTGCCTCGGCGCCGTGCAGCAGGGCAGCGAGATCGGCTTCTACCTGGGCCTTCTCGCATGGCTCTGATTCTCATGCGGCATCTGAAGCCGGCGGTGGCGGAGGGAATCTGCTACGGCACGACCGACCTCGATCTCGCGCCCGGGCATGAGGCGGCGCTGGCGGCCGTGCTGGCCCGCCTGCCGGCGCTCAAGGGCCTCGCCACCAGCCCGCTCCGGCGCTGCCGCCTCCTGGCCGAGGTGATCGGCGCGCGCCAGGGCCTGACCGCCACGCCGGACACCCGCCTCGCCGAGATGGATTTCGGCGCCTGGGAAGGGCGGCCCTGGTCGGACATCCCGCGCGCGGAGCTGGACGAATGGGCGGCGGATTTCCTGCATGCCAGGCCGCATGGCGGGGAGAGCGTGGCGCAACTCCAGGCGCGCACGCAGGCGGCGTTGGCCGATTACCGCGCCCTTCCAGGGGATCATTTGCTGGTCACGCATGCCGGCGTGATCAAGGCGGCGCTCGCCACCGGCCCGCGCGCCGAGGATTGGCCGCCCGCCCTCGCCTTCGGCGAGATCGTGACCATCTGACCCCCAAAGGAGAATGCCATGCCGGATGACGACAGCCACAAGGCCGAGATGGAGGCCCTGAAGGCCGAGCAGCGCCGCAAGATCACCGAGGCGCGCGATCCCGACCGCGGCCTCGTGCTGGTCCACACCGGCGATGGCAAGGGCAAGTCCAGCTCGGCCTTCGGGGTCATCATCCGCGCGCTGGGCTGGGGCCATAGCGTGGGCGTCGTGCAGTTCATCAAGGGCGACTGGCCGACCGGCGAGAAGCAGTTCTTCGACAAGCTGGACGGAAAGATCACCTGGCGCACCATGGGCGAGGGCTTCACCTGGGACACCCAGAACCTGGCGCGCGACACGAAGACCGCCGAGGCGGCACTGGCGGCGGCGGCGGAGATGATGGCCAGCGGCGCGCATGACCTGGTCGTGCTGGATGAGATCAACATCGCGCTGCAATATGACTATCTGACCGTGCCCGCGGTGATGGCGGCGCTGGAGGGCCGGGCCCAGCGCACCAGCGTGATCCTCACCGGGCGCAACGCGAAGCCCGAGATCATGGACTACGCCGACCTCGTCAGCGAGATGCGCGAGGTGAAGCACCCCTTCCAGGCCGGCATCAAGGCACAGCGCGGCATTGATTTCTGAGGGCGGCCGCCGAAGGACATGCCGGCGGCCCGAAGGGCCGAGCGGCCGAATGGCCGCCGCCGCCTGTGCGGCGAAGCCAAGGGCCGCGGAGGCGGCCCGCCCGGCGTTTGAGGGGCGCGAAGGCTTTGCCTTCGTGCCGTCAACATCACTGCAGCCGGAAATGCACCGAGGTGCGGATGGTGCCCGGCACCGGCGCGCCATCGCGCATGGCCGGGCGGAAGCGCCATTCCTGCACCGCCCGCCGCGCCGCCGCATCGAGCATGGGTGAGCCTGAGCTGCGCGCCACCGTCACAGTGATGACGCGACCATCCGTGCCGACCGCGAGCTCGAGGGCCACCGTGCCCTGCTCGCCGCGCAGCCGCGCCGCCTCGGGGTAGCTGGGGGCGGCGTTGTTGTAGCGCGCGTCGGGCCCCGGGGGGACGACAGCGCCGGTTGCGCGGCCCGCCCCCGCGGCATTCTGCGCGGCAGCTTCCTCGCCCGCACGGCTGGCCTCGGCGGGGGGTTGGTTGCGCTGCGCCGGGCGCGCGGGCGGCGTGGGGCGCGGACGTGGCGGTTGGCGCGGCGGCTCGGGCGCGGGCGGGGGTGGTTCCGGCCGCGGCGGCTCAGGCTCCGGCGGGGGCGGCGGCGGTTCGGGCACCGGGGGTGGCGGCTCGGGCGAGGGCGGCGTTTCGACCGGGGGCGGCGGCAGCTGCATCAGCTCGCGCGGAAGGGCCAAGGAGAGGTCGGGCGCGGGCATTTCCAGCGGCGGCAGGCTGAAGGGCGGCGGTGGCGGCGGCGGGGCCTGGGCCAGGAGGGGAGGGGGTGGCGCCACCGGCGGTGGCGGCGGCGCGGGCGGCGGTGCCTCGGCGCTGGGCGGTGGGGAGGGCTCGGGCGGGGCGCCGGGCGGCGTCGGGTCCGCGGCCTCGCTCACCGCCTCGGAGGCATCCTGGTCCCAGACGATCTCCACGCCGCGCTCGGGCGCCGGCTCGGTGTTCGGCGTGCGGTCCAACCACCCGACCAGCGCGGCCAGGGCAGCCCCATGCAGGATGAGCGAGAGCAGTGCGGCGCGGGAGATGCCCGTGCCGCGCTCCGGCGCCCTCCAGCGCCCACCCGGAGTCACAGGACCAGCACCCCGCTATGCTTCGCCTTGGTGTCCGGCTCGACATGGATGGTGATGATGGCGCTGCCGAGCTCGGCCTTCAGCGCGGCCTCCACGCGGTCGCAGATCGCGTGCGCGTCCACCACGCGCATGTCGCCCGGCACCACCAGGTGGAATTCGATGAAGGTCGAGCGCCCCGCCTGGCGGGAGCGGATGTCATGCGCCTCGATGGCACCTTCCGCCTCGGCGGCCACGGTGGCGCGGATGCGGGCCAGCAGGTCCGGTGCCAGGGCCTCGTCCATCAGGCCGCCCACGCTCTCGCGCACCAGGCGGGCACCGCTGAACAGGATGTTCACGGCCGTCAGCGCCGCCAGCAGCGGATCGAGCCAAAGCAGGCCCGAGGCGAGCGCGAGCGCGACACCCACCAGCACGCCCACGGAGGTGACGACATCGGCCAGCAGATGCCGCGCATCGGCCAGCAGGGCAGGGGAGCGCAGGCGCTTGCCCTGCTTGAACAGCACGGCGCACCAGATGGCGTTGACCGCCGTCGCGGTGATGGCGACGGCGAAGGCCAGCAGGCTCAGCTCCGGCGTGCGGGGGGCGTTCCAGACCTGCCAGCACTCATGCAGGATGATGAAGGCCGCGACGAGGATCAGCGCGCCTTCCAGCACGGCGGAGAAATACTCCGCCTTGTCATGGCCATAGGGGTGGTTCGCATCGGCCGGCTGGGCGGCGTAATGCACCGCCACCAGGGCGGCGGCGGCGGCGGCCACGTTCACCACGCTTTCCAGCGCATCGGCGAACAGGGCCACGCTTCCGGTCAGCCACCAGGCGACCAGCTTCATCGCCAGCACGGCGAGGGCCACGGCAACACTGCCGGCCGCGAGGGGAACGGCGCGGGTCAAGCTCTACCTCATCGCAGCGGCGGACGGCACGGGTCTAGCCCATTCCCGCCGGCCCGCGAAGCTGCGTCGGTGACATGGAAGCTTCACGGAATCGCGGCCCCTCTGTCATCGGGGGCGGGTAACCCGCCGCGCATGACGTTTCCCCCCGATGCGCCCGGCCTGCTGGTCGAGGGCGCGCGCCTCACGCTCGGCGGCACGCCCATCCTGCGCGGTGTCTCGCTCTCGGTGGCACGCGGGGAATTCGTAGCACTGCTGGGCCCCTCGGGCTGCGGCAAGACCTCGCTCATGCGCGTCATCGCCGGCATCCAGGCCGCCGATTCGGGGGTGGTGCGGATCAGCGGGCGCGAGGTGACGGGGCTGCACCCGGCCGAGCGCGACATCGCCATGGTCTTCCAATCCTACGCGCTCTACCCGCATCTGACCGTCGCGCAGAACATCGCCGTACCGCTCACCATGCGCCGGCTTTCCGCCTGGCAGCGCATGCCGCTGCTGGGGGGGGTATGGCCCGGCAGCCGCGCCACGCGCGCCGCCATCGCGGCCGATGTGGCCCGCATCGCCGAGCCGCTGGGCCTCGCGCAGCTCCTCGCACGCAAGCCCGGGCAGCTCTCGGGCGGGCAGCGCCAGCGCGTGGCCCTGGCCCGCGCCGTGATCCGCGAGCCCGGCGCCTTCCTGCTGGATGAGCCCCTCTCGAACCTCGATGCCGCGCTGCGCGTCACCACCCGGCGCGAGATCGTGGAGATCCACCGCCGCGTCGGCGCCGCCACGCTCTACGTCACGCATGACCAGTCCGAGGCGCTGACCATGGCGGACCGCGTGGCGGTCATGCAGGCGGGCGAGATCCTGCAGATCGCCACACCCGAGGTGATCTATCGCGAGCCGGTGGATCTGCGCGTGGCAAGCTTCATCGGCAGCCCGCGCATCAACCTGCTGGAGGCCGCGATCGGCGAGGATGGCGTGGTGCGCGTGGCCGGTGCCGCGACCTGCCTGCACAGCGCGGCCCGGGGCGCCGTGACGCTGGCCATCCGCCCGGAGGATTGGGTCATCGCCGGCGACGGCCTCGCCGCCCGAGTCGAGCATACGGAGTTCCTGGGCGATCACGCCCTGCTGCATCTGCGGCTCGGGACCGAGGCCGTGATCATGCGCGCCGGTCCGGGTGCGCTGCCCCATCCGGGCGAGACGCTGCGCCTCGGCTTCGACCCGGCCCGCGCCTTGCTCTTCGGCCCGGAGGGGCGCCGCATCCTGGCGCATCGGCGCGAGGCCGCGCGTGTCTGAGCTTCCTCGCACCCGGCGCGGCGAGGCATTCGGCGCCTGGCTGCTGACGCTGCCCGCCGCCCTCTCCTTCGCGCTGCTTCTGCTGCTGCCGTCGCTGGCCGCCATCGCCATGGCCTTCACGGATTACGAGCTGGGGCTGATCCCCGTCTGGATCGGCCTGGAGAATTTCCGCGAGCTGATGGAGGATCGCGGCTTCCGCCGCTCCTTCCTCAACACGATCATCTATGTGGGCCTGGTGGCGCCGCTTTCGGTGGGGCTGGGCCTGGCACTGGCCTTGCTGATCGAGGCCGGCGCGCGCGGCCGCGTCTTCTTCCGCGCGGTGTTCTTCCTGCCGGTGGTCTCGCTCACCGTGGCCATGGCGGCGGCCTGGCAATATCTGCTGCACCCCACCATCGGGCCGGTGAACACGCTGCTGCGGATGATCGGCGTGGCGGGGCCAGCCTGGCTCTCGTCTTCCGACACGGTGCTGATCTCGCTTGCCGCGATCGGTATCTGGGAGAATGCCGGCTTCAACATGGTGCTCTTCATGGCCGGCCTCACCGCCATCCCGCGCGAGCTGCGCGAGGCGGCCTCGGTGGATGGCGCGCAGTCTGCCTGGGCGCGATTCCGGCTGGTCACCTGGCCGCTGCTGGGGCCCACCACGCTCTTCGTCGTGACCATCACCATGATCCGCAGCATCCGAGTCTTCGACACGGTGGCGGTGTTGACGCGGGGCGGGCCGAACAAGGCGAGCGAGGTGCTGCTCTACACCATGTACACCGAGGGCTTCACCTTCCTGCGCCTGGGCTACTCCGCCGCGATCACGCTGGTGTTCCTGATGATCGTGCTCGGGCTGATGTGGGTGCAGACCCGCGTGCTGGACCGGCGGGTGCATTATGGATAGCGACCGTTCCCTCCTGCGCGACATGCCGCGCCTCGCGTTGCTCACGCTCTTCGGGCTGATCATCCTGGCACCCTATATCTGGATGATCTCGGCCTCGCTGAAGCCCACCGACGAGATTTTCCGGGCCAATCTCGCGCTCATCCCCGAGCGTTTCGCGGCCGTCGAGAACTACGCCCGCGTCTTCGCGCAGGTGCCGGTGGGCCGTTACCTGCTGAACGGCGTCATCGTCTGCGGCGGGATCCTGTTCTTCCAGCTGCTCTTCGCCATTCCGGCCGGATATGCGCTGGCCAAGCTGCGCTTTCCGGGGCGCGAGTGGGTGTTCGGCGCCGTGATGCTGGGCCTGCTGGTGCCGCCCCATGTGCCGGCGCTGCCGCTTTATGCCGGCTTCGCCGCACTCGGCATGCTCAACACCTATGCCGCGCTGATCATCCCCTCGACCATCTCCGTCTTTGGCATCTTCCTGTTCCGGCAATTCTTCCGATCGCTGCCCGATGACCTCATCCACGCGGCGCGGCTGGATGGCATGAGCGAGGGCGCCATCGTCTGGCGCGTGGCTCTTCCCAATGCCTGGCCGGCCGCCACCGCCTTCGCGATCTTCAGCGTGGTGGCGCATTGGAACGACCTCTTCTGGCCGCTCATCGTCGTCACCGGCACGGAATACGCGACGCCCGCGCTGGGCGTGCTGCATTTCCGCACCGAGGAAGCCGGCGACGACTTCGCCGCCCTGATGGCCGCCTGCGCGATCATGACCGCGCCTCTCGTTCTCGCTTTCCTCGTCGCGCAAAGGCGCTTCGTCGAGGGCATCGCCACCACCGGCCTCAAGGGATGAGGCCCATCCATGGAGACATCGCACATGCTTGAACGCCGCACCCTCGGCATCGCCGCCGCCACGCTCTTCGCGCCGCATGTGGCGCGCGCGCAGGGCGTGACCGAGATCACCGTGCATTACGCGCAGCCCTTCATCTTCAAGGAGAGCTACGACGCCATCGCCGCCGAGTTCGCGAAGCGCGAGCCCAACATCCGCATCAACTGGGTGACGACGCCGAATTACGAGGAGGGCATGCAGCTCATCCTCCGGCAATCCGCCACCGGGCAGATGCCGGATCTCTCCTACCAGGGCTTCAACCGCCTGCGACTGTTTGCCGAGCGCGGCATCGCCCAGGACCTGCTGCCGCTGCTCCGCGCCGAGGGCGACCCGGCCGCGGCCGGCTACTCGCCCAACATGCTGGCGCTGGGGCATTTCGGCGGCATGCAGGCGGGGCTGGCCTACGCCGCCTCCAACCCGATCTGCTTCTTCAACGCCGATCTCGTCCGCCGCGCCGGCGGCAACCCGGATGCCATGCCGACCGACTGGCCCGGCACGCTGGCGCTGTCCGCGCGCATCAAGGCTTTGGGCGGCGGCATCGAGGGCATGTACTACACCTGGCCCGGCGATGACTGGATGTTCTCCGCCCTGCTCTTCGGCCATGGCGGCCGCATGCTGAGCGAGGATGAGCGCGACATCGCCTTCGCCGGCCCCGAGGGCCTGGCCTCGCTCCGCCTGCTCGACCGCATGGTGAAGGAGGGCGGCATGCCCAACCTGACACGCGAGGCCGCGCAGCAGGCCTTCGCCGCCGGGCGGCTCGGCATGTTCTTCTGGACCACCGCCGCCCTGCGCGGGACCATCCAGCAGGTGGGCCGCAATTTCGAGCTGCGCACCACGGTGATGCCGGTGATTGACCCCGTGCGCGGCCGCCTGCCCACCGGGGGTGCGGCCGGCATGCTCACCGCGCGGGACCCGGCCAAGCGCGACGCCGCCTGGAAGTTCCTGCGCTTCTCCACCAGCGCCGAGGGCACGACGCTGATGGTCCGCAACACCGGCTATGTGCCGACCAACCAACTCGCCATTGATGAACCGCGCTGGCTCGCGGAATTCTACCAACAGAACCCGCTCTTCCAGGCGGCGACGCGGCAGGCGAACATCAGCATCCCCTGGTACGCCTTCCCTGGCGCCAACTCCGTCCGCGTCACGCAGGCGATGGTGGATAACCAGGCGCGCATCGTCGAACAGCGGGCGACGCCGGAACAGGCTTTGGCGGATATGGCCAGCGAAGTGCGGCGGTTGCTGCCGCGGCCGCGTGGTTAACCTCCAGGGCGCTGCCCTGGACCCGCTGGGGCCGAAAGGCCCCAGACCCCAAATCGTAAAGAGAGCCCATGATCACCAGAATCGCGCAGATCAGTGACACGCATTTGTCGAAGAGCCGGCCGCTCTTTGATGGGAACTTCGCGCCGGTGCAGGAGGCCCTGCACCACGCGAGGCCAGACCTCGTGATCCATACGGGGGACCTCTCCCTCGATGGAGCGGATTCCGCCGATGACCTGCGCCACGCCGCCGCCACCATGAACGCGCTGGGCCTGGACTGGCTGGCCCTGCCGGGCAATCACGATGTGGGCGATGACGCCGTGCTGGGTGGGCGCCAACCCTTCACGCCGGAGCGCCTCGCCCGCTGGGAGGAATGCGTGGGCCCGCTGCACTTCGTGCGGGACATCCCGGGCTGGCGGCTGATCGGCCTGGACACGCAGGGCTTCTCCGCCAACCCCGCGCATCGCGCTGCGGTGGCCGAGGCCATTGCCACCGCCGGCCCCCGGCGCATCGCCCTGTTCCAGCACAAGCCCATCACGGAAGAGGCGCTGGACGATACGGGCATGACCTATTGGCCACTGCTGCCCTCACCCCGCGCGGAGTTACTTGCCATGTTCGGAGGGGGCCGTCCCGCGCTGATCGCCAGCGGTCATGTGCATCAATGGCGGGACCGGACGGCCGATGGCATCCGGCAGGTCTGGGCGCCAGCCGTGGCCTTCATCGTGGGCGATCCCTGGCAGCACCGCGTGGGCGAAAAGATTCTCGGCTGGGTCGAGCATGAGTTCCACGCCGATGGCGCGCATGCCGCCCATCTGCGCCGAATGCCGGATTTGCCGGTGCAGGATCTCGGCGAAATCCCCAAGGCCTACGGCCCGATGCCGCGCCTATAGCTGGGGTCTGGGGCCTTTCGGCCCCAGCCGCCGAGGGCCCCTTTCTCTAGACCGAGAAGTACTTCGCCCGCGGGTGATGGAGCACGATGGCGCTGGTGCTCTGCTCCGGATGAAGCTGCCATTCATCGCTGATATCCACGCCGATGCGCTTGGCATCCAGCAGGTCCAGGATCGCCACCTGGTCCTCCAGCTTAGGGCAGGCGGGGTAGCCGAAGGAATACCGCCCGCCGCGATAGCCCTGGCTCAACATCTTCTCGATGTCGCGGTCATCCTCGGAGGAGAAGCCGAGTTCGGCGCGGATGCGCTTGTGTGTCACTTCCGCCAGCGCCTCCGCCATCTCGACCGAGAGGCCGTGCAGGTAGAGGTAGTCCTGGTAGCGATTGTCCTCGAACCACTCGCGCGCCATGTCGCTCGCCTTCTGGCCGACAGTGACGACCTGCAGGCCGATCACGTCACGCTCGGCATCGTCAATGTCGCGCACGAAATCGGCGATGCAGTCGCCATCCTCCTTGGGCTGGCGCGGCATGTTGAAGCGCGCGACCTCGGTCGTGCCATCCTCGGCGAAGAGGATGAGGTCATTGCCCTGGCCGGCACATTTCCAGTAGCCGTAGATGGCCTGCGGCTTGAGGATCTGCTGCTCCTGCGTCAGCGCCAGCATGCGCTTCAGCACGGGGCGCAGCTCCTGCTTGGCCCAGCCCAGGAAATCCTCCAGGCTGCGGCCGGCTTTCCGGAAGCCCCACTGGAACTGGTAGAGGCTGCGCTCGTTGATGAAGGGCACGAGCGCCTTGGGGTCGGTCTCGATCACCTTCGCACCCCAGAAGGGCGGCACGGGGGTCGCGTGGCCCGCGGTCTCGCGGCGCCGGCGCTTCTGCGCATAGGCCACGTCCACCGGCGCGAAGCCGCGCGGATCGGCCTGGCCCAACACGCGCTTCTCGTTGCGCGACTTGCCCACGCGCTTGGCCTGGATGGCGCCCAGATAGCCCTCGAAGTCATTGCCCATCACCTTGTCCATCAGGTGCAGGCCGTCAAAGGCGTCGCGCGCATAGACGACGCGCCCACAGGCATAGGCCTGCACGCAGTCATCCTCGACATAGTTGCGCGTGAGTGCCGCGCCGCCAAGCAGCACGGGGATATCAATGCCCTGGCGGGACATCTCCTCCAGGTTCTCGCGCATCACCACGGTGGACTTCACCAGCAGGCCGGACATGCCGATGGCGTTCGCCTTGTGCTCCTTCGCGGCCGCCACGATGTCGTTCAGCGGCACCTTGATGCCGAGATTGACCACCTTGTAGCCGTTGTTGGTGAGGATGATGTCCACCAGGTTCTTGCCGATGTCATGCACGTCGCCGCGCACGGTGCCCAGCACGATGGTGCCCTTCTCCTGCCCTTCGATGCGCGTCATGAAGGGCTCGAGATAGGCGACGGCGGCCTTCATCGTCTCCGCACTTTGCAGCACGAAGGGCAGCTGCATCTTGCCGGCGCCGAACAGGTCCCCCACCACCTTCATGCCGTCCAGCAGCACGTCGTTGATGATGCTGAGTGGCTCCATCCCCTCGGCCATGGCGGCGGCGAGTTCATCGTCGAGGCCCTTGCGGTCGCCATCCACGATGCGGTCCTTGAGGCGGCCCTGCACGGTCGCGGCCTTGACCTTCGCCACGTTATCCGCGGCCTTCCGGCCGGAGAACATCTCCAGCACCTTCTGCAGCGGGTCGTAGCCTTCCTCGCGCCGGTCATAGATGAGGTCTTCCATGACCTTCACCTCCTCGGCCGGGATCTTGTGCAGCGGCTTGATCTTGGAGACGTGGACGATCGCGCCTGTCATCCCCGCCTTCACGGCGTGATCGAGGAAGACGCTGTTCAACACGTGCCGCGCGGCGGGGTTCAGGCCGAAGGAGATGTTGGAAAGCCCCAGCATGATCTGGATATCCGGGAACTTCTCCCGGATCATGCGGATGCCGTCCAGCGTCCAGACGCCGAGCTTGCGGTCATCCTCATTGCCCGTCGCGATGGTGAAGGTCAGCGGATCAATCATCAGATCCGACTGCGGCAGGCCGTATTGGTTGCAGGCGAAATCCACCAGGCGCTCGGCGATGCGCAGCTTGTCCTCGGCGGTCTTGGCCATGCCGACTTCGTCGATGGTCAGCGCGATGACCGCGGCGCCGAACTTCTTCGCGAGCTTCATGCGGTCATGCGCCGCACCCTCGCCTTCCTCGAAATTGATCGAGTTGATGATGGGCTTGCCGCCATGCAGCTTGAGCGAGGCCTCGATGACGTTGGTCTCGGTGCTGTCAATCACCAGCGGGCTGTTCACGCTGGAGGTGAAGCGCGTGATCACCTCGCTCATCTCGCGCATTTCGTCGCGGCCGACGAAGGCGGTGCAGATGTCGAGGCTGTTGGAGCCTTCCGCCACCTGCTCGCGCCCGATGGCAAGGCAGCCATCCCAGTCATTGGCCTCCTGCACCGCGCGCCAGGCCTTGGAGCCATTGGCGTTGCAGCGCTCGCCGATCGAGAAGTAGGAATTCTCCTGGCGCAGCGCCGTGGCCGAATAAAGCGAGGCGACACTCGGCACCCAGTGGAACTTGCGCTTGACCGGCGTGGGCCGGTGCTTGTCACCACCGAGGCGGCGCAGCATCGCGTCCTGGGCCGCGATATGCGGCGTGGAGGTGCCGCAGCAGCCGCCGATCAGGTTGAAGCCGTCCTCGACCACGAAGCGCTCCATCCAGACGGCCATCTCCTCAGCGCCCAGCGGGTAATGCGTCTTGCCATCCACCAGCTCCGGCAGGCCGGCATTGGGCTGCACGCTGAGCAGGCCGGGCCAGTTCTGGCTGAGCCAGCGCAGATGCTCCGCCATCTCCTGGGGCCCGCTCGCGCAGTTCAGGCCAATCAGCGGCACGTCGAGCGAATGCACCACGGCGGCGGCGGCGGCGATATCGGGGCCGACCAGCAGCGTGCCGGTCGTCTCCACCGTCACCTGCACGAAGATGGGGATGTCGCTGTTCGTCTTGGCCTTCGCGATCTTGGCGGCGTTCACCGCGGCCTTGATGTAGAGCGTGTCCTGGTTCGTCTCGGTCAGGATCGCGTCGCAACCGCCCGCAATAAGGCCCAGGCACTGCTCGACCAGACCGGCCTCCAGCGCATCATAGGTGATGTGGCCGAGGCTCGGCAGCTTGGTGCCGGGTCCGATATCGCCCACCACCCAGCGGTGGCGGCCATCGGCGAAGCTCTCCGCCGCCTCGCGCGCCAGTTCCACGCCAAGCTTGTTGATCTCGAAAGCGCGCGAGCCGAGCTCGAACTCTTCCAGCGTGATGGGGCTGCCGCCGAAGGTGTTGGTCAGCACCATGTCGGCGCCGGCCTCGTAATAGCCGCGATGGATCTCGCGGATCAGCTCGGGGCGCGAGAGGGACAGCACCTCGGTGCAGTTTTCCTTGTCCCAGAAGTCCTTGATGATATCGAGCGTCAGCGCCTGGACGCGGCTGCCCATCCCGCCGTCGCAGAGCAGGACGCGGTCACGCAGGGCATCAAGGAGGTGCGGGCGAGAGGCCATGGAGCGGGTTCTTCTTCAGGTCAGGCGTGGGTGAGGGCGTCGGCGGGCAGCTTTTCGGCGCGCCAGACGCGAACGGGAAGCCGGCCGGGGATGTCGTGCCGGGCAGCCAGCGCGCAACCGGCCTGGCCGAGCCAGCCGGCCAATTCGGAATCATCGAAGCCCGGCCAGCGATGGGCGAAGCGGGTGAGCACCTCCGCGGCGCCGTGCGGGGCGAGGTCGGCCACCAGCAGCAGGCCGCCAGGGCGCAGGACGCGCGCCGCTTCGGCCAGGGCGGCGGCGGGGTCCTCGGCATAGTGCAGCACCATCTGCAGGGTCACCGCATCGAAGCTGCGATCGGCCAGCGGCAGGCGGTACATGTCGGCCTGGCGGACCGTGCAGGATTCGGCGAGGCCGCGCTCGGAGAGGCGCGCGCGGGCCAGGGCCAGCATTTCCCGGCTCGCATCCACGCCCAGCGCGCGGCGGGTGCGCGGCGCCAGCACTTCCAGCAGCCGGCCCGTGCCGGTGCCGATATCCAGCAGCGCCTCGATCCGCTCCGGCAGGGCGGCGAGCAGCGCCGCCTCGATGGCCGCCGCGTCGAGGTCGAGCGCGCGCAGCTCGTCCCAATCCATCCCCTCGCGCTGGAAGGCGTCGGAGGCGGCGCGGGCGCGCTCGGCGGCGATGCGCGCGGCCTGGCGGCGGTCGGCCTGCAGCACCGGCTCCTCCTCGGGCAGGCGGGCGAGGATGACGCGGACGAGCTCGGCCTGGCCGGGGACCTGGAAATAGACGTTGGAGCCCTCGGGCAGGCGTTCCAGCAGCCCCGCCTCGGTCAACAGCTTCAGGTGGCGGGAAAGGCGCGGCTGGGACTGGCCCAGCACGGCGCAGAGCTCCGTCACGCAGAAGGCGCCCCGGGCGCAGAGCGCCAGCAGCCGAAGCCGGGTTGGCTCGGCCGTCGCGCGCAGCTGGGAGAGGAGCGTGTCCATGGGCTTGCAAATGGCATAAAGATATCCTTATGTCTACCCCATGGCTTGGTCTTTAGACGCGCGAATCCCGGTTTCCATCCTGCCCGAGGGCGCCGCCTTGGCCGCCGCCCTGGCCGGCGGGAAGCCCGCGGCCGTGGTCACGCTGGCCCCGCCCGGGCCGCTTCCCGCTGGCGCCGTCTCCGCCGCGTCCTTCGAGGCGGGTGTCACCGCCCATGCGGTGGCCTGCGCCTGCTGCCAGGGCCGCAGCCCCGCCGCCCAGGCGCTGGACCGCCTGTTCCAGGCCCGGGTGCGCGGCCAGTCCGGCTGGTTCGACCGCGTGCTCGTGCTGGACGAGGACGGCGCCGGCGAGGCGGTCCGTGCCGCGCTGGGCGAAGATGCGCTGGCCAGCGCCCGCTTCCGGCTGGCCTGAGGGGCCAGGAATGGGGCTATAAGGGAGGCCGACGCCACCGCGCAAAAAGGGCCCAAGACCCCATGAGCTTCGCCTCCACCCAGGATCTCGCCGACAAGCACGTCTCCTTCGACGAGCTCGGCCCCGGCCTCTACGCCTATACCGCCGAAGGCGATCCCAATTCGGGCGTCATCGTGGGCCCGGATGGCGTGGTGGTGGTGGATGCGCAGGCCACGCCCATCATGGCGGCCGATGTGCAGGCGCGCATCGCCGCCGTCACGAAACGGCCGGTGAAGCAGGTGGTGCTCTCGCATTACCACGCGGTGCGGGTGCTGGGCGCCTCGGGCTATCCCGCGCATTCCATCATCTGCTCGGACGCGACGCGCGACCTCATCGTGGAGCGCGGCGCGCAGGACATGGACAGCGAGATCGGCCGCTTCCCGCGCCTGTTCCGGGGCCGCGAAAGCATCCCCGGCCTCACCTGGCCGACGCAGACCTTCCACCGGCAGATGACGCTTTGGCTCGGCGAGCGCGAGGCGCGGATCATCCATATCGGCCGCAGCCACACGGCGGGCGACACGGTGGTCTGGCTGCCGAAGGAAAAGGTGCTCTTCGCCGGCGACACGGTGGAGTTCGGCGCGACCCCCTATTGCGGCGACGCGCATTTCGCCGATTGGCCCGCCACCATCGCCGCGATCCGCGAGCTGGGCGCCGAAAAGCTGGTCCCTGGCCGGGGTGCGGCGCTGCTGACCAAGGCCGATGTGGCCCAGGCCCTGCACGAGACGGAGAGCTTCACGAGCGACCTCTTCGGCCTCGCCAAGCAGGCCGTCGCCAAGGGCTGGAACCTGACGCAGCTCTATGCGGAGGCGATGGGCGCGATGCGGCCGAAATACGGGCATTGGGTGATCTTCGAACACTGCATGCCCTTCAACGTCAGCCGCGCCTTCGACGAGGCCAGCGGCATCGCCCATCCCCGCATCTGGACCGCCGAGCGCGATGTCGAGATGTGGCGCGCGGTCGAGGGCGCCTCGCCCATGAAATCCGCGGAAGTGCACTGACTTGCCGACCACCTACACCCAGCCGCGCTACGCCTTTCGCCCGCATCCGGACGGGCTGGAAAACGCTCCCATCGTTATCGCGGGCGGCGGGCTGGTCGGGCTGACGGCGGCGCTGGACCTCGCGCGGCGGGGCTTGCGCGTGGTGGTGCTGGACGAGGATGACACGGTGAGCTTCGGCAGCCGCGCCATCTGCTTCGCCAAGCGCAGCCTGGAGATCTTCGCGCGGCTCGGCCTCGGCCAGAAATTCCTGGAGAAGGGCATCACCTGGAATCAGGGCCGCGTCTTCTTCCAATCGCGCGAGGCCTACAGCTTCAACCTGCTGCCGGAGGATGGCCATGAATTCCCGGCCTTCGTGAACCTCCAGCAGTATTACGCCGAGCAATGGCTGGTGGAGGCCTGCGAGGCGACGGGGCTCGTGGACCTGCGCTGGAAGTCGCGCGTCACGGGCGTGGTCAACGAACCCGATGGCGCGCGCCTCACCGTCGAGACGCCCGAGGGATCCTACACGCTCCACGCCGACTGGCTGCTCGCCGCCGATGGCGCGCGCAGCTTCATCCGCGAGACGCTGGGCCTCGCCTTCACCGGCCAGGTCTTCCGCGACCGCTTCCTCATCGCCGATGTGGTGATGAGCGCGCCCTTCCCGACCGAGCGCTGGTTCTGGTTCGACCCGCCCTTCCATCCCGGCCAGTCGGTGCTGTTGCACAAGCAGCCCGACGATGTCTGGCGCATTGATTTCCAGCTCGGCTGGGACGCTGATCCCGAGCGCGAGAAGGACCCCGAGCGGGTGCGCCAGCGCGTGAAGGACATGCTGGGGCCGGACGTGCCCTTCGACCTCGAATGGGTCAGCGTCTACACCTTCCGCTGCCGCCGGATGGAGCGCTTCCGCCATGGCCGCATCTTCTTCCTGGGCGACGCCGCCCACCAGGTGAGCCCCTTCGGCGCGCGCGGCGGCAATGGCGGCGTGCAGGATGCGGACAACCTCTGCTGGAAGCTCGCCGCCGTGCTGAAGGGCGAGGCGCCGGAAGCGCTGCTCGACAGCTATGACGCCGAGCGCATTCCGGCGGCGGATGAGAACATCCTGAACTCCACGCGCAGCACGGATTTCATCACGCCGAAGAACGAGGCCGCGCGCGCGTTCCGCGATGCCGTGCTGGAACTGGCCGAGGATTGGGCGCTGGCGCGGCCCCTGGTGAATTCCGGCCGCCTTTCGCGCCCCTCGACCCTCTGGAACAGCCCGCTGAACGGCCCGGACGAGGCGCCGGGCCTGGCACCGCCCGGCACGCCCGCCCCCGATGCGCCCGTGCTGCGCGGCGATGCGCGGGATTGGCTGCTGCGCCATATCGGCGCCGATGGCGGCTTCACCCTGCTGGCGCGGGAGGTGACGCCCGTGCCCCTGCCCGGCATCACCACGCTGGTGCTGACCGACACGCCGCGCCCCGGCACGCTGCTGGACCATTCGGGCCTGGTTGCCGCGCGCTACGGCCTCTCCCCCGGCGAATGCGTGCTGCTGCGGCCCGACCAGCACGTCGCGGCCCGCTTCACCACCGCGGCGCCGGAACCCATCCTCGCCGCCCGCGACAAGGCTCTGGGCCGATGACCCATCTGCGCACCGCACCCCGCCTCAGCGACCCCGACGAGTTCTACGCCGCGCTGATGGAGGCGCACCGCACGCTGGATGACGCGGCCTCGCGCAAGCTGAATGCGAAGCTCATCCTGCTGCTGGCCAACCATATCGGCGACATGACGGTGCTGCGCGAGGCGCTGGCGATTGCCCAAGGCGGCAAGCCGGAGGAATAATGCCGGCATGAGCACCCCCACCGAGACCATCGCCACCTGGCAGGATGAGTTCACCGCCATCCGCCGCGACATCCACGCGCATCCCGAGCTGGGGCTGGAGGAGCATCGCACCGCCGATCTCGTGGCCAGCAAGCTCACGGAGATGGGCATTGAGGTGCATCGCGGCGTGGGCGTCACCGGCGTGGTCGGTGTGATCCGCAACGGGAACGGCCAGGGGCGGATCGGCCTGCGCGCCGACATGGACGCGCTGCCGATGAGCGAGGCGAACGGCTTCGCCCATGCCAGCACCATCCCCGGCAAGATGCATGCCTGCGGGCATGACGGGCACACCACCATGCTGCTCGCCGCCGCCAAGTATCTGCAGACCACCAAGCGCTTCGACGGCACGGTCCACCTGATCTTCCAGCCGGGCGAGGAGGGCGCCGGCGGCGCGCTCGCCATGCTCGAGGACGGGCTGTTCGAGCGCTTCCCCTGCGACGCCGTCTTCGGCCTGCACAACCGCCCAGGGATGCCCGTGGGCCAGTATGGCATTCGCCCCGGCCCGATGATGGCGGGTGTGGCCTTCTACGATATCCAGGTCACCGGCAAGGGCGGCCATGGCGCGCGGCCCGAGACGACGAACGACCCTGTGGTGATGGGCGCCGCCATCGTCCAGGCGCTGCAATCCGTCGTCGCGCGCAATGTGCCGGCGGCCGAGCGCGCCGTGCTCAGCGTCACCCGCTTCGATGCGGGCAATGCCTATAACGTGATCCCGAACGAGGTGCGCCTGGGCGGCACGGTGCGCGCCTTCAGCAATGCGATGATGAAGCTGGTCGAGGACCGGATGCGCGCCATCAGCGAGGGCGTGGCCATGGGCCTCGGCGGCTCGGCCACGCTGGATTTTCGCGTGATCACGACGCCGCTCGTCAATGACGCGATGGAAGCGGTGGCATTGGGCGATGCCGCGGCCGCGCTGGTGGGCGAGGGCCAGGTGAAGCGCGAATTCCCCGCCGTGATGGGCGGCGAGGATTTCGCCTATATGCTCGAAAAATGCCCCGGCGCCTACATCGTCACCGGCAATGGTGACAGCGCCGAGGTGCACAATCCGCGCTTCGACTTCAACGACGCCGCCATCCCGCATGGCGCGGGGGTGCTGGCGGCGGTGGTCGAGGCCAAGCTGAAGCGGGTCGGGTAGACCCGGCTCAGCTCTTCACGAGGTCCTTCACCTCTTCCAGCGCCTCGGCGAAGCGGCGGTTCAGCACGCCCACGGCCTCGCCATTGGACTTCTGGATGAGTTCGGCGATTTCCTGCATGTTCGCCACCGCGCGCTCATAGGCGGTCCGCATCAGCTCGGCCTGCTGCGCCGCCTTGGCGTTGGGCGAGGATTCGGTGACGCTGAGGCTCTGCATGGCCTGCGTCATCTCGCTCATCACCTGCTGGATGATTTCCATGTTGCGGCGGCCGACGGCCTGCGCGCCTTCCATGGCGAGCTTGTTGGCGGTCGTCAGCGCCTCGATGTTGCGCTTCTGCGCATCGGCGAAGGCCTGGAAATCGGGCAGGCCCGGCATCTTCATCGAGGTGAAGGCGCGCATCATTTCTTCAGGGTTGAAGTTGTTTGCCATAGCGTGAATCTCCGCGTGCCCCCGCGCGACAGACCCCAGCGATCCGTCGTCCCGGCAGGCAACACCCCATTCGTCCTAGACGCCCGGGGGCGACGCGGTCAAATGACTTCGTCGGGCGATTCGGCAGGGGCCAGCTCAGCTTCCGGCGCAAGCTCCGCCTCGGGCGGTGCCATGCGGAACCAGCGGGCCACGCGGTCCGCCTGGTCCAACGCGCGGTCCAGCGCCGCCATGGTGGCGGAGAGGTCCTCGCTCTCATCCTTCTCCCACGCCCGCAGCGCGGCGAGCCAGACGCCGACCAGGCCCTGCACGCGCAGCAGGCCGCCCGGCCCCGCCGCATCCAGCCTCGCCGCCTCCAGCATCCAGGCCATCGAGCCCGCATTGCGGGGTGCAAACCACAGCGCCAGCAGCGGCGCCCGCGGCAAATCCCGCAGCAGGCGCACCACGCCCGCGCGGTCGGGCTGGAGGGCATCGAGGCGGCGCATCAGCACGTCAAACAGACGGTCCCGCGCGGTGCTGCCGAGATCCTCGACGGTGCCGTCCAGCACGAAGGCGTCCACCGCGCGCTGATGCGCGGCCAGGATGTGCAGCGGGCTCGCGAAATGGCGCCGCAGTTCGGCGAGCGGCAGGCCGGCCTCGGCCGCGACGGCGCGCAGCGTCAGCCCATGCCAGCCGCTGCCGGCCAGGACGCGCCAGAAGGCGCTGAGGATCGCTTGGTCGGGGGCTGATGTGCTCATGCCTGCAAGATTGGCCCGCAGGCGCCCGCGCGCAAGCCGCCCTTCAATCCGGCGTGATGTTCCCGGCGGCGATGACCAAGCGCCAGCGCTCCAGCTCGGCCCGCACCAGCGCGGTATAGCCGGCCGGACCTTCCGCGCCCGGCCGCACGCCGATGGCCGCGAAACGCTCCACCACAGCCGGATCGGCCAGCGCATGCGCGATCTCGGCATCCCAGCGGGCGATGATCTCGGGCGGCAGGCCAGCGGGCGCCGAGAAGCCGAACCAGTTGCTGGCCACCACCTGCGGGAAGCCCTGCTCGGCAAAGGTCGGCACATCCGGGAGCGAGGCGGGGCGCGTGGCCTCGCTGGTGGCGAGCGCGCGCAGCCGCCCGCCGCGCAGATGCGGCAGGGCGATGGGCAGGCTTTCCATGATGGCGGGGATCTGTCCACTGATCGTATCCGTCAGCGCGGGGGCCGAGCCGCGATAGGGCACATGCGTCAGCTCCACGCCCGCCGCGCGGGCCAGCACCTGGCCGATCAAGTGGTTCAGCGTGCCATTGCCGCCGGAGCCGTAGGAGACCGGCCGCTGCCGCGCCACCGCCAGGAATTCCGCGAGGTTGCGCGCCGGAAAATCCAGGTTGACCGCCAGCACCGAGGGGAAGGTGCCCACCAGCCGGATGTGGGAAAAATCGCGCAGCGCGTCATAGGGCGAGTTGCGGTAGAGCACCGGCCCGATGCCATGCGAGGCGGCCGAGGAGATCATCACCAGAAAGCGGTCGCCCGGCGCCTTGGCCAGGATATCCGCACCCAGCGCCCCGCCGGCACCCGGTCGGTTCTCCACCACCACGGGCTGGCCCAAGCGCGCGCTGACCACGGGAGCCAGGATGCGGGACAGCGTATCGGCGGCCCCGCCCGGCGGGAAGTTCACGATCCAGCGGATCGGGCGGTCGGGCCAGGGCGCTTGCGCCAGCGCGGGCGTGGCAAGCGCAGCCGCGCCGATCAGCGCGGCACGGCGAGAAAGAGCGGGCATGGGGGCCTCCTGTCCCGCCAGCCTCTCCGGGATCAGGAAGGCGTGCAAGGGCGAGGACTCACCCCCGCGCGACGAAGCGCTCCAGCCAATGGATGGTGTAGTCGCCCGACTGGAATTCGGCATCGGCCATGATGCGGCGATGCAGCGGCAGCGTCGTCTTGATGCCGTCCACCACCATCTCGTCCAGGGCGCGCTGCATGCGGGCGATGGCCTGCGGGCGGCTCGGCGCATGCACGATGAGCTTCGCCACCAGGCTGTCGTAATGCGGCGGCACGGCGTAGCCCGAGTAGAGCGCGCTATCCACCCGCACGCCGAGGCCGCCCGGCGCGTGATAGGTGTTCACCTTGCCCGGTGAGGGCGCAAACGTCTCCGGGTCCTCGGCGGTCACGCGGCATTCGATGGCGTGGCCGTTGAAGGTGACATCCGACTGCCCGTAGCCAAGCTTCTCGCCCGCCGCGATGCGGATCTGCTCACGCACCAGGTCCACGCCGCAGACCATCTCCGTCACCGGATGCTCCACCTGGAGGCGGGTGTTCATCTCGATGAAGGCGAATTGGCCGTCCTGGTACAGGAACTCCAGCGTGCCGGCATTGCGATAGCCGATCTGCCGGAGGCCCGCCGTGACCTGGGCGCCCAGCGCGTCACGCTCCGGTCCCGTCAGCGCGGGCGAACCCGCCTCCTCCACCAGCTTCTGGTGGCGGCGCTGGAGCGAGCAATCGCGCTCGCCGAAATGCACGACATTGCCATGGGTGTCGGCCAGGACCTGCAGCTCGATATGGCGCGGGCGGTCGAGGTATTTCTCCATATAGACGGCGTCATTGCCGAAGGCGGCCTTGGCCTCGGTGCGGGCCACCTGCCAGGCTTCCTCCAGCTCGCCGGCCGAATGGGCCACCTTCATGCCGCGCCCGCCGCCGCCCGCCGCCGCCTTGATCAGCACGGGATACTTGATCCGCTCGGCGACCTCGCGCGCTTCCTCCAGGCTTTCCAGCGCGCCAAGCGAGCCGGGCACCAGCGGCACATTGAGCTTCCGCATCGCGTCCTTGGCCGCGATCTTGTCGCCCATCATGTCGATATGCGCGGCCGTCGGGCCGATGAAGGTGAGGCCATGCGCCTCCACCATCTCGGCGAAGCGGGCATTCTCCGAGAGGAAGCCATAACCCGGATGGATCGCGTCCGCCCCCGTGATGGCCGCCGCCGAGAGGATGGCCGCCACGTTCAGGTAGCTGTCCCGCGCCAGCGGCGGGCCGATGCACACGCTCTCATCGGCGAGGCGCACATGCATGGCCGAGGCATCAGCGGTGCTGTGCACGGCGACGGTGCGGATGCCCATCTCCTGGCAGGCGCGATGCACCCGCAGCGCGATTTCACCGCGATTGGCGATCAGGATTTTTTTGAGCATTTTTAAGCCCTCAAACGGCGGGCAAAATTGATATTTGCCGCCCTCAGGCGCCGGGCGCCGGCTCCGCCGGCTTGGCTACGCCGCGCCACGCGCGCGCTGGGCCATACGCTCGATTGGGCGGCGCCGGCCGCTGTGCGGCCGGATGATTCTGGGAGTGCGCACATGCGCGGGGGCATCGCCCTATTCCACCAGCACCAGCGGCTCGCCGTATTCCACGGGCGTGCCGGCTTCGACCAGGATGCGCGTGACCGTGCCCGCGCGGCTGGTCTTGATCTGGTTGAAGGTCTTCATCGCCTCGATCAGCAGCACGGTCTGCCCCGCCGCCACCTTGGCGCCGACCGTGATGAAGGGCGCGGCCCCCGGCTCGGGCGAGAGATAGGCGACGCCCACCATGGGCGAGGTCACCAGCCCCGGATGCTTCGGATCGATCGCCTCCGGGTCGGCCGCCACCACGGGAGCCGCCGCCGGGCCATGCGCCGGCATCGCCGCCGGCATCTGCATGGGCATCGAGGGCGCCCCATAATACTGCGCGGGCGCCGCCGGGATGATCCGCGCCACGCGAATGCGCGATTCCTTCTCCGAGAGCTCGATCTCGGTCAGGTCCGTCTCGCGCAGGATTTCGGCGAGCTTGCGGATCGCCTCCGCGTCGAACTGAATGCCGCTGGTCATGCGTCGTCTTCCTCGTTTCCGCCGACGAGATTGGCCATGGCCTGCAACGCCAGCGCATAGCCCGCGACGCCCAGGCCGGCGATCACGCCGGTGGCGGCCTTGGAGACCAGGCTGTGCTGCCGGAACTCCTCGCGCCGATGAATATTGGTGATGTGAACCTCGATCACCGGGAGGCCTGCGGCGAGCAGCGCGTCCAGGATGGCGACCGAGGTGGTGGTGTAGCCGGCCGGGTTGATCACGATGCCGGCGGCCCGGCCGCGGCATTCCTGGATCCAGGAGACCAGCTCCCCTTCCGTGTTGGACTGCCGGAAGTCGATCGCGAGCCCGAGCTCTTCCGCGGCCTCGGCGCAGAGGTTCTCCACATCGTCGAGCGTCGCGGTGCCGTATTTCTCCGGCTCGCGCGTGCCCAGCATGTTGAGGTTCGGGCCGTTGAAGACGGCGATGAGGTTCATGGCGTTTCGGTCAAACAGGGAATGGATTGGCGGGGCTAGCATGGGGGGTGAGGCAGCGGCAAGCGCGGGTCGGTCATTGACCCCGGGGCCCGGCGGAACCAGATTGCCTGAGACCAAGGGGAGCCCTGGCCAGGGGCTGAGAGTCCGCGACGGCGCGGTGACCCTTCGAACCTGATCCGGGTCATGCCGGCGAAGGGATGGGAGCAGCTGACCCCTCCCCGACCCGGCGCGGCCTCCTCGATGGGAGGATGCTTGCGATGTCCGAGCTGGCGGAACGCCTGAAGCTCACCGTGAACGGCGAAGCGCGCGAGATGGCGGCGGGCCTGAGCGTGGCCGATCTGTTGGCGGAAATCGGCCTGGCCGCCCGCAAGGTCGCCGTCGAACGCAACCTCGAGATCGTGCCGCGTTCCCAATACGCAACGACGGCACTGGCCGATGGCGATGCCATCGAGATCGTGCATTTCATCGGGGGTGGCTGAGAATTGACCGAAGATAGCTGGGAAGTCGCCGGGCGCCGCTTCACCTCGCGCCTCATCGTCGGCACGGGGCGCTACAAGTCGCTCGAGGAAACGCGGGACAGCATCGCGGCCAGCGGGGCCGAGATCGTCACCGTGGCCGTCCGCCGCGTGAACCTGAGCGACCCGAGCGCGCCCATGCTGCAGGATTTCGTGCCGCCCGACCGTTACACTTACTTACCCAACACCGCCGGCTGCTTCACCGCGCAGGACGCGGTCCGCACGCTGCGCCTGGCGCGCGAGGCGGGCGGCTGGAACCTGGTGAAGCTGGAGGTGCTGGGCCCGCCCCCCTTCCTCTACCCCGACATGGCCGCGACCTTCGAGGCCGCCGCTGCCCTGATCGCCGACGGCTTCGAGGTGATGGTCTATTGCGCCGATGACCCGGTCGCCGCGAAGCGGCTGGAGGAGATGGGCTGCGTGGCCATCATGCCGCTGGGTGCGCCCATCGGCTCGGGCATGGGCGTCGTGAACCCGTATATGATCCGCGCCATCAAGGCCCAGGCCAAGGTGCCGGTGCTGGTGGATGCCGGTATCGGCACGGCGAGCGAGGCCGCCTTCGCGATGGAGTTGGGCTGCGACGCCGTGCTGCTGAACAGCGCCATCGCCCATGCCCAAAACCCAGTGAAGATGGCCGAGGCGATGAAGCATGCCGTCATCGCCGGACGCGCCGCCTTCCTGGCCGGGCGCATGCCGCGCGACTACAAGGCCGATGCGTCGAGCCCCATGACGGGGATGATCCGCTGAGATAGCCTTCGCCCCGCAACGAAACGGGGAGAAACGATCATGGATCTCGGCATCAAGGGCCGTACGGCGGTGGTGTGCGCGGCCTCCAAGGGACTCGGGCGCGGCTGCGCCTTCGCCTTGGCGCGGGAGGGCGTCTCGCTCGTCATCTCGGCGCGCGGCGGGGACGCGCTGGAGGCCACCGCCGCCGCCATCCGCGCCGAGACGGGCGTGTCCGTCACCACCGTCCAGGGCGATGTGACGACCGAAGAAGGGCGCGCCGCGCTGCTCGCCGCCTGCCCGGAGCCCGATATCCTCATCACCAATGCCGGCGGGCCGCCGCAGGGCGAGTTCTCGCAATTCGAGCTGGACGACTGGCGCCGGGCGGTCGAGGCGAACATGCTGACGCCGATTGCCCTGATCCGCGCCGTGCTGCCGGCGATGCAGGCGCGGCGCTTCGGGCGTGTGCTCAACATCACCAGCTATTCCGTGAAGATGCCGATCGGCCGGCTGGAGCTGTCCAACGGCGCCCGGGCGGGGCTGACCGGGGCGCTGGCCTCGCTGGCGCGGCGCGTCGCGGCGCACAATGTCACCATCAACCACCTGCTGCCCGGGCCCTTCGACACGGATCGCGTGCGGGGCAATTGGGAGGTGGTGGCCAAGGGCGGCGGTGCCGATGTGGCGGAGCTGGAGCGGCGGGCCGTGGCTGGGATTCCGGCTGGGCGGCTTGGTACCGCCGAGGAATTCGGCGCCTTCGCCGCCTTCTTCTGCTCGATCCATGCAGGCTTCACGACCGGCCAGAGCATCCTGCTCGACGGCGGCTCCTACCCGGGGACTTTATAAAAGCCCTCAGGCGCCGGGCGGCGGCTCCGCCGCCTTGGCTTCGGATCGCTGAAGCGATCCGCCGGCCGCACGTGCGGCCGGATTCGTCGTTGTTGTGCCCTCCAACGCCGGGCGCGCGCTGGGCTTCGCCGCGCGGCTGGTGCGCCAGGCCGGGCGTCCGGTTGGGCGGCGCCGGCCGCTGTGCGGCCGGATAGGTTTGGGATGGGGCCTTTGCTGGGGGTCCGATTCGCGCGCCTGCCCCAAATGCGCCACTTGCAATCCTGACACGCGCCGGAAACACTCCTGCCTCCCCGGGGGAGGTTCCGGCATTTTCCCGTGACCCCCCGGGGGGCTTTCGGCGGGGTTTCCGGCGCCCCCGGGGGGGAGACGCGAAAAAACTTCGCCCAGGGCGGATTTCCCGCTTGCATGGGGGCGAAGCTGGCTCTACATCCCCGCTCACAAGACGCAGTACGCACGTGCCTCTGGCCCCAGGCCCACGGAGCTGAGCCCCTGAATAAGGCTTGCCACCGCGGCGCAAGGTTTACGCAACGACGTCAAGCGTTCTGGCAACCCCGTGGTTTGCGCCACGGTTTTTTTCTGGTCGCTGGTTCGTTCGACCGTTTCGTCAATCTGGGGCCACCCCTGAAGGGGGCGGTTCCACTTGTTTGTGGAGTATCGTGCGATGACCCCCAAGGTCTCCCGCTACCTGGCGGATCAACAGCCGGCCACGCCCTGCCTCGTGCTGGATGTGGATCGGGTTGCCCATAACTTCGGCCGGCTCCGGCAGGCGATGCCGCTCGCGCGCATCTACTACGCGGTGAAGGCGAATCCGGCGGCCCCGATCCTGGATCGGCTGGTCGGCCTCGGCTCCTATTTCGACGCGGCCTCCTTCCAGGAAGTGTCGATGTGCCTGGCCGCCGGCGCGGAGCCGGACGCCATCTCCTATGGCAACACCATCAAGCGCGAGCGCGACATCGCCGCCGCCTATGCGGCCGGCGTCCGCATGTTCGCCTTCGACAGCGAGATGGAGCTGGAGAAGCTGGCCCGTTCCGCCCCGGGCAGCCGCGTCTATTGCCGCATCCTCGTCGGCAATGACGGCGCCGAATGGCCCCTCAGCCGCAAGTTCGGCTGCGAGGTCGAGATGGCGCGCGCGCTGATGATCCGCGCGGCGGAGATGGGGCTCGATGCCTTCGGCCTTTCCTTCCATGTCGGCAGCCAGCAGACCAAGACCGCCGCCTATGAGGCTGCGATCGCCAAGGTCGCCATGCTCTTCACCGACCTCTCCGAGGCCGGCGTGAAGGTGCGCATGGTCAATCTCGGCGGTGGCTACCCCGTGCGCTACAAGGCGGAAGTGCCCGAGATTGACGATTTCGGCTCCGCCATCATGGGCGCCATGGTCGAACATTTCGGCAATGCGATCCCCGAGATCGTGATCGAGCCCGGCCGCTTCCTGGTGGCCGATGCGGGCGTGGTCTCGAGCGAGGTCGTGCTGGTGAGCCGCAAGGCCGAGAATGACCCGGTGCGCTGGGTCTATCTCGACATCGGCCGCTTCGGCGGGCTGGCGGAGACGGAGGGCGAGTCGATCAAATACGCCTTCAAGACCCCGCATGATGGCGAGGCCGAAGGCCCCGTCACCATCGCCGGGCCAACATGCGACAGCACGGACACGCTCTACGAGAAGAGCAACTACCGGCTGCCCATGGCGCTCACCGCGGGCGATCGCGTGGAGCTGCTGGCCACCGGCGCCTATGTGACAACCTATGCGAGCCAGAAGTTCAACGGCTTCGAGCCGCTGGCCGAACACTACATCTGACCGGGTTGGGGGCGCGTCAGCGCCCCCGTTTTTTGGGCCATCCGTTGCGTCACGCCAAGGCGGGCGATCACCCCTTGGCAGCCACCACCACCATGGCGGGCTTCAGCAAGCGGCCATTCAGCGTCCATGCGCTGGTCCAGGCCTGGATCACCGTGCCGGGCTCCACGCCCTCCGGCGCCGGCGCCTCGCTCATCGCCTGGTGCAGCTCGGGGTCGAAGGGCTGGCCCTCAGCCGGCTTGCGCTGCACGCCATGCACTTCGAGGCGCTGCAGCAGGAAGCGCTCCACGCCCTCGAAGCCGCCGCGCATCTTGCCGATGATCTCGGCCTCGCCTTCCTCCGCCTTAGGGAGGAGATCAATGCCGCGACGCAGGTTTTCCGCCACTTCCGTCATGTCGGTGGCGAATTTCTGCACGGCGTAGTTGCGGGCCTTCTCGACCTCGTCCTTGCCGCGATTGCGGACATTCTGGACTTCCGCCTCGGCGCGCAGCCAGCGATCCTTCATCTCGGCCAGCTCGGCCTCGAGGGTGGCGATGCGCTCCTCCGGCCCAGGGGAAGACGCGGGGGCGGCGGTCGTGTCGGGGGATTCCGGCGCGGTGTCGGCCGGGGAAGGGGTCTGAGCTTCGGTCATGCGGTTCAGGTAAGCGCGAGGCGGCGCGGGATCAACCCAGCAGGCGGCCGATGACGCGCGCGGTGTAGTCCACCACCGGGATCACCCGGCCGTAATTGATGCGCGAAGGGCCGATCACGCCGATCGCGCCCACGATCTTCTCCTGCGCGTTGCGGAACGGCGCCACCACCACGGAGAGCCCGGCGGTGGAGAACAGCCCACTTTCCGCGCCGATGAAGATCTGCACGCCCTCGCCCCGCTGCGCCAGTTCCAGCAGCTTGAGCGTGGTCTCCTGCGCCTCCAGCCGCTCGAACAGGGCCTGGATCTCCTGAACGCGGGTCAGGTTTTCCATGTTCTCCAGCAGGCGCGCCTGGCCACGGAGGATGAGCGAGCCGCTGCCACCCCCCGCCCAGGTCGCCATGCCGGCCTCGACCACCTGGGTGGTGAGCGCATCCAGCGCGGTGCGGTTGGCCGCGATTTCCTGCGTCACATTGGCGCGCGTCTCGTCCAGCGTGAGGTCGGAGAGCCGCGCATTCAGGTAGTTGCCGGCCTGGACCAGCGCCGAGGGCGGCAGGCCGGGCGGCACCTCGATGACGCGGTTCTCGACGCGCCCATCCCCCTGCACCAGCACCACCAGCGCCCGGCCCGGGCCCAGCGGCACGAATTCGATATGGCGCAGCGGAGCCTCGCCCTTCGGCGCTACGACCAGGCCGGCAGCCCCGGCGAGGCCCGAGAGCATCTGCCCCGCCTCGGCCAGCGTGTCCTGGAGGGAGCGGCCATGGGCGGCGCAGCGGGCCGCGATCTCGGCGCGCTCCTCCTCGGCCAGGTCGCCGAATTCCAGCAAGCCATCCACAAAAAGGCGCAAGCCCTGCTGCGTCGGCAGCCGCCCGGCGCTGGTGTGCGGCGCGTAGAGCAGCCCGGCCTCCTCCAGATCGGCCATGACGTTTCGAATGGAAGCGGGCGAAAGGTTCAGCGGCAGGCGGCGCGAGAGCGTGCGGCTGCCCACCGGCTCGCCCGTCGCGACATAGACTTCCACCAGCTCCCGCAGCACGGCGGTCGAGCGGGGGTCCAATGCGCTGGTGGCGATACTCGGCACCGCGAAGAGAGGTGACTTGATGGGGGTGTGCATCGCTGGAGGTAGCTTGGTTATCCGGGGGGCATTGGTCAACCTTTACCGCGCGCGCCCCTGGTCAGCGGGCTTTGGTTTGCCTATTGCGGCCCCAGAAAACCAGAGGATTGCCCCACATGCGCCCATCCGGCCGCGCCCCCGACGCCCTTCGCAGCATCTCCATCGAAACCGGCATCGCCAAGCATGCCGAGGGCTCCTGCCTGATCCGCATGGGCAACACCGAGGTGCTCTGTGCCGCCAGCCTGGAGACGCGGGTGCCGCCCTTCATGCGCAACCAGGGCCTGGGCTGGGTCACAGCGGAATATGGCATGCTGCCCCGTGCCACCCACACCCGCGGCGACCGCGAGGCGGCGCGCGGCAAGCAATCCGGCCGCACCCAGGAAATCCAGCGCCTGATCGGCCGCTCGCTCCGCGCCGTGACGGACCGCAAGGCGATGGGCGAGATGACGGTGACGCTCGATTGCGACGTGATCAATGCCGATGCCGGCACCCGCTGCGCCGCCATCACCGGCGCCTGGGTCGCGCTGCACCTGGCCTTCCAGCACGCCAAGCGCAACAACATCATGAGCAGCATCCCGCTGACCGACCATGTCGCCGCCATCTCCTGCGGCATCGCGAATGGCGAGGCGATCCTCGACCTCGACTATGCCGAGGACAGCACGGCGGATGCGGATGCGAATTTCGTGCTCTCGGGCAATGGCAACCTGATCGAGGTGCAGGCCACGGCCGAGGGCGCGCCCTTCAGCGAGGCGCAGTTCCTGGCCATGCTGGACATGGCGCGCGATGGCGTGGCGAAGCTGGTCGCGGCGCAGAAGGCTGCCGTTGGTTTATGAGGGGGGGCCTGTGAGGAAGCTGGCTCCCGGCCGGCTGGTTCTCGCCAGCCACAATGCGGGCAAGCTGCGCGAGTTCTCCGCGCTGCTGGCCCCCTTTGGCCTGGAGCTGATCTCGGCCCGCACACTCGGCCTGCCCGAGCCTGCCGAGACCGGCACGACCTTCACCGAAAACGCCGGCATCAAGGCCCTGGCCGCGACGCGGGCGACCGGCCTGCCGGCGCTGGCCGACGATAGCGGCGTGGCCGTGGCGGCGCTGGGCGGCGCGCCTGGCGTCTATACGGCGGATTGGGCGATGCGGCCGGACGGCTCGCGCGACTACGCCGCCGCCATGGCCCGCATCGCCGCCGAGGATCGCAGCGCGCGGCGCCGCTGCGCCTTCGTGGCCGTGCTGGTGCTGGCCTGGCCCGATGGCCATACCGAAGCCTTCGAAGGCGTCTGCGCCGGGCATTGGGTGGCACCGCCGCGCGGCGCAAGCGGCTTCGGCTATGATCCGATCTTCGTCCCAGATGGTGCTGCGCTGACCTTCGGCGAGATGACGCCGGAGGAGAAGGCGCGGCACAGCCACCGCGCCCGCGCCTTCGCCGCGCTGGCTGCGGGTTGCCTGGACTGACCGAGGGGCCAGCCCCTCGGGCTCCCCGGCAGGAAGCCAGCTTCCTGCACCATCACCAGAGGGAAGATCCAAGAAACTCCGTTTCTTGGCGGGAGAGCGCGAGAGGGCAGCGCCCTCTCGCAAGAGCTCAGCCAGCCTTTTTGAGGAACCCCGCAAACGCCGCCTGCGCCTCCGGGCTGCGCAGCCGCTCGCCGAAGCTGACGCGCTCGGCCGCCATCGCGGCCTTCACGGCTTCCATCTGCGGCGCGCGGATCAGGCGCTTCGATTCCTGCACCGAGCCGGGCGGCAGGGCGGCCAGCATGGCCGCCATCTGCGCCGCCGTCGCCTCCACCTCGTCATCCGCCACGGCGCGGGTGGCGAGGCCGGCGGCTGCCGCATCCGCGCCGCTGAAGCCCGCACTCGCCAACAGCCACCAATTGGCGACGGCAGGCCCGACGCGCGCCGGCATGAGCAGAGAGGACCCGGCCTCGGGGCAGAGGGCCAGGCGCGTGAAGGGCATCATCAGCCGCGCCGTCTCACTCGCCACCACCACGTCGCAATGCAGCAGCATGGTGGTGCCGATGCCGACCGCATTGCCGCGCACGGCGGCCACGACGGGCTTCTGGAAGGCGAGGATCGCTTCCAGGAAATCGAAGGCGGCGCCGGGGTCCTTCGGATCGCGCTCGCCGGCCTTGGCGAAGTCGCCGATGTCGTTGCCGGCGGTGAAATCAGCGCCGCCGGCCAGCATCACCACATGCACCGCATCCTCGGCCGCGGCCTGGCGCAGGCCATCGGCCATGGCGTGGTACATGGCGCGCGTCAGCGCGTTCTTCTTGTCCGGCCGGTTCAGGCGGATGGTCAGGACGGCGCCGTGGCGCTCGGTCAGCACATGTTCGGTCATCGCGTTTCCCTCTCGTTGAAGGGAGTAGATCAGAAGATCGCAGCGAAGGGGAGGATGCGGATGGGCACGCCTGGGGCCAACTCCGTCACATCCTCCGGCAGTTCCGCAAAGCCGTCGGATTGCGTGAGCGAGGTGAGCAGCCCCGCCCCCTCCCGCGGGAATTTCTGGGCGACGAGGCCTGTCGCGTCCTCGGCCAGCGTGACGCGCACATATTCGCGCCGGCCCAGCTTCTTGCGGTAGTTGAAGCCGCTGAGCGCCGGCACGCGCAGCAGCGCCTCGGGCGCCGCACCCGCCAGGCGCAGCGCCAGTGGCCGCACCAGATGCAGGAAGGTGACGACGGCCGCCACCGGATTGCCCGGCAGCCCCACCATGGGCACGCCCTGCACCACGCCCATCGCCGCCGGCCGCCCGGGCTTCACGGCGAGGCGCCAGAAGACGAGCTTGCCCGCGCCCTCGATCGCGGCGCGGACGTGATCCTCCTCGCCGGTCGAGACGCCACCCGAAGTCACCAGCAGATCCTGCGTGGCGCTGGCGGCATGCAGGGCGCGGGAGGTCTCCCCGGCGTCATCAGGCAGGATACCGAGGTCGGTGACCTCCACCGGCAGGCGCGCCAGCATGGCCATCAGGGTGAAGCGGTTGCTGTCGAAGGTCTGTGCTGGGCCGAGCGTCGCACCGGGGGAGGCCAATTCATCGCCCGTGGAGAAGACGCCGACGCGCAGCAGCGGCCGCACCGGAAGCGTCGCGAAGCCGAGTGCCGCGGCGAGCCCGAGTTCGGGCGCGCGCAGGCGGCGGCCTGCCGGCAGGGCCTGGTGGCCCGCGGGCACATCCTCGCCGGCGGGGCGGGCATTGGCGCCGCGCTTCAGGCCGGGTGGCAGCAGCAGCGCATCGCCGTCCAGCCGCGCATCCTCCTGCATCATCACCGTGTCGGCGCCCTCGGGCATGGGGGCACCGGTGAAGATGCGTGTGGCGGTGCCAGGGGCCACCAGCGCGCCGGAATGCCCGGCGGCGATGCGGCCGGCCAGCGTCAGGCGCGTCTCGCCACTGGGGGCGAGGTCGGCATGGCGGAAGGCATAGCCATCCACCGCCGAGTTGAAGAAGGGCGGCAGCGGCGTCCGCGCCACCAGCGGGCGGGCGAGCACGCGGCCCAGCGCCTCGCGCAGCGATGCTTCGACCGCGCCGGGCAGCGGCGTGACGCGCTCCAGGATCAGCGCCTGCGCCGCCTCCACCGTGAGCAGCGGGCCACCGAAGGCGAAGCAGTCATCGGAGAGCTGCGCCATCGCTCAGCCCCACTTGGCCGCGACGCGCAGGGCCGCATCGGCGATGGCGGGGATGTCGTCCAGCGAGACCCAGGCGGGCGCGCCGGGCGGCGGCGCCACGTCGCTCGCCACCGCGCCGATGTGCGGGTCCTCGGGGTGCAACCAGGGCTTCGCGTTGGCGGCGCGGTGCACCTCGATCTTCGGATGCGCCTCGCGCTTGAAGCCCTCGACGATGACGAGATCCACGGGTGCGAGATGGGTGAGCAACTCGGCCAGGCCGGGTTCCGGGGCGTCCCGATGCTCGGTCATCAGCGCCCAGCGTTTGGCGGAGGCGACCAGCACCTGTGAGGCGCCCGCCGCGCGATGCTCGAAGGAATCCTTGCCCGGCTGGTCCACATCGAAGGCGTGGTGCGCGTGCTTGAGGGTGGAGACGCGAAGCCCGCGCCCCCGCAATTCCGGAATGAGCCGGGTGAGCAGCGTGGTCTTCCCCGCGCCGCTCCATCCCGCAAGGCCGATGATGCGCATGGGGGCCTTTCAAACCCCCAGGCGCGGCGCGTCAAGCATCCGCTCAGAAGCGATAGGCGACACCCGCCGTGATGGTCTGGAAAGTGGCGAAGTTGTAGGTCGTGTCATTGTCCACGCCGCCCGTCAGCATGCGCCAGCCCAAAGTCGCCTGCCATTGCGGCGTCAGGTCGAAGCCGGCGCGCAGGCCGAGATCCACCGCGCTCCCCTGGGAGGCGGCCAACCCATCCACCTCGCCCATCAGGCTCAGGCGTGGTGCCACGCGCCAGTCGAAGCTCGCATGCAGGAGCGGCACGAAGCCGACATTGGAATCCGCGCGCGTGATGCCGTTCTGGCTGAGCCGGATTTCGGCATCGCGGATCAGGCCGGTGAGGCCGACGCGCAGGCGGAAATCCGGCGTCTGCACGAGCGTGTAGCGATAGGTCGCGCGCCAGGTGTCGAAGCGGTAGTCGCCCGTGGTGCGGACGCCCGGCGCGAAGGTGGTGTTGGCGAAGTTGGTCGGGCCCAGGAGCGTGCCCGATCCCTCATTGCGCAGATACTGGTAGGCGACGAGGAAGCCGTGCCGCTCCCACGGATCCCAGGCCAGCGTCGCGCGGAAGAAGGGCGAGACCGGGTCACCCTGCAAGGCGTTCAGGTTGAATTGCGTGCCGGTGTTGCCGGGATTCCGGACCTGGTTCTTGGTCTGGAAGGTCGCTCCCGATTCCAGATCCAGGCGCCAGGCCTGGCGCTCCTGCGCGACCGCGCCGAAGGAGACGAAAACGGCCATCGCCGGGGCGATGGCCGCGAGTGTGAAGTGACGCATGAGAACCCCCGCCAGAAATATGGCTGTCCTGTAACCCAGAACCGCCCTGGCGCGAAGGGGTCAGTCCTATTCCGCGGGCTTCACGCCGGAGGGGGCGACGACCTGGCGGGCCTTGGCCATCTCCTGCTCGACCCAGAGGCTGTGGTGCTCCTTGGCCCAGTTCAGGTCCACCTCGCCCGAGCCCATGGCGTCGAAGGCGCCTTCCATGCCGACCGAGCCGATGTAGATATGCGCGATCATCGCCGCCACCATCAGCACCGAGAGGATGGAGTGAATGATGTGCGCCAGCTGCATGTCGGCGATGCCGAACTCGCCCCAGAAGGGGAAGATCAGGAAGTAGCCTGAGGCCGCAACGAGGCCGCCGCCCAGCACGGTGATCCAGAACACCATCTTCTGGCCGCCATTGAAGCGGCCCGCCTTCGGATGCCCCTTGCCGATGAGCCCGCCGCCCATCTTGAACCACTCGATGTCACGGCCGTTCGGGATGTTGTCCTTCACCCAGAGCAGCAGCATGACGACGATGCCGAGCGTGAAGGGAAACGCCACGAAATTGTGTGCGATCTTCCCCCAGAGCGAGACATTGGCGAAGGCATAGGGGCCCATGATCGGCAGCAGCACATGCCGGCCAAAGGTCAGGTTCAGGCCTGTCAGACCCAGCACGATGAAGGAGGAGGCGACCATCCAGTGATTCGCGCGCTCCAGCATGTTGAAGCGGCTGATGGTGCGGCCGGCCATGCCGCCCTCGACCTTGATGCGGCCGCGCGTGGCGTAGAAGGCGATGAGGATCAGCGCCATCCCGCCCACCGCGATGCCGCCGACCCAGGCCAGGGTGATGTTGTGGAAGTCGCGCCAGGCCTTGCCCTGCGGCTGGATCAGCACTTCAGAGCGCGGGTCGGGGATGGAGGTGCGGCCCTCGACGCGGCCGCCCTGCAGCAGGCGCTGCATTTCCATCTCGTCGGCGTTGACCGTGCCGCGGCCGGAACCGGCCTGGCTCGGCGCGTTTTGCGCGAAGGCGGGCGCCAGGCTGACGGTGGAGAAGGCCAGGAGCAGCACCAGGAAAGGTGCGAGAATGAGCCGTTGCATGTGCATTCCTCCGGGAGGTTGTGCCCTCCCTTGAAAAACTTGGCCCCGGCTTGCGCCGGGGCCCAAACCGATCAGGTGGTGATGTTCTCGCGATAGGCCGTGCGCCAGCCCCAGGCGCCCGAGCCATAGCCGCGGCGCTGCACGCGCTCACGGTAGATGGTGGCGATCATCTCGCCATCGCCGGCCAGCAGCGCCTTGGTGGAGCACATCTCGGCGCAGAGCGGCAGCTTGCCCTCGGCCAGGCGGTTGCTGCCGTACTGCGTGTACTCGACGCGCGTGTTGTCCTGCTGCGGACCGCCGGCACAATAGGTGCACTTGTCCATCTTGCCGCGGCCGCCGAAGTTCCCGACGCGCGGATATTGCGGCGCGCCGAAGGGGCAGGCGTAGAAGCAATAGCCGCAGCCGATGCAGGTGTCCTTGTCGTGCAGCACCACGGCATCGGCCGTGGTGTAGAAGCACGAGGTCGGGCAGACGGCGGCGCAGGGCGCGTCCGTGCAGTGCATGCAGGCCATGGAGATCGAGCGCTCGCCCGGCTTGCCATCGTTGATCGTCACAACACGACGTCGGTTGATGCCCCAGGGCACCTCATGCTCGTTCTTGCAGGCAGTGACGCAGGCGTTGCACTCGATGCAGCGATCCGCGTCGCAAAGGAATTTCATGCGGGCCATGTGTCTTCTCCCTTACGCCGCGCTGATCTGGCAGATGGTGACCTTCGTTTCCTGCATGAAGGTCACCGGGTCATAGCCATAGGTGGTGAGCGCATTCACCGACTCGCCGAGGACGATCGGGTCGGTGCCCTGCGGATACTTGGCGCGCTGATCGGTTCCCATGAACCAGCCGGCGAAGTGGAAGGGCATGAAGGCCACGCCCGGACCCACGCGCTCGGTCACCAGCGCCTTCACGCGGGTGCGGCTGTTGCTCTCGGGACCACGCACCCAGACCCAGGCGCCGTCGCGGATATTGCGCGCCGCGGCGTCGCGCGGGTTGATCTCCACGAACATGTCCTGCTGCAGCTCGGCCAGCCACTTGTTCGAGCGCGTCTCCTCGCCACCGCCCTCGTATTCCACAAGGCGGCCGGAGGTGAGGATGATCGGGAACTCGGCGGCCACCTGCGGGCTGCGCGCCTGCACCGACTGGCCCAGATGCGGCAGGCGGAAGCCGCGCCGATCCGGAAGGGTCGGATACTGGGCGATCAGGTCATTGCGGGTGGTGTAGATCGGCTCGCGGTGCACCGGCACGGGGTCGGGCAGGTTCCAGGCATTCGCCCGGGCCTTGCCATTGCCGAAGGGCGAGCAGCCATGCGCGATGGCCACGCGCTGGATGCCGCCCGAAAGGTCGGTCATCCAGGACACGGCATCGGGGTTCGCGCCACCCACACGGGCGATGCTTTCCTTCTCGGCCGCCGTCAGGTCGTCGAACCAGCCCAGGCGCTTCAGCACGGCGACCGTGAACTCGGGGTAGCCGTCCTGGATGTCGGAATCCTTGGACCAGCTGCCCTCGGCCAGCAGGGTCTGGCCGTTGCGCTCCAGGCCGAAGCGCGGGCGGAAGCTGCCGCCGCCATCCTTCACGGCGATGTTCGTGTTGTAGAGGATGTGGCTGCCGGGGTGGCGCATCTCCGGCGTGCCCCAGCACGGCCAGGGCAGGCCATAGAAGTCGCCACGGATTTCGGCGGGCGCATCGGCGCCGGCGCGCAGCGTCACCAGGTCGAACTTGTCCTGGTGCTGCTGGTGCAGCTTGAGGCGCGCGGCGGAAATGCCCGAATAGCCCGTGCCCCAGGCGCCGCGGTTGATCTCGCCGAGGATGCTCTCCGCGGTCGGCTCGCCATTCTTGATCTCGTAGGGGCGGAACATTTCCTCCGCGATGCGGTAGGTCATGTTGCGGCGCGTGGCGGCGGCGTCGAGCGCCTTCGCCATGTCATAGATCACGCGGTAATCGGTGCGGCTCTCGAAGATCGGGTCCACCACCTTCGAGCACCACTGCACCGAGCGGTTGGAGCTGGTGCGGCTGCCATCGCATTCGAACTGCGTGGCGATCGGCAGCAGGTAGGTGTTGTCGCGGCGGCCCGAGAGCACGGCGAAGGTCGTGGGATGCGGGTCCGCCACGACGAGCAGCTCCAGCGCCTCCAGGCCCTTCACCGCTTCCGGCATGCGGGTGACGGTGTTGCCGCCATGGCCGAAGACGATCATGCCCTTGGTGTTGTCGCGCTGCTGCACCTGGTCCTTCGGCAGCAGGATCGCGTCGAAGTAGCGCGTCGTCGGGATGCCCGGCGTGTGCATCATCTGCGGCGTGTCGAAGCGCGCGCGCATGCTCTCGAAGGAGACATTCCAGACGCGCGACCAATGGCGCCAGGCGTTCTCGTCAATGCCGTAATAGGCCGGCAGCGTCGCGACATCGAGGCCGAAGTCGGACGCGCCCTGCACGTTGCAGTGGCCGCGGAAGATGTTGGCGCCCGTGCCTTCCTTGCCGACATTGCCGGTGGCCAGCAGCAGGATCGAGTAGGCGCGGACGTTCGCCGTGCCGACCGTCTTCTGCGTGGCGCCCATGCACCAGATCAGCGTGGAGGGCTTCTGGGTGGCGAACTTCTCGGCCACCGCGCGCAGCTGCGCGCCCGGCACGCCAGTGACGCGCTCGACCTCGGCCGGCGTCCACTTCGCGACTTCGGCGCGGACGTCTTCCATGCCGTGCACGCGCTGGCGGATGAACTCCTTGTCCTCCCAGCCATTCTGGAAGATGTGCCAGAGCATGCCCCAGATGATGGGGATGTCGGTGCCCGGGCGGATGCGGACGTAATCCGTCGCATGCGCCGCCGTGCGCGTGTAGCGCGGATCAATCACGATCAGGTTGGCGCGGTTGGTCTCCTTGCCGGAGAGCACATGCTGCAGCGAGACCGGATGCGCCTCCGCCGGGTTCCCGCCCATGATGATCATGGTCTTGGAATTGCGGATGTCATTGTAGGAGTTGGTCTGCGCGCCGTAACCCCAGGTGTTCGCGACGCCCGCCACCGTGGTCGAGTGGCATATGCGCGCCTGGTGGTCCACGCTGTTCGTGCCCCAGAAGGCGGCGAACTTGCGGTACAGATAGGCGCCCTCATTGGAGAACTTGGCGCTGCCGAGCAGGAAGACCGAATCCGGGCCCGACTTCTGCCGGATGTCCATCATCTTCTCGCCGATCTCGGCCATCGCGGCGTCCCAGCTCATGCGCTGCCACTGGCCGCCCACGAGCTTCATCGGGAACTTGATGCGGCGATCCCCATGCACGAGCTCACGCACCGAGGCGCCCTTGGCGCAATGCGTGCCGCGGTTGATCGGCGATTCCCAGGCGGGCTCCTGCCCGACCCAGACGCCGTTCTGCACCTCGGCCACCACCGTGCAGCCGACGGAGCAATGGGTGCAGATGTTCTTGACGCGGGTGACCGGCTGTTCGTGATTGATCACGCCGGTCGCGGCCCCCGAGGCCTCGGCCATGCGGGGCGCGATGCCGGCGAGTGCGGCCACACCGGCGCCAGCCAGGCCGGCCTGCTTGAGGAAGCCACGGCGGTCCAGCCCGCCGGCGGAAAGACCCTGATAGGCGGAGGCGAGGCGCTGCTTGGCGCGGACCCCGTCGGAGCGCTTGATGAGCATGGTGCGGTTCTCTCCCGGGCTCAGGTTTCGTAGCGGTTGGTGCGGTAGAAGGCCTGCACCGAAGGCGAATTCGGCTGGTAGCGGGCGGCCACGCGGGTCGCGGCATTTTCCTTGCGGGCGTCGCGCGCCGGCACGGCATCGGCGCGCTGGGCCAGCGCCGGCGTCACGGCGGCGGCCGCCGCGGCGGTGCCGAAGCCCAAGGTCTTGAGGAACCCACGGCGCTTGCCGGCCGTCTCCTGATCATTCGCCATGGCGATACTCCTCTCCCTTCGAAAAATTCAGGCCGGCAGCTCGGCCGCGGCCAATTCCACATCCATCAGGGCGCGGCCCAATTCGCCGACGGGCCGGTAGAACACCGCCGCCTGCGCCACGCACAAATCGCTGAAGCAGCGCATCGCCCAGGGGCGGATATGCCGCTGGAACACCGCATCGGCCTCCTCGGGCACGCCGCCGCGCAGCAACCCGGCCATCACCTCGCAGAGGAAGGCGATGTGGTCCTCGGGCTCATGCACCCCGGCCGAACGGGCGATGCCGAGCCGCTTGAGGTCCGAGCGCAGCTCGGCCAGCGGGCGCTCATGCAGGAAGCCGGTCAGATAGTAGGAGGCGAAGGGCAGCAGCTCGCCGCGGCCCAGGCCGATGAAGAGGTCGTGATACTCGCGCTCCAGCGCGTCGGGCTTCGCCACGCGGGCGGCGGCGCCGAGTGCGCCCAGGGCCCGACCGATCGGCGAATCATCCGCCGGCAGGGCCGCGAGGCGCGCCAGCAAGGCGGGGTCCGGCACGTCGCTCAGCAGATGGCCGAGCAGGGCGTAGAGGTTGGCGCGGCCCTCGCGCAGCGGATCGGCCGCCTGACCGGAGGGGGCGGGCCAGAGATCAGGGCGCAGGGCGTGGCGCGAAATGCCGGTGGCGGCCTCGATCTCGGGGACGCGTTCGGCGGGAACACCCTGTTGTTTCCACAGGAAGACTGTACGGCGCGCAACATTCAGCGCAGCCTGGAAGGCTTCCATGCCTCCAGCCGCGGTGATGGCGGCGTCAAGCCCGCCTGTCTGTGTTCCCCGGTCCATTGAGATGACAGTGCAGAAATCTTGCACCGCCGTCAATCAGGACGACGAAAAGGTGCCGCAAAATCAGGGCGTTAATTGATAATGAGAAGCATTCTCAAACAGGCAGTGCGCCGCCATGGCGGCGGCGCGGCGCCGCATCCGCCGCTTCCGGCACGGCGGGCGGCGCGGGCAGGGGCGCTTCGCTCAGCCGGATCGGCTCTGGTGGCGGCATGTCCTGGCTGTCATCTGGATGGGGCGGAGCCTCCACCAAGGCCGGCTCCTCCACGGGCGCCGAATCGCCCTCCGGCGCGGTCTCAGCCAGCGCCACGCCTTCCGGCGCCTTCTCCTCCTCCGGCTCCATCTCGCCGATGGCCTGGTTCACCAGCTTGCGCAGCGCCTCGCCCGTCTCGGCCAGCACATTGCTGAAGCCATGCGGCAACCCGCCCGGCGTGTTGAAGTCCCAGGCGTAATCGAGCGGGCTCATGTAGTCGCGGATCAGCGGATCGGCGAGCCAGGCCTTGCGCAGCGCGGCGGTGCGCAAGGCATGCGGCACGCCGGGCTTGAGAAAGACGGAGAAATCGCTGCTGGCATCCAGCGTCTCGATCGGCGGCAGGCTGGCCAGGTCGAATTCCGGCTCGGGCGCTGCGGCGACCGGTTCGGGCATCGGCTCGGGCGCGGCTTCGGCCACCGGGGCTTCGGCGGGCGGTGGCGGCTCCGGCACCTCCTCGCCCCGCTTGCGGCGCGACCAGCGGCTGAGGAAGCCCAGCTTCTCCGCCTCGTCGGGCATCAGACGCGGCCCTTCCGGCCGAGCGAATCCGTATCCTGCCGGTCCCGCTTGCGCTTGTGGAATTCGCGCTCGACATGGTGGGCCGCGACGAAGCTGCCCAGCAGCATGCGCAGCCCGGGCGGCATGGGCAGCGCCTCGACGAGGTCGGACGGCGCTTCGGTGTAGATCTCGCCCTCGCCGGGATCCACAGTGACGGCACCGAGGCTCATCCCCTCGGAGCTGTCGCGCAGCACCACCCAGATGAGCGGCTCCGCGGCTTCCAGGTTTTCCTTGTAGTTGGGGGTATCCGTCCGGTGCAGCGTGACCTCGGCGGTGCCGGCGAAGAAGACCTCGCGGCCGTTTTCCTCACGCAGCTTGGTCCAGGCGGGGACGGGCGGCGCCTCCTCCAGTACGGCGATGGCGCGCCAGACATGGGATTGCCAGATGGTCACGCCCGGCCGCCGCTCCGCCAGGATGGCGACTTGGATGGTCAGCTCCGGGGGCATCGCGGTGTCAAACTCGCTCATGCCGCCTTCTCCGCTTCCACCAGCGGCAATCCGGCGACGAGGTTCTGCGGTTTCATCCGCACCCTTTGCGCCGCATCCATCGCCAGGGCCAGGTAAACCGGCCGGCCCTGGGCGCGCTTCACCACCCGCGTCGAATCCTCGAATTCGAGCACGCCAAGCCAAAGGATGCGCGCGAGGTCCGCCTGCTTCACCTTCTTGCCGTCCCACAGCGCGTTCGCGATGCGCGTGGCCTCCGCATCCAGCCCCACATGCCAGGTCCAGTTGCGGTCCTCGATGACCGGCACGGGCTTGATGCGCACCGTCTCGCCGAACATGTGCCGCGTGAAGCGTTCCAGCGCGCGGGCGAGGCCGAATTGCCCCTCGCGCGATTCGGCGATGTCCAGCGCCAGGTCATGCGCGTCGGAGCGCGCCTTGTAGCCGGGCGCATTCTCCTCGCTCAGCACGTCCAGCTCGACCTCGCGCGGCGGGGCGCCCGCCTCGCTCAGCAGGCGGCCGAGGGCGCCCAGGTCGCCATCGGCGTGGCGGGCATCCACCACCTCCTCATCGGCCAGCAGCGTGGCGCCCTGCGTGATGGCGGCGCGCTGCGTGCGAAAGAGGCATTCGGCGGCGCGGAGCGTGAAGGCATCGCCCTCGCCCTCCATGGCGGCCCGGGCGACGAGGTGGGTGAGCATCTGGAGAAACAGCGGCGGGATGCCGCTGACATTGCCGCGGAACAGCTTGAGCCAGGCGGCTTCCAACGTGGCCTCGGCCGCCACCTTGTCGCGGAAGCCGAGGAAGACCTGCCAGTTTTCCGCCGCGTCGGGGTCCGCGAGGCCCGTGGGGTCCACCACGGCCAGCGGGTTTTCCATCAGGCGCGCATGCAGGGCACGCTCGGCGTCGCAGGCCTCGGCCGGCGGCACCAGCTCGGGGCGGGCCAGGAAGGCGCGCCAGAGGTCGGGCGTGGCGCGAAGCCGGCCGGTCTCGTCCAGGTCGCAAAGGTGATGCCCGGAAGCCACCCAGAAATCGCCAGGGGAGAGGAGGGTCATGGGCGGGCCTTGATGAGCGCGGTGAGGTCGGGGGAATCGGGCGGCGCGTCTTCCTCGACCTGGGAGATGGCGAAGACAGGCAGGGCGCCGAAATCATGATGCGGCGTCTCGCGCCGGTGCAGCGTGCGGAAGGCCTCGCGGATCTCGCCGGCTTCGTCATGCCTGCGGTGCAGGGCGAAGACCGTGCCCGGCGGCTGGTCGCAGAGGGATTCGGCGAAGGCCAGTTCCTCGGCCGCGGCCGCGCGCGCGGCGTCGCGATCGGGCGCGCCGTGCTCGGCCTGGATATGGGCGGCCAGGCATTCCAGCACGGCGGCGCGCGCCTCGGGCGTGATTTCCGCCACTTCCACCAGCGTGGACCAGCCGAAGCTGGCGAGGCCGAGGAAGCCGCCACGAAACGCTTGCTGCCGCTTGCCGGAGAGGGCGGCCGGCGCGTCATCCCAGAACTGGAAACCGCCGGGCACCGCCCATTCGCCGGGCTCGGCCGCCAGCGGGAAGATCAGCGTGTCGGAGGGGTCGAGGCGCAGCGTCCTCAGGAGATGGGCCATGTCTCGCGCCCCCCTTCGCGGTCCAGCACCAGCGCGCCGGTGTTGGGATCAATGCCGCGCTTCACGCCCTTCTCACCCGCGGCCTCCTCCAGCCGGGCCAGGTATTTCTCGGCCACGCGGCGGGCGCCGCGGGCGTTCCATTCATCCATGTTCGCCATCAGGTGCCGCGCCCAGGCCTCGGTCAGGCCGGCGGGGGTGAGGTCGTCGAAGCCTTCCTCCCGCAGCGAGGTCTCGCCCGGATGCTCGCCAGGGGTGACGGATTCCGGCCAGGCCAGCCGCAGTTCGAAGCCCACCACCATCCAGTCGGGGATGGCGTCCTCCATGGCGCCCTCGGGCAAGGCGAGGCGCATCCGCCCCACCACCCCGCCATTTACGGCGAGCGTGCCGGGCCAGCGCCAGGTGACCGGCAGCTCGGGCGGGGCGATGGCGGAGAGGGCATCGGCCAGCGCATTGGCGGCGGCGAGATAGGCGAGGCGCGCGGGGCCCAGCGGGCGGTCGGGCTCCAGCACCACCGCCGCCTCGGCGCGGTTCAGCGCCCGCACCCAGACCAGCGTGCCGGCGCCACTGGCGATGGGCGAGGCGCCCTCGGGCGCCAGCTCCACCGCGCGGGCCATGGCGTCGCGGCCCTCGCGCAGCATCACGGGCACGAAAAGGCTGGGCAGGGGCGGCAAGGCGTCAGCGGTGTTCAAGGCTTGGGCTCCCCCCATCTATCCTGACTTGCGTGTAAGGATATAAGCGCCCGCAACGCCGCCGGGAAGGAAGCCAGCCCCCTATGACTGCATCGCGCATCGCCTTTGTCTGCTCCTGCGAGGACACGATGACGCTGGATGGCCGCGCCCTCGCCAAAGGCTGCGCCGCCCAGGGGGCGGAATTGCGCACGGCGGAACACCTCTGCCGCAGCCAGATGGACCGCTTCCTCAAGGCCTTGGGCGAGGGCCGCCCCGTCACCGTGGCCTGCACGCAGGAAGCGCCGCTCTTCACGCAGGAAGCCGAGGAAGTCGGCTTCACCGCCGCGCTGGATTTCGTGAATGTCCGCGAGCATGGCGGCTGGAGCGCCGAGGGCGCCGAGGCCGGGCCGAAGATGGCGGGGCTGCTGGCCGCCGCCGCCGTGCCGCTGCCGGGCATCTCGCTGGTGTCCATGACCAGCCAGGGCATCGCGCTGATCCTCGGCCGCGATGCGGTGGCGCTGGAGGCGGCGCGCGCCCTCTCCGACAAGCTCGACATCACCGTGCTGCTGACGGGCGAGGAGCCGGTGACGCCGGCCCGCCGCGTCGAATTCCCCGTGCTGCGCGGGCGTGCGCGCGCGGCCACCGGGCATCTCGGCGATTTCACGGTCACGGTGGACGACACCTCGGCCGCCTCGCCCGCCTCGCGCGCCACCTATCTCTGGGGCGAGGGAAAGAACGGCACGCAAAGCCGCTGCGACGTGATCCTGGACCTCTCGGGCCGCCCCGCGCTGTTCCACGAGACGCGCCAGGGCTATCTCCGCGCCGATCCGAATGACGCGGTGGCGGTGGCGAAGGCCATGGCGGCGGCGGGCGAGTTGGTCGGCACTTTCGACAAGCCGCGCTTCGTGAATTTCGAGCAGGGGCTCTGCGCCCATAGCCGCAACAAGAAGACCGGCTGCACCCGCTGCCTCGACCTCTGCCCGACCGGCGCGATCACGCCGAGTGGCAAGGACTGGGTGAATGTCTCCAACGAGGTCTGCGCGGGCTGCGGCGCCTGCGCCGCCGTCTGCCCCACCGGCGCCATCCAATACGCGCTGCCCACAGCCGATGCGCTGGCGCGGCGCATGCGCGCCATGCTGCTGGGCTTCGCCGAGGCCGGCGGGCGCGACCCGATCCTGCTGATCCATGACGACGCGCATGGCGAGGCGCTGATTGATGCCCTCTCCCGCCATGGCGATGGCCTGCCCGCCCGCGTGCTGCCGATCCGGGTGAATGAGGTGAGCCAGCTTGATCTCTCGCTGCTGGCGGGCGCCTTCGCCTGGGGGGCGGCCGGCCTGCGCCTGCTGATGCCGGCCCGGCGCGGCCACGGGACGGAGGGCGTGTTCCGCAACCTCGACTACCTGAACACCGCACTCGCCGGCATGGGCCTCGGCGCGCGCGCCGCCGCGATCGAGACGGATGATCCCTTCACGCTGGGCGAGGCGCTCGCCGCGCTCAAGCCGCTGCGCACCAGCTGGACGGCGGACAGCTTCCTGCCGCAGGGCGCGCCGCGCGAGGTGATGCGCCAGGCCTTCCGCGCCCTGCATGGCGCGAGCGGGACCACGGCCACGCAGGTGGCGATGCCGGAGAAGGCGCCCTTCGGCCTGGCGCGCGTGGATACGGAGGGCTGCACCCTCTGCCTCGCCTGCACCATGGTCTGCCCCACCTCGGCCTTCACCGCGAACCCGGACACGCCGCAGCTGCGCTTCCTGGAGGATGCCTGCGTGCAATGCGGCCTTTGCGCCGTGACCTGCCCCGAGAAAGTGATCACGCTGGAGCCGCGCCTCAATTTCGCGCCCGAGGCCAGCCGCCCTGTCGTGGTGAAGGAGGAGCCGCCGGCGGAGTGCCCCTCCTGCGGCAAGCTCTTCGGCATGAAGTCGAGCGTGGAGCGGGTGAAGGCGAAGCTCACCGCCTCCGGCCACTGGATGTTCCAGGACCCCGCGCGCCTTGCGATGCTCGACCTTTGCGAGGATTGCCGCGTGACGGCGGCGACCAATGCGGCGCTCGATCCCTATGCCACCACCGAGCGGCCGCCCACGAAGACGACCGAGGATTACCTGCGCGAGGCGGAGCGGGCGAAGAAGCTGAACTGAGCGGCTGGACCCAGGCGCCGGGCTGGTTCCGCTTCCGGGTGGGCGGCTTCGCCGTCACCACCATCTCGGACGGCTTTGCCCGCCGCAACATCGAAGGCCTGGTGCTGAACGCGCCGCCCCAAGCAGTGCGCGAGGTGCTGGCCCAGTCCTTCCTGCCGACCGACCATCAGATCGGCCCCTACAACGTGACCTTCGTGGATACAGGCCGCCTGCTCATCGCCTTCGATGTCGGCACGGGCGGGCAGCTGACGCCGACGGCCGGGCGACTTTCCGCCAACATGGCCGCGACGGGGCTGGACGCCGCGCGCGTCGGCCTCGTCATCGTCACGCATTGCCACCAGGACCAAGTCCACGGCCTGACCACGGCCCACGGCACAGCCGCTTTCCCGAACGCCGAGATCGCCATCGCGGCCGGGGAATTCGCCTGGTGGAGCGATGCGGGGAATGAGAGCCGCAGCCCGCAGGGGCAGCGCGTGAACTTCGCCCATGTCGCGCGGCGCTTCGCCCCCGGCGCCGAGGTTGCGCCCGGCATCACCAGCGTGCCCGCCTTCGGCCATTCGCCAGGCCACACCGTCCTGCGCGTGAGCGATGGCAGCGAGCAATTCCTGTTGATGGCCGACATCACCCATCGGCCCGAGCTGTTCGCGCGCCGCCCGGACTATATCTCGCTCTTCGATTTCGACGGCGCGGCGGCCGCGGCCAGCCGGCGGCGCATCCTGGATATGGCGGCGACGGACCGCATCCGCGTCACCGGCTATCACTTCCCCTTCCCGGCCACCGGGCACCTGGCGCGCGAGGGCGAGGGGTATCGCTTTCATCGCGACGCCTGGGGCTGAATCGCAAGACGGAGCGACTGCGGATCATGATCTAGGCGAAGCCCAGCACCAGCCGGTTCCGTCCACCCTCGGAGCGATATTCGCGCGAGCTGGAAAAGCTCGTCACAAGCCCGACCCCCAGGCCGCCAGGCTGGATCGCGTCCAGCGACTCCGGCAGGGCAACGGGGGCCAGCTCGGTCAGGTCGAAAGGCTCCGCGTCATCCTCCACCGTCACCCGCAAGGGCGCGTCCTCGATCCGCACGAGAATGGTGATGCCGGGGCCGGCCGCGGGGCGACCATGCATGACGAGGTTGGCAACCACCTCCTCCAGGCACAGCTGGATGGCGTAGAGTTGCCGCGCATCCACGCCCAATCCCGCCGCCTCGGCTTCCACCCAGGCGGCAAGCCGCGGCATGTCGGCGAAATTGGCGCTGAGCTGCACCTCGCGCGCGGTCATGCCTGGGCCTGGGCCTCCGCCTCGGCCAGATCATGCGCGACGGGGATGAGGGTGGTCGTCCCGCTCGTCACCAGCACTTCCTCCACCAGGGGGATGGGCCGATAGAGCACCATGCGGCCCGCTTTGCTGCGCATGGACTTGGCCCCCATGATCAGGGTCCTGAGCCCCATCGAGGCCAGGAACTCCACCTCGCCCAGATCCACCACCACGGCCCGGTTGGCGGCGGTGACGGCGGCGAACTGCACGTCAATCTTCATCGCGCCCACAATGTCCAGCCGGCCCTTGAGGCGGATGACGGCGACACCGGAAGGCGTTTGGTCGAAACTGATATCCACGAAGCATCCCCATGCTGGTCCTCAAGCCGCATAGAAGCAGCCCGACCGCTTGGGCAGTGACAGTTTTGTGGCAACCCGCTCAGGGAGACTGGATCGCCATCTCGATCAGCCGCTCCGCCTCGCGCGGATCCCGCCGGAACAGCGCCTGGCGCGCATCGGTGATGGTGGCGAGGCGCGGGTCGCGCATCGGCTCATCCGCACGCGCAGGCTCCGTGCTGCGGGTGAGCAGGCGGGTCGCCACGCGCTCCAGGATCTCGTTGGCAAGGCCGAGTTGGCCCCCGCGCAGCGCGACCTGCGCCTCCTTCAGCCATGCGCGCGAGTCGGCCGGCTCGCCCAGCGCGTCAACGCGGCGGCTGTCGCGGTTCTGCAGCGGGACCGAGGGCTCGCCCTGCCGCTGCATTTCGCGCTGCTGCTCGGCGATGCTGTCCTGGCGCGGCGGGACCGGGGCGGGCCCCCATTGCGCGAAAGCGGGTGTGGCGAGCAGGAGGCCCGCGGCCCAGATCGGGAGGGCACGCATCACGTGCCTCAATAGCGCTGCAGCACGACGGGCGGCGGCGCCACCTGCGACTGGACCGGCACGCGCTCCTGCACGACGACGGGCGTGGGGGCGGGCGCTGTGTTGACCGTGCAGGCGGCGAGCAGCGGTGCGGCAATCAGGGCAGCAAGGGGGATGGCACGCATGATCGGATCCTCCGGCTCGGCAGCCACCCTTGGCTGCCATGCGCGGAGAACGCGGCATGGCCGGCCCAGGTTGCGCCCGCGCGCTCAGCCGAGGCTGAGCAACCCATTCGCCCGCGCGCTCAGCCGAGGCTGAGCACGACCAACATCACCGTGCCGATGGCAATCCGGTACCAGCCGAAGGGCGTGAAGCCGATGCGGCCGATCACCGCCAGTACCGCGCGCACCGTGACCAGCGCGACCACGAAGGCGGTGACGAAGCCGATGCCGATCTGGCCGAGCCCTTCCAGGGAAAGCTCGTTGCGCGCCTTGAGCAGCGAATAGGCGGCCGCCGCCAGCATGGTCGGGATGGCAAGGATGAAGCTGAACTCGGCCGCCGTCTTGCGGTCCACGCCGCAGAGCAGCGCGGTGATGATCGTGGCGCCCGAGCGCGAGGTGCCAGGGATCATCGCCAGCGCCTGGCCAAAGCCGATCAGCAGGGCCGCGAGCGGCCCGATCTCGGGGACGGAGCGGATGGTGGGCACGCGGATGGTGCGCTCGATCAGGATGATCACGACGCCGCCCACGATGAGGGCGATGCTCACCACCCAGGGGTTGAAGAGCAGCGCCGTGATGGTGCCGTGCAAGGTCGCGCCGATCACCATGGCCGGCAGGAAGGCGAGCGCGATGTTCACCGCGAAATAGCGTTGCGGCGTGCGCGGCTTCCACATGCCCAGCGCCACATCCAGCAGCTTGCGCCAGAACACCACGATGACGGCGAGGATGGCGCCCAGCTGGATCGAGATCTCGAAGACCTTGCCCGGCGGTCCCTGGAAATTCAGCAACTCGCCCAGCAGGATCAGATGGCCGGTGGAGGAGATGGGGAGGAACTCGGTGAGCCCCTCCACCACGCCCATCAGGAAGGCGTCGAACATCAGCGTGTCTCCTGCTCGGCCAGCACCATGTCGTCGCGGTGGATCAGCTCGTCGCGCCCGCGCCAGCCGAGGATGGCCTCGATCTCGGCGCTGCGGTGGCCGGCGATGCGCACCGCATCCGCCGCGTCATAGGCGGAGAGGCCGCGCGCCAGCTCGCGCCCCGCCTCGTCCCGCACGCTCAAGGCGTCCCCGCGCGAAAAATCGCCGCTGACAGAGCGCACGCCGGCCGGCAGGAGCGAGCCGCCGCGGGTCAGCGCGCGCGCCGCGCCGGCATCCACCACCAGCACGCCCAGCGGCTGCAGGCTGCCGCCGATCCAGCGCTTGCGCGCCGTGCGCCCCTCGGGCGAGGCCAGGAACCAGGTGCAGCGCTCGCCCTCGGAGAGGCGCTTCAGCGGGTTGGGCGCATGGCCCATCGCGATCGCCATGGCGCAGCCGGCGCCGGTCGCGATCCGCGCCGCGATCAGCTTGGTGCGCATGCCGCCCGAGGAATAGCCGGGCGGCGGCTCGCCCCCCATGGCCATGATCTCATCCGTCAGGCGCTCCACCACGGGCAGATGCGCCGCATTCGGATCCTTGCGGGGATCGGCGGTGTAGAGGCCGTCAATGTCGGAAAACAGGATCAGCGCATCGGCCGAGATCATCTCGGCCACGCGGGCGGCCAGCCGGTCATTGTCGCCGAAGCGGATCTCAGCCGTCGCCACCGTGTCGTTCTCGTTGATGACAGGCACGCAGCCGAGCTCGGCAAGCGTCGCCAGCGTGGCGCGGGCGTTGAGGTAGCGGCGGCGATCCTCGCTATCCTCCAGCGTCAGCAGCAATTGCGCGGCGCGCAGCCCCTGGCCGGCCAGCGCCTGCTCCCAGGCGCCGGCGAGGCGGATCTGACCCACGGCGGCGGCGGCCTGCTTCTCCTCGAGGCGCAGCGTCTTGCGCGTGAGGCCGAGCGTGCCGCGCGCCAGCGCCACCGCGCCGGAGGAGACGACGACCACCTCCGTGCCCCGCGCACGAAAGGCGGCGATGTCGGCGGCGACCGATTCGAGCCAGGCGCGGCGCGGCTCGGCCGCCTCCACCAAGAGGGCGGAGCCGATCTTCACGACGATGCGTCGGGCGTGGGTGAGGGGCGACATGGCGGGTTTCTCTGCGGCTTTTGCGGCGGGGCGTCCAGCCTCCCCGCCGCGCGGGCGGATCGAACCCCTCGACACAACCGGCGCGTGTTCGCATCATCCGGCATGCGCGCTTTCCTGCTCACCGCCCTCCTCGCCCTCGCCGGCTGCGGCACGAATTCGCCCTTCGCCGGCTTCCTGCCCAGCGGCGAGCCCGACCGGCTGGCCATCGCCGAGGTGGAGAGCGCCGAGGCCGAGGACCAGGGGGAGGTGCTGCGCCTGGCGCTCGGCCGGCGCCGCGCCTCGGCCGTGCTGATCCAGCAGCAGGGCACGCGGCGGATGTGGCGCGCACCCGGCGGCGTGGTGGTGGCAACCGACGGCGCCCGCGTCGTCGGCACGGCCGGCCTGCCGCAGATGGTCATGGGCACGCGCTTCGACGGCGCAGACCCGTTGGCCGACCCCCGCGCGCTGCTGACCCGCACGGCCGAGACGCGGCGGCTGGTGGACATCTCCGGCGCCTCGCGCGAGCCGTCCACGATGCGGTTCGGCCTCTCCTTCGATTGCCGGCTGCGCGCGGCCGAGACGGAGGATGGCTACATCCTGGTCGAGGAGCGCTGCCGCGTCCCCGGCCTCTCGCCCGTGGTCAACCGCTTCTGGGCCGAGCGCGAGAGCGGCACCGTGGGCTATGCCGAGCAATGGATCGGCCCCGGCATCGGCCCCCTGGCGCTGGATTTCCAGCCTGCCGAATGAACGTGCTTTTTTCGCCGCCTGCTTTGCGGTAAAATGCGCGTGCTGCCTCGGGGGAGGCGGCATTGGGGGTTGCCATCGTGTCGAGCGTCGTCCAGGCCAGCCGTCGGCGCTGGTTGGGGTTGATTGCGCTGTCCGCGCTCGCGGGCTGCGGCACATCGCGTGCGCCCGGGCCTTCCGGCGTGCCGGGGATGGGGCCGGATATGCAGATGTCCTGCGTGCCCTATGCGCGAGCGCGCTCCGGCATCGAGCTGCGCGGCGATGCCTGGCAATGGTGGAATGCGGCGGCCGGGCGCTACACCCGCGCGCGGCGGCCTTCGGCCGGCAGCGTCATCGTCCTGGCCCGCACCTCACGCCTGCCGACGGGCCATGTGGCCTTCGTCTCCCGCGTGGTGTCCGCGCGGGAAATCCGGGTGGATCATGCGAATTGGGCCAGCGGCTCGGCCCGCGGCCGCATCGCGCAGGACCAGCCGGTGGTGGACGTCTCGCCCGGGAATGACTGGTCGCAGATCCGCGTCTGGTATCCGCGGATCAACGCCTACGGCAACACGGTGTTTGCCGCGCACGGCTTCATCCTGCCACAGATGCAGATGGCCGGGCGCTGAGGCGCCCGGCCGGCGCCGTGGCCGCCCTCAGGCAGCCCGGGCCATCCCGCGCAGCACGTAGTGCAGGATGCCGCCATTGCGGTAGTACTCGACCTCATCGGCCGTATCCACGCGGCACAGCACCTCGGTCTTCATCACGAAGCCATCGGCGCGGGTGATCACCATCTCCAGTATCATGCGCGGCTTCAGCTCCTCGATGCCGAGGATGTCCACCTTCTCATCGCCACGCAACGAGAGCGTCTGCCGGTTCTCGCCTTCCTTGAAGACCAGCGGCAGCACGCCCATGCCCACCAGGTTTGAGCGGTGGATGCGCTCGAAACTCTCGGCGATCACGGCCTTCACGCCGAGCAGGAAGGTGCCCTTGGCCGCCCAGTCGCGCGAGGAGCCGGTTCCGTATTCCTTGCCGCCGAAGACCACCAGCGGCACGCCCTCTTCCTTGTAGCGCATCGCCACATCGTAGATCGGCGCCACATCGCCCGAGGGGTAGTGCTTGCTGATGCCGCCCTCGATGCCGGGGACCATCTCGTTCTTGATGCGGATATTGGCGAAGGTGCCGCGCATCATGACTTGGTGGTTGCCGCGCCGCGCGCCGTAGCTGTTGAAGTCCAGCGGACGGACCTGGTGTTCCAGCAGATACTCGCCGGCCGGGCTCGACTTGCGGATGTTGCCCGCGGGCGAGATGTGGTCCGTCGTGATGCTGTCACCCAGCAGGCCCAGCACCCGCGCGCCATGGATGGAAGCGAGCGGCTTCACATCCATCGTCATGCCCTCGAAATAGGGCGGGTTCTGGACGTAGGTGGAGCCGCCATTCCAGCGATAGGTGTCGCTGTCGGCATCCACCTTGATGGCCTGCCACTGCGCCGGACCCTTGAACACGTCCGAGTAGCGGGACATGAACATCTTCCGCGTCAGCACCTCGTGCACGACGTGGTTCACCTCTTCCTGCGTCGGCCAGATGTCCAGCAGCATGACGGGCTTGCCGTCGCTGCCGATGCCGATCGGGTCCTTCGACATGTCGAGCTTCACCGTGCCGGCCAGCGCATAGGCCACGACCAGCGGCGGCGAGGCCAGGTAGTTGGCGCGCACATTGGCGTGCACGCGGCCCTCGAAGTTGCGGTTGCCCGAGAGCACGCCGGCGACGACCAGCTTGTTCTGCTCGATGGCTTCCACCATCGGCTCCGACAGCGGGCCGGAATTGCCGATGCAGGTGGTGCAGCCATAGCCGACCGTCTGGAAGCCGATGGCATCCAGATCCGCCGTCAGGTTGGCGCCATCCAGATAATCGGTCACGACCTGCGAGCCAGGGGCCAGCGAGGTCTTCACCCAGGGCTTCGGCCGCAAGCCCAGCGCGCGCGCCTTGCGGGCGACCAGGCCGGCCGCGACCATGACATAGGGGTTGGAGGTATTGGTGCAGGAGGTGATGGCCGCGATCACGACATCGCCGTGACCCAGGTCGAAATTCGCATCCTCCACCGCCACGCGCTTATTGGCTTCATCCCCCGGCACGCCCATGGCGCCGGAGGCGAGGTCCTTGGCGAAGGAGGTGCCGACCGAGCCCAGCGCCACGCGATCCTGCGGGCGCTTCGGGCCGGCCATCGAGGGCTCGACGCTCGCGAGGTCGAGCTCCAGCGTATCGGTGAAGACGGGATCGGGCGTGGTCTCGTCGCGGAACATGCCCTGCGCCTTGCAGTATTCGCGCACCAGCTTGATGCGGTGCTCGTCACGGCCGGAGAGCGTGAGGTAGCTCAGCGTCATCTCATCCACGGGGAAGAAGCCGCAGGTGGCGCCATATTCGGGGGCCATGTTCGCGATGGTCGCGCGGTCGGCCAGCGGCATGTGCGCGAGGCCGGGGCCGAAGAACTCGACGAACTTGCCCACCACGCCCTTCTTGCGGAGCATCTGGGTCACGGTCAGCACCATGTCGGTCGCCGTCACACCTTCGCGCAGCTTGCCGGAGAGCTTGAAGCCGATCACGTCGGGGATGAGCATGGCGATGGGCTGGCCGAGCATCGCGGCCTCAGCCTCGATGCCGCCGACACCCCAGCCCAGCACGCCCAGGCCGTTGATCATCGTCGTGTGGCTGTCCGTGCCGTAGCAGCTGTCCGGATAGACCGTGGTCTCGCCACCCTCGGTGTTGGTCCAGACGACCTGGCCCAGATATTCCAGGTTCACCTGGTGGCAGATGCCGGTGCCAGGGGGGACCACGCGGAAATTGTTGAAGGCCTCCTGGCCCCAGCGCAGGAACTCATAGCGTTCGCCATTGCGCTCGAACTCGATGTCCACATTCGTCTGCAGCGCGCTGGCGCTGCCCGAGACATCCACCATCACCGAGTGGTCAATGACCAGATCCACGGGAACCAGCGGGTTCACCTTGCGGGGATCACCGCCCAGGCTCAGCAAGGCGTCGCGCATGGCGGCGAGGTCCACCACGGCGGGGACGCCGGTGAAATCCTGCAGCAGGATGCGGGCGGGCTTGAACGGGACTTCCTTTTCGGAATGGCCTTCCTTCACCCACTCGGCGATCGCGCGGGCGTCATCCACCGTGTAGCTGCGGCCATTCTCGAAGCGCAGGACGTTTTCCAGCAGCACCTTCAGCGAGAAGGGCAGGCGCGAGATGTCGCCGATCTGCTTGGCCGCTTCCGGCAGGCTGAAATAGTGATAGGTCTTGCCATCCACCGAGAGCTGGCGCGCCGTCTTGAGGGTATCGGTCTGTGTTTTATCTGCCCCGGGCATGCTTTTCTTCCTCACTCTTGCGCCGCGCGTTTAAGCATGGCGTTGTTGATTGGTCCATGGAGGACGCCCTGCTGCAAGCGCAAGAATTGGCCTGTTGGCGCTCGGAACGGTTGGTTTTCGCCGGTTTGTCCTTCACGGTTTCCCCGGGCGAGGCCCTGCTGCTGACCGGCGCGAATGGCGCGGGCAAATCCTCCCTTCTGCGGCTGCTGGCCGGGTTGATTCCGGCGGCGGAAGGAACCCTCCTCTGGGACGGCGCCGATTGCTGGGCCGACCTTCCCGCCCATGGCGCGCGGCTGCGCTACATCGGCCACCAGGATGCGCTGAAGCCCGCACTCACCGCGCGCGAGAACCTGGCCTTCTTTGCCCGCCTCTGGGGGGGCGAGGTGGAGGCGGCGCTGGCCGCCCTCGACCTCACGGCGCTGGCCGAGCTGCCGGCGCGGGTGCTCTCCTCCGGCCAGAAGCGGCGGCTGGCACTCGCGCGGTTGGCGCTGGCGCCGGCCCGGCTCTGGCTGCTGGACGAGCCCTCGGTCGGGCTGGACACCGCCTCGGTCGCGCGGCTCGCCCCGCTTTTCGCCGCGCACCGGGCGGCGGGCGGCATGGTGCTGGCCGCGACCCACCTGCCGCTGCCCCTGCCCGATGCACGGGAGCTGCGGCTATGATGGCGAGGCTTTGCCCCGCCGATTCAGCCCTCCGGGCCATCCGGCCCTCCGGCCATCGGAGGGAGGGCCCCGCCGATTCAGCCCTCCGGGCCATCCGGCCCTCCGGCCATCGGAGGGAGGGCCCCGCCGATTCAGCCCTCCGGGCCATCCGGCCCTCCGGCCATCGGAGGGAGGGCCCCGCCGATTCAGCCCTCCGGGCCATCCGGCTCTCCGGCCATCGGAGGGGACGCGCGTGATCGCGCTCCTTCTCCGCGAGTTGCGCCTCGCCATCCGCCACCCGGCGGACACGCTCTCCGCGGTGATGTTCTTCGTGCTGGTCTCGGCGATGTTCCCCTTCGGCGTCGGCCCCTCGCCCGAGCTGCTGGCGCGGCTGGCGCCGGGCGTGCTGCTGGCGGCCGCCCTGCTGGCGGCGCTGCTGCCGCTCGATCGCCTCTTCGGCGCCGAGGCGGAGGATGGCTCGCTCGACCAGCTCTTGCTCTCGGGCCTGCATCCGGCCGGAATCGCGGCGGTGAAGGCGCTCGGGCACTGGATCACCACCGGCATCCCGCTCGTGCTGGCCACGCCGCTGGCGGCCGCGCTGCTGAACCTGCCGACCGAGGCCTGGCCCGCGGCCATGCTGGCGCTGGGCCTCGCTTCCGCCATTCTCTCGGTGTTCGGGGCGGCGGGTGCGGCGCTGACGCTGGGCGCGCGGCGCGGCGGCGTGCTGCTGCCGCTCCTGGTCCTGCCGCTCTCCATCCCCGCGGTGATCTTCGGCGCGGCCGCGATCGAGGCGGCGGCCAACGGCCTCGGCGCGCGGCCCTATCTGCTGCTGGAGGCGGCGATCCTGGCGCTGGCCGCACCCCTGGCGCCGCTCGCGGCGGGCGCCGCGTTGAAGGGCGATTGAGGCCTGCCGCGTTTAGGCGGCGGTTAACCTTCTTCCCATAGGACGGGACCATTCTCAGTTGGATGGAGCAATCCCATGCGCCGCATTCTCGCCCTCTCGGCCTTCGCCTGCCTTGTCGCCGGCCCCGCCTTCGGTGCGGGCACGCTGTGCGGCGGCCGCGTCGAGGTCGTCCGGGTCAGCCCGCAATGGCACGAGCACGCCCCCGGCCTGGCCGCGACGGGGCTGCGCGTCGCCGTCGCCAACCGCAGCGGCGAGGCGATCCTGCTGCAACCCGTGCTGACGACCGGCGGCGGCCGGCCGCAGATGGGGCTGCCCATGATGCTGGTGCGCAATGGCGAGACGGTCTTCGCGCTCCGCCTGCCCGAGGACCAGTCGGCCGGCCTGCCGGCCGAGACGCTGATGCGCGGCCTCGGCGCCTCCTGCCGCATGGGGTGACGAGAGGGCCCCCGGCGGGGCGGGATACGGGGGGGGAAGCCCCGCCGGGGGTGCCGCCGCGCCTGGGATGGGGGGAATGGCGCGACGACCTGGGGAGGGCAGCGGGCCGCCCTGGGATGACGTGAAGCTACGCAGCGCCCCGCCTCCCGGCCAATCCGTTGCGCCTTCGCGGCTGATCGGCGCCGCCTATCGCGGCGGATGACTTGCACACCGCGCATGTTCTATATACGTTCCATGGCATGGCCAAGGATCGCTCCCGCTTCGTCTGTCAGTCCTGCGGCGCCAGCCATGTGAAGTGGCAGGGCCGCTGCGATGGCTGCGGCGAGTGGAACACCCTCGTCGAGGAGAGCACCGCCCCGCGCTCCCCGGGGCCTGCCGGCAAGGCGCCGCCGGGGCGGGGCATCAGCTTCGTGGGCCTCGCGGGCGAGAGCGCGCCGCCGCCGCGCCACCTCACCGGCATCGCCGAGCTGGACCGCGTGCTGGGCGGTGGCTTCGTCCCCGCCTCGGCCGTGCTGGTGGGCGGGGATCCCGGCATCGGCAAATCCACCATCCTGCTCCAGGCCGCGGCCCGCATGGCGATGGGCGGCAAGCGCGTCCTCTACATCTCGGGCGAGGAGGCCGTGGCCCAGGTGCGCATGCGCGCGCGCCGGCTTGGGCTGGCCGATGCCCCCATGGCGCTCGCCGCCGCCTCCGCCCTGCGCGACATCCTGGCCAGCCTGGAGGCCGAGGATGAGGCGACGCTCGTCGTCATCGACTCCATCCAGACCATGTGGCTGGACGCGCTGGATTCCGCCCCCGGCACCGTGGCCCAGGTCCGCACCTGCGCGGCCGAGCTGATCCGCTGCGCCAAGGCGCGCGGCTTCGCACTGGTGCTGGTGGGGCATGTGACCAAGGAAGGCACGCTCGCCGGCCCGCGCGTGCTGGAGCACATGGTGGACGCCACGCTCTATTTCGAAGGCGATCGCGGCCACCAGTTCCGCATCCTGCGCGCCACCAAGAACCGCTTCGGCGCGACCGACGAGATCGGCGTCTTCGAGATGACCGAGGGCGGCTTGGTCGAGGTCACCAACCCCTCCGCGCTCTTCCTGGCCGAGCGTCGCGGCAACATCTCGGGCTCGGCGGTCTTCGCGGGGCTGGAGGGCACGCGGCCGGTGCTGGTCGAGGTGCAGGCCCTGCTCTCGCCCAGCAATGGCGGCTCGCCCCGGCGGCAGGTGGTGGGCTGGGAGGGCGGGCGGCTCTCCATGCTGCTGGCGGTGCTGGAGGCGCGCGCCGGGCTCAGCTTCGGGCAATCGGACGTCTATCTGAACATCGCCGGCGGCTTGCGCATCAACGAACCGGCGGCCGACCTCGCGGTCGCGGCGGCACTCACCTCCGCCATCACCGACCGGCCGACCGACCCGGATGCGGTCTATTTCGGCGAGGTCGGCCTCTCCGGCGAGATCCGCCAGGTCTCCCAGGCCGAGCAGCGCCTGCGCGAGGCGCAGAAGCTGGGTTTCTCGGCGGCCGTCCTGCCGCGCCGGGTGGCGCGCGGCAACAAGCCGCCCGCCGCCATCGAGGGCCTGCGCCTGACCGAGGTCGGCCACCTGGCCGACCTCGTGGCCCCCTTCGCGGCCGGCACGCTCAAGCGCGAGCGGGCGTAACGCCGGCCGGCTCCTGCAGCCGGTCCAGCGGCAGGGTGAGGGCGATGCGCAACCCTTCCGGCCGCCAGTCCAGCTCCGGATGGGCCCCCAGCGCATGCGCGGTGGAGGCGAGCAGCATGGAGCCGAAGCCCATCTCCTCCGGCGGCGCGGCGATGGGCGGGCCGCCGCTTTCCTCCCAATCGAGGCGCATATCCCTGCCTGAACGGTGCGTCACGATCCGCAGCCGGCCCTCCGGCGTGGAGAGGGCGCCATACTTGGCCGCGTTGGTCAGCCATTCATGCAGCACCAGCCCGAATTGCGGCACCACGGCCGGGCGCAGGGCCACGTCATCCCCTTCGAGCGAGACGCGCTCCGTCGCCAGCTTGAGCGCGTAGGGCGCCGTCATCCGCCGGATCAGCCCGTGCAGCGTGGTGCCCTCAGCCCCGCGATGGACCAGGTCATGCGCGGCGGTCAGCGCCGTGACCCGCTCACGCAGCTCGGCCGCGAATTCCCGCGCCTCGGGCCAGCGCGCGGCGGTCAGGCTGACCAGGCTCGTGATCAGCGCGAAGCTGTTCTTGACGCGATGCTCCATCTCCCGCGCGACCAGTGCCTCATTGTCGCGGGCCGCGCGTTCGGCCGAGATGTCGGTGACCGAGCCGACGAAGCGGTTCACGTGGCCCGCCGCGTCGTGGGAGGCGATGGAACGGTGCCAGACCCAGATGTGATGGCCGAGCCGGTGGCGCACGCGGTATTCCAGCTCGAACCGGTCGCGTTCGCCGGATTGGAGCGCCGCGATGGCCGCTTGCAGGCGGGGCCGGTCCTCCGGGTGCAGCCGGTCGAGCCACCATTCGCGGACCGGTTCATCCCGGTCCTCGCCGAGGATGGCAAGGTGGCCCGGGCTGCGGATCACCGCATCCTCCAGCGGGCGGCACTCATAGATGCCGCCGGCGAAGGCCTCGGTCGCGATGCGGTAGCGCGCCTCGCTCTGCTCCAGCCTTTGCATCGCCGTCGCGCGCGCGGCCTCGGCGGCGCGGAGCCGGGCGGCCGCATCATCCAGTTCGCGCACCCCGGAGGCCGTGGCGGGCGCCCCGGGCGCCAGCGCCGCGATGCCGGACAGGACCCGCATGCTGGTGCGCCGCGCACCCCAGATGGCGCCCAGCACCAGGACGGCGCCGGCCAGGGCCGGCAAGCCCAGCACGGCCCGCAGGTCCTGCCAGGTACTGGGCTCCGGCGCCGCGATGACGACGGCATAGCCGCTGCGGGGCGCGCGGGCGGCTGCGATGGTGCTCAGCATGCCGTCATGGGTGGTGCTTTGCGGCACCACGCCGGCGCCGGCCTCGGCCAGGACCGCCATGGTGCGCGGCAGCGCGAGCGCGCCCACGAATTCCGCCTCCGATCGGGTGCGGGCGGCGACGCGGCCCTGGCGGTCCACCACCGCGGCGACCCAGCCCTTGGGCAGACCCTGCGCGCGGAGCACCTGGCCGAACCGGGTGGAAGGAACCAACAGGGCGGCCAGCCCCGGGGGCTCCGAAGCCGGCAGGGACTGGAGGGCGGCGACAGCGAAGCCGCCCCCTGGCAGCGCGACCAGGTTGGAGATGAGCGGCCCGGGCGCGGCGGCGGCCCGCAATTCCGGATCGAAGCTGATCGGGCCGGGCGGGCGCCCGGGCCAGGCATCGGCTTCCGCCACCGCGCGCCCCTCGGCATCCAGCAGCAGGGCCAAGGCGGGGCCATCCACCGTGGCCTGGATGGCCTGGCGCAGCCCGCGCAGCGGGCCCAGACTCCCGCCATCCAGCGTGCCGACCAGCCCGCGCAGGGCGTATTCCAGCCGGGCGATGTCGCCATCCAGGGCGATGGCCATGGCGCGCGCGGTCTGCACCATCTGGTCGTTGAAGCGCGCCCGCTCCCGCCGGACGCCATCCAGCGGGCCGAGCAGCGCGATGCCCAGCAGGGGCAATGCGACCATCAGCACGACGCGCAGCATGAGGCTCCGGAAGGAGCGGCCCTCGGCGGGGGCCGCTGCGCGGGAAGGCGGGGCGGGCGTCAGGGCAGCATTCCTCCAGGCAGCGCCAACCCGCGGGAACGCCGTCACGGGCCTTAACGCATGGGCGAGCAAAAGGTGCTGCGACGTATATCGTACCGCGAAAAGGATCACGCGTGAAAATTGGTCGCCGGACCTCCGCCCTCCCGGGCGAGGGCGGTCAGGTGACAGGAATCGCCGCCCCCGCTACAGGTCCGTGCAGCATGACCTGGGCGGATGGCATCCTTCTCCTCGTGATGGTGGCCTCCGCCATCCTTTCCTTCCTGCGCGGCTTCGTGCGGGAATTCCTCGGCATTGCGGCCTGGATCGGCGCCGCCGTGGCGGGTTTCACGCTGCGCGAGCACCTCACGCCGCTGATGGAGGGCACGATCGAGCCCGACTGGCTGGCCGATGGCGTGGCCGTCGGCAGCGTGTTCCTGATCGTGCTGGTGGTGCTGAAGCTGATCATCCACGCATTGGCGGGCAGCGTGCAGCGCAGCCCTCTGGGGGGTGTGGATCGTTCGCTGGGCGCCATATTCGGGTTGGCGCGCGGCGCCTTCATCGCGGTTCTGGCCTATGTGCTGGCGGGGCTCTTCGTCCCCGCCATCGAGCGCTGGCCGGAAGCCGTGCAGGAGGCGCGGGCGCTGCCCTATGTGGTGGATGGGGCCCGATGGGTTGTCGGCCTGATGCCGGAGGAGTATCGCCCCCGCATCGCCGCACCGCCGGAACGCCGCGTGCCCACGCAGGAGGACCTGATGCGTCCGCCTGCCCGAAACCGAAGCTGAAGGTCACTCCCATGCCCCTTCCCGCCGCTGCCCTTGGCGCTCCGCTCCCTGGCGATGACGACAAGTTCCACGAGGAATGCGGGGTCTTCGGGGTCTGGCGGCACAAGGATGCGGCGGCGCTGACGGCACTCGGCCTGCATGCGCTGCAGCATCGTGGGCAGGAGGCGTCCGGCATCGTCACGCTGGATGACGCGGGCATCTTCCATTCGCACAAGGGCCTGGGCCTGGTGGGCGACATCTTCGGCGACGCCAAGGTGATGGCGGGGTTGCCCGGCCGCGCCTCCATCGGCCACAACCGCTACGCCACCACGGGCGAGACGGCGCTGCGCAACGTGCAGCCGCTCTTTGCCGATTTCGAGTTCGGCGGCTTCGCCGTCGGCCATAACGGCAACCTCACCAACGCCGCCGTGCTGAAGCGCGCCCTCGTGCGCCGCGGCTGCCTGTTCCAGTCCACGACGGACAGCGAGGTCTTCGTCCACCTCATCGCCATCAGCCTCTATTCCACCGTGCTGGACCGGCTGATCGACGCGCTGAAGCAGGTGCAGGGCGCCTATTCGCTCGTCGCGCTGCACAATGGCGCGCTGATCGGCGCGCGCGATCCCTTGGGCGTGCGCCCGCTGGTTCTGGGCCGCCTGAACGATGGCTGGGTGCTGGCCAGCGAGACCTGCGCGCTCGACATCGTCAGCGCCGAATTCGTGCGCGACATTGATCCCGGCGAGATCGTCATCATCGACGATGCCGGCATCCGCTCGGTGAAGCCCTTCCCCAAGGTGGAGAACCGCTTCTGCATCTTCGAATACATCTACTTCGCCCGGCCCGATTCCGTGGTCGAGGGCACGCCCGTCTATGAGACGCGCAAGCGCATCGGTGCCGAATTGGCGCGCGAAAGCCACGTCGCGGCCGATGTCGTGGTGCCGGTGCCGGACAGCGGCGTGCCCGCCGCCATGGGCTATGCCGTGCAGGCCGGCATTCCCTTCGAGCTCGGCATCATCCGCAACCATTATGTCGGCCGCACCTTCATCGAGCCGACCGACCAGATCCGCCACCTCGGCGTGAAGCTGAAGCACAGCGCGAACAAGGCCATGCTGGAGGGCAAGCGCGTGATCCTGGTGGATGACAGCATCGTGCGCGGCACCACCTCAAAGAAGATCGTGGAAATGGTGCGCCAGGCGGGTGCCGCCGAGGTGCATATGCGCATCTCCTCGCCGCCCACGGTCAATTCCTGCTTCTACGGCATTGATACGCCGGAGCGGACGGAGCTTCTCGCCGCCCAGCATGACCTCGCCGCCATGGCGAAGCTGATCGGCGTGGACAGCCTGGCCTTCATCTCGATTGACGGGCTCTACCGCGCGCTCGGCCGCGAGGGGCGTGACCCGGCCGCACCCGCCTATTGCGACGCCTGCTTCACCGGCGACTACGCCATCCCGCTGACCGACCGCACCGACAATGCCGAGCAGCGCGGCAGCCTGCTCAAGGTTGGCGCTTGAGCATGCGGGGGCAGGTCGCGCTCGTCACGGGCGCCTCGCGCGGGATTGGCCGCGCCACGGCGCTGGCCCTGGCTTCGGCCGGCGTGCATGTCGTGCTGACGGCGCGCAGCCAGGGCGGGCTGGAAGAAACCGATGACCTGGTCCGCGCCGCTGGCGGTTCGGCGACGCTGCTGCCGCTCGACCTGCTGAAGGAAGCGGATCAGCTGGACATGCTGGGGCCATCCCTCGTGCAGCGCTTCGGGCGGCTGGACATCCTGGTGCATGCGGCGGGGCTCTTGGCGAAGCTGACGCCGGCGGCCCATATCCCGCCGCGCGACTGGGGCGAGAGCCTGGCCGTCAACGCCACCGCCGCCTATCGCCTGATCCGCGCCTGCGACCCGCCGCTGCGCGCCGCGCCGGCCGGACGCGCCCTCTTCCTGCATGACGCGCATGTGGAGGAGCCGACGCCCTATTGGAGCCTCTACAGCAGTGCCAAGGCGGCGCAGGCCAATCTGGTGCGCTGCTGGGCGGCGGAGGTGGCGATGTCACCGCTCCGGGTGGCCCTGGTGGACCCCGGCCCCGTCGCCACCAAGCTGCGCGCCGCCGGCTTCCCGGGCGAGGACCCCGCGAAGCTCCGCCAGCCGGAGGAGGTGGGTGCCGCCATCCTGGCCCTGCTCGGCCAGGACATCCCGCATGGCGCGACGCTGCCGATCTGACGCCCACCGCGTGAGGGCCTGAACATCAACTACCGCCACGCCTTCCACGCCGGAAATTTCGCCGACTGCATGAAGCACGCGCTGCTGGTCTGGCTGCTGCGCGCGCTGGCCCGCAAGGAGGCGCCCTTTCGCGTGCTCGACACGCATGCCGGCATCGGCCGCTATGACCTCGCCAGCGACGAAGCGCAGCGCACCGGCGAATGGCAGGGCGGGATCGGGCGGCTTTCCGGCATCAGCGAGGGGCCGCTGGCGGACTACCTGGCGCTGGTGCGCGCGGATGGCGGCTATCCCGGCTCCCCCGCGCTGGCCGCGGCTGTGCTCCGCCCGCAGGATCGCCTCGCGATGGTGGAACTGCATGAGGAAGACCACGCCACGCTGCGCGCGTTGTTCCGGCGCGATGCGCGCGTGGCCGTGCACCGGCGCGACGCCTTCGAGGCGGTGCGCGCGCTGACGCCCTTCCCGGAGAAGCGCGGCCTGGTCCTGATGGACCCGCCCTTCGAGCAGCCGGGCGAATATGAACGCCTGACGGCCGCCATCACCGAAGTCTCGCGCCGGGCGCGGGGCCTGGTGCAGGCGGCTTGGTATCCCATCAAGGGCCGCGCCCCGGTCCGCGCCTTCCACACGGCGCTGGCCGAATCCGGCGTGCGGGACGTGGTGGCGGCGGAGCTGCACCTGCGCGAACCGCTGGACGCGGCGCGCCTCAATGGCTGCGGCCTCGTCGTCGTGAATCCACCCTATGGCTTCGAGGACGCGGCGCGCGCCATACTCGAGGCGCTGCGCGCGGCATTGGCAGCGGAGGAGGGCGCGGGATGGGCGCTGACGCGGATCGCCGATGAGTGAGGTCATCGTCTTTGGCGCGGGCGCCTGGGGCACGGCACTCGCCATCCATGCCGCGCGGCTCGGCCATGGCGTGACGCTCTGGGCGCGCGACGCGGCCCGGGCGGAGGAGATGCAGCGCGCGCGGGTGAATGCGCGGCTGCTGCCGGGCGCGAATTTCCCCGAGGCGCTGCGCGTCACCCATGACATGGCGAGCAGCGGTGCCACGCTCGGCATCCTCGCCGTTCCCATGCAGCCGCTGCGGGACGTGCTGGCCGCATTGCCGCGCGGCCTGCCGCCGCTGCTGCTGGTCTGCAAGGGGCTGGAGTCCGACACGCTGCGCCTGCCCTTGGAGGTGCTGGCCGAGGCGCGGCCGGACCTTGCGGGCGGCATCCTCTCCGGGCCGAATTTCGCGCATGAGGTGGCGGCAGGGCTGCCGGCGGCCAGCGTGGTCGCGGCGCGCGATCCGGCGCTGGTGGCGGCCGCGCAGGGCCTGCTCTCCGGCCAGGCGCTGCGGCTTTATGGCAGCGAGGATGTGCTGGGCGTGCAGCTCGGCGGCGCCGCGAAGAACGTGCTGGCCATCGCCGCCGGCGTCTCGACCGGCGCGGGGCTGGGTGAGAATGCGCGCGCCGCACTGATCACGCGCGGCCTGGCCGAGTTGTCGCGCCTGGTCACCGGGCTGGGCGGCCGGGCGGAGACGGCGGCGGGGCTCTCGGGCCTCGGCGACCTCATCCTGACGGCGATGGGCTCTTCCAGCCGCAACGCCTCGCTCGGCTTCGCGCTGGGGCGGGGGATGACGCTGGCCCAGGCGCTGGCCGGCCGCGCCGGCGTGACCGAAGGCATCGCCACCGCGCCCGCGCTTCTGGAACGCGCGCGCGCCGCCGGGGTGGAGCTGCCGATCTGCGCGGCCGTGGTGGCCATGCTGGAAGGGCGGCTCGACGTGCGGGGCGCGCTGGCCGCGTTGATGGCGCGGCCGCTGCGCGGGGAATGATCTTGTGCCCTCAGGCGGCGATTCGTTTACGCCCTCAAGCGCCGGGCGCCGCCTCCGGCGGCTTGGCTTCGCCGCGCCGCGGGCGCGCCGGGCCACGCGTCCGGTTGGGCGGCGCCGGCCGCTTTGCGGCCGGGCAGGTCTGGAAGGGGGTTACAGATGCTTCCCGCGCTCCAGGATCTCGAGCGTGTATTCCTTGTAGCTCATGCCCAGCTCCTCCGCGCGGGCCAGGCGCCGCAGCGCCACTTCCCGCGGTGGCGTCTTCCAGGCCTTCTTGTGGGCGCGGCGCCAGACCCAGCTTCGCCAGGCCGTCCCCTCATCCTCAAGCGGCGGGCCGCCATTGTGGCCAATGCTGGTCATGAGCCGCATCATCCACTAAATTGATCTTATGTCCACTATCATGACAGACCTGGATGACCTCCTCGCCCGCCGCATCCGGCGCGAGCGGGAGGCGCGCGGCTGGTCCATCGCCGCGCTGGCCGCGGAATCCGGCGTCTCCCGCGCCATGATCAGCAAGATCGAGCGCGCCGAGGCCAGCCCGACGGCCGCGCTGCTGGGCCGCCTTTCCGGCGCGCTGGGGCTCACCATCTCCGCCCTGCTGGCCCGGGCCGAGGGCGATGCGGGGGGCGGCCGCGTCTCCCGCGCCGCCACACAGCAACTCTGGACCGATCCGGGCACCGGCTATCGCCGCCGCGCCCTCTCGCCACCCGGGGCCGAGCCCGAATTGGTGCAGGTGGAATTGCCGCCCGGCGCGCGCATCGCCTATCCGGCGGCCTCCTACCGTTTCCTGCGGGGACAGGTGGTCTGGCTGGAGAGCGGCCGGCTTGTGATCCGCGAGGGCGAGGCGGAAACCACGCTCGGCCCTGGCGATGCGCTGGCCTATGACCTGACGACGCCGCGCGACTGCGAATTCCATAATCCTTCCGAGACGGAGGATTGCCGCTACATCGTGACCCTCAGTAGACGCTGAGGGTCACGGCAGCTTGGTCGTCTGCGCGATGGCGAGCAGCGCCTTGGGCCGCGGGCGCGAGGCCTTCTCGGCGATGCCGGAGAGGCCCTCGCGCCGGCGGAGCTCGGCCCAGACCTCGCCCGGCGTGATGCCGGCATCCACCAGCAGCAGCATCAGGTGATAAAGCACATCGGCCGACTCGCTGATGGTGGCAGGCCGGTTGCGCGCCACCGCCTCGATCACCAGCTCGACCGCTTCCTCGCCCAGCTTCTGCGCGACCTTCTGCGTGCCGCGTGCGATCAGCCGCGCCGAGTGGGAGGTTGCCGCATCGCCGACCAGGCGGCGCGATTCGATGGTGGCCCAGAGACGGTCCAGCACCGCGGCATCGCCATCCTCGGGCAGCTCCAGCGGCTTGAGATGCGCGGCCTCGGCCCGGCGCACCGCCTTGGGGAGGCGCGCTTTCTTGGCCGGGATGTTCGCCGGCACCGGCAGCTTGGCCGCCTTGGCCCCGACCTTCTTCTTCGTCGTCTTGGTCGTCTTCGCCATCACGCTATCTCCCTTACGCGGCGCACGGGCAGGCCCGCCGCCGCCAAGGCACCCTTGGCCTGTTCGATGCGGAACACGCCGTCATGAAACACGCTGGCGGCCAGCAGGCCCGTGGCCCCCGCTTGCGCGCCCTCGACGAAATGGTCGAGCGAGCCGACGCCGCCCGAGGCCACCACCGGCACCCGCACCGCGCCCACCACGCGGCGCAGCAGATCGAGGTCGAAGCCCTGCTTGGTGCCGTCCCGGTCCATCGAGGTCAGCAGGATCTCGCCCGCGCCCAGGTTCGCCATGCGGCGCGCCCAGTCCACGGCGTCCAGCCCCGTCTCGCGGCGGCCGCCATGGGTGAAGACTTCCCATCTTCCGTCCGCCACCTTCTTCGCATCCACGGCGACCACGATGCATTGGCTGCCGAAGGCCTCGGCCGCGCGCTTGACCAGGTCGGGGTCGGCCACGGCGGCGGAGTTGATGCTGGCCTTGTCGGCGCCGGCCAGCAGCAGCTTGCGGATGTCCTCCACGCTGCGCACGCCGCCGCCGACGGTGAGGGGGATGAAGACCTCCGCCGCCGTGCGGGACACAACGTCGAACATCGTCTCGCGATTCTCATGCGTGGCGCCGATGTCGAGGAAGGTGACCTCATCCGCGCCCTGCGCGTCATAGGCGCGGGCCTGTTCCACGGGATCGCCGGCGTCGCGGAGCGAGACGAAGTTCACGCCCTTCACGACGCGGCCTTCCTTCACATCCAGGCAGGGAATGATGCGGAGCGCGAGCACGGATGAATTCCCGGTTTGTCCAGGTATCCGGATGATCCTGGGGGAAGGCGATTGGGGTGTTTTTGATCAGTGGTCAAGCGATGCTTTGGCGACGATCGCGCGTCAGCCCCGGCGCAGCACGAAGTGTGCGGCGGGGACTACGCCGCCGCCAGAGCCAGCGCCTCGGCCGGCACGATCCGCCCGTCATACAGCGCGCGGCCCAGGATGCAGCCGGAAATCCCATCCGCCGCCACCGCCTTCAGCGCCGTCAGATCCGCCAGCGAGGCGACGCCGCCCGAGGCGATGACGGGCGTGTCCAGCGCCATGGCCAGGTTGCGCGTCTGCTCGACGTTCACGCCGCTCAGCATGCCGTCGCGGTCAATGTCGGTGTAGATGATGGCGGCGGCACCGGCATCTTCGAGGCGCAAGGCGAGGTCCAGCGCGGGCAGGGTGCTCGTCTCGGCCCAGCCCTCGGTCGCCACCATGCCGCCGCGGGCATCAATGCCGACGACGACGCGGCCGGGGAAATGCCGGCAGGCCTCGCGCACGAATTGCGGGTCCTTCACGGCGGCGGAGCCGAGGATGACGCGGGTGACGCCGGCGCCGAGCCAGGCCTCCACCGTCGGCATGTTGCGGATCCCGCCGCCCAACTGCACCGGCATGGGGGCGGCGGCCAGGATGCGGGCCACCGCCTCGGCATTGGCGGGCTTGCCGGCGAAGGCGCCGTCCAGATCCACCACATGCAGCCAGGTGAAGCCATCGGCGGCGAAGACGCAGGCCTGCTCGGCCGGGTCCTCGGCATAGATGGTGGCCTGCGCCATGTCGCCGCGCTGCAGGCGGACGACGCGGCCCTGCTTGAGGTCAATGGCGGGGTAAAGGGTGAAGCCGCTCACGTCTTGATCCGTCCCAATGCATCGGCGGTGCTGCGGCCGTGCTGCGGCTCGAGCAGGCGGTAGTAGAAATATCCCGCCACCGTCTCGCCGCCGACGCGCGCATAGGCGGGGTGGCTGCCCCAGCGCACATAGCCCAGGCGCTCGAACAGAGTGATCGCGGTCTCCTGCGTGGCGCGCACGTCGAGGTTCAGCACGCGGATGCCCATGGCGGCCGCTCGCTCCTCCACGCGGCGCACCAGCAACCGCGCGAGCCCGAAGCCGCGCGCATAGGGCGCGATGAAGGCGTGGGTGAGCTGGGCCGCAAAGCCCTGCGCTTCGTTGTTGCGGGGCGGGCGCACCATCTGCGCGCTACCGACCACCTGGCCATCCAGCCGCGCCACGAAGAATTCCCGCTCGGGCACCAGCATCACGCCGCGGAAATGGCGTTCGAGGGCCGAGCGGCTTTGCGCCTCCACCCAGCCGAAGCCGCCGCCTTCCACGATGGCGGCGTTGGTCGCCTCGCAGAGGTCGGCGAGGTCATGCGGGTCGAGCATGTCCACCCGCTCCACCTCCAGCCGATGCACCACGGCGGGTTCGGTGTTCATGGTGTCCATCGCAGGAAGTTCGCGAGGATCCGCAGGCCGACGCCGGCGCTCTTCTCGACATGGAATTGCGTGCCGACGACATTGCCACGGCCGAGGATGGCGGGAACCGGGCCGCCGTAATCGGCGGTGGCCAGCACATCGGCGGGATCGCCACCGCGCCAGGCGTAGGAATGCACGAAATAGGCGTGGTCGCCGGGCACAAGCCCTTCCAGCACGGGATGCGCGCCGGGCGTGAAGTCGAGCGTGTTCCAGCCCATCTGCGGCAGGGGCAGGGGGGCGCCATCCGGGGCGCGCGGGTCCATTTCCGCCACCTCGCCCGGCAGCCAGGCGAGGCCGGGCGTGGTGCCATGCTCCAGCCCCCGCTCGGCCAGCAATTGCAGGCCGACGCAGATGCCGAGGAAGGGCTTCCGCCGCACCTGCACCTGCTCATAAAGCGCGCCCACCATGCCTTCCAGCGCATCGAGGCCGGCGCGGCAGGCGGCGAAGGCGCCCTGGCCGGGCAGCACGATGCGGTCGGCGTGGATCAGGGTTTCCGGTTCGCGCGTGACCTCGACCGTGATCGGGCCATCGGCAGCGCGTTCCAGCGCCCGGCAGACCGAGGCCAGGTTGCCCGAGCCGGGATCAATGACCGAGACCCTCATCGCGCGACCTCACCGGCATAGAGCGGCAGCAGCCGCGGCTCGGCCTGGAGCAAGCGGGCCAATGCACCCTCGGCATCCCGCCCCTGCACGACATGCGCGAGGCTCCAGCCGCGCCGCCCGAGCGTCCAGCGGCGCAGATCCTGCCCCTGGAAGCCCAGCAGCAGATGAGCGGCGAGCGCCAGGGCGATGCCATAGGGGTCCGGAATCAGGTTCAGCACAACGAGGCCGACCAGCACCACGAAACCCACCGCCCAGGCGCGATGCACCAAGAGCCAGAAGGGCCCGAACAGGAAGGCCCAGAAGGAAAACCCCTCCGGGATCAGCACCGGCGGCTTGATCCATCCAGCCGCGGGGCCCGTGGCGGGAACCGAGCCGCGGCCGGCGCCGGGCGGGAGATGGACGGTCCAGCTCCGCATCAGGCCTCCAGCACGCCCTTGGTGGAGGGGATGGCGCCGAGCTGCCGCGGATCGGGCTCGACGGCCATGCGCAGCGCGCGCGCGAAGGATTTGAAGCAGGCCTCGGCGATGTGGTGCGCATTGGTGCCGGCCTTCTGGGTGATGTGGCAGGTCAGGCCCGCATTCATCACCAGGGCGCGGAAGAACTCCTCGAAGAGCTCCGTGTCCATCTCGCCCACCTTGTCCCGCGTGAAGGTCACGCGCCAGGCGAGGAAGGGGCGGCCCGAGATATCAATGGCGCATTCGGCCAGCGCCTCGTCCATCGGCATGAGGGAATGGCCGAAGCGGGTGATGCCGCGCTTCTCGCCCAGCGCCGCCTTGATGGCCTGGCCCAGCACGATGCCGCAATCCTCGGCCGTGTGGTGGAAATCAATGTGCAGGTCGCCCTTGGCGCTCAGCGCCAGGTCCAGCAGGGCGTGGCGCGTGAGCGCGTGCAGCATATGGTCGAGGAAGCCGATGCCGGACGCGATCTCGGCACGGCCGGTGCCGTCGAGGTCGAGCCGGGCGGTGATGTCCGTCTCGGCGGTCTTGCGGGCGATCTCGGCGCGGCGGGTCACGGGCTGCATGGGCGCACCTCTAATCCTCCCGGCGTGAGAAGACCAGCACCGGGAGGCCATGCTATCCGGGCGGCCATGACAGGCATGGATGAGCGGCGCCCCTGCGCCTTCCTCGATCGCGACGGCGTGCTGATCGAGGACACCGGCTACCCGCACCGGATCGAGGAGGTGCGCTGGATCCCGGGCGTGATGTCGGGGCTGCGGCGGCTGAACGCGGCCGGCCTCGCGGTCTGCGTCGTCACCAACCAGGCGGGCGTGGCGCGGGGCTATTACGACGAGGCGGCGGTGGGCCGGCTGCACCACTGGATGGCGGGCGAGGCGCGGGCGGCCGGCGCGCGGCTGGACGGCTTCGCCTATTGCCCCTTCCACGATGCGGCGGAGGTTGAGCGCTACCGCCGCCCCAGCCCCCGCCGCAAACCGGGCCCGGGGATGATCGAGGATTGGCTGGCACATTTCCCGCTGCGGCGGGAGGGCAGCTTCCTGATCGGCGACCGCGCAACGGACATGCAGGCCGCCGCCGCCGCGGGCATTCCCGGCCATCTCTTTCCGGGCGATGATCTGGACGCCTTCATCGCCGCCATTCTCAAGGGAAACTGACCTTGGACTTCCTTGCCCCCGCCTATCTCTGGGTGAAATCCTTCCATCTGATGGCCGTGATGGCCTGGATGGCGGGGCTGTTCTATCTGCCGCGCCTCTATGTCTATCACTGCGAGATTCCGCAGGGCGGGGGCGTGGAGCACGAGCGCTTCAAGAAGATGGAGCGCCTGCTGCTGCGCGCCATCATGAACCCCAGCATGATCGTCACCTGGATCCTCGGGCTGATGCTGGTGGCCACACCCGGCGTCGTCTCCTGGACCTCGGGCTGGTGGCACGTGAAGCTCACTTGCGTGCTGGCGATGACCTGGTTCCACATGTATCTGGCCAAGCACCGCAAGGCCTTCGAGCGCGATGAGCGGCTCTTCCCGCAGCGCCACTGGCGCTACATGAACGAGGTGCCGACGCTGCTGATGATCGTCATTGTCATCATGGTGATCGTGAAACCGTTCTGATTCCGTTGGGGGGCAGCAAAGACGGCGGTTGACGCGGGGGCCGCGCCTCCCTAGGTTTCCTGCGTCGGTCGCCCTGGCCGATCCCTCCCTCCCGATCGCCGACTCCGCCAGCAGTGACCGCATGGCGCGAATCTCGGGGCCCCAATCTCCTCGCCCCCGGTGATCCCCCTCTGCGACCTATCTCTCGGATGCTTCATGCACCTCTCTGAACTCAAGGCGAAGACGCCGCCCGAACTCCTCGCCTTCGCGGAGGAGCTGGGCGTCGAGAACGCTTCCATCCTGCGCAAGCAGGACATCATGTTCGCCATCCTCAAGACCTTCGCCGACAATGACCAGGCGATCTATGGCGAAGGGACGCTGGAAATCCTCAGCGACGGCTTCGGCTACCTGCGCAGCCCGCAGGCCAATTTCCTCCCCGGCCCCGACGACATCTATGTGAGCCCCGCCCAGGTGCGCCGCTTCGGCCTGCGCACCGGTGACACGGTGGAAGGCCAGATCCGCGCGCCCAAGGATGGCGAGCGCTACTTCGCCATGCTCAAGGTGAACGCGGTCAATTTCGAGCCGCCCGAGGCGCTGCGCCACCGCATCAACTTCGACAACCTGACGCCGCTCTACCCGACGCGTCGCCTCAAGATGGAGATCGAGGGGCAGGAGACGCCGAAGGGTGTGCAGAAGGACAACACGCACCGCGTGATTGACCTGATCGCGCCGATCGGCATGGGCCAGCGCGCGCTGATCGTGGCCCCGCCGCGCACCGGCAAGACGGTGATGCTGCAATCCATCGCGAAATCCATCACCGCGAACCACCCCGATGTCTTCCTCATGGTGCTGCTCATTGACGAGCGGCCCGAGGAAGTGACGGACATGGCGCGCACCGTGCGCGGCGAAGTCGTGGCCTCCACCTTCGACGAGCCGGCGACGCGCCACGTCCAGGTGACGGAGATGGTGCTGGAGAAGGCCAAGCGCCTGGTTGAGCACAAGCGGGATGTCGTGATCCTGCTCGATTCGATCACCCGCCTCGGCCGCGCCTACAACTCGGTCGTGCCCTCCTCGGGCAAGGTGCTGACGGGCGGCGTGGACGCCAATGCGCTGCAGCGGCCGAAGCGCTTCTTCGGCGCCGCGCGCAACATCGAGGAAGGCGGTTCGCTCACCATCATCGCGACGGCCCTGATTGATACCGGCAGCCGCATGGACGAGGTGATCTTCGAAGAGTTCAAGGGCACCGGCAACAGCGAGCTGATCCTGGACCGCAAGCTCTCCGACAAGCGCGTCTTCCCCGCCATCGACATCACCAAGTCCGGCACCCGCAAGGAAGAGCTGCTGGTGGAGCGCGGCACGCTCAGCAAGATGTGGGTGCTGCGCCGTATCCTGAACCCGATGGGCACACAGGATGCGATGGAGTTCCTCACGGATAAGCTGAAATACAGCAAGACGAACCAGGACTTCTTTGATGCGATGAACACCTGAGGGTGTCCGTCGCATCGCCGGCAGGTGGCACGCCTCCGGCGTGACGCGACGAACACCTGATCGCCCGAAATGCGGCAGGGCCGGGCATGATCCGGCCATGTTTTACGGCCAAGCTTCAGCCATGCCGATGATCGCCTTGCCCAGCCTGTTGCCGTGCCGCCTTCTGGCGGGGTTCGCCCCGCCGCAGGGGCGCCATCGGATGGCATGGGCTTCGCGAGCTGCCGCCGGGCCCCGCTTCGCTCCGCCCGCGGGAGATTGCCAAGCATCCCGGAAGTTGATCGGATGCGCGGGAAGCATCGGCGAAGCTTCAGCTTGCCGCCCGCTGCGGCGGGTCGGTTTCCGCCACATAAGGAGAACACCACCATGCGACCGACTTTCACGGCGCTCAGCCTTTGCGCCCTGCTGTCCCTGGGTGCCTGCACCAATCCCAATGACCCCGCACAGCGCGCCGCAGGCGGCGGGTTGATCGGGGCTGGCGCGGGTGCCGCCATCGGCGCCATCGCCGGCGGCGGCCAGGGTGCCGCCATCGGCGCGTTGACCGGCGGCGCGGTGGGCGCCGCGACGGGCGTCATCACGACGCCGCAGCGGGGCAACAGGTAGGCGCTTGAGCGCGAAGCTATTGGCGGCCGCGAGCTTCGCGGCCGCCGTCCATGCCACGCATCGCCGCAAGGGCGCCGCGGCCGAGCCCTACATCAATCATCCGCTGGAAGTGGCCCAGATCCTCGCCGAGCACGGCGCACCTGAGGAGGCCATCATCGCCGCCCTGCTGCACGACACGGTGGAGGACAGCGACAACGATCCCGAGCCCGTGACGCTGGAGGCGCTGGCTTCCCGCTTCGGCGCGGAGGTGGCCGGCATCGTCGCCGAGGTCTCGGACGACAAGAGCCTGCCGAAAGAGATGCGCAAGGCGCTGCAGATCTCCCACGCGCCCAAGGCGTCGCCAGGTGCCAAGCTGGTGAAGCTCGCTGACAAGATCTCCAACCTGCGCGCGATCGTCGCTGCACCCCCGGCCTCCTGGAACCATGCGCGCCGCGTCGAATATGTCGGCTGGGCGGGGCGCGTGGCGGCTGGGCTGCGGGGCGTGAATCCCGGGCTGGAAGCGTTGTTCGACCAGACCTACCAGCGCGCCATGGCCGAGCTGGCGCGTGAGGCGCCATGAACCTGCCCCTGGTCCATGCGCTGGAGCGCGCCACGCTCAACGCGCTGCCTTCGCCGCGTGTCGTGTTCGATGGCCCCTTCGTCGTGCGCAGCTTCCTGGGTGGGACGGGGCGGGCCAATGCCGCATGCTCTCTCGACCACTCGCCCGATCCAGAGCTGGCGGCGCGCGTGGCGCGCGTGGCGGCGCATTACCAGCGGCTTGGCATGACGCCGCGCTTCCGTTCCGCGCCGCTGGACCCGCCGGGACTGGAGGCGCTGCTGCATGCCGGTGGCTGGGCGGATGCGGATGAGAGCCATGTCACCCATGGCCGCGTGGAGGCGCAGGCGGATTCCGCGATCCGCATCCTGGACGCGCCCGATGCCAACTGGTTCGACGTGCTGGGAACGGTGGAATACCAATCCGCCGCGCGAAAGGCGGAGAAGCAGGAGGCGGTGCCGCTCTTCGCCATTCCGGCCATCTGGCTGGTGCTGGAGGAGGAGGGGCAGGCCGCGGCCGCCATGTCGGCCACCTGCGATGGCCGCTTCACCGGAATTTTCGATCTCGCGGTGCGGCCGGAATTCCGGCGCCGCGGGCTGGCGCAGCGCATGATCCGCGCCGCCGCCGCCTGGGGTGAGGGCCTTGGCGCTCAGGCCTGCTTCGCGCAGGTGGCCATCACGAACAAGGCCTCCGTGGCGCTCCAGGCGGGGCTGGGGCTCACGGAGGCCTATCGCTACCGCTACTTCGTGCTGCGGTAAGCCCTCAGGGCAGCAGCACCGTGCTGCCCGTGGTCTTCCGCGCTTCCAGGTCCCGATGCGCCTGGGCGGCATCCTTCAGGGCGTAGCGCTGGTTGATCTGCAGCTTCACCGCGCCGGACTTCACGACGTCGAAGAGCTCAGCCGCGACATGCTCCAGGTCGCTGCGCTTCATCGTGTAGGAACCCAGCGTCGGCCGCGTCAGGTAGAGCGAGCCCTTGGCGGCCAGGATGCCGATGTCGATCGGCGGCACGGCGCCCGAGGCATTGCCGTAGCTGACCATCATGCCGAGCGGCGCCAGGCAGTCGAGCGAGGCGGTGAAGGTGTCGCGGCCCACGCTGTCATAGACCACGGGCAGCATGGCGCCGCCGGTGATGCGCTTGACGGCGGCGGGCAGGTCCTCGCCGGAGAGGACCACATGGTCGCAGCCATTGGCACGGGCCAGTTCCGCCTTGGCTTCCGTGCTGACCGTGCCGATCACGGTGCAGCCCAGCGCCTTCGCCCATTGCACCATGATGAGGCCGACGCCACCGGCCGCCGCATGAACCAGGATCGTCTCGCCCGACTTCACGCGGTAGGTGCTGCGCAGCAGGTACTGCGCCGTCATGCCCTGCAGCATCATCGAGGCGGCCTGCTCGAAATCAATGCCGTCGGGGATTTTCACCAGGCGGTCGGCCTTGTTGGTGCGCGCCTCGGCATAGGCGCCCATGGGGCCGGAGGCATAGGCCACGCGGTCGCCCACCGCGACTTCGGTGACACCCTCGCCGATCGCTTCCACGATGCCGGCACCCTCCATGCCCATGGTGAAGGGCAGCGAGGGGGCCTTGTAGAGACCGGTGCGGAAATAGACGTCGATGTAGTTGAGCCCGACCGCCCTCTGGCGGATCAGCGCCTCGCCCGGCTTCGGGTGCGGCAGGGGCACTTCCTCCCACAGCAGTTTCTCGGGGCCGCCGTATTCATGGACGCGGATGGCGTGGTTCATGGAGGATTTCCTGGTTCAGATGAGGGGGGATGGCAGGTTGAGAATCCGCGCCTCAAGGGCGAGGAGATAGCGCTTCGTCTCGGGGCCATCCAGGCCGGAATAGCCGCCAAGCGCACCATTGGCGGCGACCACGCGGTGGCATGGAATGAGGATCGGGATCGGGTTGCGGCCATTGGCCTGGCCCACGGCGCGCGGATGCGAGGCGACCTCGCGCGCGATCTCGGCATAGCTGCGGGTCTCGCCGGCCGGAATCGTGCGGAGCGCGGACCAGACACGGCGCTGGTAGGGCGTGCCGTGCGGGGCCAGCGGCAACTGGAAATGCGCCCGCTTGCCATCGAAATAGTCATGCAGCTGGTCCCGCGCCTCGCGCAGAAGGGGCGTCGCCTCCTGCTCGCTGCCGCGCCCCCAGTCGAGGGCTACGATGGCGCCGTCCTCCTCCGAGAGCGTGAGCTCGCCAAGCGGGGTATGGAGCGAAAGTTGCGGCATGTTTCCCTATGTTGCGCAGGTGACGGGATGCAGCACCCGGAGGGGGCCGGCGTCAAGCATCCCCTCTCTTCCGCCGCCGATAGGGCTTGCTACATGAAGGCTCAACATCTCCCCAAGGAGGCCCCATGGCCGAGGCAGACCCCCCGCCCTATTTCGAGGCGCATGTCTTCGTCTGCTGCAACCGGCGCCCGGACGGGCACAAGCGCGGCAGCTGCGCGGCTGCCGGCAGCGAGGCGCTGCGCGACTACATGAAGGCGCGCGCGAAGGAGCTCGGCCTCAAGGGTGTCCGCATCAACCAGGCCGGCTGCCTGGACCGCTGCGAGTTCGGCCCGGCGCTCGTGATCTATCCCGAGGGCATCTGGTACCAGGTGCGCACGCGCGAGGATGTGGATGAGGTGCTTCAGGCGCATCTGGTGGCCGGTGGGCGCGCACGACGGCTGATACTGACCGAGAAAGACGTGGTCCCGGCCAAGACGTGAGCGTGATCTTCGCGCTGGCGACGGGGGCTGGGCGCTCGGCGGTTGCGGTGATGCGGCTTTCCGGGATGGGCACGGGCGAGGTTGTGGCGAGGCTGGCCGGGCCCTTGCCGATGCCGCGCCGGGCGAGCCTCCGTCTGCTGCGGCATGCGGGCGTCGAGCTGGACCGGGCCTTGGTGCTCTGGTTCCCTGCCCCCGGCAGCTACACGGGCGAGGACAGCGCCGAGCTGCACCTGCATGGCGGGCCAGCCGTGATTGCGGCGGTGGCCGATGCGCTAGCCGCGCTGGGCGCGCGCCCGGCCGAGCCCGGCGAATTCACCCGCCGCGCCTTTCTGCACGGGCGGCTGGACCTGACGGCGGCCGAGGGCATCGCGGACCTGATCTCCGCCGAGACCGAGGCGCAGCGGCGCCAGGCGCTCCGCCAGGCCGAGGGCGGGCTCGCCGCGCGGCATGCCGCCTGGGCGCAGCGCCTGACACAGCTGTTGGCGCGGCAGGAGGCCTTCATCGAATTCGAGGAGGAGGACCTGCCGGGTGATTTGGACGCGCGGGTCGAGACGGATGCGGCCGCCCTGCGCGCCCAGATGGAGGCGCTGCTGGCCGAGGGCGACCGCGGCGAGAAGCTGCGGGAGGGGCTGACCATCGCCATCCTGGGGGCGCCCAATGCGGGCAAATCCTCGCTGCTGAATGCGCTGGTGGGGCGGGAGGCCGCCATCGTCTCGGCGCGCGCCGGCACGACGCGGGACGTGGTGGAGGTGCGCATGATCCTGGCGGGCGTTCCGGTGACGCTGGCCGATACGGCCGGCCTGCGCGAGGCGGCGGACGAGATCGAGGCAGAGGGCATCCGCCGTGCCTTGGCCCGTGCTGAGACGGCCGATCTGCGCCTGCTGGTCTTCGCAGCCGATGCGCCGCCGGATGAGGCGACGCTGGCCTTGCGCGGCGCAGATGCCCTGGTGGTGCTGAACAAGGCGGACCTGCCGCATGCTGGGCTGGAGGGCGCCCTGCCCGTCTCGGCCCGCACCGGCGACGGTCTGGCGGCCTTGCGCAAGCACCTGGAGGCGGCCGCCGCGGCACGGGCCGGCCTTGCCGACGGCGCCGTGCTGACGCGCCCACGCCATCGCGCGGCGCTCAACGAGGCGGTGGAAGAACTGGCGCGCCTGCCCCTGGCTGGCCTGCCGGAGTTGCGCGCCGAGGCGCTGCGCCGCGCACTCCGCGCCTTGGGCCGCCTGACGGGCCGTGTGGATGTGGAGCAGGTGCTGGACGTGGTGTTCGGCGAGTTCTGCATCGGCAAGTGATGCCGTGGTGCATCGCGCTGGCGCGCCGGCGCTGCTATAGCCCGCGCCATGTGGGACATGCGCTTTGATGTGATCGTGGTGGGCGGCGGCCATGCCGGCTGCGAGGCGGCAGCAGCCGCGGCGCGTTGCGGCGCGCAAACGCTGCTGCTGACGCATGATCCGGCGAAGCTCGGCGAGATGTCCTGCAATCCCGCGATCGGCGGCGTCGGCAAGGGGCACCTGGTCCGCGAGGTGGATGCGCTGGATGGCCTCATGGGCCGCGCGGCCGATGCGGCGGGCATCCATTTCAAGCTGCTGAACCGCAGCAAGGGCCCGGCCGTGCGCGGCCCGCGCGCCCAGGCGGACCGGCGCCTGTATCGTGAAGCCATCCAGGCCTTGCTGGCCGAAACGGCGGGCCTCACCATCCTGGGTGAGCCGGCCGAGGACCTCGTCATCGAGCATGGCCGCCTGCAGGGCGTGGTGACCGGCACGGGCCGGCGCATCGGCTGCGGCGCGCTGGTCATCACGACCGGCACCTTCCTGCGCGGCATGATCCATATCGGTGAGCGGCGCATCCCGGCCGGCCGCGTGGGTGAGGCGCCGGCGGTGGGGCTGGCGCTGGCGCTGGAACGGCTCGGCCTGCCGCTCGCGCGCCTGAAGACCGGGACGCCGCCGCGCCTGGATGGGCGGACCATTGATTGGGCCAGCCTCGAGATGCAGCCGGGCGATCCGGAGCCCGAGCCGCTCTCCTGGATGACGGAGGCCATCACCAACCGCCAGGTGGAATGCGGCATCACCCACACCACCGCGCGGACGCATGAGATCATCCGGGGCAGCCTGCATCTCTCGGCCGTCTATGGCGGGCGGATCGAGGGTGTGGGCCCGCGCTATTGCCCCTCGGTCGAGGATAAGGTGGTGCGCTTCGCGTCGCGCGAGCGACACCAGATCTTCCTCGAGCCGGAGGGGCTGGACGACCCGACGGTCTATCCCAACGGCATCTCGACCAGCCTGCCCGAGGATGTGCAGCGCGCCATGATCGCGAGTATCCCTGGACTGGAGCGGGCGGTGATCCTCAGGCCCGGCTACGCCATCGAGTATGACCATGTGGATCCCCGCGCGCTTGGGCCGACACTGGAATGCAAGGCCTTGCCTGGCCTGTTCCTGGCGGGGCAGATCAATGGCACGACCGGCTACGAGGAGGCCGCGGCCCAGGGCCTGCTGGCTGGTGTGAATGCCGCCCATGTGGCCGGCGACGCTGCGGCGCGGGCCACGCTCAGCCGTGCGGAGGCCTATCTCGGCGTCCTGCTGGATGACCTGACCTTGCAGGGCGTGAGCGAGCCTTATCGGATGCTCACCGCGCGCTCCGAGTATCGGCTGAGCCTGCGGGCGGACAATGCGGGCATGCGCCTGACGGAGAAGGGCATCGCCTGGGGCTGCGTGGGCCCGGCGCGTGCCGCCCTGCACCGCGCCTTCGCCAACGACGTGACCGAGGCCCTGGAGCGTGCCCGGAGGGACGGCGCCACGCCCGCCGCCTATGCCGCAGCCGGCGTGGCGGTGAATCAGGATGGCCGCTGGCGTAGCGCGATGGACACGCTGGCCCTGCCCGCCATGTCGCCCGAGGCGGCCGAGCGCCTCTTCCCCTGGTTGCGGGGCATGCCAAAGCGCGTGCGGGCCTATCTGGAGGCGGAGGCCCTGTACGGCCCCTATCTGGCCCGCCAGGAAGGCGAACGCGCCCTCCTTGAACGCGAGGAAGCGCTGGCGATCCCGCCCGATGTGGACTTCGCCGAAATCGCCGGCCTGTCCAACGAGATGCGGGATCGTTTGCAGCGCGCCCGCCCCGCCACCCTGGGCGGCGCCGGGCGCCTCCCTGGCATCACGCCCGCCGCCATCGCGGCCCTGGCCGTCCATCTCCGGCGGGGTGTTTCACGTGAAACAGCCTGACGCGCCCAGCCTCGATGTTCCACGTGAAACAGAGGCTCGGCTGCGGGAGTATTTGCGCCTCCTGCTCGCCTGGAACGCGCGGATCAACCTGATCGCGGCCGTGCCGGAGGAAGAAGCCTGGCAGCGGCACGTCCTGGATTCCTGGCAGATGCTGCCGCTTCTACCGCCCGGGCCGCTGGCCGATATCGGCTCCGGCGGCGGGCTGCCCGGCCTCGTCATCGCCATCGGGCGCGAGGAGGAAACGCATCTGGTCGAATCCGACCGGCGCAAATGCGCCTTCCTGATGGAGGCATCCCGCACCCTCGGCCTCAACCATGTGCGCGTGCATCCTTCGCGAATCGAAGCCGCGCGCCTGCCAAGGATCGAGGTCCTGACAGCCCGGGCGCTCGCGCCGCTGCATGATCTGCTGGGCCATGCCGCACGAATCCTCGCCCCCGACGGCGTCGCGGTGTTTTTGAAGGGCCGAAACGCCGAGGCGGAGTTGACGGCTGCCGCGCCGCATTGGCTTATGCGAACGGAGCGGTTTCAAAGCCGCACCGACGCGCAAGCGACCATCCTCCGCCTCAGCGAGATACGCCCTGCCGGTGTCTGACCCCGCCACCTTCCGCATCCTGGCCCTCGCCAACCAGAAGGGTGGCGTCGGCAAGACCACGACGGCCGTGAACCTGGCTGCCGCTCTCGCTGCGCGGCAACGCGTCGTCCTGATCGACCTCGACCCCCAGGGTAATGCCTCCACCGGCCTCGGCATCGCACGCGCAGCGCGTGGCGCCGGCAGCTACGCCATGCTCGTCGAAGGCCGCCCGCTGGCCGAGGTGCTGCGCCCGACCGCCATCCCCAACCTCTCCATCATCCCGGCTGACCCCAACCTGGCCGGCGGCGAATTGGAGATGGTGGATTTGGCCCACCGCGAAACCCGCCTGCGCGACGCGTTGGAAAAGGGGGCCGCCGCTCTGAAGGGTGTGGAGTGGATCCTGCTGGATTGCCCGCCCTCGCTCGGCCTGCTCACGCTCAACGGGCTGGTCGCGGCCGAATCCGTCATGGTCCCGCTCCAGGCTGAGTTCTACGCCCTCGAAGGCGTCTCGCAGATCATCCAGACGCTGGAGCGCGTCCGCGCCGGCTTCAACGCGAACCTCAGGCTGGATGGCATCGTGCTCACGATGTTCGACCGGCGGAACAACCTGGCCGAGGCGGTGGCGCAGGATGTGCGCGGCTTCTTCAAGGCCCAGGTGTATGACACGGTAATCCCGCGCAACGTCCGCGTCTCCGAGGCGCCGTCGCACGGCCTGCCCGTCACCTTCTACGATCCGCGCTCCCCAGGGGCCGAGGCCTATACCCGCCTCGCCGCCGAGTTCCTGCGCCGCCACCGTGCCCGGCTGCGGGAGCTCGCGAAGAATGATCTGGAGCGCGAATCCTGATCCGTGTTGAGTGTGACCATCCAGGGCACGACCCCAGGATGGCCGAGGAGGCCGCCCGATGACCAAACCCCCCGCCCTCGGCCGTGGCCTCTCCGCCCTGCTGGGCGATGCCGCCGCCGTCAGCGCCAGCGCGCCGGGCCTGCGCACACTGCAGGTCAGCGTGATCGAGCCAGGCCCCTTCCAGCCCCGCGAGGCGATGGATGAGGCGGCCCTGGCCGAGCTCGCCGCCTCCATCCGCGAGCATGGCGTGCTGCAGCCCATCCTGGTGCGTCCCACCAAGTCCAAGCCCAACCGCTACCAGATCATCGGCGGCGAGCGCCGCTGGCGCGCGGCCCAGGCCGCCGGCCTGCATGAGGTGCCGGCCCTGGTGCGCGAATTCTCCGACCGGGAAGCCATGGCCGCCGGCCTGGTCGAGAATCTCCAGCGCCAGGACCTGAACGCGCTGGAGGAGGCCGAGGGCTATGGCCGCCTCACCGAACAATTCGGCCTGACGCAGGAGGCGCTGGCCCGAGCCGTCGGCAAGAGCCGCCCGCATGTGGCCAACACGCTCCGCCTGCTGAACCTGCCCGAGCGCGTCCGGGACCTGCTGCGCGAGGGCGCGCTCACTGCCGGCCATGCCAGGGCCCTGCTCACCGCCAAGGACCCGGTGGCGCTGGCGCTTCAGGTGGTGGATCGCGGGCTGAACGTGCGCCAGGCGGAGGCCCTGGCGGCGGCGAAGAATGTCGGCCCCGCGCCGCGCCAGCCCAAGTCGGACGCCGAGACCCGCGCGCTGGAGCGCCAGATCACCGCCCATCTCGGCATAAAGGTCACCATCCGCCACGGCGCGCGCGGCGGGCAGGTGGTGCTGGCCTACAAGGATCTGGACCAGCTGGACGGGCTGGTCCGCCTCCTCACGAAATGATCGCCGCGTGGGCCAGGTTGCTCAGCGTGTTCATCCGCGGCCCATGGAATTCCTCGGACTGACGCGTGTTCGACAGGAAGGCGAAGGACAGGCCCGATTGCGGATCGCCCCAGCAATAGGAAGAGCCCACGCCGCCATGGCCGAAGGTGCCGGGATGGGCGATGTCCCCCAGGCCACGGATGGCCGGCGTTTCGCCCCGCAGATGCGGCCCGAGCCCGCGATGCATCGGCATGCCGTTATATTCATCCGGGCGGTCGCCCGTGTAGTTCCGGATGGCATAGCCCAGCATCCGCGGTGATAGGATGCGCCGCCCGGCTACCACCCCGCCGTTCAGCAGCGCCTGGTAGAACGCCGCCATCGCCCGCGCCGTGCCATACCCACCTCCGCCGGGAATGCCGGCCGTAAGAAAGGCCGCCGTGCCCTCCGGCATGCGCACCGATCCATCCACGTCATGCATGTCCGCCGTGCGGCCCTGCATCTCCGCCGGCACGCCCACGAACAATTCACCCTCCAGGCCGAGCGGCGCGATGATCCGGCGCCGGAGATAGGCGCGATGATCCTCCCCCGTCACAGCGCGGATCACCGCCGCCGCCACCCAATGCGCCGCCGCCGGATGGTAGCGCACGGTGCTGCCGGGCTCCCATTCCAGCTTGAAGCCGCAGACCAGATCGCGCAGCAGCGCCGGGTCCTCCCAGGCGGCGGGCGGGATCTCCGCGCTCGGGAAGCCCGCCTGGTGGGTCAGCAGCTCGATGAAGGTGATGCCGCCCTTCCCGCCCGCCTCGAAGCCCGGCAGGTGCTGCGCGATCGTGTCGGTAAGCCGTAGCCGGCCCTCTTCCGCCAGCGCCCAGAGCCCGGCGGCGGTGATGACCTTGGTGTTGGAGTAGAGCAGCCAGAGCGAGGCGTCGGTTGCCGGCACGCCGTGGCGGGCCGCGCCGAAGCTGCGGAAGAAGCCAAGCTTGCCGTGCCGGGCGATCGCCACCTGCGCCCCGGGATGATGCCCCGCCGCGATGTCCGCCTCGATCCGGGCGCAGAGCAGGTCGAGCTTGGCCGGCTCCAGGCCCAGCTCGGCGGGGCTGGCGCTGGGCAGCGGGAAGGCGTCGGTCATCGGTCGGGTCCTCCGGGTTCACCGTCATTACGCCAGAGGCAGTGCCGCTTGCCAAACCGCCCCCCGCTTCGCCTACACTTCAAGGCAAGAGCGCAAACATCGCTCATTGGAGGAGAATTCATGTCCATCACCCGCCGGGCGGCGCTCAGCCTGCCCCTTGGCCTGCCCCTGGTCGCCCAGGCGCAGCCGGCCCCCGCCTTCCCCGACCGCCCAGTGCGCTACATCGTGCCTTTCACGCCCGCGGGCCTCACGGACATCATGGCGCGCCTGGTGGCCCAAAAACTCTCGGAAACCTGGGGCAAGCCCGTCGTGGTCGAGAACCGCGCCGGCGGCAACGCGTTGATCGGCGCCGATGCCGCGGCCAAATCGGCGCCCGATGGCCACACGCTGCTGGCCATCACCCTGACCCATGCGGTGAATGTCAGCCTGTTTCCCAATGCGCCCTATGACCTGATGCGGGATTTCGTGCCGGTCTCGGTGCTGGGCTCCCTGCCGCTCGTCGTCGTGGTGAACGCCAACAATCCGGCCCGCAACCTGGCCGACCTGATCGCCCAGGCGCGCTCGCGCGTGCTGAATGGGGGCTCTTCCGGCAATGGTTCACCGCCGCATTTGGGGCTGGAACTCTTCCGCCGCGTCTCCGGCGCCGGCGGCAACATCACCCATGTGCCCTATCGCGGCGGGGCGCCGGGTGTCACGGATCTCGTCGCCGGCAATCTCGACTTCATGGTCTCGAACCTGCCCGAATGCCTCGCGCAGATCCAGGGCGGGCGCCTGCGCGGCCTGGCCGTCACCAGCCCGACGCGCCACCGCCTCGTGCCCGACATCCCAACCGTGCTGGAGGCCAATGCGCCCGAGCTGGAAATGACCAACTGGACCGCCATGCTCACCAACACCGCCGTGCCCCGCCCGGTGCTGGCGGAGATTGTCCGCGCCACGCAACTCGTCATGCGCGACGGCGATCTGCGCCGCCGTGGGGAAGAGGGCGGCTTCGACATGCTGGGCTGGGAGCCCGACCGGTCCCGCAGCTTCATGGAAACGGAGGTCCAGCGCTGGGGCCGCCTGGTGCGCGAGGCGGGCATCAGGGCCGATTGATCACGGATTTTTCCGCGCACAAAGGCTTCGCCTTCGTGCCCCTCAGACGCCCGCGGGCCGCCTCCGCGGCCCTTGGCTTCGCCGCCTTCGTCCGCGGGGGCACGCCGTGCCCCTTTTCCCTCACTCGTTCAGCCCGCGCCCCGGATAGGGGTGCGTGGCGACCCAATGCCGCGCAATGTCCTCGCGCCGCGACACCCAAACATCAGGCTGGGCCATCACATGGTCCAGCAGGCGCCGCAGCCCCGCCGCCCGCGCCGGCTGCCCGGTGATGCGCGGATGGAGCCCGACGGACATCATCGCCGGCCGGCCCCGCCGCCCCTCATCCAGCATGGTGTCGAAGGCGTCGCGGAGATAGCCGAACCACTGCTCGCCATTGCCGATGGCGCCAAAATACTTCGCGTCATTCGTCGCCATCGAATAGGGCACGATGAGGTGGCCCTGGCCCTCGATGGTCACCCAGAAGGGCAGCTCATCGCCGTAATGGTCGCTGTCGTAGAGGAAGCCGCCATGGTCCGCGACCAGACGGCGCGTGTTCACCGAGGCCCCGTAGCGGCAATACCAGCCTGAGGGCTTCTGCCCCGTCGTCCGCTCCAGCGAGGCGACGGCGCGCGCGATGTGCTCACGCTCGGTCGCCTCGTCCAGCTCGAAATGCTTGATCCACCGCCAGCCATGCGAGCAGACGTCATTCCCGGAATCCCGGATCGCGGCGGCGATCTCGGGGTTGCGCTCCAGCGCCTGCGCGCAGGCGAACATGGTGAGCGGCAGGCCACGCTCAGCGAACATCCGCGTCACCCGCCAGAAGCCCACGCGGCTGCCATATTCGAACAGCGTCTCCGCCGCCAAATCCCGCCCGCGGGGGATCTGGTTCCGCCCATGCGCCTCGCTGAGGTTGGTCTCGGAAAACCCCTCGCCATCCTGCACCGAGGGCTCCGAGCCTTCCTCCACATTCAGCACGAAGTTCAGCGCGAGCTTGGCACCACCCGGCCAGCGCGGATCGGGCGGATTGGCTCCGTAGCCGATGAAATCGCGCCTTTGCTCATACGCCATCCGCGCCGCCTCCCGCATTGACCCTCGGCAGACTGGCCCATAGCGTCGGCGCCGATCAATGCCGGGGGAAATGGGGACAAGATGCTGACGCGGCGCGAATTCGACGCAGCGGCCACCGGCGCGCTGGACGGCCTGCGCGTGGTGGATCTCTCCCGCCTCGTCGCCGGCAACATGCTCACCAAGATGCTGAGCGATCAGGGCGCCGAGGTCATCAAGGTCGAACCCCCTGCCGGCGATTCGCTGCGCGCTTGGAAGGTCGGCGGCGTCGAGACCTCCTGGAAGACCTGGTGCCGCAACAAGCGCAGCATCTGCCTCGACCTCCGCCAGACCGACGCCATCGCCGTGGTGAAGCGCCTCGCTGAAACCGCAGCCATCTTCGTCGAGAGCTTCCGGCCCGGCGTGCTGGAGGAGATGGGCCTCTCGCCCGCCACACTGCACGCGCTGAACCCGCGCCTCGTCATCGTGCGCGTCTCCGGCTGGGGGCAGACCGGGCCCTTCGCGCACAAGCCCGGCTTCGGCACGCTGGTGGAAGGCTATTCCGGCTTCGCCGCCATCAATGGCTATGCCGACCGACCGCCCGTCCTGCCGCCCATGTTCATGGCCGATGCCTATGCCGGGCTGATGGGCTCGGCCTCCACCCTCGTGGCACTCCGCCATGCGGAACGTACCGGCCAGGGCCAGGTGGTGGACCTCTCGCTGTTCGAGCCGATCTTCTCCGTGCTCGAGCCGCAGATGGCCAACTACCGCATCAGCCGCCAGCTCAAGCCGCGCACCGGCAGCCGCAGCACCAACACGGCACCTCGCAACGCCTACCAGACCAGGGATGGCGGCTGGGTCGGCCTCTCCAGCTCGACACAGGCCATCTTCGTGAAGCTCATGAAGAGCATCGGCCGCCCCGAGCTGGTGGAGGACCCGCGCTTCCGCACCAACAGCGACCGCCTCCGCCACATTGAGGAGATTGACGCCGTGGTGCGCGACGCCGTGGCGCAGCTCACCATGGACGAAGCCCTGGCCCAGTTCGACCGCGACGGCGTCACCATCGGCCCCATCATGGACGTGGCTGGCCTCGAGCAGGATCACTACGTCGCCGGCCGCGAGGCGCTGATCGAGGTGCCGGATGCCGAGATGCCCGGCGGCTGGCTGCCCATGCATGGCGAGGTGCCGCGCCTCTCGGAAACACCTGGCATCCTGCGCAATCCGGCGCCGACGCTGGGCCAGGATAATGACGCCTTGCTCGGCCCGCTGCTGGGTGCCGAGGAACTCGCACGCCTGCGCGCCGCGCGCATCGTGCTCGACGGGGAAACCAAGTGATGGCCCGCAAATTACCCTCCATCTGGCGTTCCATGCTCTACGTGCCCGCGAACGTGCCGCGCTTCGTGGAGAAATCCGCGACGGCTGGCGCGGATGCCATCCTGCTCGACCTCGAGGACAGCATCCCGCATGAGCGCAAGGCGGAGGCGCGCGCCGCACTCGCCACCGCCATCCCCATCGCACGCGCCGGCGGCTCCGAGGTGCTGGTCCGCGTGAACCGCCCGCTGCGCCTCGCGGTGGGCGATATCGAGGCCGCGGTCGCGGCGGGTGCGGACGGCATCCTGCTGACGAAGGTGCTGGGTCCGGACCACGTCCAGCTCGCCTGCGAGTTGCTCACGGGGCATATGCGCATCATCCCCATGGTGGAGACGGCCGCCGCGCTGCGCTCACTGCACGAGATCGCCCGCGCCTCGCCCCGCGTGGCGGGCCTGCTGATCGGCGCGGAAGACCTCGCCGCCGAATGCGGTGCGGCGGCGGATGACGAGATCATCGCCATGGCCAAGCGGCAGATGGTGCTGGCGGCGGTGGCGGCGGGCGTGGCCCCGCTCGGCACGCTCGGCACCGTCGCCGACTACAAGGATGCGGAGAAGGTGCGCGCCCTGGTCGCGCGTTCCAAACGCGCGGGCCTGGTGGGGGCCAGCTGCATCCACCCCTCGCTGGTGCCCATCCTGAATGAGGGATTTTCGCCCAGCGCGGCGGAGCTGGACCTGGCCCGCCGCCAGCTCGCCGCCGGCGAGGCAGCGGCGCGCGAGGGCCGTGGCTCCTTCGTGGTGGATGGGCTGATGGTGGACGAGCCCATCCTGATCCGCGCCCGCCGCATCCTGGCCCAGGCGGGGGAAGGGTAGAGCCCGATCGTCTTTGGTGGCTTCACCAAAGACGTGAATCGGCCTCGCAGCGAGGTGATTCCAACACGGCGCGGCTTCGATTAACCTGCGCCGCATGAGCGTCACCGGCCTCCCCCCCTATGATCCGCAAAACATCTTCGCGCGCATCCTGCGCGGGGAGATCCCCTGCAAGAAGGTGCATGAGGACGAATTCGCCCTCGCCTTCCACGACATCAACCCGCTCGCGCCCACCCATGTGCTGGTCATCCCGAAGACCCCCCATGTCAGTGCCGCGGATTTCCACGCGGGTGCCTCGACCGAGGAAATCGCGGGCTTCTGGCGCGCCGTGGGACAGGTGGCGAAGTCGCTCGGCCTGGAGCAGCCCGGCCACCGGCTGATCACGAACATGGGCCCCGATTCCGGGCAGGAAGTGCCGCATTTCCACGTGCACATCCTGGGCGGCAAGCGCCTGGGGCGGATGCTTTCACCGGATTGAATAGATGGAGCGGGCGGGGGGAATCGAACCCCCGACATTCAGCTTGGGAATATGATATCCTGCCTCCGATGAGCTTGCCCCCGGCGCCCATACCCCCGCCGTAACCCGCAGAAAACCGTCTCGACAAACATACCAGCGCATCCCATAGTATCGGGACGCCGCGCCCGACTTGTGCCCCCGGTGTGCCCCCGGCGAAAATCGGGGGCAATCTGGGGGCAAAATCGGGGGCAAATCTAAGCTGGAAATCGGGACATGAAGCTCGCCATCACCGATGCCTTCCTCCGAACCCTCGCCCCGCCCCCCAAGGGTGCGCGCCTCGAGGTGCGGGACACGACCGAGGCCGGCCTCATCCTCCGCATGACGCATGGCGGCGCCGCGACATGGAGCGTCCGGGGCCGGGTGGGCACCGATGGCCGGCATTCGCGGGTGAAGCTGGGGACCTGGCCGGCGCTGGGCATCTCGGCGGCCCGGAGCGAGGCCAGGAAGGCCAGGGGCATCCTCGAGACGGGGGCCGATCCCGTGGCGAAGAAGCGGGCCGTGCGGGAGGCCAGGAAGGCGACCAAGGAAGCCGAGAAGGCCGCCGAGGGTGAAACCGTCTCCGCCCGGCTGCTGGAATGGCAGCGCGCGCGCCTCGGCGATCCTGCCGCCCCATGGTCCCCGCGCTATGCGGCCGAGGTGGTGCGGGTCTGTGACAAGGCGATTGTCCCCGCCCTCGGCGCCAAGCTGCTGCGCGCCACCACGCGCGAGGATTGGACCGCGCTGATCCAGGGCCGCAAGGCCGATGCGGTGGCGCGGAAGGCGAAGCCGAAGAAGGGCGAGCCCGCGAAGCGTGGCGCTCCGGCCAAGGGTGGCGCGGGTGCCGCGGCCTTCCTCTACCGGACGGCCTCGGCCTTCCTGAACTATGCCGAGGCGCTCGGCTGGATCGCCGCGCCCATGCTGCCGCGCAAGGGTGCCGCAACCATCGCCCCGCCGCCCCCGGATCGCGCGCGGGTGCTGACCGATGCCGAGCTCGCCGCGATCTGGCGCGCGGCGGATCGGGAACCGCCCAAGCTCCGCGCCTTCACGCGCCTTCTGATCCTGACTGCCGCGCGCGAACGCGAGGTTGCCGATATGGTGGCCAGCGAGGTGGACCTCGAGGCCGCCCGATGGACCATCCCTGGCGCGCGGACGAAGAACCGGACCGGCTATGTCCTGCCCCTCTCACCCCTGGCGCTGGCCGAGCTCCGCACCGTCTGGCCGAACGAAGAGCCGGAGGCGAGGGATTTCATCCTCGGCCGGACGGCCGGCAATGGGTTCCGTGGTTTCGGCAAGCTCAAGATGCGACTGGACGCGGCAAGCCGGGTGCAGGGATGGCGCTGGCACGATCTGCGCCGCACGGCCCGAACCGGCATGACGCGCCTTGGCGTGCCGCGTGACCATGCCGAGGCCGCCATCAACCATATCAGCGGGCGCAGCGCGCTCGAGCGGACCTATGACCGGCACGATTACGCGCCGGAGGTGATTGCGGCCCTGACCCTCTGGCAAGCCCATGTGGCCGGCCTGGTCAGTGCATCGGCCGAGGTGGTGGCGCTGCCCAAGCGCAAGCGCGCTGCCGGCTGAGTGATCCGCGCGCGGCGGTTCCGCGCATCTGAGGGCGGCCGGCGCGGGAGGTGGGCTCCCGAACCGGCCTGACCCCGAACTTGTGGATTGAGCACATGAACGAGGCTGCGAAAGCGAGTAGCACGACGCGGGCTGCAGGGCGCGTCTTTGACCTATCAGGGGGGCTTGTGGACGGCTTGAATGCGCTTGGCATGCTGTTGCGACATGATGACCCGACGATGGATGAAGAGGGCCATCTTGCGGCCCTGCGATGGCTAACCGAGAAGCTCCGATCCGATGCAGAGGCGCTTCATGAAGAGGTTGAGCGGATGCACTTCCCTGGCACTAGGGCAAGCGCATGAGCGGCGCCGAGACGGTCCCCGAGGCGGTGGCGGAACTCGCCGCCATTCGGCGGGAATACGACGAACGAGGCGAGCTCTGGACGGATGAGCAAATGAACGGATGGGGCGAGCGGGAGCATGCTGCCGTCGCCCGCCTGGCGCGCGCTGCACCGCGTTCGCCGCATGAGCTCGCCGAGAAGATCGCCGTCTTGATGGCGGACGTTCTGGAAGGCTCGGCCTATGCCATGAGCGAGCCGGAAATCTTGGGGCTTGGCAACCTGGTGGATGAGGCGCGCCGGATCGCGGCTGACTTCAAGCCCATGCCGAGCCGCGAGGTTCACTGATAGACTGACCCTCGGCGGGGCAGGGCCGGCCAGCCCGCGCGGTTTCCGCACCGCGCAGCCCCGCCGCACCGATGCGGAGCGCCAGCGGAGGCGCGTGCGATGGATGATGAAACCGGCGAGGCTGAGGGGGCAGCGCGCGATAGGTGCAACGGCGCTCCCTTAGGCTTGCCGCATCCCTTCTTCGCGGTGCCTGGGCAGCATCATCCGCGCGTGCAGCTCCTGCTTGATGCGGCGACGGAAGCTGAATGGCTACAGGCGGCGGGCTGGATTGTTGAATCCCTCTTCTCTGCATGGGCGAAAAAGGAACCTTCGCCAATCTATCGGCCGTTCTCGGCCGAAGAGCATGATTACATCTGGCGCCTCGGATTGGTGATCCAGCGGGGTTTCCAGCCTAAGCCTGTCCGCGCGTTTTCTCTGACAAGTGCGCGGCGTGATGCCGATCTGATCCGTAAGGGCATCGGCCAAGGCATTCCGGCAACGATGGCCGAAGCGGCGCGCCTCATCGCTCATTGGCACCTCATGTCGCTGGATGCAGCCCGGAAGCGTATCGCTGATCTGGAACGGCGAGGCTTCATCGAGAAGCTTCCTCGGGCGGCGCCCTTCCGGAAAGATGGGGGCGCCTAGTCTCCGCTAGAGCGGCGGCGAAGCTGGTGGATATGAGGATGCCTCCCCAACGGTGATGGAGGCTTTCCAACGTGTCTCACCCTACGCCCGATCCGCTTCTCCCGGCTGAGCTCGCCGCCGCCGAGGTGGGGCTTTCCCTGCCTGCTTTCTGGCGGGCGGTGGCATCGCAGCGCCTGCCGGCGCCGCTGTATCCCGCGCCCAAAGCGCCGCGCTGGCGCCGATCCGAGTTGAACGCCGCCCTGGACGCCACGCGCGCCTTGCCACGCGATGCCATGATGGCGCGGCGCGCGGCTCGCTTGCTGAAGGGGGTCGCGTAATGGCCCGGATCACGCAGAAGATGGCATCTGCGCGTCGTCTGCTCGAGATGCCTGCGCGCGTGCATCTGGACGAAACTCTCTGGAATCTGGCGGCGATGTTGGCCCGCGCTGCATATGACGCGAAGGCCGAGACGGTTCCTCACTACGTCGAAGCCGCGCAGCGCCTATACGACCACGCCGACGATGATCTTCAGCAAGAGCCAGGATGGAGGGCCGAGAATGATCGCCTGGCACTGCGCTTCCTGTATAGCCTGCTGCTGGCGAGCCAGGGCGAATAGCCCCCATGCCCTCCCCCCGTGCGAATCACCTCCGGGTTGTGCCGGAGGTGCGGAATACTGCGCCCGTCATCTTCCGCGCGCGTCTGCACGCCCTGGCCTTGGAGCTGGCGGCGGTGCCGGCAACGTCCAATGAGCCGACCTATTGCAGCACCGCGCGGACGCTCGCGCATGTCGGCGGGATGCAGGGTCACGCCCGGCTGCGCGCTATCCGCGCGCTCGAGCGCCAGCTTGCGGGCGAGCTCTTCGCCGCCATCCCCGCCAGCGATTCGGCGCCGCTGCTGAGGCGGAAGGCATGAACGCCGCCGAGCTCGCCGCGCAATTCGGCTTGAAGCGCAACGGCCGGGAGTTTCGCGGCGCCTGCCCGTGCTGCGGGAAGCCCTCCCTGACCGTTGAAGACAAGGGAGGCCGCACCTTCTGGCGCTGCTTCTACGGCTGCGACCAAGCTGACCTGACCCGCGCTCTTCTCGGCGGTGAAGCGGTGCGCGCGCCTATTCCGGCGAGCTCGCCGAACCCGGATGAAGCGGATCGGCGCCGCGCCGCGATGGACCTTTGGGACAAGGGCCTCGCCCTCTCGCCTGGTGATCCGGTGACGGCCTATCTCACTGGGCGCCAAGTGCCCCCGCCAGCCGGCGCGCCACTGCGCTATCTGCGCGAGGCCAAGCACCCTTCCGGCGCGCGCTTGCCCTGCATGCTGGCCCTGGTGACGGACGCGGCGGGGCGCGGTGTCGCCCTGCACCGGACCTTCCTCGCGCCAGGTGGTGCCGGCAAGGCGAAGGTGGAGCCGGCGCGCATGACACTCGGCCAGGTGAAGGGCGGAGCGGTGCGCCTCTATCCGCCCGGCCCGCGCCTGGTGATCGGCGAGGGCCTCGAGACAAGCCTCGCCGCCGCGCTGCTGCTGGCGCTGCCCGCATGGGCCGCCATCTCGGCCGGCAACATGGCCGATTCCCTGGCTCTCCCGGCCGAGGTGCGGGAGGTGATCCTCGCCGCCGATCATGATGAACCGGGCCGCAAGGCCGCGCAGCGTGCGGCGGCGCGATGGAAGGCCGAGGGCCGCCGCGTGCGGATCGCCCTGCCCGACAAGCCCGGAACCGACTTCAACGACCTCTGGCGGGAGCGTGCGACCCGTGGCGAATGATGGTTTCAGCATCGGCGAGCCGGAAGACGATCCGCCGCCCGATGGCGCCCCGCCCAAGCGCAACCGCCGCGATAAGCTGGCGCTGTTGCTCTCCGATGTGGACCTCTGGCGAAGCCCCGATGGCGTGGCGCATGCCAGCGTCCCCATGGGCCGGCACCGCGAGCATATGCGCGTCCAGTCGCGCGACTTCCGGACGTTCCTACTCACGGCCTTCTATGCCGCGCATGGGGCCGGCCTCTCCGGCACCGCACTCGGCGAGACTGTGAATCTCGCCGAGGCGCGTGCCCTGAGCTCCGGCGACGTGAAGCACCCGTGGCGCCGCTTCGCGCTGGATGATGGCGTGATCTGGATTGACCTCGGCGGCGGTGATCCAGAAGGCGAGCGGCGCGCGGTGCGGATCGCGCGCGAGGGATGGCGCGTGATCGCGGCGGCCGAGGTGGCGCCCTGCTTCCTCCGCGCGGCCGATGCGCTCCCCCTGCCGGAACCGGAGCCCGCCGCCGCGCAAGCGGGAGACCTGGCGCAATTCGTCAACGCGGATGAAGACGGCCAAGCCCTCATCTGGGCTTGGCTGGTGTGTGCCGCGCGCCCCTTCGCCGAAGGTGGCAGCTATCCGATCGCCCTGCTTCACGGCGAGCAAGGGAGCGGCAAGAGCGGCGCCTCGCGCGCCCTGCAAAACCTCATTGATCCGAGCACCCTCACGGGCCGCGCGCTGCCCCGCGAAGAGCGCGACCTCTTCATCTCCGCCGCGAACCGGCACTTGCTGGCATTCGACAATCTGAGCGGCCTCGGCGATGCCTTCGCGGATTGCTTTTGCCGCATCGCCACGGGTGGCGGTTTCTCCGCCCGCGCGCTGCACACCGACGGCGATGAATCCATCTTCACGGCCGTTCGCCCCCTGCTCTTCAACGGCATTCCGAGCACGATCCTCGCGCGCCCCGATCTGGCGGATCGCGCCCTGAGCATCGAGCTCCGCCCCCTCGCGCAGCGCCGCGAAGAGTCTGCCATCCGGGCCGGGTTCCAGCGGATGCAGCCGGGCCTTCTCGGCCTGCTCTGCGATGGCCTGGCTGCCGCGCTCCGCAATGTCGAGGGCATGACCCTCGCCGATCCGCCCCGAATGATGGATGCCGCCATCTGGGCCGAGGCGGCAGCGCCAGGGCTGGGCCTCGAGCCCGGCGTGATCGCTACCGCCTGGCGCGCGAACCGGCACCAAGCGGACCGTGCGGCGCTCGAGGTGGATGACGTGGCGCGAGCCCTGGTGTCGCTGCTGAATGAGCAACGCGAGAAGGAAGGCCGCGACGAATGGCGCGGCGAGCCGACCGAGCTCTTCACGCGCCTGGTGTCCCTGGTCCCGGAGCGCGTCTCACGCTCGCCGATCTGGCCGAAGACTCCGGCCGGCATGGGGACCAAGCTCCGCCGCATCGCGCCCGGCATGCGGGCCGTGCATCGCGTCGAAATCATCGCAGGCAAGGGCGGCGCCGATGGCTCCCGCTGGTGGCACGTCCGGCGCCTGTAGCAGCTCGGCGCCAGGCGGTGGGCCGTCCCGCCTGGCGCTGCATCCTGACGGCTTTGGAGACGACGAATGGACTTGCGGAAGATCCTCGGCATGCGGCCGAAAACCGAAAGCATCGCGGATATCGAGGCCGCGCTCGCGGCAGCGCGGGCCGCCGGCGAGGCCGCCGCGAAGGCGGAAGGCGAGCTGCTGGCGCAGCGCGGCGGTGTGCTGTTGAACGGCACTCCCGACGAGATCACGCGGGCCGAGGAAGCCCTCGCGCGCGCCAGGCTGGATGCGGACCACGCGGCGACGATGGTGCCGATCCTCGAGGCGAAGCTCGCCGATGCCATGCGCGGGCGGCAGCTCGCCGAGCTGCGCGAAGCCTTCAACCTCGCGCGGCAAAAGGCTGAGGTGGCGCGCCATGCCCTGGCCGAGACCTATCCTGCCCTTGCCGCCCGGATGGCGAGCGAAGTGCTTAGACCGGAGGCCGATGCGCTGGCCGCCATCTTGGCGGCCCGTGCTGCCCTTGATCTGGCATTGCGGGCGGGGGTGGTATCCCTCCCGAATGGCGAGGATTGGGCCTTGCCGGCTGCCCCGGCTGCGTCTCTTGCGGACCAGCCGCCTGGCGGGGGGATGGTGCTCTCCCTCGGCGAGCGTATCGCCCTGCCGGCCATCGCCTCGGGGGCCGCGCCGCTCTGGACTGGCGCGCATGGCTGACGGCTTGGACTTCGGGGAGGGCGCCGCATCTGGCGCCCTCTCGCCCATCGCCTCTGATCTGGACCCCTCATCTGCCGAGGGGTCCGGCTTCTTGAAGCCTTTGCCAGATGGGCGCCTGCTGTTGCACATGGCGTGCGAGGGAGTGCTCAGCACTTCGGGTGGCGGCGTGCCAGTCAGGATCGGGGAGGGTAGCCTAGACCTGTCCATCCTGAATTCGGGCCGCGCGCCTCTGTTGCTCGAGCATCTGAGGCCATTGGAGTTTCTCGCGGGCATTATCGAGGCGGCATGGGCCGCCGATGGCATCCTCTTTGCGCGGGCCCGGCTCGCCAAGCTGCCACGCCTCGCCGATGTGGCGGCGCTGATTGATGCGGGCATCCTGGTGAATTGCAGTGTGGGGATGCTGCTTCAGCATCACGCGGTGGCGGATGGTGAGGGGGTGCATACCGTCTCGCGCTGGCGCCCCTACGAAGTCAGCTTGTGCAGCATCCCGCGCGGTTGGTGCGAGTTTCGGCGCCGCTGATCCTTCCCGCGCCCTTCCTAATTGGGTCGCACGTTCGCCCGCATAGCCTTAGGGGCTGACCGTATTTTTTCCGGTCAGCCCCTCCCCATGGGGTGGGTCCTTCCCCATCCAGCCCGTATACGGGCAGCCGTCGTCCGGGGCCTTGGTAGTGTCTCCGGGCCGGAAGCGTGCAACGCAACAGGGTGCTTTGCCGTAAAATTTCCCGTCATGCCTCTCAATCTCTGCCAGTATCGGGGGCGCGTTGCGATCTGCCGCGCGCCCGCAACGCGCCCATCTTGGTCCCGGCCGAGCTTCCGTCCATGGGGCCGGATCGGCGCCAGGCTGGCGACCCCTGGCGCGGGCGGGCGACCTTGTTGCAGCGCAGCGAGCCCTAGACCTAGGCGGGTTCCGGACGGCCCGGACGCGGCTGGCGCGCCTTTTCCTTTAAAAAGACAGGGTGACAGGGAAGGGCGCCAGTGGCCGGCCGGTGCGAGTGTGTTGTCTGGCAGTAGGGAAAAAGCCGCCAGCCGCGTCCGGGCCGTCCGGAAGTGGCGGGTTTCTGCGGTTCCGTGCTGGCGGGGACGGGCGACTGCGGGCGAGGGTGAAGAGGGCCGAGACGGGTTTTTGCCTCCGGCTGGGTCCGGGGTGCATCCCCGATCCTGGCCGGCATGAGCTCCGAAGGGGACGGGCCGGGCCGGGGTGTCCCCTGGCCTGTCCCCTTCCGAATCCTGTGCCCCCGGCGTGCCCCCGATGAAAACCGGGGGCAGGGGCAAGCTGGAAGTGGGGCCTAAGTCGTTGATTTTATGGAGCGGGCGGGGGGAATCGAACCCCCGACATTCAGCTTGGGAAGCTGACGTTCTACCTCTGAACTACGCCCGCGCTCCGCACCTGACTTAGCCTTGCGCCGGGCCACACTCAAGCCCCATCACCCACCCCGCGCGCCCGTCGCCTGCAGGATCGGCACCCAGCGCGCCGTCTCCGCCGCGAGGAAGCTCCGCAGCGCCTCCGGCCCCGTCGGCATCATCTGCAGCCCAGCATCCGCGAAGCGCGCCTGCAATTCAGGCCGGGCCAGCGCCGCCTGGGCCGCCGCCGCCAGCCGCGCCACCATCGGCGCCGGCAGCCCGGCCGGGGCATACATCCCCTGCCAGGAGGAGCTCTCGAAGCCCGGCACCACCTCCGCGATGCTGGGCAGATCCGGCAGCATCCGCGAGCGCCCGGCCGTCGTCACCGCCAGCCCCACCACTTGCCCGGCGCGCGCCAGGGGGGCCAGCAGCGTCTGGCTGTCGATCATGAAATCGAGCCGCCCGGCCGTCAGATCCGTCACCGCCTGGGGCGTGCCGCGATAGGGCACCACGGTGAAATCCACCCCCGCCAACTTCTTCAGCAATTCACCCGCAAGGTGCGAGGCGGCGCCCACACCCGTCGTTCCAAACGTCGCCGTGTCCCGCTTCTCGCGCAGCCAGGCGAGGAAGGCGGGCAGGCTGCGCGCGGGGTTGGAGGGGTGCACCGCCAGCAGGAAGGGCTGCTGAGAGATGAGCGTGATCGGCGTGAAATCCCGCGCCGGGTCGGGCGCGTCGTTGTAGAGCGCCGGCATCACCGCATGGGCCGCACCGCTCACCAGCAGCGTCTGCCCATCCGGCGCCGCCCGCGCCGCGTTGCGCGCGCCGATGGTGGCCCCGGCACCGGGCTGGTTCTCGATCAGCAGCGCCTGGCCGAGCTCGGCGCCCATCGGCTCGGCCAGGAGCCGCGTCGCCACGTCGATGATGCCGCCCGCGCCAAAGGGCACGATGACGCGGATGGCGCGCGGCGGGGCCGGTTGCGCGGAAGCGGGCGTGGCCAGGAAAGGCAGGGCGAGGAGGGAACGGCGGCGCATGGTGAACTCCCGGACGTTCCGCCATCGTGGCGAAGAAATCCTGACACCGGAAGCCACCCGCAGCGCCTCAGCCCAGGAAACCCCGCAGCGCGGCCAGCACCTCACCCGGCGCCTCCTCGGCCAGGTAATGCCCGCTGTTCACCGCATGGCCGCTGACCGGGCCGTCCGCGTAGTCCCGCCAGACCGCCAGCGGCTCATACCACTGCCCGATCTTCCCCTTGGAGCCCCAGAGCGCCAGCACGGGGCATTGCACCCGTTCGCCCGCCGCGCGGCTGGCGCGGTCATGCGCGAGATCCATGCTCGCCGCCGCGCGATAATCCTCGCAGATGGCGGTCACGGTGCCGGGCAGGCGCAGCGCGGCCAGGTAGTCGGCGCGCGCCTGCGGGTGGAAAAAGCTGCGATCCTTCGGCTCGCGCGAGGTGTGGATGTCGAACCAGACCTCCACATCCTGGCTGATCAGCGTCTCCGGCCCCGGATGCGGCTGCGCGAACCAGAACCAATGGTAGTAGCCAAGGCCGAACTTCATGTCGGCATGCTCGAAGTGGTGCAGCGTGGGGACGATATCCATCAGGCAGAGCTTCTCCACCACCGCCGCATGATCGAGCGCGAGCCGATGCGCCAGCCGCGCCCCGCGATCATGGCTCACCACGCTGAAGCGCTCGAAGCCGAGGCCGCGCATCAACCCCACCACATCCCTCGCCATCTCGCGTTTGGAATAGGGCGCGTGGTCGGCACTCGGGCCCGGCTTTGCCGAGAAGCCATAGCCGCGGATATCGGCGGCGATCACGGTGAAGCGCTCGGCCAGTTTCGGCGCCACCATGTGCCACATGGCGTGCGTCTGCGGATTGCCGTGCAGCAGCAGCAAAGGCGGGCCCTTGCCGCCGCGGCGGAAGCGCACCGCCATGCCATCCACCTGCCGCGTCTCCAGCGTGAAGCCCTCGAAGAACATCCTTGCCTCCCATTGACCCGCTCCGGCCGGCGCGTAGCCTGCGTCATCCTGCAACGAAGGGGAAATCTCCATGGCACTCGACGACGACAAGCTCTTCAAGAAGGGCCTGCCCATCCGCCGCGCCGTGCTCGGCGCCGAATATGTGGATGCCAGCATGGCCAAGGCCGACGACTTCATGATGGCCTTCCAGCGCATCACCACCAGCTGGGCCTGGGGCATGGCCTGGGGCGACCCGACGCTGGACCGCAAGACGCGATCCATCATCAACCTCGCGATGCTGACGGCACTCGGCAAGATTCCCGAGGTGAAGCTGCATGTGAAGGGCGCGCTCGCCAATGGTGTCACTGTGGACGAAATCCGCGCGACGCTGAGCCACGCCGCCGCCTATTGCGGCATCCCTGCCGCCCTCGACGCCTTCAAGGCGACGCATGAGGTGCTGCTGGCCGAGGGTGCCATCCAGCCCAAGGCGGAGAAGCCCGCGAAGAAGAAGCCGACGCTCAAGCCCGAGGCCGTCGCCGCCCCCGCGAAGAAGCCGGCGCCCAAGGCAAAGAAGTAGCCCATGGCGCGTCTCGCCTTTGCCGGCATCGGCAATATGGGTTGGCCCATGGCGGCCAACCTCATCAAGGCCGGCCATGATGTGACGGTCACCGACATCTCGCCCGAACGCGTGGCGCGCTTCGTGAGCGAGGTCGGCGGCCAGGCCGCCGCCTCACCCGCCGAGGCTGCGAAAGGCGTGGACGCCTTCCTCTGCATCCTGCCCACCAGCAAGGAAGTGGCCCTCGTCGCCGACGCCGTGCTGCCTTCACTGCCCGAGGGCGCGCTCTTCATCGACATGACCTCGGGCAATCCCACCCGCACGCGCGAGATCGCGGCACGGCTGGCCACGCGCGGCATCCGCATGGTGGATTGCCCCGTCTCGGGCGGCGTGCCGCGCGCAAAGTCGGGCGAGCTTGCCATCATGGCGGGCGGTGCCACCGCCGACCTCGACGCGGCCGAGCCGCTGCTGCGCGCGATGGGCACCTCCATCCACCGCTGCGGCGACACGGGCGCGGGCCAGGCGATGAAGGCGCTGAACAACCTGGTCAGCGCCGGCGGCTTCCTCATGGGCATCGAGGCGCTGCTGATCGGGCAGAAGCTCGGCCTGGAGCCCGGCCTGATGGTGGATGTGCTCAACGCCTCGACGGGGATGAACAACTCCACCCAGAAGAAGTTCCGGCAATTCGTGCTGTCGCGCCGCTTCGATTCCGGCTTCGGGCTGGACCTGATGGTGAAGGATCTCTCCATCGCCATCGAGGTCGGCAAGGAAGCGGGCGTGCCCACGCCGCTCTCGGCGCTGACGCGCGAACTCTGGGCGGCGGCGGCGACGCATCTGGGGCCGGGCGAGGATCATACGGCGGTGGCTAAGCTGTCGGAGCGGTTGGCCAATCAGACGCTGACGGGCGGCAACAGCTAGATCGAGGGGCTTTGCCCCTCGATCACCCCAGCAAGAACCTCAGGTTCTTGCATCTCCGGCAACCTGCTTTCCGCCGGAATACACGGCCAGCGGCGCGGCGCGGGTGACCACCGCCTCCGCCACGCAGCTGGCACCCAGCAACACCAGATCGGCACGGTCTCCCACCGCCAGGCCATACTCCGCGAAACCGCAGGCCTGCGCGCCGCGGAAGGTCACGGCGTCCAGCGCCAGCGCCACATCCTCGTCGCGCCGCAGCTCGTATTTCAGCGCCACCATCGCGGCGCGCGCCAGCATGTCGGGCGCGTTGTGCGGGCTCCAGGTGTCGCGGATGTTGTCATTGCCCGCGAACAGCACCACGCCCAATTCCCGCGCGCGCCTCAGCGGCGGGACGGCGCGCGAGGGCGGTACCGAGGTGCACAGCGCCACCCCCGCCTCCGCCAGCTGCGCCAACAGCGCATCAGCCCGCGCGGGCGCCACATCGCCCAGCGCGAAGCCGTGGCTGATCACCACGCGGCCCTGCATGCCGAGCGCCCGCGCGCGCTCCGCGATCAACTCCATGCTGAAGGCGCCCAACTCACCCGCCTCGTGCAGATGGATGTCCACCGGCTTGCCGCGCCGCTCGGCCAGCTTGAACACGATGTCCAGATGCAGCACCGGATCGCGATCGATCAGCGAAGGGTCAAGCCCGCCCACCGCGTCGCAGCCGAGGCTGAGCGCCGTGTCCAGCCAATCCTCCACGCCCGGCGTGCGCAGGATGCCCGATTGCGGAAAGGCGACGAGCTGGATCTCCAGCCGCTCGCGCATCTCCTCGCGCAGCGCCAGCAGCTTCTCGACATGGGTGAGGCGGCTTTCCTCATCCACATCCACATGGCTGCGCAGCCGCGTGGTGCCGGCGGCGAGATGCGCCTCGCAGAGCGCGCGTCCCTCGCGCATCGCATCCATGCCGATGGCGCGGCGCGTCGCCTTCTCGTTGTTGATGCGGTCCATCAACGAGGGGCCGACCTCGTTCCGCCACCAGGGTTGGCCCCAGAGCGTCTTGTCCAGGTGGCAATGCCCCTCGACCAGCCCCGGCAGCAGCAGGCGCGCCACGCCCGCGCGCGTGCTCGGGACCAGCTTCGCGATGCGGCCATCGGCCACATGCAGATCCACCGGCGCCGCGCCGAGCGGGCTGACGTGCTCGAGGATCATGCCATCACCCAATCGCGGAACAGCGCCAGATCGATGTTGCCGCCGCAAAGGATCGTCGCCACGCGTCTGCCGCGCATCCGCTCGCGCTCCTGCATCAGCGCCGCGAAGGGGGCAGCACCCGCGCCCTCGGCCAGGTTGTGCGTGTCGGTCCAATAGGCGCGGATGGCGTCGCGCACCTCGTCATCCGTGACGGTCACGATGCGCGCGGCGCCCTTGAGGATCATCTCCAGCGCCACGGGGTCGGGGATGCGGGTGGCCATGCCATCGGCGTTGGTGATGGCGCTCGGCGTCTCGACCACATGGCCGGCGGCGAAGCTGCGGGCATAGGCATCGGCGCCGGTGGATTGCACGCCGATGATCTCCGTCTTCAGGCCGAGCAGATCCCGCGCCATGATGCAGCCGCAGATGCCCGAACCGAGCCCGACCGGGACGTAAAGCGCATCCAGCGGCGGTGCCGCGCGAAACAGCTCCAGCGCATAGGTCGCCACACCGCGCACCAGGTCCGGCGCGAAGGAAGGCGCGAAATCGAGGCCATGCTCGGCCGCGTAGTCGCGCGCGAATTGCCGCGCCACGTCGAAATCCGCGCCGTGTTCGATCAGGGTCGCGCCCTGCGCGCGCATCGCCGCGTTCTTCTCGGTCGAATTGCCGATGGGCACCACGATGGTGACGGGAATGCCCGCCTTGGCGCCCGCATAGGCCAGCGACTGCCCATGATTGCCGCGTGTGGCGCTGACCACGCCGCGCGAGCGCAGCGCCTCGAAATAGACCAGCCCGCCGCGCACCTTGAAGGCGCCGGTGGGCGTGTGGTTCTCATGCTTGACCCAGACCTCGCATCCGGCGCGTTGCGCCAGCAGCGGCCAGGCATATTGCGGCGTGGCAGGAAAATGCCGCCGGATCAGGGCTTCAGCGGCTTCAAGCGCGGGGAGAGTGAACATGCGCCCAGGCTAGAGGCGTGGGGCCATCAGGGAAAGCACCACACAACAAAACGGCCCGCACCCCATGAGGATGCAAGCCGAATAGGCGAGCCGGAACGCGTCAGCGTTCCGAAGCCAAGCGGCCGGAGGCCGCGCCCGGCGCCTGAGGGCACCAAAAAGACTCAGCAAACGCTACTGCGTTTGCTGGATCGCGCTCAGCATCCAGGGGCCGCCCTGCACGCGGACGAAGGTCCAGAGCTCGGTCTGCTCCTGCCGCGCATTGGGGTCGCCCTCGGCGATGGCGCCGGTCTTCACGTCGCGCGTCCAGTCCACGAGGCTCATGCGCATCGCGACGGTCGCGTAGTCGCGCGGGCCCTCGTTCCAGGCCTCGGCCAGGTCGCCCTGCTCGAGCTTCACGTCGCGCGTCTCGTTCTTCCAGCCGCGCTCGGCCAGCGCCGCATAGTCGTCGCGGAAATACTGCACCATCTCGGGCGTCGCCAGGCGCGAGAGAGCAGCGACATCCTCACGCGACCAGGCGGCGTTGATCTCGATCAGGCTGCGCTCGAAGGCCTGGAAGTCGACGCCCTGGATGCCGACCTCGTCCACCGGCTGGGCCGGGCCGCGGGCCATGCCGCCGCCCATGCCACCCATCATGCCGTTGCGCGGTGCGGGCTGCTGCTCGCGCATCATGGCGTTCGGCATGCCGGCCGGGGCGGGCTGCTGGCGGAAGCGGCGGAACAGCGCCATCGCCAGGAACACGAGGCCCGCGATGATCGCCAGCTGGAACAGGAAGCCCATGATCCCGGCGAGGCTGCCGAGGCCCGAGAAGAAGCCGCCACCGGCCAGCAGGCCGAAGATGCCAGCGCCCAGCAGGCCGCCCATCAGGCCGGCCATCATCGGGTTGCGGGAGAAGAAGCTGCCCTGGGCAGCGGCGGCCGGACGCGCGGCGGCGCCCGCGGCGCCCGCCGTGGCAGGGGCGGCCGGCTGGGTCGCGGTGCGCTCCATCGGGCGCGCCTGCTGGGGCGCGGTGTTGGTCGGAGGCGGCGCCTGATAGGTGCGCGCCCCCCGGCTGCCGGAGGAGGAGCGGCCGCCCGGCGCGGCCTCGGCCAGGGCCGGCGCCAGCACGAAGGCGGCGGCGGCGAGGGCGGTCAGAAAACGTGCAGTGCGGCGCATAATGGTGGCAACTCCCGGAGCAAAGATGTCTTTCCGGCAATATAGGGGCAAGGAGGGCCAATTGCGAGGTTCTTCGCACCGCCCCATGCTGAATCATCCCGGAGATGGAGACGATGATGCGCTGGCAAAGGCTTTTGGCGGGGGCGGCCCTGGCCGCTTCCATGGCGCTTCCCGCGGTGGCCCAAACCACCCCGCCGCGCATCTTCCGCATGGCGACCAGCGTGGATGCCGCCACACTGGACCCGCACGCCACCAACGCGCTGTTTACCTTCCTCGTCGTCTCCCAGGTGTATGAGAGCCTGACCCATCGCGGCGACGATCTGCGCGTGCATCCCGGCCTTGCCACCGCCTGGCGCCAGGTGGAGCCCACGCGCTGGCGCTTCACGCTGCGGCCCGGCGTCAAATTCGCGGGCGGCGAGGATTTCACCGCCGACGACGTGGTCTTCAGCATCACTCGCGCCCTGGCGCCGACCAGCAACTACGGCATCTTCGTGGATACGGTGGTCCGCGCCGAGGCGGTGGACGACACGACGGTGGATATCGTCACCCGCGTGCCGGACGCGGTGATCCCCGACAAGATGACGCGCATCCTCATCATGGATCGCGGCTGGGCCGAGGCGAACCGCAGCACCGTGCCGCAGAACTTCGCCCAGCGCGAGGAAATCCCGGCCGTGCGCATGGCCAATGGCACCGGCCCCTTCATCATCCGCTCGCGCGAGGTGGATAGCCGCACCATCATGGTCCGCAACCCCAATTGGTGGGGCATGACGGCCGGCGTGGCACCCGACGGCAACGTGACCGAGTATCACCACATCACGCTCGGCTCGGACGCGACGCGCGTCGCCGCCCTGCTCTCGGGCGAGGTGGACATGGTGCATGTGGTGCCGGTGCAGGATGTGGCGCGCATCCGCTCCAACACCCGCCTGCGCGTGCTGGAAGGGCAGGAGAACCGCACCGTCTGGCTTGGCTTCCGCCAGGATGTGGACGAGCTGCCGGGCAGCGACATCCGTGGCCGCAACCCCTTCAAGGACCTCCGCGTCCGCCAGGCCGTGGCGCACGCCATTGATGTCGAGGCGATGCGCCGCGCCACCTTGCGCGGCCAGGCCGTGCCCACCGGCTCGATGTGGACGCAATTCGTGAATGGCTGGGACGCCAGCACCGATGCGCGCCCGCCGCTGGACCGCGAGCGTTCTCGCCGCCTGCTGGCCGAGGCCGGCTATCCGCAGGGCTTCTCCGTGCCGCTGGATTGCCCCGTCGGCACCTATGACGAGGCCTGCCAGGCCATCGCCGCCATGCTGAACCAGGTGGGCATCCGGGTCACGCTGGCGCTGCACCCGAACGCCGTCTTCACCCAGCGCATCCGCCGGCAGGAGACGGCCTTCTACGCGCTCTCCTGGGGCGTGCCGACCTTCGATGCCAGCTACACGCTGCGCGCCATCATGGCCTCGCGCTCGATCGGCGGTTCTGCGACCTGGAACATGGGCGGCTACTCCAACCCGGCCTTCGACGCGCTGCTGCCGCGCATTGACAATGAGGGCGACCCGGCGGCGCGGCGCGCCCTGATGATCGAGGCGCACAAGCTGCACAACGCCGATCTCGGCCATGTGCCCCTCTACCACATGATGATCCCCTGGGCGCATCGCCAGGGTGTCGCGATGCGGCACCGGGCGGACAACCAGTTCCAGGTCCGTGAAATCAAGGTGGATTGATGGCCGCGGTGCCTCAGCACGCCTCCGGCGTGACGATCAAACGCGCCGCCGATCTGCGCGGCTTCCGCATCGCGCCGGGCGACAGCAACTATTTCGCCTGCCTGCTGGACCCCATCGCCGATGGCGCCGCCTTCACCCTGGTGGTGGAGATCTTCTCGCCCGGCGGTGCCACGCCGCCCAACACGCATCGCGCGGCGCAGGAGGCCTTCGTCGTGCTGCGCGGCACGGGCCGGGCGCGGGCCGGCGACACCTGGACCGAGATAGGCCCCGGCGACACGCTCATGCTGCCGCCGGGCGTCGAGCATGTCGTCGAGAACACCGGCCCCGGGAAGCTCTATTGCCTGACACTGATGGTCCCGGATGAGGATTTCGCCGCGCTGATCCGCGGCGGAACGCCGGTCGAACTGGATGACGAGGACAGGGCGGTCCTGGCAGGGCGGTAGCGACCGCCCCGCCTCCAGTTCACACAGCAGGCCCAGGCGCGGTCGTCCAGCACGAGTGCAAGCCCCGGGTGCAGGGCGGCATCACGCCACCCGCAAGCGCCCGCGCCGCGCCCACTGCACCCCGAGCAGCACCGCGCCGATGCCAAGCCCCACCCAATGCGGAGCGGGGATGGAATCGGCCGCGACCGCTTCGAGGATGGCGGGGAAGACCATCAGAAGGCCGCCGACCGCCATCAGCCAGCGCTCCACCGCGTTCATCGCGGTGATGGCGTAGCCCTGGCAGGCCGCGGAGAGGGCAGCAAGGCCGAGGGTCGCGAAGAACACCTGCTCCACCACATCCATCCAATCCATGCCGGGCAGCATGTTCAGCAGCAGGCCCACACCCTGCGGGTCGGTCACGAAGACGAAGGGCAGGACGAAGGCCGGCAGGGTGTATTTCCAGGCCATCAGCGTGGTGCGGTAGGGGCCCGCGCCGGTGATGGCCGCCGCCGCGAAGGGCGAGAGGGCCGTGGGCGGCGAAACCTCGCTCAGCACCGCGTAGTAGAAGACGAACATATGCGCCGCGTAGTCGGGCACGCCAAGCTTCATCAGCGCGGGGGCCGCCACCACGGCGCAGATGATGTAGCTGGCCGTCACCGGCACCGCGAGGCCGACCACCCAGACGATCAGCGCCGTGTAGATCGCCGTGATGATCAACGAGCCGCCCGCCGCTTGAATGGCGATGTCGGAGAATTTCAGCCCCAGCCCCGTCAGCGTGATGCAGCCCACGATGATGCCCGCGCAGGCGCAGGTGGCGGCGATGCCGATCGCCTGCTCGGAGCCTGTGGCCAGGGTGCGGATGAACTTCATGGGCCAGAGCGCATGCTCGCGCGAGAGGAAGGACAGCGCCACCGCGAGGCCCATGGCGTAGAGCACGGAGAGCGTCGCCGAATAGCCCAGCGCCATGAAGAAGATGATCGCGATCAGGCTGGTGAAGTGATACCAGCCGCGCTTGAACATGGCGCCGACCTTCTCCACCGGGATCGGCACGTCATCCTTGCCGCCGCCCGCCGCGCGGATGCGCCGCTGGTCCAGCTCCACCATGAAAAGCAGCGAAGCGTAGTAGAGGACGGTCGGGATCGCCGCCATCAGCAGCACGTCGAGGTAGGAGATCTTCAAATACTCGGCGATGAGGAACGCCGCCGCCCCCATGATGGGGGGCGAGATGATCGCGCCCAACCCGCCCGCCGCCAGCAAGCCGCCCGCATCATGCGGTGTGTAGCCCACGCGCTTCATCATGGGCCAGGCGACGGTGCCGATGGTGACGGTGGTGGCCACACCCGAGCCCGAGGGCCCACCCAGCAGGAAGGCCGAGAGAACCACGGTGCGGCCCGCGGAAGAGGGCTTCCCGCCGGTCGCGGCAAACGAGAAGTCCACGAAGAACTTGCCCGCCCCCGTGGCGCCCAGGATCGCGCCATAGATCGTGAAGAGGATGATCAGCGTGGCGCTGACATCCACCGCCGTGCCGAAGATGCCCTCCAATGTGATGGAGATGTGCGGGATCAGACGCTCGGCGTCATAGCCGCGATGGGTCCAGGGGGCCGGCAGGTGGTTGCCGTAGAAGGCGTAGAGCAGGAAGGCGATGGCGACGACCGGCATGATCCAGCCCGTGCAGCGCCGCGTGACTTCGAGAACGAGCGCGATCAGCAGCCAGCCGACGACGATATCCATCGGCTCGGGGAAGATGATGCGGTCCTGCAGGTCATCGCCGCCCGAGATCAGATACCAGGTGACGTAGAGCGCGGCCGCGATCAGCGCCCAGTCCCAGGGCAGGAAGCGGTCACGGAAGCGGCGCGCAACGGGGAACAGGAAGAAGCCCAGCACCATGGTGAAGCCGACATGGGCGAAGCGCAGCGTGGTGGTGGGGACGATGCTCCAGGCGGCGTAGAGGTGGAACAGCGACATGGCGAGCGCCAGACCCACCGCCACGACGCCCAGCGCGCCGGTGAAGCGGTTCATCACCCCCTCTTCGGATTCGATCAGCCGCTCCACGCGCGCGGCGGTGGCCGCATCCATCGTGCTGGGGTCGATCTCGGGCGGAAGGGAGCTGTGGGACATGGCGATGGCTCTCGCATGGAGCATGATGCGTTGAGGCGGAATCGCCGAAACGCTGAATCATCCTCTCAACAAAGGCGAGACCGCGCGGCGTGAACGCATGTGAACGCGGCACGGTCTCATGAGAAACGGCCGGGTGATGCCACCCGGCCGCGATGCGGAACAGAAAGCCGGGCTCAGCCCAGCGTGGCGCCGGCCGCGCGCCAGAAGGCCTCGGCCGCCGGATGCCAGGGCACGCCCGCCGCCGCCGTCTTCTGCCCGGCCAGGTTGAAGTCCCGCGCCGCGGAATGCACGCGCGCCCAGTCCTCGCGATTCTGCCAGAGGATGGTCAGCATCTGGGTCACCAGCGCGGGCGCCGTATCCTCGCGCACCGCCAGGATGTTGGCGACGGAGAGCTGCTTGTTCTCGGTCGTCTGGCCGGGATAGGTGCCGGCCGGGATGGTCTCGGCGAAATAGACCGGGCCGTGCTCGGCCACGATCGGGCCCAGCGCATCGGCATGGTCGATCAGGACGAGCTGCGTGCCCGGCGTGGCCGCGAGGTCCGTGATGGCCGAGGTCGGGACGCCCGAGACGAAGAAATAGGCGTCAATCTTGCCGTCGCGGATGGCATTGGTGCTCTCGGCCGGGGAAAGGCGCTCACGGCCGCGGAAGTCGGTCGCGATGTTGAGGCCGGCGGCGGCGATGAGGCGCAGCGCGAAGAGTTCGGTCGCGGAGGCGGGCGCGCCGGTCGAGATGCGCTTGCCCTTGAGGTCCGCCATGGTGCGGATGTTGCGGTCGGCCGTGGTCACCACCTGCATGCGGTTGGTGTAGAGCACGGCGATGGCGCGCGTCGGCACCACGCGGCCGCGGAAGGGGCCGGCGCCGCGGACGCTCTCCACCGCCGCATCCACCTGGCCGAAGACCAGCTGCGCGCGCGAGGCGCCGAGGAGCTGGAAATTGGCGGTGGAGCCGGCCGTGACCTCGGCCGTGGCGGAAACGCCCGGGATGCCACGCGTCAGGTAGTTCGCAAGCGCGCCGCCCAGCGGGTAATAGACGCCGCCCGTGGTGCCGGTGGCGATGGAGATCTGCTGCGCGGCCTGCGCCTGCGCCAGATGGGGCGCGCCGATCAGGCCAAGGCTCGCGCCGAGCGCGGTGCGACGGGAAAGCTGATTCATGAAAAAGTCCTCCGACGGATTTGTTTTCTGGACGCGCCAATAGGGGGAACTGCGTCCAAACGCAAAGGGGTTGCGCTGCCTCAATGCAGAAGCTGGGCTTGGGCTGCCATCCTGCCTCGCCAGGAGGACACCCCCATGACCCAATTGACCGCCCGAGACCTGATGACCCCCGACGTCGTCTCCGTGCCACCGGAGACGCCCGTCCTCGCCGTGGCCCGCCTGCTCTCCGAGCGCAGCATCAGCGCCGTGCCGGTGATGGGCCCGGCCGGCGAGGTGCTGGGCGTGGTGACCGAGGCCGACCTGATCCGCCGCCTGGCGGGGCAGGAGGATGCAAAGCCCGGCTGGTTCGCCAGCCTCTTCACGGACCCGGCGACCGAGGCCGAGCGCTACGCCAAGACCCATGGCGTGCGCGCCAAGGACATCATGACCGAAATGGTGCTGACGGTCGGCGAGAACGACACCGCCGCCCATATCGCGCATCTGATGGAGGACCGGAACATCCGCCGCGTCTTCGTGGTGACGGAGGGCCGCCTGCGCGGCATCGTCAGCCGCGCCGACCTGCTGCGCGCCCTGGTGGCGCCCATGCCGGAGGAGGGCGAGTTCAGCGACAGCCGCCTGCGCTCCGCCGTCATCGCCGCCATGCGCAAGCAACCCTGGGCCGACAGCTTCTACACGTTGGTGGATGTACAGGAGGGGGTGGTGATCTTCCACGGCTTCATGCGCGACGAGGGCGTGCGCCGCGGCCTGCGTGTGCTGGCCGAGGCCATCCCCGGCGTGAAGGGCGTGCGGGACGAGACCCAGCCCATGCCGAATTACATCTTCGCCGGGGTCTGACCGGCGCGGCCTTGGGTGAAACCCTGTCCATGTCGGGGGTTTCCGCTGGGGGTGACCAGCCCTCCGGGTGTTACCGTTTCTCGGGCGATTTCAATCGCCTAGCGATGGTATAACATCACGGAGGAAATGCCCCATGAAGGGTCTGTCACGCCGAGCGCTGTTCGGCGCGTGCCTGGGTTGCGGTACCGCCCATCTCGGCCTTCAGGCCACCCCGGTGAACGCGCAAGGCTGGTCGCCGCCGGCCGCCGCCCAGCGCTGCCCCTCCCGCTGGGGCCCGAATGACCGCCGCGGCTCGATGAACCTGCTGACGCCGGACCGCATCCGCAGCGCCGCCGCGATGATCCGCGAGGGGCGCAAGATCGAGATGGGCCATGTGCTCAGCACGACCATGCCCTTCTTCGGTACGCGCCGCTTCGACATCCACCAGAAGCAGACCTTCTGGAACCCGCAAGCCAATCATCGCGGCTCCAACGAGGAACTGGTGATCAGCGAGATCGGCCAGGTCGGCACGCAGTTCGACGGCTTCCCGCACCAGACCATCGGCAATGAGGTCTATAACTGCGTGGACCTGCCCTCGATCATGTCCCGCACCGGCTTCACCCAGATGGGCATCGAGACGGTGGGCACCATCATGACGCGCGGCGTGCTGATTGATGTCGCCGGCCAGAAGGGCGTGCAGACCCTGCCCGACACCTATGAGATCACGGTGGCCGACCTCGAAGCCGCGCTGAACCGCCAGCGCGTGGAGCTGCGCGAGGGCGATGCGATGATCATCAACACCGGCTGGGGCCATCTCTATGGCCGGGAGAATGCGCGCTATGTGGCCGCCTGCCCGGGCATCGGCGTGGCGGCGGCCGAATGGCTGATCGCGAAGAACCCCATGCTGCTCGGCGCCGACAACTGGCCGGTGGAGGTCGCACCCTCCAAGACCATGCCCAGCGCCTCGCTCCCCGTGCACCAGATCGCGCTGGTGGTGAATGGCGTGCACCTGCTGGAGAACATGAACCTGGCCGAGATCGTGGCCTCCGGCCGGAACGAGTTCTGCTTCATGATGCAGCCGCTGCGCGCGCAGGGCTTCACCGGCAGCACGGTTTCGCCAGCCGCGTTGTTCTGAGCCTGCGACGCCATGCCGGGGGTGTCTCCTCCGGCATGGCCCTCGCGACCCGATCAACCGGGGCGGCAATTCGTGAGGCGCACCGTCGGGCCACCGCCGGGCGCCGCGTCATAAACACGGGCGACAGTGCCCGTGCTGATCTGCCCGTTGGTCCCTCTGCCAAATTTCAAGCTGGACCGGGTTGCATGGGCGCCGATCGGAATCCCCGGCAATTGGGGGCTGAACAGCGTGACCGTGCCGGGAAATCCGCTGAAGGTCACGTCCAGCGTGAGCGCCGTGCGCGTGGCGTTCCGAAGGTGCACATAATACTCGTAGTTATTCCTGCCCGTGCCGGACTGGTAGATCGTATCGATCACCACGCGGTTATTGCAGGTGTTGGCGTTCTGGGCCTGAGCCGGAGCGGCGGCCGCCGCGGCCAGGAACGTCACGGCAAGAACGGCTGTTCGCATGATGTCTTCCCTTTCGGGCTTGGCTGACCGGAACTGGCACCTCTCCCTGAAGGCAGCATAGCCAAGCCGGCATCAGGGCCAAATCGGCAGGACCTTTTGCCGCGATAGGCCAGGCCCGATCCATGGCGACAATCCAACGGCGCCCGGGCATGATCCAAGGATGCGATGGGCACGAATTGGAACTCTCATGGTCCTGGGCGTGCTGGGCCTCGCCTGGCTGCTGGACCGCGCCTTCCCGCCGCCCATGGCGCGCTTCGAGAATGCGGCGCGGGAGGTCACGGCGCGGGATGGCCGCACCCTCTCCGTCTGGCCGGCACCCGGCGGCGTTTGGCGCCTGCGCACCCGGCCCGAGGACGTGCCGCCGCATCTCCTCGCCCTGCTCATCGCTGCCGAGGACCGGCGCTTCCACCGCCATCCCGGCGTGGACCCGCTGGCGCTGGCGCGTGCCGCCGCGCAATGGGTGCGCGCGGGGCGCGTCGTCTCGGGCGGCTCGACGCTCTCCATGCAGGCGGCCCGGCTGCTGGAGCCACGGCCGCGCAACCTCACCAGCAAGCTCATCGAGATCGCCCGCGCGGTGCAGCTCGAATGGCGCCACGGCAAGCAGGGCGTGCTGGAAATCTGGCTCACGCTCGCCCCTCAGGGCGGCAACCTCGAGGGGCTGCGCGCCGGCGCGCTGGCCTGGTTCGGCCGCCCCGCCTCCTCCCTCGATGCCGGTGAGGCCGCGCTGCTCGTCGCCCTCGCCCGCCGGCCCGAAGCGCTGCGCCCCGACCGCCACCCCGACGCCGCGCGCCGCGCGCGGGACGCCGTGCTGCTGGCCCGCGCGCCCGACATCGCGAGCGCCGCCGAAATCACCCTGGCCGGCGAGGTGCCCACGCGCCGCCGCGCCATGGCGCGCCATGCCCCGCATGCGGCGCGCGAGGGCGCCACCACCTTGGACCTCGACCTGCAACGCGCCACCGAAGCCATCGCGCGCGAGGCGCTGGCCCGCCTGCCCGATCGCGTCTCGCTCGCCATCCTGGTGACGGATCTCCGCACGCGCGAAACCCGCGCGCTGGTGGGTGGCGACTGGATGAACCCGGCCCGCGCCGGCGCGCTCGACCTCTCGCGCGCCGTCCGCTCGCCGGGCTCCACCCTCAAGCCGCTGATCTACGCGCTCGCCTTCGAAGCCGGCGTGGTGACGCCCGAAACCTTGATGGAGGATTTGCCCCGCCGTTTCGGCGACTACGCGCCGGAGAATTTCGACCGCGCCTTCCAGGGCCGCCTGCGCATCGCCGACGCACTCCGGCAAAGCCTGAACCAGCCGGCCGTGGCCCTGCTGAACGAGATCGGGCCGCTGCGCCTCGCCAGCGTGATGAAGGCCGGCGGCGCCATTCCCCGCCTGCCGCCGGGGGCCGAGCCCTCGCTGCCGCTGGCACTCGGCGGTGTCGGCGTCACGCTGCGGGAGATGGTGAGCCTCTATGCGCTGCTCGGCGATGGCGGTGGAGGGTTGATCGAACGGCGCGCAGCGAATCTCGCCAGCGCCATCCTCGTGCAGCCACTGCCCGCCGGCGGGCCCGCCGGCATCGCCTGGAAGACCGGCACGAGCTGGGGCGGGCGCGATGCCTGGGCCATGGGCATGGACCAGCGCCATGTCGTCGGCGTCTGGGTCGGCCGGCCCGATGGCACACCCATGCCCAATGCCACCGGCGCGCGCCTGGCGCTCCCGTTGCTCGGCCAGGTGTTCGAGCGGCTGCCGCCTGCGCCGCGCCAGGGCTTCGCGCCGCGCCCGCTCAGCGCGGGGCTGGCCCCCACCACCGACGCGCTCCGCCTGCTCTTCCCGCCGCCGCGCGCCACCCTGCCCGAGGCCGGGCGCGTGGTGCTGCGCGCCGCCGGCGGCCAACGCCCGCTGACCTTCCTGGTGGATGGCGCGCCGCTCATGACCGACCCCGCCCGCCGCGAAGCAAGCTGGGTGCCGCCCGGCCCCGGCTTCTACCGCATCACCGTGCTCGACGCCGAGGGCGCCGCGGCGCGGACCGAGCTGCGCGTGCGATGAGCCGGGAGTGGCAAGGCGCGCTGCTCTACGTCCTCGCCGCCTTCGGCGTGGGCTTCCTGCTCGGCCCGCTGCGCGAGTTCGTGCTGGCGCCGAACATCGGCCGCCTGCCCGCATTGCTGGTGGAATTGCCGCTGCTGCTGGGCTTCTGCGCCTGGATCGCGCCGCGCATCCTGCGCCGCTGCGGCATCCCGCCTGGCCCTGCCCGGCTGCGCCTGGGCCTCGCGGCACTCTCGCTGCTGCTGGCGCTCGAATTCCTCACCGGCGTCGCGCTGCGCGGCTGGGATCTGCGCCGCTGGATCGCGGATTTCGCGACCCTGCCGGGCCTGGTTACGCTGCTCGGCTATCTCGTCTTCGCCTTCATCCCCCGCTGGGTTCGGACACCATGAGACATCTCGCCCTCCTCCTCCTGCTCGCGCTCGCCGGTTGCGCCACCACCAGCAGCAGCGCGGAGGATCGCCGCTGGATCAACCAATGCATCCGCGACAATGCGGATGAAGGCGCCTCACGCCGCGTCGTCACCGCCTATTGCACCTGCATGGTGAACCGCATGAGCGACCATGAGACGCGTTCCGTCACGCAATGGGAGCGCGTGAACCCCCGCGCGCGCCGCGAGTGCGCGCGCGAGGCCGGCTGGACATGACCCCAAATCCCCGGAGATTCCGCATGCGCTTCCTCACCCTCGCCTCCCTGCTGGCCCTCGCTTCCCCAGCGCTTGCCCAGGTGCAGGATGCAGCGGGCTGGATCCGCCAATGCCTGGACGCCACCGCGAACCGCGCGGCCACGACCGATATCCGCGCGATGTACTGCACCTGCATGGTCAGCCAGACGAATGACGCGGGCACGGCGACTTTGGCCGCGCTGGAACAGGTCAACCCCGATGCGGCACGCCAATGCCGTGAGATGGCCGGCTGGCGCTGAAAGCTATCGGCAGCCCGCGCGCTCCGACTGCTCGCGCACCAATCGCGTGCGGAAGCCGACCTGACCGAACACCTGGGAGAGGCGGGCGATGCTGGCCTCGGACGGCGCGCTCTGCGCCACGCGCACCGCCTCCTGCGTAAGTTCCGCGAGGCGCGCGCAGCCACAGGCGGTGAAGGTTGCTGCCGCACCGGCCAGCGCGCTCACCACCGCCTCGCCCCGCGCGCGGCCTTCCATGATGCCGGGGACGGGCAGGGCGGCCTCGCGCGCCACCTCGCGCAGCGCGGCCAGCCCCTCGCCATAGCCGCAATAGGGGCGGGGCAGGCCTTGGGCCATGAGCAGCGGCGCGGTGGCCAGCAGGATCAGGAGATTCCGCATCGCGCCAGCGCCTCCCGCATATGGGCGGGGATCGGCGCCTCGACCGCCGCGATGCCGGGCAAGACGAGCGCGCGCGCCAGCAGGTGCATGGCGCCCGCGCCGCCGCCATAGCGCGCATCGCCCAGGATGGGACAGCCCAGATGCGCCATATGCGCGCGCAGCTGGTGCGTGCGCCCGGTGCGGGGCGTGAGCTCCACCACCGTCAGCCGGCCGTCCCGCCCCAGCACGCGCCACTCGGTGCGCGCGGCCTGGCCCGCCGCATCCACCACCATGCGCCACCCGGCTGCCGCGCTGCTGACCTTCAGCAGGGGCGCCTCGCAGATTCCGGTGTCGGCGGGCGGGGCGGCCATCAGCACCGCCCAGTAGGTCTTGCGGGCCTGCCCCTCCGCGAAGAGCGCGTTCAGCGCCGCGATGGCAGGCTTGGTGCGGCCCAGCGCCAGGCAGCCCGCCGTATCCGCATCCAGCCGATGCGCCGGCTGCGGCAGGTGCCGCTTGCCCTGTTGCAAGGCGGGCAGCCAATCCTCCAGCGAGGCGCCGCCGCGCGGGCCGCGATGCACCGCGAGCCCGGCCGGCTTGTCGAGGATCAGTACCTCCGTATCCTGATGCAGGATGCGCGCGCGGATCTCCTCCGTGAGCGGCGCTAAAGGAGGTTCCGCATGGCGGCGTTTCGGCTTCACTGCTTTCCCGAATCCGGTGGCTGCTACAAGGCGGCCCTCATGCTCGCGCTCTGCGGCGCGGAGTGGGAGGGCATCCCGGTGGATTACTACCACGGGGAGACCCGCACGCCCGAATGGCGCGCGCGCGTGAGCGTGATGGGCGAGGTTCCGGTGCTGGAACATGCCGGCCGCAGCCGCACGCAATCAGGCGTCATCCTCACCTATCTCGCGCGGGAGCTGGGCCGCTTCGCCGCGCCGGAGGAGGAGGAGCAGCTGCGTTGGCTGTTCTTCGACAACCACAAATTCACCAGCTACCTGGCCACCTGGCGCTGGCTGCACAGCTTCACCGCCGATGCGGACCCGGCCGTGGTCGCCGCCTTCCGCGCGCGGGCGGAGAACGCCTTCCGCGTGGTGGAAGCCCAGCTCGAAGGCCGGGATTTTCTGATGGGTGATGCGCCCTGCATCGCCGACATCTCGATGCAGGGCTACCTGCATTTCCCGCAGGAGGAATGGCCGCTGGACATGGCGGCCTGGCCGAACATCAGCGCCTGGATCGCGCGCTTCCGCGCCATGCCGGGGTGGAAGCCGCCCTATGAGCTGCTGCCCGGGGCGCGTTTTCCGCGCCCCTGAGGCTCACTCCGCCGCCGCGGCCTCGCTCACGATGCGGGGCTGGCTGCGCATCCAGGCGAAGTAGAGTTCCCGCGCCTTGTTGGCGAAGGGGCCGATCTGCATGTCCCGGCCATTGTAGCGGATGACCGGCTGCACCTTGGCGTAGTTGCCGGTCGAGAAAATCTCATCCGCGTCGTCCAGTTCCTCGGCGCGCACCGCGCGCTCCTCGACCGTGACGCCCGCCTCGCGCAGCAGCGTGATCACGCGCTGGCGGGTGATGCCGTTGAGGAAGGTGTGGTTCACCGCCGGCGTCACCACCACGCCATCCTTGGCGAACCACAGGTTGGAGCTGGCGAATTCGGCGATGTTGCCGGCCACGTCGCTCATCACCGCCATGTCATGCCCGCGCTCATTCGCCCAGGCCGTGGCGCGCGCGCCGTTCGGATAGAGGCAGGCGGCCTTCGCATCGGTCGGCGCCATGTCGGTCGCGGGCTTGCGGAAGGGGGTCAGCATGGCCGAGAAGCCGGCCCAGGCCGGCAGCGGCGTGTCATAGAGCGAGAGGATGAAATCCGTGCTGTCCGGATCGGGGCGCGCCGCACCCAGGCCCTGCCGGATGAAGAACATCGGCCGGATGTAGAGCGTGGCCTCCGGCCCCATGCGGCGGATGCCCTCCTGGCAGAGCGCCTCGATCTCGGCGCCGGTCTTGGTGGGCTTCATGCCCATGACCAGCGCCGAACGCACCGCGCGGGCGCAATGACGGTCCAGATCGGGCGCCCAACCGGTGATGGAGCGCGCGCCGTCGAAGATGACGGAGCCGAGCCAGAAGCAATGGTCCATCGGCCCGATGATCTTGGGCTCCTCGGTGGTCCACTCGCCCTTGTACCAGAACACGCCGGCCATCTTCCGCACTCCCTGCTGGAGCCGGCCTTTTGCCACGTCAGGCCCGGCTGTTGAAGTAGGCGAGTTCCCGCGTGTCGGCCCAGGCGAGCCGCAATTCCACCGGCTTTCCATCTACCGCATAGGCGATGCGCTGGATGAACAGCACGGGCTCGCCGCCGCGCAGGCCGAGGCGGGACGCCACGCGCGCGGGCGGCATGGCGGCGCGCAGCTGCTCGTCGATCCGGGTCACGCTGATGCCGAATGCGCGCTGGTAGAGGTCATAGACGGTGCCGGGCCGGTCGGCGAAGCGCGGCCCGTCGAGGCCGGGGAAGAGCGCGGCCGGGAGCCAGAGCTTCTCCAGCATGGCCGGGCGGCCCGCCAGGTGCTGCAAATGCCGGGCGCGCAGCAGCGGCGCCTCCGGCTCCAGGCCGAGGGCGGCCGCCTGCGCACGGTCCGCCCGGCGCTCGGTGAAGTCGAGGAATTCGGTGCGCGGCAGCTCAGCCGCGCCATCGGGCCCGCGCAGATGGAAGAAGCGGAAGCTGCGCTCCGTCGTGTGCTGGGCGACGAAGGTGCCGCGGCCCTGCTGGCGCGTCAGCACGCCCTCCGCCACCAGCCCGTCGGTCGCACGGCGGATCGTTCCGATGGCGCAGGAAAAACGCTCGGCCAGCTGCTTTTCGGCCGGCAGCGGCGTGCCGGGCGGGAATTCGCCGGCCGCGATCTCGGCCACGATGGCGGCGCGCACCTGGCGCCACAGGGGGGTCTCGATATTCATCCAGGTCATCTAGGTCATATAGTTGACTAGAGTTCAAGGGCGGCCTAGCGTCGCGGGATTGAACGGGAGGGAACCCAGATGACGATTCATTTCGTCGTGCATGACGAAGGCGATTCCGTGGGAGTCGTGGTGGTTGAGGGCCTGAGCGCCAGCAACCGCATCAACGGCTGGATCATGGACCAGGACAAGATGATCGAGTTCGACGCGAAGTCGGACATCCCCATCGGCCACAAGCTCGCCATCAAGGCGATCAAGGCGGGCGACACGATCTTCAAGTACGGCATCGACATCGGCAAGGCCATCGCCGACATCGCGCCGGGCGAGCACCTGCACGTCCACAACGTCAAGACGAAGCGCTGGTAGGGGAAACGCAGATGGCAATGAACCTGAAGGGCTCCTCTTTCGAGGGCTGGCGCCGCGAGAACGGCCGCATGGGCGTGCGCAACCACGTCATCATCCTGCCCGTGGATGATCTCTCGAACGCCGCCGCCGAAGCGGTCGCGAACAACATCAAGGGTGCGATGGCGATTCCGCACGCCTATGGCCGCCTGCAATTCGGCGCCGACCTCGAGCTGCATTTCCGCACGCTGATCGGCACCGGTACCAACCCGAATGTGGCGGCCGTCATCGTCATCGGCATCGAGCCCGGCTGGACCGGCAAGATCGTCGAGGGCATCGCGCTCAGCGGCAAGCCGGTGGAAGGCTTCGCCATCGAGCAGAATGGCGACCTCAACACCATCATGAACGCCTCGCGCGCCGCCTATCGCATGGTGAAGCACGCCTCGAAGCTGCGGAAGGTGAAGGCGCCGCTGCAGGAGCTCTGGGTCTCGACCAAGTGCGGCGAGAGCGACACGACCTCGGGCCTCGCCTCCTGCCCCACCGTGGGCAATGCCTTCGACAAGCTCTGGGAAGCCGGCCACACGCTGGTCTTCGGCGAAACCACGGAACTCACCGGCGGTGAGCACCTGGTCGCCGCGCGCTGCAAGACGCCCGAGATCCGTGAGCAGTTCATGGCGATGTTCGACCGCTACCAGCGCGTCATCGAAGTGAACAAGACGAGCGATCTCTCGGACAGCCAGCCCACCAAGGGCAATATCGAGGGTGGCCTGACCACCATCGAGGAAAAGGCGCTCGGCAACATCACCAAGATCGGCAAGAAGTGCACGGTGGATGGTGTGCTGGACAAGGCCGAGGCGCCGACCGGCTCCGGGCTCTGGTTCATGGACAGCTCCTCGGCCGCGGCCGAGATGGTCACGCTTTGCGCGGCCTCGGGCTATGCCGTGCATTTCTTCCCCACGGGCCAGGGCAATGTCATCGGCAACCCGATCCTGCCGGTGATCAAGCTGACCGCCAATCCGCGCACGCAGCGCACCATGAGCGAACACATCGACGTGGACGTGACCGGGCTGCTGCAAAAGCGGATCAACATGGATGAGGCCGGCGAGGCGCTGCTGGACTGCATGCTGCGCACCGCCGATGGCGAACTCACGGCGGCCGAACTTCTGGGCCATCGCGAATTCTCGCTGACGCGGCTTTACGAGAGCGCCTGATCCGGCACCATCACCCCATCCCCCAACCCGGGGGATGGGGGCGATGGCGTGACCAGGGACACACGTTATTTCGGCTGGCGCGTCGTCTGGGCCGCCTTCACCATCGCCATCTTCGCCTGGGGCATCGGCTTCTATGGCCCGGGCATTTTCCTTGAGGCGCTGCACGACCGGCAGGGCTGGTCCGTCTCGCTCATCTCCGCCGCCATCACCACGCATTTCCTGCTGGGCGCCCTGCTGGTCGCGCGCTTTCCGGCCGTCGAAGCGCGGCTCGGCATCGTGCGCGTCGTGCTGTTGGGCGCCGGGCTGACGACGCTCGGCCTGCTCGGCTGGTCCAGCGCCACGCAGCCCTGGCACATCTTCGCCGCTGCCAGTTTCAGCGGCGCGGGCTGGGCGCTGACCAGCGGCGCCTCGATCAACGCCATGGTCTCTCCCTGGTTCGACGGCCGGCGCCCGGCGGCCCTGGCGCTCGCCTTCAACGGCGCCAGCATGGGGGGCGTGATCTTCGCGCCGCTTTGGGCGCTGCTCATCACGCAATGGGGCTTTCCGGCCGCCGGGGCCGCCATCGCCGCGGCGACCTTCGCTGTCATGGCGACCCTGGCGCTGCTGGTGCTGCGCCACACGCCCCAGGGCCTCGGCATCGCCCCCGACCCACCCGCGCAGCGCGCGGCGGGCGCGCTCGACGCACCCAGCCTGCCGGCCGGACGTGCCATCTGGCGTGAGCCGCGCTTCCTGCGCCTTTGCGCCGGTTTCAGCCTGGGTGCGGCCGCGCTGGTGGGGCTGCTGGCCCACCTCTTTTCCTTGCTGGCGCCCACGCTGGGGGCTTTTGGCGCGGGACTGGCGCTCAGCCTCATCACCCTCTGCGCCGTGATCGGCCGCACCCTGCTGGGCTGGGCCCTGCCCCCGGGGGCGGATCGCCGCCGCGCCGGTGCCTGGAACTTCGCCGTGCAGACCCTGGGCACCTTGATCCTGCTGGTGGCGCTCGACGTCAGTGCGCCGCTGCTGCTGGCGGGATGTGTCGTGGTGGGGCTGACGGTGGGCAACATGCTTTCGCTGCCGCCGATGATCGCGCAGGTGGAATTCACCCGCGCCGATGTCGGCCGCGTCGTCGCCCTCGTCACCGCCGTGAACCAGGCGACCTATGCGCTGACGCCCGGCGCCTTCGGCCTGCTGCGCGACCTCTCGGGCTCGGGCGCGGCCGTGCTGGTTGCGGCGGCGGTGCTCCAGGCGATCTCGACGGTCATCCTGTTCCGGCGCTGAAGCGGATGTGGGGCTTCTCCTTCCTCCGCGCCCTCGGCCTCATGGCGCGGACCTGGCCGTTCCTGCTGCTGCGGCTGCTGCTTTACGCCGGCATCCTGGCCCTCCATCTGGCGCTGATCGCGGCGGGCGCGGGGCTTGGGCAGATCATTGGCCTCCTTGTCCCGCCCGATTTCCGCGACATGGCGATGCTGCTGGGCGCGGTCGCTGGCATCGGCCTGGCCGCCCTTCTGATCCATCGGCGGCGGAGCCGAATCCTCCATGCGGTGACGGCCGCCCAGCTGGCGGCGATGGTGGCGCTGCTCGAAGGCCGCGCCCTGCCCTCCGGCCCGGCGCAGATGGGCGCCGCGCGGACGCTGGTGGCCGCGCGCTTCCCCGACCCGGCGGCGCTCCTTCAATTGGAGGCGCTGCTGCGCCGCGCGATGGACGCCGCACTTGAGTTGCTGCACGGCCTGACGCGCCGCCTGATCCAGACGCCCCTGGTGGCGCAATGGCTGTCCCTGCTGCGCAGCAGCCTGCGTGTCCTGGCCGGGCCGGCCAGCCTGGTGATCATCGCCCAGGCCCTTCGCCCTTCCACCGGCGATCCCTGGGGCGCGGCGCGGCAGGGGCTGATCCTCTATGCGCAGAATATCGGCACCATGATGCGCAACCGCCTCGTCCTGCTGCCGCTGACGGTGCTGCTCTGCGTCGCGGTCTTCGCCTTGCTGCTGGCGCCCTCCGCCGCGATCGCGCGGGCCATGCCGGGCGGCTGGTCGGGCGGCGGGCTCTTCCTCGCGATGTTCTTCGCCTGGGCGATCAAGCGGGCGTTGCTCGATCCCTTCAACCAGGCCTGCCTGCTCCAGGCGTTTCTCCGCCTCTCGCCCGGGCTGGCCCCGGCTCCGCTTTGGTTGGCGCATATGGAGCGGGATTCGCCCGCCTTCCGGGAGCTGTCGGCGCCCGGCGAGAGGGGATGACCCTTGGCGGGCACGCCCTCCGCCCCTTATCTATCGCGATGGCCGCTCCCGCTCCTGTCTTCGACAGCCCCGATCCCTCCTTCGCCGATCTCCTCGCCGCGCGCCCCGCGCTGACGATGGACCCCATCGCCGGGCTGATGATGGAGGAGGTGTCGCTCGCGCGCATCGCCGATGTCGTGGGCTCTCCCACCTGGGTCTATTCCGGCACCACGCTGCGCCGCCGCGCCCGCGCGCTGAAGGGCGCCCTGGCCGAGGCCGGCCTCGACGCCTCCATCCACTTCGCCACCAAATCCAACCCGGCGCTCGCGGTCGTGAACCTGCTGCACCAGGAGGGCCTGGGCGCCGATGTGGTGAGCGAGGGCGAGCTGCGCGCCGCCCGCGCCGCCGGCGTGCCGGCCGATGCGATCGTCTTCTCCGGCGTCGGCAAGACCGAGCGCGAAATGCGGCTCGCCTTGGCGGAAGACATCCTCCAGCTCAACATCGAATCCGCGGAGGAGGCGGAGATGCTGAGCGCCGTCGCCGCCTCGATGGGCAAGCGCGCCCGCTGCGCGCTGCGCGTGAACCCCGATGTGGACGCCAAGACCCACGCCAAGATCACCACGGGCCTCAGCGAGAACAAGTTCGGCGTGCCCATCGCCATGGCACCCGCCCTCTACGCCCAGATGTGCATCCTGCCCGGCCTCGATCCCGTGGGGCTGACCGTGCATATCGGCAGCCAGATCGCCCAGGGCGTGGCCTCCTACCGCGCCGCCTATCAGCGCCTCGGCCAGCTGGTGCGGGAGCTGCGGGCGGCGGGCCACCCGGTGCAGCGGGTGGATTGCGGCGGTGGCCTCGGCATTCCCTATCGCGACGAGACGCCGGGCTCGCCGGCGGCACTCGCCGGCGCCATCAAGGCAGGGCTGGGCGATCTCGGCGTGAAGATCATGCTGGAACCGGGCCGCTGGATCTGCGGGCCGGCGGGCGTCCTGCTCACGCGTGTCATTGTTGAGAAGAAAGCGACCACGCGCCGCTTCGTGATCGTGGACGCCGCGATGAATGATCTGCTGCGCCCGGCCATGTATGAGGCCTGGCACGGCATCCTGCCGGTCTCGGCCGCCGCCTTCCATGCGCCGCTTTCGCCGGCAGATGTGGTGGGCCCTGTCTGCGAAAGCAGCGACACCTTCACCAAGGGGCGCGACCTGCCCGCGCTGCCGCCCAATTCGCTCGTGACTTTCCTCGATGCCGGCGCCTACGGTGCCTCGATGAGCAGCACCTACAATGCCCGCCCGCTGGCGGCCGAGGTGATGGTGGAGGGCAACCGGTTCACGGTGATCCGCGACCGGCAATCCCACGCGGCCCTGCTGGAAGGCCAGCGCCTGCCCTCGGCCGACCGCACAGGCTGGGCCACGTGACGAAGGGGCGCCTCGCCCGCAAGCGCGCCCTGGCCCGGGCCGCGCTGTGGTGGGAGGCCCTTTGGCCGGCGCTCTGGCCGGCCCTCGGCGTACTCGGCCTGTTCGGCGTCTTCGCCTTTGCCGGCCTGCCCGCGCGGCTGCCGGGCTGGGTGCATCTGCTGGTGCTGGGCGGCTTCCTCGCCGCGCTGAGCCTGGCCATCCGACATGGCTTCGCCGGCTTCCGCGGCCCCGATGCCGCCGCGGTGGACCGCAGGCTGGAACGCGAGAGCGGATTGAAACACCGCCCCCTCGCCGCCCTGCAGGACCAGCCCGCCACGAATGACCCCGACGGTCTGGCGCTCTGGGCCGCGCATCAATCCCGCATGCGGCGCCTCATCACCCGGTTGCGCGTCGGCACACCCAGGCCCGGCCTTGCGGCGCGGGACCCGCGCGCCGTGCGGGCCGCCGTGCTGGTCGGCTTCTGCGCGGCACTGTTCGCTGCCGGGGCCGATGCGCCCGCCCTGCTGGCGCGGGGCCTCGTGCCGCAATTCGGCAGCGCGGCCCCACCCGCCGCCTTGCGCTACGAGGCCTGGGTGACGCCGCCCGCCTATACCGGCGCACCCCCGATCTTCCTGCCGGCCCAGGGGGGCGCGGCCACCATCCCCGCCGGCAGCCGGCTGCAAGTCGCCATGTCCGGCGGGCTGGGCGCCGCGACACCCGAGATCACCGGCCTGCCCGGCCTCGCTTTCGAGGCGCTGGGCGGCGGCAGCCATACCGCCCAGGCCTTGATGCAAAGCGGCGCGCGCATCACGCTGAAACGCGAGGGGACGGACATCGTCACCTGGAACCTCGCCGTCCAGGCGGATGCGCCGCCCGTCGCCGCCTTCACGGAGGTTCCCGCGCGTTCGCCACGCGGCCTCGCCTTGCGCCTGCCCTGGCGCGCCGAGGATGATTGGGGCGTCACCGCCCTCCGCGCCGAGTTTCATTTGGCCGCGCGCGCCGATGCGGCACCCATCACGCTCGAGATGACGCTGCCCTCCGCCGCGCCAAAGCAATCGCGCGGCCTGGCGCAGCCGGACCTGTCCGCGCATCCCTGGGCCGGGCTGCCCGTCACGCTGCGCCTCATCGCACGCGACGGCGCCGATCAGGAAGGACGCTCGGAGGAGGTCACGCTGCTGCTGCCCGAGCGCAGCTTCAACCACCCCGTGGCCCGCGCGATGATCGAGATCCGCAAGGCGCTCTCGCTCAACCCGACGGCGCGGATGGATGCGATGCGGGATTTGGACCGCATCACCCAGGCGCCCGACGCCTTCGAGCATGACAGCGGCACGCTCCTGGCGCTGCGCACCGCCCGTGGCCAATTGCAGCGCGACCGGAGAACCGAGGCGATCGGCGAGGTGCAGGAGCTGCTCTGGGAAGCGGCCCTCGCGTTGGAGGAGGGGCGCGACACCCGCACCGCCCGGGCGCTCGCCGAGGCGCAGCGCCAGCTGCGCGAGGCGATGAACGAAGCCGAGCGCACCCCCCAGGGCGAGAACGAACAACAGCGCAGCGAGGTGGAGCGCCGCATCGAGCAGTTGCGCGAGGCGATCCGCCGCCACCTCGAAGCCATGGCCGAGCGTCTGCAACGCGAAAACGCCGAGGCGCTGCCCTATGACCCGCAGCAGCGCATGCTCGACCAGCGTGACATGGACCGCCGCACCCGCCGCATGGAGGAAGCGACCCGCCAGAACCGCATGGAGGACGCCCAGCGCGAGCTCGCGGAACTGGAGGAAATGCTGCGCGCCCTGCAGGAAGGCCGCGTGGCCCGCGGCGAATCGCCCGAGCGGCAGCGCCAGCGCGAGCGCGGCCAGCAGCAGATGGGCGCCGTGCAGGACATGGTGCGCCGCCAGGGCGAGATGGTGGACCAGGGCTCCCGCCGCGCCGAACAGCAGGAGCAGCGCGCCGCGCAGCAGCGCCGGCAGGCCCAGCCCTGGAACCAGCGCCCCGGCCAGCCGGGCCAGACCACACCCGAACAGCAGCAACAGGCCGAGCAGGAGATGCAGCGCCAGCTTCAGGCCGAAGCCCGCCGCCAGCGCGCCCTGCGCCGCGCGCTGGGTGAACTCATGCAGCAGCAGGGCGACCTGACCGGCGAAATCCCCGAAGCGCTGGGCCAGGCCGACCAGGCGATGCGCGAAGCCATGGAGGCCTTGGGCGAAGGCCGGGACGCCCGCCCCTCCCAGCAGGAGGCCATGCGCCGCCTGCAGGAGGGCGGCCGCCAGATGGCCCAGCAGATGCAGCGCCAATTCGGCCAGGGCCAGGGGGAAGGCGAGGGCGAGGGCGAAGACGACAGCATGGGCGAGATGGATATGGGCGGCGATGGGCCCGATGGGCAGCAGCAGCTCGGGGAGGGCCGCGATCCGCTCGGCCGCCGCGCCCGTGAGAACACCGGCAATGCCGATAATGGCAGCGACACCCGCGTGCCGGACGAGGCGGAGCAGCTGCGCACACGCCGGCTCCAGGAAGAACTTCGCCGCCGGGGGGCCGAGCGGGAGCGGGCGCCGGAGGAGTTGGACTACATCGACAGGCTTCTCAGGCGGTTTTGAACCGAGAGGGCTTTGCCCTCTCGGGCTCACCCACCAAGAAACTTAGTTTCTTGGATCTTCAACCAAAACAGCTGCGAGATCCGCCAGGTCAGGCAAATGGGGCACGCCAAGGCCAGGCACCAAGCTCACCACGCGGCAACCCGCAGCCAAGCCAGCCGCCACGCCGGTGGCGCTGTCCTCGAGCACAAGGCAATCCACCGGCGCCACCCCACAGGCCTCCGCCGCCGCCATATAGAGATCCGGAGCCGGCTTGGGGCGCGCGACGTCCTGGAAGCTGAAGATCCGGCCGGCGAAGAACCCCTCGAAGCCCAGAACCCGCATCTTCATGTCAAGCTCAGCCCGCGCGGAATTGGAACACACCGCCATGGGCAGGCCCAGAGCCGCCACGGCCAAGAGCGCGGCGCCCGCGCCCGCCATGGGCCGCACGCCAAGCTCCATCTCCCGCGCGATCCGCTCGCTCAGCGCCAAGCCCCAGCCGGGCGGCAGCTGCCCCACGCGCGCCTCGATGATGGGCGTCATGTCGGGCAAGGAAAGACCCAGGAACTCGACCTGCGCGCCATGCGCGTCCAGCGCCCAGCCCAGCGCGGTCAATTCCTCGGCGACGATACGGTTGGCCAGCGTCTCGCTATCGGCCAGGACGCCGTCGCAGTCGAACAGGACGGCCCGGATCACGCGGCCTTGGCCAGTGCCGCATCCTGCTCGGCGCCCGGCGCTACAACCTGCCCGGCCTTGGCGCGGGCATGCGGGCAATCGCCATGCTGCTTCGGGCATTGCCGTGCGCCGGCAAAGCTGCACAGCGCCCGGCCCGAGCCGCGGGTGCGCTCCACCAGGTCGGCCAGCGCCAGGATGAAGCCCTGATCGCTGTTCTGCGCGGGCACGCGGAAATAGCCGGGAATGCCCAGATGCTCGGCCTCCTCGCGGTATTCCACATCCAGCTCGACCAGGGTTTCCGAATGTTCGGAGACGAAGGCGATGGGGCTGATCAGGATCGCCACCTTTTCCTTCGCCGCCCGTTCGATCTCATCCTCGGTCGAGGGCCCGATCCATTTCTGCGGCGTCACGCGCGACTGGAAGCAGACGATGGAATCGAGGTTCGGGATGTCGAGGTGCTCGATGACGGCGGCGACGCTGCTCTCCACCTGCCACTGATAGGGATCGCCCGCCTTGATGATGCTCTCCGGCAGGCCATGGGCCGAAAACAGGATGCGCAGCGGCACCTCAGGGGCCAATTCCGCCCGCGCCTTGTCATAGGCCTCCTGCACCATCCGCGCGGTGGAGCGGGCATAGCCCTCATCGGAGTGGAAGCAGCACAGCGCCGTGGTCGGCACCCGCAGCCCCGCCTTCTCGCAGGCCTCGTTCCAGGCGGTGATGGAGGAGCCCGTCGTCGTCGTGGAGAACTGCGGATAGAGCGGGATGAGGAGAACCTCCTCCGCACCCCAGGATTGCACGGCGCTCACCGTCTCGTCGCTCATCGGGTGCCAATAGCGCATGGCGACGAAGCAGCGGAAATCCGTACCGGGATCGCGCTCACGCAGCAGGGCTTCCAGGTTGCGGCCCTGTTCCTCCGTCAATTCCCGCAGCGGCGACTTGCCGCCCAGCACCGCGTAGTTTTCCTGCGCGGGCTTGGTCCGCCGCCAGGCGATGAGCTTGGCCAGCCAGGGCCGGACAAAGCCCGGCACCCGCAAAATGGCGGGGTCGCTGAAGAGATTCACCAGGAAAGGGCGCACGCTCTCGGGAGCGTCAGGCCCACCCAGATTGAACAAAACCACTGCAACACGCCGCGCCATCAAGCCAAAACCCCCGGATGCATCCCCGCACATACCCTCTCCGGGCAGGGTTTCAAGCGGCGCGCAGGATTTGGAGCAATTCCACGACATGTTCCGGGGGCGTTGTGATCTCCACGCCATGCCCGAGATTGAAGATGAAGGGCCGCCCCTTCATGGCCGCCAGGATGCTTTCCGCCTCACGCCGAAGGGCCGCGCCGCCGGAAATCAGAACCTCGGGGTCCAGATTGCCCTGCAGGGCGACATTCTTCGGCACATTGGCCGCGGCCCAGGCCGGGTTCATCGCCGTATCCATGCCGACGGCCTGCACGCCCGTCTCGGCCGCGTATTCGGCGAGCATGGGGCCGGCCAGCCGCGGGAAGCCAATGACCGGCATCTCCGGCCGGGCGGCCTTGAGGGCGGCCCGCAGCCGCTTGTTCGGCTCGATCACCCATTTCCGGAAGGCGTTGGGCGCCAATTGCCCGGCCCAGGAATCGAACAGCATCAGCGCCTCGGCCCCCGCATCGGCCTGGGCCAGGAGGTAGGCCAGCGTCGCGGCCTCCAGCTTCTCCACCAGGGCGGTGAACAGGGCCGGGTTCTCATGGATCATGCGGCGGGCATGCTTGAACTCGCCACCGCCCTTCCCCTCGACCATGTAGCAGGCGACCGTCCAGGGCGAGCCTGCGAAGCCGATCAGCGCCGTCTGGGGATGATCCTTGGCCAGCATTGCCCGCACCCGCCGCACGGTCTCCATGATGGGTCCAGCGCGCTCCGCAGCCCTGGCCACGTCCAACTTGTCGAGCCCCGCCTGGTCCGTGATGGGCGGCAGCCGCGGGCCTTCGCCCTCCGCGAAGGTCAGGCCCTGGCCCATGGCCCAGGGGACGATCAGGATATCGGAGAACAGGATCGCCGCATCCATGCCGTAGCGCCGCACCGGCTGGATGGTGACCTCGGCCGCCAGCTCCGGATTGAGGCACAGGTCCATGAAGCTGCCGGCCACGCCGCGCGTCGCCCGGTATTCGGGCAGATGCCGCCCCGCCTGGCGCATCAGCCAGACTGGAGGGGGCCATACGCTCTCGCCTGAGAGCACTCGGAGAATGGGCTTGTCTGTCATGGCCGGGACCATCTCAGGAAAATAGGAAAAGAAGAAGAGGTTGTGGTTGGTAGTAGGGGGTGTGAATCATGGGGACGCAATTTGTCCCGGAATCATCCACAGGCTTGTGCGGCGCCATGGATACCGCAGAAGCCAAGGCTGCGCCTTGCACCGCGCGTGGTTGTCCCCGGCCCGAACACCCACCGCCGCGATTCATCCCGGCCTGAAGGAAATGTCCGGTTTGTCCCCGCTGCCAGCCGGCGTATCGTGATCACCGGCATTTCATCCCCGTTATGCCCAGGCCCCAGCGGATTGATCCACAGCCCTCATGCCCTCCCGCAACACCAACCTGCACCTGGTTTCCGACAGCACGGGCGAGACGCTGAACAGCATCGCCCGCGCCGCCATCGCCCGCTTCGACAATGCCGGCGTCATCCAGCATCGCTGGTTCCTGGTGCGCAGTCGCATGAACCTCGATCGCGTGATCGAGGGCATCGAGCAGGAGCCGGGCCCCGTGATCTTCACCCTGGTGGACCGCAGCCTGCGGCATACGCTGGAGGAGACCTGCGGGCGCCTGGGCGTGCCCTGCCTGTCCGTGCTCGATTCCGTGATGGAACTCCTCCAGCAGGAAATCGGCCTGCGCGCCACCGAGAAGCGCGCCGCCCAGCACGTGATGGACGCCGATTATTTCCGCCGCATTGACGCCATGCATTATGTGCTCAGCCATGATGACGGGCAGGGCACGGCGGGCATCATGAATGCCGATGTGGTTCTTGTCGGCGTCTCCCGCTCCTCCAAGACGCCCACCTGCTTCTACCTGGCCAATCGGGGCGTGAAGGCGGCCAACGTCCCGCTCGTGCCCGGCGCGCCCCTGCCGCCGGAGCTGGAAAACCCGCCCTGCCCCGTGGTGGGGCTGACCATTGATCCCGTCTCGCTGATCGACATTCGTCGCCATCGCCTGAAGATCATCGGCGCCGGCGGCGTGCGGGTGGGCGAGAACGAATATGTGGACCCCGATGCGGTGAAGCAGGAAATCCTGGCCGCCCGGCGTCTCTGCGCCGCAAATGGCTGGCCGGTGATTGACGTCACCCGCCGCAGCATCGAGGAAACGGCGGCCACCGTGATGCAGCAGGTGGACCTCTGGCACCAGCGCCGTGGCAACCAGGCCGCCACCGCGCCCGAGGACCCGGCGGCGCCCGTGCTCGGGCCCCATTCGTGAGGCTGATCCTCGCCTCGCAAAGTGCGTCCCGCCGCGCCCTGCTGGAAGGGGCGGGCCTTGATTTCGAAACCATGCCCTCCGCCGTGGACGAGGCCGCGATCAAGGAAAGCGCCCAGGCCGAAGGCGTGAGCGCGGCCGACACCGCCATCCTCCTCGCCGATGCCAAGGCCGTGCGCATCGCCCGCCGGCACCCCGAGGCCACCATCATCGGCGCCGACCAGCTCCTGGTCTGTGAAGGCGCCTGGTTCGACAAGCCGGCCGACGTCACCGCCGCGCGCGAACACCTCATGAAGCTGCGCAACCGCGCGCATGAGCTGATGACGGCCGTCGTGGTCTGGCGCAACGGCCAGCGCGCCTGGCACCACCTGGCCACGCCGCGCCTCGCGATGCGCGATTTCTCGGATGCTTTCCTGGATGAGTATCTGGCCCGCGAGGGCGGGCTCGTCACGCAGAGCGTGGGCGCCTATCGGTTGGAGGGGATGGGCGTGCAGCTCATGCGCGACATCCGCGGCGAGCACAGCGCGATCCTTGGTCTGCCGCTGCTGCCCTTGCTCGCCTATTTGCGCGATGCCGGCGTGGTGAAAGCATAAAACAGGGCCTCCGGCGGCTGGGGCCGTGGGCCCCAGACCCCTTGAATGGAATGGGGTCTGGGGCCTGAGGCCCCAGCCGCCGGAGGCCCTTTTACTTCAAAGGATGATCCCTTTTTCACGCAGCCCCGCGATGCCGGCCGCGTCGTAGCCCAGCTCCGCGCAGATCTCATCATCATGCGAACCGGGCGGCGCCAGATCATGCCGCAGGCCGGGCCGCGCGCCATCCAAGGTGATCGGCAAGGCGGGCAGGTTCACCTGTCGTCCATCGGGCAGGGTCAGCGGGATCAAGCCGCCATTGGCATTGAGGTGCGGATCGTCGAACAGATCAGCCGGCTTGCCGATCGGCGCATAGGGCAGGCCCAGCGCCTCGCATTTTTCCATCAGCGCCGCCTTGGTGTAGGGACGCAGCGCTTCCGCAATCACGGGGATGGTCCGCGCCCGCTGCGCCACGCGCTGCTGCTTGGTGGCGAGCGAAGGATCGGCCGCCAGTTCCGCGAGCCCGAAGGCCTCGCAAAACGCGGGCCAGGCGGTATCGGTGACGACGCCGACAAAGACCTGCCCGCCATCTGACGTATCGAACACGTCATAGACCGGCCAGGCTGGCGTGCGGTTGCTCATCGGCGGCGGCGCGGTGCCGGTGATGGCGGTCTGCGCCATGTGCTGGGACATCAGCATCGCCACCGTTTCGAACAGCGCGGCCTCCACGTATCGGCCGCGCCCGGTCACCGCGCGCTCGGTGACGACGGAGAGGATGGCGATGGCGGCCGACAGCCCGCCCATGATGTCAATGACCGACGCGCCGGCGCGCAGCGGCCGCCCCTCCAGCCCGGTCATGTAGGCGAGGCCGCCCATCATCTGCACCACCTCATCCAGCGCGGTGCGGTGCTGGTAGGGCCCGTTGAGGAAGCCCTTGCAGGAGCAGTAGATCAGCCGGGGATTGGCGGCGCTGAGGGCGGCATAGCCAAGGCCGAGCTTCTCCATGGCACCCGGCCGGAAATTCTCGATCAGCACGTCGCTTTGGGAAACGAGCTTCTGGACCAGGGCCAGCCCCTCGGGCGTCTTCATATCCACGCAGAGCGAGCGGCGGTTGCGCTGGAAGCTCGCGTAGAAGCCGGTGCCGGAGCCGGTGAGCGCCCGGGTGGAATCGCCCTTCGGCGCCGGCTCCACCTTCACGACATCGGCGCCGAGATCGGCCAGCACCATGCCGGTGGTCGGGCCCATCACCATGTGCGTGAACTCGACGACCTTGAGGGCCGATAGCGGGGAGATGGTCATGCCGGAACCTTGGGACGCGTGCGGGGACGGATCATGGCGGCCTCAGCTTGCCGCGCAAGCTTCCACGCCCAGGAATTCCCCGCAAAGCCGCATGATGCGCAAGGCGGCCTGCCCATCGCCATAGGGCGAGGCGCCGCGGGCGAAGCCGCCGCCAGGGCGCGGATCCTCCAGGAAGCGCGACACGCCTTCCAGGATCGCATCCGTGTCATGCCCGACCAGGCGCGCGAAACCGGCCTCGACCAGCTCGGGCCGTTCGGTCTCGGCGCGCAGCACGAAGACGGGCTTGCCCAGCGCGGGGGCTTCTTCCTGCAAGCCGCCGCTATCGGTCAGGACCAGCGTCGCCTGTTTCAGCAACGCCGCCATGCCTGGATAATCCACCGCCTCGATCAGGTGCATGCGCGGCAGGTCCCCCAGGAGGGGAAGGACCACGGCGCGCAGCTCCGGATTGGGGTGCATGGGATAGACGAACTCCACATCCGCGAAGCGCGCCTGCAAGCCGGCAACGGCCCGGCAGATGGAGGCCAGCGCCGCGCCGGTGTTCTCGCGCCGATGGATCGTCAGCAGGATCATCCGCGCGCCGGGGGCGATGGGATGGCCGGGCGGCAGGTCGGGCCTGGCGGCCACGTCCAGCAGGGCATCCATCACGGTGTTGCCGGTGATGTGGATGCGCGCCGCTTCGATGCCCTCGCGCAGCAGGTTCGCGCGCGCGCCGGGGCTGGGGGCGAAATGCAGGGCGGCGATGCGCGCGGCCACCACGCGGTTGAATTCCTCGGGGAAGGGATAGGCCATATCGCCGGTGCGCAGCCCGGCTTCGACGTGGCCGAAGGGGATGCGGCGATAGAAGCTCGCCATCGCGGCGGCCAGCACGGTGGTGGTATCGCCCTGGGCCAGCACCAGGTCGGGTGGGGCCTTGGCCAGCAGCGGATCGAGGCCCTGCAGCAGCCGCGCGGTGAGCTCGGCCAGGCTCTGCCCCGGCTGCATCACATCGAGCGCGATGTCGGGCGTGATGCCGAAGATACCCAGCATCTGGCCGATCATGTCGCGGTGCTGGCCCGTGCTGAGTACGGTGACGCGCGCCCAGGATTGGCCGCGCAGCACGGTGATGACGGGCGCCATCTTCACCGCTTCCGGCCGCGTCCCCAGGACGCAAAGGATGTGCTTCTTCCGTGTCAGGGGGGCGTCTTGTCCGTGTTGCAACATCGGGCGCGGAGGGACTTTCCCCCGCGCCCGGATGGCTTCAGCCGCGTGCGGTCTTCACCGCGCTCTTGGCCGCGCCGACCATGAGGCCAACCTCGTTCGCGATGGTGACGAGCTTGAAGCCCATCTTGATCATCCGGTTCGCATATTCCGGCGTGCCATTGTGCAACCCGGCCGCGATGCCGCGGTTCGAGGTCTCCTTCAGCAGCTTCTCATAGATGCCGAGGATGAAGGGGTCCTCCACGTCGAGCTTCGGCGTCAGGCCGTAGCTGAAGGAGAGGTCCGACGGGCCGATATAGATGCCGTCAATGCCGGGGACGTCGAGGATCGCCTCGATGTTCTCGATCGCCTGCTTGGTCTCGATCATGGGGATGACGAGGATCTCGTCATTCGCCGTCGCCTGGTAATTGCCCGAGGAGCCATAGGCGCCCGCGCGGATCGGCCCGTTGGAGCGCGTGCCGTGCGGCGGATACTTGCTGAACTGCACGAGGTTGGCGGCTTCCTGCGGCGTGTTCACCATCGGGCAGATCACGCCATAGGCGCCGGCATCCAGCACCTTGCCGATGATCCCCGGCTCATTCCACGGCACGCGCACCATCGGCGTGGCGCCCGAGCCAGAGGCCGCGATGCCCTGGAAGCAGGCCACGCAGGAGAGGTAGTCCTGCACGCCATGCTGCATGTCCACCGTGACGGAATCCCAGCCGCATTGGCTGTACATCTCGGCGCTGAAGGCGTTGGGGATGGCGAGCCACCCGTTCACCACGGCCGTGCCTGCTTTCCAGGCTTCCTTGACCTTGTTCGCCATCACTCTTCCTCCTGCGTTTCCTGCGAGGATAAGAGGCTAGGACGGAAGTGCGTGGCTGGTAAGACCTCGTCCCGGGTTCAGGGGCATTCCACGCGAACACCCGCGGCCACCGTGCCGAGGCTGGGCTGGCCCATGGATTTCGGCCATTGCACCAGGGGCGCCTGGGTCTGGCTGCTGCCGGGCATCGAGAGCGGGCGGGCCGTGGCCAGGCTCATGACGCCGGACGGGCCGGTGAAGGTCAGCACCGTGTTGATCGCCGCACCCGAGCTGTTCATGAAGCTGCCGGCATAGAGCCAGGGCCGCCGCTCATCGCTCACCGAGCGCGGATCGAGCGTGATGTTCACCAGGCTGATCCGCCCATTGCAGAACTGCGCGAGCTGCGCCTGGGCGGCACCCGCGGAAAGCGCGAAGCCTAGGGTCAACAGGGGGAGAATTCGCATGGGGCTGGGCCTTCCGGGGGTGGTGCTGGGCGTGATCATCGCGGGCGGCCCCCACCCCGGCAACAGGATGGACCCCATGGCGGCCATCGGCGCGGCCGATGGACCCCCCGGGCATCGCCCTGCCGGGCGGAACGGGGCATGATGGCGCGCTACCGGAAGGACACGCCATGAACACCCTCGCCCCCCGGCCCGTGGATGCCGTCATCACCGCCGCCCGCCCCCTGCTGGGCGAACGGCTCACCACCAATGACGCCATCCGCCAGCAGCACAGCCGCGGCGAGGATACGACGACGCCGACCCTGCCCGATGCGGTCGCCTTCGTGGAGACCACGGCCGAGGTCAGCGAGATCCTGAAGCTCTGCCACCAGCATGGCGTGCCGGTCACGCCCTTCGGCGCCGGTACCTCGCTGGAGGGGCATGTGAACCCGGTGCGGGCGGGCATCACGCTGGACCTCAGCCGGATGACCGGCATCCTCGAGGTCAACGCCGAGGATATGGACTGCCTGATCGAGCCGGGTGTCACCCGCCAGCAGCTCAATGAATTCCTGCGCGACCAGGGGCTGTTCTTCCCGGTGGATCCGGGCTCGGTCTGCACCATCGGCGGCATGTGCGCGACGCGCGCGAGCGGCACCAATGCGGTGCGCTACGGCACCATCCGCGAGAATGTGCTGGGCCTCGAAGTCGTGCTGGCCGATGGCCGCGTGATCCACACCGGCGGCCGCACGCGCAAGGGCGCCAATGGCTATGACCTGACGCGGCTGTTCATCGGCAGCGAGGGGACGCTCGGCGTCATCACCAGGATCCGGCTGCGCCTGCACGGCATCCCCGAGGCGACGAGTGCGGCCGTCTGCCAATTCCCGACGCTCGCCGATGCCGTGAACAGCGTCATCACCGTCATGCAGCTCGGCATTCCCGTGGCGCGGATCGAGCTGCTGGACGAGGTGCAGATGGCCGCCTGCATCGCCTATTCCAAGCTGGAGGGCTATGCGCCCGTCCCCACGCTCTTCCTGGAATTCCACGGCACCGAGGCCGGCGTGACCGAACAGGCCGAGGCGGTGGAGGCGATCACCGGCGACCACAACGGCTCCGGCTTCGCCTGGGCGCGCGAGGCCGAAACGCGCAACAAACTGTGGAAAGCGCGGCATGACGCCTATTGGGCCGGCATCGCCTATCGGCCGGGCAAGCGCGGCATCACCACCGATGTCTGCGTGCCCATCTCGCGCCTGGCGGAGGCGCTGCTGGGTGCGAAGGCCGATATCGAGGCGAGCGGCTTCGAGGCGCCCATCGTGGGCCATGTCGGCGACGGCAATTTCCACACGATCATCCTCGTCGAGGAGGGCAATGCCGAAGAGATGGACCGCGCCTGGGCGCTGGACCGGCAGATCGTGCAGCGCGCGCTGGATCTCGGCGGCACCTGCTCGGGCGAACATGGCATCGGGCTCGGCAAGCGCGAATTCCTGGAGACGGAGCACGGGATGGAGGCCATCGCCGTGATGCGCAGCCTGAAGGCGACGATGGACCCCAAGGGCATCCTCAATCCGGGCAAGATGTTCCGCAATTGAATCCCATCGCGGTTCCGCTGCTCGCGCTCACGCTCGGGCATGTGTTTTCCAACGCCGTCCGCACGCTGCCAGCCGTCGCGACCGATGTGCTCACGCGGGACCTTGCGATCAGCGCCGAGACGCTCGCCGCCATCACCAGCGCCTTCCCGGCCGCCTTCGCGGCGGCGATGATCCCGGTGGGCGTGGGGCTCGACCGCTATGGCGTGAAGCCGGTGGCCCTCACCCTCATGGCCATCGCGGTGATCGGCTCGGCCATGGCCGCACTCGCCCCTTCGGCGGCGACGCTGCTGCTGGCGCAGATCGTCCTCGGCATCGCCTGTTCGGGGATGATGATGTGCCCGATGACCTATGCCGCGCGCGGCGTGCCGCAGGCGCAGTTCGGGCTTTGGGCGGGCCTCGTCCAGGGTTTCGGCAATTCGGGGATGATCCTTTCCGCCTCGCCGCTCGCCTGGCTGGTCGAGGTCTCGGGCTGGCGCGCCGGTTTCTGGGCCTGCGGCGCCTTGGCGCTGGGCGCCATGCTGGCGATCTTCCTGACGGTTCGGCACGAAAAGCCCGAGGAAGCGGCGCGTTCCAGCATCTGGCAAAACGCGCGGGAGGTGATGCAATTCGCCGCCTCGCCCCGGCTGCGCGGGCTGATGGCGCTGGCCTTCGTCTCCTTCGGCGCGGTGCTGGGCGTGCGCGGGCTCTGGGGCGGGCCCTGGCTCATGGATGTGAAGGGCATGGCCCGGATCGAGGCCGGGCACTTGCTGCTGTTCTGCACCTTCATGCTCGTGGCGGGCCCGGCCTTCGCGGGCTGGGTGGTGGGGCGCTTCGGGTATTTGCGGCGCCTGCTGCTGGGCGGGCACCTCGCGGCGGCGGCCTGCATCATCGCGCTCGTGCTGGGTGGGCCGCTTGGCTTTCCCGCCTGGGCGGATGGGCTGCTGCTGGTGGCTTTCGGTGCCACCATCTCCTTCCAGATCCTCTGCTTCGCCCTGCTGCGCAGCCTGGTCCGGCCGGAGGAGGCGGGGCGGGCGCTCTCGGCGCAGAACATCTTCTTCTTCGGGGGCGCGGCGGTGCTGCAAGGGCTGAGCGGCGCGGCCGCGGCGCTGGGGGGCGTGGCCGCCGCGCTGCTCACCTTCGCCGCGGCGCTGGTGATGGGCTGCGCCCTTTTTCTGCGCTGGCAGAAGGCCTGAGGCAGGCGGCCTCAGGTGGCGGGCCCGGCTGTCCAGGCCAATGCGTCCAGCGCGGCCGGTCAGGGCGGACAGGTGATCGTGGTGTAGCGTGCGATCTCCGACGGAAGGGGCGGCATCAGGGCGCGTTCTCCCGGCTGGTACCGGTAGGGCATCGAGCCAAGCAGGAGCCTTGTATGGCCCGTGCGGACCAGTGTCGCGACCACTGAACCGTTTTGCGTATTCGTGAAGCTCGGCGCCGTGTAGGTCACCGTGTAACGGACCGGCATCGGCGAGAAACTGTAGAGGAACATATAGCTCGCGATCACGGAGGAGCCGCCACCACTTCCGCGCTCGTAGCTCCCAAAGAACCCCGCGCCGATCCGGCCGTCGCAATACCGCACCTCTTGCGCTTGCGCGTCCATGACGGTGAAGGCCATGGGCAGCCCGATCAGCGCGGCGAGCGCGAGGCGCTTGGACATGTGGACGGTCCCTGGACAGTCTGAGGCGCGGGTGATTCCGTCCTGCCATCCGGACGATAGAGGTCACGAAGCATCCGCGCCGATCCAGTGAACCGTCTGCGCTCATCGGCGCGGCCTATCAGAGGCCATGCCGTCAGGCCGCGCGCGCCAACTCCGTGATGCCGTGCAGCAGCCGGGCGGGGCTCGCCGGTGCGAAGCGCTGCGCCGCTGCAAGAGCCGCCGCATGGCGCGGCCCGCCCGCCGCGAAATCCCCGAGTGCGGCGGCCCAGCCCGCCACGTCCCGCGCATCCAGCAGCTCGGCATAGCCCGCCACATACTCCCGATGCGCCGGGATGTCGGAGGCGATGACGGGCACGCCCGAGGCCAGCGCCTCATGCACCGGATAATCGAAGCCCTCCTCCAGCGAGGGCGCCAGCACGGCGATGGCCGCGCGCACCAGCCGCGCCATGGCATGGTCGCTCAGCCCCTCGGCGCGCAGCAGCTGGATCCCTGGCGGCAGGTCGCCCAGGCCCGCCAGCACCTCCGCCGCATCCAGGCCCGGGGCGCCGGCCAGGATGATGTCGAAGCCTTGGATGACGGCCATGGCGCGCGTGGCTTCGGCCAGCAGGCTGAGGTTCTTGCGCGTGGTGATCAGGCCGGGAACCAGGAAGAAGCGCCGGCTGGCGGGCGGGCGCGGCGCGCGCTCGGTGAAAAGCTCGGTCACCGGGGGTGCCACCACCTCGATGCGCGCGAAGCGCAGCCCATGCCTGGCCGCGCTTTCCATGATGCGCGCGCGCGACGCGGCGGAGTTGGTGACGATGCGGACCGGCCGCTCGCCCAGGTGGCGCAGCATGCGGCGGAAGCGCTGGTCGCTGCCGGGTGCCGCCATGTCGGGCTGCCGCAACGGGATGTCATCATGCAGGTAGCAAAGCAGGTGGTCCGCGCGGGACAGGGCGGCGAAGAGCTTTGGATTGTCCAGGTTGCGATGCGAGAGGTTGAGATAGGTGCTGCCCAGCAACGCTTCCGGCTCTTCCGCGCGCATGCCGCCCTGGCGGTACAGCAGCCCGGCCAGCAGGTTGCGCCCCAGATCCACCAGCGGCACCTGGCGGTCCGCCATCCGCGCGCGCGCAATGGGGAAGGCATCCTCCTTCCCGCCGAGATAGGCCGTCACGCGGCCGCAGGCGGCATCGCGCGGGTGGCCGGCCCAACGCTGGGCGGCGCCCTCGATCAACCGGCGCGCCAGGGCCGGCTTGAGCGAGCGGATCACGCCGCCATCGGTGAAGACGAAGCGCGTCGCCGGTTCCTCGCGCAGGAGATGCTGCGCCATGGCCAGCTCCAGGCGGTCAATCCCGCCCGGGGCCGAGCGGACCGCCCGCCACAACAGGCGCGAGACATCGAGCGCGAGAGGCTTCATCGCGCGCTCTCCCGGATGGGAATGCTGAGCCGCTCGTAATCGCCGGCCGTCGCCATGAGCAGGCCCGTGACGGAAAGCCGCGCCGCCCGCACCGGGCGCGCGCCCATGCGCGTCATCAGCGCGCGCGCCGCCGGATTGCGCGTCTCCATGTCGAGGGCGGCGAGGCCAAGTGCCGCGCTCTGCCGCACCGCCGCCGCGATCAGGGCGCCGCCCACCCCCTCGGGCGGAAAGCGCGCGCGGCCGCGGAACCCCTCCAGCACGTCAATGCCATACAGATAGGCGCCGCCGCGGCTGGCCCGGCTGCGCGCCTCGATCGCCCAGAACACCGCCCAGGCCCAGGCCCCGCGCCGCCACCCGTGGCAGCGGATGAAATCCCCGAGCGCCGGCGCGAAGGGGCCCCGGCCAGCATGTTTCAGGCTGAGATAGCCGGCGAGCGCGCCGCCCACCGTCGCCACCAGGAAACGGTCCGCCCGGATGCCCGGCCGAAACAGCGCGTGGCGCTGCGCGGCATCGCCCAACAGCGCCGCGAGCCCGGCCCGCCCGGTGGCCGCAAGGTCCAGCGCCTGATCTCCGACCGGCCCCGGCTGAAGCGGCCCGACGATGACCTGGGCGTCAGAAGCTGTCATCGAGCCAGAACCATTGCTCCAGATGCTCGAGGACCACCGGCTCGATCAGGCTGTTGAGGAAGGCGACATCGTCCAGCAGTCCGTTGGATTCCTTGGGCAGCGCGATCGCGTCGCTGAAGTTCACGCGAAAATGCGCCCCCGGGAGGCGGGTCGTGTGGCAGACCACGAGGGCGGCGCCGCTGCGCCGCGCGAGTTTCGCCGCGATGGCGAGGTTGCCCTCGGCATGCGGCGGGCGGCCGAAGAGCGGCGCCATGAGCCGACCATGGCGTGCCTCATCCACGAAGATGGCGAGCAGCCCGCCCCCCATCACCTCCTGGTAGGCGGCGCGAATGCCGGCGTGGTCCCGCGTCAGGAAGCGCAGGCCGTTGCGTCGGCGCAGGTCGTTGATGACCCAGGTCTGGCCGCGTGTCTCCCACTCGATCGGCGCGCAGGCGGCACTCATGCCGAGCGCCGTCAGCCCCTCCAGCATCACCTCCCAGTTTCCGGTGTGCAGGCAGAGCGCCACGATCGCGCCGCGCCGGCCGATGGCCTGGGTGCGCTCGGCATTGGGCAGCTCGATCCGGCCGGCGGCCATGTAGCGGCCGATATTGGGCGTCTCGCCGATGTAGCGGCCGATATTGTCGAGGAAGGCGTCCACCCAGCCCTCGATCTCAGCCTCGCTCGCTGCGGGGCGGTGGCGCTTCAGGTTGGCGCGCGCGCGCTCCAGCACCCAGGGCCGTTCGCGGCGGATGTAGGCGATGACGCCGGGGGCGGCGAGGCGCGGCCCGAGATCAATCGGCATGTGCCGGAACACCAGGTATTGCGCGATCTCCCAGGCATCGAGCAGCCGGTTGCGCAGCGTCGGCGCCCGCCGGTCGGGCAGGATGGCGGCGGGGTCGGTCTCCTCCCTCACGCGCGGGCCTCCAGCCGGGCCAGGATGGGCGTGCGCGGCCTGAGCGAGAGGCGGCAGACCGGATCGGCGCGGAAGCCCTCGGCCACGCGCAGCCGGAAGGCCTGCGCCACCATGGCGAGGCAGAGGATCGCCTCGGTCAGCCCGAAATTCAGCCCGGCGCAGATCCGCGGCCCGGCCGAGAAGGGGATGTAGCTGTAGGGCACGGGGGCGCCTTCGAGAAAGCGTTCGGGACGGAAATGCATGGGCTTGTCCCACAGATCGGGCGAGCGGTGCAGGATCCAGGGCACCACCAGCACCAGCGCATCCTTCTCCACCGCGATGCCGCCCACTTGCGTCGCTTCGCGGGCCTGGCGGGGCAGGATGGGCACGGGCGGATAGAGGCGCAGTGCCTCCTCGATCACGGCGCGGGCATAGGGCAGTTGGGGCACGTCCTCGGCCGTCGGTTCACGCCCGCCCAGCACGCTGTCCAGCTCGGCATGGAGCCGCGCTTCGGCCCAAGGGGCCTTGGCCAACACATAAAAGGCCCAGGTCAGCGTCGCCGCCGTGGTCTCGTGGCCCGCCATGAAGATGGTCGCCGCCTCGTTGCGCAGGGCCTGCACGTCGAGGCCGAGCTCCGGGCTGCGCTGCATGCGCCGCACCAGCAGGTCCACCATGGAGCCATGCTCGCCCCGCCCCGCGACATGCTCGGTGATCACATGCTCCACCACGCCATGCACTTCGGCGATGGCGGCGCGCATGGCCCGGCCACGGCCGACCGGCCAGCCCTCGGCGGCGCCGAGGAAGAAGGGCAGGTTGAAGCTGTCTATCCCCGCCTGGTAGCGGCCGAAGCCCTGCACGATGCCGGCGAGCGCCCCCGCCCCCAGCCGCGTGCCGAAGATGGAGCGCGCGATGATCTGCGCCGTCAGCTCCGCCATGGCGGGCAGCAAGCTGATCTCCTCCCCGTCGCGCCAGCCGGCCAGCATCTCGGCCGTGGCGCCGGTCATCATCGGCGCGTAGAAGGGCACCTGGGTCTTGTGCGCGATATCCGCCACCAGCGGCCGCCGCCGGCGCCAGGTTTCGCCATCCGAGATGAACAGCCCGTCGCCCAGCAGGGGCGAGAGGGCGCGGCGCATCATGGCGCCCTTGCGCTCGAACTTGTCCGCGCCGGTGACGAAGACCGCCTTGATGGAAGCCGGGTCGTTGAAGACGCAGACCTGGCGGCGCAGCAGCGGATAGGCGAAGTCCCGCGCCGCGTAGCTCTCCTGGGTCCAGAGGCCGAGGAGGCTGTGCCGCGCCATGAGCGCGAGGCGCAGTCCCCCCGGCGGCGCCGCGAGCGGCTCAGGGTGCGCGGGGATGAGCCAGCCGGGGCCGGCTTCCTCGATGATCGGCGGCTGGAGGGAGAGGCGCTTCACGTCAGCGGGAATCCTCGGGGTGCTGGCGCAGCAGCCTCCGCTGCGCCGCCTCCAGATAGCGCGCCCAGGGCCGCCCGGCCCAGAGCAGCAGGCTGGCGCCGAAGCCCGGCGCCACGTGCCGCGCGCCGCGATCGGCGGCGGCCAGGATGCGATCGGCGACGAAAGCGGGCGCAAGGGGCCGGCTGCCGGCCGCGAAGCGCGCGGTGAAGGCCGGGCGCCGGGCGCTCTCCTCGGCCAGTTGCGGGGTGTCGGTGTCGGGCGGGAAGGCGGTCAACACCCGCACCCCATGCGCGCCGAGTTCGATCGAGAGGATGTCCCCCAGGCCCCGAAGCGCCCATTTCGAGGGCGCATAGGCGGCATAGCCGGCGAAGCCGCCCAGCGCCGCGGCCGAGGAGATGAGAATGACCTGCCCGCGCCCGGCCCGCGCCATGGCGGGTGCCAGGGCGTGCACCACATGCAGGCTGCCCAGGTAATTGGTGCGCCACTGCGCCTCATGCTCGGCCAGATCCTGGTCGAGGAAACGCCCGGGCAGGGCGATGCCCGCGCTCGCCACCACCCAGCGGGGCGGGCCGAGCCGATGGAGCAGCCCTTCCATGGCGGCGGCGACCGCAGGCCCATCCCCGACATCGAGCACCAGGCTCTCAACCGCCGTTCCACCCAGGCGGGCACAGGCGGCGGCAAGCCGCCCGGGATCCCGCGCGAGGAGGACGACATGGCACCCGCGCGCCCGCAATGCCGCGGCCAGCGCCTCGCCGATGCCGCTGGAACCCCCGGTGACCAGCGCCCAGCCCGGGCTGTCCTGGCCCGGGCTGTCCGGGAGAGCGGGTGCGGCGGCATCTTGATGCGGAGCAGGTCGCGCCTCGTTCACCGTGCGGGCTCCTGGGTCGAGAGGCCCCCTTGGCGGGATGCGGGGATCATCAAAACTTGAAACGAAACACCTAAATAGCGTATCCGAAAGCCACGGAGGCGGAAAGCACGGCTCTCCTGTCATTCCAGTCGAGAGGGCCCGGTGGGGAGCGGCCAATCCCATGGATGCGGGTGGGCGAAGGGGGATGACAAACTGACCAGCCCGGCCAAATCGGCTGCACCCCAAGACTGACCTGACGCGACCTGCCCGCAACACCGCAACGCCCGAGGGCGCTACCTCGCCACCCAGCTTCGCCACCTCAGCCCTCCTGGAAACCGCGTTGATCCTGAACTTCCCCACCCCGCTTCCTATCCTTGGCCTCAGCGTGCGGCTGCCGGGGGCGGAAAACCTCCAGGACCTTTGGGCGCTGCTGGACACCGGCGGCTCCTCCGTGCAGGACATCTCCCCGGCCGATCGCTGGCGTCCGGAGCGCTTCCTCAGCACCGATCCGGGCGCGCGCGGCACGACCTACACCTTCGCCGGCGGCTATCTGCGGGAGGGCATGGCCTTCGACGCGGCCGCCTTCGGCATGTCCCGCCGCGAGGCGGAGCAGATGGACCCGCAGCAGCGCGTCCTCCTCGAAGTGACGTGGGAGGCGCTGGAGGATGCGGGCATCGCCCCCTCCCGCCTGGCGGGCCAGCAGGTCGGCGTCTTCATGGGGGCTTCGGCCACCGACTATGCCGATGTGCCGCTGCTCGACGTCTCGGCCCTCGATGCGCATTTCATGACCGGCAACAGCCTGGCCATGGTGTCCAACCGCATCTCCTACGCCTACGACCTCAAGGGCCCGAGCCTGACGCTCGACACCGCCTGCTCCTCCTCGGTGGTGGCGCTGGCCCAGGCGGCGGCGGCGCTGGAGGCGGGGCGGATTGACCTCGCGATCGTGGGCGGCGTGAACATGCTCTCCTCGCCGGCGCCCTTCATCGGCTTCTCGCGCGCCGGCATGCTCTCGCCGACCGGGCGCTGCCGGCCCTTCTCCGCCCAGGGGGATGGCTATGTGCGGGCCGAGGGCGCCGTGGTGCTCATCCTCGCCCGCGCCGGTTCCGCCTATGCCACGGCCGCGCCGCGCGCCGTGCTGCACGCCATCGGCGTGAATTCCGACGGGCGCACCAACGGCATCTCCCTGCCCTCCCTCACGGGACAGCGGGATCTGCTGGCGGCACTCTACCGCCAGTCCGGCATCTCGCCCGATGCGCTGGCCTTCGTCGAGGCGCATGGCACCGGCACCCGCGTCGGCGATCCGATCGAGGCGCGGGCCATCGGGGAGTCGCTCGGGCGGCATCGCCGGGCGCCGCTGCCCATCGGCTCCGTGAAGTCGAATATCGGCCACCTGGAATCCGCCTCCGGCATGGCTGGCATGGCGAAGCTTGTCCTCTCGCTGGAGCGGCGGCGCTACCCCGCCACGCTCTACCTGGAGGAGCTGAACCCCGACATTGACGTCATGGGCCTCGGCCTCGCGCCGGCGGCACAGGCAGTCGAGCTGGCGGCGAGCGGGCCGCTGCTCGCCGGGCTCTGCAATTACGGCTTCGGCGGCACCAACGCCCACGCCATCATCGGCAGCGCGCCGGAGCGCGCCGCGGCGGCGCCCGAGGCGGCGCCGGCCCGCTACCTGGTGATTTCCGCCCACAGCAAGGCGGCGCTGCGCCAGCTCGTGACCGCCTATCTCGACCCGATCGAGCGGCTGGGCGCCGCCGCCGTCGCCACCGCCGCCCAGGCGGGGCGGGACCTGCTGCCGCATCGCCTGGTGCTGGATCTCGCGCAGGGCGGGCCCGTGGCCCAGGCCCTGATGGAACCCGAAGTGCCGCGCCCCGACCTCGCTTTGGGCGAGGCCATCGCCCGCCAGGCGCGCGTGGCCTTCGTGTTTTCCGGCAATGGCACGCAATGGCCTGGCATGGGCCGCGCCGCCTATCGCGGCAACGCCGCCTTCCGCGAGGCCTTCGACGATTGGGCCGCGCGGATCCGCGCCGCCGGCGGCATCTGCCCGCTGGAGACCATGCTGGCCGAGGATGTGGCCCAGCGCCTGGCCGCCACCAGCGCCATGCAGCCGCTGCTGTTCACCATCCAGCTCGCGCTCTGCGCGGCGCTGGCGGCCGAGGGGCTGCGCCCGGCCGTGGTGCTCGGCCATTCCGTGGGCGAGGTGGCGGCCGCCGCCGTCTCCGGCGCGCTCACGCCCGAGGATGCCGCCCGCCTGATCGTCGTGCGCAGCGCCGGGCAGGAGGCGGTGCAGGGGATGGGCGGCATGGCCGTCCTCGCCTGTGACGCGGCCCGCGCCGCCGAGATCATCGCCGAGGTCGGCACCGCCGAGGTCGAGATCGCGGCGCGCAACGCGCCCAGCTCCACCACCCTCTCCGGCGGCAGCCAGGCGCTGGCCGAGGTGCTGCGCGCCGCCCGGCGCGCCCGGATCGCCTCCGTCACGCTGGACGTGGCCTATCCCTTCCACAGCCGCATCCTCGACCCCGGGCGCGACGAGACCATCACCGCCCTGGCGGAGCTGGCGCCCGGGCCCGTGCGCATCCCCATGGTCTCCTCCGTCACCGGGGCCGAGGCTGCGGGCCCCGAGCTGGATGGCGCCTATTGGTGGTCCAACATCCGCGCCCCGGTGCTGTTCCAGGATGCCGTGACGGTCGCGCTGGAGCGGGCGGATCTCTTCATCGAGATCGGCCCGCGTCCGATCCTGGGCTCACTGGTCGCCGAGGTCGCGCGCCATGCCGGCGCGCGGGCCGCCACGCTCGCGACCCTCACCCAGGGCAGCCGGGGGGAGGAGACGGACCCGATCGCCCGCATCCTGCTGGAGGCCGTCGTGAAGGGCGCGCCGCTGGAATGCGGGCCGCAGGGACGCGAGGCGCTGGCCGATGCCGCGCGCCAGCTGCCGGTGATGCGCTGGGACCGCCAGACCTACCTGATCGGCGCGACGCCCGAGGCCTATGGGGTCTATGGCCCCTCCCATGGCGGGGCGCCGCTGCACCCGCTCATCGGCAACCGCATGGCGCCGGGCGGCGCCGAGTGGCGCCACATGCTGAGCGTCGCGATGCAGCCCTTCCTGGACGGGCACCGGGTGGATGGCCAGGTCATCGTGCCGGCGACGGCCTATATGGAGATGATGCTGGCGGTGGGCCGCGAGGTGCACGGCACCAGCCGGCTGCGCATCCTCGACCTCGACATCCTGCGCGCCCTGAGCCTGGAGCAGGGCCAGGAGCTCAGCATCCTGTGGCACGAGGCGGAGCGGATGGTCGAAATCCGCGCCCGCCAGCGGCTGGAGGCGGGGGCCGGCTTTACCCTGCATGCCCGCGGCACCGTGCTGGTCGAGCCCGCCGCGGCGCCCTACTCGCAGCCGCTGCCTGCGGACGGCACCACCCATGACGCGGCGGCGATCTATGCCGCGACTTCGGCATGCCGGCTGGGCTATGGCGGCGCCTTCCGGGTGGCCAGCGCGGCCCGCGTGACAGAGGGGGCCGTCGTCACCGACATCGCGGGCATCGCGCCCGATCTCGGCTTCTTCAGCAACATCCAGGTGATCGACCCGCCGAGCTACGACGCCGCCTTCCATGGCATCTTCCTCGGCATCCCGCAGAAGTCCGGCCAGGTGGTGGGCGAGCTGCCGGTCCGCATCGGCCGGCTCTCGCTGTTTCGCCCGGGCGAGCCGGTCGTGCGCTCGATGGCGCGGCTGACGCGGCAGACGGCGGATGCCCGGGTCTTCGACATCGACCTTCTTTCGGCCGAGGGGCGAGTGATCAGTCGTGCCGAGGGCGTGGTGATGCGCCGCGTGGTGTTCTCCGCCTGGCGCGAAGCGGACCGGATCATCCAGAACCGCTTCCTGCCCTGGCGCGCCGGCCCGGCCGACCTGGGTGGCGCGATGGCCGAGGCCCTGGCCCGGCCCATCCCCGGCCCCGATCTCTCGGCGCGGCCGGCGCTGATCAGCCTGGCGCTCGACATCGCCGGGCATGTGGTGAACACCGTGACCGCGGGCCGCGCGCCCGAGCGCCACCCCGGCCTGGCCGGGCCGATCGCGCCCGAGGCGCGGGTGATCTGGCGCGCCCTGAACGATGCGCGGGAGGACGCCGACCAGCTGGCGGCCGCGGAAGCGCCGCAGCTGCTGACGGGCGTGCTGACCGATCCCGGCGCCGCGCTGGCGGTCTTCGCGGCCCGCCACCCGGGCGCCAGCGCCGATCTTCGCCTTGCGCTCCATGCGCTCGAGGCGCTGCCCGCTTTGCTCGCCACCGGCCAGGAGGCGCCGCCCAACGCCGACCTGCAGGACGCGGTGATGACCGCCTCGCTCTTCGCGGCGCCGAGCCTCGATGCCCTGGCCGTGGTGCTGGACCGCCTGGTGCAGCCCCACCGGGAGGACCGGCTTCGCGTCCTGCTGCTCGAACCCGGGCTGGGTGGGCTGCTGCCGCGCCTCCTGCCACGGCTGTGGGCGGGCGAGATCTCGCTCTCCATCCTCGCCGCCGATGTGGAGGGGGCCGAGCGCCTGCTCGCCCGTGCGGGCGCGGCGCGCGCCATCCCGGTGCATGGCCCGGATGCGGAGCTGGGTGGCGCCGCCTTCGACCTTGCCCTCTGTGCCGCGGTCACGCCGCTCGATGCCGGCCAGCCCAGCGCGCTGGACCTGCTGGCCGGCCTGGGCGAGCAGGCGCCGCCGCTGCTGGTGGCCATCCCGCCGCACCACCCCGCGATCGACGTGCTGCACGCGGCCACCCCGGGCTGGTTCCGCTACTCGCCCACGCCGGACCTGCCGGTGGGCGCCTGGCCCTACCCCTCCGAGGCGGATGAGGCGCTGGCGAAGCATGGCTTCACCGTCCAGCGCCAGACCGGCCTGCTGGCCTCGGGCGGCCGGCTGGTCTTCGCGCAGATGCTGCGCCGGCGCACCGAAAGCCCCGTGCCCACGCGCCTTGCCCTGAGCCTGCTGGCCGGCGCGGAGGCGGAAGCCCTGGCCTTCCGGCCGCTTCTGCCGGGCTTCGACGTGCATCTGGCCCAGACCCCGGGCGAGAGCGTCGAATGGGCCGCCACCGCCCAGCTGAGCGAGGGCGCGCCCGTTATCCTGGAGATCGGGGCGGCGGCGGCGGCCGATGAGGTGGCCACGCTCGCGGCGCGGATGCTGCGCCTGCGCGAACTGGCCATCGCGCTCGCCGATGGCGAGGCCAATGCGCGGCTTTATGTCGGGGTGGAACTGGCCGCGGGCGCCAGGCCCACCGCCGTGTCGCAGGCGCTGGCGGGCTATGCGCGCTGCCTGATGAACGAATTCCCCACGGTGGAGGTCTGCCTGCTGCAATGGGCGCCCGATGCCGCACCCGGCACGCTGGAGACGGCGCTACGCCGCCACATGGCCGAGCCGCTGCTGGAGCGCGAGCTCTGGCTCACGGGCGAGGGTGCGCTGGTGCCCCGCGCCACGCGGCGCATGGAGGCCATGGCACGCGAGCTGGCGGCAGAGGAGCGCAGCCTGCTCGGCATCGGTCCGCGGGGCCTCGATGAATTCAGCTGGTCCATCGCACCCCGTGGCGCGCCAGGGCCGGGCGAGGTCGAGCTCCGCGTGGCGGCGACCGGCCTGAACTTCCGTGACGTGATGCTGGGCCTGGGAATCCTCGATTCCGAGATCCTGGGCGAGGGGCTGACCAGCGGGTCGCTCGGCTTCGAATTCGCGGGCCATGTGGTCCGGGTGGGCGAGGGCGTGCAGGGCTTCGAGGTGGGCGATGCGGTGATGGGCTTCGGCGCCCAGGCCTTCGCCTCCCACCTGACCCTGCCGGCCGACCGGTTGTTCCAATTGGGGCCGAACCTGCCGGCCGAGGCGGCGGCGGCGATTCCCGTGGCCTTCGTGACGGCCTGGTTCGGGCTGATCGAGCGGGCGGGCCTCAAGCGCGGCGAGACGGTGCTGATCGAGGGCGCGGCTGGCGGCGTGGGCATGGCGGCGGTGCAGATCGCCAAGGCGCATGGCGCGATCGTGGTGGCGGCGGCCGGCACGGCCGAGAAGCGCGCGCTGCTGCGGCATTTGGGCGCCGATCATGTGGTGGATTCCCGCGCGGCCGATGTCGAGGACCGCATCCGCGCGGCGGTGGGCGGCGTGGATGTGGTGCTGAACTCGGTCGCCGGCGATGCGATGCGGGCCGCGCTGCGCCTGGTGAAGCCCTTCGGCCGCTTCGTCGAGCTCGGCAAGCGCGACTTTTTCGACAATACGCGCCTGGGCCTCAGGCCCTTCGTCAAGAACATCACCTATGTCGGCGCGGATATTGACCAGCTGCTGGCGCATGACCCGGCCGCGGTGCGGCGGATGATGAGCGTCATCATGGTCCTGTTCGAGACCGGGCGCCTCCGGCCGATCCCCTATCTCGCCTTCGAGGGCGGGCGGGCGGCGGATGCCTTCCGGCTGATGCAGGCCTCCGGCCACCTGGGCAAGATCCTGGTGCGGCCGAGCCTCTCGGCGCAGCCGGCCCCCCCGCCGCCGGGCTGCTTCCGCCCGGCCCCGGGCGTGCATGTGGTGCTGGGCGGCACCGGCGGCTTCGGCCTGGAGACCGCGCTCTGGCTGGCGGCCCAGGGGGCGGGCTGTGTCGTCGCCGTCTCCCGCCGCGGCGTGGTGGATGAGGCGATGGCGGCGCGCGTGGCGCAGGCCCGCGCCGCGGGGACGGATTTCCGCGTCGAGACGTTGGACATCACCATGGCCGAGGATGTGGCGGCGGCCTTCGCCCGGTGGCGGGCCGAGATCGGGCCCATCGCCGGTGTGATCCACTGCGCGATGGTGCTGGAGGATGGCATGATCCTCGGCCTGACGGCCGAGAAGATCGAGCGCGTGCTGGGTCCCAAGGTCACCGGGATGCGCGCGCTGGAGGCCGCGACGGCCGGCGATGCGCTGCAATACCTCGTGGCTTACTCCTCCTCGACGACCTTCGTCGGCAGTCCCGGCCAATCCTCCTATGTGGTGGGCAACGCCTTCCTGGAGGGGGCGGTGCTGGGCCTGCGCGCGCGGGGCGTCCCCGCGCTGGCCGTCTGCTGGGGCGCGATTTCCGATGTCGGCGTGATCGCCCGCACGCGGGGCCTGGCCGAGCGGCTGCGGATGGCGACCGGCGTCTCGGGCGTTACCTCTGCCGAAGCGCTCCAGCACCTGGGCACGCTGCTGGCCGATCCGGCGGCGGCGGCGCCCATCAGCGCCTATTCCGTGATCCGCTGGTCGCCGGCCGCGAAGAAGCTGGCGGTCCTGCGCTCACCCTATTTCGCGGATGTCTTCACCGAACAGGGTCAGGGCGGCGCCTCGGGCGGGGAGGAGATGCTCGACCTCTCCACCCTCTCGCCGGAAGCGGCGACCGAGGCGCTGCTGGTGCTGGTGCGCGACGAGGTGGCGCGCATCCTGCGCCTGCCGGCCGATGCGGTGGAACTCGACCGCCAGCTGATTGACATCGGCCTCGACTCCCTCATGGCGCTGGAGCTTCGGCTGGGGGTGGAAAAGCGCACGGGGGTGGAGCTGCCGTTGACGACGATGGCCGGCAACCGCTCCATCCGGGATCTGGTGACGCGGATCGTCGGAAGCCTGGATGCTCAGCGGTCCCAATGATGGGCGTAAACCCCGCCGCTGCGAGAAAAAGCGGCAACTGTACAGTTTTGGGAGCGCCGGGCTCGCGCCGAGCAACCCCAGCCCTTAATGCTGCACCGCAAGATGTTGTGTCAGCCTTGTTTGCCCGTATAGAAGGGGCAGGACCAACATTCCCTTGGCGGAATCTTGAAAACGCGATACCGACCCGTAAGCCCTGAAACCGGATGGACAAATTCCTTACCAAGGCGGAAGGATGGTTCACTTTCGGTTCAGAAGCCGCGGGTTATACTCTGCTCCAGAGGTGAGACCGCGCGCTGATGAACCTTAGGCTGACCCCAACCCAGCTGGATGCGGCGGGCCTCGGCCGTGAGGCGGCCTCGCCGTCCCCGGCGGGGGAGTTCCCCTCGGCCCTGCCGGCTGACCGTCGGCAGCCACGCGCGCGAGTCCTGCGCCAGGATGCGCCCAGGAATGACCTCTCCTTCGAGAGCCTGCCGGCCTATCGCGAGATCCTGCTGGAACGCCAGGTCGGGCCGGCGCTTGGCTTCACCAACCCCTATTATCGCGTGCATGACCGGCGAGCTGGCGTCACGACCTCGATCAATGGGCGGGAATTGCTGAATTTTTCCAGCTATGACTACCTGGCCCTGAACGGGCATCCGGAAGTCCTGGCCGCCCATGAGGAAGCCGCCCGCGTCTATGGCACCAGCGTCTCCGCCAGCCGGATCACCTCGGGCGAACGCCCGGTGCATCGCGCGCTCGAGGCCGCGCTGGCCGAGGTCTACGAGGCCGAGGCCGGGGCACTCTTCGTCAGCGGCCACGCGACCGCCGCCTCCGTGGTCGAGACGATCCTCGGCCCCAAGGACCTGATCATCCATGATTCGCTGATCCATAATTGCGTGGTGGTCGGCGCCCAGGGCGCGCGCTGCCAGCGCAAATCCTTCCGCCACAATGACCTCGATGACCTCGAGAGCTACCTGACGCTGACGCGCCACCTCTTCGAGCGCGTGCTGATCGTGACCGAGGGCCTCTTTTCCATGGATGGCGACGGGCCGGACCTGTTCCGCCTGGCCGAGATCAAGGACCGCTTCCAGGCCTGGCTGATGGTGGATGAGGCGCATTCGCTGGGCGTTATCGGCGCCACGGGGCGCGGTATTGCCGAGCATTGCGGGATGGACCCGCGCCGGGTTGATATCTGGTTCGGCACCCTGTCCAAGGCGCTGGTGGGCTGCGGCGGCTATGTCTGCGGCAGCCAGGTGCTGATCGACATCCTGAAAGCGCGCGCGCCGGGCCTGGTCTATAGCGTGGGCATGCCGGCGCCGGTCGCCGCCGCCTCGCTCAAGGCGCTCGAGATCATGCGGCGCGAGCCGGAACGCGTGGCGGCATTGCAGGCCAATGGCACCCATTTCGTCGCCGGCGCGCGCGCCCGCGGACTCGATGTCGGGCCCAGCTGGGGCTTCGGCGTGACACCCATCATCCTCGGCAGCGATATCCGCACCTTCGCCATGGCGCAGGAGCTGGAGCGGATGGGGATCTACAGCTTCCCCGTCAACTCGCCCGGTGTGCCCAAGGGCACCTCGCGGCTGCGGTTTTTCCTTTCGGCCGCGCACAAGCCCGAACAGATTGACACCGCCCTCGACGCTGTAGCGACGATCCTCGATCGGTCGTGACACCCCGGCGCGTGAATGGCGGTTTCCTCGCCAAGCCAGAGGCGAGGGTTCTCGATGCGCTCGTGAAACGAGTTCCGGCGTCGATCGGTCCGGACATGCTCACCGGCCTCGGCATCTTCGGCGCGGTTGTCGGCGCGCTGGGCTTCGCCCTGGGGCTGACCACGCCCCTCTCGCTCGGCCTGGTCTTCTTCGGCTTCACCCTGAACTGGCTGGGCGACTCCCTGGACGGCAAGGTGGCGCGCCACCGCAATGTGCAGCGCAAGGTCCAGGGCTTCGTGCTCGACAACGGGGTGGACCTGGTCGCCTATACCCTGCTGGCCTTCGGATTTGCCGCTTCGGGTCTCGTTTCGCTGCCCATCCCCTTCATCCTGCTCTCCTTCTACATGCTGCTGAGCAACCTGGCCCTGGCCCGCATGATGGTCACCGGCGTGCATAGCCTGGCCCTTGATTCCGTGGGGACGACGGAGCTGCGCGTGGCCTTCCTGGCGCTGGCGGTCCTGCTCTTCCTGTTCCCTGGCCTGTTCCAGGCGATCATCCCAGGCCTCGGCGCCACGGTGCTGGATGGACTTTCGCTGCTTTGGGCCGGCATCATGCTGGTGAATTTCGGCTTCGTCCTGCGCCGCGACATCCGCAGCGCCGGCCTGGCCGATCAGCGGCAGGCGCGGGCCCAGGCCCGGGCGGAGGAGACGGAAGAGTGAGCATCTGGCGCCAGCACACCACGCCCGAGGAGATTCAGAGCCGGGCAAAGGGCTCGGTCAACGGCCTGCTCGACATCCGCATCACCGAGATCGGCCCTGACTTCCTGCGCGGCGAGATGCCGGTGGATGAGCGGCACGTCCAGCCCTTCGGCATCATCCATGGCGGCGTCTCCGTCGTCCTGGCCGAGACGCTGGGCAGCGTCGCCTCTATGATGGCCTGCGATCCCGGCTTCATGGCCGTCGGCCTCGAGATCAACGCCAACCATTTGCGGCCGCTCAACAAGGGGGGGCGTGCCTTCGGCCTTTGCACGCCGGTCCGCATCGGCCGCAGCGTGCACGTCTGGAATATCGAATTGCGGCGGGATGACGGGGAGATGTTCTGCGTCTCCCGTCTCACCACCGCCATCATCGAGAGGAAGCCCGCCAAGTGAGCAAACCGAAGATCGCCCTGATCGGCACTGGCGGCACCATCGGCTCGCTCGGCCGCGGCCCCCTCGACATCGCGGACTACGCGACGCTCGGCAAGGTCATGGATGCCGAGCAGCTGCTCGCCTATTGGCCGCAGGTGCATGAGGTGGCGGAAATCATCCCCGTCAAATACGCGGCCGTCCCCTCCACCGCCCTCGGCCCCAAGGAGTGGCTGGAGCTGGTGCGGCTTTGCGACCAGGTGGTGGCGGATATCCCGGGGCTGGATGGCATCGTCATCACGCATGGCACCGCGACGCTGGAGGAGACGGCGTATTTCCTCTCGCTCACCGTGAAGGTGGAGGTGCCGGTGGTGCTGGTCGGCGCGCAGCGGCCCTCCTCCGGCCTGTCGTCTGACGCGGGCATGAACCTCGCCAATGCCTGCCGCGTGGCGGGTGACAAGCGCGCGCGCGGCCTGGGCGCGCTCGTGCTGCTGAATGACGAGGTGCATGCGGCGCGCGAGGTGACGAAGACCAGCACCTCCCGCCTGCAGACCTTCCGCAGCCCGGATTTCGGCTGCCTCGCGCATGCCGATGCGGATGCCATCGCCTGGTATCGCCGCCCGCTGCGCAAGCTGGGCCGTGAAACCGAATTCGACGTGCGCGGCCTGAGCGCGCTGCCGCGGGTGGACATCGTCTATTGCTATGCCGGCGCGGATGGTGCGGCCGTCGAGGCCTTCATCGCCGCCGGCGCGCAGGGCCTCGTTTCCGCCGGCTTCGCGCCGAGCTTCGTCACCCCCGCGCTGGGCGAGGCCATGACCTCCGCCATGGCCGCCGGCACGCCCATCGCCGCCAGCACGCGCGCCGGTTCGGGGCGGATGTTCTACACGACGCGGATGCAGGAGGCGGGCTTCCTCAATGCCGACAACCTCAATCCGCAGAAGGCGCGCATCCTCTTGATGCTGGGGCTGACCGTGACGAAGGACCGGGCGGAGCTGAACCGGATTTTCGCGGAGTACTGAGGGCCTCCGGCGGCCGAGGGGCTGGCCCCTCGGAACCCCGTTCGTCAGGCCAGTTTGGCGAAGCCTTCGCGCCAGGCTTCGGGCATGGGCGCGGAACGGCGCGTTTCGCGGTCGGTGAAGACGATCACGCTCTCGGCCTTGGCGAAGCAGCGGTCCTGCTCGAACAGCGACTGCGCGATGGTGATGGAGCTGTTGCCCACCTTCGCGATCCGGCTGCCGATGCGCACCCGGCCCGGGTAATGCACCTCGGCCAGGTATTCGATGGTGACGCGGCGCAGCGCCGAGCCCAGCGCCCGCTCCCGCGGGATGCCGGCGACGGCGCTGATGATCTCGCCCCGCCCGGCCTCGCAGAGTGCGGCGATGGAGGCGTTGTTCACATGGCCGTTCAGGTCAGTGTCCTGGATGCGGAGCTTTTCTTCCGTCCAGAACGGAAAATCAGCGGACACGCATGCCCCGGTCCGTGATGACGACCTCATTGACGCGGCAGATATCCACGTTGCGCAGCTCATCCGTCGCCGAGGTGATCCACACGATGCGGAAATCGTAGGGCACCTCATTGGCCAGGCGGAAGCGCACGCTCCGCCGCGGGTAGACCTCGGCGGTGCCGAGCCGGTTGGTGCCCCAGCTCCGGACGCCGGTCGGGTTGAAATAGATGCCGGTCACGATGCTCGACGACTCATTCGTGACGCGGATGTTGGTGTCGCAGCGCTGCGCCTGCGCGGCGTGGGACCCCACCGCCAGGAGGGGGAGGGCGGCGGTCAGGGCAAGCAGCGCAGAGCGCGACAACATGGCGTTTCCTTTGATGAATCGTCTCGGCATTTGAGACGACTCCCGCGGTACCGACAAGGCCAGCGGTCAAATCAGAAGGCACGCAGACCGGCATTGGTCATGGAGACGCGGCTCACGCGGCAGATATCCACGCCCCGCAGCTCCGAAGCGCGGCCATTCTGCCAGACCACACGGAAATCATAGGGGCGGGCGTAGCTGAGGCGGACATTGGAGGTCGCACCCGGCCGCAGGACGTTCTGGCCCAGCCGGTCCGGACCCCAGGTCGCGACGGGCGCGGGATTGTAGTAGAGGTTCACCACCGTCAGGGAGGACGTGTTCTCGAAGCGGATGCTCGTGTCGCAGCCGGGCCGGCTGGCGGCGGCGACGGAAGTGGTGGGTTGCCGGGCATCGGGGACACAGGCCCCGAGCAGGGTTCCAGCGGCCAGCAGCGTGACGGCGAGCGGCAATCTCATCATTCGTTTCTTTCCTGTGGCGGACGCGTCCAAATTGTGAGCCAAATCTAGCTGGCCACAAGCCCCAGGGCGGAACATTACGCTCGCATATTCATCGCGGGACGATGCTGAATGTCCCAACCCTCCATCCGCAGGACGCCAGACCGTGACCCGCCGGCGACGGATCACGGTTCAGCCGGACGCGGAGGGCGATCCAGCGCCTCCCTGGCAGCGGCCGTCAAACTCGGCCGGCGGCCTTGTCGGCCTCGTAGCGGGCCTTGTTCTCGGCATTGGCGGGGTAGAGGCCGGGCAGCGCCATGCCCGCATCCACCTGCTTCATGATCCAGCCTTCCAGGCGCTCCTGCTCCACGCTTTCCTCGGTCACGGCGTCCACCATGTCCTGCGGGATCAGCACGCAGCCATCGGCGTCGCAGACCACGACGTCGCCCGGGAAGACGGCAACGCCACCGCAGCCGATCGGCTCCTGCCAGGAGACGAAGGTGAGGCCGGCGACGGAGGGCGGGGCCGCGCCGCCGGCACACCAGACCGGCAGGCCCGTGCCGTTCACGCCCGCCACGTCCCGCACCGCACCATCCGTCACCAGCGCCGTCACGCCGCGCTTGGCGAGGCGCGCGCAAAGGATGTCGCCAAAGATGCCGGCATCGGTCACGCCCATGGCGTCGGCGACGGCGATCGCGCCCTCGGGCATCGCCTCGATGGCCGCGCGCGTGCTGATCGGGCTGGACCAGGAGGCGGGGGTGGCGAGGTCCTCGCGCGCGGGGACGAAGCGCAGCGTGAAGGCCTCACCCACCAGGCGGACATTCTGCGCGGCCGGCGTGAAGGGCGCGGCCTTGCGCATCCAGACGTTGCGCAGGCCCTTCTTCAGCAGCACCGTCGTCAGCGTCGCGGTGGTGATCTTCTCGAGCTTGGCCTTGGTCTCGGCGGAAAGCGCCATGGTGGTTCTCCTGAACGATGCCGCGCTTTTCCGCCTGGACCGGGCCAGCGTCAATCGGCTCCCTTCATAGGAAATGCGGGGGCACGATCCGCCGCTCCAGTGCCTCACGCGCCAGTTCTTCGCGGTAGTCGGGATGGGCCAGGCCGATGATCGCCTTCGCGCGCTCCGGCACCGAGCGGCCCTTCAGGTTCACCATCCCGTATTCGGTGACGACGAACATCTGGTCCGAACGCGGCGTGGTGACGATGTTGCCGGGCGTCAGGTCCAGCACGATGCGGCTGCGGCGGCTTCCGTGCCGCTCATAGGTGGAGGCCAGGCAGATGAAGGATTTCCCGCCCCGGGACGCATAGGCCCCGCGCACGAATTGCGATTGCCCGCCCGTGCCGCTGATATGCCGATGCCCATCGGATTCCGACGCCGCCTGCCCCTGGAGGTCGAGCTGCGTCGTGTTGTTGATCGCCACCACGCGGTCATTGCGCGCGATGATGTCGGGCATGTTGGTGTCATCCACCGGGCGGCAGAGGAAGTCGTCATTGTGGCGCAGCGTGTCGTAGCTGGCGCGGCTGCCCAGGCAGAAGCTGTAGGTGACGAGACCCTGATCCGTCGCCTTGCGCCCGCCGCTGACGCGCCCCGCGCGATACAGCTCGATCAGCCCGTCATTCAGCATCTCGGTGTGGATTCCGAGGTCCTTCACGTTGGATTCCAGCAGCAGCGTCGTCACCGCGTTCGGCATGCCGCCAATGCCCACCTGCAGGCAGGCGCCATCCTCGATCTCGGTTGCGATGAGGCGCGCGACCGCACGGTCCACCTCGCTCGCCTCCGCGTTCGGCAGTTCGGGCATGGGCGTGTCGTCGCCCTGGATGATGTAGTCCACCTGGTCGCGATGCACGCGCACATGCGTGCCCACCACGGGCGGCATGTCCGGCGTGATTTCCAGGATCAGTGTCGTCGCGCGCTCGACCACCGCCGGGTGCCAGATGCTGACGGGGCCGAGGTTGAAATACCCCTCCGCATCCATCGGCGCGGCCTTGAGGATGGCGATGTCCAGGCGCTCGATGAAGCGGCGGTAGTAGTCCGGGATTTCGCCGAGGTGGCAGGGGATGTAGTGCGTCAGCCCCGCATCATGCTTCTTCCGGTCGTAGCCGGAGAAATGCCAGTTGTAGAAGGCGAAGTGCGCCCGCTCGGGGTCCGCTTCCAGCGTCGCGCGCGGGCGCATGCTGAGGCAGTTGCGGATGCTGACGTCGTGCAGTTCCGCCTTGCGCGCGGCCAAGGCACGGTCAAAGGCGTCGGGCTGGTTGAAGGTCGCGCCATAATCCAGCCAGTCGCCGGATTTCACCAGCGCGGCGGCGGCCTCGGGGGTGATCTCGCGGCACGCGCGGCCGCCGCTGCGCTGGATCATCACGCCGTCTTCTGCTCGGCCAGGCCGAGTTCCGCGATCATCGCCTCGCGCATCAGGTACTTTTGGACCTTGCCGGTGACCGTCATCGGGAATTCCTCGACGAAGCGGATGTGGCGCGGAATCTTGTAATGCGCGATCTGCCCCTGGCAGAATTCGCGGATCTCCTCGGGCGTGGCACTCTCGCCGGGCTTGAGGCGGATCCAGGCGCAGATCTCCTCCACGAAGCGCGGATCAGGCACGCCGATCACCTGCACCTCCGCCACCTTGGGATGGCGGAACAGGAACTCCTCCACCTCGCGCGGGTACACGTTCTCGCCGCCGCGGATCACCAAGTCCTTGATGCGGCCGACGATGTTGCAGAAGCCCTCCTCGTCAATCACCGCGAGGTCGCCCGTGTGCATCCAGCGCGCGGGATCAATGGCCTCACGCGTGCGCGCCTCATCGCCCCAATATCCCAGCATGACGGAATAGCCGCGCGTGCAGAGCTCGCCCGGCTGTCCGCGCGGCACGGTGCGGCCTTCCGCATCCACGATCTTCACCTCGATATGCGGCTGCACGCGGCCCACGGTGGAGACGCGGCGCTCCACGGAATCCGTGGTGGAAGACTGGAAGCTGACGGGGCTCGTCTCCGTCATGCCATAGGCGATGGTGACCTCGGCCATGTTCATGTCGCTGATGCAGCGGCGCATCACCTCGATCGGGCAGGGCGAGCCCGCCATGATGCCGGTGCGCAGGCTGCTCAGATCGAATTTTCCGAAGTCAGCATGGTTCAGCTGTGCGATGAACATGGTGGGCACGCCATAGAGTGCCGTGCAGCGCTCCTCCGCCACGGCCTCCAGCGTGGCGAGCGGATCGAAGCCCTCGCCCGGATAGACCATGGTCGCGCCATGGGTGGTGCAGCCGAGATTGCCCATCACCATCCCGAAGCAGTGATAGAGCGGCACGGGGATGCAGATCCGATCCTCATGCGTGATGCGCTGCGCGCGGGCCACGAAATACCCGTTGTTGAGGATGTTGTGGTGCGTCAGCGTGGCCCCCTTCGGCGCGCCCGTGGTGCCGGAGGTGAACTGGATGTTGATGGGGTCATCGCTCTGCAACGTCGCCTCGATGGCGTGCAGCTTCGCCAGCGCCTCGGCGGGGGCGGGCTGCGTGAGCTCGGCGAAGTTGCGATAGCCCGCGCGCGTCTCGGCTCCGATCTGGAAGCGGTGGCGCAGCGTGGGCAGTTTCTCCGCGCCCAGGATGTCCAGCATGGTCACGTATTCGCTGGTCTTGAAGCGCGTCGCGGTGACGATGGCCGCGCAGCCCACCTTGTTCACCGCGTATTCCAGCTCCGACAGGCGGTAGGAGGGGTTGATGTTCACCAGCACCAGGCCCGCCAGGGCCGTCGCATATTGCGTCAGCGCCCATTCGGCATTGTTGGGGGACCAGATGCCCACGCGCTCACCCGGCTCCAGCCCGGCCGCGAGGAAATTGGCCGCGACATTTTCTGCCAGGGCCAGCATCTCCGTATAGGTCCAGCGCACCCCTTGCTGCCGCGCGATCAGCGCCAGGCGATCCGGGAAGCGGTCCACGGTGTTGCGAAAATTGGTGCCGATCGTCTCACCCAGCAGCGGCGTGGACGAGGCGCCATGGACATAACTCAACATGCAGCGATCCTCCGCAATTGCGCCGCGGCCTGGAGGATGAGGACCTCCGGCGGGGCAGTGATGTCGAGCACCAGCGCCGCTTCATCGGGCGCGGGCGGTTCCAGTGTGGCGAATTGGCTGGCCATGAGCGAGGGCGGCATGAAATGCCCCTCCCGCGCGGCCTGGCGCGCCGTGATCATCGCCGGAATCCCCGAGAGATGCAGGATGCGCAGCCCCGGCACGGCGGCGCGCAGCCGTTCGCGATAGGCGCGCTTGAGCGCGGAACACGCAATGACCCCGCCGCCCGGCTGCGCCGCCAGCCAGGCGCCCAGCGCATCGAGCCAGGGCCAGCGATCCTCATCCGTCAGCGGGATGCCGGCCGACATTTTCTGCACGTTGGCCGGCGGGTGGAAGGCATCGGCATCGCCGAAGGGCAGCGCCAGCGCGCGCGCCAATTGCGCGCCGATGGTGGATTTGCCGGAACCGGAGACGCCCATGACGAGGAGATGGAGGGTCATGGCCGACACAAGCGACCATCGTGCAACAGCGTCACCTTCACAAAGCTCGCGCCGCCCTCCGAGAATGCGCGCGCAAGGCGCGCGCCGCGCCGCGACCGTGCTTGCCACCCGCGCATCATGTCTGCGGCGCGGAAGGCAAGGCGGCGGAGCCGCCGCCCGCCGTTTGAGGGCGTGATTCAAGATGCCCGCCGAAGCCTTTTCGCATGGCGCTCAACGCCTTGTCCGCGAAGCTCGCCTCCTGCCGCGAGCGGAAGCGGGCAAAGAGCGCCGCCGCCAGCACCGGCACCGGCACCGCCTGCTCGACGGCCGTGTCCACCGTCCAGCGCCCCTCGCCGCTGTCGCTCACATGGCCGCTGTATTCCGCGAGGTCTGGGTCATAGGCCAGCGCCTGGGCCGTGAGGTCGAGCAGCCAGGAGGAGACGACGGAGCCGCGCCGCCAGGCCTCGGTGATGTCCGGCAAATCGAGCGCGAAGGGCGCCGCGCGCATCAGGTCCAGCCCCTCGGCCATGGCCTGCATCATCCCATATTCGATCCCGTTATGGACCATCTTGGCGTAGTGCCCCGCGCCGTTGGGGCCGCAATGGACATAGCCCTGCGAGGGCCGCGCATCGCGCGCCTCGCGCCCCTCGGTGGGCAGGGCGGTGCCTTCGCCGGGGACCAGCGCGGCGAGGATGGGATCGAGCCGCGCCACCACCTCGGCCGGGCCGCCGATCATCAGGCAATAGCCGCGCTTCAGGCCCCAGACGCCGCCCGATGTGCCGATATCGAGGTAATGCAGCCCGCGCGCGGCCGCTTCGGCGCCGCGCCGGGCGGAATCCTTCCAGAAGGAATTGCCGCCTTCGATGAGCGTGTCGCCCGGCTCCAGCAGGCCGTGCAGTTCGGTCAGCGCGGCTTCCGTGATCTCGCCGGCCGGCAGCATGACCCAGACGGTGCGCGGCGCCCGCAGCAGGCCGACCAGCTCGCGCAGGCTGGTCGCACCGGTCGCCCCCTCGGCCACCAGGGTCGCGACGGCCGTGTCGTCGCGGTCGAAGGCCACGCCCTCATGCCCCGCCTGCATCACGCGGCGCAGGATGTTCCCGCCCATCCGGCCGAGGCCCACCATGCCCAGCTGCATCTCGCTTCCCCCTTTTATGACGGCGTGTTCAGATGGTCCAAACGCCGTCCGAGGAAAATCATGATCGCAATTCCCGAGCAAGGCCAGGATTGGCCCGCCCTGAAGCAGGCCCTGCTGGAGGCCAAGGCGCGCGACTATTCCTGGAAGCGCGGCCGCATGGCGGTCTTCTTCTACTACCTGGATGAGGCGCTGGAGCGCATCCAGCAGGAGGCCTATCTGACCTTCTGGACCGAGAACAATCTCGGCCAGCGGGCCTTCCCCTCGCTCGCGCGGCTGGAGGGCGAGGTGGTGCAGATGGGCCTCTCCCTGATGCACGCGCCCGAGGGTGCGGGCGGCACCTTCACCTCCGGCGGCAGCGAAAGCATTTTTCTGGCCATGCTGGCGGCGCGCGAACGCGCGGGAGTTTCAAGGCCCAACATCGTGATCCCCGACACGGCGCATCTCACCTTCGACCGCGCGGCCTGGTATCTCGGCATGGAGGCGCGGCGCGTGCCCGTGGATGCGGAACGCCTGAGCGACGTGGCGGCCATGGCGGCGGCGATGGATGCGAGCACCGTGGCGCTGGTCGGCTCCGCGCCCAACTACCCCTTTGGCGGCATTGATCGCATCGCGGAGCTCGGCGCGCTGGCCGAGGCGCGGGGCGTCTGGCTGCATGTGGATGCCTGCGTCGGCGGCTTCCTCTCGCCCTTCCTGTCACGCCTCGGCGTGCCGCTGCCGGACTGGGATTTCAGCATCCCCGGCGTCACCTCCATCAGCGCCGATATCCACAAGCACGGCATGGCACCGAAGGGCGCCTCGCTGCTGCTGCTGCGGGACGCGGCGCTCAAGGCGCATCACCGTTTTGAGAGCAAGGCCTGGGCGCGCGGGATGTATGCCGCCCACACCGCGCAGGGCACGCGGCCGGGCGGTGCCGTGGCCGCCGCCTGGGCGGTGATGAACCACCTGGGCCAGGCGGGCTATCTCGATTGCGCGCGGCGCATCCAGCAGGCGCGCGCCACCATCGCGGCGGGCGTGGCCGCGCTGCCCGGGCTGGAGGTTCTGCCCGGCAACCATGCCATCCTGGTCTATCGCAGCACGGACCCGGCGCTGAACATCGGCCGGGTGGCCACGGCGCTGGACGCCCGCGGCTGGCTGGTCAGCCGTCAGCAGGAGCCCGACGGCATCCACCTGCACCTGAACCCGCTGCATGCCGAGGTGGCGGAGGAATACCTGGCCGACCTGAACGCCGCCGTGGCTGAGGCGCGCGAAGGCGCGGCCCCGGAAATGGCGGCGGGCCGCGCCTACTGAGCCCGCCGGCCGATCCAATCCGCCAAGCGGAACATGAAGGGATTGACCGCGATCGAGATGATCGCCGCCGCCAGGATCAGGTCCCGCCCCGCCTCGGGCAGCACGCCCTCGGTGACGGCGAGGCCGGCCAGGATGAAGCTGAACTCCCCCACCTGGGCCAGGGCAGCCGCGATGCTGAGCGCCGCCTTCGTCTCCAGCCCGCGCAGCCGCGCAATCGCATAGGCCGCGACCGTCTTGCCGATCAGCACCACCAGCACGGTGCCGATCAGCGCCAGCGGCTGCCGCAGGATGATCCCGGGGTCGAACAGCATGCCGACGGCCACGAAGAACAGCACGGCGAAGGCGTCGCGCAACGGCAGGGTCTGTTCGGCTGCCTTCTGCGAGAGCGCGGACTGCCCCAGCACCAGCCCGGCCAGGAAGGCGCCCAGCGCGAAGGAGACGCCGAACAGCACATAGGCCAGGTAGGCAATGCCCAGCGCCGTCACCAGCGCCGCCAGCGAAAACAACTCGCGCGAGCGCAAGCGCCCGACCCAGGAAAGCGCCCAGGGCAGCACCCGGGCGCCCACCACCAGCATCAGCGCGACAAAGATCGCGACCTTGCCGAGGGTAATGAGCAGCATGAGCGCGACACCCTCGGCGCCGCCCAACCCGATCATCAGCCCCGCGGCTGGCCGGTCCTGCGTGACGGCGGCCAGCACCGGCACGAGCACCAGGGCGACGACCATCGCCATATCCTCCACCACCAGCCAGCCGACGGCGGTGTGGCCCTGGGTGGTGGCGAGCTCGCCGCGCTCGGTCAGCGCGCGCAGCAGCACGACGGTGGAGGCGACGGAGAGGCAGAAGCCGAAGATGATGCCCGCGGCATCGCCCCAGCCCATCAGCCGCGCCAGCCCCCAGCCCATCAGCGTGGCACAGGCCATCTGCAGGATGGCGCCCGGCACCGCCACGCCGCGCGCATCCGCCAGCTCCCGCGGTGAGAAATGCAGCCCCACGCCGAACATCAGCAGGATCACGCCGATCTCGGCCAGCTGCTGCGCGGCCCCGAGATCCGCCACGAAGCCGGGCGTGGCGGGCCCGATGGCGATGCCGGCCGCAAGGTAGCCCACGATGGTCGGCAGCCGCACCGCGCGCGCGGCCAGGCCCAGGAACAGCGCGAAAGTCAGGCCCAGCGCGATGGTGGCGATCAGGCCCGTTTCATGCGGCATCAGGCCGCGGCCCCATCGAGGTAGCGTGAGGCGAGATGCGCCTGGAAATCCATGGGATCGAGCGGCTTGCCCGTCGCCGCCCGCAGCAGGCCCTGGAAGCCGAGGCTGGCGCCATGGGCATGCACATTCACCCGTAGCCAACCGACCAGCGGTGCCAGATCACCCTCAGCCAGCGCCGCGTCCAGCCCCGGCGTGGCCGCCCGCGCCGCCTTCATGAGCTGCGCGGCGGCCATGGCGCCCAGTGTGTAGCTGGGGAAATAGCCGAAGCCGCCGTCGTACCAGTGGATGTCCTGCAGGCAGCCACGCGCGTCATCCGGCGGCGTGATGCCGAGGAGGGATTGCAGCCCCTCGGCCCAGGCGCCCGGCAGGTCGGCGATGGCGAGGTCACCACCGATCATCGCGCGCTCCAGCCGGAAGCGCAGGATGACATGGGCCGGATAGGTCAGCTCATCCGCATCCACCCGGATGAAGCCGCGCGACACGCGGCGCCAGAGCCTGGCCAGGTTGGCCGGCGCGTAGGGTGCCGCCTCCCCGCCATAGAGCTTGCGGAGTTTCGGCCCCAGGAAGCTCAGAAAGGCGTCGCTGCGGCAGGCCTGCATCTCGATGATGAGGCTCTGCGATTCATGCGCTGCCATGCCGGCGGATTCCCCCACCGGCTGGCGGGCGAAACCCTCGGGCAGCCCGCGCTCATACAGCGCATGGCCGGTCTCGTGCAGCACGCCCAGCAGCGCCTTGGCGGGGTCGTTCGCGCTGTAGAAGGTGGTGATGCGCACATCGGTGGGCGTGCCGCCGCAGAAGGGATGGACGCTCTCATCCAGCCGGGAATGCTCGGCTTCGAGCCCCAGGCGCAGTGAGAGGCGGCGGCAGAGCTCGCGCTGCTTCTCCACCGGGAAGGGGCCGGGCAGCGGGAGGGGCGCGCCGCGCCGGGCCTGGATCTCCTCGGCGCGGGGCAGCGCCTCGCGCAGCCAGGCCTCGTAGGCGTCAAACACGGGCTCCACCTCGGCCGCCGTCACGCCGCGCTGGTAGCCCTCCATCAGCGCGTCATAGGGCGAGAGGCCAGTGGCGGCGGAGAGCGCCTGCGCCGTCTCGCGCTGGAGGCGCAGCACCTCCTCCAGGGCGGGGCGGACCATGGCGAAGTCCGACGCCGCCTTGGCCTCGCGCCAGATCTTCTCGCAGGCGGAATTGGCCCGCGTCGTGGCCTCGACCAGCGCGGTGGGCAGCGCCGTCGCGCGGGCATGGGCGCGGCGCATGAGGGCGAGGTTGGCTTCCTCCCAGGCGCCGCTGGCCTCGGCCGCGTGCAGGTCGTCCGCCACCTCGGGCGCCGTCATCATGTCATGCGCGAGGCCGGCCAGTGTCGCCAGCTGCTCGCCGCGGGCCGCGCCGCCGCCGCGCGGCATCATGGTGCTGGCGTCCCAGTGCAGGATGGCCGCGGCCTCCCCCAGGGCGCCGAGGCGGGCGGCACGCGCGGTCAGGCGGAGATAGGCGGGGTGGCTCATGCGTCGCGGATCCGTCGGCTGGCCCAGAGGAGGAAGATCGCGGTCCAGGCCAGGGCGAGGCCGAACCAGGTCACGGCATAGCCCAGATGCGGATTGCTGGGGGATGGAAAGCCATGCGCCGCATCCGGCACCGGCCCGCGCTGCGGCGGCGGCGTGGAGCCGAGCCCCGAGGGGCCGAGCGGCGCGCCCGGCACCACCACCACCAGCGCGTAGGGGGGGGCGTCCGGCGCGCCGAGGCTGGCGGCGATGGCGCGCGCGTCGAAGCTGTAGAAGCGCCGGTTGGCGGGGTCATCCTTCGCGGCGAAGGGGCTGCGCCGGTCGGCATAGCGGGCATAGCCGCTGACCGTCACCTCGCCCTCCGGCCGCTGGATCTGCCCGCCATCCAGCGGCGCCCAACCGCGCTCCACCAGCAAGGGCGGCTGACCAGGCCGGTCGAGCACCGCGATCAGGCTGCCACCCAGCACCGGGCCACGCACCTCGAGGCCCAGCAGCGCCTCCGCGCCGGGGCGGAAGCGGCCGGTGGCGGTGATGTGGGCGAAGGGCAGCGGGCTCGGCCCCGCCTCGACCGGTGGGCGCGCCTGAGCGGCGGCGAGCTCCGCCAGCAGCCCGTTTTTCCAGGCGAGCCGCTGCACCTGCCAGCTGCCGAGGCCGAGCAGCAGGGCCAGCACCGGCAGCGCCAGGAAGCTCGGCAGAATCAGGCGCTGCCAGGGCACTGGGCGTTTTTCGGAAGGGGTCATCACCCCTTCATGTGGCGCAAACCGCCCCCGATGTCAGGGTCAGTTCTTCACTTCGACGAGGGTGAAGAGCGAAAGCGGCGGGCAGGCTTCCATGCGCTCGATCTCGGCTTCGCCCTCGCCCAGCAGGTCGCTCAGCTTGAAGTCCGGGTGCCAGCCGAGGATGCGGGCCAGCGGCGCCGTCGTGCGCTCCAGCCACCAGCGGAAGCCGTCATCCGCCGCGAAATGGTTCACAAACAGCAGGTGCCCGCCCGGGCGCACCACGCGCGACATCTCGGCATAGAGCTTGCGCGCATCCGGCACGACCGAGGCGGTGAACATCGCCACCGCGATGTCGAAGCTGTCATCGGCGAAGGCCGTGTTTTCGGCGTCCATCTCGAGCAGGCCGTGGCAGGCGGTGATCCGCTCGGCCGCCACGCGCTCCTGCGCCTTCAGCAGCATCTCGCGCGAGAGGTCAATGCCGACCACATCCAGGTCCGGCCGGTAATGCGGCAGGGCGAGGCCGGTCCCGACACCCACTTCCAGGATGCGGCGCCCCGCGGTCTGGGAGATGCGGTTGACGGCCGCCACGGCGCTGCGCCGGCCAAAGGCCGAGACGCCGCCGAACACCAGGTCATAGACACCCGCCCAGCGCCGATAGGCGTTGCGGACGGATGCGGCGTCGAGCGCGGCACGGGGATGGGCGCGCTCGCCCTCCGAAAGCCCAAAGGTTGGAATGTGACGATCCCCTGTTCGATCGGGCCCAGGGGTTAGCGCGGCCTTGGGGGGCGTGCAAGCGGGATTGTGGAGGTTACGTTTCATTGGCGGCACGGCTGCGCTGCGGCAGCGCGGTCAGGACGCCGCCGGCGGCGATGATCACGGCCCCCAGCAGGGTGATCTCGTCGGGCCAGTCGCCGAAGACCAGGATGCCGGCGAGGCTCGCCCAGACCAGCTGGGTGTAGGAGAGCGGCGCCAGCAGGCTGGCCGGCGCCCGGGCATAGGCCAGCACCAGCAGCCCGTGGCTGACGGCGCCCAGCACGCCCACGCTGATCAGGATGCCCCAGTCCAGCGCCCCCGGCGCCACGAAAACGAAGGGCTGCGCCAAGCTGGTGGCCAGCCCGGCCGCCAGCCCGGTGTGGAAGATCGTCACCCGGCTGTCGTCCAGCGCGGCGAGCCGCCGGGTCAGGATCTGGTAGAAGGCGAACAGGGTGGCCGTGCCCAATGGCAGCAGATAGGCCCAGTGCAGCGGCGCGCCCGTCAGGAAGGGCGGCCTGAGCGCCACCATCACCCCGACAAAGCCCAGCGCCACGCCGCACCAGCGCCGGAGGCTCACCGTCTCGCGCAGCAGCAACGCCGCCAGCGCCACGGTGATCAGCGGCGAGGCGAAGCCCACCGCCGTGGCATCGGCCAGCGGGATGCGCGCCAGCGCCGCCGTAAAGAGGATGCTGCACCCGCCCAGCAGCAGGGAACGCAGCGCCTGCAACCCCGGCGCGCGCGAGCGCCAGGGAAAACGCCCCATGGCAATGCGCAGCGCGATGGCGACCACGATGAAGGAAAAGATGAAGCGCGCCCAGATGATCTGCAGCACCGGGAAATCGGCCGCCATCACCTTCAGCAGCGTGTCCATCATGACGAAGATCATGAGGGCGCAGAGTTGCAGGAGAACGCCGGTCATTTCTTGACGCCCTCAGACGCGTCACGCCAGAGGCGTGCCTTCGGCACGACGCGGCCGCGTCCGCGGCCTTGGCTTCGGAATGCTGAAGCATTCCGGCTCGGCTATTCGCCTCGCATTCTCGGGAGGCGGCCGCTGTTCTGTTTGGGCAGGTTGGGGGGAAGCCCCCCCATTCCTCAGGCGGCGTCTTCGCGGCGGTCCTTGACGCGGACATAGGCGAGGGCCGCGTGCTCGGCGCAATAGGGCTTGCCGCCCATCGCGGGGGCCGAGCAGAAGCGGAAGCCCTTGGTCCCGGGCTCGCCGATCGGCCAGCAGCAGGCCTTGCTGCTGACGCGCGGGAAGGCGCGCACCACGCTGGCGGCCGGCTTGGGCGGCAGGGCGAGGACGGTCGGCGCCACGGGCTTGGGCTCCTCGCGCCGGGGGGCGGCGGCCACGGGCATGGCGGCGCGCAGCGGCGGCAAGGTGGGCCGGCGGCCGGTCGCGACGGGGCGCGGGGCCGCCGGATCGCGGCGGATCGGGCTTGGCCGGGCCGGGAGGTCCAGGCGATGCGCCTTGCCGACCACGGCATTCTTCGAAATGCCCATCCGGCGACCGATCTCGGCGGTTGAGTGGCCCTCGGCCCAAAGGGCGCGCAGGCGGTCAATGGCTTCGTTCGTCCAGTCCATAGGATGCAATCCCCCGTCCCTGATACTACATAGAGTAGCAAAATAGAGGATTGACATACAAGGTCTGGATAATCTCGATTCGCCAGAAACTTGTGGAAAAACCTTGGCGCCTGACTTTCGGATTCAGAAACAGAGGGTTGTGATGGCCCCTGAATCACCGCCGGATCAGCACATAGTTCACCGTGAGCTCGATCGTCACCCCATTGGGGTCCGCGCCGGGCGGAAAAGCCGGCAGGCGGGCCCCCTGGAAGGGAAAGGTCGTGCCGAAATTCAGCGAGGGCGAGGTCGAAGGGCCGGCCAGGCGCACGCTGCGCACCGTGCCATCCGGCGCCGCCGTCACCACCACCCGCACCACGCCATCCTCGCCCAGCGCCACGGCGCGCTCGGGATAGCTGAGATTCTGATCGAGCCAGCGGCGGAAAGCGGCCCGCCAATCCGCCCCCACCTGTGCGCCGGTGACGCGCACCGAGGGGTCGGTGCGCGGGCGGCCCTCCAGGAAGCGGGGGTCCACCGTGGTGTCGGTGCCGCGCGCCTGGGGTCGGCCAGCCGGCGGTGCCGCAGGGCGGCCGAGCTGGACGCCGCCGGGCACCCAGATGCCCGGCAGGTTGGGCTGGGCCGGCTGGGCGCGCTGGGCCTGCTGCTGCGGCGGGCTCGGCTGGCGCTGCGGCGGCGCCGGCGGGGTGGGCGGCGGCGGCAAGGGCAGTGCTTCGCCCAGGCGATCGGGGATGCGCAGCTCGGTTGGCGGCGCGAAAAGCTCCACCGCGCCCGGCAGGGGCGGCAGCGGCGGCGGGGGTGCCTGGGCCACAACCGGGGGCTGCGGCACGGGTGGCTGCGGGATGGGCGGCGGCGCGACGGGCGAGGGCGGCTGCACCTGCGGCACAGGCGGGGGCGGCGGCGGCAGGGGCAGCGCCTGCTGCACCGGCGGCAGCGCGGGCTGCGAGGGCACGGGCGGCGCGTCGGGCGGCGGCGGCACCGGCGCCTGGCTGGGCGGCGCGGGCGGAACGGGCGGTGTCTCCACCCCCTCCACCGGCTCCGTCATCGCCTGCTCCACCTGCCCGCCCTCGAAGACGATGTCGAAGCTGGGCGGCGGCAGCTGCTCGTTCGGGCGCGAGCGGAACTCGGGCCAGAACAGGATCAGCGCGGCCACCAGCAGATGCGCCGCGATGGAGCCCAGCCAGAACAGCGGAAAGCCCAGCACGGGCCGTGGTGGCTCGGGCGGGCGCCAGCGGGCGCGTGGGGGTGCCGGGCGCAAGCTTGGCGGCAGCGGCTCGCGGCGCGTCGTCACGCGGCGCCGCGCGCCGAAGCGCGGGCGGTTGCGGAGGCGAGGCGGTGTGGTGTTCGCGCGCGTCACGAGGCAGGGCCGGACATGCGCCCCGCTTAAACCAATCGCCCCGTGTCGGGAAACGCCCTGTCTTGAGATGCTGGCGCGTGACAAAACATCCCCATCTCTGCCGCAGCCCAGACGGAGCCCGCACGTGTATCTCCCACGCCGCCCCTTGCTCGCCGCGCTGCTTGCCAGCCCCGCCCTCGCGCGCGCCCAGGCCCCGGCCGAGGCGGCGAGCAGCGAGCGCGGCGCCTTCCGCTGGCGAACCCTCGCCTCCGGCCTCGAACATCCCTGGGGCGGCGGCTTCCTGCCCGATGGGCGCCTGCTGCTGAGCGAGCGCGCCGGCCGCGCCCGGCTGATGGACCCGGACGGCACCCTCTCGCCCCCCTTGCCCGGCCTTCCCGAGGTGGTGGCCGAGGGCCAGGGCGGCCTGCTCGACATGCAGCCCGCCCCGGATTTCGCGACCACAGCCGAGGTGTTTTTCGCTTCCGCCACGCTTGTTCAGGGCGGCGCCGCCGCGCTTGTTCAGGGCGGCGCCGCCGCCGGAGTGGAAGGCGGCGTGCTCACCCGCCTCTCCCGCGCGCGCCTCACGCCGCGCGGCTTCGAGGCGGTGCGCCCGGTGCTGGATGCGACCCCCGCCCAGGCGCGGGGACGGCTGCATTACGGCGGCCGCATCGCCTTCTCGCCCGATGGCGCGCACATCTTCCTGACGACCGGCGAGCGCAACAATGAGCGCGAGCGGGCGCAGAAGCTGAACGACCTGGCCGGCAAGGTCATCCGCCTGACCCGCCAGGGCGAGATCCCGCGCGACAATCCCTTTTTCGGCCGCGAGGGGCTGCGCGGCGAAATCTTCACCTACGGCCACCGCAATCCGCAGGGCATCGCCTTCAACCCGGCGACGGGCAGCCTCTTCGTCGCCGAATACGGCCCGCGCGGCGGGGATGAGCTGAACCTGATCCGGCCCGGCCAGAATTTCGGCTGGCCCCACGTGTCCTATGGCCGCGAGTATTCCGGCCGGCAGATCGCGGGCGGCCGCACCTCCGCCCCCGGCATCACCGAGCCGGTGCGGCATTGGGTGCCCTCGGTCAGCCCGTCGGGCATCAACTTCGCGCCCCCCCACGCCCAGCCGCTCTGGCGCGGCGCGCTCTACATCGCCTGCCTCAACACGCCGGGCCTGCTGCGCCTGCAGATGGAGGGCGATGCCGTGGTGGCGGAGGGGCGCCTGCTCTGGGGCCGCGCGCGGATGCGGCAGGTGCTGTTTGCCGCCGATGGCGGGCTGCTGCTGCTGACCGACGAATCCCGCGGCCGCGTGCTGCGGCTGGACGCGGCCTGAATCGCTCACAGCCAGGCTTCGCGAACCGGTCTTGGGATGTATCTTCGCCCGCCGGCCAGTGTGTGGAGGCTCCTGAGCCCCCGCAGGAACTCCAGGACCGCGCCCTTGTCACGCCGCCAGCGGCGGAAATGCTGGGCCAGCGGCAGGGCGCGGATGATTTCGGACAAAGCCGGATCGGCCACCATCACCGGCGGCCCCGGCAAGGCGCGCAGCAGGCCCAGGCGCCGCGCCAGCGCGATCAGCCCCACCCCCCGGATCCGGATGGCCCGCCGCGCGGCGCGGCAGATCAACCCCTCCAGGCCCCGCAACAGGCTGCCGGGCGGGGCGGCGGCCAGCGCGTGCAACAGCCGCTCCCACAGACCCGCATGCGTCAGCCGGCGGAAATGCCGCGCCACCGTGGCGCCCTTGCCATAGGCCTCCGGCAATTCCCGCCAGGAGCCCTCGGTCGCCGCCACGCGGAAGATCGCATCGAGATGCGCCCGCTGGTCACAGGGGCGGCCGCGCCCGGATAGGGGGAGGTAAGGCCGCAAGGCCGCCCATTGCTCGTCCGTGAGGCGGGCATAGGGGACGAGAATCCAGGCCGGTGGGCGGGGGCCTCGGGGGTAGGTGCGGGGTTCGCGGAAGATGGGGGGGAGGAAATCGCGCATTGGGTGTTGAAGCATAAAAATGAGAACAAATAAAGAACAAAATGGCCTCCGGCGGCTGGGGCCGAGGGGCCCCAGACCCCGACACTTGGGGCGGTGCTGCGCTTGGAAGACCGGCGCCGAGCCCGATTCATGGGGGCTGGGGCCCCTCGGCCCCAGCCGCCGGAGGCCCCCTTTTTCCTTCACCCCTTCCGGTGCCAAGCTCCCGGCGCATCGCCAGGAATTCCCGCGTGACCGACCTGCTTTTCCTTCCGGCCCACCGCGCCGCCGCGATGATCCGGGCCAAGCGCCTTTCGCCCGTCGAATATCTCGACGCCGTGCTGGCGGCGGTGGAGCGCCAGCAGCCGCGCCTCAACGCCTTCGTGACCGTCATGGCCGAGGAAGCCCGCGCCGCCGCGAAGGCGGCCGAGGCGGCGGTGATGGCGGGCGCGCCTCTCGGCCCGCTGCACGGCATCCCCATCGGCGTGAAGGATCTGCTGGATGTGCAGGGCGCGCCGACCCGCATGGGCAGCCGCATCTTCGACGACGCCGCCCCCGCGAAAGGCGATGCCATCCCCGTGGCGCGGCTGCGCGCGGCGGGCGCCATCCTCTTCGGCAAGACCACCACCCCCGAATATGGCGTGAAGGGCCTGACCGACGGCCCCGCCTTCGGCATCACCCGCAACCCCTGGAACCTGGAGCGCACGGCCGGCGGCTCCTCCGGCGGGAGTGCGGCGGCGGTGGCGGCGGGGCTCGGCCCGATGGCGCTCGGCACCGATGGCGCGGGCTCCATCCGCGGGCCGGCGGCGTGCTGCGGCCTGGTGGGGCTGAAGGCGACGCTGGGCGCGATTCCGCTGGAGGGCGCGCGGGATGGCTTCGGCAATAACAGCTATTCCGGCCCGATGACCCGCACAGTCACCGACGCCGCGCTGATGTATGGCGTGCTGCGCGGCCCCGCCGAGGCCGATGGGCTCTCGCGCGACCCCTGGTCCGCCGGCGCGGGGCCGGATGCGCCGCTCTCGCCCGGGCTGATCGGCGGCGATCTCGGCGGCTTGCGCATTGGCTATGTGATGCGCTGCGCCAATCCCCGCGTGGCGGCCGAGGTGGAGGGGGCCACGCACGCGGCCCTCCAGGCCTATGCCGATCTCGGCGCCGAGGTGGAGGAGGTGACGGACGAAATTGACTGGATCGAATTCGAGGGCCGCGTGCTCTACCAGGCGAATTTCACCGTCCTGCTCGCGGCCCAGCTCCCGCGCTTCCAGAATGTGATGGACCCCGTCACGCTGGAATTCATGCGGCGCGGCGAGGGCTTCACCCTGGCCCAGTTCCGCGAGGCGCAATTCGCCCGCACGCGCCTGTTTCGCCAGATCCAGGCGCTGCTGGAACGCCATGACGTGCTGATGATGCCCACCATGTCCCGCACCGCGCTGCCGGCGCTGTTCGACGCCGCGAATGAGGAGGTCGAGGTGGATGGCGTGAAGTGCGGCATCACCCGCCAGGGTTGGACCTCGGCGCAATACCCCTTCAACCTGACGGGACATCCGGCGCTGACCGTGCCCTCCGGCTTCGGCGCGGATGGGCTGCCCTTCGGGTTGCAGATCGTGGGCCGTTGGCGGGCCGAGGCCGATGTGCTGCGCCTCGGCGCCATCCTGGAACAGGCGCGCCCCTGGGCGCAGCACCGCCCGCCGGGCTGCTGAGGCGGATCAGCCGCGCCGCACATTCCACGGATAGCGCACCGAGCCACCCAGCACGCCGGTCAGCTCCGCCCGATACCCCGTCTTGGGGAAGTAGATGCCGAGCGGCACCGTCGGCACCTCGCGCAGCGCGAGTGCATGGATGGCGCCCATCAGCCGCGCCTGATCGGCCGCGTCCGTGGCGGCGAGCCAATCCTGTGTGAGCTGCTCCATCTCGGCATTCTCGAACCAGCCGGGCCAGCCGGAGGCGCCCTCGCCGCGGATGGTGGTGTTCAGCACCGGATTGGCGATGGCGATGCTGGGCCAGGTGGTGACGAAGATGCTCCAGCCGCCGCGCTCCACCGGGCCGCGATTGTTGCGGCGTTGCAGCAGCGTGCCGAAATCCATGTCGAGCAGCTCGACATTCAGCCCCGCGCGCTTCAGCAGCTCCGCCGTGATGGGGCCGAGTGGCGCGAGTGTCGCGTTGTCGGCCGGGTTGAGGATCACGATTTTCTCGCCCGCATAGCCGGTGGAGCGCAGGGCTTCCGCCATGGCTGGGCCGCCCGCCGCCAGCCGGCCGAATTGGCCGCGGCCGATCTCCTCCACGCCTGGGATGGTGCAGGGGAACATGGCCGCGCAGGGGCGCATCGCCTCGGCATCGCCGGCCGCCACCGTCGCCAGGTAATCCGCCTGGCGCGCGACTTCCAGCACGAAGCGCCGCAGCGCCGGGTTGTTGAAGGGGGCCGCCAGGTGGTTGAAGCGCATCACCACGACCGAGCCGAGGGGGTCGGCATTCTGCATGCGGATGCGGCGGTTGCGCGCGGCCAGCGGTTGCAGGTCGGCCGGGACGGTTTCCATCCAGTCCACCTCGCCCTGGATCAGCGCCGAGACGGCGGTGGATTTGTCGGCGATGACGCGCCACTCCACCCGCTCGAAATGCGCGACCTTGCCGCCGGAGGTCCATTCCGGCGCCTCGCTGCGCGGCCGATAGCCGTCGAACCGCCCATAGGCGACGAGGTGGCCGGAGGACCATTCCTCGCGCAGGAAGCGATAGGGGCCGGAGCCCACCACCTCGGTGATCGGCGCATCGGCGGCCGCGCGGATGATGCGCTCGGGCATGATGAAGGCGGGCTGGGAATGCGGCTTGGCCAGCGCGTCGGGCAGGCGCGGGAAGGGGCGCTTGAGGCGGATGACCAGCGTGCGGTCATCGGGCGTCTCGTAGGCGTCCACCGCCGTCGCATAGACGCGGCCGAAGCTGTCCCGCCGGCTCCAGCGGGCGAGGCTGGCCGCGCAATCGCTCGCGCGCACCGGCGCGCCATCATGGAAGCGCAGGCCTTCGCGCAGGCGGATGGTCCATGTGCGGCCATCGGCGCTGACCTGATGCCCCCCGGCCATTTGCGGCTGCGCGCGCATCTGGCCATCCACGCCATAGAGCGTGTCGAAGACGTGGAAGCCGTGCTGCACCGCGACCAGCGCCGTCGAGATCACCGGGTCGAGCGAGACGAGGTCCGTCGAGGGCACGAAGCGCAGCGTGCGCGCGCGCATATCCTGCGCGAGGGCGGGTGCCGCCAGCGTCATGGCGGTGGGCAGGGCAAGCGCCTGGCGGCGGCTGAGGGTCATGGCGGTCTCCCGGTTTGGTGCATGAGCCTAGGCCGCATCGCCGGCCCGCGTCATCCGGGGGGTGATGGACGCATGCCGCCATCCTCCCGCATGCTTGCGCCGATTGGGGGATGGCATGGCGGCTTCGGTGATCGTGCTCGGCGCGGGGATGGTGGGCGTCTCTGTCGCGCTGCATCTGCAGAAGCGCGGGCGGCAGGTCACGCTGCTCGACCGCGCGGGCCCAGGCGAGGGCGCCTCCTTCGGCAATGGCGGGCTGATCCAGCGCGAGGCGGTGCACCCGCACCCTTTCCCGCGCGGCATCGCCGAACTCCGCCGCATCGCCGGCAACAAGGCGCTGGACGTGCATTACCACCCGCTCGCTTTGCCCGGCTTCGCCTCGCCCTTGCTGCGCTACTGGTGGCACTCCGAGCCCACGCGCTACGAGCACGCGGCGCGCGCCCACGCCGCCCTCATCGCCACCTGCCTCGACGAGCACCGCGCGCTGGCCGAAGGCACCGAGGCCATGGCGTTGCTGCGCCCCATCGGCTGGATGAAGCTCTACAGCGATGCTGCCACCTTCGACGCCGCGCTGGCCCAGGCGCGCATCGCGCATGAGCAGCACGGCGTGAACTTCAACGCGCTGGACAGCGCTGCCCTGGCCGCGGCCGAACCGCATCTGCTGGTCAGCCGCCTCGGCGCCATCCACTTCACCGACCCCTATTCGGTCAGCGATCCGCACGCGCTCACGCTCAGCTACGCCCGCCAATTCGCCGAAGCCGGCGGCCGCTTCGCGCTGGGCGATGCGATGAGCCTGGAACGCGCCGGATCAGGCTGGCGCGTGCAATCCGCCGATGGCCCGGTGGAGGCCGCCGAGGTCGTGGTCGCCCTCGGCGCCGCCGCCGTCTCCCTCACCAAGCGCCTGGGCTACGCGCCCCCCTATTTCGGCAAGCGCGGCTACCACATGCATTACCGGATGCGCGGCAACGCCACGCTGAACCGCCCCATCCTCGACACGGAAAGCCGCTTCCTCCTCGCCCCCATGCGGGCCGGCGTGCGCCTCACCACCGGCGCGGAATTCGCCGCGAACGACGCACCGCCCACCCCCATCCAGCTCGAACGCGCCGAGCCCGTGGCGCGCGGCCTGCTGCCGCTGGACGGTCGCGTGGACGCCACCCCCTGGATGGGCGTGCGCCCCTGCACGCCGGATATGCTCCCCATCATCGGCAGGCTGCCGGGCCAGACGGGCGCCTGGTGCGCCTTCGGCCATGCCCATCAGGGCCTGACGCTCGGCCCCACCACCGGCCGCCTGCTGGCCGAGATGATGACGGGCGAGGCCCCCTTCCTCGACCCCGCGCCTTACCGGGCGGAACGCTTCTGACCGCGGCGGGATGAACCGCCTCCCCCTGACTGGAAGCGATCAGTCGGGTATGTGGGGGAGAGGCGAACAGCCTCGCGCACCACGGAGAGCATGGCTTGATGCAGGCAGACAGGGGTAAGGTTTTGACAGTGCCGGCTGATTTGGGCGCGCGACTGGAACTCTGGGCGCGGGGCATCCCGCATGAGCTCACCTTCTGGACCCATTGGGCCCGCACGGGCGGCGCAAGCTGGCCCGATGACTTTGCCCAGCGCATGAACCCCCAGGCACCGCTGGTGCCGTGGCTGGTGAACTGGGCGAAGAAGCTCGGACTCAAGCAGTTCCGGCTGCTGGATGTGGGCGCGGGTCCCGTCACATCGGTCGGCTACACCGTGCCCTCGGGGATGAGCGTGGACATCGTCGCGACCGACCCCCTCGCCGATGCCTATAATCGCATCTTTGATTCCCTGGGTGTGGTGCGGCCGGTCCCCAGCATCTTCGCCCCGGCCGAGGAGCTTTCGGCTTTCCTGCCGCCCGATTCCTTCGACATCGTGCATTGCCGCAATGCACTCGACCATTCCTTCGACCCGCTGCGCGGCGTGATCGAGATGCTTCGCCTGGTCAGGATCGGCGGCGTGGTCGTCCTTTATCACAACCCGAACGAGGCCCAGAGCGAGGATTATTCCGGGTTTCACCAGTATAATTTCGACGTCCAGGATGACCGCTTCATCATCTGGCGCGGCGAGGCCAGGTTCGACGTGCTGGAGCACATGCCGGTGAAGGTACGCATGCAAAGCCAGAAGGCGGGGCATGTCGTCGTCTCGATCGAGAAGCTCGAGCCCTTCCCGGTGGAGGAGGACAGTCGGTTCCGGCAGCGCTTTGCGGAATCCATCTCCGCGATGATGAACCTGCTGATCAGGCACAACCTGGCATAAAGGCCATGCCGCCCGAGGTCGCCGTGGCGTGACATTCGCGCGGCGGCCGCGGATCTCCCATTCCCGCATCCTGGTTCTGGGCGCGCAGACGGGGCTTCGCTCGCCGCCGGAGGGGCGGCGACCGGGCTGCGCCTGCGCCACTTGGCGATGGTCATGGCGCGCCCCCCGTCGCGCCTGGCCAGTTCTCCCAGGCTCGCTTCACCAGGCTGGACCACGCGACGGACCGCACCATCAACGCCCGGGACCAGACCACGCTGCGGCCGCATGCTTGCATTCCGCACGGCCCGGACCTGGCCGAGAGGATGATCCCGCGTCGTGCCGGTCCGGCCTCCAGGCTTCATGCCGTGGATCGGAGCGCGGCCGGCCCCGCGCGGTACCGGGCGCCGGCCGGCCTATTCCTCGGTAAAGATGAAGACGTCTATCCCGCCCGGCGGCGCCATCGCCGTCCGGCCGAAGACGGCGCGCGTGTCGAGGAAAAGCAGGCGGTCCGGCCCCAAGGGATATTCCACGGCCGGCTTGGCGGGTTGGTCGCCCTCGGGGATGGATGGATGGAGGTGGGATGCCTCGACGACATCGAGGCTCGCGCGTTCCTTCGACCAGAGCGCGACGATGGTGGTCGCCGTCGGATACTTCGCCAGCACGGCCGGGATGTCGCCGACTGCGGGAACCTTGACGCGCGGCGGATCAACGCTGCACAGGTTGATGAGGCTCATCAGTTCTTCTGCGGTCTCCGCCGGATCGGGGATCCGGGTTTCGCCGCGGTCGGCCTTTTCCGCGGGCGCGGAGAGGGGCCTGCCATAAACACCGAGCTGCGCGAAGTATCGCAGGAAGTCGTAGTCGGATTGCCGGAGCCAGCCGCGCCGCTGCATCCATTGCAGTGAGTGAAGAGAGAGCGCGAGTGCGCCGACCGGGGGTTTCGGCGCCTGGACGCTCAACCCCTGGATGCGGCTGGCCGCCTGCTTGAGCAGGGCATCGCTCCCCTCCAGCTTGACCACCAGCCGGATCCCATCGCTGGGCCGGGCGAGCGCCACCGGGAAGGAATAGCCGAAGCGGCCATCGCCAAGGCCCGCATCCACAAGGTCCTGGCGAAAAATGTCAACCTTTCCCGCGCCGACGCAGAGGTCGTCCACGAAAGCCAGGACCGTGCTGCCCCGCAGGTCCACCGTCGGTGAGTAGACCCATCCGCTGACCCGGTTACCCTGGACCTGTTCGACTGCGCCTCTGATCATGCAACGTTCCTGAGCCTCTGGTTAAGATACCGTTAAGCTGCAAATTCCGTCAATTTTCACCCTCTGAAATTATGACATTTGTCGCTTGCTGACTCTCAGCCAGGATGCTGATACAGCCGGCGCGTCGGCGTGTCTGCGGAAGCGCCTGATGCCTTGTCTCGTCATTGAATTATCGTTGATTCGGAACTTGGCTGCACTGGCCGAAAGGTGCTTCGCGCGAAAGGCTTCTCATGTTCAGTTCGTTTGGAGAAAGCTTCCAACTCGGCGTCGACTGCGTGGCCGCCCTGGACGAGGGCCGGTACATCATCTTCGGATGGCACATGACACCGCGCGGCTACCCGGCCGAACTCAGTTTCGCCGCGCGTGACGGCCGGATGGGGCGCGTGGAATACATCTCCCGCCACGCAAGACCCGATGTGATCCCCGCCGATCCAGGGGCCGCGATTGTCGGAGGCTTTTCGCTCGTCGTCCTGGCGCCCTACGCCTCCCGCGGTCTGATCATGACGATCACGGCGGGGGATGCGTCGGGGCATGCCGACCTCGCCAACGCGTCCATGACCGACCTGTTCCGCGCAACCGAGGAGCGCGATTGGGGTGTGACCTTCGGCCTGCTGAAGGAGTGCATGGAGCGGCCAGATGTCCTGCCGCTGCTGCATTATCAGTACCGCCCCTTCGGCGCCTTCGCCGGGTGGATCGCGCGGCTTCCGCTGATCCAGGGCGGAGGCGAGAATATCAGCATCGTCGCGCAGGTGGCCGCTGCCGCCTCGCCGGCGGGGGAAGTCGCCCTCGACCTGCGCTTCATCGGCCGGTCCCGCGCGACGGTCGGCCTCGAGGTGCTCGCCGTCACCCGGCTTCGCAGCGATGATGGCGGGCCCGACCGCATCGCCCTGCTCCCGCTGCAGGACGTGGTGACGCGCCATATCCCCGGCGCCAGTGCCCTGTATGGCCGTTTCGACTGGGCGCATGTGCCCCATCTGCGCAGCGTGGACCTGATCGTCCAGATCACCTTCGACGCTGAGCGGGTCTGGCTGCGGTGCCAGCCGGAGATGGCGACGGTACCGGCCTTCCTGGACATGATGAGCGCGGCCACGGCCAACCACCAGGGTGGCAACGCCCTGTTGCAGGCCGCGATGGACCGGCGGGCCAGCCTGGCGCAGGCCCTGCTTCAGGCCGAACACGACCGAGGCGCCGACGAGGCTGCCGGGACCGAAACACCCGGGCTTCCCGAACTGGCCCTGATCGGCGTGGATGACGAGGGGGCGGCGCGGCTGCTGCACCTGCTCGCGCCCGAACTGGAAGCGAACAGCTCGGCCATCCTCCTCCAGGGCGCGGCGGCCGAGATGGCGGGGCAGATGTTCCTGCGGCGCGGCAAGGTCCCCGTCACGGTCGCACTGGAACCGGGCGCCGTGCTGAGCCAGGCCGACGTCATCGGCACCGCCAGGATCATCGCCGTGGATGTCCCGAGCCTGGCCGCGGCGTCGATCGAGGGGAACCTCGCCGGCTTTCTCGGCAACCGGCGCCGGGGCGGGATGGGTCGCCTGCTGCTGCTGCACAGCTTGGCGGGCCCCACGGCGTCCCTGGGCGAGAGCCTGACGCGCCATGCCCGGATGATGGACAACCCCGATCAACCTTGGTTCCCGATCGCCGTGAACTGGAAGACCTCGCTCGGAGCGGAATGGGTGAACGAACATCTGGAAGCGATCTGGCGCTACGCCCCCGCGACGCTGCCGGCACCGTCGGAAACGCAGCCGGGCGAAACGCAGCCGGGCGAAACGCAGCCGGCCGTGGCGGCGGAGGTGGGCGCATGAGCGGCCTTGGGACACAGCGGCCTTCCATCTGCATCGTCTCGCACGCCCATCCGGAATTCTCCAAGGGCGGCGGCGAGATCGCGGCCTATCGTCAACACCAGACCCTGCGCCATGCCGGCTGGGATTCCGTCTTCGTCGCCGCGGCCGATATCTTCGCCAACACCCCGGCGCGGCAGGCCTTCCCCATCATCACGCCCTATGCGGATGGGGAGTATCTCTCCTCATTCGAGCAAATGACGGAGGACCGCCTCTCCTGGCGGGACGCCTATCAGCGGCGGTCGCTGGTGCGCTTCCTCGCGCAGCTGAAGGTGGATATCTACCACTTCCACCACTTCTGGCGCATCGGCTTCGATCTCATCGCCGACCTGATCGAGGCGCGGCCCGATGCGCGCTTCGTCATGACGCTGCATGAGATGCTCGCCATCTGCCTGAACCACGGCCAGATGATCAAGACGCGCGGGCGCGAGCTGTGCCGGACCGAATCCCCCCTGCGCTGCCTGTCCTGCTTTCCCACCGAGACGCTCGACCGGCTCACGCTGCGCAAGGCCTATATGCTGAATGGCCTGCAGCGCTTCGATCACGTGATCTATTGCTCCGAATTCCTGCGCGCCCGCTATGAGGCCTGGGGGATCACTGTGGAGAGCTCGGTCCTGGAGAATTATCTGGGCGACGAGATGCTGGCGCTGCCGCGGCCCAAGCCGTCCGGCAACAACGCCCACCGCTTCGCCTTTTTCGGCCAGCCGACCGCCTTCAAGGGTCTCGATATTCTGCTGCGCGCCATGGCCCAGGTGCAGAAATCCTCCCGCAACGCCACCAACGCGCCGACGCTGACGGTCTACGGCGCGGAGCAAGCCGACCTTCTGCGCCTCTTCCCCGAGCTCGCGCCGGTCCTGGAAGAGCTGGGGCCGGCCGTGACCATCGCGGGGCGCTACGAGCCCGCCGATGTGGTGCCCTTGATGCAGTCGGTCGGCTGGATCGTGGTTCCCTCGATCTGGTGGGAGAATTCGCCCGTTGTGATCCAGGAGGCGCGCCGCGCGGGCACGCCGCTGATCGTCTCCGATATCGGCGGCATGGCCGAGAAGGTCACAGCGGGTCGGGACGGCCTCCATTTCCGCCGTGGCAGCGTGATGGACCTCGCGCAGACCTTGCTGCACGCCTCCAAGGCGGCGGTGCGGGCGCAATTCGCCGGCTCGATCCAGGATGTGATCACCCGCGAGGAGTTCCTGGCCGGCCTGGACCACAGCTATCGGCCACGCCTGCCGGCGGCGGCGGCGCTGGCCCAGGTGGGGACCAGCTGAGGCGCCCTTTCGGGGGCGCTACGCCACCGTGTGGCGCAGCTTCCAGATCTCCGAGGCCAGGACGAAGTCCTCCTCCCAGTCCACGTCGAAGGACTTGTCCTTCGGCACGGACCAGAGGAGCGGCTTCCGGCCGATGCGGTCGCCGGTTTCAACATAGGTGGCTCGCGGCGCCAGGAAGACCGAGGAATTGACCTCGTAATAGATCGGCAGCGTCTGCGTGCGCGGCCACTTCTCGACCGCGCGGTCGTAATTGAGGGAGCCCTCCTGTGTCCACAGGAAGGTCCGCAGCTCCAGCACGCCCATCAGGCTGTCATGCGTGCCGGCCGCCAGGGCCTCGCGGTAGAGCCGGATCGCCTCCGAATAGTCGGCGCTCTCCAGGAAGGGGGAGGTGACGTGGGTCCACAGCACATCCCCCTCGGGGATCACGGTGGGCAGATAGGCGATCACCTCATCCGTGGAGGTGGCGGAGGAGCAGAGATGATCCGGTCGGCGGTCGAGCAGCATCCGGCCAGGATTCGCCGCCAGGAAGGGCTCCGCCAGGGCGATCACCTCGGGGTCATTGGTGGAGAGGAGGATGCGGTCCAGCTCCGGCACGGCGAGGAGGTGACGCAGCTTGATGCCCAGCAGGCCGGTGGGGTCACCGCCGAAGGGGCGGGTGTTCTTGTGGGGAACCCTCTGGCTGCCGGCGCGGCAGGGGAGGAAGGCCGTCAGCATGCGGGTGCGTCATCCTTGCGTTGTGGCAGGCCCAGGGCGGCCGGCAGGCCACGCAGGTCCTTGATCAGGGGGAAGCCCTCTTCCGCCGCCAGGGCGCGCATGCGGTCCTGCACAGTGGAGAAGTGATCCATGTAGACGAAGCGGCAGCCCGTCTCGCGCGCCGCCTTCCAGTCGGCCTCGGCATCGCCGACGAAGACGATGGCGCCCCGCGGCAGGCCCGCGAGCTCGGGCCGCGCGAAAAGGGTGAGAAGGTTTTCCACCTTGGTGCGCGGCGAGCCGAGGATGACGCGGAACATCGCCGCATCGCCCCGCATGGCCAGCACGTCGCGCAGCTCCGCTTCGTCCGAGCCGGAGACGACATAGGCCGGCATCCGTTCGGACAGCGCGCCCACCACCGCCCGCATGCCGGGGGTGGCGGCGGCCGCCACGTAGAGATGGCGCAGCCGTTCGGCATAGAGGGCGACCAGGCCCTTCTGGTCCACGGGCGGGCGCCGCTCCAGCTCCCAGCCCAGCAGCGTGTCGAACAGCCGGAAGCGGGAGGTGCCGAAATTGGCACGCTGAAACGCGCTGAACCGCTCCACATCGCGCGGGGTGAAGCCGGCTGCCTCCACCGCCTCGCGGAAGCAGGCCACCTTCATCTCGTTCGAATCGAGCAGGACGCCGTCGCAGTCGAAGACAACCGCCTGGACCCCCTCCTTGCCCGTCATCGGAGGATCAGTTCAGCGCAGCGAGCTCGGCGTAAACGGACGCGGCCTCGATGTTGTAGAAGGTCGGCGTCAGGCTGCGCAGGCGGATGGCGGAGTGGCGCTGGCGGAAGGCGTCCAGCATGGTCTGCACCTCGCGGGCCAGGTTCTGCTCGGCGTTGCTGGCGGTCTCGTAGCCATCGAAGCCGACCAGCAGGCAGTCCTTGGTCGCCAGCGCGACCACCGCGCCCAGCGCGAGATCGAGCGGGCTGACGTCGGAGACGGGGCCCATGGTGCCGCCCGTCCCGGCCGCCGTCAGCGGGGCGGCCTGCTTCACCGCGAGCGGGAAGGGCGTGGGGACGCAGCCATCCACGCGCGGCGGCGACGGCACGATGGCGGCCGTCATGCGGCCGAGATTGTCGGTCACCTCGACGCGCATGGCGTCATGGCCCGGCAGGCAGAGCACCTGCTCGCCGCCGATCTGGTCGCAGAGATCCACATGGCGTGAGGAGGAGAAGAGCACCAGCGAGCCGGTGCGCGCGACGAAGCGCGAGATCGCGTCGGCATGGCGGCGCACGGTGGGGCCGCCACCCACGACAACCACGGGGCGCGCCGGGTTGGCCAGCGGCTGCAGCGCAGGGTAGGCGTGGTCGTCGGTCTCGCTCAGGGCCTGGCGCTGCAGGGCCTGGATGATGGACAGCACCGAGTAGCGCTTCTTGCCGATCCAATCCATCACGTCGCGCTGCGGCAGGTTGTTCACGCCACTGATCATGTAGGGCAGGTTCGTGCCCCAGCCATACTCGCGCTGCAGCGCCTCGAACGGCTCCACCACGGAGGAGAGCGCCTCATAATCCACCGGCATATTGCCCGGGCGGCCATCGAGATAGGCCAGCATCGCCTCCAGGCGCAGGTTGCCCGCGCCGCGGCCCATGCCGATCAGCGTGCCGTCCACCACGTCCGCGCCGCCTTCGATGGCGGCGATGGAGTTGGCCATGGCGAGGCACATGTTGTCATGGCCGTGAAAGCCAATGGTCTTGTCCGGCAGCGCGGCGCGCAGCTCGCGGAACAGGTTTTCCACGCGCGCCGGGGTGCAGCCGCCATAGCTATCCACCAGGGCGATGCTGTCGAACACGTCCTGCACGTCGAAGGCGGCCGCGATCTTGGAGAGCTGCGTCTGGAAGGTGGACAGGTACATGACGTTGAAGCCCGCCTTCATGCCCGTCGCCTTGATGGCACGGGCCAGGGCGATGCCGTGGTCGAGCTTGTCCGGGGAGACCGTGATCCGGACCATGTCCACCAGGCCGACCAGATGGCCGAACAGCGGCGCCATACGCTCGGGCGTCGTGCCCTTGCCGTCGATCATCACGACCAGGGACTGGTCGGGGCGCAGCGCCGTGCGGGCCTGGCGCAGCCGCTCGGGAGAGAGGAAGAAGAACTCGCCCGCGTAACCCGCCATGGGGTCGTTCACGTAGCCGAGCTCAATGTGGCGGATCGGCAGCTTGGCCATCGCGGCAAGGTAGGTACGGACCAAGCCGGGCTCGAAGTCCCAGGCCGTGTAGTAGCCACCGTCGCGGAGGGTGCAGTCCAAAAGCTCGACCATCGCCACGATTTCCTTCCTCGAATGTTTTCAGACGTTACTTCGAATTCAAGCCTACCGACAAGCGGCAAGCATGGTCAGGCCGGCACCGCAGCCCCGACCTGCGCGGCGACGGCCGGCTGGGCAGCCGCCATCGGATAATGCAACCGCAGCGTGCCTTCGCCGGCCATGCGGCCAGGGGCGAAGTGCACCCAGCGCCGCACCGCCAGCAGGCTGCGATGATCCACCGGGTAGTCCAGCGCACCGGCGAGGTCGGCTTCCTCCAACAGCGTCTCGGGCGAGCAATCGGCCATCTCCACAACCCGCAATGTCAGGCGCCGCTCGGCCGAGAGCACGAACAGGCCGGTGTTCGCCCAAGGCGCCGCGGGGTCCAGCAGGCGGGCCCGCATGCCCTTGATGGGGCCAAGATCAACGGTCACGATTTCGACGGGTGCCATCGTTACGGCCTCGATCAGGTCTCGCGCGCAATCGGCCGGGGCCTGCCGGCTGGCGTCGATCGGAAGGGTGACGGCGCCGAAGCCCTCCAGCGTTGCCAGCAGGTCCGCGGTGCCTGCGTCGAGCCAGCCGCGATCGCGGCGCCAGGCGCGCACCGGCTCGGGCGGCAGGACGCCGGCCACGAACTCCGAGGCGGGACGCGGCGTCAGCCGGCTGCCGACATGCACGTCGGCCTGCAGCAGCATGGCCTCACACCCCTCCAGCGTAACGGTCACGCGCAGGGCGTCGCTGGCACGCGGCACGGTGATGCCGAAGCGGAAGCCCAAATGGCCATCACCGAGCCCCGCGGCCTGGAGGTCCTCGCGGAACAGGCCCACGCGGCCCGATCCCACGCATTTCCCATCCAGATAAGCCAGCACCGTCGCATCCCGCAGATTGGCCGAGCGCGAATGGATCCATCCCGCTATGGCGTTTGGCTCAACTTCTTCGATGGCTCCGATGATCATTGCGTTGCGTCTCCGACATCAGGGGAAGGTGCCTTAGGCGCCGGCGTTGCTGCGCTCTGGCCACCAGGGGATTGCGTGCGTACAGATGGCATGCGCGTCGTCTCACGCCTCCTCGTCAGCCGAAATGGAGGTTGCACGACATGCCACCTGCCCACCCCCGCTCGCGGGTTGCAAATAACTGCAAAATACACGCGACGGCTAGAGGGCCTTGATGCGTTGATTTATGAACACTCTGTTGCGTTGCACAGAAAACCGTCAGACCCGGCAATGGCGCGCTAAATGTTCCGCCAATTCTGGTGCGTGGCCGCCCTCCAGGATCCGCTGCAGCGGTCCCTTGACGGCCGAGGGCTCGATCACCGCATCGGCATCGATCACCGGGCGCGCCGGGTCATTGCGCAGAAGGCGCAGCCGCACCAGGGCGATGAAGCATTGGCGCCCCGCGGCCATGACGTTCATGAGATCGCCGATGACCCACACGTTCTCCAGCAGGTCTTGCGCCTGGACCGAGGGTTTCACGGTTTCGAGGCCGAGCACGAGGCTACGCCGCGCCTCCTCCACCTGGCCCGCCATGTGACAGAGCACGCCGTGCATGAAGCAGCCAACGACGAGGTTCAGAGCGCTGACCCGCGCGATGTCCACCGTGCCGGTCTGCCGTCCATGCACCGCGAAGAACTCCAGCGCGCGCTCCGGCTGCTGGCGGATCAGGGCGATATAGCCGCAGACCGTGGCCAGGGAGGTGGTCCAGCGGGCGACCTCCCAGTCGCGTGGGCCTTGGTGCAGTGCCGCTTCGCCCTGAGGCAGCAACCCGCTCGCGGCCTCCAGCAGCCAATCCAGCCGCGCCTCCTCTTCCGGTGAAAAGCGGCCCGGCAGGCGCTCCAGGTAGCGGTGGGCGATGATCGTCAGCGCGCTGGCGCGCACCCGGTAATCCGCCCAGGCTGAACCGAAGGCCACGCGTGCACCGAGCTCCAGCAGGAAGGGCGAGCGGAAGCGCGTATGATGCTGCTGCAGGCGGGTGAAGAACTCCTCTGCGCTGCCGATGCGCAGCGCGGCGAACAGCTCGCCCCCGCCGCGCAGCTGAACCCAGTCCGAGACGTCCTGGCCCTGGTCGTCATGGATCTCGAGGATGTCATGCTGGACCTCATAGAGCGCGGCCAGCGGCAGGACGGCGCTCACCGGTGCCGGCATGTGCGCCGGGAAGCGCGCGAGCACCCGTCCGCCCAGCGAGACCACCCATTGGCGGGAGGACTTGCCCGGAAGGCGCAGTCCCGGCCGCAACACGAAGGCCGCGGTGCGTGCCGTCTCATCCAACGAGGCGGTCACCTCGATGGTGGAGGGGATGTCGGCGATCAAGAGATTGCGGCCTGACTGCTCATCCCGGAGACGGAATCGACGAAGGCCTCAAGGCGCGGCGCGCGCCCGGCGGCCAGGATGCGCGCGACGGGAGACTGGACACCCCACAGATCGAGTATTGCGCGCTCATCCATGCGGGGCGACGGCGAGGGATCCAGCAGGTTGAGGCGGCCCAAGGCGACGAAGCACATGCGCGAGGCCTTGGCGACGTTGATCAGATCCCCGATCACCCAGACGTTGAGCATCACATTCTGCGCCGCCACGCAGGGCGGATAGGCCTTCACGCCCCGCTCCAGTATCACCCTCGCCTCGTCCATCCGCGAGTCCATGGCCAAGAGCAATCCTTTGAATAAACAGGCATTGACCAGGTTCAGCGCGCTGACATGGGAGATGCCGACCAGGTGTGTCTGCTCCGCGGCGATGCCGAAATGGCCGTGCGCGCCCTCCAGGTCGTCCCGGATCAGGCAGAGCAGCGCACAGACCGTGGCCAGCGAAACGGTCCAGCGCACATCGGTCCAGCCGGGCTTTTCGGCAGCGGCCAGTTTCGCTGCCCCCTCCTGCACGAGAAGCCGGCCTTCGGTCAGCACCCAGTCGCCAAGGGCAGATGCCAGCTCCGAAGGTGGCTTGCCCGGATCGGCTTCCAGCAGGCGGTGCGCCACCACCGTCAGCGCAGCGCAACGCGCATCGAAGGAGGTGAGGCGCGGAAAGGAGGCGCGCGCGCCCAGCACCAGCAGGCGGGGGTCGGTGAAGCGGCGGTGGTGCAGTTGGACGCGCTCGAAGAAGGTGCGGTCGTCCGGCAGCGTCATGGCCTCCATCGCGGCGCCCGTGCCGCCCGGCACCGGCACCGCGGCCACGTCCGGGGCGCCATCGGGGCGCAGCGTGAGAAGATGCGAGCGCAGCAGCACGACGCCCTTGTGGTCCAGGGTGGTCGGCCCGAAGAGCAGGGGGCGGGACGGCGCCTCAGTGGGCAAGGTGAAAGTCATCACCGTCACCGGCCCCAGGGACAAACGCATCCGCACGCCGAGGAGGGCCTGCGGAACCGCCGTGACCTCGGTCTGGAACACAATCTGGTCCTCGCCATCCACATATTCGGCATGGAGGCTCACGCTGGCGGCCAGCGCAGCAAGATGCGGCTGCTGATCAGCCCACAAGCTCGTTTCCTTCCCGGAAGACATTTCAGTGAGATAAGGTCAGAAGCGTGATGCGTAAAGAAGCGGGCGCGATTCCATCATGCGTCACGCATGAACCAAGCCCCGCCATGGCGCGACGCCCGTCGTATCCGGGAAGGCCCGCGCGAGCGCGGTGGCGGGTACTCCGAGCTGCTCGGCCAGCACCCCGGCCAGCACGCCGCGCAGATCCGCCGTGGGCCGCAGGTCCCGTCCCTCATGGAGCTGTTGCGGTGCCAGCCCCGGCCAGTCGGCCAGGACCCGCCCGCCTGCGACCCGCCCGCCCAACAGGAGGGCGCATGTCGCCATGCCATGGTCGGTGCCCGCGCTGCCGTTCATTCGCACCGTACGGCCGAACTCCGTCACGATGACCACCACCGTGTCCCCCCAGACCGGCCCCAGGCCCGCATGGATGGCGCCGATGGCGTCGTCCAGCGCGCCCAGGCGATTGGCGAGGTTGCCGCGCGCCGTCCCCTGGCCCGCATGCGTGTCCCAGCCGGTCAGCCCCAGCGCGGCCACGCGGGGTCCATCCGGCCGCGCCATGATGCGCGCCGCGCCCGCGGCCTCCGTCACGAAGTCGGGCCGGCCGGGGATGCGGGTCGTTCCCGGCTGGCCGGCCGGGACCTCCTGCATGGCGCGATCCAGCTCCGCCCCCGCGCGCAGCGCCGCGGCCAGGCGCGGGTCGCGCGCCTCATAGAGGTCCAGCAGGCGCGCCACGAGGTCGTCATCGGCGTAGCGGAAGGCCTGGGGCTGCCAGGTCTCCACCGGGGCCGGCCCCTGCATGATCACCGGCACGACGGGTGAGACGGCCAGGCCGCGCGGCGCCGGGAGCCGGGCCCCGCGCGGGATCTCGGCCAGGGCGCGATTCAGCCAGCCGGTGCGCGCGCCGGTCGTCAACCGCGGCAGGCCGGTTTCCAGCACATCCTGCCCGTCGAAATGCGAACGCTCGCGATAGGGGGTGTGCACGGCGTGGATGGCCAGCGCCTCCCCTGCCCGGTAGAGCGCGAGCAGCTTCGGCATGCCCTGGTGCAGGGCGAAGAGACTGTCGAGCGGAACGGCCTCGCCGGCATCCGCCCCGCGCAGCGCGGCGAAGGCGGGGTCGCCCACCGGCTGGATCATCGAGATGCCATCCAGCCCGCCGCGCAGCAGGATGACGAGCAGCCGTGGATCGCCCCGTGCGCCGGCGGCCAGCCGCGGGGCGAAGCCCCAGGCGAAGAGCGAGCCGAGCCCGGCCAGGGCGGCGCGGCGGGCGATGGGGTGGATCATCGGCGCTGGAACTCCGGCGAGAGAAGCAGCAGCGCGAGGCCCTGCCGACGATCGGCCGCGCGGGCAATGGTGCGACGGGTTTCGGCGCTGGCAGCGGGGCCGTAGGCGGCATCGAGCAGCGCCACCGGATCCAGCGTAGGCGGCACGCGGGCCGCCACCTCCTTCGCCCAGTCGAGCCGGGTCTTGATGCTGTCGGGCGCGGCCCAGGCCTCGTCCTCGATCGGCCAGCCCTTGGGCGAGGGTGGGGACCAGAAGGGCTGGCCCATGGCGCGCAAGGCGCGTGCCGGGTTCACGCCTTCGGGCAGGCCGCCCAGGAGCCGGGCCGTGGCAAAGAGGAATTCCTGTGGCGAGCGCACCTTGTGCGGTGGCCCCCAGGAATCTGGATCCTCGACGAGCGCGCGGGTCACGGCGCCCAGATCGCCCCCCGTGCGCAGGAAGACCGCCTCCACCCGCGCCTCCAGTCCCGGCAGGCCATGGCCGACGAAGTGGCGCACCATGCGGCGGGAGACATGGCGAGCGGAGGCCGGGTGGTGTGCCAGGTCCCGCAGGGCGGCGCGGGCCTGCTCGGGCCCGTCCTGGTTGTAGGTGCGTCCGAGCAGCACCTTCGGCCCGGGCTCATGCAGCGCTTCGAAGAAGCCGAGTCGCGCCGGGCTGGCCGGCCCCTCCGACACATCCACCGACCAGCCGGTGAGGATCCGGGCCAGGGCCTGGACGTCGGCCTGGGTGTAGCCGCCATCCACGCCCAGCATATGGAGTTCCAGCACCTCGCGGCCCAGGTTCTCGTTCAGGCCGCGCCGGCCGCGAGCCCGCAGGCCAGCGGGCGAGCGGGGGCCGATGGAGTTGCGGTTGTCCAGGTAGAATAGCATGGCCGGATGCAGGATGGCGGCCGTCGCCATCGCCTCGAAGCGGCCGAAGAGATGCGGGCGGATCGCCTCGCGCTCCATCCCGCCTGTGAAGTAGCCGACGAAGCCGGTGCCGGCACTTGCCGTGAAGTGGTCCATCCAGAAGAGGGCAAGGCGCTCGTGCAGCGGAGCGTCCGTCGCGGCCGCCAGGGCGAGCCGCGCGTCCAGGTCCTGCGCCAGGCGGTGACCTGGCGGGAGGAAGGGGGCTGGCGCGGCGTCTGGTCGCTCGCGCCGCGCCTGCACCGCCGCGCGGCGGATGAGGAACAGGTCCAGCCCCTCCTCGGCGGAGGCGCCAGGCGGGATGACGATCGGACGAGCAAGCTGGGCCAGTGCCCAGGCACGCCCCTCGGCGGGCGGCAGGTTTGCCGCAACGCCGAGGCCGAAACGCTGGGCGGCGGTGGACGCGGCGGTCATGGCCCTACCTTACGGAACACAATCACCAGTGATTTGGGAACGCACCGGGAGAGGATATGGGGCTGGCCCGATGTGGGACAACCCGCGCATGGCTCTTTCCAACATGCGGCTTGCCTTTCCCGGTCGCAACACGGCAGCGCCAGGCCCCGCGGCGCCAATGACATGGAGAAGTGGAGTTGAAGTTGCCCCACTTCCGTGGACGGATTGCGGGCAGGGATCAGCTGACGCCGCCACGCTGGAAAACCGGCAGGTGGAGAAGCTGCGCATCTGGGCGCGGCAATGGCGAGCGGCGAAGCCGGCACCGAGGACCTATGGAGAGAAGCTTGAGGTCGCCGGGAGCGCAGAGAACCCGTTGACCCTGCTGATCCAAGGAAGTGCAGGGGCGCGCCTTTAAGCCCGTGCAGCCGTACCGGCGAGTCTGCGTCCTTCTCGCGCATCATTCGCCATGCCGGCAGCCTGTGGATCGTGAACTCGGCTGGATCGTGGCGTCTAGGCGCCTCATGGGCGGGAATATTCACCACCGCGCGTCCTTACGAATTCCTTACGCCAAAGGCGCCACTTCCGCATCGCCCCACTACGCCGCCTGAACGCACTCTGCGCCTCTGTTCGCGGGGGCTTCCATGCTTGATCTCATTCTGCTGGCAACCGGGTTGGCCAGCTTTGCCTTGCTCGGCCTTTACGTCCGCGCCGCTGGGCGCGTGTGACCATGAGCTTCGAACTCTGGCTTGGCGGCGCGTTCGCCTTGGGACTTTTCGTCTATCTCCTTTGGGCCCTGCTGCGGCCGGAAAGCCTCTGACATGACGATCATCGGGTGGGCGCAGATCGCGCTCGTGCTTGGCTGCGCGCTGCTGCTCGCGGTGCCGGTTGGGCGATGGCTGGGCTGCCTGGCGGAGGGCCGCATGGGTCTGCTCACCGCGATTGATGGCGGCGTGCTGCGGGCGGCGGGCGTGGACCCTGCGCGCGGCCCAGGGGGTGGCCAGGGCTGGCAGGCCTATCTGCTGGCCATGCTGGCCTTCAATGCGGCGGGCTTCCTGCTCCTCTACGGCCTGCTGCGGCTGCAAGGCGTGCTGCCGCTGAACCCGCAGGGCTTCGAGGGCATTCCGCCCTACCTGGCCTTCAACACGGCCATCTCCTTCGTGACCAACACGAACTGGCAGGCCTATTCCGGCGAGGCGGCCATGTCGCATCTCAGCCAGATGACGGGCCTTGCCGTGCAGAATTTCCTCTCCGCCGGCACCGGAATCGCGCTGGCCTTCGCCGTGATGCGCGCCTTCGCCGCGGGCGGGGTGACGCAGCTGGGGAATTTCTGGGCGGACCTCACGCGCATCACGCTATGGCTCCTGCTGCCCGGCGCCCTGATCGCCGCCTTCGCCTTCATCGCCATGGGCGTGCCGCAGACCCTGGCCGCGAGCGTCACCACCACGACGCTGGCCGGCGGCGAGCAGACCATCGCGCTCGGCCCCGTCGCCTTCCAACTGGCGATCAAGCATCTCGGCACCAATGGCGGCGGGTTCTTCGGCGTGAATTCGCTGCACCCCTTCGAGGGGCCGAGTGCGCTGGCCACCAGCCTCCAAATCATCCTGCAGGTGGTCATCCCGTTTGGTCTCTGCCTGGCCTTCGGCCGCATCGTCGGCGATGCGCGGCAAGGGCGCGCATTGCTCGCCGTGATGGTCGGCTTCGTGCTGGTGGCGACGCTGGCGATCTACGCCGCCGAGGCGGCCGGAAACCCGCTGCATATCGCCGCCGGCCTGTCGCCCGCGCAGGGCAATATGGAGGGCAAGGATCTGCGCTTTGGCCTGGCGCTCGCCGCCCTCTTCACCGCCACCACCACGGGCGCCAGCTGCGGCGCGGTGAATGCCATGCTCGACAGCTTCACGCCGCTCGGTGGCCTGGTGCCGATGTTCCTGATCCAGCTTGGCGAGGTTCTGCCGGGCGGCGTCGGCTCGGGCCTCTACGGCATGCTGGTCTTTGCGCTGCTGGCGGTGTTCGTCGCGGGGCTGATGGTCGGCCGCACGCCGGAATATCTCGGCAAGAAGGTGCAGGCACGCGAGGTCAAGCTCGCCATGCTGGCGGTGCTGGTGCTGCCCGCCGCGATCCTCGGCTTCGCGGGGCTTTCGCTGGTGATGGAGGTAGGCACCGCCTCGCTCCAGGATGCCGGCCCGCATGGGCTGTCCGAGATGCTCCATGCCTTCACCTCGGCGGCGGGGAACAATGGCTCGGCCTTCGGGGGCCTGACCGCCGACACGCCCTGGCTCAACACCATGCTGGGCATTGCCATGCTCGCCGGGCGGTTCGGCTTCGTCATCCCGGTGCTGGCCATCGCCGGCAGTCTGGCGGCCAAGCCTCGCGCGCCCGAGGGCCCCGGCACGCTGCCGACCCATGGCCCGCTCTTCATCGGGCTGCTGGCCGGCGTGATCCTCATCCTGGGTGGGCTGCAATACCTGCCCGCTCTCGCCCTTGGCCCGATCGCCGAGCACTTTTCCATGATCGCCGGCCAGACCTTTTGAAGGCGCAGACCATGCAAAGCACCATCGCGCTGTTCGACGGCGCCATCCTTCGTCAGGCCGCCATCGACGCCGTTCGAAAGCTCAACCCGCGCCACCTGGTTCGCAACCCGGTGATCTTCGTCACCGAGGTGGTGTCCATCCTTGTCACCATCCTGGCGGTGCGCGATGCGTGGATGGGCAACGCCTTCGGCTTTCAGGCCAGCGTCGCCGCCTGGCTCTGGCTCACGGTGCTCTTCGCCACTTTCGCGGAAGCCGTGGCCGAGGGGCGGGGCAAGGCGCGTGCCGCCTCGCTGCGCGCCTCGCGCGGTGACACCATGGCGCGCTTCGTCCCTATGCCGGACGACACCACACTGACCATCCCGCGCGCCGCCGCCGAACTGAAGCGCGGTGACCATGTGCTGGTCGAGGCGGGCGAGATCATTCCCTCGGATGGCGAGATCGTGCAGGGCATCGCGAGCGTGAACGAGAGTGCCGTCACCGGCGAGAGCGCGCCCGTGATCCGCGAGGCGGGCGGAGACCGCAGTGCCGTCACGGGTGGCACGCTGGTCGTGAGCGACCGCATCCTGGTGCGCATCACCGCCGAGGCGGGGGGGACCTTCCTCGACCGTATGATCGCGATGGTCGAGGGTGCCTCGCGCCAGAAGACGCCCAACGAAATCGCGTTGGATATCCTGCTCGCCGGCATGACGATCATCTTCCTGATCGCTGTCGTCACCCTGGTCGGCTTCGCGAGCTATAGCGGCGAGGCACCCTCGGTGGTCGTGCTGGCGGCACTTCTGGTCACGCTGATCCCGACCACGATCGGCGGGCTGCTCTCGGCCATCGGCATCGCGGGCATGGACCGGCTGGTGCGGTTCAACGTGCTGGCCACCTCCGGCCGCGCGGTCGAGGCCGCGGGAGACGTGGATGTGCTGTTGCTCGACAAGACCGGCACCATCACCTTCGGCAATCGCCAGGCCGCGGCCTTCCTCGCGGCACCCGGCGTGAGCGAGGCGGAGATGGCCGAGGCCGCCGTGCTGGCGAGCCTCGCGGATGAGACGCCGGAGGGCCGCAGCATCCTGGCCTTCGCGAAGGAGCGCTACGGCATCGCCGCCACCACGCCGGAGGGGGCGCGGGCCGTGCCCTTTACCGCGCAGACGCGCATCTCGGGGATGGACCTTCCCGACGGGGCCTATCGCAAGGGCGCGGTGGACAGCCTGGCCGCGACGCTGGGTGTCGCCATCCCGGCCGAACTGGTCGCTGGGATTGACCGCATTGCCCGCACCGGTGCGACGCCACTCGCGGTGGCGAAGGATGGCCGCATCCTTGGCGCGATCGAGCTGAAGGACATCATCAAGCCCGGCATGCGCGAACGTTTTTCCGAGTTGCGCCGCATGGGCATCCGCACGGTGATGGTCACCGGCGACAATCGCCTGACGGCGGCGGCGATTGCCGCGGAAGCGGGCGTGGATGACTTCCTCGCCGAGGCCAAGCCGCAGCAGAAGCTCGACTATATCCGCGCGCAGCAGGCCGAAGGGCGCCTCGTCGCCATGGCCGGTGACGGCACCAATGACGCGCCGGCCCTGGCCCAGGCCGATGTCGGGCTTGCCATGCAGACCGGCACGCAGGCGGCGCGCGAGGCCGGCAACATGGTGGATCTCGACAGCGACCCGACGAAGCTGATCGAGGTGGTGGAGATCGGCAAGCAGCTGCTGATCACCCGCGGTGCGCTCACCACCTTCTCCATCGCCAATGACGTGGCGAAGTATTTCGCGATCCTGCCCGCGATCTTCGTGACAACCTATCCGGGCCTCGCGGCGCTGAACGTGATGGGCCTGACCAGCCCGCAAAGCGCCATTCTCTCGGCCGTCATCTTCAACGCGCTGATCATCGTGGCCCTGGTGCCGCTGGCGCTGCGCGGCGTGAGCTATGCGGCACTTGGTGCGGCCGCGCTGCTGCGGCGCAACCTGGCTCTCTACGGGCTCGGTGGCCTCATCGCGCCCTTCATCGGCATCAAGATCATTGATGTGTTGCTCACCCTCATCGGAGTGGCCTGACCCATGTTGCGCCCGCTGCTTTCCCTGCTGCTCGGCTTCACCTTGCTGCTGGGCGTCGCCGTGCCGCTCGGCGTCACCGGCCTGGCTAGCTTCACCCTACCGGAGCGCGCCGGCGGCAGCCTGATCCGCCAGGGAGATCGAGTGATCGGCTCGGCCCTGATCGGACAGGATTTCCAGGGGGATCTCTGGTTCCAGGGCCGCCCCTCGGCGACCTCCGCCGCGCCGTATGACGCAGCTTCCTCCGCCGCCTCGCAACTGGGGCCGACCAGTGCGGCGCTGCTGGAAGCCATCACCGGGCGCGTGGCTGGTGGGCGTGACGTGCCCGCTGACGCGGCAACTGCCAGCGGCTCGGGGCTCGACCCGCATATCAGCCCTCAGAACGCCTCGGCGCAGGTCGCGCGCGTGGCCCAGGCCCGCGGCTTGCCCACGCCGCGCGTCGCAGCACTGGTGGAGCAGCATGTCGAAGGTCGGGAGCTCGGCTTGCTGGGTGAGCCGCGCGTGAACGTGCTGCGGCTCAACCTCGCACTTGACGCACTGCGTTGAAGGAACCTCCCATGTTGCGTTCTCTCATTCTCTCCGCGGCCATGCTGGCGGCCATCCCGGCCCAGGCGCAGGTTCGCCTCGGTGAAACCGGCCTTTCCCTCACCGGCACCGGCACCGTCGCGACGGATTATCTGTTCCGAGGGATCAGCCAAACGCGCTCCCGCCCGGCCTTTCAGATCTCCAACCTCGAGCTTTCCCACGAGAGCGGCGTCTACATCGGCGCGTTCCTCTCAAATGTCAGCTTTGCTGGAACCAATGCGCGGCAGGAAATTGATGTCTTCGGCGGGTATCGTTTCGCCGCGGCAGGGTTCAATTTCGACGTGTTCGGCATCTGGTACACCTATCCCGGCTACGCCTCGCAGCCCGGGCAATTCGGACTGAACTATGCCGAAGGCGCCTTGAAGGTGACCCGGGAAGTCGGCCCGGTCACGCTCATGGGAACGGTAGCCGGCTCGCCCAACTTCTTTGGCTCCTCCGGCACCGGGATCTACCTGGAAGGTGGTGCGGACTGGCGCACCGGGCTGCTCGACCTGACCGCCGGCGCCCGATTGGGCCACCAGTGGATCGAGCGCAATCCGCGTTTCGGAACGCCGGATTACACGTGGTGGGCGCTCACGCTCTCTCGCGATTTCGCGGTGAGCGGCATCGGGACGGTGACCGCTAGCGTAGGATACTATCAGACCTCGATCAGCCGCCAGGACTGCGCGCCGATTAACGGGCGTGGCCAGGACATCTGCGGTGCACGCGCACTAGCCTCCTTATCTTTCAAGTTCTGACCCGCCTTGACGCGGCCTTTACAGAGGAGGGCTGACTTCATGATGGCGGCTTTGCGCGGCAATTGCGCATCTTCCCCGGTGTTGGAAGGAGGCAGGCGAACACCCTGCCAGGACAGATGGAAGACCCGCTTAGTTTCAGTGACCTCCTCCTCGCCCTCTCGCCGCTGCTTGCGGCGCTCTGGCTTTGGGGCCTCGCCCGTGTGCTGCGCGACCTGCGCCGCGTCAGTGCATCCGGGCCAGAACTGGCCCGCTGCGGGCTGCCGAAGCAGCCCCTGTCGCCCACGCCGCTGCAACGCTGGATGGCCAGTCGGCGGAGCCGCCTCCTGTTACCGAGCGGCCTTCCGGCGCGATGACATGGTGGGACGGGCTCGCGCCGCGTTCAGCACGGGAGGTTTGGGCGCTGGTGGTGATCCTGGTTTTGTTCTGGCTCGGTGTAGCGCTGGCGGTCCACGGGCTGGCCGAACTCTCTGTGCTCACTGCTGCCTCCCTGGGCCTGGCCGGCACGCTGCTGATCCTGTGCGGCGGCTTCGCCTGGGTGCGACGTTTCCGCCGTCGCTGACGTGATGCGCCCGCTCGCGTATCCTACGAGCGCATGAACACGGCCGATCCCGAACGCCCCGACCCGGACGCGCTTGCCGAGCTGGCGGCACGGGAAGGCCGTGGCCGGCTGAAGGTGTTCCTCGGCGCCGCACCCGGCGTCGGCAAGACCGTGGAAATGCTGACGGAGGGCCGCCGCCTCCACGAAGCCGGGCGCGACGTGCTGATCGGCCTGGTCGAGACGCATGGCCGAGCCGAGACCGAGGCCGCCATCGGGGCGCTGCCGCGCCTGCCGCTGCGCGCCATCGCCTATCGAGGTCAGGTTCTGCACGAATTCGACCTGGACGCGGCCCTGCTGCGACGCCCGGGCGTTTTGCTGCTCGACGAGCTGGCCCACACCAACGCGCCAGGCAGCCGCCACGCCAAGCGCTGGCAGGATGTCGAGGAACTGCGCGACGCGGGCATCGAAGTGTGGACGACGATGAACGTCCAGCACCTGGAAAGCAGCGCCGAGGCGGTGGCGCGCGTCACCGGCGTGCGCGTGGCCGAAACCGTGCCGGATGCCGTGCTGAAGGGCGCCGACGCGGTGGAACTGGTGGACATCCCGCCCGCGGAACTCCTGGAGCGCATGCGGGCGGGCAAGATCTATCGCCCCGAGCAGGCCGAGCGCGCGCTGCGGGGCTTCTTCAAGGAGGGCGCGCTAGCCGCACTGCGCGAATTGGCGCTGCGCCGCACCGCGGATCGCGTGGATGCCGACGTCACCTCCTGGATGCGTCGCAACGCCGTGGCCGGCCCCTGGCCGGTCGGCGATCGCGTGCTGGCGCTCATCCCCGGCGGTGCTGCGGCCGGCTCCGTGTTGCAGCAGGCGCGCCGCCTTGCCGATGCCCTGCATGCGCCGCTGCTGGCCCTGCATGTCGAGCAGCCTGGCCAGGAATCCGACCCTGGACCGGGCATCGCCCTGGCCCAGCAGCTCGGCGCTGAGACCGAGGTGACGACCGCCACTGACCTGCCGACCGCCATCCTCGCCCATGCCCGAGCGCGTCGTGCCACGCACATCATTCTGGGCCGCGGCAATCCGCCCTGGTGGCGGCGCGCGCTGGGGCAAACGCTCATCGCGGCCCTCACCCGGCAGGCGCCCGAATTCACCGTGCAGGTCGTGCCGAGCCAGGCAGCGGCGCGTGTCGCGCCCATGCCACGCCATCTGCCGCGCTGGGCCGCCTGGCTTGTCGTGCCGCTGCTGGTGGGGGCGGCGACCCTGGTCTGCGCCGCGCTCGACGGCATGGTGCCCGATGCCGCCTTCGGCATGGTCTATCTGGCGGCCATCGTGGCGATCGCCGCCATCGTCGGGCCGCTCCATGCGGGGGTGGGCGCGGGGCTGGCCTTCCTCGTCTGGAACTTCCTGTTCCTGCCGCCGCGCTACACGCTGACCATCGCCTCGGCACAGGACGTGTTGGGCGCCGTGGTCTTCGGGGCGGTGGCGGCACTGCTGGCCGGCACGACGGGCCGGCTCGGGCGGAATGTGCGATCCGCTGCACTTCGGCTGGCGGCGCTGCGGCGGCTGACCGCGCTGTCGCGTCGGCTGAACGCCCAGGCTTCGATGGCGGAGCTGCAGATGGCGGTGGTCGAGGAGGCCGCGCGCATCATCGGTGGCCCCGCCTGCCTGCTGCTGCCCCTGGACGAGGCGCTGGCGGCAACCCTGCCCGGACAGTTCACGCGGGACCCGGTGCTGCAGACCGAACCCGTGCTGCGCGCGGCACACCCGGCCGATGCCACGCCCGATGATGGCGCCATGGCCGCCGCGCGCTGGGCCCTGGCCCATGGCCGCCCCGCCGGCCGCGGCACCGCGACGCTGCCGACCAGCGCCTGGCGCTTCCTGCCGCTGACGGCGGTGCGCGAAGGGGAGGCTGTTGCGCTCGGCCTCCTCGGGATGCGCCCTGAGGCCGAGGCTCCGGATCCGGAAGCCGATCGCGCCATCGAGGCGCTGCTGGACCAGGCGGCGGTGGCGCTGGAACGCGCGCGGCTGGCGGATATCGCAGCCAACGCCCGGGCGCGCGGCCAGGCGGAGGCCTTGCGCACCGCGCTGCTGACCAGCCTCGGGCATGATCTCCGCACGCCGCTCACCACCATCCGCGGCGCGGCGGAGACGTTGCGCACCGCAGGCAGCGCGCTCTCGGAGGCCACCCGCGCCGACCTGTTGGCGAGCATCGAGGAAGAGGCAACGCGCCTCGCACGCTGGATGTCCGCCATCCTCGATATCGTGCGGCTGGAGGCCGGGCAGGTTGTGCCGCGGCGCGAGCCGGTGGATGTGGCGCAGGCGCTGGACGAGGCGGCCGCCCACGCGGAGCAGGCGCATCCAGGCCGGCGCATCCTGCGTGACTTGCCAACAGGGCTGCAGCGCCCGCTTCTCGACCCCGCGCTGCTCGACCGGGTGCTGGAGAATGTGTTGGACAATGCGTTGAAATACTCACGCCCGGATGGCTCCGTGCGCATCGCGGCGCGCCGTGAGGGGACGGACATGCTCTTGGTGGTGGAGGATGACGGTCCCGGCATCCCGGCCGACGACCTGCCGCGTATCTTCGACGCATTCTTTCGTGCCGCGCGCACCGACAGCATTGCAGCAGGCTCGGGCCTCGGGCTGTCCATATGCCGTGGCCTGATCGGCGCGATGGGCGGCCGCATCGCGGCGGAGAGCCCGATCACGGCGGGGCGGGGGACGCGCATATCGCTGCGCTTTCCGGCGTGACGGCCGCGCGACTTCCGGTCTTGGTGATCGATGATGAACCGCAGATTCACCGCTTCCTGGGACCCGCGCTGGAGGCGGCCGGCTATGCGGCGCTCCGTGCGGAGACGGCGCGCGAGGGGCTGCGCCTGGCAGCGGCACGTGGCCCGGCCTGCGTGCTGCTCGATCTCGGCCTGCCGGACATGGACGGCAAGGAGGCGCTGGCGCGGCTGCGCGCCTTCAGCAGTGTGCCTGTCATCATCATCAGCGCCCGCGACCGAGAGGCGGAGAAGGTCGCGGCACTGGATGCCGGGGCCGATGACTATGTGGAGAAGCCCTTTGGTATCGCGGAACTGCTGGCCCGACTGCGGGCGGCCACCCGTCGCGCGCTGCTGACGGAGGCACCGGCGCCGGTGGTCGCAACAGGCCCGCTTGCGGTGGATCTGGAGCGGCGCCTGGCGCGGGTTGCGGGTGTGGAGCTTTCGCTCACGCCGCGCGAATGGGACCTTCTCTCCGCCCTCGCGCGCGATCTCGGCCGGGTGGTGACACAGCGGCGCCTGCTGACCGAAGTCTGGGGCCCAGCGCATGCTGAGGACAGCCAGTATCTGCGGGTCTATGTCGGGCAACTCCGCGCGAAGCTGGGTGCGGCGGCAGGCTTGCTCAGGACCGAACCCGGGGTGGGGTATCGGTTGCTGGAGGAGAGCCACTGACCGCCACCCCCCGGCGTACATCGCACATTGGATGCGCAGCAGCACCCGATGATTGATGAGACGATCGAGATGGCCGACGCCGCCACGCCGGAGAACTGGCAGGTGGTGAAGCCCCGCATCTGGGCACTGCCATGGCGCGGGGCGAAGCTGGCGCCGAGGGTCTATGGTGACGAGGTTGAGGTCGCTGCCCGCCGCCGGGGATGCGCGCTCCTGCGTGCGCCGCGAGCTTCGACCCCGAGCGCGTCGTCTACCCGCACATTTGCTCAGCCTTTGCGCGGATGGGGGCATTAACGAAGCGCATATTACGAAAAATAGGAGAATCAAGCGCTTAGTAGGGGTAACTGGCGTCCCGTACGGGATTCGAACCCGTGCTGCCAACGTGAAAGGCTGGTGTCCTAGGCCTCTAGACGAACGGGACAATCCGTGGCCCGGGGATTAGAGGCGATGCGCGCGGAGGTCAATCCCGCGAAACCTCAGCCCTTGAACTGCCCCGCACCGTCAATGTCGATCACCGTGCCGTTCAGATACCCACCGCGCGGCGAGGCGCCGAAGACGGCCATCTCCGCGATCTCCCGCGGCTCGATCGGCCGGTCGAAGGGCAGGCCCTTCACCATCTCCGGCCAGCGGTTGGGGTCGCCCAGCGCCTGCTCGGCCCGCCAGCGGGCCTGCGTCTCCATGCGCTCGGTGCGCGTCACCGCCGGGTTGATGCCGAAGACGCGCACGCCATCCTTCTGCGCGTCGAAGCCCACGGCGCTGGTGAAGGCGATCAGCGCCGCATTCCCCGCCGTGCCCGCGATATAGGCCGGCTTCCAGGCGCGCCCGGCCATGCCGATGATGTTCACGATCACACCCGATTTCCGCGCGCACATGCTGCCCATGTAGAGCTGCGTCAGGTGGAAATAGCCGAAGACCTTGAGCTGCCAGGCCTCCGCCCATTTTTCCATCGCGATGTCGTGGATCCCGCCCGAGGGGATGGCGCCCGCATTGTTCACGAGGATGTCGGCCTCCGGCGCGCAGGCATGCAGGCTCACGCGATCCTCGGCGCGGGAGAGATCAACCGTCACCGCCTCCACCCGCACCTGGTACTTGGCGCGAAGGGCCGCGGCCGCCGCATCCGGCGTGCGGGCGGCGAGGACGATGTCGCAGCCCTCGGCCGCGAAGGCCTCGGCGCAGGCATAGCCGATGCCCTTCGAGGCGCCCGTGATCACCACGCGCTTGCCGGCGAGCTGCATGTCCATCGGTCTAGTTCCCTTCCCGTGCCGCGCGCATGGCGTCCGCCAGTGCCGCGTTGTCCTGGCTCACATCCTCCAGCGCGCCGTCACGGTCCGCGGGCGGCCGGTTCTGCGAGAGCTTGCGCTTGCCGATGAGAGCTTCGATCGTCAGCACCACGCCGACAATCCCCTTGAGCTGCCCCGCGATGAAATCCGCCGGCGCGTCACTCACGGCCCAGCGCGCCGCGCGAGGCGTCTCGTGATGGTCGGTCAGCGTCGAGACGATCTCATGCAGCCGCGCCGCATCCTCGACGATCTCGACCGGGCCTTCGGCATGCACGGCCTCATAGTTCCAGGTGGGAACCACGCGGTGATGCTCGGCCTTGGAGGCATAGCTGGAGGGGGAGATGTAGCCATCCGGCCCCGGGAAGATGGCGAGCGCGCGGGGGTTCTCGCGCAGCGCCTTCCAGTGCGGATTGGCCCGCGCGAGATGGCCCACGATGCGCACGCCATCCGTCAGCAGCGGCAGGTGCGTGATGTCAGGCAGCCCGTTCGCGCCATTGCTGACCAGCAGGGGCAGTCGCGAACCGCGCATCAGGCGCAGCAGGATCTCGGGGCGGTCCTCGCGAAAGGCTGGGGGGGTGTAGAGGGGCATGGGAGCCTCGCTGCAGGGGCTCCGCCCCTTTGCCACGGCGTTGATGAAGAGCCGGAATGCGATGGCCTGTGCGGCGCGCGGTGTCAAACCGGCCGCGGGCCTGTGCCGGCCTTGGTCGCCGCAACCCTGGCGGCGGAGCTCCCAGGGCTCGGCGGCGAGCGGGACTTCCTCCTCCACATCCAGGGCCTTTTCCCTGGGACGGGATGGAAAAGGGCGCGCGCCGATCCGGTCCGCCCGGTCGCGGCAAATCGGGATGTCCGCGATGACGCCGTCGAACTCGCAGAGGCCGGGCGGCGTCTGGGTGCGCGGCCATTTCTCGATGTCGCGGTCGTCGTTGATGGGACCTTCCGCACTCCACATGACGCTGCGCCGCTCGAGTCCGCGCTGCCGCATCCGGGGCTGCCCAGTCGAAGGCCCGTCCATCGGGACGTCCAAGCGATACGTCTACAAAGGGCATGGGCCACGCGTCGCCGCCGGCCGGCCCACCTTGCGGCCGCAGCGCGAACCCGCCGCTTGGCCCGCCCGGGCATCAATGCCGAGAGATTGGCGGTTCAAGACAGTGGCGCCTTTGTGGGCATCACCTTTGCCCGTGGGCCAGGCGGAGCGTGACGGCACGCGCCACGCAGTCGCGCCCGGGCCGGCAGCGTGGGTGGATCGTGCCCTTGGACTTGCCGAAGAGGCGCCGAGGACCGGGCGCGCCCCGGCACGCCGAGGGGCTGTGCCGCATGGGTATCGTCCTGGTCACGGGGGCGCGGGCTTCATCGGCGCGCATCTGTGTCAGGCCCTGCTGGCGCGGGGCGAACACGTCATCGGCCTCGATAATCTCGATGCCTGTTGCCATCCGTCCTCGCTCGATGCGGCCACCAACTCGACACCATCGGCAACAGCAGGCCCGAGCCGCTGCTCAACCTTGCTGAGACGCTGGCGGGGGTGCTCGACGTGACCGCGATCCGCGAATTCAAGCCCATGCAGCCGGGCGATGTACCGGCGGCCTTCGCCGATGTCTCGGCCATGGAGCGCGATTTCGGCTGGCGGCCGGCCACCGATCTCCGCGCCGGGCTGACGCGCTTCGTCCAATGGTGGCGGAGCCATCGCAAAGAGCAGCCGAAGCCGGCCGCCGGGCCGCGGGCGCCCGACCAGGGAGGAATCCCGGGCTTGCGCCAAACGCACGGCCCGGCCGATGATCCCACCCAGAGAGACACCCTCCGGAGAAGCTGACCCATGACCGTGACCCGTCGCACCCTGCTGGCCGCTGGCGCCGCCGCCCCCCTCCTGCCGAGCCTGGCCGCCGCGCAGGCCCGCTGGCAGATGGCCACCCCCTATCCGGACGGGAACTTCCACACCCGCAACAACCGCGCCTTCCTCGAGGCGGTGCAGACCGCCACATCCGGCCGCGTGCAGGTGCAGATGCATTCCAACGCCTCGCTCCTGCCGATGGCGCAGATCAAGCGCGGCGTGCAGCAGGGCCAGGTGCAGCTCGGCGAAATCCTGCTCAGCGCCTATGGCAATGAGGATCCCTTCTTCGAGATTGACGGCGTGCCGATGCTGGCGCCCACCATCGCCCAGGCCCGCCGGCTGAACGAACTGACGCGCCCCTATATCGAGGCGCGCTTCCAGCGGCAGGGCCTCTCGCTGCTCTATTCCGTCGCCTGGCCGAATTCGGGCTTCTACACCAACACCCCGGTGGACACGCTCGAGGCGCTGCGCGGCACCCGCTTCCGCACCTTCAGCGTGATGACCAACCGCTTCGCCACCCTGATCGGCGCGAACCCCGCCTTGATCCAGGCCGCCGAAGTGCCGCAGGCCTTCGCGACCGGCGTGGTGAACGCGATGGTGACGAGTGCGGCGACCGGCGTGGACAGCAGCGCCTGGGATTTCAGCCGCATCTACACGCCCGTCGGCTTCACCCACACGCGCAACGCGGTCTTCGTGAATCGTCGCGCCTTCGAGGCGCTCTCGGCGGCCGACCAGGCTGCGATCCGCACCGCCGCCACCGCGGCCGAAGCCGCCGGCTGGCGCCTGGCCGAGGAGGCGATCGCCGCCAGTGAGGCCACGCTGGCCCAGCGCGGCATGACCGTGGCCCGGCCGACGCCCGCGCTGCTGGAGGCGCTGGACCGCATCGGCCAGGAGATGACCCGCGAATGGGTCGCCCGCGCCGGCGAGGATGGCGCCCGCGTCATCGCCGCCTATCGCGGCTGAGGCGCGTGCGGCGCCCGCCCAAGCGCTGCACAAGGCCCCGCCCCGGCTGCGCGCCACGCGTGCAATGCCGGGGCCGCGCGGCTTGCCAAGGCCCAGCTTGGCCTTGCACCCTGGGCGTGGCCGGGCCGAACATTCCCCGTGCATGACCTCGCGCCGGGAGGCCCTCCGCCCATGACCCTGACACGCCGCAACCTGCTCATTGCCGGCCTGGCCATGCCGGCGGTGATCGCCCCTGCCCGCGCCCAGGCGCGCTGGCAAATGGTGACCGCCTTCCCCGACAGCAACTTCCACACGCGCAACAACCGCCTCTTCATCGAGGAGGTGCAGAACGCGACGCAGGGGCGCGTGCAGATCCAGCTGCACCCCAATGGCTCGCTCATGCCCATGCCGCAGATCAAGCGCGGCGTGCAGCAGAACCAGGCGCAGATCGGCGAGATCCTGCTCAGCGCCTATGGCAATGAGGATCCGTTCTTCGAGATCGACGGCATCCCGCAGCTGGCCGGCACGCTGGCGCAGGGCCGCCGCCTGAACGAACTCTCGCGCCCCTATATCGAGGCGCGGTTCCAGCGGCAGGGGCTCTCGCTGCTGCATGTGGTGGCCTGGCCCAATGCGGGCTTCTTCTCGAACGTGACGCTCGACACCATCGAGGCGCTGCGCGGCACGCGCTTCCGCACCTTCAGCGCGATGACCAACCGCTTCGCCGTGCTGGTCGGCGCGAACCCGACGCTGATCCAGGCCGCCGAAGTGCCGCAGGCCTTCGCGACCGGCGTGGTGAACGCCATGGTCACCAGCGCCTCCACCGGGGTGGACAGCGCCGCCTGGGATTTCGCCCGCGTCTATACCCCCGTCGGCTTCACGCGCTCGCGCAATGCCGTCTTCATCAATCGCCGTGCGTTGGAGGGGCTTGCCCCGGCCGACCAGGCGTCCATCCGGGCCGCCGCCGTCACGGCCGAGGCGCGCGGCTGGCAAATGGCAGAGGATTCCATCGTGGCCAATGAAGCAACGCTCGCGCGGCGGGGCATGAATGTGGCGCAGCCCACGCCCGCTTTGCTCGAAGCGCTGGAACGCGTGAGCCAGGAACTCACCCGCGAATGGATCACGAGAGCGGGCGAGGATGGCGCGCGCGTCATCGCCGCCTACCGGGGTTGAGCCCCGTGGGAGGAAGCTTGCTTCGCCGCACGCTGGACGGGCTCTACCTGGTCAGCGCGGGGCTCGCCGCGCTGTCGCTCTTCGGCATCTTCGCCACGATGATGGCACAGGTCTTCCTTCGCCAGGGCAATATCCAGCTGCCCGGCGCCGATGACTTCACCGCCTATCTCTGCGTCGCCACCACCTTCTTCGCGCTCGCCTATACCTTCAAGCGGGGCGAGCTGATCCGCGTCGGCCTCTTCATTGACAAGGCCGGGCCCGCGCTGCGGCGGGTGATCGAGCTGGCGGTGCTGGCGCTGGCCGCCGTGCTGGTCGCCTACATCGTGTACTGGACCTTTTCGGACGCCATGTTCTCGCGCGAGATCGAGGAGGTGGCGCAGGGCAGCGTGCCCTTCCTGATCTGGATCCCGAAGCTCGCCATCCCCGCGGGCTCGGGCATCCTGCTCATCGCCATCCTGGATGAGTTCGTCACCGTGCTGCGCGGCGAGAAACCCAGCTACGTCCGCGCCGCCGAAGAGCGCGCGGCGCGCGGCGATTTCTCGGCGGAGATGTAGGCCGTGGACCTGCTGAACATCGCCCTTCTGCTGCTCGTCCTGCTCTGCCTGCTGCTGGGCAGCGGGCTCTGGATCGCGCTCGCACTCGCCGGCACCGGCTACATCGCCATGTCCATCGTGAACCCGACGCCGGGACTCTTCCTCGCCTCGGCCTATTGGGAGAGCACGGGGTCCTGGACGCTCGCCGCCCTGCCCATGTTCATCTGGATGGGTGAGATCCTGTTCCGTACCAAGCTCTCCGAGGAGCTGTTCAATGGCCTGGCGCCCTGGGTGCGGCGCATCCCGGGGCGCCTGTTGCATGTGAACATCCTGGCCTGCGGCATCTTCGGAAGTGTGTCCGGCTCGTCCGCCGCCACCTGCGCCACCGTCAGCAAGATCGCCCTGCCCGAACTCAAGCGCCGCGGCTATGACGAGCAGGTGGCGATCGGCAGCCTCGCCACCGCCGGCACGCTCGGCATCATGATCCCGCCCTCGATCATCATGGTGGTCTATGCGGTGGCGGCCGAGGTCTCGATCGTGCGGGTCTTCATCGCCGGGATGATCCCGGGTGCGCTCGTGATGGGGTTGTTCAGCCTCTACATCATCATCTGGGCGCTGCTGAATCCCGCGAAGCAGCCGGCGGCCGGGCCGGGGATGAGCCTCTGGGCGAAGCTGAAGCAATCGGCGCAGCTCATCCCCTGCATCCTGCTGATCGTGACCGTCATGGGCTCGATGTTCCTGGGCTGGACCACGGCGACGGAGGCGGCGGCCTTCGGCGTGCTGGGCAGCCTGGTACTGGCCGCCGTCACGCGCTGCCTCACCTGGCGCAGCTTCGTGGATAGCTTGGCGGGTGCGACGCGCCTGTCCTGCATGATCCTGTTCATCCTGGCGGGTGCGGCCTTCCTGACCAAGGCGATGGCGCTGACCGGCATCCCCGCCGCACTCGCCGCCGCCGTCGCCGCGGCCGAGCTTGGCCCCTTCGCCATCATCGGCATCCTCACCGTGGTCTACCTCATCCTCGGCACGGCGCTGGATGGCGTCTCGATGATCGTGCTGACCACCTCCGTGGTGGTGCCGATGGTGCAGCTGGCCGGGTTCGACCTCGTCTGGTTCGGCATCTTCATCATCCTGCTGGTCGAGATCGCCGAGATCTCGCCACCGCTGGGGTTCAACCTCTTCGTCATGCAGACGATGACGGGCAAGGAGCAGACCGAGATCGCCTGGGCGGCACTGCCCTTCTTCATGATGCTGGTGGTGACGGTGGTGCTGATCACGATCTTCCCCGGGATCGTGACCTGGCTGCCGGATTATCTTCTCCGCCAATAGGCGGAGATTTTTTTGTGCCCTCAGGCGCCGGGCGCGGCCTCCGGCCGCTTGGCTTCGCGCCGCGGCTGGTGCGCTGGGCGTGAAGTCAGCCTGGGCGCGCCGGCCGCTGTGCGGCCGGGTGGTTTTGCGAAGACCCTCAAGCGCCCGCGCTGTGCGGCCGGATGGTTTTGCGAACGCCCTCAGGCGCCGGCCAGCGATTGCGGTTGAATGTGCGTGAATGGTGCATTATTTGAGCATCAAAGCGCTGCGATCGGCAGCGCAGGAGGCCCTTGCCATGCTCTCATCCATGCTGGAGGCGGTTTCGGACCCGCAGAACGGCGCGATCGATCCCGAGCGGGTCGCGCAGACGCTGCGCGTGCCGGTCTCCCGCGTGGCGGAGGTTGCGCATGTGCATCGCAATACACTGAAGCGGAACCCGGCCTCCCCCGCGGTGCAGGAACGCCTGGGCGAGATCATGCGCATCGTCACCGAGGCCTCGGACCTCATGGGCGGCCAGCCGGGCAAGGCCGTGCTCTGGTTCATGCACCAGCCCCTCTCGGGCTTTGACGGCAAGACCGCCGTGGAACTGGTGCAGGAGGGCCATGCCTCCGCCGTGCGCACCCATCTGCGGATGCTGCGGGACGGGGTCTACGCCTGAGCCTGCCGTCCGGCCTTACCCTGCGGCAACGGCTCTGGCGCGTCATGTCGCCCCGATGGGCCTCGGTCCCGCTGAGCGGTGCCGGAGCGTCTGCTCATGGAGGGCGATGGAACAGGCCGGGACAAGCGGCGCTCTATCTCTCGCTGGAGATGGACACCGCCTTCGCCGAATATCATCAGGACATCCAAAGGCCCGGAACCGCCTGCGGCTTCGACGTCGAGATCGGCCCCGTGCTGGACCTGCGCGAGGGTGCCGCGCTCCAGGCCCTGGGCGCCACGCCGGCCGAACGCCTCTGCCCCTGGAAGACGATCTGGCTGCTCCAGCGGATGGACCCGCCGACATGGCGGCTGGCCGACCGGCTGATCGCGGGCGGCGCGGCCGGCATCCTGGTCCCCTCCGCGCAGCGTGCAGGCGGCACCAACCTGGTGCTCTGGTGCTGGAACGACCATCCGGGCCGCAAGGTCACGGCCTTCGATCCGCAGGGTGACCTGCCCCGGACCCAGGATCCCTGGGCGTAGCTCAGCCGATCCCGTAGCGCAGCCGCACCACGCCATTGGGCCAGGTCTGGGTGTCCAGCAGGGTGAGCTGTTGCGCCGGCGGGTGGCCACCGGCGAAGAGGGGGATGCCGCGCCCCAGCAGCACCGGCATGGTGAAGAGATCGAGCTCGGTGATGGCACCTTCCGCCAGCAGCCCGGCGATGAGTTGCCCGCCGCCCACCACCCAGACGCGCTCCTGCGCCTCGCGCAGATGCGCGGCGAGCGAGGCTTGGTCGCCCTTCCAGGCTTCCACGCCCTCGGGCGGGTGGGCGATGCCGCGGCGGCTCAGCACCAGGCAGGGCTTGCCCTCGTAGGGCCAGGGGCCGAAGCGCAGCACCTGGTCATAGGTCGAACGCCCCATGACCAGCCTGCCGATGCCCGCGAAGAAATCGGCATAGCCGTAATCGGTCGCCTGGAAGGCCTCGAGCCAGGCGACCGAACCGTCCTCGGCCGCGATGAAGCCGTCCAGGCTGGCCGCGATATAGGCGACGCGCCCGGACATGCTGCTTAATCCTGCCACTTCACCGTCATGAAGGGCGCGGGCACCAGCAGCTTGCTTTCCTGGCTGGCGATGAAGGGGCGCACCTTGCCGAGGTAGTTCAGCCAATCCTGATTGGCGAAGAGCTTGGTGCGGCGCTCGGCGCGCTCGGCGAGCGTCTCATAGGCCCACATGTGGATCACCTGGTTCAGCGGGCCGAATTCGGTGGAGTAGTAGCCGACCAGCCGCCCCAGGATGGGCTTCTGGATCGCCAGGCCCTCGGCCGCATAGGCCTTGATGTAATCCCCGATCTTGCCCGGGTGCATCGTGTAGATCCGCTCTTCGACGAACATTTTTGTTTCCTCAAACGCCGGCGGCGGCTCCGCCGCCTTGGCTTCGCGCCGCGAGAGCGTGCGCTGGTTGGTGGGGCGGTCGCGGCGCGCCGGCCGCTGTGCGGCCGGATTCTCGGAGCGCGTCACTCCCCCTGCCAACGTCGCGCGCACTGGCAAGGCTGTCCAGCCTCGCCAACTGGCCGCCCCCCGGCGCCCTGTCGTGGCTTTGCCACGACAGGATGAGCCCAGCCCCCAAGGTCAGCGCCAAACCGGGGCCCCCGCAAAGACGCCGAAGGCGGGTTTGTGGGGAACTCAGTCGGGGCCCCCGGGAATAACGCCTCTTCGGCGTTTTTTGGGGATCATTTTGTCACGAAGGCTTTCTCGACGACGTAGCTGCCGGGGGCATTGTTGGTGCCCTCGATGAAGCCGCGGGCTTCCAGCAGCGCCTTGCAATCGGCGTTCATCGCCTCGCTGCCGCAGATCATCACGCGGTCCTGCGCGGGGTCGAGGGCGGCGACGCCGGCCTGGCGCTCGGCCTCGCCGGTCTCCAGGCGCGTGGTGATGCGGCCCTGCACGGGGAAGGGCTCGCGCGTCACGGCCGGCAGGTAGATCAGCTTCTCCTGCACCATCTCGCCCAGCAGCTCGTGGTCGCGCAGGTCGCCCGTGATGTAGTCGCGATAGGCGAGCTCGCGCGCCTCGCGCACCGTATGGGCGACGATGATCCGCTCGTAGCGGTCATAGATTTCGGGGTCCCGCATGAGGGACATGAAGGGGGCAAGGCCGGTGCCCGTCGCCAGGAACCAGAGATTGCGGCCGGGCAGCAGATTGTCGGGGATCAGCGTCCCCACGGGCTTGCGGCCGATCAGCACGCGCTCCCCCACCTTGATGTGCTGCAGGCGGGAGGTGAGGGGGCCGTTCTGCACCTTGATGGAGAGGAACTCGAGGTGATCCTCCCAGGCGGGGCTCACCATGGAATAGGCGCGGGTCAGCGGCTTGCCGCCCACCATCAGCCCGATCATGGCGAATTGCCCCGAGGTGAAGCGCAGCGCCGTGTCGCGCGTGCATTTGAAGCTGAAGAGGCTGTCGGTCCAGTGATGCACCCAGGTGACTTCTTCGGCGTAGAAGCCCGGGGGTGCGGTGAGGATGGGGTCGTGATCAAGGTCCATGCCCCGCGTTTTGCGGTGGGTGACAGCCGCGCGCAAGCGGGGAATGATGGGGCATGGCCGATTTCATCCCCCCGCATGACCCCGACACCAACCCGCCCGTGGGCGAGCGCGTGGACACGACGCCCCGGCCGCTGCCGGCGCGCATCCCCCACAAGGGCCGCAGCGTGGATCTGGAGGTGCTGCACCCGCGCCACGCGCCGGACCTCTGGCAGGCCGCGCAAAGCGACGCCTCCGAGGCGAGCTGGGCCTATATGGGCTACGGGCCGTTTGCGTCGGAAGCGGCCATCACCCAGTTCGTCGGCGGGTTTTCCACGACCCATGACCCGATCGCCTGGGCGGTCCGGCCGCATCGGAGCGGCACGGTGGATGGCTGGCTGACGCTGATGGAGATCCAGCCGGCCAACGCGCATATCGAGATCGGCCATATCTGGTTCTCGCCGCGCATGCAGCGCACGCGGGCCGCGACCGAGGCGATGTTCCTGCTGATGCGCCACGCCATGGAGGATCTCGGCTACCGGCGCCTCACCTGGAAGTGCAACGCGCTGAACGCGCCCTCGCGGAGGGCCGCCAAGCGCCTGGGCTTCACCTATGAGGGCACGCTGCGCGCGGTGATGACCATCAAGGGCCGCCGGCGGGACACCGCCTGGTTCTCGATCCTGGCCGATGAATGGCCGGCGCGGGCGGCGGCCATCCAGGCCTGGCTGGATGATTCGAACTGGGACCAGACGGGGCGACCCAAGGCGTCGCTGATGACCGCCTGATCAACTGGCGATTAAACTGGCGGAGAGGCGGGGATCGGCCTAGATTGCGTCATCGCAACGTCACACGGGAGACCTCAGATGACGGGAATTGATTCGGGAGACGTGGTGGCCTGGGCCCTGATCGCGGCCGGCGCCGTCTGGGCGCTGACGGCACGGCGCGTGCCGGTCGGCGCGGCGCTGGCCGCCGCGGCGCTGGCCGCGATGGTGACCAAGGGGGCCTTGGTCGGCTTCGTGTGATTCGGGTTTATTGACACGCTCGCAACAAATTCGTCGCGGGCGTGTCATCACAGGTTGTTAGGCGGGCGCCTCCATTCAGGAGGGTTCCATGCGCCGCCTTTTGCTCACCACCGCTGCCGCCATCACCTTGGCGCTGCCCGCCGCCGCCGATACGCGCTTCGAGGCGCGGCTCGCTGGCCAGGCCATCCTGCCTGCCGCCACCTTCGTGGCGCCCCCCGCCGATGCGCCCGAGTATTTCCGCCTCTCCGGCCGCTTCACCGGCCCGGGCAATGCCCGCAATGAGCAGGCCGGCAGCATCCCGGGCGTGAGCCTGCCGGGCTATGGCCCGCGCGCCACCGGCCTCGCCATGCCCTTCCCCGGCCAGCCGTTGCAGGGCTTCTCCGGCATCAAGCCGGTGGGCGATGGCAGCTATTGGGTGACGGGCGACAATGGCTTCGGCAACCGCCGCAACAGCCCCGACGCGCTCTTGATGATCCATCGCGTGCGGCCTGATTTCCGCAGCGGCGCGGTCGCGGTGGAAAACACCATCTTCCTCTCCGATCCCAACCGCGTGGCGAGCTTCGTCATCCAGAACGAGGCGACGCCGACGCGTTACCTGACCGGCGCCGATTTCGACCTGGAGAGCATCCAGCCCTTGCCCGATGGCAGCTTCATGATGGGCGAGGAATTCGGCCCCTTCCTGCTGCGCTTCGACGCCCAGGGCCGGCTGATGGCGGTGGTCGAGACGCAGCTCGATGGCCAGCCGCTGCGCTCGCCCGACCACCCCGCGCAGATGATCCCGGCCAACCCCACCGCCGGCGTGCCGCACCGCGTGCGCCGCTCGGGCGGCTATGAGGGCATGGCGATGACGCCGAATGGCGCCACGATCTGGGCGCTGCTGGAGCAGCCGATCTTCGCGCCGAACAGCAACCAGGCCGAGGGCGCCTTCCTGCGCGTGCTGGAATTCGACGTGGCGCGCATGGCCTGGACGGGCCGCAATGTCCGCTACCGGCTGGAGCCGGGTGCCACGGCCATCGGCGATTTCAACATGATCGACGAGCGCCGCGCCCTGGTGATCGAGCGCGACAATGGCGAGGGCGATGCCGGCCGCGCCTGCGCGCAGGGTGTGGAAAGCACGCATGCCGCCCCCTGCTTCGCCATGCCGGCGCGCCTGAAGCGCATCTACCTGGTGGACATGGGCGCCGTGGATGCCGAGGGCTTCGTCCGCAAGATCGGCCATATCGACCTGATGGCCATCCAGGACCCCGAGCGCATCGCGCGGCAGCGCGGTGACCGGGCGGCGGGCGCCAGCGACACCGTCTTCACCTTCCCCTTCTTCACCATCGAGAATGTGGCGATGGTGGATGCGGACCACATCATCGTCGGCAATGACAACAACCTGCCCTTCTCGGCCGGGCGCCATCTGAGCCGGGCGGATGACAATGAGCTGATCCTGCTGCACGTGCCCGAGTTCCTGCGGGCGCGCTGACCAGGGGCAGGGCCGGGGCGGGCTTGCGCGCCCCGGCTGCCCATTTAGCATGGCAGGGTTCTTCCAAGGTTCCTGCCATGCCGATTTCCGATGACGTCCAGGCCTTCATTCCAGGCGAGCGTGTCACCCACGCGCCGCTCGGCTCCGGCGTGCTCGACGGCATGAGCTTCGCCGTGAAGGACCTGTTCGACGTGGCGGGTTCGGTCACCACCTATGGCAATCCGGATTGGGGGCGCACGCATCCCGTGGCGGCCGCCACCGCGCCGGCCGTCATGGCGCTGCTGGAGGCGGGCGGCACGCTCGCCGGCAAGACCAAGACGGTCGAGCTCGCCTACGGCCTGACGGGCGAGAATGTCTGGCATGGCACGCCGATCAACCCGAATGCGCCCGATCGCTTTCCCGGCGGTTCCTCCTGCGGTTCGGCCGCGGCGGTGGGCGCGGGGCTCGTGGATTTCGCGCTGGGTTCGGACACCGGCGGCAGCGTGCGCATCCCGGCCAGCTATTGCGGCGTCTTCGGCATCCGGCCGAGCTGGGGGGCGGTGAGCCTCGCCGGCGCCTGCGGCCTGGGGCCGAGCTTCGACACCTGCGGCTGGTTCGCGCGCTCGGCCCGCGTGCTGGAGCTGGTGGGCGATGCGCTGCTGCCCGAGGATGCGCTGCCCAATGTCGCGCAGCTGGCGCCGCTGCTGAAGCCGCAAAGCGTCTGGATGAACGCCGACCCCGCGACGGCGCACGCCCTGCAGCCCGGGCTTGCGGCGGTGGAGCGCGTGCTCGGCACCGGACCGGCCGTGCGGGTCGAGGGGCCGACGGACATCCTGGCCCAGGCCTATGAGAATTTCCGCTGCGCCCAGGCGCAGGAGGCCTGGGCCACGCTCGGCAGCTGGATCACCGCGACCAATCCGCAATTCGGCCCCGGCGTGAAGGAGCGCTTCGAGGGCGCGCGTGACATGGACCCGGCCAAGGCCGCCGCCGGCCGCGCCTATCGCAAGCGCTTCTCGGTGCGCGTGCGCTCGCTGCTCGCGGGTGGCGCGGTGTTTGTCTTCCCGACCTCGCCCTTCGCGGCGCCGCTGCTCACGGCCTCGGCGGCCGAACAGAATGCGGTGCGGGAGCGCAGCATGGGCGTCACCGCCATCTCGGGCCTCGCCGGCCTTTGCGAGGTCAGCATCCCGGCGGGCCGGGTGGATGGCGCGCCGGTCGGCCTCTCGCTCGCCGCCGCCCCGGGGCGGGACCGCGCGCTGCTGGCACTCGCCACGCGCGTGGCGGCGGAGCTCGGCCTCGCATGATCATCCGCGACGCCATGGCGGCCGATCTGCCCGCCATCACCGCCATCTATGCGCATCACGTGCGGACCGGCACCGGCACCTTCGAGGAGACGCCGCCCGATGCGGCGGAGATCGGCCAGCGCATGGCCAGGGTGCAGGGTGCCGGCTGCGCCTGGCTGGTGGCCGAGAATGACGGGCTGATCGTCGGCTATGGCTATTACGCCCAGATCCGCGACCGCAGCGCCTATCGCTTCACCGCCGAGGACAGCATCTATGTGCGCGACGACGTGCGCGGCATGGGCGTGGGCAAGGCGCTGGTCCAGGCGCTGATCGAGCACGCGACGGCGAAGGGCTTCCGCCAGATGATCGCCGTGATCGGTGACAGCGAGAATGTCGGCTCCATCGGGCTGCATTCCTCGCTTGGCTTCCGCCAGGTGGGGACGATGAAGGCCGTTGGCCTGAAATTCGGCCAGTGGGTGGATGTGGTGACCATGCAGCGCCCGCTGGGCGAGGGCGAGCGGACGCTGCCCGAGCGCTAGATCGCGCTGCGTTCAGAGGCCGGCGGGGATCATCCCGGCCCGCGGCGAAAGCGGTCCATCCATTCCAGATCAAAGCAGCAGACGAATTCATCGCAGCGATCGGGCCGCATCAGGGCGCGGCGCAGCGCCACGTCCATGGCGACATCGTCCAGCAATGGCAGCGGCTCGTTCGCCGCGCCGAAGGCCAGGACATGCGGGAAGGCCGCCCGGCACGCCGCGAGGAGGCTGCGCGGGCTCGGCCCGGGCTGGAGGAGAAGCTGCGCCAGGTCGAAGCGGATGATGGTGATGGTGCGGTGGTCCCGCAGCAGCTGGGCGTTCTCGACCGCGCGAGCCGGCGCCTCGGCTTCGTTCAGGCGGAGGAGGTCGAGGCGGTCCAGGCCCTCGCGCGCCATCATCGGCGCGATCTCGCCCATGTCGAAATCGCGGGTCTTGGCGGCGACCAGCCCGTTGAGGGACAGGTTCTCGTTCAGCGTGTGCACCTTCCGGCGCGACGGCTCATGCGCGAGCAGGAGGGCGTGCAGGGGGGCGCCAAAGGCGAGGCCGAGCGTCTCGACACCGATGCCCGCGCCGCTCTCGACCAGCATGCGCCCCTCCCCCCCATCCGGCCAGACGGCCTGGAGGAGGGCGGCGTAGCGCGGCGCGAAGGCGGGGGCGGCAGCGAAGGCAGGATCGCGATGGTCCCCCCGCAGGAGGGCCTCCCCCGTCGCGAAGACCAGGTGGCGGGTTTCGGAAATGGCTTCCTGTGGCAGGTGCGCCTGGATCGAGGCACTGAGGAGCAAGGCCCGGCGCATGGCACGGAGGCTGCCGTGCTGCCGGAGGAAGGCCTCCACCGCCTCGGGCGCGGGGGGCTTGTTGTCCCGCAGGGCGAGCAGGGTGGCCGCCGCCTCCTCCGTCGCGCGGCCCTGGATCCAGTCACCGGCCTCGGGGAAGCCGCCGATGGCCAGCGCGGCCAGCTCGGGACTCGTGAGGATGCCCTCGCGCAGCTGCCCGATGGACCCGGCGCTGCGCCAGTTCTCGATGACCGCCTCACTCTCCGGCTCACGCCCCAGCAGGAGGCGGTAGGCCCAGCGGACCGTGGCCTCGGTCAAACTCTCACTTGAGCCGTTCAATCCTGATGCTCCTTCGTGGCCGGTACCATCGTGGTGGAGGGCGTTTCCGGCGGGGTCGGAAGCCCCGGGGTCAATCTACCGGCGACGCCCGTTGCCGTCCAAGGGGCATGGCCTGACCGGCCCCTGCGCGGGCGGAGTGGCAAGCGCCCGACGCCCGGTTCGGCGGCCTTGGGCTTGTCCGGGCCGTAACATCGCGGCATGATGCAACGAGATTGGTGGGGTTCGTGTTGCGCCGATGGCCTTCGTCTTCCTTTGCACGCCGACCTCAGGCTCCGCCTCCATGCTGCGTATCCTGCAGATCATCGGCGGTCCGTCGCTGCGGTTGAAACCCGCCAACGGACCGGCCTCGCTGACCAAGGAGCCAGGCACAACCTTCCTCGACCCGCGCGCCACGAAGTTGCTCTACTGGTTCCGTGGCCCGCGCCATTGGGTGCCGACGCTGGATCTCTCGGATTTCCGGTTGATCGGCCATTTCAGGGACCCCCGGGACCTTGCCTGCAACCAGTACTGGTGGGCGCTGCAGCACCCCAACACCCATGACACGCCCGAGGTGGCGGAGCAGAAACGCGTGAAGGTGGCGGCCATGGGCATTGATGCCTATGCGCTGGGCCGGAACAACACCGCAGGCTATCATGCCTTGATGGGCTTGTCGGATGGCCCGCTGGGCGACGCTGTCACCTGGACATCCTACAACCAGCTTTGCACGGCCTTCGACTATATGGTGGATAATCTCTGCCGCACCTTCGGCCGCGCACCCTCGGCCGTGGCGGAGGCGCTGCGGCCCGAACGGCCGGAGAACCTGGGCGGCAACGCGGAATGGGTGAAGGTGGGCGGCACCTGGAAGGGCTCGGACGTGACGCCGGGCCGCTTCCGGACCGACCTGCGCCCGGAGACGGTGGAAGCCATCACCAAAAAGCATGCCAGCGAGTTGGCGTTCTGCCGATACCGCGACGCGTCGTTCATGGCGCACCATTACGGGTGACCGGTCCTGGCAGGCCGACAACTGGGTGAGGAGAGAAGCTGATGACTGATGGAGCGCCATATGACGCAACGACCAAGCTGCGGCGTGTCTCCTACGGCCAGACGGGCCAGGATATCCTGCTTGAATTTCTTCTGCTTCGGCGCGGGCTGATCCCGCGTGACCCGGCCTATCGCGGTACATATGTTGATATCGGCTGCAATCATGCGCGCACCGGTTCCAATAGCTTCTATTTCTACGAGCGTGGCTGGTCCGGCGTTTGCGTGGATGCGGACCCTGACGTCTGCGCGGCGTTTGCGGCGGCGCGGCCCCGCGACCGGGTCGTGAACTGCGGCATTGGAGATGAAGAAGGGTCGTTGGACTTCTACATCTTCCACAACTCTCAGCATAATACCTTCAACGCAAAGCGGGCGGACAAGGATATGTCGAAGCTCCGCGAAGTGAAGCGCATCGCCATCCGCACCATGACTTCAGTCTTGCAGGAGGCAGGGGTTGGTTCGATTGATTTCATGTCAGTAGATATCGAAGGCATGGAGATGAAGATGCTCGCGGCGATGGATTTCCACGTCTTCCGCCCAAAAATCCTGCTGATGGAGGCTTTACGCCCCTTGTCCGCCATCGCGCAGGACGAGATGACCAGATATCTCAAAGGCAAGGACTACGAACTCATCGCCCATACCGGACATGATGCCTTTTACGCACCCGTATGAGTCCACGGTTATACTGACCTTGATAGAATTTCCGCAGCAGGCTGGCCCAGAATGGCTGTGCCCGCTGCACGAAATCTCGAGCTGTTAGCGGCGCTTAACCATAAGCCAGGCACGAATCGGTCCCGCCGCCTGACGCGGGTGCGCCATGGCGGGCAGGACGTCCGTGGCCAGAAGCGCAGCAACGACGCCCATGCTGCCGCCACCCCCGATGCGCAATTCTACCGCAAGCGGCCAGGCAAGGAGGCGAAGCCCTGCTTCATGGGCCATGCGCTGATGGAGAACAGGCGCGGCCTGATCGCCGGTGCGCTTGCGACACGCGCCCCGCGCCCTGCCGAGCGGCTGGCCGCACCGCACCGCCGGACTCCGCGAGGTCAACCTCCCCGCGCAGCTGGCGCAGAATGCCAGCGGGCGGCGCCCGGCCATCCATGGCCGCACCACCCGACATTCCGGCCCTGCCATCAGCCTGCGGATCAGGATGCGGATCGAGGAGGCGTTCGGCTGGGCCAGGAGGACCAGGCCAGCCTTGACGGCGATGCCCAACCGGCGGCGGATGGCACGCTCACCGGCGAAATCCGCTTCCATCGCGGCGCTGAATCCGCCGTCACCGCCCGCCGCTGTCAGCTGTTCGGCTGCGCGCAGACCGGCATGATGCGGTTGAGATCGGGTGAGCGGTTCGGCGGCAGGAAGAGCTTCGCGCCGGCACCGGAACCCGCTCGCCATTCATCGGACAAGCAACCACGGCGCCACGATGCTGTCATGCCGCGGGCAAGAACGCTTTACAGCGCCCCGCCCTTGCGGCCCGCCATCGCACCCAGCCGCAGCCGCAGCGCGTTCAGCTTGATGAAGCCCTGCGCGTCGAACTGGTCATAGGCGCCCTGGTCATCCTCGAAGGTCACATGCTTCATCGAGTAGAGGCTGTGCGGCGATTGCCGCCCGGTGACGATGACATTGCCCTTGTAGAGCTTCATCCGCACCGTGCCCTCGACGCTGGCCTGGGACGTATCAATCAGCGCCTGCAGCATCCGCCGCTCCGGGCTGAACCAGAAGCCGTTGTAGATGCACTCGGCATAGCGGGGCATCAGGCTGTCCTTCAGGTGGGCGGCCTCGCGGTCGAGCGTGATGCTCTCGATCGCGCGATGCGCCTGCCAGAGGATGGTGCCGCCCGGCGTCTCGTAGCAGCCGCGCGACTTCATGCCGACAAAGCGGTTCTCGACCAGGTCGAGACGGCCGATGCCATTGGCCTTGCCCAGCGCGTTCAGCCTGGTGAGGATCGTGGCGGGGCTCATCGCCTCGCCATTGATGGCCACGGGGTCGCCATTCTTGAAGGCGATGGTGATTTCCGTCGCCACATCGGGCGCGTCCATCGGGCTGAGGGTGCGCTGCCAGACCATCTCATCCGGCGCGTCCCAGGGCTCCTCCAGGATCTTTCCTTCGCTGCTGCTGTGCAGGAGGTTGGCGTCCACGGAAAAGGGCGATTCGCCGCGCTTGTCCTTGGCGATGGGGATCTGGTGCTGCTCGGCGAAGGCGATGAGCGCGGTGCGGCTGGTGAGGTCCCATTCGCGCCAGGGGGCGATGATCTTGATGTCGGGCTTCAGCGCGTAATAGCTGATCTCGAAGCGCACCTGGTCATTGCCCTTGCCCGTCGCGCCATGGGCGACGGCATCGGCGCCGACCATCTCCGCGATCTCGATCTGCCGCTGGGAGATGAGCGGGCGGGCGATGGAGGTGCCGAGGAGATACTGCCCCTCATAGAGCGCGTTGGCGCGGAACATCGGGAAGACGAAATCCTGCACGAAGGTCTCGCGCAGGTCGTCAATGAAGATGTTCTCCGGCTTGATGCCGAGCATCAGCGCCTTGTCCCGCGCCGGGCCCAGCTCCTCGCCCTCGCCAAGATCGGCCGTGAAGGTCACGACCTCGCAGTTGTAGGTGGTCTGGAGCCACTTCAGGATCACGCTGGTGTCGAGGCCGCCGGAATAGGCGAGCACGACTTTCTTGACGTCCTTGACGCGCATGGGAGGCAACCTTCTCGCGGAACGAAATGCTGCGGAGGTGGATGCCAGCGGATGGCGGGTTGGGCAAGGTGCGGCCGAGGTGATCGCGCCGCGGATGCGTGCCTTCCGTGCAAGCCTGCTAAGGTCCCGGCGCGCTCCACGGTGGCACAGGCAGGCCGAAATCGCCTGTCTCCCCCAACCACGTCAGCCGGCCGGCTTTGTTCTCCGCCGAGACCTCCACCTCGACCGCGAGGGCCTGCAATGCCAGGACCAGCGCCCGCATCGCGTCTTCACCGCCCATCTTCACCCGCGCCTGCGTCAGCGGGCCCTGGACCTCATAGGTGCAGAACCAGCAATCGCCCTCGGCAGCCAGGGCCGGGCGGCCCAGGCGGATCTCGAAGCCGGGCTTGCCATCGCATACGAGGATGCGTGTCGCGATAGGATCGAAGCCAGGATCAACGACCCAATCCGACGTCATGGCCCTTCCCAATCCTCCACGACCAACCTCGCCACCCGGCCAAACTCCGCCCCATTCCGCGTCACCAGCACCATCCCTCGCGCCAAGGCCTGCCCCGCGATCAGCACGTCATAGGGCCCGATCGGCGCCCCCCGCGCCGCCAGCGCGGCCCGGATCTCCCCGGCCGCCCGTGCGTCCTCCCGGCTGAATTCCAGCACGCCGAAGCGCAGGCCATCCACCACGGCCAGGTTCCGCTCCACCCGCGCGCTCTTGAAGGCGCCGTAGAACAATTCGTGCATCACGATGGCGGAGACGAAGACCTCCTCCGGCCGGCATTGCCGCAGCCGCTGCCCGATGGGCGCCGCGGGATTCTTCAGCACGGCGATGACGGCGTTGGTGTCCAGCAGGAAGGCCATCAGCGGAACAAGTCATCCAGCCCCGGGCGGTCCTGCGCGTCAGGCTGCTCCAGCGCGCCCTGCGCGGCATCCGAATCGAGCGCGCCAGCCACGCCGTCGAGCCAGGCCCAATCCGGCGCCACCGGCTCCAGGATCACGGCATGGCCCTGGCGGCGGATGCGCACCGCCTCGCCCTCGAAGCGGAATTCCTTGGGCAGCCGCACCGCCTGGGAGCGGCCGGTCCAGAAGAGCTTGGCGGTGTCCATCGCAGGCGCTCCCAATGATACCTATCAAAGATAGATATCGCACGAACGGCTTCAAGTGGGCTGGGGCCTCACCCCATCGCATACCCCCACGCCCGCAGATACGGCCCGAACATCTCCGTCAGCCGCGCCCTCTGCCCCGCATCCAGCTCCTCCCGATACCGATCGGGCCGGGCCTTGTTGCGCTGCGTGTGGGAGAGCCGCGTCGCGTAATGCCGCACCAGCCCATTGTCGCAGTCCACGCCCAGATCGGCCTTGATCAGGTCAATCGCCGCATCGGTCTCGAAGGCGCAGCTCTCGTAGCGCAGGTGCAGCGTGTTCGGCAGATCGCACCAGAGCGCCACCTCCCCGAGGTAGCGCTGCACCCCTTCGATCGCGGCCTCCAGATCCAGGTATTCCGTGAACTCCGTGACACCCCGCGCGCGCAGGATCCGCGCCGCATCCACCAGCGCCAGGCAGGTGTCGCGCGGGTCCCGGTGGTTCACATGCGCCCGGACCTGACCCCGCGCCGCCAGCGCGCAATAGGCGGCGCTCCATTCCGGGGAGGGCGCGGCATGCGTCTTGATCAGCAGGATGCGGTCCCCCGCCAGCGCGGCCAGGCGGTGCAGCACCTCCGGGTCCAGCACCTCGGCGAAGGGCACGACATGGCCGGAGACGCCCAGCGCCGGGTCCAGCGGGGCCAGGCGCTTCTGCCCCCATGTCGCGCGCCGGATCGCGACCTGGAGCGCGAGTGAGCGGCGCCGGTCCTGCATCGTCTGCGGCGGCCCTTTCGGCAGGCGCACATGCAGGTCATTGGCCAAATGCAGCGGCAGCCCCGGCCAGCGCAGCCGCGCCGAGGTCATGGGCTGCCAATGCCCGCCCAGCAGCGCGACGCCCTTGGCCAACTGGAAGGCGAGCGTGCTGCCGGATTTCGGCATGCCGTAGGAGAAGACCAACATGGCGTCCCACCGTGAACAGAATGCCGGGCCGCGGCAAGAAGGCAGCGGGCCCCACCGCCGTCACCCCGTCGAATACCCCCGCTCCCGCAGATAGGGCCCGAAGGTCTCCGTCAGGCGCGCCGCCTGCGCCTCGTCCAACTCGTCGCGGTGGCGGTGGGGCGCGGCCTTGTTGCGCTGTGTGTAGGCCAGTCGCAGGGCGTAGTGCCGCACCAGGTCATTGCGGCATTCCACGCCCAGATCGGCCTTCAGCAGGTCAATCGCCGCATCCGTCTGGAAGGCGCAGGTCTCGTAATGCAGGTGCAGCACGCCGGGCAGGCCGTTCCAGCGCGCCGCCTCGGCCAGGTAGCGCTGCACGCCGGCCGCCGCCGCGTCCAGCGTCGGGAATTTGGTGAACTCCGTGACCCCGCGCTCGCGGGAGATCCGCGCCGCATCCATCAGCGCCAGGCAGATGTCCCGCGGGTCCCGGTGGTTCACATGCACCCGCGCCAGGCCCTGCGCCGCGAAGCCCCGATAGGCGGCGATCCACTCTTCGGACGGCGCCGCATGCGTCTTGATGAGCAGGATGCGCGGCCCCGCGGCCTCGATCAGGCGGGGCAGGGCCGCAGGGTCCAGCGCCTGCAGGAAGGGAACCCCATGGCCGGAGGCGCCCAGCGCGGGGTCCAGCTGCGCCGGCCCATGGCCGCGCCGGGCAGCGCGCCGGGCCGCCACCTGGAGGGCCAGGGTGAGAAGACGGTCCCGCGCGGTCTGCGGCGGGGCGGGGCCATGCGGGAAGTCCTTGGTGAGCGGAATCGCCCGTGCCACCGGCAGGCCGGGGCGGCGCAGGGCCGGGTCGAGCTTCGGCTGCCAATGGCCGCCGAGCAGGGCGATCCCCGTCGCCAGATGGAAGGCCAGCGTGCTGCCGGATTTGGGGATGCCGTAGGAAAACACGAGCATGGCGCGCATCTTGTCGCACGGACCGGACGGCGGATAGCCCGATATCCGGCCGCCTCAGGGAACGCGCCGCACCCATACCGCGAACACCGCCATGCCTGCCGCCGCGATCCCGAAGGCCCAAGGGTAGCCCCCCGCCGCGATCACGCCGGCGAAGATCAGGCTGCCGCTGGTCTGCCCCATGAAGAGCGCCATGGCGAAGGCGGAGACGGCCGTGCCGCGCGCCTCCGGCATCGCCTCCGTGGCCCGCGCCTGCAACACGCCATGGAAGCTGTAGAAGCCGAAGCCCAGCACCAGCTGCAGCGCCAGCACCACGCCCCAGTTCGGCGCCAGCGCGGTCAGCGCGAGGCCCCCCGCGAGGCCGAGCCCGCCCCAGAAGAGCAGCCCGCGCTCGCCGAAGCGCCGCACCATCCGCCGCGCGACCTGCGTATAGGCCAGCGCGCCCAGCCCAAAGGCGGCCACGATCAGCCCGGCCTCGCCGGCGGACAGAAAAAAATCCTCGATGAGGAAGGAGGCGATGAAGGGAAAGGCGCCGCCAAACAGCAGCGCGCCATCCAGGAAGGCCGCCAGCAGCAGGCGCCGCGCATTGGGGTTCCGCAGCAGCCGCGCATAGGCCATCAGCCCCGACTGCCCGCGCGCGCCCCCCGGCATGCCGCGCCACATCTGCGTCCCCAGCCGCGCCGCCAGCAGCAGGCCCACCGAGGCGGTGAAGCAGCCGAAGACGAGAAAACTCGTCTGCCAGCCGAAATGCTGGCCGAGGATGCCCGAGATCGGCCCCGTCAGCATCTGCGCCATGACGTTGCCGATCAGGAACTGCCCGATCACCGCCTGGCGGTCCTGGTACGGCACCGTGTCGCCGATATGCGCCAGCAGCAGCGGGATGACGGCGCCCGCCACCAGCCCGCCCGCCGCCCGCAGCAGCGTGAGTTGCGTGAGGCTGCCCGCGAATTCCGCCAGCACGGTGAAGGTGCCGAAGAGCATGAGCGCCACGGCGGCCACGCGCAGCTTGCCCAGGCGGTCGCCCAGCGGCCCCACGGCCACCTGCCCGCCGCCATAGGTCAGCATGAAGGCCGCGATCAGGATGGCGACGCCCGAGACGGAAACGCCGAAATCGGCGGCGACCAGCGGCATGAGCGGGTCCATGATCCGCATGCCCGAGCCCGAGGCGAAGCCCGCCAGGGCGACGAGCCAGATCGAAACCGCCGGCGCCGTGCTCAAGAAAAAAGGCCTCCGGCGGCTGGGGTCACGGACCCCAGACCCCATTCCAAGGAGTGGGGTCTGGGGCCTCGGCCCCAGCCGCCGGAGGCCCTTTTCTTCACCCTGCTCGCTTCGCCCGCTCGGATTCGGTCTTGAGCTGCCCGCAGGCCGCCAGGATATCCCGCCCGCGCGGCCGCCGGATCGGGCTGGAATACCCCGCATCATTCACGATGGCGGCGAATTTCCGCAGCGCCTCCGGCGTCGAGGTCTGGTAGGGCGAGCCGGGCCAGGGGTTGAAGGGGATCAGGTTCACCTTGGCCGGCAACCCCTTCAGCAAGCGCACCAGCTCATGCGCCTCGGCCTCGCTGTCATTCACGCCGCGCAGCATCACGTATTCGAAGGTGATCCGCCGCGCATTGGAGGCGCCGGGATAGCGGGCGCAGGCGGCCAGCAGCTCGGCGATCGGGTATTTGCGGTTCAGCGGGACGATCACGTCGCGCAGGTCATCGCGCACGGCGTGCAAGGAGACGGCGAGGTTCACACCCAGCTCCTCGCCGCACTTGTCCATCATCGGCACCACGCCCGAGGTGCTGAGCGTGATCCGCCGGCGGGAGAGGGCGACGCCCTCGTGATCCATCAGGATGGTCAGCGCGCGGGCAGTGTTCTCATAATTGTAGAGCGGCTCGCCCATGCCCATCACGACGATATTGGAGAGGCGCCGCCCCTCCTCGCCCTTGGGCGTCGGCCATTCGCCGTAGCTGTCGCGCGCCGCCAGGAACTGGCCCACGATCTCGGCGGTGCCGAGGTTGCGCACCAGCTTCTGCGTGCCGGTGTGGCAGAAGGTGCAGGAGAGGGTGCAGCCCACCTGGGTGGAAATGCAGACGGCGCCCCGGTCGGATTCGGGGATATAGACCGTCTCCACCTCCTGCCCGTCACGCGAGCGGAAGAGCCATTTGCGCGTGCCATCCGTGCTGGTCTGCTCGGTGGTGACGCCGGGGCGGCCCACCACGAACCGCTCGGCCAGTTTCTCCTGCAGGGGCCGCGCGATGCTGCTCATGGCGTAAAATTCGCGCACGCCCTGGTGGTAGATCCAGTGCCAGAGCTGCTTGGCGCGGAAGGGCTTCTCGCCGATCGCGGCCATCTCGGCGGCCAGTTCCTCGCGCGTGAGGCCGACCAGCTCGCGCCGGCCCTCGGCATCCAGCATGGGCGGCGGCGCGAAGAGGGCGGATTTGGCGAGGATGCGGCTGCGCTCGGCCTCTGTCAGCCCGTCCGTCGCGGCGACGCGGGAATGCGGCTGGAACGCGTTCGTCCCCACGGGGCTCATCGCCGCGCCGGGGGCGGGCATTCGCGGCCGATCGCCTCATAGGCCTGGGTGAAGCCGGCGAGCGCGAAGGTGTCATTCGCCTGGCCGCGCCCATTGGGGCCGGGGCCGCGATGCACCGCCTCCCGCCCCGCGCGCAGGGCGGCGACGACGGCGCGGCCATCGCGGGCGAAGGAATTGTCGCCGGCGGTGAAGAAGGCGAATTCGTTCTGGCCGATGAAGAGCTTGGTCTCGGCCCCGCGCGGAAAGTTGTAGCCCGCCCGCACCGCGATCTGGTCCCGCCCGCCGGGCCGGTGCGTCACCAGCAGCATCACATTCTCGGCGTTGCGGCCGGGGACGCCCTCCATGCTGCGGGCGCGGGTGAAGGCGTAGCACACCTTCTGCCCGCCCTCGGTGTGGGAGACGGCCGTCCAGGACTGGTAGTCACCCAGGCGTGCCGGGCGGGGCGCATTGGCCGCGGCACGATTCGCCTGCTGCGCCTCGGCCTCCCGCGGGAAGCTGTAGGCCGCGGCGGTGAGGGCCAGCAGGGCGAGGAGGAGAATTCGGCGCATGGCGCTCCTTACGAGCCGGGCGCGCGCATCGCAACGGCGAAGCGCGCAACCCAGCTCAGACAGCCTGCTCCATGGGGGCGATCAGCCCTCTTCCTCACGGTCGGACTCGACTTCGATCTCGGCGTCGATCGCGTCGTCCTCGTCCTCGAGTTCGTCCGCATCCTCGACGCCGGCATCGGCCTCGACATCGTCCAGCTCCACCTCGTCCCCGTCCACCTCGCTGGCGACGGCGGCGCGCTTCTTGAGCTTCTCATCGGCGCTAGCGCTGGCCGCGCGGCGCAGGCGCGGCTGCTCGGCCGGCTGCTCGGTGCCGCATTTCGGGCACACGGCCGGCGCCTTGGCCATGTCGTAGAATTTTGCGCCGCAGGAGACGCAGACGCGCTTCAATCCGAGATCAGGCTTTGCCATGGAGCCCTCTATTCCTTCTGCCCACTCCCCGCGGCGGGCGGGGCGCATTGCCACGGGCCGCGCATCGGTGTCAAACCGGGCCTCATGTCCCACGGCTCGAACCCGACCCCGCTGCGCTCCCTCCCGGCCCGCCACGGCCTCTCCGGGCGGCTTTCCGTGCCGGGCGACAAGTCCATCAGCCACCGCGCGCTGATGTTCGGCGCGCTGGCCATCGGCACCACCGAAATCGAGGGCCTGCTGGAAGGCGAGGACGTGCTGCGCACCGCCGCCGCCATGCGTTTGCTGGGCGCCGAGGTCGAGCACCTGGCCCCCGGGCGCTGGCGAGTCGCCGGCCGCGGCATCGGCGGCCTGGTCGAGCCGGCCGATGTGCTGGACATGGGCAATTCCGGCACGGCGGCGCGGCTGATCTGCGGGTTGCTCTCGGGCCATCCGATCTTCGCGGTGATGACCGGCGATGCGAGTCTCCGCCGCCGCCCGATGAAGCGCGTGACCGAGCCGCTGGCCGCCTCCGGCGCCCGATTCTGGAGCCGCGAGGGCGGCCGCCTGCCGCTCGCCATCCAGGGCGCGCGGGAGCCGCTGCCGCTGGACTACACGCTCCCCGTCGCCTCCGCCCAGGTGAAGAGCGCCTGCCTGCTGGCCGGCCTCTGCGCCCCGGGTGTCACCCGCGTGGTGGAGCCGGAAGCGACGCGCGACCATTCGGAAAACATGCTGCGGCATTTCGGCGCCACGGTGCGCGTGACGGTGCAGGGGCATGGCCGCGTGATCGAGCTGGACGGCCAGCCGGAGCTGCGCGCCGCCCCCGTGATGGTGCCGGGCGACCCTTCCTCGGCCGCCTTCTTCGCCGTCGCCGCGCTGATCGTCCCCGGCTCGAAGCTGGTGATCGAGAATGTGGGCCTGAACCCGCTGCGGACCGGGCTCTTCCAGTCCCTGCGGGAGATGGGCGCGGTGCTGGAGGTGGGCGCGCCGCGCCTCGAGGGCGGCGAGCCGGTGGGCGACCTCACCATCGCGGCCACGGCGCTGCGCGCGGTGGACGTGCCCGCCGAGCGCGCGCCCAGCATGATTGACGAATACCCCATCCTCGCCGTCGCGGCCGCCTTCGCCACCGGCACCAGCCGCTTCCGGGGCCTGAGCGAGCTCAAGGTCAAGGAAAGCGACCGCCTGACCGGCACGGCCGAGCTGCTGCGCGCCGCCGGCGTCGCATGCGCGATCGAGGGCGATGACCTGCTGGTGCAGGGGTGCGGCGGCCCGCCCCCCGGCGGGGGCCTTGTCGCCACCCAGATGGACCATCGCCTGGCGATGAGCGCGCTGGTGCTGGGCCTGGGCACGCAATCGCCCATGCAGGTGGATGATGGCGGCTTCATCGCGACCAGCTTCCCCAACTTCATCGCGCTGATGAACCAGGTGGCCGGCGCCGAGGCGATCGCCGCGGCATGAGCGCGCCGCTGATCATCGCGGTGGACGGGCCGGCGGCGGCGGGGAAGGGCACGCTGGCCCGCCGCCTCGCCGCGCATCTGGGCCTGCCCTATCTCGACACCGGGCTGCTGTATCGCGCGACGGGCCGCCGCGTGCTGGATGCCGGCGGCGACCCCGCCAACCCCGCCGATGCGACCGCCGCGGCGGAAGCGCTGCAACCCAGCGACCTCGACCGTGGCGACCTGCGCGGCCCGCCGGCCGATGCGGCGGCGAGCCGGGTGGCCGCCATCCCCGGCGTGCGCGCGGCGCTGCTCGATTTCCAGCGCCGCTTCGGTGCGGCGCATGGCGCCGTGCTGGACGGGCGGGACATCGGCACGGTGGTCTTCCCCGCGGCGCCGGTGAAGCTCTTCGTCACCGCAAGCCCGGAGGAGCGCGCCCGCCGCCGCCATGCCGAGATGGCGGCGCGGGGCGAGGCGCCGCCGCTGGCCGAGGTCGCGGCCGAGATGGCGGCGCGCGATGCACGGGATTCCGCGCGCGACGTGGCCCCGCTGCGCCCGGCCGCCGATGCCGTGACACTCGACACCAGCGCGCTGGATGCCGAGGCCGCCTTCGCCGCCGCGCTCCGAATCGTGGAATCCCTGCGGAACCGGTGAATTTTCCTTGACGGCCCGCCGGACTCGGCGGATGTAGCGCCTGTTAATTCCAGCCATGGAAAAGACCGGATCGGGGTGGACCGTCACGCGCCCCTTCCAGGCGGCCGCTTCCGGCGGGTCCGCAAGTCGTGATGTTCCGCCGCGGGCGGGATGGGGCGCAAGACCGGCATGCGGGGCCAAGCCCCGCACAAGACCCAGGACACAAACTCTACATGGCAAGTGCCACCAGCCCCGCCTCGCGCGCGGCTCCTGAAGATTTCGCCTCGCTTCTCGATGAGATGCTGGGCGCCAACACCGGCTTCGCCGGCTCCGTCGTCACGGGCAAGATCATCCGCATTGATGATGACTTCGCCGTGGTGGATGTCGGCCTGAAGAGCGAAGGCCGCGTCCCCCTCAAGGAATTCGCACCCCAGGGCATGAAGCCCGAGGTGAAGCCCGGCGATGTGGTGGACCTTTTCGTCGAGCGCTACGAGGACAAGGACGGCTCGATCGTCCTCTCCCGTGAGAAGGCGCGCCGCGAGGAATCCTGGACCAACCTGGAGAAGGCCTTCGCCGCCAACCAGCGCGTGAACGGCATCCTGTTCGGCCGGGTGAAGGGTGGCTTCACGGTTGATCTCGGCGGCGCGGTCGCGTTCCTGCCGGGCAGCCAGGTGGATATCCGCCCCGTGCGCGATGTCGGCCCCCTGATGGGCCAGTCGCAGCCCTTCCAGATCCTCAAGATGGACCGCGCCCGCGGCAACATCGTGGTCAGCCGCCGTGCGGTGCTGGAGGAGACGCGCGCCGAGCAGCGCGCCGAGCTCGTCCAGGGCCTCAAGGAAGGCATGGTGCTCGATGGCGTGGTGAAGAACATCACCGATTACGGCGCCTTCGTGGATCTGGGCGGCGTGGACGGCCTCTTGCACGTCACCGACATCGCCTGGCGCCGCATCAACCACCCGAGCGAGGCCCTCACGATCGGCCAGCCGGTGAAGGTGCAGGTCATCCGCTTCAACTCGGACACGCAGCGCATCAGCCTCGGCATGAAGCAGCTGATGTCCGACCCGTGGGATGGTGTCGCGATCAAGTACCCGGTCAACGGCAAGTTCTCCGGCCGCGTGACGAACATCACCGACTACGGCGCCTTCGTGGAGCTGGAAGCGGGCGTCGAGGGCCTCGTCCATGTGAGCGAGATGTCCTGGACGAAGAAGAACGTGCACCCCGGCAAGATCGTCGCGACCTCCGAGCAGGTGGACGTGCTGATCCTGGATGTGGACGAGCCCAAGCGCCGCATTTCGCTCGGCCTCAAGCAGGCCCAGGGCAATCCGTGGGAGGTCTTCCTGCAGAACCACCCGCTGGGCAGCGAGATCGAGGGCGAGATCCGCAACATCACCGAGTTCGGCCTGTTCATCGGCGTGGGCCCGGATGTGGATGGCATGGTCCATCTCTCCGATCTCAGCTGGGATCTGCCGGGTGAGACCGCTATCGCCAACTACAAGAAGGGCGATGTGGTGAAGGCGAAGGTTCTCGACGTGGATGTCGAGAAGGAGCGCATTTCGCTGGGCATCAAGCAGCTCGCCGCCGATCCGGCCGCCGAGGTCCTGGACAAGGTGAAGAAGGGCGACATCGTCACCTGCACCGTGACCAAGATCGAAGCCAATGGCATCGAGGTGAAGATTGACGAGGTGCTGACCGGCTTCATCCGCCGTGCGGAACTGGCGCGCGATCGCCAGGATCAGCGCCCCGACAAGTTCGCCATTGGCGAGAAGGTGGATGCGAAGATCACCGCCGTGGACCGCGCCGCCCGCCGCCTCTCCCTGACCGTGAAGGGCAAGGAGATCGAGGAGGAGCGCGAGGCCGTGAAGGAATTCGGCACGGCCGACAGCGGCGCCTCGCTGGGCGACATTCTCGGTGCGGCCATCCGCCGCCGCCGCGAGCTGGCCGGCGAAGAGTAAGCCCGCGCAGCCCTGGCTGCACGGGTATGGAAAGGGCGCCCTGCGAGGGGCGCCCTTTTTTTGTTTCGGAGGCGCCTCGAAGCGTTTCGATAAACGGGACGATGATCCAGTTTTCGGGACAAGGATACAGTTTGCAGCAAATTCATTAACATTCTTCGCTGGGGGAACGTTTCTGACTCGCCGACTCACGATTTTCGCGGGAAAAGCAGCATTTGGTCCCGTTTATCGAAATTTATTTTTTTAAATACACACCAAAAGCTGAATTTCCCTTGGCGGGTTCGCGTCATGGTGGTATTCCTTTGCACGCAAAACGTGTGGAGATGACCCGAATGCGTATCCTCCTGGTCGAAGATGATCGTTCCGCCGCCCGTGGCATCACCTTCCAGCTGCAGCAGCACCGCATGGTCGTGGATGTTGCCGATTGCGGGGCCGAGGCGCTCGAACTCGCCCGCCTCTACGACTACGACGCCGTGGTGGTGGACCTCATGCTGCCGGACATGGAGGGGTATGACGTGGTCACCAAGCTCCGCGCCTCCCGCATCGAGGCGCCGGTGCTGATGCTCTCCGCCATCGCGCGGACCCAGGCCAAGGTGCGCGGCCTCTCCGTCGGCGCCGATGACTACCTGGCCAAGCCCTTCGAGCCGGAGGAGCTGGTGGCCCGCCTCCAGGCGATGATCCGCCGCTCCAAGGGCTTCAGCCAGCCGCGCATCCAGATGGGCCCCCTCTCGCTCGATCTCGGCGCGAAGGAGGTGGCGGTCCAGGGCCGCTCGGTCCACCTCACCGGAAAGGAATACGCCATCCTCGAATTGCTGCTGATGCGGCGCGGCACCGTGCTCTCCAAGGAGAATTTCCTGGACCACCTTTATGGCGGCATGGATGAGCCGGACAGCAAGATCATTGACGTCTTCGTGTGCAAGCTGCGGAAGAAGCTGCAGAATGCCGGCGCGAACAACGTGATCGGCACGGTCTGGGGCCGCGGCTACATCATCCGCGATGCCGCAGCCGGCGCGGCCGCCGCCCGGGCGGGCCTCGGCGAAAGCCGCCTCGCGACGGCCTGATCAGCCGGCGGCCCGCGCAAGCGCGGGCGCCGAGAGATGGGCGCCGCCCCCCCGCAGCGCCGCCTGCAAGGCCGGGATGTTCACCGCACGCGGTGCGACGCCCGCCCCTACCGCCAAGGCCGCCGCCACTCCGGCCGCCTGGCCCGTCATCCAGCATTGCGGGATCTCCCGCAGGAAGGAGTGGCTGTTCGGGTCGCAGCTCAGATGCCGCCCCGGCGCCAGCAGCCCATCCAGCCCGGCCGGCACCAGCGCCCCATAGGGCACGGACACATTGGGGAATTTCGGCGAGAGGCTGGGCGAAACGCCGATCTCATCCGGGAATACCCGCCCATCCCAGTCGCCCCGCGTCACCGCCGCCACCCCGGTCAGCCGCCGCGCATGCCGCACGCCGAGTTGTGGGGCGGAGAGCATGAGGAAGGCATTCTCGAAGCCCGGCGCGCTTTCGCGGTAGAGCGCCAGATGCTCCCCCATCAGCCGGTGGCTCTGGATCTCGACCGCCGTCAGATCCTCCACATTCACCGCCGAATAGCCGGAGAGGCGCGGTCCCATGAACAGCGCCACATCATCCCGCCAGGAGGCGAAGGCCTTGTCGAAGAAGCGCAGCCGCTCCCGCCCGCGTTGCAGGAAGGCGCTGAATTCCGTGGGCCGCTCCGCGCGCCAGCGCTGGTAGCGCGGCATGTTCACGCCGCCGAAGAGCCAGCTCGTGTTCATGCAGTGATGGATGTCGCGCTCATCAATGTCGTCATTGTAGGGGGCGCCGGCCTGGGCAAAGAGGTCGCCATCGCCGGTCGCGTCCACGGTCACGCCGGCCAGGATGGCGCGCCTTCCCTGCTTGGATTCGAAGAACACGCCGCGCACCGCGCCCTCCGTGGCGATGGGCGCCGCCCCCCAGGCGTGGAAGATCAGCTCCGCCCCCGCCTCCAGCACCATCTCCTGGGCGGCGAGCTTCATCGCCTCGGGGTCGCAGGTGGGCGAATGGGTGACGATGCCGTGGAAGGCGCTGGTCCGCGCCGCCCACCAGGCGGCCGTCGCGGCATCGCGCGCCCCCCAGAGCGCGGGGGAGGGGCCGCTGACCGCGCCCTTCGGCAGCCGGTCCAGGAATTCCTCGGCGAAGCCGCGGATGACGCGCTGGCCGGACCAGTCGGTCATGCGATCAATCCAGATCACCAGCCCGCCGGTGGACAGCCCGCCCAGGTGATTGTGCCGCTCCAGCAGGATGGTCCGCGCCCCCTGCCGCGCCGCGCCCACGGCGGCGGCGACGCCGGAGGGGCCGCCACCGACGACCAGCACATCGCAGCGCGCATGCAGCGGGATGTCGCGCCCTGGCTCGGGCACGGTTTCACCGGTGGGCGGGCGGCGGGTGCGCCGGGGATCCGCCGCGAAGGTTTCGCTGCGGAAGAAGAGGCGCCCGCCTTCGGGTTCGGGGGGGATGGACATGGCGGGGACCAGCATAGGCTGTCTTGCCCATAAGGATAGGCTTTGGCAGAGAGGGGCGTGCTTCGTCTCCTGCCCCTGCTGGCCTTGCTTGCGGCCTGCGCGGCACCGCCGCCCGTCGCGCAGATGCAGCCCCCGCTCAGCTATCCCCCGGCCGCGCGCGAGCGGATGCTGCGCCTCGCGTTGGCCGAATGGCAGGATTGGGGCTGCGTCACGGTCGGCCTGCCCGGCCCCGGAGCCTTGCCCTGTGAGCCGCGCGAGGCCCCCCGCCCCGAAAGCGCGCCCGAGAATTTCCCCCGCGTGATGGCCTATTGGCGCGCCGTGCCGCAATCGGCCGAGGCGATCCCCGCCAACCGCGCGCGCTACCAGCGGGCGCTGGCGGGCGAGGGCGGCGCCAATCTATGGGCCGAACCCTTCTGGTCCGCCGCCTTCATCTCCTGGGTGATCGGCGCCGCCGGCGTGGATGCGCCGGAATTCGCGCCCGATGCCGCGCATGCCCGCTACCTCGACCATCTGGACGCACTGGCCGAGGCCTATCCGGCGCAGGCGCCCTTCCTGCCGCGCGACCCCGCCTTCCACGCGCCCGCCCCCGGCGACCTCGTCTGCCGTGACCGCTCCAGCCGGCCCTTGCGCGACTGGGCGGACCGCGCGGCGGAGCGTGGCCGCTTCCGCCCCATGCATTGCGACATCGTCGTCCATTCCGCCCCTGGCGTGGTCGAGGCTGTGGGTGGCAATGTGAGCGACAGCGTGGCGCTGGCGCGCTGGGCGACGGATGGGGAAGGGCGCCTGCTGCCCGACCCCCGGCCGTTTCTCGTCATCATGGAAAATCGCCTCGGCCGCACGCCGCCCTTCAATCTCCAGGATCCCCGCTCATGACCGATCTGTTCAGCCCGCTCACCCTGCGCGGCGTGACCTTCCGCAACCGCATCGGCGTCTCGCCCATGTGCCAGTATTGCGCGGGCGAGGATGGCAAGCCGACGGATTGGCACATGGCGCATCTCGTCTCCCGCGCCGTCGCCGGCCCGGGGATGGTGATGACCGAGGCCGCGGCGGTGACGCCGGAGGGGCGGATCAGCCCCGGCGATCTCGGGATCTGGAGCGATGACCAGCTGGCCGGCCATACGCGCCTCGTCGCCGCCATGGCCGCGATGGGCACGGTGCCGGCCATCCAGCTCGCGCATTCCGGCCGCAAGGGCAGCCGCCTCCCGGCCTGGGAGAGCGGGCCCGCCGTGCCGGGCTGGGAGGCGCTGGCCCCGAGTGCCACGCCCTTCCAGGGCTATGCCACGCCGCGCGCGATGAGCGAGGCGGAGATCGAGGGCACCATCCAGGCCTTCGCCGATGCGGCGGTGCGCTCGGTCAAGGCGGGCTACACCTTCATCGAGCTGCATGCGGCCCATGGCTATCTGGTGCACCAATTCCTCTCGCCCATCTCCAACCTCCGCAATGACAGCTGGGGCGGCGATTTCGAGGGGCGCACGCGCCTGCTGCGCGAAATCACCCGCGCCACCCGCGCCGTGATCCCCGACGACATGCCGCTGGGCGTCCGCATCTCCCACACCGACTGGGTCGAGGGCGGCTGGAACACGGCGGAGAGCGTGATGCTGGCCGAGCGCCTGAAGGCGTTGGGCGTGGATGTGGTGGATGTGAGCTCGGGCGGCCTGGATGCCGGCCAGAAGATCCCGCTCGGCCCGGGCTACCAGGTGCCGGGGGCGGAAGCCGTGAAGGCCGGCGCGGGCATTCCGGTCATGGCGGTCGGCCTCATCACCGAGCCGGCGCAGGCCCAGGCGATCCTGGATGCGGGCCAGGCCGACATGATCCTGCTGGCGCGCGCCTTCCTGCGCGACCCGTATTGGGTGGTGAATGCGGCGGTGGCGCTGGGCCGGATCGAGGCGCTGAAGATCCCGCCGCAATATGACCGCGCCTGGGGCAGCCTCGCCAAGTTCAAGATTGATCCCGCGATCGGCAAGCCGTTGCCGGCGCTGTAGAGCCGGTTTAGCGGAGCACCTCGAAGAACCCCGTCTCCTCATCCATGCGGCGGTGTTCCTGCGCGCGGAAATCATAGCGCGAGACGATGCCGAGCAGATGCCCGTCCTCCACGACGGGCAGGTGCCGGAAGCCGCCATCCTCCATCAGCCGCAGCGCGTCATGCGCGCGGTCATGCGGGCTGAGGCAGCAGGGCTCGGCCGTCATCACCTGGCCCACCAGCGTGCGCTGGGGGTCGAGGCCGACGGCGAGAGCATGCACCGCGTCGCGGCCCGTGAAGATGCCGAGCAGGCGCTGCCCCTCCACCACCAGGACGGCGCCGACGCGCCGCTTGTGCATCGCGCCGCAGGCATCCTGCACGGTGGCGCCGGCGCCGATGGTCAGGGGGTTTTGATGGCGGACCATCTCCGCCATGGTGCGTGTCTGCATCGGTCAGATCCTCCTCGCTGCGGATGACAGTGCCATGACAACGCGGCAGTGGCCTTGCGGTGGCGCAAGCTCCTTCCGTGATTCACGCCCCTGGGCGACGATTCCGCCACCAGGCCGGGCGCGGCCCCCGGCTTCGCGGATATGGTGATCGCGCGGAATTGCGCGAGGAAGGATCGCATGGACGCGGTGGATCTGGCCCTGGTGCTCGCCGTGGATGTCTCGGCCAGCGTGGATTACGACGAATTCGCGCTGATGCTGGGCGGCCTCGCCGCCGCCTTCGAGGACCCGGCCGTGATCGCCGCCGCGAATGGCGGGCCGCGCGGCGCGGTGGCCGTGGCCGTGCTCTTCTGGTCGGAGGCGCAGGAGGTGGCGCTGCCCTGGACGCGCGTGGCGGGCGCGGAAGACGGCGCGCGCCTCGCCGCAGACTTGCTGGCCGCCCCCCGGCTGCCCCGTGCCGGCGCCACCGCGCTGGGCGATGGGCTGGTCGCCGCCCTCACCCTGCTCGGCCTTTGCCCGGCGCCGGCCACGCGGCAGGTGGTGGATGTCTCGGGCGATGGCGCCGGCAATCGCGGCCGCGCCTCGGGGCCCGTGCGGGATGTGGCGGTGGCGGCGGGCGTGGTGATCAACGGCCTCGTTGTCCTGAACGAGGAGCCGGACCTGCTCCAGCATTATGCGGCCGAGGTGATCGGCGGCCCCGGCAGCTTCGTCATGGCCTGCGCCGATTTCGCCGATTTCGCGGAGGCGATCGGCCGCAAGCTGGTGCGGGAGATGCGCGGGCCCGCGCTGGTAGTTTGACGCGCGGGCCCGCGCTGGTAGTTTGATGCGCGGGCCCGCGCTGGAAGTGTGACGCGCGGGCCCGCGCTGGAGGTTTGAGCCTCAGCTCTCCACGCGGATGCGCTTGGTGCGGACCAATTGGCCCCAGCGCGCATAGTCCAGCGCCATGATGTTCGCCATGTCCTCCGCACCGCCGCCGCCCGGCTCGTCGCCGCGACGGGTCACGCGCCCGCGCGCCTTGGGGTCGGCGAGGGCGGCGTTCAACGCGGCGTTGAGGCGCGTCACGATCTCGGGGGGCGTGCCGCGCGGCGCGAAGAGGCCGGTCCAGGAATAGAAGGCGAAGTCACCGAGGCCCTGCTGCTCGGCCGTAGCGAGGTCGGGGAAGGCGGGGCTGCGGGTGCGGCCGGTGGCGAGCACGGCGCCCAATTGCCCCGCCTGGACCAGCGGCGCGACCACCGAGGCACCGTCGAACATCATGTGGAAGCGGCCCGCCACGAAATCGGCCATGGCGGGGGCCGAGCCGCGATAGGCGACCTGCGTCATCTCGGGATGGCCGATCCGGTCGCGGAACAGCTCCATGGCGATATGGGTCAGGCTGCCCACGCTGGAGGAGCCGTAGTTGATCGAGCCGCGTGGCTGGGCCGCGATCCAGGCGCGCAATTCGGCGAGGTCGTGGACCTGCATCGAGGGCTGCGTGCAGAGGATGAGCGAGGATCGCAGCACGAGGCCGATCGGCGCCATCTCGCGCGGGTCAATCGTCATCCCCTCCATGGTGTGGGGGTTGATGGCCATGGGCGAGATGTTGCCGGCCAGGATGGTGTAGCCATCGGGGCGGGAGGCCATCACGGCCTCGGTGCCGATATTGCCGCCGGCGCCCGCCCGGTTGTCGATGACGACCGCGACCCCCAGCGCGTTCTGCAGCCCGGCCTGGATGACGCGCGCGGCAAAATCCGTCTGCCCGCCGGCCGGGAAGCCCACCACCAGCGTGATCGGCCGCGTCGGGTTCCAGATGCCCTGGGCGCGCAGCCAGGGGGCGGGAAGACTGACCGCCGCCAGGGCCAGCCCGCTGCGGCGGGTGATGCGCGTCATCTCGTCTCCTGCCCCCTGCCCCCTGTGCCCCGGCCTAGCGCGGCGGCTGGGCCGCCCGCGCCTCGGCCAATTCGCGCCGCGCCGTTTCCAGCGCGGTGCGAAGCTGCGCGGCCGCGGCTTCGGCGGCGGTGAGGCGGCCCTGCAGCGCGTTGCGCTCGGCGGTGGCGGCGGTGGCCGCGGCCTGGGCTTGTGACTGGGCGTGTGCCTGGGCCTGGGCCGCGCTGGCCTCGGCGGCGGTGAGGCGGCCCTGCAACGCGTTGCGCTCGGCGGTGGCGGCGGTGGCGGCGGCCTGGGCTTGTGCCTGGGCCTGGGTCGCGGCCGCTTCGGCGGCGGTCAGGCGGCCCTGCAGCGCCGTGCGCTCGGTGGCGGCGGCTTGCGCCTGGGCCTGGGCCTGGGCCGTCGCGGCTTCGGCGGCGGTCAGCCGGGCCTGCAGGGCCGTGCGCTCATTCGCCGCGCTGGCCAGGCGCTGGTCGCGCTGGCCGATCTCGGCCGTGGCGGAGGCCACGGCCTGGGCCAGGGCGGCCTGGGCCTGGGTGGCCTGGCCTTCCGCCGTGCGCAGCCGCGCCTCCAGCGCCACCAGGGCGGCGCCCCGCTGGTCGAGTTCGGCGCGCATCGCAACACTTTCGAAGCGCGCGAGGTCGAGGTCGGTTCGCAGGGCCTGCACTTCGGCGGCGGTGTTGGCTTCCAGCGCGGCCAGGGCGGCCAGCGCCGTCGTCAGCTGCTGGCGCGCCGCCTCGGCGCGGGCCGGCGCGGTGGCGGCCAGGCTGCCGGGGGCCGAGCTGACCGCCTCGGCGACGAGGCGGCAGCTGCGCAGCTGGCGATCGCCCGTGAAGATCCCCCCCGCCAGGTCGAAGCGGGTGTCGGAGGTGGCGGTGCCGGCGAAGCGCAGGCTCCAGCGCTCGGCGCCGCGGCTGCGATCCACCGTCGCGGTCATCTGGTTGCCGGCGATGCGGGCGATGAAGCGGCTGGTATCCTCGGTGCCCTGGGCATTGCGCCCGCTGCGCGTCCGGGTGGCGGTGTTCTGGGTGATCGGCGCGGTGAAGCGCTCGGTGAAGGCGGATTGGTTGCCGCTGGCCACGCAGCTCATGGTGAATTGCCAATTGCCATCATACTCGATGGCCGCCGCCGGCCGCGCGAGCAGCCAGGGCGCGACCAGGAGGGAGAGGGCGGCCGCGCGCAGCGCCGGCCGGGTGAGCGTGACGTGATGGCTGCGCATCGGCAGAAGCCTCCATGAGATATGCGGGCCTGGGCTCGACCCGCGCGGCAGAGAAGCAGGGAATCCGCCGTCTCACAATCTGGTAAGTTCGCCAGCCATGGGCGGCTGGCGAAATCCTCTCCCGCGCGGACCGGGGCGGGATCAGGCGCCCTTCTGCTCCGGCCTCCCGCCGCGGCCCCGCCCGGGCGGGTCGCTCGGGTCGGTGTCGGTCGGGCCGCTCGGTGCGGGGCGGGCGCCGCCCCGGCCCTGGCCGGGCGGATCCGTCGGGTCGGAATCGCTTTGCCCGCCCGGTTGACCCTGGCGCGGGGCGTTGCCGCCGCGGCCCTGGCCGGGCGGGTCGGTCGGGTCGGAGTCGCTCTGTCCCCCCCGGGGCTGGCCCTGGCGCGGGGCGTTGCCGCCGCGACCCTGGCCCGGCGGGTCCGTCGGGTCCGAATCGCTCTGGCCGCCGGGGCGCTGGGCGTTGCCGCCCCGGCCCTGGCCGGGCGGGTCGGTCGGGTCCGAATCGCTCCGGCCGCCGGGCCGCTGGGCATTGCCGCCGCGTCCCTGACCGGGCGGGTCGGTCGGATCGGAATCGCTTTGGCCCCCGGGCCGCTGGGCATTGCCGCCGCGGCCCTGCCCGGCCGGGTCCGTGGGGTCGGAATCGCTGCGGCCCTGGCCGGGCCGGGGCGCAGTGCCGCCACGGCCATTGCCGGCCGCATCATTCGGGTCGGCGTCCGTCAGGCCGCTCTGCGGCGGGCGGGGGCCGGATTTGGTGCCTTGGGCCAGGGCCTCGGCGCCCGAGGCAGCGCTGCCCAGGGCCACCAGATTCACCACCAGCAACCGCCGGCGCAGCCGTGGGTCAAACTTTGTCATGCGAGCCTCCTCATGGGGCCAGATGGTAGGACGACTGACTTCGGATTGCACGTGCAACGGCGGCGCCGGCGTCAGGGCGGCGCCCAGGGGAGGCCCCAGGGGAGGCCCCAGGGGAGGCCCCAGGGGAGCCCCCAGGGGAGCGCTCAGGGAAGAACGACGGTCTGCTCCATCGCGGCCAGCACGCCCGCCGCGCCCACCAGGCGCACCCTTCCCTGCAGGCGCAGGCAGGCGCCGAGGATGAGGCCGCGCGCCAGCAGCCCCTCGGCGCAGCGCTCCCCGGCATCGAGCGCGGTGGCGATCGCGGCCTCCGGCAGGGGGGCCACATCCACCGTCACATGCAGGTCCCGCAGGTCACTGTCGGGGTCCAGCTCGCAGGCGCGCTCGCGGGAGATGGCGGGGTGATCCACATCCACCGCATTGGCGATGATGCTGGCCGCCGCATCGGCCTCCGGCGCGCGGGCGGCCAGCACCGTCACCGCATCGGCGATGCCGCGGCTGAAGCTGCGCCCCCGCCAGCCGGAGGTGGCGATGCCGCGCACCGCATCCCCGCCGCGGATGACGGCGAGGCCACTCGGCCCCACCCGCGCCGGATCCTCGACCAGGCCGACGCGGAGCGTGCTGGCGGGCGAGAGATGCAGCGCAATGTCGCCGCCATTGTTCACATGCGCGAGGTTGATGCCGGGCACGGTCAGGATGGCGCGCAGCACATGCTCGGCCACCGCACCCGCCACCGCCACCATCGGCGTCACGTAATGCATGCGGTGCGGCCAGGCGGCCTCGGCCATGCGCTTGGCCACGGGATGGCTGAGGGTGGGCATGCGCCCCATCAGCGGCACGCGCAGCACATGCAATTCGCGCGAGAGGCCGGCCAGCACGCCATGCAGCCCCTGCCAGGCGGCCTCACGCGCTTCGATCACCGCCGCACGCGCGCCCTCCAGCCCGATGACGAGGTCAATGGGGCCGTCCTGCAGGTGCAGCCGCCCATCGGGCAGCAAGGCACGGCGCGGCGGCGGCCACTCGACCTCTGTCATCCTGTGGGGGCCCCCGGCCAGGGATTATCCCGGAGCCACTCGCCCCGCACCGCCGAATCGCCATGCTGTTGCAGCAATGTGGCGAGGCTCACCGCCTGGTCCACATGGCCGCCCATGGCGGCGTAGAGGTCAGCCCGCAGGGTGAACTCGAGCGGCGCGACAAGCGCGGGCGTGGGGACATAGCCGAAAGCCTTGTCCGGCAGCCGCAGAACGTCCGCCATGATCGTGATGCCGCCTCCCGGATACAGGTAGCAGGGTGCGCCGCCCATCGTGACCCTTACCTCGCCACGCTGAACGGCCCGCGTCAACAGGATGGGATTGTCCGTGACGCCCGCGCGCAGCGAACCGCCCGCGCCGGCCATGAACAGGATGGAGGTCAGCGCCGGTTCGCAATTCTCGCCGATGCGCGCGACCGTCGCCGCCACCGCCGCGGGCACGGGCGCGGGGATGGGCCGCAGCGCCTCGTCCAGCTCGACATAGAGAAAATCCTCGCCGGTCGTGCTGGTCAGCAGCAGGCGCAGGCCGGGCCAGGCGAGCTTGGGATCAATGCTCTCGATCAGGCTCAGCGGGTCCGTCACATCGGTGCCGCCCCAGCCGCTGCCGGGATGTGCCACCTGGAAATAGCGGCCGGGCGTGGAACGCCGCCCGCGCACGCGGATGCCGGAGGGACGCATGTTCAGGCACTTCCCGGCCTGGTGCTCGGTCAGCACGCCGGTGATGTGGTCATCCACCACGATCACCTCATCCACATGCCCCTGCCATTGCTGCGCGAAGATACCCACCGCCGCGCTGCCGCAGCCCACCCGCATCCGCGTCTCCGGCACGCCATTCACGATGGGCGCGGCCCCCGCCTGCAGGATCAGCTTCGACCCGCCCTCGATCTCCACCTCGATCGCCTGCTTGGCACACAGCGCCAGCATGGCCGCGCAGGTGACGTTCCCTTCGCGCTTGGAGCCGCCCGTCAGATGCCGCACGCCGCCGATGCTGAGCATCTGCGAGCCATATTCAGCGGTGGTCACGTGGCCGATCTGCTCGCCCTCATGCATCACGCGGGCGGCCTCGGGGCCGAGATGGCGGTCGGTATCAATCTTTGCCTTGAGGCCGCAATAGCTGAAGATGCCCTCGGTCACGACGGTCACCGTGTCCACGCCCGCATGCTGGCTGGAGACGATGAAGGGGGCGGGCTTGTAGTCGGGATAGGTGGTGCCGGCGCCGATGGCGGTGACGAAGGTCTGCGGCGTCACGATGCCGCCATCCCAATCCTCGGCCGCCTCCAGGAAGGGGACGAGCGGCTGGTCCGTCTGGGTCAGCAGCACCAGCGGGTCGGTGCGGATGAGCCGCCCATCCTCATTGGCGTAGCGATGGCAGGCGCCGGCGCGGCCGGGGCGGATGCGGCAGAGAACCGGGCAGGCATCGCAACGGACGATGCCATCGGCCTCGGCGGCGCCGAAGATGGAGGTGCGGTCTACCATGAAGAGCCTCCGGCGGCTGGGGCCGAGGGGCCCCAGACCCCCGGAGGTGTGTTGCGCCAATGAATGGGGTCTGGGGCCCATGGCCCCAGCCGCCGGAGGCCTCTTTTCCTTACCACCGCCCCGTCTCCTTCAACGCTTCCAGCACCCGATGCGGCAGCGCCGGGATGCGATGGCATTCCGCCCCCGTCGCATCGCGGATCGCCGAGAAGATGGCCGGCGCCGTCGCCACCAGCGCGGGCTCGCCCACGCCCTTGGCGCCGTAGGGGCCAAGCGGCTCCCGCTCCTCGATCAACACGCAATCAATGGGCGGCACGTCGCCGAAGCTCGGGATCAGGTAGTCATGCAGATTCTCGGTGCGGCCGGGGATATATTCCTCCATCAGCGCAAGCCCGATGCCCTGCGCGATGCCGCCATGGATCTGCCCCTCCACCAAGGTCGGGTTGATCGCGCGCCCCACATCATGCGCGGCGACGAAGCGCTGCAACTGCACGGTGCCGAGCTTCACATCCACCGAAAGCGCGCACAACTGCGCGGCGAAGCCATAGGTGGCATAGGGAATGCCCTGGCCATTGGCATCGAGCGGGATGGTCGGCGGGTCGAAGCGGCCGAGCCCCTCGATCGGCGCGGCCGGCCGGAAGGGCGCGCCATCCAGCGTGAGCGCCCCATTCCAGCCCAGCACGCCATTGCTGCCGCGCAGGATCTTCGCGCGCAAATCCAGCGCCGCTTCCATCGCGGCACGCCCGCTCACGAAGGTCTGGCGCGAGGCGCTGGTCTTGCCGGCATCGGGCGTCGTTGCCGTGTCGCCATTCACATGGGCCAGCGCCGAGACCGGCAGCCCCAGCGCCTCGGCCGCGATCTGCGCGAGCACGGTGGAGGAACCTTGCCCGATATCCACCGCCCCGTTGAAGAAGGTGATGCGCCCATCCGTGCCCAGCACGAGCCGCATGTCGGACGGGTTGGACATGCCGGTATTGCCGATGCCGTACCACATGCCCGCGACCCCCACGCCATGCCGCAGCACGCCACCTCGCGCATTGCGTGCGGCCGCCTCGGCGCGCAGCTCCGCCCAGGCGGGCCGCAGCGCCTCCAGGCAAAGCCGCTGCCCGGCCGAGTGTTCCAGGCGCTGCCCCGTGGCCGTCACATCGCCCGCGACCAGCGCGTTGCGGATGCGGAATTCCAACCGGTCCAGCCCGCACGCATCCGCGAGCCGATCCCACAGCGCCTCCTGCGCGATGGCGGCCTGGGGCACGCCGAAGCCGCGAAACGCGCCCGACGGCGGCTGATGCGTGTGCACGGCACGCGCCCGCGCGCGGACATGCGGCACGCGATAGGGGCCGGTGGCGTGCACCGGCACGCGGCCGGCGACCGTCGGGCCCCAGCTGGCGTAAGCACCCGTGTCGTAGATGCCCTCGAAATCCAGCGCGAGCAGCCGGCCCTCCGCGTCGCAGCCCGCACGCGCGGTGATCCGCGCGGGGTGGCGCTTGGTGCTGGCCGCCATGCTCTCGGTGCGGGACCAGATGGCGCGCACCGGGTGGTCCATCACCCAGGCGGCGACCGCCAGCATGGGCTGGATGCCGGCATCGAGCTTGCCGCCGAACCCGCCGCCGCAGGCCGAGGGAATGATCCGTACCGCATCCATCGCGAGGCCCAGCACGCCGGCCACCTCCTCGCGGTCCATCGCGGGGGCCTGGGTGCTGGACCAGACCTCGATGCGGTCGCCGCGATGTTCCTGGCCGGCCTCCGGCCGGACGCGGCGCGCATAGCCGGCTTCCGGTTCGATATAGGCGTGCTCGACGAAGCTGGTCTGCCAATCGCCCTCGACGACATGCGCGGCCTCACGCAGCGCGGCGTCGGGGTCGCCGCAGCGCACGAAGCCCTCGGCCAGGACGTTGTCGGGGAATTGCGCATGCAATGCGGGAGCTTCGAGTGCGGCGCGCGGATCCTCCAGCGCGTCGAGCTTTTCCCACTGGATGGGCAGCGCCTCGAAGCGCAGCGCTTCCACGGCCTCGCGCGTGCCGATCACCGCGGCCACCGCATCGCCGCGATAGCGCGCCAGGCCATCGGCAAAGACCGGCTGGTCCTTGATGTGCGGGTAGATGCCATAGCCGTTCCGGCCAGGCACATCCGCCGCCGTCAGCAGGCGCGTGATGCCCGGATGCGCGGCGAGGAAGCCCGCCACATCGCCGAAGGTGAAGCCCGCATGGGCATGCGGGCTGCGGATGGCGCGCAGCCAGAGCGCATCGGCCGGCGCCAGATCGGCGCCGTAGCGCTCGGTGCCATCCAGCTTGGCCACGCCATCCACGCGGGGCAGGCGGGCGCCGACCGTGCCCTCCTCGGCGTGGGCATCCACACCGCGCACCGCATCAATGATCCGCCGATAGCCGGTGCAGCGGCAGAGCACCCCGCCCAAAGCCTGCTCCACCTCGGCCTCGGAAGGGGTCGGGTTCCGCCGCAGCAATTCGGTCGCGGCGACCAGCATCCCCGGCGTGCAGATGCCGCATTGCGCCGCGCCATGCGCGTGGAAGCGCGCCATCAGCGCCTGGCCCTCGGGCGTGGCCGCGATGCCTTCCACCGTCTCGACCTCGGCGCCCGCGCATTGGCCGAGCGGCGTCAGGCAGGCGCAGGCCTGCGCGCCATCCACCAGCACCGTGCAGGCGCCGCAATCACCCGCATCACAGCCGAGCTTGGTGCCCGTGAGCCCGAGGCTGTCGCGCAGCGCATCCGCCAGCCGCGTGCCGCCGTCGAGTGCCAATTCGCGCGGCACGCCATTGACCAGAAGCGCCGTCATGCTGCCAACCTCGCCTGGGCGCGCGCCACCAATTCGGCGGCGGCCGCCTGGCGATAGCCGGCGGTTCCGCGCACATCATCCATGGGCGTCAGCGCCCCCTCGCCCCACAAGCGCGCGACCTCCGAGCAGGAGCCGACGGCCACGCGCCCCGCCGCATCGGCGGCGACCATGACAATGGAAATCACGAGATGCGACCGCGCCCCCAGCTTGAGAAACACCGAGCGCGATTCCGCGCGCTCGGCCGGTACATGCAGCGCCACCAGAAGCTCATCCGCTGTTCGCGCCGTGCGGCGATTGCCCAGGATGAACTCCGCCAGCTTCAGCCGGCGATGGCCGCGCGCACTTGCCAGCTCCACCTCCGCATCCAGCACCAGCAGCGGCGGCACGCCATCGGCAGCCGGCGAGGCGTTGCAGAGATTGCCGCCGATGGTGCCCCGCGCCTGCACCTGGCGCCCGCCCACCTGGCGCGCGGATTCGCGCAGCGCATCGAAGCCGGGCGGCAATTCCGCATCGCGCAGCGCGGCCCAACTGGTGGCGGCGCCGATCCGCCAGGAATCGCCCTGGCGCGTGATCCCGCGCAGCTCGGGGATCGCCGTGATGTCCAGCCAATCGGCATCGCTGGGGTTGCCCCAGGCGGCGCGATGCGCGCGGGCGGGGAAGACATCCGTGCCGCCCGCCATCACCTGCCAGGAGCCCTGCGCGAGGAGCGTCAGCGCCTCGTTCAATTCATGCGGCCTTCGATACGAACCCAAACCCGGTCTCCCACTTGGCGCGATGCAGGATCGCCCATTAACCTGCTGTCACAGTTTAGGGGAGCCCATGATGGCGCGCATACTGGTCAAGGGCCTCGGGCTCGTATTTTCCGGCGATTTCGCGCAACCGCGTCTCGATGCGGATGCGATCCTGATCGAAGGCGGAAAGATCGCCGGCATCGGCACCGCCAAGGATTTCGAAGCCGAAACCACCATTGACGCGCAGGGCTGCGCCGTCATGCCGGGCCTGATTGACAACCACGTCCACCCTGCCTTTGGCGACTGGACGCCGCGGCAAAACCAGCTCGGCTTCATCGAGGCCATGGTGCATGGCGGCACCACCACGCTGATCTCCGCGGGCGAGGTGCATTTGCCCGGCCGCCCGAAGGATGCGGTGGGGGTGAAGGCGCTGGCCATTGCCGCCCAGCGCTGCTTCGCCGCCTTCCGCCCCATGGGTGCGCGCGTGCTCGCCGGCGCGCCGGTGCCGGAGCGCGGTTTTCGCGAATCCGACTACCAGGAGATGGCGGCCTGCGGCGTGACCTTGCTCGGCGAAATCGGCCTCGGCACGCTGAAAGAGGCGAATGAGGTGGTGGAGACCATGGGCTGGGCGCGCAAGGCCGGGCTCAACGCCATGATCCATTGCGGCGGGCCTTCCATCGCCGGCTCCAACCTCATGCAGGCCGAGGTGGTGATCGCCGCCGATGCCGACATCGTCGCGCACATCAATGGCGGCCCGACCTCCCTGCCGGCCGCCGAACTGACGAAGGTGATCGCGGGCACGAAGCGCGCCATCGAGGTCGTTCATAACGGCAACCCGCGCAACGCCATCCATGCGTTGAAGGTGCTGACCGAGATGGGCCGGCTGGACCGCCTGGTGCTGGGCACCGACAGCCCCGCCGGCTCCGGCGTGCAGCCCTTGGGCGTGATGCGCACCATCTCGCTGCTGTGTTCGCTGGGTGGGCTCGATCCCGCCATTGCGATTGCCGCTGCGGGCGGCAACACCGCGCGCTGGCGCAACATCGAGGCGGGCGTGATCAAGCTGGGTGCCCCGGCGGACCTGGTGTTCCTGGATGCGCCCATCGGCGGCGCCGGCAGTGACGCGAGCGAGGCCTTCACCCATGGCGAATTGCCCGGCATCGGCATGGTCATGGTGGATGGCGAGGTGAAGACCATGCGCAGCCGCAACACGCCCCCCGCCGCGCGCATTCCCGTTATTCTCCCTGGGGCGGTGCTGTCATGATCATTCGCAAGGTTTTCACCAGCGTCGAGGAGACGCGCCTGGAAATGGGGCGTGAGGTCTCGCCCCCCATCCGCCGCGCCATTGCCGCCATGGTGCTGAAGAATCCCTTCGCCGGCCGCTATGTCGAGGACCTCTCGGAGCTGATCGAGGCGAGCGTGCCGCTCGGCGCCGAACTCGCCGCGCGCGCCATCGCCGCGCTCGGCATCCCGGGCGACCAGGTTCACAGCTTCGGCAAGGCCGCCATCGTGGGCGAGGAGGGCGAGCTGGAACACGCCGCCGCCCTGCTGCACCCCAAGATGGGCGCGCCGGTGCGCAGCGCCCTCGGCAAGGGGCCGGCGCTGATCCCGTCTGCGAAAAAGCGCGGTGGCCCCGGCACGCCGATTGATATCCCCCTCGGCCATAAGGACGCCGCCTTCGTCCGCAGCCATTTCGACGCGATCGAGGTGCGGATCACCGATGCGCCGATGCGCGACGAGATTCTTCTGTGTCTCGCGCTCACGACCGGCGGGCGGCCGCTGCCGCGCGTGGGCGGGCTGACCACGGATCAGATCATCGGCCAGGACGGGCTTCGATAATCAGGTGAACTTTTCGTAAGCGTCACTTATGCTGCACTGCATGCATGACGCCATCCGCTTCACCCTGAACCAGAATCCGCGCGAATTGCCGCGCGGGACTGTCCCGACACAAACCCTGCTGGACTGGCTGCGCGAGCAGGGAATGACCGGCACCAAGGAAGGCTGCGCCGAGGGCGATTGCGGCGCCTGCACCGTGGTGCTGGAGGGCGCCGATGGCAGCCGCATCCCCATCAATGCCTGCCTCTGCGCGCTCGGCCAGCTGCATGGCCGCGCCATCCGCACCGTCGAGGGCCTGGGCGCGGACCATCCCATCCCGCGCGCCATGGCCGAGGCCGATGCCACGCAATGCGGCTTCTGCACGCCCGGCATCGTCATGTCCGCCTGGGCGCATGCGAGCGAGGGCGGCGAGGCGCATGAGGCGCTGGCCGGCAATCTCTGCCGCTGCACCGGCTATCGCCCCATCCTGGATGCGATGGCGGGAATCGTGGCCGAGGACGCCGTGCCGCCCGTGCTCGAACCCATCACCAGCGCGCGCTTTGACGGCTTCCGCCTGCCCGCCACGTTGGCCGAAGCGCTGGCCCTGCGCGCCGCCCATCCCGGCGCCTGGCTGCTCATGGGCGGCACCGATCTCGGCCTGCGCTTCGCCGAGCATCGCGAGCATCCGGCCGAGGTGATCTGCCTGCTGAACGTGGCGGAGATGCAGGGCATCACGCGCGCGCCGGAGGGCCTGCGCATCGGCGCCGCCGCCTCCTACGCGGAGCTACTCGCCACCTGCCGCGCCGATGAGGATTTCGCGCCCCTTGCTCCCTATCTCGCGCGATTGGGTTCGCGGCAGATCCGCGGCCTCGGCACGGTCGCGGGCAATCTCGGCACCGCCTCGCCCATCGGCGATGCCTTGCCCATCCTGTTGGCGCTGGAGGCGGAGGTGGAGCTGGCCGCGCCGCACGCGACGCGGCGCATGCACGTCGAGGATTTCCTCACGGGCTATCGCCGCAACGCGCTGGCGCCGCAGGAGCTGATCCTCGCCATCCACCTGCCGCGCCCGCCCGCCGGTGCGCTGCTCGTGGCGGAAAAGCTCTCGCGCCGGCATGACCAGGATATCAGCGCCGCCTCGCTCGTCGCCTGCCTCACGCTGGAAGAAGGGGTCGTGCGCGCGGCGCGCCTGGCCTTCGGCGGCATGGCGGCCAAGGCCGAGCGTGCGCTGGCGGCGGAGGCCGCGCTGGAAGGCCGCATCCTGGATGACGCGGCGATGATCGCGGCTGGCCAGGCGCTGCATTTCACGCCGCTCAGCGATGCCCGCGCCAGCGCCGCCTATCGGCTGGAGGCGGCGCGCGGATTGTTGCGCCGCGTGGCCCTGCGCCACACCCATCCCGAGCTGGCCGCCGAGGTCCACGCATGAACGCGCCAATCAATGCCCCCTTGCGCTTCGCCGGCCAGGCGATGCGCCATGACAGCGCGCTGAAGCACGCGACCGGCCAGGCCCGCTTCCTGGATGACCTGCCCGAGCCCGCCGGCACGCTGCATGCGGCCCTTGCCCTCTCGCCCGTGGCGCATGGGCGGCTGCTCGGCCTCGACACGACCGCCGCCGCCGCCATGCCCGGCGTGGTGCGCATCATCACCGCCGCCGACCTGCCGGGCGAGAATGACATCGCCCCCATCGGCAGCGGCGAGGCGATGCTGGCGGACGGCATGGTGGAGCATCACGGCCAATCCCTTGCCCTCGTCGTGGCGGAGACGCGGGATGCGGCGCTGCGCGCGGCGGCCGCGATCACGCCGCGCATCGAAGCCCTGCCGCCCGTGCTCAGCATTGAGGAAGGCCTCGCGCGCCAAGCCTGGATCATCCCGCCGCAAACCATCCGCGAGGGCGATGCCGCCACGGCGCTGGCCGCCGCGACGCACCGGCTGCAGGGCGAGTTCCACGCCGGCGGGCAGGAGCATTTCTACCTCGAAGGCCAGATCGCGCTGGCCATCCCCGGGGAGGATGGCGAGATGCTCGTGCATTCCTCGACCCAGCACCCGACCGAGGGGCAGCACGTCATCGCGCGCGTGCTGGGCGTGCCCTATCACCGCGTCACGGTGCAATGCCGCCGGATGGGCGGCGCCTTCGGCGGCAAGGAGAGCAATGCGAGTTGGGTGGGCGCTGCCGCCGCCGCCGCCGCCGCGCTGACGGGCCGCCCGGTGAAGCTGCGGCTGCCGCGCCGCGCCGACATGGCCGCGACGGGCAAGCGCCACCCCTTCCTCTATCGCTGGGATGTGGGCTTCGACGCATCGGGCAAGCTTCTCGCGCTGGATGCGCTGCTGGCTGGCGATGGCGGGCATAGCCTCGACATGTCGGGTGGCGTGGTGTTCCGCGCTGTCACCCATGCGCTGAACTGCTACGCCGTGCCGGATGTGACGCTGACGGCCTGCGCGGTGAAGACCAACCATGTCAGCAACACCGCCTTCCGTGGCTTCGGCGGCCCGCAGGGCGCGCTGCTGATGGAGGAGGTGCTGCACGCCGTGGCCACCCATCTGGGCCGCGATGTGGAGGCGGTCCGCGCGGAAAATTTCGCGGACCGCACCCCCTATGGCCAGGCGCTGGAGCCCGAGCTGATCCACCGCGTCCATGCCGAGGCGAAGCGCGATGCGGGATGGGCGGAAAAGCAGGCTGAGATCGCCGCCTTCAACGCGACGCATCCCACGCTGCGGCGGGGCCTCGGCAGCTTCGTCTGCGCGTTTGGCATCAGCTTCGGCATCCCGCATCTGAACCAGGCGGGTGCGCTCGTGCACGTCTATACCGATGGCTCCATCCGCCTCGCGCATGGCGGGACGGAGATGGGGCAGGGGCTCTTCATCAAGGTGGCGCAGGTGGTGGCGGAGGTCTTCTCCGTCCCGGTCGAGCAGGTGGGCATTTCCGCCACCACGACAGCCGAAATCCCCAACACCAGCGCCACCGCCGCCAGCACGGGCAGTGACCTCAATGGCTGGGCCGCCTATGCCGCCGCCACCACGCTGCGCGCGCGCATGGCGGGCGTCGCCGCCGAACGCTTCGGCTGCGCGCCGGAGGAGGTGGTCTTCGAGAATGGCGCGGTCTTCCCCGCGAAACCCGGCAGCAATGAACGGCTGGGTTTCGGCGATCTCGCCAAGCTCTGTTGGAAGGCGCGCGTCAGCCTCTCCGCCACGGGCTTCTACAAGACGCCCGACATCCACTGGGACCCGCAGGCCATGCGCGGCGAGCCCTTCTTCTACTTCAGCTATGGCGCGGCCGTGGCTGAGGTGATCCTGGACACACTCACGGGCGAGCATCGCTGCCTCTCGGCCCATCTCGTGCAGGATTGCGGCCGCAGCCTGAATCCGGCGATCGATCTCGGCCAGATCGAGGGCGCCTTCGTGCAGGGGCTGGGCTGGCTGACCAGCGAGGAATTGTTCTGGGACGCCGAAGGGCGCCAGCGCAATCTGGGCCCCTCCACCTACAAGATCCCGGGCTCGCGCGATGTGCCGCCCCTCCTCAGCACCCGCCTGCTGGAGGGCGCGCCCAACCGGGCCGCCACCATCTTCCGCAGCAAGGCGGTGGGTGAGCCACCTTTGCTGCTGGCCACCGCCGTCGTGAATGCGCTCAGGGCCGCGGCCGGGGTCACGCGCCTCGACCTGCCGGCCACCCCCGAACGGCTTCTGCTCAATTTGCGGGCACAAGAAACCGGTTGATGAAAGGCGCTTGCAAGGCCGTGTCAGCCTCGCCATACAGGCGGCAAGGTGGCCCGCGAATGTGGCAACCCAGATATGCAAGGGACAGGGCCGGGTGAGCGATACGATCCTTCAAACGCAAGGGCTGACAAAAGAGTTTCGCGGCTTTCTCGCGGTGCAGGGCGTCAACCTGACGATCCGGCGCGGGACGATCCATGGGCTGATCGGCCCCAATGGCGCCGGCAAGACGACCTGCTTCAACCTGCTGACCAAGTTCCTGATCCCGACGCGCGGCACCATCACCTATGATGGCCGGGACATCACCAACATGAAGCCGGCCGAGGTCGCGCGCCTCGGGCTTGTCCGGTCCTTTCAGATCTCGGCGGTCTTCCCGCACCTCACCGTGCTGGAGAATGTCCGCGTGGCCCTGCAGCGCGCCCGCGGCAACAGCTTTGACTTCTGGCGCTCCGATTCCGTGCTCAAGCAATTCGATGGCCGCGCCCGCGAATTGCTGGATGATGTGGGCCTGACCGAATATGCCGAATTGCAGGCGGGCTCGCTGCCCTATGGCCGCAAGCGCGCGCTGGAAATCGCCACCACGCTGGCCCTCGAACCCACCATGATGCTGCTGGACGAGCCCACGGCCGGCATGACGCATGAGGATGTGGACCGCATCGTGACGCTGGTGAAGCGCGTCTCCAAGGGCCGCACCGTGCTGCTGGTGGAACACAATCTGAAGGTCGTCGAAGGCCTTTGCGACAACATCACCGTCCTCGCCCGCGGCGAGGTCCTGGCCGAAGGGGACTATATGAGCGTGAGCCGCAACCCCGAGGTCCAGGCCGCCTATCTCGGCACCGATCCCGCCTCGGTCGGCGTGCCGGAGAGTGCGACCCATGGCTGAGCCCCTGCTGAAGGTTGAGGGCCTCGAGGCCTGGTACGGCGAGAGCCATGTCCTGCACGGCGTCGGCCTCGAAATCCACGAGGGCGAGGTCATCACGCTGCTCGGCCGCAATGGCGCGGGCAAGACCTCCACTTTGCGCGCCATCATGGGCCTGGTGGGGCGGCGCGCGGGCTCCATCCGCTATGAGGGGCAGGAGACGATCAACCTCCGCTCCGACCTGATCGCGCGGGCCGGCATCGCCTATTGCCCGGAGGAGCGCGGCATCTTCGCCTCGCTCGACGTGACGGAGAACCTGATGCTGCCGCCGGTGATCCGGCCGGGCGGGCTTTCCATCGAGGAAATCCACACGCTCTTCCCGAACCTGAAGGAGCGCGCGCGCAGCCCGGGCACCAAGCTCTCGGGCGGCGAGCAGCAGATGCTGGCCATCGGCCGTATCCTGCGCACCGGCGCCAAGCTCCTGCTGCTGGACGAGCCCTCCGAGGGCCTGGCCCCGGTCATCGTGCAGCAGATCGGCCGCACCATCCGCGAGCTCAAGACGCGCGGCTTCACGGTGCTGCTGGTGGAGCAGAATTTCCGCTTCGCCCAGACGGTGGCCGACCGCCACTACGTCATGGAGCATGGGCATGTTGTGGACATGGTGCCGAATTCCGAGCTCATGTCCTCGCTGGACCGTCTGCACGAATACCTGGGCGTCTGACCCGGGATCATGAAACAAGGGAGCTGAAACGATGACCGAAGCCACACGCCGTAGCCTGATCGGCGGCATTGCCGCGGCGCCCTTGCTGGCGACGCCGCTTTCCGCCCGCGCCCAGGCGGCGAACACGATCCGCGTCGGCGTGCTGACGGACCTCTCGGGCACGTTTCGTGACCTGAACGGGCCGAACACGGTTGCCGCCACGCGGCTGGCCGCGCAGGAATTCGCGGGCCGCGGCTTCAATGTGGAAGTCGTCGTCGCCGACCACCAGAATCGCCCCGATGTCGGCGTGAACATTGCGCGCCAGTGGTTCGACCGCGAGAATGTGGATGTGGTGACGAGCCTCGCCGCCTCCTCGGTGGCACTCGCCGTGGCCGATGTGGCGCGTGAGCGCAACAAGGTCGCGATCGCGACCTCCACCGCGACCTCGGACCTGACGGGTCGCGCCTGCAACGCGAACACCATCCACTGGGTCTATGACACCTATATGCTCTCGCGCGTCAGCGGCGCGGCCACGGTGCGCGCGGGCGGCGACACCTGGTTCTTCCTGACCGCCGACTACGCCTTCGGCCATGCGCTGGAACGCGACACCTCCAACTTCGTGCGCGCCGCCGGCGGCCGCGTGGTGGGCAGCGTGCGGACGCCCTTCCCGGGCACCACGGATTTCAGCTCCTTCCTGCTGCAGGCCCAGGCCAGCCGCGCCAAGGTCATCGGCCTCGCCAATGCCGGGGCGGATACGGTCAACTCCATCAAGCAGGCGGCCGAGTTCGGCATCACGCGGCGCGGCATCAAGATCGCCTCGCTGCTGCTCTTCATCACGGACGTGCATGCGCTGGGCCTCGAGGTCGCGCAGGGCCTCGTTTGCGCCAACACCTTCTACTGGGACGCGAATGACCAGACGCGCGGCCTGACGCGGCGCATCCGCGCGCTGGCCGGCGGCGACACGCCGGTCGCGATGAGCCATGCGGGCGATTATGCCGGCACGCTGCATTACCTGAAGGCCGTGGCGGATCTCGGCGTTCCCGCCGCGAAGGCGAGCGGCCGCGCCGTGGTCGAGCGCATGAAGGCGATGCCGACGCAGGATGACGCCTTCGGCGCCGGCAGCATCCGCGCCGATGGCCGCAAGCTGCACCCGGCCTACCTCTATGAGGTGAAGACGCCGGCCGAGAGCCGCTACCAGCACGACTATTACAAGCTGCTGCAGACCACGACGGCGGAGGAGGCCTTCCGCCCCCTCGCCGAGGGTGGCTGCCCGCTGATCCGCACCTGAACCCCACATACAGGACGCAAACATGATTGAATCCGGCCGCCGCAACTTCCTCACCGCCACGGGCTCGCTCGGCCTTGCCGCCGCGACGCCTGTCACGGGTGCACGCGCGCAAGCAGCCAACACCATCCGCATCGGCGTGCTGACCGATATGTCCGGGCCCTTCCGCGACATCTCGGGCCCGACCAGCGTGGTGGCGACGCGGACGGCGGTGCAGGATTTCGGCAATCGCGGCTTCAACGTGGAAGTTCTGGTGGCCGACCACCAGAATCGCCCCGATGTCGGCGTCTCGCTGGTGCGCCAGTGGATTGACCGCGACGGCGTGGATGCGGTGGTGGACGTGCCGAGCTCGGGCGTCGCACTCGCCGTGAACTCCGTCATGCGCGAGCGCAACAAGGTCTATCTCAACAGCACGGCCGCCACGGTCGAGCTGACGGGCGGGCAGTGCAGCCCGAACACCATCCACTGGACCTATGACACCTGGATGCTGGCGCGCAGCACCGGCGGCGCGCTGGTCCGCGCCGGCGGGCAGAGCTGGTTCTTCATCACGGCGGATTACGCCTTCGGCCACAGCCTCGAAAACCAGACGATGGAATTCGTGCGCAGCGCCGGCGGGCGCGTGGTGGGCAGCGTGCGCCACCCCTTCCCGGGCACGACGGACTACTCCTCCTTCCTGTTGCAGGCCCAGGCCAGCCGGGCGCAGATCGTCGGCATCTCCAATGCCGGCGTGGACGCGATCAACGCCATCAAGCAGGCCGGCGAATTCGGCCTGATGCGGCGCGGCCAGCGCGTGGCGGGGCTGCTGGTCTTCGCCAATGACGTGAACAGCATGGGGCTGCAGATCGCCGGCGGTTCGGTCCTGACCGAGACCTTCTACTGGGACCTGAACGACCGCACCCGCGCGCTGAGCCAGCGCGTCGTCGCCAATGGCACGCCCGGCGGCAACCGCCCCTCGATGGGCCATGCCGGCTGCTACAGCGCCACCCTGCATTACCTGAAGACGGTGGCCGACATGGGTGTCACTGCCGCCAAGGCCAGTGGCACGGATGTGGTTACGCGCATGAAGGCCATGCCGACGGATGACGACGCCTTCGGCGCCGGAACCATCCGCCCCGATGGCCGCAAGCTGCACCCCGCCTTCCTGTTCCAGGTGAAGACGCCGCAGGAAAGCCGCGGCGCCTGGGACTTCTACACCCTGCTGCAAACCACCCCGGCTGAGGAAGCCTTCCGCCCCATGGCGCAAGGCAACTGCGCGCTGGTCCGTACCTGATCCGACACTTGCCGGGGTGAGCGGGCGCGAGACCCGCCCCCCCCCTTACGGGAGCCTTGTTCCATGACCGATTTCAACCGCCGCACCCTCATGACCGGCGCCGCCGCCACCGCCGCCTTCGGCGCCCTGCCGACGTGGCAGGCGCGCGCCCAGGCCGCGAACACGGTGCGCATCGGCGTGCTGAACGACCAGTCGGGCCTCTATCGCGACGTGAACGGCCCGGGCTCCGTCGCCTGCGTCCGCCAGGCCATCCAGGATTCCGGTGTGACGGCGCGCGGCGTGAATGTCGAGGTGGTGGTGGGCGACCACCAGAACCGCCCCGATGTCGGCGCCACGCTGACCCGCCAGTGGATCGACCGCGACAATGTGGACGTCATCCTCGACGTGCCGACCTCCTCCGTCGCACTCGCGGTCAACACGATCGTGCGCGAGCGGAACAAGATCTTCCTGAACTCTTCGGCCGCGACGAGCGACCTGACGGGCGCCCAGTGCTCGCCCAACACCATCCACTGGACCTATGACACCTTCATGCTCGCGAAGAGCACGGGCGGCGCCCTGGTCCGCGCGGGCGGCGACACCTGGTTCTTCCTGACCGCCGACTACGCCTTCGGCCATGCGCTGGAGCGGGACACGTCGAACTTCGTGCGCGCGGCCGGCGGGCGCGTGGTGGGCGGCGTGCGCACGCCCTTCCCGGGCACGGATTTCTCGGGCTTCCTGGTGCAGGCGCAGGCCTCGCGCGCCAAGGTGGTCGGCCTCGCCAATGCGGGTGGCGATACCATCAACTCCATCAAGCAGGCGGCCGAATTCGGCCTCACGCGGCGCGGCACCAAGCTCGCGGCATTGCTGATGTTCATCTCGGACGTGCATTCGCTGGGCCTCGAGACGGCGCAGGGCCTGGTCTGCACCGAGACCTTCTATTGGGACCTGAACGACCGTACCCGCGCCTTCACGGCACGCGTGCTGCCGAACATGCCCGGCGCGCTGCGCCCGGGCATGGGCCAGGCCGGCTGCTACTCGGCCGTCATGCACTACCTGAAGACGGTGGCCGAGATGGGCGTGCCGGCGGCCCGCGCCAGCGGCCTCGACACGGTGAACCGCATGAAGGCGCAGCCCACCGATGACGACGCGATGGGCCGGGGCACCATCCGCCCCGATGGCCGCCGCATCCAGCCGAGCTACCTCTTCGAGGTGAAGTCCCCCCGCGAAAGCCGCGGCGCCTGGGACTACTACAAGCTGCTGCAAACCACGCCGGCCGAGGAGGCATTCCGCCCGATCGCCGAGGGCGGCTGCGCCTTCCTGCGCACCTGACCCGCACACGGGCGTGAGCGGGCGCGAGACCCGCCACCCCACCACCGAGGGAGTCAAGTTCCATGACCGAATTCAACCGTCGCAGCCTGATCGGAGGGGCGGCCGCCACCGCCGCCCTCGGTGCGCTGCCGCTCTCGCACGCGCGTGCGCAGGCGGCCAACACCATCCGCATCGGCGTCCTCAACGACCAGTCCGGCCCGTACCGGGACATCTCCGGCCCCTATGGCGTGCAATGCGCGCAGCAGGCGGTGGCGGAATTCGGCAATCGCGGCTTCAACGTGGAGGTCATCAACGCCGACCACCAGAACCGCCCCGATGTCGGCATCAACATCGCGCGCCAATGGTATGACCAGGGCGTGGACGTGATCGTGGACGTGCCAACCTCCTCGGTCGGCCTCGCCGTCGCCAATGTCGCGCGCGAGAAGAACAAGGCCTATCTGAACACGGGCTCCGCCACCTCGGACCTGACGGGTGCGCAGTGCAGCCCGAACACCATCCATTGGATGTACGACACCTACATGCTGGCCAAGTCCACCGGTGCGGCCATGGTGCGCGCGGGCGGCGACAGCTGGTACTTCATCACCGCCGACTATGCCTTCGGCCATGCGCTGGAGCGTGATACCGGCAATTTCGTGCGCTCGGCCGGTGGCCGCGTGCTGGGTGCCGTGCGCTATCCCTTCCCGGCGACGGCTGATTTCTCCTCCTTCCTGGTGCAGGCGCAGGCTTCGCGCGCCAAGGTAATCGGCTTCGCCAATGCGGGGGCGGACACCATCAACAGCATCAAGCAGGCGGCCGAATTCGGCGTGACCCGCCGCGGCACCAAGCTGGCCGCGCTGCTGATGTTCCTGCCCGATGTCCACTCCATCGGCCTCGAGACCGCGCAGGGCCTGGTTCTGACGGAAAGCTTCTACTGGGACCTGAACGACCGGACCCGCGCCTTCACCGACCGCATGCGCCCGCGCCTGCGCGACGTGGTGCCGAACATGGCCTCGGCCGCCAATTATTCCTGCACGCTGCACTACCTGAAGGCCATCGCCGACATGGGCGTGCCGGCCTCCAAGGCCTCGGGCCTTGAGGTCATCAACCGCATGAAGGCGATGCCCTGCGATGACGACGCCTTCGGCCCCGGCACCATCCGCGCCGATGGCCGCAAGCTCTGCCCCTCCTACCTCTTCGAGGTGAAGTCCCCGCGCGAGAGCCGGGGCCGTTGGGACTACTACAAGCTGCTGCAGACCACCCCGGCCGAGGAAGCCTTCCGCCCCCTCGCCGAGGGCAATTGCGCCTTCCTCCGCACGTAAGGGCGGCGCTCTCTCCCCACTCGCGGCCGGCTCAGGGATCCCCCTCGGGCCGGCCGCAAATGCATCCTAGGAAACGGACGACGCATGGAAGAGATTTTCGGCATCCCCACGCCGCTGCTGTTCGGGCAGCTGCTGTTGGGCCTCATCAACGGGGCCTTCTATGCGCTTCTGTCACTTGGGCTCGCCGTGATCTTCGGCATGCTCAACGTGATCAACTTCACCCATGGCGCGCAGTTCATGATGGGCGCCTTCGTCGCCTGGATGCTGCTGAACTACCTGGGCATCGGCTATTGGGGCGCGCTGATCCTCGCACCGCTGATCGTGGGGCTGACAGGCGTCATCCTCGAACGAACAATGATCGCCCGATTGTACAAGCTCGATCACCTCTACGGCTTGCTGCTCACCTTCGGCGTCGGCCTCATCATCGAGGGGCTGTTCCGCAATGAGTTCGGCTCCTCGGGCATGCCCTACCGCATCCCGCCCGAGCTGACCGGCGCCTGGGATCTCGGCTTCATGTTCATGCCGATCTATCGCGGCTGGGTCGTCGTCGTCGCCATCGTGATGTGCCTGGCCACCTGGCTGGTCATCGAGAAGACGAAGATCGGCTCCTACCTGCGGGCGGCGACGGAAAACCCGGCGCTGGTCCAGGCCTTCGGCATCAACGTGCCGCGCATGATGACGCTGACCTACGGCGCGGGTGTGGCACTCGCCGCCTTCGCGGGCGTGCTGGCCGCACCGATCTATTCGGTGAACCCGCAGATGGGCGCCAACCTCATCATCATCGTCTTCGCCGTCGTTGTCATCGGCGGCATGGGCTCCATCCTCGGCTCCGTCATCACCGGCTTCGGGCTGGGCGTGATCGAGGGTCTCACCAAGGTCTTCTATCCGGAGGCATCATCCACCGTGATCTTCGTCGTCATGGCGATCGTCTTGCTGGCGCGTCCCGCCGGCCTGTTCGGGAGGAGCTGAGACATGGCGGCTCCCGGCGGTTTCAGCGGCACCGACTTCAAGCAGGAGGAACCCTTCTTCCTCGGCTTCAGCAAGGCCCAGTTCCTGGCTTTCCTCGCGATGGTGGCCTTCATCGCGATCAGCCCCTTCTTCCTCTATCCCGTCTTCCTGATGAAGCTGCTGTGCTTCGCGCTGTTTGCCTGCGCCTTCAACCTGCTGATCGGCTATGTCGGCCTGCTCAGCTTCGGGCATGCGGCGTATTTCGGCATGGGCGGGTATCTGGCCGGCCATGCGGCCAAGGTCTGGGGCTTCACGCCCGAGGTCTCGATCCTGATCGGCGGCGCTGTCGGCGCCGCACTCGGCCTCGTCATCGGCTGGATCGCCATCCGGCGGCAGGGCATCTACTTCGCCATGATCACGCTGGCCTTCGCGCAGATGGTCTATTTCTTCTGCGTGCAGGCGCCCTTCACCGGCGGTGAGGACGGCATCCAGTCCATCCCGCGCGGCAAGTTCCTGGGCATCGTGGATCTCTCGCCCGACCTCGCCATGTACTGGATGACGGCGGGGATCTTCCTGGCGGGCTTCCTGCTGATCCACCGCATCGTCCACTCGCCCTTCGGCATGGTGCTGAAATCCATCCGCGAGAATGAGCCGCGCGCCACCTCGCTCGGCTATCGCACGGATGACTACAAGCTGATGGCCTTCGTCCTCTCCGCCGCGCTGGCGGGCGTCGCCGGCGGGCTGAAGTCCATCGTCTTCGGCATCGCGACGCTGACGGACGTGTTCTGGACCATGTCGGGCGAGGTGGTGCTGATGTCGCTGGTGGGCGGCCTCGGTACCATCTTCGGGCCCGTGGTGGGTGCCGCTGTCATCATCACCATGCAGAACTACCTGGCCGAGTTCGGCGCCTGGGTGACGGTGATCCAGGGCGTGATCTTCGTGCTCTGCGTGCTCGCCTTCCGGCGCGGCGTGGTGGGTGAGATCGGCAATTGGCTGCGCGTCCGCCTCTGAGCCTGGCTTGAAGCTGGGCGCCTTCCGGCCCCGGGCCGCTTCCTCCAGGGGAGCGCGGCCCGGGGCTTTTTCATGGGCGCGCCGCGGGCTGACGCAGCGCAGAAATGACCAATAAATTTACGAACGCTCCTTTTTGACACAAATCGCTTGTAGCCGCGTATAATTTAAGGTAAATCTCCTCACACCGGATGAGCGGCCGCGACCCCCGCGCAGCGCCACCGGTCAAGGCGGGGCTGAACCCCGCCCGCGAGGGACGAGCATGCTCAGGTTTTCCGCCTCTCGGCGCGCATCGGGCGCCCAGGACATGACCACGCTCGAATACCTCCTCGCTGCCGCCTTCGTCCTGGTCGCGCTCTTCGCCGCCATTCCCGCCGTGCCGCCGGCGCTCGCCGCCATGGCCCGCACGCTCCTCGCCTGAGCGCCAAGGAGCACCCCCCATGTCCCGCTATCTCATCACCGGAGGCGCCGGCTTCATCGGCTCGCATTTGACCGAGGCGCTGCTGCGCGCCGGCCATCAGGTGCGCGTGCTGGATGACCTCTCGACCGGCCAACGCCCGCGAGACCCCGCCGTGGATTTCGTCGAGGGCGATGTGGCGGATGCCGCGCTGATGCGCGATGCGGTGGCCGGCGTCGTGGGGATCTTCCACCTGGCCGCCATCACCGCCGAGGCGCGCTGCCAGGCCGCATGGGCGCGCGCGAACCAGGTGAACCAGGGCGGCACCATCGCCGTGCTGGAGGCCGCGCGCGAGGCCGGCGGCCTGCCTGTCTGCTACGCCTCCTCCGCCGCCGTCTATGGCGAGCAGGGGCCCCGCGCCATCCAGGAGGCGGCGCGGCTGCGCCCGCATGGCCATGTCGGCGCGGACAAGCTGGGCTCGGAGCAGCAGGCGGCGCTGGCCTTCGCGCTGCATGGCGTGCCCAATCTCGGCCTGCGGATCTTTCACGTCTATGGGCCGCGGGCGGAAGGCGGCCCCCGCCATGACATCCAGCGCGACGTCGTCGCGATCTTCGCCGAGCGCATCCTGGCGGGGCAGGTCATCACCCTGCATGGCGATGGCCAGCAGGTGCGGGACTTCATCCATGTCGCGGATGTGGTGCGGCATTTCTTCGCGGGCATGCAGCTGTTGCAGCTCCAGCCGCAGGCCCTGGTGCTGAACCTCTGCAGCGGGCGTGGCACGACGATCCGCGGCCTGGCCGACCAGATGGGCGTCGTCGCCGGCCGCGTGCCGCTGGTGCAGTTCGGCCCCCGCCGCCCGGAGGATCGCCGCTCCATCCTCGGCGACCCGAACGAGGCGATCCATGTGCTGGGCGCCGAGGCGGGCATGGACCTGGAGAGCGGGCTGCGCACCCTCTTCCCCGCGGCGGAGCCCTCGGTGCTGGAATGGGCGCGCCGCGCCCCGGCGTCCCCCTTGGCGCCCCGCACCAGCGCCGCCGGGGCGCTGGCGGGGCGTGCCCTGCATCAGCGGGTGGAGTAGGCCGCCTCGATCATGATGGCGCTGAGCAGGGCATAGGCGGCGGTCCAGGCTGCCTCGACCTCCGGCGTGAAGCCGGCGCCCAGCCCCTGCTGCAAGGTCCAGAGCAGGGCGGCGCCGACGCTCGCGTAATGCGCGCGGGTCACGCCATAGCCGACATGCCGGCGCGCCATGTCCTGCGCCACGGGAATCGCCGTCTCCGGCCGGTTCAGGCCGTTCACCACGAGCGCGAGCGCCGCCATCAGCTTGTGCCCCTGCAGCACCATGTCGCTCTTGGCAAAGAGGGGCGCGGTGGAGGGATCAATCTCCCAGAGCCTTGCGTAGAAGAGCTTCGCCGCGGTCTCCCGGATCGCCTCGACCTCGCGGAAGCTCTGCTGGACGAGGAGGATCTGGTCAGGCGTCATGCGGTGTTCCTGCAAATGATGATTTATTGTAACGCATGAGACAGGCCTGCGTCACGCCCGTCAGACCGGGACCTCGCCGGCCTCCTTCAAGGTCGCCAGCACGAAGCTGCTGCGCGTCTCCTTCACGCCGGGCATGCGCAGCAGACCGCGCGTGGCGAATTCGCCGAAGGCCTCCATGTCGGGCGCCAGGACATGCAGCAGATAGTCCATCTCGCCGCTCATCGTGTAGGCGGCGATGACCTCGGGCCGGGCGGCCAGCGCGGTGTGGAAGCGTTCCGCCACCTCCTCCGAATGGCTTTCGAGCGCCACCTGCACGAAGGCCTGCAAGGGCAGGCCCACGCGCGCCGCGCTGACGCGGGCGGCATAGCCGGCGATGACGCCCACCTCCTCCAGCCGCTTCAGGCGGCGCTGGCAGGGTGTGGCGGAGAGGCCCACCTGCTCGGCGAGCGCGGTGACCGGCAGGCGGCCATCGCGCTGCAAGGCGCGCAGGATGCGCCGGTCCGCCGCATCCAGCGCGATCTGAGTGGATTTTGCCATGACAGAGCCCATCCTGAGTGAATCGTCATCGTCATCCCCCTCACTAGCAGCGCTTTCGGTGAGTTTCACCCGCAAACCCCCGCTACAAGCCACGGCAACCCAGCAGGAGACGATCATGGACATCCCGCCCGACCGCACCGACATCGCCGGCCGCATCTGCGAGGCGAACCCGATGGGCACGGATGGCTTCGAATTCGTCGAATTCACCGGCCCCGACACGGCGCATCTGCACGATGTCTTCACCCGCCTCGGCTTCACCATGGTGGCGCGGCATCGCAGCAAGGATGTGACGCTCTGGCGCCAGGGCGACGTGAACTTCATCCTCAACGCCGAGCCCGCGAGCTTCGCGCAATCCTTCGGCCGCGTGCACGGGCCTTCCGCCTGCGCCATGGCCTTCCGCGTCGCCGATGCCGCCGCCGCCTTCGAGCGCGCCATCAGCCTGGGCGCCCGCCCCTTCCATGGCCGCGTCGGGCCCATGGAGCTGAACATCCCGGCCATCGAGGGCATCGGCGGCTCGCTGATCTATTTCGTGGATCGCTACGGCGCGCGCGGCTCGATCTACGACGTGGACTTCAAGTGGATCGAGGGCGTGGACCCGCATCCCAAGGGCCATGATCTCACGGTGATTGATCATCTCACCCACAACGTCCATCGCGGCCGGATGGACGCCTGGGCCGGCTTCTATGAGCGCCTCTTCAACTTCCGCGAAATCCGCTACTTCGACATCGAGGGCAAGCTGACCGGCCTGAAGTCCAAGGCCATGACCTCGCCCTGCGGCCAGATCCGCATCCCCATCAACGAGAGCAGCGACGACAAGTCGCAGATCGAGGAATATCTCCGCGCCTATGGCGGCGAGGGCATCCAGCACATCGCCATGGGCACCACCGACATCTACGCGAGCGTGGAAGGCCTGCGCCGCGAGGGTGTGGCCTTCCTCGACACGCCCGACACCTATTACGAACTCCTGCCCCAGCGCCTGCCGGGCACGGATGAGGATTTCGCGCGCATGCAGAAGAACCGCATCCTGATGGACGGCTCGCCCTCCGGCGGGCGGCTGCTGCAGATCTTCACCAATACCGTGATCGGGCCGATCTTCTTCGAACTCATCCAGCGCAAGGGCGACCAGGGCTTCGGTGAGGGCAATTTCCGCGCGCTGTTCGAAAGCATCGAGCTGGATCAGGTGCGGCGCGGGGTGCTGAAGCCGGCGGCAGAGTAAGCGAGGGGCGCTGCCCCTCGCGCTCCCCGGCAGGGAACTTGTTCCCTGCACCCTGCCTGTTTGGGAGGCAGCGCCCGGCGGCTTCGGCCGGGCGAGCGGCTGATCCCCCCTTGCGCGCAAAGGCGGCTGGTTTCATTGCGGGGCCATGACCTGGTCCCTCCTCGCGCGTGATCCGCTCAGCGGCACCCTCGGCGTGATCGTCGCCACGCGCTTCTTCGCGGTGGGCGCGCTGTGCCCGCGCGTCGAGGCCGGCCTGGGCGCGCTCGCCACCCAGGCGCTGATCAACCCGCTCTACGCGCCCCGCGGCCTCGACCTGCTGCGCGAAGGCGCGGCACCCGAGGCAGCGCTGGCGGCCCTGCTCGCCGCCGATGCGGGGCGCGAGGCGCGGCAATGCCACATCCTCTCGGCCGATGGCCGCATCGCCCAGCACACGGGGGCCGATTGCGTGCCCTGGTGCGGCGCGGTGAGCGCGGACAACGTCTCCGTCGCCGGCAATATGCTGGCCGGGCCCCGCGTGGTCGCGGACACGCTGGCCGCCTTCCTGGCCGCCGACCACTTGCCGCTGGACCTGCGGATGATCCAGGCCATGGAAGCGGGCGAGGCCGCGGGCGGCGATGCGCGCGGCAAGCAATCCGCCGCCCTCGTCGTGACCACCACCGACCCCTATCCCGACCTCGACCTGCGCGTGGATGACCATGCCGACCCGCTGGCCGAGCTGCGCCGCCTGCATGGCGTGGCGCAACAGCGCTTCGTGCATTTCCGCCGCTTCCTGCCGGGCGCCGATCACCCTGGCGTTTTCGACCGGGACGTGATCGCCTCGGCGCTCAAGGCGGCGGGGGTGGCATGAACGCGCTGGAGGTGGACGGGCTCTGCATTGATTTCCACACCGAGCGCGGCGTGCTGCGCGCGGTGGATCACCTTTCCTTCTCCGTCGCCCCTGGCCGGACGCTGGCGATCGTCGGCGAGAGCGGCTGCGGGAAATCGGCGACGGCGCTGGCCGTGCTCGGCCTGCTGGCGGAGAACGCCGAGGTCTCGGGCACGCTCCGCCTGGGCGGCCAGGCGCTGACGCCGGCCGCCCAACGCGCCGCACGCGGCCGCGAATTGGCGATGATCTTCCAGGAGCCGATGACCAGCCTGAACCCCGCCTTCACCGCGGGCGAGCAGGTGGCCGAGGCGTTGCGCCTGCATGAAGGGCTGAACCCGCGCGACGCCATGGACCGCGCCATCGCCATGCTGGAGCGCGTGCGCATCCCCGAAGCCGCGCGGCGCGCCAAGCAGTACCCGCACCAGCTCTCGGGCGGCATGCGGCAGCGGGTGATGATCGCCATCGCACTGGCCTGCAAGCCCAGGCTGCTGATCGCCGACGAGCCGACCACCGCTCTGGACGTGACCGTGCAGGCGCAGATCCTGGCCCTGCTGGATGAGCTGAAGCGCGAGACCGGCACGGCGGTGGTCCTCATCACCCATGACCTCGGCGTGGTGCGCGACCACGCGGATGAGGTGGTGGTGATGTATGCCGGCCGCGTCGCCGAACGCGCGCCCACCGCGCGCCTCTTCGAGCAGCCCGAGCACCCCTACACCATCGGGCTGCTGGGGGCCGCGCCGCGCCTGGATTCCCGCCGCGCGCGCCTCGCTTCCATCGAGGGCACCGTGCCGGATCTGCGCTCGCCGCCGCCGGGCTGCCGCTTCGCGCCCCGCTGCCCCTTCGCCATCGCCGCCTGCGAGGCCACGCCGCCGCTAGCCGAGGTGACGCCGGGTCATCGCGTCGCGTGCCATCGCGCGCCGCTCGATCAGGTGCTCGCCGCATGACGCCTCTCCTTGAAGCGCAAGGCCTGGTCAAGCACTTCCCCTTCCGAGACAGCCTGGGCCGCAGGCGCGGCGCGGTGCGCGCGGTGGATGGCGTTTCCCTCGCCGTGCCGCAGGGCCGCGTGCTCGCCATCGTGGGCGAGAGCGGCTGCGGCAAATCCACCCTGGGCCGCCTGCTGCTGCGGCTGATCGAGCCCGATGCCGGCCGCCTGCGCTTCGATGGTGAGGATGTGCTGGCCCTCTCCCCCGCCGCCCTGCGCGCCAAGCGGCGCGAGATGCAGCTCATCTTCCAGGACCCCTTCGCCAGCCTCGATCCGCGCATGACGGTCGAGGCCGCGATCACCGAGCCGCTGATCCTGCACAAGCTGCATCGCGGCCGCGAGCGTGCGCGCGTGGCGGAATTGCTGGAACGCGTGGGCCTGCGCCCCGAGCTCGCGCGCCGCTGGCCGCATGAATTCAGCGGCGGGCAGCGCCAGCGCATCGCCATCGCCCGCGCCCTGGCCAGCGAGCCGCGCCTGATCATCGGCGATGAGCCGGTGTCCGCGCTCGATGTCTCGGTCCAGGCGCAGGTGGTGAATCTCCTGGGCGATCTGATCCGCGACCTCGGCCTGACCTTCGTGCTGATCAGCCATGACCTCGGCGTCGTCCGGCAGATCGCGGATGAGGTGGCGGTGATGTATCTCGGTGAGATCGTGGAGCAGGGGCCGGCCGAAGCGCTCTTCCACAAATCGCGCCACCCCTACACGCGCGCCCTGCTGGCGGCCGTGCCCGGCCAGGGCGGCACTCTGAAACTGCTGGAGGGCGACGTGCCCTCGCCCGTCTCGCCGCCCTCGGGCTGCCGCTTCCACACGCGCTGCCCCTTCGTGCAGGATATCTGCCGCGTGCAGGTGCCGGCGCTGCTGGGCGAGACCCACCGCGCCGCCTGCCATCTGCAGGACAGCCTGCCCGCCGCCACCCCGATCCGCGAGGCCGCCGCCGATCTGCGCCTCGCCCGTCTGCAAGCCTATTTCACGGAGCAACCCGCATGATCCGCCGCGTTCTTCTAGCTGCCTGTGCCGCCATCGGCCTCTCCGCCGGCATCGCCGAGGCCCAGGCCCAAAACCTCCGCATCGGCCTGCGCGAGGACCCGGACATCCTCGACCCCACGCTGGCGCGCACCTTCGTCGGCCGCATCGTCTTCGCGAGCCTCTGCGACAAGCTTTTCGACATCAATGACAAGCTGGAAATCGTCCCCCAGCTCGCCACCGGCTACACCTGGGAAGACCCGCGCACCCTGCTCATCACCCTGCGCGAGGGCGTGCGCTTCCACGACGGCGAGGTGATGGATGCCGAGGCGGTGCGCTACAGCCTCAACCGTCACCTCACCATGCAGGGCAGCTTCCGCCGCAGCGAGATCAACACCATCGAGGCGATGGAGGTGGTGAGCCCGACGCAGATCCGCATCAAGCTCACCGGCCCCTCCGCCCCCTTCCTCAGCCAGCTCACCGACCGCGCCGGCATGATCGTGAGCCCCAAGGCCGCCGAGGCCGCGGGCCGCAATTTCGGCACGCGCCCGGTCTGCGCCGGTCCCTTCCGTTTCGTCGAGCGTGTCGCGCAGGACCGCATCGTGGTGGAGCGCTTCCCGGAATACTGGAACGCCGCCGCCATCCACCTGAACCGCATCACCTACCTGCCCATTCCCGACAGCACGGTGCGCCTCGCCAACCTGCAATCCGGCGCGCTTGAGATGGTGCAGACCATTGACCCCGATGACGTGCCGGCGGTGCGCCGCAACAGCCGCCTGCGCGTCTCCATCAGCGATGAGCTGGGCTACCAGGGCATCACCATCAACACCGGCAATGGCGCGCGCGCCCAGACACCGATCGGCCAGAACGCCCGCGTGCGTGAGGCTTTCGAGCTCGCCATTGATCGCGATGCCGTGAACCGCGTGGTCTATGAGGGGATGTTCGCCCCCACGGCCCAGCCCGTGCCGCCCGCCAACCCCATGCATGCCCGCGACTTCCGCCCCGAGCCGCGCAACGTGGAACGCGCCCGCGCCCTGCTGCGCGAGGCGGGTGTCACGACGCCCCTGCGCGTGGAAATGACCGTGCCGAACAACCCGGACCTCCGCCAGGTGGGCGAGGTGATCCAGGCCATGGTGCGCGAGGCCGGCTTCGAGCTGCGCCTGAACGCGACAGAATTCGCCACCTCCCTTCAGGCGGCCACGCGTGGCGAGTTCGAGCTCTATCTGGTGGGCTGGTCGGGCCGGGTGGATATTGACGGCAACCTCTGGGCCTTCAGCCATTCGCGCGGCGCGCAGAATGACGGGCGCTATGCCAACCCCGAGGTGGACCGGCTGCTGGATGCGGCCCGCATCGAGCCCAATGCCGATGCCCGGCGCGCGCTCTACGCCCAGGCCTACCAGATCGCGCTGCGGCAGGACCGCCACCGCATCTATCTGTGGCACCGCAAGAACATTGTGGCGCATACGGCGCGGCTCAACGGCTTCGTGAACGTCGCGGACGGCATCATCCGGCCGCAAGGGATGCGCCTGCAGTAGCGATGCGCATGAAGGCAGCCCTCACACTGACCAGCCTCGGCCGGCGCATCGCCACTGGCTTCGCTGCCGGGCCGATTCACGCGGCTGCCGCTGCGCGCCAGCCACGATCGGACCGGGCCGCTGCCGGGCCGATTCACGCGGCTGGCGAAGCGCGCCAGCCACGATCGGACCGGGCCGCTGCCGGGCCGATTCACGTGGCTGGCGAAGCGCGCCAGCCACGATCGGACCGGTAACATGTGGCTCTGGCTCCTCCGCCGCCTCGGGCAGGTCATCCCGACGCTGCTCATCCTCTCGGTGCTGGTCTTCGGGCTGCAGCAATTGATGCCCGGCGACCCCGCGCTGATCCTGGCGGGGGAGGAGCGGGGTGACCCGCAGGTGCTGGCGCAGATCCGCGCCGAGCTGATGCTCGACCGGCCGCTGGTGGAGCAATACCTGCATTGGCTCTGGCGCGTGCTGCACGGCGATTTCGGCTTCTCCTGGCGCATCCGCATGCCGGTGGGTGAGCTGATCCTGACCAAGCTGCCGGTCACCTTCCAGCTGGCGGCGATGAGCTTCGTCATCGGCGTGGTGATCGGCGTCCCGGCCGGCGTGATGAGCGCCGTCTGGCGCGACCGGCCCTCGGACTGGGCGATCAATGGCATCGCCCTGTTTGGCATCTCCATGCCGAATTTCTGGCTCGGCATCATGATGATCCTGCTGTTCTCCGTGCAGCTCGGCTGGCTGCCGCCGAGTGGCTATGTGCCGCTCTGGGAAGACCCGCTGATGAGCCTGGAGACGACCATCATGCCGGCCTTCGTGCTGGGCACCGGCGTCGCTTCCGTGCTGATGCGCCACACCCGCGCCGCCATGCTGGGCGCGCTCAGCCAGGATTATGTGCGGACCGCGCGGGCCAAGGGCCTCTCGGAGACATTCGTCGTCGGCAAGCATGCGCTGCGCAACGCGCTGATCCCCGTGGTGACGCTCGGCACCATCGAGTTCGGCCGCCTGCTGGCGGGTGCGGTGCTGACCGAGCAGATTTTCTCCATCCCCGGCTTCGGCAAGCTGGTGGTGGATGCCGTCTTCAACCGCGACTACCCCGTGGTGCAGGGCGTGGTGATGGCCACCGCGCTGATCTTCGTGACGCTCAGCCTGATGGCCGACATGCTCTACATGGCCATCAACCCCAGGCTGCGCACGGCATGAGCGTCGCCGCCATCGAATCCGGCGAAAGCCCCGGCCGCCGCGCGCTGCGCCGCTTCGCGCAGCACAAGCTGGCGATGTTCGGCCTGGTCATCGTCATCATCTTCGTGGCGGCCGCCGTGTTCGCCCCTTGGATCGCGCCCTATGACCCGCTGGAGACCAGCTGGTCCCGCCTGCGCCAGCCGCCCTCCTGGGCGCATCCCTTCGGCACGGATGAGAATGGCCGCGATGTGCTGAGCCGCGTGCTGCATGGCGCGCGCGCGAGCCTGATGGCGGGCGTCATCGCCGTGGGCGGTGCCGCCCTGATCGGCGTGCCGATCGGGCTGCTGGCGGGGCTCGGTGGCAAGTGGATGGACATGGTGATCAGCCGCGTGGCGGATGCCATGCTCTCCATCCCCTTCCTGATCCTGGCCATCGCGCTCGCCGCCTTCCTCGGGCCCGCGCTGGAGAATGCGATGCTCGCCATCGCCATCTCCGCCTCCCCCATCTTCGTGCGGCTGGCGCGCGGCATGGCGCTCGATGCGCGCAGCACCGACTGGGTGGAGGCGGCGCGCGCCATGGGCAATCCGCCCTGGCGCATCGGCCTGCTGCACGTGCTGCCCAATATCCTGCCGCCCTTGCTGGTGCAGTCCACACTCGCCATCGCCGAGGCGATCATCGCCGAAGCCTCGCTGAGTTTCCTCGGCCTCGGCCAGCAGCCGCCCAATCCGTCCTGGGGCTCCATGCTGAATTCGGCGCAGCGCTTCATCGAATCCGCGCCGTGGTTGGCGATCTTCCCCGGGCTTGCGATCTTCCTGGTGGTGCTGGCCTTCAACCTGGTGGGCGATGGGCTGCGCGATGCCCTCGATCCGCGGAGCCAGAAGCGTTAGCCTCCCCCCCGGATCCAGGGAGGAACCGCATGCCCAGCCGCCGCGCCCCCCTCACTGCCGGCCTCGCCGCCGCCGCGCCGGCGCTGCCCTACAAGCCGCACGCCATCCGCACGCCGGATGGGCTGACGCTCGCGGCCTATGAGTACGGCAATCCGAACGGCCCCGTGATCCTCTTCCTGCACGGCTATGCCCAGGCCGCGCTCTGCTGGGACCGGCAGGTGCTGGACCCTGGCCTGGCGCGCGAGTTCCGCATGGTGGCGCTGGACCTGCGCGGCCATGGCATGAGCGACAAGCCCGTCGGCAACGAGCATTACCGCCCCAACAAGCTCTGGGCCGATGACGTGAAGGCCGTGATGGACCAGCTGCAGCTGGCGCGCCCGACCCTGGTCGGCTGGTCCTATGCCGGGCGCCTGATGGGCGACTACGTCAGCGAATACGGCACGGGTGCCATTGGCGCGATGAACTGGGTCGCCGCCACATCCTCGACCGCCGACACCTCGCGCTATGGCCACGCGCTGCGCCATCTGGGCCCGATGGGCAGCCCCGACCCCGCGACGGCCATCGCCGCCACCATCGCCTTCCTGCGCGACTGCTTCGAGGTGCAGCCCGCTGCCCACGACTTCGAGGTGATGCTCTCCTTCAACATGATGGTGCCGCGCCATGTGCGCGTGGGCCTGGGCGGCCGGCCCATCACCTTCGAGGAGCGGCTGCGCAGCGTGGATGTGCCCGTGCTCGTCACCCATGGCGTGCTGGACAAGGTCTCGGACATCACGATGGGGCGGCACACGGCCTCGCTCATCCCGGGCGCGCGCCTCAGCGAATACAACTTCATCGGCCATGCGCCCTTCTGGGAGGACGCGCCCCGCTTCAACCGGGAGCTGGCGGAGCTGGTGCGCTCGGCCCGGCGCTGAGGCGCGAGGTGCTCAGCGCGCGCCGCATTCCGCATGGACGATGCGGCAGGTGAGGGCGCCGCGTTCGCGCAGCGCGCAGGCATCGCGCGCCATGCGCTCGGCATCGGCGGGGTTGCTGGCATTGCCGAGCGTGATGGCGCGCACGACATAGGTGCGGGGATCGCTCGTCATGAAGAAGGCGCTGGGCGAGCGGCGCACGCCTTCCACGATGGTGACGCAGATGTCGTTAAATTCCGACTGGACCGCGCAATTGCCGCCCCGCGCGCGGCAGGCGGTTTCGGCCAGGCGATGCGCCTGGGTGCGATCCCGCTGCCCGACCGAAACGCCGTAGCTCATGCTGGGCGGGATGCCGAGGTAGAAGGTGCCATAGGTCCGGGCCGGCCCACCGGGCCGCGTGGGGGGGGGCGCGCGGCCGGCGGCCTGCGCGGTTGGCGGCGGCGATGCGCCGCGCCCCTGTTGCTGCTGCTGTTGCGCGGGTGGCGGCGGGGCCGCCGCGCCGGGGCTCACCGCCTGCGAGCCCGCCGCACGCGCCTCGCCTGGTGCATCGCGGGTGATCGGCTGTCCGGCCATGCATTGCGAGAGGCATTGCCGCTGATCGGGCGAGGGGGGCGCCTGGCCGACGCGGCAGGCCATGCGGCAGGCATGGCTGGGCTGCGGCTGGGCCTGCACCGCCGCCGGCAGTGCCAGCATCAGGCCGCCCAGCAGAAAGAGAAGCGCGCGCATCAGTCCAGCGTCGTCGCCGCGCCCTTGGGGCGGCCCACCGCGTTCCAGGCGTTGCGGAGGATCGCCGGCACCACCTCGGCCGATGGCACGCGCTTCACGTCACATGCTTCGAGCAGGAGGGTCGCGGGCAGGGGCATGCTCATGATGGGAAGGATGGCGCCGCCGCGCGGCCGGCGCAACCGGGTTTGCATTGCCGTGGCATGAAACTGCGTCCCAGGGTCCATGCTAGGCGGATCAGGGCTAGGATGGGGAGGATATGCGCCGACTTGCTCTCCTGTTCCTGCTGATCGGGTCTGGTTCTGCCGTGGCGCAGGAGCTGCCGCGCAACCCGGTCGGCCCGCGCCAGGACGCGCGCGGCGCGGGGCGGGTGATCGAGGCGCGGCCGGTGGGCCAGCCGCGCAGCCCGCGGGCCAGCGCCGCGGCGATCGCTTCGGCGCGGGCCTTCCTTTGCCCGCATGGCGGCACGCCGCAGGGGCGGGGGCGATGCTCCCGGGGGCCGGGCATCGGCGCGGCGGGCACCGGCTGGCTGGGCGATGACCCCGCGGTGCGCGACTGGGACCAGGGCCTGCCGCCGCCGACGCGCGCCCAGGCGCCCTGCCCGCCGGGCACCACCGCCGTCCCGGCGCGGGATCAGCCCAGCGTCACGCGCTGCGTGGCAGGCTGAGCCAGTCCTCCAGCGCCGCCCGCACCCGCCCGGGCGCCTCCATGGTCGGCAGATGGCCGCAGCCGGCGAAGCTGACCTGGCGCGCGCCCGGGATCAGCGCCGCCATCTCGTCATGCAGCGCGGGCGGCGTCAGCGCATCCTCGGCGCCGCAGGCGATGAGGGTGGGGATGCCGATGCGGGGCAGGTCCGCCCGTGAATCGGGGCGGGCCATGATGGCGCGCTGCTGCCGCAGGAAACCCTCGACGCCCACGCGCTCGGCCATCGCCATGACGTCGTCGGCGAGCGGCGTTTCCAGGCGGGAGGGGTGCAGCAGCAGCGGCAGCAGGCGCGGCGTGACGCCCTTGAAGGCGCCCCGGCCGGAGAGGGCGATCAGGTCCAGCCGGCGCTGCGTCTGCTCCGGCGTGTCGGCGCGGGCGGAGGTGTCGAGTAGTGCCAGATGCGTGACGCGCGGGCCCGCCTGGCGCCAGACTTCGAGCGCGACATAGCCGCCCATGGAGAGGCCGGCCACGGCGAAATGCGGCGCATCGGCCACCAGCGCCAGCGCGCGCGCCGCCATGGCGGCCACGCTGTCATCCTGCGTCAGGTCGGCGATGCGGGATTCGGCGCCGGCCGGCAGGCAATCGCGCCAGAGGCGCGCATCGCACAGAAGGCCGGGCAGGAGCAGCAGGGGGGTTGCCATGGACGCGGCATAAATCGCGCGCGCAGCCGGCGCAATCGCGGGGTTTCAGGTTGCAAGCTGCCCGTTTCGGGCGCATATGCCGCCTGTTGATGAAGAGGGCGGCAGGTCCGCCCGAGCGGCCATGCGCCTTCCGCGCGGGCCCCCTTAGGCCAGGATGCCCCATTTTGAACGAGACCACCCCGAACGCCGCCGTGGCGACCGATACGCCCGGAACGAGCCTTCCCATCGCCGACACGGCGACCAGCGCCGCTGTGGAAGCGGTTGAGTCCCCCGCCGCGGAAGCGGCCGAGTCTCCCGCCGCGGAAGCGGCTGACCCTGCCGCCGCGGAAGCGCCCGCTGAGATCGTGGCCGAAGCCGCCGGGCAGGACGAGCCCGCAGAAGAGCCCGAAGAAGAGCCCGAGCCCGAGGCGCCGCGCACCACCTTCGCCGATCTCGGCCTTTCGGACGAGCTGCTGAAGGCCGTCACCGAAAGCGGCTACATCCACCCCACGCCGATCCAGGAACAGGCGATCCCCATCGTGCTGATGGGCCGGGACGTGATGGGCTGCGCCCAGACCGGCACCGGCAAGACCGCCAGCTTCACCCTGCCGATGATGGACATCCTCTCGGGCAGCCGGGCCAAGGCGCGCATGCCGCGCAGCCTAATCCTGGAGCCGACGCGTGAGCTCGCCCTCCAGGTGGCCGAGCAGTTCGTGAAGTACGGCAAGTACCTCAACCTGAACCACGCGCTGCTCATCGGCGGCGAGAGCATGAACGACCAGCGCGACGTGCTGGAAAAAGGCGTGGACGTGCTGATCGCGACGCCCGGCCGCCTTCTCGACCTCTTCGATCGCGGTCGCATCCTGATGGCCGATTGCAAGCTCCTGGTGATCGACGAAGCCGACCGCATGCTGGACATGGGCTTCATCCCCGATGTCGAGCGCATCGTGCAGATCATCCCGAAGCTGCGGCAGACGCTGTTCTTCTCGGCCACCATGGCGCCTGAGATCCGCCGCCTCAGCGAAGCCTTCCTGAGCAACCCCAAGACCATCACCGTCTCCCGCCCCGCGACGGTCGCGACGACGATCACGACCGGCGTGCTCTACGTGCAGGACCGCGACAAGCGCGAGGCGCTGCGCCGCCTGATCCGGCGCGAGCAGGTGCAGAACGCCCTGATCTTCTGCAACCGCAAGATCGAAGTGGACATCCTCTACAAGTCGCTCAAGCGGCACGGCTTCTCGGTCGGCGCGCTGCATGGCGACATGGACCAGTCCGCCCGCTTCGCGACACTCAACGCCTTCAAGGCGAATGAGATCCGGCTGCTCGTCTGCTCCGACGTGGCCGCGCGCGGCCTCGACATCGGCGGCCTCAGCCATGTCTTCAACTTCGACGTGCCCTTCCACTCCGAGGATTACGTCCACCGCATCGGCCGCACCGGCCGCGCGGGGCGCGAGGGCCATGCCTACACCATCGCGACGGCGGATGACGGCAAGCTGGTCCAGGCCATCGAGAAGCTGACCGGCGCGGCCATTCCGCGCATGGAAGTGGACGGCCTGGATGTCGTGACCGAGGCCGAGATCGCCGAGGCGGCGACGCGCAAGCGTGGCCGTGGCGGCGCGCGCCCGGGTGGCAAGCCTGAGACCGGCCGTGGCGGCAGCAAGGGGCGCGGTGACGGCCGGGGCGAGGGCCGTGGCCGTGGCCCGCGCCGTGATGCCGAAGCCGCCGGCGCTCCCGTCGAGGAGGTAGCGCCCCGCGCCGCCGAACCCCGCCGCGATGACCGCCCGCGCCGCGACGCCCCCGCTCCCCGCCCGCCGCGCGACGAGTTCCGCCGGGACGAAGCCCCGCGCGGCCGTGACCGCGACGAAGCCCCGCGCGGCCGTGACCGCGACGAAGCCCCGCGCGGCCGTCGGGACGAATCTCCGCGCGCGCGTGACCGCGACGACTCTCCCCGCGCGCGTGACCGCGACGACGCGCCCCGCGCGCGTGACCGCGACGACTCTCCCCGCGCGCGTGACCGCGACGACATGGGCCCCTCGGTCCGCGGCTTCGGCGACAGCATCCCCGCCTTCATGCTGATCCCCATCCCGCGCCCCAAGCGCCCGGCCAATGAGCCGAACGCCGCCGAAGCGCCGGTCGAGATCCCGACCGAGGCGTCGGTGCCTGGTCCGGCCGAAACGCCGGCTGAGGTCAACGCCCCGGTCGCCGAAGGCACCGACGCCGCCGCCTGATACGCGGCCGCCCCTGCCGGGCGGGCGTGGGCGTCACCACCTCCGCCGCGGTCGGATGGAAGGCTTGCACGGGCCATGGCCCTGCCCAATTGAGGCGTGTTAAAGCCAGCGCGCCAGCACCGCCGGAAGGAAGAAGCTCATGAACGTCGTCACCCCCGCCATCAAATCCTCCAAGCCCGCGCCCTTCCAGTGGGATGACGCCTTCCTGCTGGATGAGCAGCTCACCGAAGACGAGCGGATGATCCGCGACGCCGCCCGCGCCTTCTGCCAGGACCGCCTGATGCCCGGCGTGCTGATGGCGAACCGGCACGAGACCTTCGACCGCTCCATCATGAACGCCTTCGGCGAGCAGGGCTTTCTGGGCGCCACGCTGGAAGGCTATGGCTGCGCCGGCGTCTCCTACGTCGCCTACGGGCTGATGGCGCGCGAGGTGGAGCGCGTGGACAGCGGCTATCGCTCGGCCTTCTCCGTCCAGTCCTCGCTGGTCATGTTCCCGATCCACGCCTATGGCTCCGAGGCGCAGAAGCAGAAGTTTCTCCCGAAGCTGCGCACCGGCGAGTGGGTCGGCTGCTTCGGCCTGACCGAGCCCGATGCCGGCTCCGACCCCTCCTCCATGCGCACCCGCGCGAAGAAGGTGGATGGCGGCTGGCTGGTTTCCGGCTCCAAGACCTGGATCACCAACTCCCCCATCTCGGACGTCTGCCTCGTCTGGGCGAAGGATGACGAGGGCACGCTGGGCGGCTTCCTGCTCGAGCGCGGCATGAAGGGCCTGACCACGCCGAAGATCGAGGGCAAGTTCTCGCTCCGTCCCTCCATCACCGGCATGATCATGATGGATGAGGTCTTCGTCCCCGATGAGAACCGCCTGCCGGGCGTCCGCTCGCTGGCTGGCCCCTTCTCCTGCCTCAACCGCGCGCGCTACGGCATCGCCTGGGGCGTGCTGGGCGCGGCCGAATTCTGCATGCACGCCGCGCGCGACTACACGCTGAACCGCAAGATGTTCGGCAAGCCGCTGGCGCAGACGCAACTCATCCAGAAGAAGCTGGCCGATATGGAGACCGAGATCACCCTCGGCCTTCAGGCGGCCCTGCGCGTCGGTCGCCTGTTCGACGAGGGCAAGGCGGCGCCCGAGATGATCAGCCTGATCAAGCGCAACAATTGCGGCAAGGCGCTGGATATCGCGCGCGTCAGCCGCGACATGCATGGCGGCAACGGCATCGTGGACGAGTATCACGTCATCCGCCACGTCATGAACCTTGAGACGGTGAACACCTATGAGGGCACGCATGACGTCCATGCGCTGATCCTCGGCCGCGCCATCACCGGCTTGAACGCATTCGGGTAATTCCCCACAAAAACGCCTTCGGCATTTTTGCGGGGGCCCCGGTTTGGTGCTGGTCCTGGGGGGTCGGTTCATCCTCATGTGGCGAAGCCACATGAGGGCCACGGCGGGCGTGCCGTCTCGCGTTTCGCTGTTTCTGGAAGGTTGGTCCCGGCCCGATGCTTGAATTGACGGTCACGCAGATGGGGGCGGCGGGGGACGGCATTGCGACGCTGCCCGAGGGTGGGTCGGCCTTCGTCTCCTTCACCTTGCCGGGCGAGCGCGTTGCGGCCCGGCCCGTCGGCAAGGATCGCGCGGTGCTGGAGGGGCTGCTCACGCCCAGCCCGGATCGCGTGGAACCGCCCTGCCGGCACTTCACCATCTGCGGCGGCTGCTCGCTCCAACACTGGGCGGAAGCGCCCTATGCCGAATGGAAGCGCTCCCGCCTCGCCGAGGCGCTCTCGCGCGCGGGCTTCGCCGATGCGGAGGTGGCGCCGATGGTGGCCACGCCGCGCGCCGTGCGCCAGCGCGCCGATCTCGGGCTGGAACGGCTCACCGATGGCCGCGTCGAGATCGGCTTCCACGAGCGCGGCGCCACCCACCTGGTGCCCATGCGCGAATGCCATGTGCTGCTGCCGGGGCTGGTGGTGCTGCTGCCCGCGTTGCAGGACGCGCTGCGCGGGCTGAACGCGCTGAAGCGGCTGGGCTCGGCCATCATCAACATGCTGGATTCCGGCCCCGATATCCTGCTGCGCACCGATGCGCCGCTCACCATGGCCGATCGCAAGATGCTGGCCGAATTCGCGACCCGCGCCGGCATCCCCCGCATCGCCTGGGCGGGCAAGGGCGCGCCGGCCGAGGTCGCCGCACAGGTGAAGCCGGTGCGGCACAGCCTCTCGGGCATCACCGTCTCGCCACCGCCCGGCGCCTTCCTGCAAGCAAGCATGGAGGGCGAGGCCGCGATCATCGCCGCCGTCATCGCCGGCCTGCCCAGGAAGATGTCGCCGCGCGCGCGCATCGCCGATCTCTATGCCGGCATCGGCACGCTCTCCTTCCCGCTGGCCGCCAACCACGTGGTCCAGGCCTATGAGGGCGATCCGGCGGCGGCCGAGGCGCTGCGCCTCGCGGTCAACGCCGCCCAGGCCTCGCGCGTGCAGCCGCAGCGCCGGGACCTGGTGCGCCAGCCGCTGCTTCCGGCCGAGCTCAAGAACTTCGCGGTGGTGGTGCTCGACCCGCCCTTCGCCGGTGCGGCCGAGCAGGTGGCGCAGATCGCGCGCAGCACGCTCCCGCACCTCATCTACGTCTCGTGCAGCCCGGCGGCGCTGGGGCGCGATGCGGCGGTCCTGCGCGAGGCGGGCTTTGGCCTGGTCTCGGCGACGCCCGTGGACCAGTTCCTCTGGTCGCCGCATCTGGAGAGCGTGGTTGTATTTGCCCGATGAGGATTTAAGTGTCCGTTCATTCCTGGGAGACAACCAAATGCTGACGTCCAACCGCCGCACCCTGTTTGCCGGCTCCGCCGCTTTTGCCTCGGCACTGGCGCTGCCCGCCGCGGCCCAGCAGGCGGCCGCTCCGGCCCCCGCCGCACAGGCCCCAGGCTTCTACCGCTTCCGCGTCGGCGGTTGGCTCGTCACCACCGTGCATGACGGCTTCTTCCGCCGCCCGCTCGAAGGCTTCGTACGCAATGCGCCGCTCGCCGACGTGCAGGCCGTGCTGGCCGAGAGCTTCATGCCCGGCGATGCGCTCACCATCAACTTCACCATCACCTTCGCGCAGCGCGGCGACACGCTGGTGGTCTTCGACGCTGGCAATGGCGTGACGGCAGCGAATGCGACGAATGGCCGCATGATCGCCAACATGGCCGCCGCCGGCATTGACCCGGCGCGCGTGACGCATGTGATCCACAGCCATTTCCACGGCGACCACATCAATGGCCTGCTGAACGCCGAAAACGGCCGCGCCTTCCCGAATGCCGAGATCATCGTCCCCGCCCCGGAATGGGCCTGGTGGACGGATGAGGGCAACACGACGCGCAGCCCCGAAGGCCAGCGACCGACCTTTGCGAACACCGCGCGCCGCTTCGCGCCCTATCAGGGCCGTGTGCGCCAGATCACGCCGGGGGGTGAGGTGATCCCGGGCATCACCTCCATCGCCGCCCATGGCCATACGCCGGGCCACACCATCTACCGCATCAGCGATGGCGCGGAGCAGATGATCTTCCTGGCCGATACGCTGAACCGCCCGGAAATCATGGCGCGCCGGCCCGACTGGCAGATCGTCTTCGACTTCGATGGCGAGGCCGCCTCCACCGGCCGCCGCCGCATCCTGGACATGGTGGCGACGGACCGCATCCGCGTCACCGGCTACCACTTCCCCTTCCCGGCGAATGGCTTCTTCGCGCGCCATGTGACGGCGGGCGCGCCGGGCTTCATCTTCGTGCCGGCGGATTGGTCCAGCGCGGTCTGAGACGGGTGAGGGGGGGCCAAGCCCCCTCAATCCGTCATGGTTTTGGCGTCATGCGCATGTTATGACCGCTTCACCAATCCAGGATGGAGCGCGCCGTGAATCGCCGTCACCTCGTCGCCGCAACAGGCGCCATCCTGGCCGCCCCGGCCCTGATCGGCGGGGCCCAGGCCCAAGCCCAGACTGCGGCTACCGCGCCCGCGGCTGCCCCGGCCCAGGCGCCCGGCTTCTACCGCTTCCGCGTCGGCAGCTTCATCGCCACTACGGTCTGGGATGGTTTCGCCCCGCGCCAGAATCCCGGCACCGGCTGGATCGTGAATGCCGACCAGGCGGCGGTCGAGGGCGCGCTGCGCGATGCCATGCTCTCCACCACGCGGCTGGACAACCCCTTCATCGTCACCTTCCTGGAGACGCCGGCCGGCCTCACCATGTTCGACAGCGGCACGGGCGGCCAGCTGGCGCCCACCGCCGGCCGCATGCGCGAAAACCTCGCCGCCGCCGGCATTGATCCGGCGCGCGTGACGCGCATCCTCGTCAGCCATTTCCATGGCGACCACATCACCGGCCTGACCACGGCCCAGAACGCCGCCGTCTTCCCCAATGCGCAGGTTTTCGTGCCCGAGGTGGAATGGGCCTTCTGGACCGATGCCTCCAACACCTCGCGCGTGCCGGAATTCCAGCGCGGCACCTTCGCCAATGTCCCCCGCCGCTTCGGCCCCTATCAGGGCAAGGTCGAGCGCTTCGCCGCCGGCGCCGAGATCCTGCCCGGGGTGCGTGCCGTGGCCGCCTATGGCCACACGCCGGGCCACACCATCTTCCATGTGGCCGACGGCGCGGATCAGCTTTTCGTCACCGCCGACACCGCCTCCCGCCCCGAGATCTTCCTCCGCAACCCCGGCTGGACCAGCATCTTCGACATTGACGGCCCGACCGCGACGGCCAGCCGCATCGCCCTCTTCAACCGCATCGCGGGTGAGCGGGCGCGGATGACGGCCTATCATTTCCCCTTCCCGGCCAATGGCTTCGTCCAGCGGATGGGGGATGGCTTCCGCTTCGTGCCGGCGGACTGGACCAACGCCCTATAATCGGCGGCGCCTATCGTGAAGATCGGTTTTGCGGTCTCACGCCTATCATGAGGCGCAGGCTAATTCTTCTCTCACCGGCGGGGCACAGCGCCCCGCCCCCGAGAGAAGGATCAGACCCATGCGCCGCATCACCATCGCCACCGCCGCCCTGCTGATCGCCGGTTTCGCCGCCATCCTGCCCGGCAGCGCCTCCGCGCAGCGCGTTTCCTCCAACACCCTGGTGTATGGCCAGTCCCGGAGCATGCCGCAGGACTTCTCGAGCCTGACGGCGATGCAGGCGACCCAGGGCTCCGGCACCGCGGCCGACCGCGCGGCCCGCGCCGCCCGCCAGGCGCAGTTCAACCAGAACTTCCCCGGCACGCCGATCCGCCGCACGGCATCCCGCTGAGGCTCAGCGCGGGAAGCAGGGGCTGAGCAAGCCCCGCAGCCGGGCGGCATCCGCGGCGGAGATCGCAAGCCGCGCCTCGATCGCGGCACCGCGCGGCTGCCATTGCGTCCAGCTGAACTGCGCGGCACCCAGCGTCAGCGGCGCCAGCAGGCGGGAGAGCTCGGCGAGCCGCGCCACCTCGCCCCGCCGCGCGGCATGGAGGCCGAAGACGAAGGGCGCATCCTCCTCCCCGCCGATGGAACCGCTGACCTCCGCCTGCATCCGCGAAGCGGCGCCGCCCGCCTGGCTCTCCAGCTGGGTGCGCCGCCCGGGCCGGGCATCGGGCCCCTCGAAGGCATCGAAGTTGAACTGGGGGCGCAGCGTCTCATGCCGGGGGATGGCGAGTTCCACGCCCAGCACGCCCGTCACCTGCGGTCCGGCATTGGCCGAGCAGAGGAAGGTGAAGCGCGCGGCGCGGCGGTCATCGCCGAAGCGGGCCTCGCCCGGGAGGGTGAGGGTCTGGCCCCAGGCGGACCCCATCGTCAGCAGCAGGATGAGAACAGCGCGCATCAACCCTTGTCCCTCAAGGCGAGCAGGAAACTCGCCGCACCCAGAAAGCCGACGGCCGCCAGGATCCAGGGTACGCTGCCATAACCGCCATCGGCCTGCCAGATCAGCGCCACCGTGATCGGCCCCAGCGTGCGCGGCAGCACCGCGATGAGGCTGAGCGCGCCGGTCACCGCGCCATAGCCCTCCCGCCCCAGGATCTCGGCCGTGCCGGCGGCGCGGACGATGGTGAGCAGCCCATCCGCCACCGCCCAGAAGAGGACGAAGGGCAGCAGCCAGACGAAGCTGGCCGGCGCGCCCCCCAGCCAGAGCAGCGCCATCGGCAGCAGCAGCATCGCGCCCATGCCGACCCAGCGCGTGGATGCGCGGGAGCCCGCGATGTAGAGGCCGCCGCGCGCCGCCACCTGCAAGGGCCCGTGCAGGGCGACCAGCAGGATGACACTGGCCTCCGGCAGCCCGGCCTCGCGCAGCAGCGGCACCAGATGCGCGCCGAGTGCCACGCCGATGAAGGCATGCGCCGCGAAGCAGAGCGCGAGGCCCCAGAAGGCCGGGCGGCGCAGCGTGCGGCGATAGGCTTCCTCGCTGTCCCGCTCCTGGTGCTTGGTGCGCGGCGGCGTGCCGGCGAATTGCCACCAGGCGGTGGCGGCCGGCAGCAATTGCACGGCGGCGAGGATCCAGAGCGCGCCCCGCCAGCCGAAACCCGCGATCAGCGCGGCCACCAGCGGCACGAAGATGGTGCCCGCAAAGCCGGTCACGAAGGTGATGGCGGTGATCACGCGCATGGGCTGCTTCGCCAGCGCCACCACCACCGCCATGGCCGGCCCCCAGAGCGCCGTCGCATGCGCGACGCCGAGGCCGAACCAGAGGAGGTAGAAGAGCCAGAGCTGATCCGTCAGCGCCCAGGTCGCGAGCATGGCGCTGCCCAGCACGGAGCCCCAGGCGAGCGGGGCCTGCCCTCCATGCCGGTCCACCCAACGGCCGACCGGGATGGCCAGCACGCCCGAGATCAGGATGCCGAGCGTAAAGGCGCCGTTGATCTCCGCCCGGCTCCAGCCGAGGGCCGCCTCCATGGGCTGCACCATCAGCGCGAAGGGGATGAAGAGCGTGCCCCAGCCAATGGTCTGGGTCAGGGCGGTGCCCAGGATCAGCGCGCGATCTGAGGTGCGGTTCACAACGGGATGAGGATGCCCCGATCCGCGTGAAAGCGCGAGAAGGTCTCGGGCGAAAGCCGCACATCGCGTTGCTGCGCCGCACCAATCCCGGAGGGGTTGTGGAAGCGCCAGCGCCCCGCCTCATCCGTGCCGAAGACCAGCACCAGATGGCCGCCACGGCGCGGCGGCTCGACCTCCGGCGTGCGGATCGCGGCGTGGACGGAGGCGATGTAGAACTCGCCCGGCGCGAGCGTGGGCATGGGTTCGTCGAGCACGATGCGCGCCGCGATGCCGCGTTCGTTCAGCCAGCGCACGGCGCCCACATAGATCAGGCCACGAATGTCGCCATCGGGCTGCTCGACATAGCCGCCGAGCGGCTGCACGCCGCGGCGCAGGTCATGGATGGTGTGGCGTTCGCCGCGCGCGGCCATGGCCATGCGAAGGCAGGCCATGCCGCAGAGATGCTCGGCCCAGCGGGCATATTCGGCGATGTCGGCGGCGCCCGATTCGGCCCAGCGCGGGTCGGTCGCGGCGTCCCTTCCGTCGAGGAATTCGCCGACCAGCTCCGGCGATTCCCATTGCGCGAAATAGGGCGGGATCAACGGGTCCTCCCGGGGTGGTGGCGGCGGCGTGGCACAGCCGGCGAGCAGGCCGAGCAGGGCCATGCGCCGCCGCATCTCACCCGTTCAGATGGCAGGCGGAGAAATGCCCGGGCGCGATCTCGCGCAGCTTCGGCACCTCGACCTTGCAGCGCTCCATCGCATGCGGGCAGCGCGGGTGGAAATGGCAGCCGCTGGGCGGATTCAGCGGCGAAGGGATCTCGCCCTGCACCACCGCGAAGGCCCGCTTCCGCGCCTCGATCCGCGGCACCGACGAAAGCAGCGAGGAGGTGTAGGGGTGGTTCGGCCGGGCGAAGACCTCCTCGCTCGGCGCCTGCTCCACCACGCGGCCGAGATACATGATCACCACGCGGTCGCTCAGATGCTCCACCACGCCGAGGTCATGGCTGATGAAGAGATAGGTGAGATCGAGCTCCGAACGCAGTTGCATGAAGAGGTTCAGGATCTGCGCCTGGATGGAGACGTCGAGGGCCGCCACTGCCTCGTCGCAGACCAGGAATTCCGGCTTCACGGCGAGTGCGCGCGCGATGCCGATGCGCTGCCGCTGCCCGCCCGAGAATTGGTGCGGGTAGCGCTTCTTGAAGGCGGGATCGAGGCCGGCGCGGCGGATCTGCTCATCCACATATGCGTCGAAGCCGCCGCGCGTGGTGATGCCATGGACCAAGGGCGCCTCGCCCACGATGTCCTGCACCTTCATGCGCGGATTGAGCGAGGCGTAGGGGTCCTGGAAGATCATCTGGGCGCGAAGCTGCGCCTCCTTCTTCGCCGCACCCGTCAGCGCGTTCACATCCGTGCCACGCCATAGAACGGTTCCCTCGGAAGGCGGCATGATGCCGGCGACGACGCGGCCCAGCGTGGATTTCCCGCAGCCGGATTCACCCACCAGGCCCACCACCTCGCCCTTGCGGATGGAGAGGTTCACGCCGTCCACGGCATGGACGATTTCCTCGCGGATGGGCGCACCCAGGCGCTTCGCGATCTTGCCGGCGAAATCGAGCTTCTTTTCGAAGCGCTTGGTGATGCCGCGCAATTCGATGATGGGCTGCTCGCTCATGCCGGCACCTCATCGCGGTGCGGGTGGACGCAGCGTGCATGGCGTCCGGGCAGCAATTCCTCCAGATTCTGTTCCGCGAGGCAGGCCTCGTCGGCGCGCGGGCAGCGGGTGCGGAAGGCGCAGCCGGCGGGGAGCTTGAGCAGCGAGGGCGTCATGCCCGGGATCTGCCGCAACGGCTCGCCGCGCTTGTTGCGGCTCGGGACGGAGCCGATCAGCCCATGCGTGTAGGGGTGCAACGGCCGGTCCAGCACTTCGGACACCGGCCCATCCTCCACCACGCGGCCGGCATACATCACCGCGATATCATCCGCGAGGCCGGCCACCACCGAGAGATCATGCGTGATCCAGATCAGGCTGGTGCCCGTATTGGCGGCGAGCTTCTGGACCTCCGCCAGGATCTGCCCCTGGATGGTGACGTCCAGCGCCGTGGTGGGCTCATCGGCGATGATCAGTTCCGGCCGATGGAGCAGCGCAATCGCAATCGCCACGCGCTGCCGCATGCCGCCCGAGAATTGGTGCGGGTAGGATTTCAGCCGCTCATCGGGCGAGGGGATGCCGACCATGCCCAGCGCATCGCGCGCGCGCTGGCGGGCTTCGTCCTTGCTGACCTTCTCATGCGCCAGCACCGTCTCGATCATCTGCGTGTCCACCCGGAGCACCGGGTTCAGCGTCATCATCGGGTCCTGGAAGATCATGGCGATGCGGTTGCCGCGGAGGTGGCGCATCTCCTCCTCGCTGATCGTGGCGAGGTTGCGGCCCTGGTAGAGGATCTCGCCCTCCACCACGCGGCCGGGCGCATCCACCAGGCCGATGATGGAGAAGCCCGTGACTGTCTTGCCCGAACCGGATTCGCCCACCAGGCCCATCACCTTGCCGCGGCCGACGGTGAAGCTCACGCCATCCACCGCCTTCACCACGCCGGCGCGCGTGAAGAAATGCGTCCGCAGGTTGCGGACTTCCAGCGTCGCGCTCATCAGAAAGAGCCTCCGGCGGCTGGGGCCTCAGGCCCCAGACCCCATTTGATAAGAAGGGGTCTGGGGCCCCCGGCCCCAGCCGCCGGAGGCCTTGTTCCTTTTTCCTTCATTTCTTCAGCCTCGGATTCAACACGTCGCGCAGGTGATCTCCCATCAGGTTGATGCTGACGATCGTGATGAGCAGCGCGATGCCCGGGTAGAAGCTGATCCAGTATTTCCCGCTGAGCATGTACTCATACCCATTGGCGATCAGCAGCCCGAGCGAGGGCTCGGTGATGGGCACGCCGAGGCCGAGGAAGGAGAGCGTCGCCTCCAGCGCGATGGCGCGCGCGATCTGGATGGTCCCCACCACGATCAACGGCGGCAGGCAATTGGGCAGCAGATGCCGGAACAGGATGCGCGAGGTCGGCAAGGCGAGGCACTGCGCCGCCTCGATATATTCGCGCCGGCGTTCCACGAGGGCCGAGCCGCGCACGGTGCGCGCGTAATAGGCCCATTCCACGATCACCAGCGCGATCACCACATTCATGATGCCCTTGCCCAGGAAGGCCAGGATCATCAGCGCGGCCAGGATGGTCGGGAAGGAAAGCTGCAGGTCCACCAGCCGCATGATCACGCTGTCCGTCCGCCCGCCCGCATAGGCCGCGAGCAGCCCGAGCGAGGCGCCGACCAGGCAGGCGATCAGTGCCGAACCCACGCCCACGGTCAGCGAGATCCGCAGCCCGTAGATGATGCCGGACAGCATGTCCCGCCCCTGGTCATCCGTGCCGAGCCAATGGACCATGCCGCCGCCGCCGACCGCCCCCGGCTCCAGCCGGCCATCCATGATGTCGAGCTGCGCGAGGTCATAGGGATTCTGCGGCGCGATCCAGGGCGCGAAGATCGCAAGCAGCGCGATGATGGTGAAGACCAGCAGGCCCCCCACCGCGATCTTGCTGGCGAAGAACTCCGAGACGAAGCGCCGGAAGGGCGTCTCTTCCTTGACGGCCACGGGCTCCGCCAGCGTCACGTCGCTCATGCCTTGCCCTCCAGCCGGACGCGCGGATCGAGCGCGGAATAGAGCAAATCCACGATCAGGTTGATGGTGATGAACATCACCACGATGATCATGAGGTAGGCCACGATCACGGGCCGATCGAGCACGTTGATGCTGTCAATGATCAGCTTGCCCATGCCCGGCCAGGCGAAGACGCTCTCCGTCACCACGCTGAACGCAATGGTGGAGCCGAGCTCAAGCCCGACCACGGTGACCACGGGGATCAGGATGTTCTTGAACACATGCACGAAGGTGACGCGCGCCGGCGAAAGCCCCTTGGCGCGGGCGAACTTCACATAATCCATCAGCATCGTCTCCCGCACGCCGGAGCGCGTCAGGCGGATCACCAGGCTGATCTTGAACAAGGCGAGGTTCACGGCGGGCATCACCAGATGCGAAAGCCCATTCGCCGTCAGGAAGGACCATTGCAGCCCCAGGAAATACGCCGTCTCGCCCCGCCCCGTGGAGGGCAGCCAGCCCAGCTGCACGGCGAACACCATGATCAGCATCAGCCCCACCCAGAAGGTGGGCAGCGAGAAGCCCAGGATGCTGCCGGCCATGATCGCCTTGGAGCCGATACTGTCCGGCTTGAGGCCCGCATACATGCCCAGCGGCAGACCGATCAGCACCGAGATGAACATGGAGCCGAAGGCCAGCTCCAGCGTCGCCGGCATCTTCTGCAAAATCAGCTGCAAGGCCGGCTCGTTGTAGACGAAGCTGCGGCCGAGATCGCCATGCAGCGCGCGCCAGACGAAGACGCCATATTGCTCCCACAGCGGCAGGTCGAGGCCGAGCGCCTGGATCGCGCGCTCCCGCTCCATCTGGTCCGCATCGGGGGAGATGAGGATCTCCACCGGGTCTCCCACGGCATAGACGCCGACGAAGACGATCATGCTCATCGCGATGAGCACGAGGAAGGACTGGGAAATCCGCCGCAGCAGATAGACGGTCATGGCGTCAGCGTGCCGCGGCGGGCCGGATATCCTGCGCCCGCGTCAGCTCATCCACGCGCGAGACATGCTGCAGGTTCCGCCGCATCGCCCAGATATTGGTCTGGATGTAGAGCGGCACGATGGCGACATCCTCGAAGGCGGCGCGCTGGGCGGCGATCAGCAGCTGCTCGCGCTTTGCGTTGTCAATCTCGCGCAGGGCCTCCTCCAGCTGGGCGTCGATCGCCGCGTTGCTGTAGCGGCCGCGATTGCTCGCACCCCAGCCGCGGTCACGATTGGGTGTCGCGATCAGGTTGCGCAGCGGGTGCGAGCCCTCGGGGTTGGAGCCCCAGCCGATCAGGAAGGCGGAGAACTCGCCCCGGCCCGCGCGGGCCACGAAGGTGGTCCAGGGCTGCGCCTCGACGGCCGTGCGCACGCCGAGCCGCGTCCACATCTGGCCGATGGCCTGGATCACGCGGCCATCATTGGGGTAGCGGTCATTCGGCCCATGCAGGGTGATGCGGAAGCCGTTCGGGAAGCCCGCCTCGGCCAGCAGGCGGCGCGCACCCTCGGGGTCCGCGCGCTGGGCCGGGAAATCGGCGATGAAGGAGAAGACGCCGGGCGGGAAGAACTGCGCGGAGGGCGTGCCCGCCCCTTCCATCACCCGGTCCACGATGGCCTGGCGATCAATCGCCATGGAGAGCGCGCGGCGCACGCGGATGTCGCGCAGCGGGTTGCGCGGGATGGGGCGCCCCTCAGCATCGGTCACAAAGGGCGAGGCGTCGTCGCGATGATGGTCGAAGGCCAGGTAGATCAGCCGCAGGCCGGTCACCTCGCTCATGGCGAGGCGCTGGTCGCCGCGCAGGCGGGTGAGGTCCGCCGTGGGCACCTGGTCAATGAAATCCACATCGCCGGCCAGCAGGGCGGCGGTGCGGGCGCTGTCATTGGTGATCATGCGGTAGTTCACGCGGCCAAAGGCCGGGCGGTCGCCGAAATACTGCTCGTTGCGCTCGAACTCGATGCGGTCACCCATGCGGTGGCTGAGCATGCGGTAGGGGCCGGTGCCGATGGCCGCGCGGCCGGCGTTGAAATCCTCGGTGGTGACGCCCTGATGCGTCTCGCGGTCGAGGATGTAGAGGTTCGTCATGTCCTGCGGCAGCAGCGGGTAGGGGCCGTTGGTGGTGATGCGCAGCGTGTGGCTGTCCACCACTTCCACGCTGCGGATGGGCCGCACGAAGGCCGCGAAGCTGGATGGGCTGTTGGGCACGTTGGGCACGCGCTGGAAGGTGAAGACCACATCCTCGGCGGTGAACTCATTGCCGTTGTGGAAGCGCACGCCACGCCGCAGCTTGAACTCCCACACATCGGGGGCAATGGCGGTCCAGCTTTCGGCCAGGCCCGGCTGCATCCGCGCCTGGCCATCCGTGTTGATCAGCCGGTCGAAGATCATGCTGGCGACGGCGTTGTTGGGCGACAGCTGGTGGAAATGCGGGTCAATCGAGGTGACCGGGGCGCCCACCGCCATGTTCAGGGTTTGCGCCCCCGTTTGCCCTGGTGCCGGAACGGCCAGGGAGAGCGCCCCCAGAAGGGCAAGAATGCGCCGGGTCCAGGCCATGTTTTTCTCCCGCGGGGCCACCGATTGAAGCGGTTTGTGTAGCAGCAAGATTGCGCGGCAAGCTAGGTGGCCTTCACCTTTCTTGCGCGCGTCCGAGGCCGCCGCATCCCCGCCTTGCGCAGAAGGCGCGCGTTCGTTGCACATTTTGTGCTAAAGGGCGCGCATGGAATCGCCTTCGCCCGCCATTCAGGCCCCGGTCGTCCCGCCGCGGCCGGACAAGCTCGCGCCCCCGCCGCCGCCCAAGCGGCCGCCCTTCCGCCTGTTCGGCGGTTTCCTGCGCAGCCTCTTCATCCTGATGGCCGTGGTGGCATTGGGCGGCGGCGTTGCCGCCTATGGCCTCTATCGCAGCCTGGAAGCCGGCCTGCCGGACTACCGCTGGCTGGCCGACTACTCGCCCCAGCAGATGAGCCGCATCTATGCCGGCGACAGCCGCCTGATGGCCGAACTCGCCGCCGAACGCCGCGTCTTCGTGCCGATCGAGGCGATCCCCCGCCGCCTCCAGCAGGCCTTCATCTCCGCCGAGGACCAGAATTTCGAGAGCCATCGCGGCGTGGACCCGGTGGCGGTGATGCGCGCCGTCATCACGAATATCGAGCAATATGGCAGCGGCCGCCGCATGGTCGGCGCCTCCACCATCACGCAGCAGGTCGCGAAGAACATGCTGGTCGGCAGCGACCGCACGGTGCTTCGGAAAGCGCGTGAGGCGCTTCTGGCCATCCGGCTCGAGAATGCGCTGCCCAAGTCGCGCATCCTGGAAATCTACCTGAACGAGATCTTCCTCGGCGCCCAGGCCTATGGCGTGGCCGCCGCCGCCCAGGCCTATTTCAACAAGTCGCTCGAGGAGCTCACCACCTCCGAGATGGCCTTCCTGGCCGCGCTGCCCAAGGCGCCCAACAACTACAACCCGCTGCGCTTCCCCGAGCAGGCCCGCATCCGCCGCAACTGGGTGCTGGACCGCATGCTGGATGACGGCGTGATCACCGCCGCCGAGGCCGCCACCGCCCGCGCCGAGACCATCCTGGCCCGCCCCTTCCGCCGCCCTGAGGTGGTGCCCGTGGGCGGCCACTTCACCGAGGATGTGCGGCGCGAGCTGATCTCCCGCTTCGGGCAGGAGCAGACGCAGGGCGGCGGCCTCGTCGTCCGGACCAGCCTCGACCCGGCCTTGCAGGCGGCGACCGAGGTGGCACTCCGCAACGGCCTCCTCGCCTATGACCGCCGTCGCGGCGGCTGGCGCGGCCCGCTGGCCAAGAGCGCGCACGGAGCCACCGAATGGCTGCCCGCGCTGGAGGCCTTCGGCCGCCCGCCCGGCATGCTGCCCGAATGGCGCCAGGCCGTGGTGATCGAGCTGCGCGACCGTGACGCCCGCGTCGGCTGGTTCGAACGCGCCAACCCGCGCGCACCGGCCGAGCCGCGCACCGGCACCATCCTGCTCGAAGACCTCGCCTGGGCCCGCCCGGTGCTGCCGAGCCAGGGCATTCAGCCCGTGCGCCTGGGCAATGCGCCGCGCCGCATGTCGGACGTGCTGGCGCTGGGTGACGTGATCATGGTGGAACCGGCCCCCGCCGCGGCCCCTGCCGCCACGCCGCCCCGCAACGCCGCCGCCGCGCGCGCGGACCGCGTCCTGCTCCGCCAGATCCCGGATGTGGAGGGTGCCGTGGTCGCGCTCGACCCCAACACCGGCCGCGTGCTGGCCATGTCCGGCGGCTGGAGCTTCGACCGCAGCCAGTTCAACCGCGCGAGCCAGGCGCTGCGGCAGCCCGGCTCCTCCTTCAAGCCCTATGTCTATATCACCGCGCTGGAGCAGGGGATTCCGCCCAACCAGCGCTTCCTGGATGGCGGCGTGGAGGTCGCCACACCCCAGGGCGTCTGGCGGCCCGGCAACTACAGCGGCGGCTCCTCCGGCGGCTATGTCACCATGCGCAACGCGTTGGAGCGCAGCCTCAACCTCGTCACCGTCCGCATCGCGCAGGAGGTGGGGATTGACCGCGTGGCGGAGACCGCCGCGCGCTTCGGCGTGATCGAGAACATGCCGCGCTTCCTCTCCATGAGCCTCGGCGCCGGTGAGACGACCGTTCTCCGCCAGGCCGCCGCCTATGCCAGCTTCGTGAATGGCGGGAAGCGGGTCGAGCCCACGCTGATCGATTCTGTGCAGGACCAGCGCGGCCGCATCATCTGGCGCAGCACCAACCGCGACTGCGCCGGCTGCGCCGCGGGCCCCGAGGGCGGGCCGCCCGGCTTCACCGACAATCGCCGCCAGATCGCCGACCCGATCGCCGCCTTCCAGATCACCAGCATCCTGCAGGGCGCGGTGCAGCGCGGCACGGGTGCCCGCGCTGGCGCCGGCCTCAATCGCCCCATCGCCGGCAAGACCGGCACGACGGATGACTACAAGGACAATTGGTTCGTGGGCTTCACGCCGGACATCGTGATCGCCGTCTGGGTCGGCTATGACGATCCGCGCAGCCTGGGCCAGGGCGAGACGGGCGGCACCAACGCCGCGCCCATCTTCCGCGAGGTGCTGGCCGCCGCCCTGCAAGGCAGCCCGGCCGTGCCCTTCCGCGCCCCGCCCGGCGTGGCGCTGGTCCGCGTCCAGACCGACCGCGGCGAGACCATCCTCGAAGCCTTCCGCCCGGGGACGGAAAATTCCGCCACCACCCCCACCGAAATGGGCGCGGGTGCCGCCGCCCGGGTGGACAGCGGGCTGGGTGGGCTCTACTGAACCGCCATGCGCGCAGACGCCCTCCAGCTCCAAGAGCAGATCACCGCCTCGGTGTCCCTGCTGAGGAGGCATCTTTGACTGGGATGCTTCCCTCATTCGCCTCGCCGAACTGAACGCGAAGGCCGAAGACCCCGCCCTTTGGAATGACGCCACCGAAGCCACCAAGCTGATGCGTGAGCGCGGCCGATTGGTGGATCAGGTCGAAGGCGTGCAGCGCCTCGAACGCGCGGTCGCGGACGCGCTCGAACTCATCGAGATGGCCGAGGCCGAGGATGACGCCGCCACCGCCGATGCCGCCGTGGCCGACCTCCACGCCTTCGCCGCCGAAGCCAAGCGCCGCGAGATCGAGAGCCTTCTCTCGGGCGAGGCCGATGGCAATGACGCCTATCTCGAAGTCAATGCCGGCGCCGGCGGCACCGAGGCGCAGGATTGGGCCGAAATGCTCATGCGCATGTACATGCGCTGGGCCGAGCGGCGCGGCTACAAGGTGACGCTCACCGAACAATCCGAGGGCGAGGAGGCCGGCATCAAATCCGCCACCCTCCAGGTCACCGGCGACAACGCCTTCGGCTGGCTGAAGACCGAGACCGGCGTGCACCGCCTGGTCCGCATCAGCCCCTTCGGCGGCAATGACAAGCGGCAGACCAGCTTCGCCAGCGTCTATGTCTATCCGGTGATTGACGACAAGATCGAGATCGAGATCAACCCGGCCGACATCAAGACCGACACCTTCCGCGCCTCCGGCGCCGGCGGGCAGCACGTGAACAAGACCGAATCCGGCGTGCGCTTCACCCATATCCCGACCGGTATCGTCGCGGCCTCGACGCAGGACCGCTCGCAGCACCGCAACCGCGTCATCGCGATGGATATGCTGAAGGCGCGCCTCTACGAGCTGGAACTGCGCAAGCGCGAAGCCATCAGCGACGGCATCGAGGCCGGCAAGACCGATATCGGCTGGGGCCACCAGATCCGGAACTACGTGCTGCAACCCTATCAGCTGGTGAAGGACCTCCGCTCGGGGCTGGAGAAGGGCAACCCCTCCGCCGTGCTGGATGGGGATCTGGATGACTTCATGGCCGCGGCGCTGGCCGCGCGCGTGGGGAATACACGGTCGGATGCGAGCGCCTCGGCGCGGTAGTGAGGGGCTCCGCCCCTCACACACCCCGGAAGGAACCTTAGGTTCCTTCACCTCCCTCCCATGAAGTGGCTCAAGGCGCCGGTGCGGCTGGAGGTGGGCACGCGGGTGTATGCCATCGGCGATGTGCATGGCTGCGCGGAGAAGCTCAGCGCGCTGCACGGCCTGATCCGTGCCGACCTCCAGGAAAACCCAACCTCCGGCGCGCTGCTCATCCACCTCGGCGACTTCATTGATCGCGGGCCGGACAGCGCGGGCGCCATTGACCTGGCCATGGGCTTCGACGCCTGCCCCATGGTCAATCTCTGCGGCAATCACGAAGCCACGCTGCTCGCCGCCCTCGATGGTGATGCGCCCAGCGCCACCGACTGGATGTATTATGGCGGCCGCGAAGCGCTCACGAGCTGGGGCCTGGCCGAACACGCGCCCCGCGAAACCTGGGCCGCCGGCATCCCTACCCGCCACATCGCCTTCCTCCGCAGCCTCGTGCTCTCACACCGCGTCGGCCCCTATTTCTTCGCCCATGCCGGCGTGCGGCCCGGCATCCCGCTCGACGCGCAAGCGCCCGATGACCTCATGCGCATCCGCGGCGCCTTCCTCGACAGCGAGGCCGATCACGGCGCCTTCATCGTGCACGGCCACACCCCCGTGCGGGAGCGTGTGGCGGACCTGCGCGAGAACCGCATCAACCTCGACACCGGGGCCGTCTTCGGCGGCGTGCTGACCTGCGGCGTTTTCGAGGAAGACCGGATCGGCCTGCTCACCGCCTGAGGCAGGCGCCGACCAGACCTTCCAGCAGCGCCTCCTCCGCCGCCGCCGCGCCGAGTTCGCCGGCCAGCACCGCGCCCGCCTTCTCCGCCATCAGCGCCGCGAAGCCATGCACGCCCGACCAGGCGAGGATCATGCGCGCATGGCGCTGCGCCGTGTCCAGCCCCGGCGTGCCGGCGCGGATCGCCTCGGCCAGTGGCTGCCAGGCGGCCGCCTGGGCGGCACCGAGGGCGGCGTTTCCGGCCTCCAGCAGATCAGCCCGCATCATCAGCCGGAAATGCCCGGGATACCGGCGCGCGAAGCCGAGATAGCCCCGGCCCGAAGCTGCCAATTGCGCGGCCGGATCAGGCGCCGCCGCCGCCATGGCCGCGCGCTGCGCTTCGGCCAGGCGCGTATGGCCCTCGGTCGCGAAGGCCGTCAGCAAGCCGCGCTTGTCGCCGAAATGCGGGGCGGCGGCGCTATGCGCCACGCCCGCACGGCGCGCGAGGTCGCGCAGGGAAAGTGCTTCGGGCGGATGCTCGCGCAGCGCCTCGGCCAGGGCATCGAGCAGGGCGCGGCGCAGATCGCCATGATGGAAGCGCCCGGGCGGCTTGGGGGTGACGGCCATGCCCCGGGTATCGCGCCGCAGCCTGAACTTGACAATGGTCAGATCGCCCCGTTATGGGGAACTTACCATTGGACAGAAGCGCGATGAGCCCCGAGACCCTTTTCTCCTTCGCCAATACCCTCGCCTTGGCGGGTTGGGTGGCGCTGCTGCTCTTTCCGCGCCGGCATTCGGTGAATTGGTGGCTCTGCGGCGTGGCGCTGCCGCTGACCTTCGCCCTGGCCTATGCGGCGCTGCTGGCCTTCGCCATGCCCTCGGCCGAGGGCGGCTTTTCCACCCTGGCCGGCGTCGCCGCGCTCTTTGCCTCGCCCTGGGTGCTGCTGGCGGGCTGGCTGCACTACCTGGCCTTCGACCTCTTCATCGGCGCCTGGATGGCCCGCCGCGCGACGGCCGAGGGCCTGCCCCGCTGGATCCTTTGGGTGGCGCTGCCGCCCACCTTCCTGCTGGGGCCGCTCGGGCTGCTCGTCTTCCTCGGGTTGCGGCGGGTGGCGCGATGAACCCGTTGGCCGAGCTGCGGCGCCGCCAGCCCGAATTCGCCGCGGCGGGATGGGCGTCGCTCGCGGCTCTGGCGCTCTGCCTCGTGCTGGCCCTGCTGGATCCGCGCCTGTTTGACGGCGTTTCGGTCTGGGTGAAGCCGGCGAAATTCGCCGCCTCCTTCGTGCTGTGGTTCTGGACCCTCGCCTGGCTCTGGCCGGCGCTTTCGCCCGCGCAGCAGGCGGGGCGCGTGGCACGGGCGGTGGTGGGCGTGATGCTGGCCATGGCGCTCTTCGAGCAGGGCTGGATCACCTGGCGCGCCGCCTGGGGTGCGCCCTCGCACTTCGCGCGCGATGGGCTGGGCGCGACCGTCTATGCGCTGATGGGCCTGGGCGCCACGCTGCTGGTGGCGGGCGCCGCGCTGCTGGGCCTGATGATCCTCTGGCGCGGCAATCCGGCCATGCCGCGCCCGGCGCGCTGGGCGGCCGGGCTTGGCCTGCTGGTGACGGGCGTGCTGGGCGGCGTCACGGGCTTCGCCATGGGCGGGCAGGGCTCCGCCTGGGTGGGCGCGGGGAGCAATGCGGCGGGCTGGCCACCCTTCTACTGGCAGTTTTCGGCGGGCGATCTGCGCGTGGCGCATTTCCTGGCGATCCACGCGATGCAGGCCATCCCGCTGGCCGTGTGGCTCTGGCCGCGCGGTGCGGTGGCCTGGGGGGCTGCCGCCGGTTGGGCGGGGGTGAGTTGGGGCGCACTGCTTCTCGCGCGAGCCGCATGAAAAAAGGGCCCGGCGGATCGCTCCGCCGGGCCCCGTTTTGGCATTGCTGGTGGCGTCGCCGCCCTTCAGCCAGGCACCCCGGTTCGCGGGGCGGTCATCCAGGCCATGGAAACGGCGTCGGCCAAGCTGCAATGAGACACTGGATCACCTCCTTTCGGTTGTTGACCCCATCAGGGTGCCCTGGCGCCAATGGGCGGCGCAAGTGAAATCGCCGCGCGCCCGATCGCGTCAGGCTGGTGGCGCTTTCACCCAGGCATCGCCCCGCCGCATCCGCTCCCGCCCATATTCAAACAGCGGGCGCATATAGGCCTGGTCGAAGGGCAGGTTGTAGGGGATGGTGAAGTCAGGCCCGATATAGGCCAGGTTGTAGTCCATCCCGTCCCGCCGGGCCGCGAAATACATCCGCACGACGTCGTTATAGCCGATGGCCGAGATCATCGAGCTGATGGCCCGCCCGGCGATGCCGAGCGTCCGCCGCCGCACCTGCGCGCCGCTGGGTTCCAGCCGGGCATTGCGGATGATCCAGGTCCGCGCCGAGGCGACCGGCAACCCCCGCGCCACGCGCTCGCGCCGGAACTCCCCCACCGTTTCCGGATGGAGGAAGGCCTGGGCGAAGACGCCGCCATCCACATGCAGCTCGTGATGCGCCACGCCGTCCACTTCGACCTCGAACAACACAGGTGAGAAGGCGCCGGGAATGGCCGAGGAGGCCAGCATGATCCGCCGCACCGTATCCAAGGCCCGCGGATGCCCGCTCTGCGCGATGGCGCCGATGTTCCAGACCACGGGGCGTTCCGCATCCAGGTTGGTGGTGCCGATCAGCAGCATCCGGCCGGCGGCGTAGGCGCGGCCGATCTCGGCCAGCATCCGCTCATCCATGTGGCGGGAGATGGTGCGGAACAGTGGCGTGTTGTCCGCCATGCCGTCATCCAGGATGGCGGCGGTATAGGCACGCTGGATCAGGATGTCGGCCAGGGTGATCTCGGTATAGACGGCCTGCAGCGCGCCATCCCAGGCGCTGCCCAGGAAGGCGAAGGGGGCCGAGAGCGCGCCGGTGCTGACGCCCGTGACCAGGAAGAATTCTGGCCGGTCGCCGCGTTCGGTCCAGCCCACCAGCAGCCCGGCACCAAAGGCGCCATCCTCGCCGCCGCCGGAAATGGCGAGCAATTCTAGGTTCGGGACGGTGCGATCGGGATCGAGCCCCTGCAAGGCGGCCTTGCGCCGCACGGCGGCCACGATCTCCTCCTGCAGGGCGACTTGCCCGGCCCGTTCATGGATGAAGAACCGCTCATTGGGCACGCCCAGCACGGTCACGCTGCGCTGTCGCGCGGCCGGCACGGCGGGCAGGCGCGAGGGCAGGCCGCACCCGGCCAGAAGTGGGGGCAGGGTCAGGGCCGGGAGGGCACGGCGCGAGAGGGTCGGCTTGGGCGGGCGGTCGTCGGCATCAGGCATGAACGGCGTGGTCCTCTTCGGGAGGGTGTCTCCCCAGCCGTCGAAGCCTAACCCCGAACGCTGCTGCGCAGCACATGCTTCTGGATCTTGCCGGTGCTTGTCTTGGGCAGTTCCGTGAAGATGACGCGCTTCGGTGCCTTGAAACCCGCCAGGATGCCGCGGCAATGCGCGACGACATCGGCCTCGCTCGCGCCCATTCCGGGGCGGAGTTCGACGAAGGCGCAGGGCACCTCGCCCCATTTCTCGTCCGGCTGCGCCACCACGGCGGCGAGTGCGACCGCCGGGTGCTTGTAGAGCGCGTCCTCCACCTCGATGGAGGAGATGTTCTCCCCGCCGGAGATGATGATGTCCTTCGAACGGTCGCGCAGCTGGATGTAGCCATCGGGGTATTTCACCGCGAGGTCGCCCGAATGGAACCAGCCGCCGGCGAAGGCGGCGTCGGTCGCGGCCTGGTCCTTGAAGTAGCCCTTCATCACGACATTGCCGCGGAACATCACCTCGCCCATCGTGGCGCCATCGGCGGGCACGGGCTGCATGGAGCCCGGGTCCATCACGTCGAGCCCTTCCAGCGGCACATAGCGCACGCCCTGGCGCGCCATGAGCTTCGCCTGCTCGGCCGCCGGGGCGCGGTTCCAATCCGCGTGCCATTCATTGGTGACGGCGGGGCCATAGACCTCGGTCAGGCCATAGACATGCAGCACGGCGAAGCCCGCGGCCCGCATCGCGGCGAGCACGGCTTCCGGCGGCGGCGCGCCGGCGACGACGAAGGTGACCGAGCCGGGCAGGGCGCGCGTCTCGGCCTCGGGGGTCGCCAGCAGCGTGCCCATGACGATGGGCGCGCCGCACATATGCGTGACCCCATGTTCCGCGATGAGCGACCACATGGCCGCACCGCGCACCGCGCGCAGGCAGACATGCGTGCCGGCCATCGCCGTGATGGTCCAGGGGAAGCACCAGCCATTGCAGTGGAACATCGGCAGCGTCCAGAGATAGACCGGATGCCGCCCCATCCCCGCCGAGAGCACATTGCCGATGGCCAGCAACTGCGCGCCGCGATGGTGATAGACCACGCCCTTGGGCTTGCCCGTGGTGCCGGAGGTGTAGTTCAGCGCGATGGCGTCCCACTCATCCCGCGGCAGCGGCCAGGCGAAATTTTCGTCACCCTCGCTCAGCAGGCTTTCGTAATCCTGCCCGCCCAGGGTTTCGTCCGAGGGCGCCTCGCTGTCATTCACCTCGATGATGGTGGGCTTGTTCGTGCACTGCACCAGCGCCGCGCGCAGCACGGGGATGAACTCGCGGTCCACGATGACGATGCGCGCTTCGCCGTGGTCGAGGATATAGGCGATGGTCGCCGCATCGAGGCGCGTGTTGATCGTGTTCAGCACGCAGCCGGCCATGGGCACGCCGTAATGGCATTCCAGCATGGCGGGCGTGTTGGGCAGCAGGGCCGCCACCGTATCGCCGCGCCCGAGGCCGCGCTGATGCAGCGCGTGCGCCAGCTTCACGCAGCGCATCCGCAGCTCGGCATAGGAGCGGCGCAGCGCGCCATGGATGACGGCGACATGGCCGGGAAACACCTCGGCCGTGCGTTCGAGAAACAGCAGCGGTGTCAGCGGCTGGTGGTTGGCGCCGACGCGCGGGAGGGCATCGTAATCGGAAGCGGCCATGGGCTTACTTGTCCTGCCAAAGGGGCGCGCGCTTGCCGAGGAAGGCGCCGATGCCCTCCTCCGCGTCGGCCGCCATCATGTTCTCGACCATCACGGCACTCGCCGCGTCATAGGCTTCGGCCAGCGGCAACGCGCATTGCGCGTTGAAGCCGCGCTTGCCCATGCGCACGGTCACGGCCGAGCGCGCGGCGATGCTGGCGGCGAGCGTCAGCGCCTCGGCCCGCGCATCCTCGGCGATGCGGTTGATCAGGCCGAGCGCGCGCGCTTCCTCGGCATGTACCATGCGTCCAGTGAGCAACATCTCCATCGCGGCCTTGCGCGGGATGGCGCGCGCCACGGCGACCGCGGGCGTGGAGCAGAACAGCGCGATATCCACGCCCGGCGTGCAGAAGCGGCTCTGGGGCGTGGCGACGGCCAGGTCGCAGCTGGCCACCAGCTGGCAGCCGGCGGCGGTGGCGATGCCCTCCACGGCGGCGATGACCGGAACGGGGTGGTTCACCACCTGCTGCATCACTTGGCTGCACAGCGCCATGGTGCGCGCATAGAAGTCGCGCCCGCCATCGGCCTCGGCGCGCGCGGCCGTGAGTTCCCGCAGATCATGCCCGGCCGAGAAGGCGGGGCCGTTGGCCGCCAGCACGATGCAGCGCGCATCCTCCGCCGCGTGCAGCGCGTCGCGCAGCGCTTCCAGCAGGGCGATGCTCAGCGCATTGCGCGCGGCGGGCCGGTCCAGCGTGATCAGCGCCACGCCGTTGTTGTGCCGTTCGCTCTGGATCATCGGCCCAGCACTCCCGCGATCTCATCGAGGATGAGCGGATCATCAATCGTCGGCGGCACGGCATAGGTCTCGCCATCGGCGATCTTGCGGATGGTGGCGCGCAGGATCTTGCCCGAGCGCGTCTTGGGCAGGCGCTGCACCACCCGTGCCTCCTTGAAGGCCGCGACGGGGCCGATGCGGTCGCGCACCAGCTTCACCAGCTCGCGCGCCACCTCATCGGCGTCGCGTGCCGCACCCGCCTTGAGCACCACGAGCCCCAGTGGCGCCTGCCCCTTCAGCGCATCGGCGATGCCGACCACGGCGCATTCCGCCACATCCGGATGCGCGGCCAGCACCTCCTCCATCGCACCCGTGGAAAGGCGATGGCCGGCCACATTGATGATGTCATCCGTGCGGCCCATCACCCAGACGAAGCCCTCGGCATCCACCATCCCGGCGTCGGAGCTGTCGTAGAAGCCGGGGAAGGTGGAGAGATAGGCCTCGCGATAGCGTTGCTCGGCATTCCACAGCGTGGGCGCGCAGCCCGGCGGCAGCGGCAGCTTCACCACCAGCGCGCCATTCTCGCCGCGCGGCACCTCGTTGCCTTCGGAATCGAGCGCGCGCACATCGAAGCCCGGCGTGGGCTTGCCGCCGGAGCCGGGGCGCGGCTCAAACAGGCCGAAGCCACGGAAGCCCGCTGTGATCGGCCAGCCCGTCTCGGTCTGCCACCAATGATCCACCACGGGGATGCCGAGCTGCTCCATGGCCCAGAGCGCGGTCGGCGGGTCGCAACGCTCGCCGGCCAGATACAATGCCTCCAGCTTCGAGAGATCGTAATTCCGCATCAGCGCGGCCTCCGGGTCTTCCTTGCGGATGGCGCGGATGGCCGTCGGCGCGGTGAAGAGCAGCTTCACGCCATGCTCCGCACAGACCCGCCAGAAGGTGCCGGCATCCGGCGTGCCCACCGGCTTGCCCTCGAAGAGGATGGAGGTGCAGCCCGCCAGCAGCGGCGCATAGACGATGTAGGAATGCCCCACGACCCAGCCGACATCGCTCGCCGCCCAATACACATCGCCGGGCCGCATCCCGTAGATCATGGACATGGAGTGGTGCAGCGCCACCGCATGCCCGCCATTGTCGCGCACGATGCCCTTGGGCTTTCCGGTCGTGCCGCTGGTGTAGAGGATGTAGAGCGGGTCCGTCGCCGCCACATCCACGCAAGCATGCGGCTGGCCCGCCGCTTCCTCGGCCGCGTAGTCGAAATCGCGCCCTGCGACCATGCTAGCCTCGGCCTGTGGGCGTTGCAGCACCAGGCAGAAATCCGGCTTGTGCGCGGCCATGCCGATCGCGGCATCCAGCAGCGGCTTGTAGGCGATGACGCGCCCGGGCTCGAGCCCGCAGCTCGCGGTGATGACGGCCTTGGGTGTCGCATCCGTGATGCGCGCGGCCAGTTCCGCCGCCGCGAAGCCGCCGAACACCACGGAATGGATCGCCCCCAGCCGCGCGCAGGCCAGCATGGCGATGGCGGCTTCCGGCACCATCGGCATGTAGATGATCACACGGTCGCCCCTCGCCACGCCACGTGCAGCCAGCGCACCCGCCAGCCGCGCCGTGCGGTCACGCATTTCAGCGTAGGAGATCTTCAGCTGTGCCCCGGTGATCGGGCTGTCATAGAGGATGGCGGTCTGTGCCCCGCGCCCGGCTTCCACATGGCGGTCCAGCGCATTGTGGCAGGTGTTCAGCACCCCATCCGCGAACCATCGGCCAAAGAGGCCCTGGGATGCGTCCAGCGCAAGGCTGGGCGGTCGCGTCCATTCCAGGCCCTGAGCCGCCGCAAGCCAGTATTTCTCGGGGTCGTTGCGCCATTGCGCCACCGCGGCATCATAGGCCGTCATCCCTGGTCTCCCTCTTTGGGGGCGAAAATGCGCCGATGGCCGTTGCCTCGCAAGCGGGACCGCCGCACCATCCCGGCATGAGAACGCGCTTCGCAGCCCTGCCCGGCAATATCAGGGGCGCGATCCTCATGTCGCTCGGCGGCGTGCTCTTCGCCACGGAGGCGCTGTTCATCCGCTGGATGAGCGACCGCGGCATTCCCGTCACCACCCAGCTCTTCGCGCGCTCCGTGGGCCAACTCATCTGGGTGCTGCCCTTGATCCTGACGGCGGGCCTCGCCGTGTTCCATACGCGGCGGGCGGGGATGCACCTGCTGCGCGGCGGCTGCTCGGCGGCGACCTGGGGGTTCTACTTCCTCTCCTTTGCCTTCCTCGATCTCACCACCGCCACCGTCCTCTCCTTCACCAACGTCATGTTCACCACGATCCTGGCAAAGCCCGTGCTGGGCGAGCGCGTGGATGCGGCGCGCTGGGCGGGCACGGTGCTGGGCTTCATCGGCATCGCCGTCATGCTGCGCCCGGGCACCGACATCCCGCTGCTGGGCGCGCTGGTGGCATTGGCCGCCGCCCTCTCCTGGTGCGGCATCACCCTCACCTCGCGCAGCCTTTCACGCACCGAGAGCACGCAGACCGTCGTTGCCTGGGTCGGCATCGTGACCAGCCTTTGCGTCGCACCCTTCGCCATCGCCTTCTGGCAGCCCATCGGCATGATGGACATGCTCATCCTCGCCGTCTTCGGCCTGGTCACGCCGGGCATCATCTGGCTGGTGACCGAGGCGCTGCGCGCGGGCGAGGCGAGTGCCGTCGCCCCCTTCCAGTATCTGCGCCTGGTTGTGATCGCCGCCTTCGGCTGGGTGCTCTTTGGCGAGGTGCCGGATGGCTGGACCTGGCTCGGCGCGCTGATCATCCTGAGCGGCGCCGTGATCATCACCATCAGCGAGGCGCGCAAGAGGTGACGCTGCTTCTCCAGGCCGCGCCGCTGCTGGCGCTGTTGCTGTTGCTGGCCACGGGCCGCGCCGGGCCGCTCGCCGCCTGCGGCGTGGCGCTGGCGCTCGCCGTCCCGGCCATCGCGATGACCCTGCCGGAGGGGGCCGGCCTGCTCACCTTTCTCAGCGATGCCACGCTGCGCGCCGCCTTCCTGGCCTTGCAGCCGATGGCGGTGGTGGCGGGTGGCTTGCTGTTCCACGCGGCCGTGCAGCCGGCAGCCGATGGCGCGGCGCGCGAGGCCAATGCCGCGCGCATCTTCGCCGTCACCCTGCCCATGGGCTGCTTCCTGGAATCGGTCACGGGCTTTGCGGTCGGCGCGGTCTTCGCGCTGGCCGCGCTGCGCGGCATGGGCATTGGCGGCGCGGTGGCGGTGGCGCTCTCGCTGCAAGGCCTGGTCATGGTGCCCTGGGGCGGGCTGGGCCCCGGCACCGCGCTGGGCTCGGTGCTGGCGGGGGTTCCGGCGCAGGATGCCGTGGCGCTGACCGCCTGGCCCAATGCCGGCTGGCTCATCGCGCTGGCCCCTGTCATGTGGTGGCTGCAGGCCCGCGCCGGTGTCACGGTGAGCGGGCGCGAGAAGGCGATGCAGGCGCTGATGCTGACCATGCTCGCCGTCTCCCTGGTCGTGCTGCACCGGGTGCTGCCCTTCGAGGTCATCGGCGTCGTCACCTCGGGCGGCGTCACCATCTGGGCGCTCTGGCGCGCCGATCCGCCGCGCGACCTCACGGCCGCGCTCCGGATGAGCTGGCCCTATTTGCTGCTGACGGTTTGCCTGCTCGGCGCCCGTCTGGTGCCGGACCCGCCGGCGCTCCGCCCCTTCGCCGAATTGCCGGCCTTCCCGATGACGCATGTGGCCGTCGTGCTCTGGGTCGTCTCGGGCGGGTTGCTGCTGGCGCGGAATGATGGGCTGGCGCGCGGGATGGCGGCGCTCAGGCGCGCCCAGAAGCCCGCGCTGGCCATGCTGCTCTATGTCACGCTGGGCCGCTGGCTGGCCGGCAGCGGCATCGCGCTGGCGCTGGCCACCGCGCTGATCGAGGGCAAGGGCGAATGGGCCGCCTATGCCATCACGCCGCTCGGCTTCGCTTCGGGCTTCATCACCGGCAGCAATGTCGGCGCCAATGCCGCGCTGATGCCGGTGCAGGCGGCCCTGGGCCAGGTGCTGGGGCTGCCGGTGCTGCTCGCACCCGCGCTGCACAACTTCGCGGGTGCGGCCGGGGCGGGCATGAGCATCGCCGGCACCGCCATGCTCTGCGCCCTGCTGGCCGATGGCACGCGGCCCGTTCAAGTCTGGCGGCTGATGCTGCCATCCATCGCGCTGGTGATGCTCTTTGGCACGCTGGCGCTGATCTTCATGAGGTAGCGCCATGTCCGACTGGGCCATCGCCGAACGCAAGCTCCTGCGAAACCCCGCTCTGCGCCCGCTCGTCAAGCGGATCGGCCCCTGCACCCTCGTGCCCTTGCAGCGCGAGCCCTATGAGGCGCTGATCCGCGCCATCGCGCACCAGCAGGTGCATGGCCGCGCGGCCGAGGCGGTGCTGAACCGCTTCCGCGCCCTGCATGAGGGCGAGGGATTTCCGCCCGCGGAATTCGTGCTCGCCCTGCCGGGCGAGGCGCTGCGCGGCTGCGGCTTCTCCGGCTCCAAGGTGCTCGCCATCCAGGACATCGCCGCCAAGACGCGGGACGGCCTGGTGCCCACGCTGGAGGAGGCCGGGAGCATCCCCGATGCCGAGCTGATCGAACGCCTGGTGGCGATCCGCGGCGTCGGCCGCTGGACGGTGGAGATGCTGCTGATCTTCACCCTCGGCCGCACCGATATCCTGCCGGTGGATGATTTCGGCGTGCGCGAGGGCTGGAAACTGCTGAACGGCCTGGAGGTTCAGCCCAAGCCGAAGGAACTCGCCGCCATTGGCGAGGCCTGGAAGCCCTGGCGCAGCATCGCCGCCTGGTATCTCTGGCGCGCGGCGGATGAGGGCAAGAAGGTGAAGGTCAGCGCGGTGTGATCAGCGCCCCCTGATCAAAGCCCCCTGATCAAAGCCCCCTGATCAACGCCCCCTGATCAACGCCCTCTGGTCAGCGGCCCCGATCAACGACGGGGCGGCGGGGGGGATTGCCGCAGATCATCGAACAGCCCGGTCTGGCCGCGGGCGCAGGTGCCGTCCGCCAGCATGCGGCGATACCCGGCACTGGTGGGCACGCAGGCCCGCGCCAGGCCGGCGCGGCCCTGGCCGGTCGAGTTCCGCACATCATTGATGAAGCGGTTCACCTCGGCATAGGCGGTGTTCTTCTCGGGCGTGGATTTGTTGGAGGCGGCGATGCAGGCGCGCCAGTCGCGCACCTGCTCGTTGCAGGCCGGCACGCCCGTGGTGTCCGGCGCGGGGGGCGGGGGTGCTGCGGCCGGGCGGTTCTGCGCCGCGGCGCCAAGCGGCGCCAGCACGAGGCCGAGCAGGAGGAGGTGGCGCATCAGGGGCCTCTTGGATCGCGTCTTGTCATGCCAAAGCCTAGCCGCCACTGGCCTTCTGTCCAGCCGGCGGCTCGGCGCGCATGCGGCCGCCATGCTCCACATGCACGATGGCGACGGGCATCTCCCGCCAGGCGAGCAGCGCCTCCGGCGCCGCTTCATGCCGCAGCGCCTCGGTCGCGGTGTCGAGCGGCTGGGGCATCGGTGCCGGCTTCGTCAGCCGCCGCCGCAGCACCCAGACCGAACCCCAGATCATGAGCCAGAGCAGCAGCAGGCCCACCATCGTCCAATAGGGCTGCATGCGCCGCCAATGCTCGCGGAAATCGAGCGGCGGCACCTCATCGCTGAGGCCCGCCGCCAGCAGGATCTCGGCGCCCAGGGTGAGCAGCGCGTGGCGGCAGAGCAGCGCCAGCAGCAGCCACATGGAGAGCGTCAGCAGCCCGTCGCGCCAGACCATCCAGCGCGGCTGGATGGCCGAGGTGATGAGCGGCGGCCAGGGCGTGATCGGCGTCATCGGATGCCCCGGTCCGGGCTGACCCAGGTGGTGGCCGCGTTGCGCGGCTTCAGTGCGGCGCGCGGCAGGGCGACCGCCGTGGTCAGCGTCTGCAACAGCCAGAAGACCAGCGGATACCAGATGATCCAGAACAGGCTGCCCAGCAGACCCTTCTCATAGCGCCGCTCGATCGTCAGGCTCACGACGGATTGCAGCAGGTAGGTGATGGTCAGCGTGATGCCGAACCATTGCGGGATCAGCCCGAAGCCCGGCACGAAGGGCACCGGATCAAGCCCCACGCCGCGCAGCACGCCGACCAGCAGCGTCAGCAGCATGGCATAGGCCCAGACCACGCTCAGCACATAGTTCAGATAGACCGGGATCATGCCCGGCGCCTGGCCGCGCAGCACCGGCATGAAGTAGTCGAGCATCATCTGCGAGCCGCCCTCGGCCCAGCGCAGCCGCTGCTTCCAGAGGCCACGCAGCGTCTCGGGCATGAGGATCCAGACGATGGCGTTGGGCTCATAGACCACGCGCCAGCCGGCCATCTGCACGCGCCAGGTCACGTCTATATCGTCCGTCAGGGTGCGCGTGTTCCACCAGCCCGCCTCATGCAGGGCGCGCTTGCGGAAGGCGCAGATCACGCCCGAGACGGTGAAGAGCCGCCCATAGGTGGCCTGGGCGCGCTTGATGAGGCCGATGATGGCCGAGAACTCCCCCACCTGCAGCCGGCCCAGGATGCTGGTGCGGTTGCGGATGCGGGGATTGCCGGTGAGCGCGCCGACGGTCGGCGCCTGGAACATGTTGGCGATCCAGCGCAGCGCATGCGGGTCGAGCAGCGCGTCGCCGTCAATGCAGACGATGATCTCGTGCTTGGCCAGCAACGCGCCGGCATTCATTGCCATCGCCTTGCCCTGGTTCTTCGCCAGATGCACCACGCGCAGATTGGGGATCAGCGTCGCCAGCCGCTCCAGCTCGGCCGCCGTGTTGTCGCGGCTGCCATCATTCACGGCGATGATCTCGAAATTCGGGTAGTCCACCGCGGCGGCGGCGGCGAAGGTCTCGTGCGCGTTCTCCTCCTCATTGTAGCAGGGCACGATGATGGAGATGCCGGGATAGTGCGCGAGCGGCGGCGGCTGGTCGGGCGGCGGGAGCTTCGCTTCGCGGTAGAGCGCGTAGAAGACGCCGCCCGCCATCCAGTACCAGGCCATCACGAAGGGATAGCCGAAGCACAGCACCGGGATGGCGGCGATCACGGCGAGCAGCGCGTCGTGCAGCATGCTCAGGGCCTCAGCGGATAGGCGGCGGAGGAGAAGGCCGGTCCGCGCCGCGCCGCATCGGCCAGCGCCGTCGCCCCCTCGGCGCAATAGGCGAGGCCGGTGATGCCGGTGGCCTGCACCGCGCGCAGCGCCGGCACCGGGCGCGGCGCGGGCGCGAGGTCCAGCAGCAGGCGGGAGCGCGCGGCGGGCGCGGCCCAGCCGGAATCGCCGAGCGGCACCTGCGGCCGCAGCACGAGATCGGCGAGCGGCGCGGGCCAGGTGCCGGCGCGCGGCGCGGCCTCGCTCGTCACCATCAGGCGCAGGCCGGGGCGCAGGGTCTCGGCGCGGCGCATGGCGGCCAGCGCGGTGGCGCCGCGCGCGTCGAGCGACACGGGTTGCGCGCGGCGTTGCCGCACCACCCAGGGCGCGGGATCGAGCGGTGGGCTCGGCAGCGCGGCGGCCAGCCCGCCCGCGCCCTCCAGCATCAGCCCATCGGCCATGGCGTGGCGCAGTGCCTCGGCGACGAGGTCGGGGATGCGCGCCTCGCCCAGCGTCGCGGCGGCGGCGTCAAGCGGCACGCGCACATAGGCATCGGCGCCGCCGCGCGTGCGGATCTGCCAGACCAGGCGGCCCAGGATATCCGCCCCGGTGGGCGTGAGGCGCGAGGGATACCAGGCGGCACCAAGCCGCCCATCCGCCGTGCGGGCGTGGCTGTCGAGCGCGACCAGATTGGGGCCGAGGCGGCGGATCCCCTCGATCATCTCGCCCAGCTTCGCATCCTGCGCCGCCATGTCGCCGGCCGCCGCGACCACGCCGGGGTCGAGGCAGAGCAGGCGCAGCGCGGGCGGTGATTCCTCGCGGAAGCGGAGGTTGTTGGCGAGTGCGGCGAGGTCCGGCGCCTGGCTCGGATAGAAGCGGCCGATGGTGAGGGGGCGCCCTGCATCCGCGGGCTCGGGGTCGAGCGTGAGGGTGAAGCGGAAGCCGGCGGCCTGCGCCGCTTCCAGCGCCGGGCCGGAGTAGCGGCCGAAGGGCCAGACCAGCGCGCGCGGCGCGCGGCCCAGCTCGCGCCGCAGCTGCGCGGCGGCGCGGCGGAGGTCCTGCTCGACGCGGCGGCGCAGCGCTGCGTCATCCTCGTAGCGGCCGGTCGCGGGGTCATAGGCCCAGGCGGCGGCGGCGGGGAGCAGATTGCCCTGCGGATTGCCCGGCACGGTGCTGTGCAGGCCGTGGCTGTGCGAGGCGAATTCCGCGAGGCCGGAGGCCTGCATTTCCCGCGCCTCGGCCCAGCTCACGAAATCGCTGCGCGGGCGTGGCTGGTCGCCATACATGACCGTGCCGCCGGGCGGCACCTCCATCCAGGCACCGACGAGGGCGAAGACCGCCGGATAGCGATAGGCCAGCAGCAGCGGGAAGACGCGCGTGTAGATGCTGCGATAGCCATCGTCGAAGGTCAGCAGGATGGCGCGCGGCGGCAATGGGCGCCGGCCTTCCCGCGCGGCGGCGATGTCGTCCAGCGAGACGGGCGTCCAGCCCTCGGCGCGCAGCCAGTCGAAGAAGGCAACGAGGGTGGAGCTGGTGACGGCGTCGGCGGTCAGCTGGTCCCGCGTGTCGGCCACGTCGTGAAAGGCGACGACGACAAATCGCTGCGCCTGGGCCGGCGCCATGAGAAGCAGCAGGAGGAGAAGCACGCGCGCCATGGTCACAGCCGCTGCGTCAGCGCGAAGACCAGCGCGACGCCGCGCCAGGGATCGCCGTCATAAAGCCGCCGGGCGAATTGCACGCCGTAGCGGAACTCCGTCATGGGGTCGAAGCGCCAGCGATGCTCATAGGCCGCGGTGCCGATCCAGCCCGTGCCGAAGCCTTGCTGCGTGTAGCTGCCGCCATCCAGGACCAGCGCCTGCACGAAGGAGTTTTCGTAGAAGCGCCACGTCACATGCTCGATGGCGATGCCCGCCGTCGCGGTGAAGTCCCGGCTCGGCGCGAAATAGGGGCCGGTGGTCAGGCTGTTGGTCGAGGTGAAGAGATCACCCCGCAGCGTCACGTCCCAATGCGGCAAATCCAGGATGCGCTGCCGCGCCTCGATGCCCCCTGCGAGGCGACGATTGCCATCGGTGAAGGGCGCGTAGGCGAAGGCGCCGGAGATGGAGGTGGATTCGCTGTGCCGCCATGTGACGCGCGCCGCGACCTCATCGGCCGTGATGCCGTAGCGCAGCGCGCGAAGGGGCGTGGAGAGGGCGAAGCGCTCGGCCGCGACGCCGATGCGCCAGGTGTCGAAGGGCTGCCAATCCGCCGTCACGCCGCCGCCGGGCGCGACATAGGTGCCGAAATTCTGCGTGACGAAGGCGGTGGCGCGGAATTGCGGGATGCGGAACTCGGCACCCGCGCCCGCCCGGTTGCGCTGGACGAAGCCCTCCTCCGGATTCGCGGTGGAGACGCCAGCGAGCGCGAAGATGCGCCAATTCTCGGCGATGGGCGGCGAATAGAGCCGCACCTGCGCCTCGATCGAGCGGCCGCTGGAATTGCTGCCGCCGCCCTCGCTGTTGCCGGGCTTCACCTCCATCTCCAGCACGAAGCGGCGCTGCGCGCGGGCTTCGAGGGCGAGGCGCTGCACGGCCAAATTCTCCGGCCAGATCAGCAGCAGTTCCGCGATCATGCGATCCGCCTCGGCGAAGCGGAAGCGCGCGAGCGCCAGCTCCGCCATGGCGATCCGCGCGCCGAGCGTCTGCGGCGCCAGGCTGTTGCCGATCTCCGCTTCGGTGCCGGCACTCCAGGGCCAGCCGCGCGCGCCCATGATGGCGGCATTGGCGAGGCGTGTTTCCTGATCGGCCGGCGCGCCCTCGGCCAGCGGCGTGATGCGCGACCAGGCCTGGGCCAGCTGGTCGCCGTAGAAGCGCGCCTGCGCGGCGGAGAGGGCGGCGCCCGGGAAATCCGGGTTGGGATAGCGGCTTGGGTCGTCCAGGAAGCGGCGCCAGCCGGGCTGATCGGCCAGGATGCCATCCACCATGTTGTAGGCGGTGCGGAAATCCTCGGCCTCCACCGCCGCGTAGAAGACGCCGGCGCGGGCGGTCAGGCTGCCGGGATTGGCGGCGACCACCGCCTGGTAATCGGCCAGCGCCTCGCGCGGGCGGCGCAGATACAGCAGCGCATCGGCACGGGCCTCGCGCACATAGGGGGGCAGGGGGGCGTCGGCGGCGAGCGCATCCGCCTCGGCCAACGCCTCGGCCATGCGCACGCGGTCGCGCAGCGCCACCACGCGGTCCTGCCGGATCTGGCGGCGGAGCGGGGGCGGCGGGTCCTGTGCCAGCAGCGCCTCCAGCCGGGCCAGGGCGCGGTCCGTGCCCTCGAAGCGCCGCTCCGGCTCGATCGGGCGGACGGTGTTGCCGAAGCGGACATCGGCGGCCGCCACCTCGGCGCCGAGCGGCAGGCGGTCCGCCCCCTCGGCCAGCGGCGGTGGCGCATCGGCGATCACCGCCGCGCCATGCGGCCCGCCCAGGCCGCGCAGCACGCGCGCGGTGCCGGCCCGCGCCTCGGTGCTGCGGGGGGCGATGCGCGTCGCCTCGGCATAGTGGCGGAGGGCCGCGAAGCGGTCGCCCGCACGCTCCTCGGCATAGGCCAGGGCCAGCAGCCGCTCGATGGGCGGCGCGCGCCGGGCGGCGGGGGATTGCAGCAGCGCCCGCGCTTCCGCCGCGCGGTCGGCATCGGTCAGGATGAGGGCCAGCAGGATGGTCCAGGTGGGATTGCCCGGGAACTGCCGCAGGCCCTCCCGCGCGCTGGCCTCGGCGGCGGCGTAATCCCGCGCGTCGCGCTGGGCGCGGGTGGTGGCCAGCAGGCTGGCGGCGCGGCCGGCCGCCTGGCCGGCCTGGCGCTGGCGCAGATAGGCGGCGGCGCTCGCCTGCTCCCGTGCATCGGCGGCGCGGGCGCGCGGCGTGGCCAGCACCGCCTCGGCCTCGGCCACCCGCCCGGCATCGGTGAGGATCAGCGCAAGCAGGATGGGCCAGACCTCCTCACGCGGGAAACGCGCCTGGCCTTGCCGGGCCAGGGATTCGGCCTGGCTCCAGCGGCGCTCGTCGCGCGCGGCGCGGGTGGGGGCGAGCAGCGCGTAGCTCGGCAGGCTCGCCGCGTTCAGGCGGCGCAGCACGGCGAGCGCTTCGGCCGGGCGGCCATTCTGTTGCAGGAGCGTCAGCAGGTCCGCACCCACCAGCGGGTCCGGGGTGCCGGCATCGAGCATGGCGCGCAGGCGCGTGATGGCGGCGTCCGGCCGGCCGGCGCGCGCTTCCAGCACGGCGGCCTCACGCGGGGATTGGGCGAAGGCGGGCAGGGCCAGGGAGACGAGGAGCGCGGCCGAAAGGGAGAGGGTCCTGTTGCAATCCACCTCTGCCCCTTTGCCTCCAGCCCTGCGCGTTTCCTTCTATGCAAATAATATACGCATGGGGAATCAGGCACGACCAGGGGCAAGTCCCGCCAGGAAATCCAGCACCTCGGCCATCGGCACCACATCGGCGAATTGCCGGTCCATGTCGAAAAGCGCGATGGCGTGGCTGATGGGGATGCGGTCGAACACCGCCTCCTGCGGCACGCAGACGCGGAGATTGAAGGAGGAGGCGTCGAACACCGTCGCCTGCACGCAATTGCTGGTGGCGCCGCCCAGCACGATCACGCTGTCCACGCCGCGATCGAGCAGGTGGCCCAGCACCGGCGTGCCGTGGAAGGCGCTGGGCTTCTTCTTCACGAGGACGAGGTCATTCGGACCCGGCTCCATGCCCTCGGCCAGCTCGGCGCCGGGCGTCCCTTCAAGGCACCAGTTGGGGCTCTCCAGCAGGTCGCGCTTGCGGCCATAGACGCCGATGTCGCTGCCCGAGGGGTCGAGCGCGAAGCGGGTGAAGACGCAGGGCGCGCCCACCGCCTGCGCCGCGCGCACGATCTTCGCCGCCGCCGCCAGCGCGGTGCGCCCGATGGCGCCGCAGCTGGAGGGATAGAGGTGATCCTCGCCCTCGGCGCCCACCATGTAGCGCTGCGCGTCGATCACCAGCACGGCGGGGCGCTTGCCGAAGCCCATGCGGCGGCCGAAGCGGCCCTTGGCCAGCACCGCGCGATCCTGCTCGGTCAGGAAGGTATCCCAGGGTCTCTCGGTCATGCGTGGCCTCGCTGATTGACCGTCCATCCCGGCCGGCGTCAGGATAGGTCGCGCCGCTGCGAGCGCGAAGCCGGGAGAACGCCATGATCCGCCGCCGCCACCTTGCCCTCGCCGCCGCATCCCTGCCCGTTGCCGCGCAGGCGCAAGTGGCCGATTGGCCGAACCGCCCGATCCGCCTCGTCTCGCCCTTCCCGCCCGGCGGTGCCGCCGACCTCACGGCCCGCCTCATGGCCGAGGAACTCACCGGCGCGCTGCGGCAGAGCGTGGTGGTAGAGAACCGCACCGGCGTGGGCGGCGCGGTGGGTAGTGAATTCGTTGCCCGCGCCACGCCCGATGGCTACACTTGGCTGCTTGCCAGCACCGGCCCCTTCGCCATCACGCCCGAGCTGGTGCGGCTGAATTTCGACCCGGCGCGGGACCTGGCGCCGGTCGCCATGGTCTCCATCGTGCCCTCCATCTTCGTGGTGAACCCGGCGGTGCCGGCGAACAACATGGCGGAGCTGATCGCGCTGGCCCGCGCCCGGCCGGGGCAGCTCTCCTACGCCTCCGGCGGCAATGGCACGGCGCAGCATCTTTTTGGCGAGATGCTCAAGCAGATGGCGGGCCTCGATATCCTGCACGTCCCCTATCGCGGCGGCGGGCCCGCGCTGGCCGATACCATCGCGGGCCGCGTGCAGATCCTCTGCGACACGCTGCCGCTGGCCCTGCCGCATATTCGCGAGGGGCGGGTGCGCGCCGTCGGCGTCACCACCGCGCAGCGCCACCCGGCGCTGCCCGATGTGCCGACGGTCGCCGAGTCGGGCGTGCCCGGCTATGAGGCGGTGGGCTGGTACGGCATGGCCGCCCCCGCCGGCATGCCCGAGGCGCTGGTCACCCGCATGAACCGCGAGGTGAACGCGCTGCTGGAAAAGCCCGCGCTGAAGGCGCGCATGTCCGCCCAGGGCTCCGACCCGCTGCCGATGACGCCCGCCGCCTTCCAGGCGCGCATCGCGGAGGACCGGTCGCGCTGGGCGCGGGTGATCCGCGATGGCAATATCCGGGCGGATTGAGCTGGCTTGAAGGGGCGCCGCCCCGGGCGCATCTACACGCCTGACAAGGAGCCCCCACCATGCCGATTCCCCAGCCCGAAGCCGAACTGAAGCTCGACGCCGATGCCGCCTTGCGCGACCGGATCGAGGCCGCCGCCTTCCGCAAGCTCGTGGCCCATCTGCGCGAGCGCTCGGACGTGCAGAACATCGACATGATGAACCTGACCGGCTTCTGCCGGAACTGCGTGAGCCGCTGGTACCAGGAGGCCGCGGCCGATGCGGGCACCACGCTGGAGACGCCGGCGGCGCGCGAGATCATCTACGGCATGGACTACAAGGCCTGGCAGGCCGCCAACCAGAAGGAAGCCAGCGCCGAGCAGAAGGCAGCCTTCGGCGCGGCCATGGCCAAGCACGGGTAGAGGCGCTACCTCCCTCGCCCGAGTTCGCTGTGAAGAGAGACCATGTCAGACACTGAAGACGCGAAAGCCAGCCGGAAGCGCCAGGCCGATTCCCCCGATTCCGACACGGGCGGCATCGCGGCCGATCGGCTGCGCTCCATCGTGGACCGCATCGAGCGCCTGGAAGAAGAGCGCAAGGCGCTGGGCGACGACATCAAGGACATCTACGCCGAGGCGAAATCCGCCGGCTTCGACGTGAAGGTGGTCCGCCAGATCATCCGCCTGCGCAAGCAGGAACCGGCCGAGGTGGAGGAGCAGGAGACCCTGCTGGACCTCTACCGCCGCGCTTTGGGGATGTGAGGGCGGCGCTGTCATCGAGTGGGCCATCGGTGCACCAGCGTCGGGCGTTATCGGCCTCGTGGTCGGTACTATTCTGATGCTGGTGACGAAGCACGTCGTTTTCCTTGTGGCGTCGGATGCGGCCGGTGGTTGGCCGCCCGTTGCGCGCTTAGACTGCCGCGATGAAGCCGCGGATATCGATGAGCAAGCGGTTAGCGGCTGTAACGGCGGTCCTGTGCTTCTGTGCGGGAGCGGCTGATGCCCAGCAGAACCGCCAGGGCCGCCCGCAGTCCAACACCCAGCCCCAGGCGCCTGTCGCCCTCTTCCTGTTTGGCGGGGAGTCCAACCGGACCTATCTCGGCTGCCTGAATTGCGATGAGTTTCACGCCGATTCCGTGCGTAATGAGTATGGCCGCTACGGCAGCCCCTACTCGGCAACCAGTATCCTTAACCCCTATGGCCCGTATGGCGGCCCATTTGCCCCAATGAGCCCCTGCAACCCCTTTGGGCAGAGACCACCGCGCGTGGTGGATTCCGAAGGCAGGTTCTACGGCGTGCTCACGGTGAACGAGCACGCCCACCAGCGGCTGACGGATTCGCGGATCAACAGGTGGCTGAACATCGTGTGCCGCGATTAGGAGCGAGGCTGATCCACGTTCCCTGGCGAAGCCGCCAGGGACGATCAGACGCTACTCCAGCTTCAGCCCCGCCACGCGGACCAGCTCCGCCCATTGCGGCCCGTCCCGCTCCATCGCGGCGCGGAATTCGGCGGGGGTGGAGCAGACTGGCACGGTTCCCATTCGCTCCAGCGCGGCGCGGAAGGGCGCCTCGCCGCAGGCCGCGCCCAGGATCTCCGCCATGCGGGTGATCGCGGCCTCGGGCGTGCCGGCGGGGGCGGCGATGCCGTTCCAGGTCTCGGCGCGGAAGCCCGGGAAGCCCTGCTCGGCCACGGTGGGCACGCCCGGCAGCGCCGCCATGGGCGCCGCACCCGCCACCGCCAGCACGCGGATCGCGGGCCCTCCCTGGTGCGGGATGATGTCGGAGGGGTTGCCGAAATAGGCCGCCACATCGCCCGCCAGCAGCGCCTGCATGGCCGGCGCGCCGCCGCGATAGGGCACATGCTCGGCCGCGACACCCGCGCGATGCAGCAGCAACGCCATCGCCAGGTGGTTGGAGGAGCCGTTGCCGCCGCTCGAATAATTCACCCGGCCCGGATTGGCGCGCAGATAGGCGATGAATTCCGGCAGCGTGTTCACCCCGATCCGCGCCGAGACCGCCAGCACCTGCGGGTTGGCGCCGATGATGGAGATCGGCGCCAGGTCCCGCGCCGCGTCATAGGGCACGCGGGTCAGCGCCGGCAGCATCACCATCTGCGAGGCGCTGGCCGTCAGCAGGGTGTAGCCATCCGGCCGGCTGCGGACCACGGCCTCGACGGCGATCGCGCCACCGGCGCCCGTGCGGTTCTCGACCACCACGGATTGGCCGAGCCTGGCCCCCAGCGCCTCGGCGCTGAGGCGGCCCACGCTGTCGGTCACGCCGCCGGGCGCGAAGGGGACGATCAGGCGCAGCGGCCGGTCGGGCCAGGATTGCGCCCAGGCGGGGGTGGCGAGGGTGGCCAGCGACAATGCGAGGAGGGAAAGACGTCTCACCAGGGGTGCGCTCCTTGGGTTGCGGCAGGGGGGGGTGCGGCGGGCATCATTGGCCAGCCGGAACCTTGCGCCAAGCGAAACCTGCCCGGGATGGGTCGCAAATCGCGCTGGCGCCCAAATCACGCTGGCGTACAGGCGATTTCCGGTCCATAACGCCCGGAACCGCCCCGGGCATGGCTCAGGGCGGTTCAAACCGCTTGCGTTTGCGGCGGGTTGTCAGAGCCTCCGAGCCCTCCTGAACGGATGATGGGTCTGGCGGCGTTTCCGGCCACATGGCTTCGCCGCGGGGTGCAGATCCCCGGCCCCCATGTCGCCCGAGACGCCGGAAGCCTCCCTTCCCAAGGGTGCCCCGGTGGTTGGACTGCCTTCCTGCCGCTTCGCAAATCACAGTCCCCGCGACCGCGCGGGGCAAGAAGCACGCCCCCATCCGGGGGCAGAAGGATGACGCATGTTCGACAACTACTTCCGCAAGGATATTTCCTGGGGCGGACAGATCCTGACCCTGGAGACGGGCAAGATCGCCCGCCAGGCCGATGGCGCCGTGATGGCCCGCCTGGGTGACACCATCGTGCTCTGCACCGTGGTCGGCGCCCGCAGCGTGAAGCCGGGCCAGGATTTCTTCCCGCTGACCGTGAACTACCAGGAAAAGGCCTTCGCGGCCGGCAAGATCCCCGGCGGCTTCTTCAAGCGCGAAGGCCGCCCCTCCGAGAGCGAGACGCTCATCTGCCGCCTCATTGACCGCCCGCTGCGCCCCCTCTTCCCCGAGGGCTTCCGCAACGAGGTGCAGGTCATCGCCACCGTCCTCAGCCATGACCTCGAGAACGATCCCGACATGGTGGCCCTCGTCGGCTGCTCGGCCGCGCTGACGCTCTCGGGCATTCCCTTCTTCGGCCCGGTGGGCAGCGCGCGCGTCGGCTATATTGATGGCGCCTATGTGCTCAACCCGACCGCCGCGCAGCGCAAGCTCTCCAAGCTCGACCTCGTCGTCGCCGGCACGGCCGAGGGCGTGCTGATGGTGGAGTCCGAGGCGCAGGAGCTCTCGGAAGACGTGATGCTGGGTGCGGTGAAGTTCGGCCATGAGGGCTTCCAGCCCGTCATCCAGGGCATCATCGCGCTGGCCGAAGTGGCCGCGAAGGAGCCCTGGGATGTGGCCCTGGCCGACCCCGCGAAGGACGCGCTGAAGGCCCGCATCGCCGAGCTCGGCACCGCGCCGATGGCCGAGGCCTACAAGATCACGGAAAAGCTCTCCCGCCAGAAGGCCGTGGGCGAGGCCAAGAAGACCGTCATCGCCGCGCTGGAAGCGGAGGGCGCCGATGTCGCCGCCGCCAAGGGCCTGATGAAGGAACTGGAGGCGGATGTCGTCCGCAACGCCATTCTCGATACCGGCCTGCGCATTGACGGCCGCGACACCAAGACGGTCCGCCCGATCCTGGCGGAAGTGGGCGTGCTGCCCCGCGCCCATGGCTCGGCGCTGTTCACCCGTGGCGAGACGCAGGCGCTTTGCGTCGCGACCCTCGGCACCGGCCAGGATGAGCAGATCATTGACGCGCTCGCGGGCGAGTACCGCGAGAACTTCATGCTGCACTACAACTTCCCTCCCTACTCCGTGAACGAGACGGGCCGCATGGGCTCGCCCGGCCGGCGTGAGATCGGCCATGGCAAGCTCGCCTGGCGCGCGATCCATCCGGTCCTGCCGGAGAAGGACAAGTTCCCCTACACCATGCGCGTGGTGTCCGAGATCACGGAGAGCAACGGCTCGTCGTCCATGGCGACGGTCTGCGGCACCTCGCTCTCGTTGATGGACAGTGGCTGCCCGCTGCTGCGCCCGGTGGCCGGCATCGCGATGGGCTTGATCAAGGAAGATCGCGGCTTCGCGGTGCTGTCGGACATCCTGGGCGACGAGGATCACCTCGGCGACATGGATTTCAAGGTGGCCGGGACGGAGGCGGGCATCACCGCCCTCCAGATGGACATCAAGATCACCTCCATCACCTTCGACATCATGCGCACCGCGCTCGATCAGGCGAAGGATGGCCGCTTCCACATCCTGGGCGAGATGGCCAAGGCCATCACCGGCGCCCGTGGTGAAATGGCGGCGACCGCGCCGCGCATCACCGTGATCCAGGTGCCGAAGGACAAGATCCGTGACGTGATCGGCACGGGCGGCAAGGTGATCCGCGAGATCGTCGAGCAGACCGGCACGAAGATCGACATCGAGGATGACGGCACGATCAAGATCGCGTCCAGCAACCCCGAGGCGACCCAGGCCGCCATTGACCGCATCAAGGGCATCACGGCCGAGGCCGAGATCGGCGCCATCTACAATGGCAAGGTCGTGAAGACCGCCGAATTCGGCGCCTTCGTGAACTTCCTGGGTGCCAAGGACGGCCTCGTGCACATCAGCGAGCTGGCCAATGAGCGCGTGAACCGCACCACCGACATCGTCAAGGAAGGCGATCCGGTGAAGGTCAAGGTCATCGGCTTCGATGATCGCGGCAAGGTGAAGCTCTCGATGCGCGTGGTGGATCAGGCCACGGGTGCCGACATCACCGAGCAGGTGGGCGAGCGTCGTCCGCGCGCCGAGGGTGAGGGCGAGGAGCGCCCCCGTCGCGAAGGCCGCAGCGACCGTGGTGGCGACCGGGGGCCGCGCCGCAGCCGCGACGACTGACCTGCGTTTTTCGCGGGTCACTTGAACAAGGAAACCGTCCGGTGCTTTCTTGCGCCGGACGGTTTCGCCATAACTTCACATCCCAAGAATTCAGGCACGGCAGAGGCGGCAGCAGCAGTGAAGGCGATCAACACCATCCGCATGGGCGGCGCCGACGTCCTCCCCCTCGTTGAGGGCGGCAAGGGCGTGGCTGTGAGCAATGGCCTGACGGCGGGCGCCTGGGCGGCGGCTGGCGGGGTCGGCACCTTCTCGGCCGTGAATGCCGACAGCTATGACAGCGAAGGCCGGACCATCCGGCAGATCTATTCCGGCAAGACCCGGCGCGACCGCCATGAGGAGCTGGTCGCCTACGGCATCGCCGGCGGCATCGCCCAGGCGCGCGAGGCGCGCGAGGTGGGCGGCAAGGACGCCCGCATCCATGCCAATATCCTCTGGGAGATGGGCGGCGCCGAGCGCGTGATCCGCGGCGTGCTGGAAGGGGCCAAGGGCCTCGTCAATGGCGTGACCTGCGGCGCCGGCATGCCCTATCGCCTGGCCGAGATCGCGAAGGATTTCGGTGTCCATTACTACCCCATCGTCTCCTCCGCCCGTGCTTTTTCCGCATTGTGGAAGCGCAGCTATTCCAAGGTCAGCGAGTGGCTGGGCGGCGTGGTCTATGAGGACCCCTGGCTCGCTGGGGGCCATAACGGCCTGTCCAACAGCGAAGACCCCAAGAAGCCCGAGGCGCCCTATGAGCGCGTCCGCAAGCTGCGCGAGCAGATGCGCGCCTTTGGCCTGGACGAGACGCCCATCATCATGGCCGGCGGCGTCTGGTGGCTCGAGGAATGGTCCGACTGGATCGACAACCCCGAGCTCGGGCCCATCGCCTTCCAGTTCGGCACGCGCCCGCTGCTGACCAAGGAAAGCCCAATCAGCGAGGCCTGGAAGCAGCGCCTGACGCAGCTTCAGTCGGGCGACGTGCTCTTGCAGCCCTTCTCGCCGACCGGCTTCTACTCCTCGGCCGTCCGAAACGAGTTCCTCCGCGACCTCGAAGCCCGGAACGAGCGCCAGGTGGCCTATACGAGCGAGCCCGTGGGCGAGCACACCGCCGAATTCGGCGTGGGCCCGCGCAAGCGCCTGGTCTGGCTGACCCCGGGCGACCGCGCCCGCGCCGAGGCCTGGACCCGCGCCGGCTATACCGAGGCGATGCGCACTCCGGATTCCACGCTCATCTTCGTGACGCCCGCCAATGGGCAGGAGATCCTGGCCGACCAGGTGGCCTGCATGGGCTGCCTCAGCCATTGCCGCTTCAGCAACTGGACGCAGATCGAGCCTGACTACAGCACCGGCAAGAAGGCCGACCCGCGCAGCTTCTGCATCCAGAAGACCCTGCAGGATATCGCGCATGATGGCAGCCTGGAGAACAACCTGATGTTCGCCGGGCACAATGCCTATCGCTTCAGCTCCGACCCCTTCTACTCCAACGGCTTCGTGCCGACGGTGAAGCAGCTGGTCGAGCGGATCATGACGGGCCGCTGAAGAACTTCACCCGCCCTTGCGGATGCGCAGGCGGCCCTGGCCGTCCTCGCCATGCGTCTGCTCCAGCACCTCATGCCCCTGCTCCGTGAGGCTGCGGGGCAGGTTGCGGCGCGGCTCCTCGCCCTTGTAGATGACCTCAAGGATGGCACCGGCCGGCAATTTGTCCAATTGCAGCCGTGTGCGCACAAAGGTCATCGGGCAGAGATCGGCTGTAACGTCGAGGACCAAGATCGTCATCCTTGCTGATTTTTTGCCGTCCGTTCCAAAAGGGTCCGGATGCATCTTGCAAAACGGCAGATGAACTCGCTATTCACTTGATGAAGTGAATTGGGAAAGAAAAGCCATGTCTGACGTCTCAACCAATGGCGATCTCTTGGGTCTGACCGCCGAAATCGTTTCCGCGCATGTTTCGAACAATCCGGTTTCGGTGAATGACTTGCCGAACCTCATCGTCGAAGTGCACCGCACGCTGGCGTCGCTCGGCTCGGTTCCCGCCCGCGTCGAGGTCGAGAAGAAAATGCCGGCCGTTCCCGTGAAGAAATCCATTACGCCGGATTACCTGATCTGTCTGGAGGACGGCAAGAAGCTGAAGATGCTGAAGCGTCACTTGCAGACCTCCTATGGCATGACGCCGGATCAATATCGCGACAAGTGGGGCCTGCCGCCCGAATACCCGATGGTGGCGCCGAATTACGCGAAGCACCGTTCCTCGCTCGCCAAGCAGATTGGCCTCGGCACGCAGTCGCGCAAGCCGGGCGCTTGAAGCCCGCCCCGCTCCGGCCCAGCGGGCCGGGGCGGCTTCTTTCAGGCGCAAACTTGCTCTATGGGCTGGTGCGCGCCCGATGAGTTCGGGCCAGGAAGGCAGAGAGGGCGGGACCATCAGCGACCGCATGTCCCGGATCGAGCAAATGTGCGTGGAGCGCGGCCTCAAGATGACGGGCCAGCGCCGCCTCATCGCGCGCGTGCTCTCCGAAAGCGAAGACCACCCCGATGTGGAGGAGCTGTACCGGCGCGCCGTGGCGCTGGACAACCGCGTCTCCGTCGCCACCGTCTATCGCACCGTCCGCCTCCTGGAGGAGAAGGGCATCCTGGAGCGCCGCGATTTCGGCGGCGGCCGCGCCCGCTTCGACCCCGCCGATCGTGGCATCCATCACCACCTGATTGATGTGGACACCGGCAACGTGATCGAATTCTCCGATGCGGAGCACGATGCCCTGGCGCGGGAAATCGCGCGTCGCCTCGGCTTCGACCTGGTGCAGCTGCGCCTCGAGATCTTCGGCCGCCGGCGATGATGCCCGACCTGCCCTTCGAGGAGATCCGCTCCAGCAACCTCGGCGTCCGCGTGGCGACGAGCGAGGCCGAGGTGATCGCCGCCCAGGCGCTGCGCTACCGCGTCTTCTACGAGGAGATGGGCGCCCGCGCCGATGCCGCCACCACCGCGAGCCGCCTGGACGCCGATGCCTATGACGCGGTGGCCGACCATCTGCTGGTCGTGGATCACGACCGCGGCGAGGGGCCGGAGAGCGTGGTCGGCACCTATCGCCTGATCCGCCGCTCGGCCGCCCAGCGCATCGGCCGCTTCTACTCGGAGGATGAGTACGACATCACGCCCATCCTCGACTACCAGCACGGCATCCTGGAGCTGGGCCGTTCCTGCACCGATGTGGCCTATCGCACGCGCGGCACGCTGCAGCTGCTGTGGCGCGGCATCGCGGCCTATGTGTTCAACCACAAGATCGGCCTGATGTTCGGCTGCGCCAGCCTGCCGGGCACCGACCTCGATGCCAATGCGGCGCAGCTCTCCTACCTCGCGCAGAACCATCAGGCGCCGCCCGAGCTTTGCCCGCGCGCGGTGCCTTCCCGCTACCTGCCGATGGATCGGCTGCCGGCGGGCAGCTTTGACGCGAAGCGGGCGCTGATGTCCCTGCCGCCGCTCATCAAGGGCTATCTTCGCCTCGGCGGCTATGTGGGCGATGGCGCGGTGCTGGACCACCAGTTCAACACGACCGATGTCGCCATCGTGGTGATGACGCAGCAGATCACCGACAAATACTACAAGCATTACGAGCGCAAATCCGGCTGGGAAGGCCAGGACCGCGCCAGCTGATCACAGGGTGATGGTGAGCCAGCCGCCCGCTTCCATCTCCGCCTGGTCGCCGGGCAGCAGCAGGATGGTTGTGGTGGCGCTCTCGATGATGGCGGGGCCCGCCACCGCCTGGTCCGCGGCAAGGGCCGCGAAATCCCAGACCGGCAGATCCGTCCAGCCGCCCTCCAGCAGGGCGCGGCGCGTGCCCTGCGGCACGGCTTGCGTGGCGGCGCCGGCCGGGCGCCGGGGCAGGGCGGGCAGCAGGCCCGCGGCGGCGGCGCGGGCGGTGACCAGCACCACCTCCTCCTCCGGCAGGTCATAGGTGAAGAGGGCGCGGTGGCGCGCGTGGAAGGCCTCGCGCAGCCCGGCGCGATCGGGCGTCACGCCATCCAGGCTCACGGTGATCTCGAAGACCTGCTCGCCATAGCGGAGATCGGCCGCGCGGTGGCCCCGCACCTCGCCGGTGAACCATTGCGCGAGCTGGCCCCGCGCCTCTTCCTTCAGCCCGTCGAAGAGCGCGGCCAGCGCCGCATCCTCCGGCATGGCGGCCGCGCTGACGACGCTGCGCGCGATCTCGTGCCGGAGTTCCGTCTGCAGCATGCCCCAGGCCGAGAGGCCGGCGGCGAAGAGCGGCACGGCGATGCGCGCCATGCCGAGATCCCGCGCCACCGCACTCGCATGCAGGCCGGCCGCGCCGCCGAAGGCCAGCAGTGTGGCGCCGCGCGGGTCCACGCCACGCCGGACGGTCGCCACGCGCACGCCGTCCGCCATGCGGGCATTCACCAGGCGATGGATGCCGAGCGCCGTGGCTTCGGTGGAGAGGTTCAGCTTGACCGCAACTGCGGCGATGGCGCGCTCGGAGGCCGCCGCATCCAGCAGCCGCGCACCGCCCAGGAAGCGCGTGGCGTCGAGGTAGCCGAGTGCGAGGTTCGCATCCGTCACGGCGGGTTCCGTGCCGCCATTCCCGTAGCAGGCGGGGCCGGGCCGCGCGCCGGCGGATTGCGGGCCCACCTCCAGCGTGCCGCCCGCGCCCAAATGCGCGATGGAGCCGCCGCCCGCGCCCAGGGTGATGATGTCGAGGCTGTCCAGCGCGATGCGCTCGCCGCCCACTTCACGACCGCGCCCGAGCGTGGCCGCGCCATCCTGGATCAGCGCGATATCGGTGGAGGTGCCGCCCATGTCGAGCGTGACCAGCTGCTCGCCCATGCCGCGCTTCGCCAGCGCCACCGCCGCCGCGACACCACCCGCCGGGCCTGACAGCGCGGTGCCGACGGCGAGGCGCGCCGCCTCCGCGATCGGCGCCATGCCGCCATGCGAGAGGATGACGAAGACCGGCTGCGTGTATCCCGCCTCGCGCAGCCGCGCTTCCAGCCGCGTCAGGTAGCGCGAGACGACGGGGCCGACATAGGCATTCACCGCCGTGGTCGAGAAGCGCTCGAACTCCTTGATCTGCGGCAGCACATCGGCCGAGCAGGTGACGAAGACGCCCGGCAGCGCGGCCCGCACGGCTTCGGCGGCGGCATGCTCATGCTTCGGCGCCGCCCAGGAATGCAGGAAGCAGATCGCCACTGATTCCACCTGGGCCGCGCGCAGCTGTGCGATGGCGGCGTGCAGGCTCGCCGCATCCAGCGGGATTTCCACGCGTCCATCGGGGCGCAGCCGCTCGCGCACCGGCAGGCGCAGCGCGCGGGGGATCAGCGCGGGCGGCTGTGGCAGGCGCAGATCATAGCGGGCGGGCTTCAGCCCCTCGCGCATCGCGGTCACGTCGCGATGGCCCTCGGTGGTCAGCATCGCCGTTTTCGCGCCGCGCCGCTCCAGCAGGGCATTGGTGGCGACGGTGGTGCCATGGACGATGCGCGTCGTCGTCTCCAGCAATTCCGTCAGCGTCAGGCCGATGGCGGCGGCCAGGTTGCGGAGCCCGTCCAGCACGCCCTCGCTCTGGTCCTGCGGCGTGCTGGGCGCCTTGGCGAGGAATTCGCGGCCTTCCTCATCCACGCCGACCACATCCGTGAAGGTGCCGCCGACATCCACGCCGATGGTGTAGCGCATCAGGCCAACCCTTCTTCTTGATCGCGGGCGATCAGCGCCGGGTCGCGCTGCGCCGGGTCGCCCCAACCGCCACCGCCGGCCGAGCGGATCTCCAGCACCTCGCCCGGCTGGATCTCGACGCCCACTTCCTTGGTCTTCAGCAGGCGTTCCGTGCCATCGGCCTTGCGCAGTGCGTAGCGATGCGGCGCGCTGTCCTGCCCGCCGCACATGCCCGCACTGCCATGCCGCGCGCCATCGCCCGCGGTGTTGCCGCGCGAGGGGCCGTCGCTTTCCACCACCAGTTCCAGGCTGGCCCCATGCCCGCCGCGATGCTGGCCCAGCCCGGCCGTGCCGCCCTGGAATTCATGGCGGCGGAAATGCAGCGGGAAGCGCGCCTCGGCCATTTCGACACTGCCGAATTTCAGCCCGCCGGCCGAATGCCACTCGCCGGCGGTGGACCAGCCATCGCCCTTCGCATGCCCGCCACCACCTGGCCGCGCATGGAACAGGTGCCAGACGAATTTGCGCCCCCCTTCAATAGAATCTGGCCGGCGCGCATCCCGCCCCGTGATGGCGATGCGGAAGCGCCGCCCCCAGCCGCCCATCGCGCGCTCCGGGCAGGCATGCTGCATGGCGCGCATGATCGCCTCCACGATCTCATTGCTGCAATGGCTGGTGCAGAGCGTGACCGCGGCACCTTCCCGCGCCCAGACCACCGAGCCCTCCCGCGCCACGACTTTCAGCGCGCGGAAGGCGCCCTCATTCTTCTGCACATCCGGGTCGAGAAGATAGGCAAAGGCCATGCACACGGCGGAGACCATGTTGGGGTAGGAGGAGTTCACGAAGCCCGGCACCTGGTCGTCGCTGGCGCTCAGATTCACCGTGAGCGTGCCACCCTGCTTGGTGCAGGTGGCGCGGATGGCGATGTCCTGGTTGCCATGGCCGTCATCATCCAAGAGCGCCGTGCCGCTCCATGTGCCATCGGGCCAGGATTCCAGGATGCGCCGCGTATGCGCGTGCGCCAGCTCCAGGATCGCCTCCACCGCCGCCATCAGCCCCGTGCCGCCATGCTGCGCCAGCAGCTCGCCGAGCCGGTTGGCGCCGAGCTTGGCCGCCCCCAGCATCGCCGCGAGATCGCCGCGGAAATCGCGGTTGATGCGCGTGTTGAGCGCGAGCATCGCGACCAGATCCTCGCGCATCACGCCATCCTCGCCGAGCAGGATGGGCGGGATGCGCAGCCCTTCCTGCCAGATCTCCGTGGCGTTCGGGTTGTAGCCGCCATGGGTGCCGCCGCCGATGTCGCTTTGATGCGCGCGGACCACGGAGAAGAACCGCACCACGTCGCCATCAAACACAGGCAGCACGATGGTCAGATCCGGCAGATGAGAACCGCCATGCCAGGGGTCATTCAGCAGAAACACGTCGCCCGGCTTCATCTTGTCGCCAAAGGCATCCCGCACCGCCTTCGCCGCGAAGGGCATGGCGCCGACATGCACGGGGATGTGATCCGCCTGGGCCACCAGGCGGCAGGCCCCATCCGTCACCGCGATGGAGAAGTCGCGGCTGGAATTCAAAATCTGGCTATAGGCCGTCCGCAGCAGCCCCTCGCCCATCTCCTCCACGATCGCGGTGAATCGTGCCGACAGCACGGCCAGCGTCACAGGGTCCATGGGAGCCTCCATCTTGGCGAGGCCCCGAGCGTGGCGCATCCTGGCCCGAACCAAAAGAGGAGGAGCGCGCATGTCTCTCACAACCCTGGCCGAGGGCCTCAGATTTCCCGAAGGCCCGGTGGTGCTGCCGGACGGCTCCATCGCCCTCGTCGAGATCGAGGCGCAGGTCATCTCCCGCATCGCCCCGGACGGCACGCGCAGCATCATCTCCCGCACCGGCGGCGGCCCGAACGGCCTGGCCGCCGGCCCGGACAACACCCTCATCCTCTGCAACAATGGCGGCTTCAGCTGGCATGAGGAGCCGGACATCCTCCGCCCCTCCGGCACCGCGCCCGACTACACCAACGGCCGCATCGAAGTGGTGGACATCGCGACCGGCCAGGTCCGCACCCTCTATGACCGCTGCGGCGACGTGATGCTCAAAGGCCCCAACGACCTCCAGCTCGACGGCAAGGGCGGCTTCTGGTTCAGCGATCTCGGCAAGGTCCGCGCGCGGGACCGTGACCATGGCGGCGTCTATTGGGCGGCGCTGGACGGCAGCCGAATCGTGGAGGCGGCCTTCCCCATCTTCGGCGGCGCCAACGGCATCGGCATCAGCCCCGATGGCGAAAAACTCTACGTCGCGGAAACCGAAACCGGCCGCCTCTGGGCCTTCGACATCATGGGCCCCGGCCACCTCCGCAAGAACCCCTGGCCCAGCACCAGCGGCGGCTCGCTGCTCTGCCAATTCCCGGGCTTCCGCCGGCTGGATAGCCTGGCGATCACGGCCGCCGGCAATATCGTCGTCGCCACGCTGGTCTCAGGGGAAATCACCACCGTCTCGCCTGCGGGCGAAATTCTCGACATCCAAAAAATGCCGGAACGGATGCCGACCAATATCTGCTTCGGCGGGGCGGATATGAAGACCGCCTACATCACGCTGTCGAATACGGGGAAGCTGGTGAGCATGCCTTGGCGGGAGCCGGGGCTTAGACTTCCCTATTAAGAACCAAGGGGCTCTGCCCCTTGACCCCGGCAAAGGCCCAGGCCTTTGCAATCCTCAAGAAAGAGCGGCCACGCCTGGAAGCTCTTTGCCTTCGAGCCACTCCAAAAACGCGCCGCCGGCGGAGGAGACATAGCTCATCCGCTCGGACACGCCGGCATGGCGCAGCGCGGAGACCGTATCGCCACCACCGCCGACCGACCGGAGTTGGCCCGCTTCCGTCAGGCGCGCAACCTCGTGAGCCACCGCCACCGTCGCCGCATCAAACGGCGCGATCTCAAACGCACCGAACGGCCCATTCCAGACCAGCGTCTTCGCCGAAGCCAAGCGCTTCACCACATCGGCCACCGTGGCAGGCCCGACATCCAGCGCCATCATGTCGGCCGGCACGCCATCCAGCCCCACCACGCGATTGGGCGAATGCGCCGCAAAGCCCTCGGCCACCACCAGGTCCAGCGGCAGCACGATCTCGCAGCCACGCGCCTTGGCGCCGGCCAGGATCTCGCGCGCCGTGTCATGCATGTCGGCCTCCTGCAGCGACTTGCCCACCGCATGCCCCTGCGCCGCCAGGAAGGTATTGGCCATGGCGCCGCCAATCACCAGCACATCCACCTTGGAGGAGAGGTTGCCCAGCAGATCGAGCTTGGTCGAGACCTTCGCCCCACCCACGATCGCCACCACCGGCCGCTGCGGATTGCCCAGCGCCGCATCCAGCGCCTCCAGCTCCTGCTGCATCAGCCGCCCGGCATAGGCCGGCAGCAGCCGCGCCACGCCCTCGGTGCTGGAATGCGCGCGATGCGCGGCCGAGAAGGCGTCATTCACGAAGACATCCGCGAGCTTTGCAAGACCGGCGGCCAGGCCGGCGTCGTTCTTCTCCTCGCCCGCGTGGTAGCGGGTGTTTTCCAGCAGCAGCACCTCGCCATCCTTGAGCGCGGCTGCGGCGGCCTCGGCCTCGGCCCCGATGCAGTCATCCGTGAAGGCGACGGGCTTGCCGAGCGAGGCGGAGAGGGCCGCCTGCATCGGCTTCAGCGACATTTCCGGCACGCGCTTGCCCTTGGGGCGATCGAAGTGCGAGCAGACGATGACGCGCGCACCCTTGGCGCAAAGCTCCGCGATGGTCGGGCAGAGGCGCTCGATGCGCGTCATGTCCGTGATCTTGCCGTCCTTCACCGGGAGGTTCAGGTCGGCCCGCAGCAGGACGCTCTTCCCGCGCGGATCCAGGTCATCGAGGGTGCGGAACGCGGGCATGAGGGCCTCCAGCCGGACAAAAGGACAGAACCAACGAAAAGAAGAACCGCCCCCCGATAATCCGGCCGCAAAGCGGCCGGCGCGCCCAGACCATCAGTCCGGTTGGGCGCGCCTTAAGCGGCGCGTAGCCAAGCGCGCGGATGCGCGCGCCCGGCGCTTGAGGGCATCAAAAAATCAAGCAATCGCACTCACAGGCTGCCGTAGTACGCGGCGGTATCGCTCATGCGATTGCTGAAGCCCCACTCGTTATCGTACCAGGACATCACGCGAACCAAGCCGCCATCCACCACCTGCGTCTGCGTCGCATCGAAGGTGGACGAGTGCGGATCATGGTTGAAGTCGATCGAGACCAGCGGCGCCGTGTTGTAGCCCAGGATGCCCTTGAGCGGCCCGCTCTCGGAGGCCGCCTTCATCACGGCGTTGATCGCTTCCTTCGTCAGGCCTTCGGTCTTGGCCGGCACGAAGTCGAGCGAGACGAGCGAGACATTCGGCGTCGGGATGCGGATCGCGGTGCCGTCCAGCTTGCCCTTCAGCTCCGGCATGACGAGGCCCACGGCCTTGGCCGCACCCGTCGAGGTCGGGATGGCGGAAACGGCGGCGGCGCGGGCGCGGTGCAGGTCCTTGTGCAGCGTGTCCACCGTGTTCTGGTCACCCGTATAGGCGTGGATGGTGACCATGTAGCCGCGCAGGATGCCGAAATTCTCGTGCAGCACCTTGGCGATCGGCGCCAGGCAGTTCGTGGTGCAGGAAGCGTTGGAGACGATCTTGTCCTCGGCCGTCAGCGTCGTGTGGTTCACGCCATAGACGATGGTCTTGTCGGCATCCTCGCCAGGGGCGGAGATCAGCACCTTGCGGGCGCCGGTGCCGAGCAGCATCGAGGCCTTGTCGCGCGCGGTGAAGATGCCGGTGCATTCGGCGGCGATGTCCACGCCCTGCCATTGCAGCTTGGAGGGGTCGCGCTCCGCCGTCACCTTGATCGGGCCCCAGGTCTTGCCATGGGCCTTGATGGTGATGCTGTCGCCATTGACGATGACTTCGCCGGGGAAGCGGCCATGCACGCTGTCGAAGCGGAACAGGTGGGCATTCGCCTCGACCGAGCCGAGGTCGTTGATGGCGACGAACTCCACATCGTCGCGCGCGCTCTCGCAGGCGGCGCGGAGCACGAGGCGGCCGATGCGCCCGAAGCCGTTGATGGCAATCTTCACCGTCATATGTTTGGTCCCTATCCCAAAAGCTTCTTGGCGGCCGCGACAATGGCGGGGGCCGTGATCCCGAAATGCTCGAAGAGTTTTTCCGCGGGTGCGGATGCGCCGAAGCCGTTCATGCCGACGAACGCGTTGGTCCAGCGCTCCCAGCCGAAGCCGATGCCGGCCTCGATGCCGATGCGCGGCGCGGTGCCGAGGACGGCGGCGCGGTACTCATCATCCTGCTGGGCAAACAGCTCCCAGCTCGGGAAGGAGACGACGGCGGCCTGGATGCCCTGCTCGGCCAGCGTGGCGCGGGCGGCGATGGCCAGCTGCACTTCGCTGCCGGTGGCGATGAGCGTGACGTCGCGCGCGCCCTCGGCCTCGGCCAGCACATAGGCGCCCCGGGCCGAGCGGTTCTCGCCCGCATCCTCGCGCAGCGCGGGCAGCGCCTGGCGCGAGAGGGCCAGCACCGAGGGGCCTTCCGTGCGGCGCAGCGCCAGCTCCCAGCACTCGGCGGTTTCCATCGCATCGGCGGGGCGGAAGACGGCGAGGTTGGGGATGGCGCGCAGCGAGGCGATGGTCTCGACCGGCTGGTGTGTCGGGCCGTCTTCGCCCAGGCCGATGCTGTCATGCGTCAGCACATGGATGACGCGCTGGTGCATGAGGGCCGCGAGGCGCAGGGCGGGGCGCAGATAATCGGCGAAGATCAGGAAGGTGCCGGAATAGGGGATGATGCCGCCATGCAGCGCCATCCCGTTCATGGCGGCGGCCATGCCATGCTCGCGCACGCCCCAATGGACGTAGCGCCCGTTGAAATTGCCCGGCCCGATGGCGGGCACGCCCTTCACATCGGTGTTGTTGGAGCCGGTGAGGTCGGCGCTGCCGCCCACCATCTCGGGCACCGCCGGCACCAGGGCGCCCAGCGCGCGCTGGCTGGCGATGCGGCTGCCGATCTTGGGCTTCTCGGTGGCGAAGCTGGCACGGAGCGCGTTCAGCCCCTCGTTCCAGTTCTCCGGCAACTTGCCGGCCATGGCGCGCTCGAACTCCACACGCATCGGGTGCTTGGCGAGCCGCTTCAGCCAGGAGCGGCGCGTGCCGGCGGAGCGGCGGCCGGCCTCTTCCCAGCGCGCCTTCAGCCCGTCCGGGATGGTGAAGGCTTCCTCGTTCCAGCCCAGCGCCGATTTCGCGCCGGCGATCTCGTCGGCCCCCAGCGGCGCGCCATGGCTGCCCGCGGTGCCGGCCTTCTTGGGCGCGGCGAAGCCGATGATGGTGCGGCAGGCGATGATGGTGGGCTTCTTGCTGCGGGTCGCCACCGCCATGGCGGCGGCGAGCTGCGCATGGTCATGCCCATCCACGCGCTTCACCGCCCAGCCATAGGCCTGGTAGCGGCGCAGCACATCCTCGCTGAAGGAGAGCGCCGTGTCCCCATCAATGGAGATATGGTTGTCGTCCCAGAGGACGGTCAGCTTTTCCAGGCCGAGATGGCCGGCGAGTGCGGCGGCCTCATGGCTGATGCCCTCCTGAAGGTCGCCATCGGAGCAGATGACCCAGGTGCGGTGATCCACCAGCGACTTGCCGAAGCGCGCGGCCAGCATGCGCTCGGCCATCGCCATGCCGACCGCGGTGGAAATGCCCTGGCCGAGCGGGCCGGTGGTCATCTCGATCGCGGGGTGCTCGCCATATTCCGGGTGGCCGGCGGCGGCGGAATGGAGCTGACGGAAGTTCTTCAGAACCTCCATCTCCATGCCCGTGTGCCCGGTCAAATGCAGCAGGCTGTAGAGCAGCATGGAGCCATGGCCGGCGCTCAGCACGAAACGGTCCCGGTCGGGCCAGCGGGGGTCGGCCGCGTCGTATTTCAGGAAGCGGGTGAAGAGGACGGTCGCCACATCGGCCATGCCCATGGGCATGCCGGGATGGCCGGACTTGGCCTTTTCCACCGCATCCATGGCGAGGACGCGGATGCAATCCGCCATCCGCCGCTCCTCGGTCACCGGCAGCGCCAGGATGGCGGCCTGGGCGGCAAGGGCGAGGTTCGGGGAGGTCTGGGGGGAGTCTATACTGGCCAAGGTGTGCAACGCCTTCACTTTGCGCGCGGCTATAAAGCGCGCGCGAAGGGGCGGCAAGTTTGCGCCGGGAATGTCAGGCCTGCAGTCCGGTCACCCAATCCAGCAAAGGCCGCCAGAGGGCGGCCTCGGCCTTCTCGCCCGCCACCATGCCGATATGCCCGGCGCGGGCCAGGTGCACCTGTGCGGCGGGCAAGGCGGCGGCGAGCGGCAGGGCGGCGGCCGGCGGCACGATGCGGTCCCGCGCGGGGATGGCGAGGAAGCTGGGGCCGCGCCAGGCGCCCGGCACCACCGGCAGGCCGGCCACCGCCCATTCGCCGCGCGCCGGCGTGTTGCGGCCATACCACTCGCCCATCGCCTCGCGCGCTACGGGGGCGGCCAGCGGCACGCCGTCATTCAGCCAATCCTCCAGCACCACGAAGCGGCGGGCGCGGGCGGAATCCTGGTCCAGCCGGCCGAAGGCGCGGAATTTCTCCGCGATCGAATAGGGGTCGAGCATGGCAAAGAGGCTTTGCAGCAGGTCCACGCCGAGCGCGTTCATCGGTGCCATCATCGGCTCCAGGCCCGGCAGCAGCTTCGCCATGGTCGGCGCCTGCGGGATGGCGCCGAAATCCCAGGGCGTGGCCAGCAGGGCGAGGCCCGCCACACGATCCGGCCGGCGCTGCGCGGCGGCGAGCGCCAGCAGCCCGCCCATGCAATAGCCGGCGAGCACCAGGCCCTGGGGGGCGGCCATCAGCGCGCGCTCCAGCCGGCCGGCGATGTGGTCCGTGAGCGTGAAGCGGCGCTCGATGGGCCCGGGCCATCCCCAATCCAGCAGCAGGGGCCGCACACCCTGCGCGGCCAGGAAGCGCATGAGCGAGGCGCCCTCATCCAGGTCCAGCACATGGGCGCGGTTGACGAGCGAGGGCACGAAGAGGACGGGCCGGCCGGCGCCACCGTAGTCGAGCAGCCGGGCCGAACCCTCCTGCCAAATGACGCCCGGGTCAGGCAGGCGGCGGGCATGGGGGTGGCGGCGATAGGCGGCGAGGCCGCGCAGCAGGGCCGCATCCTCGCGCCAGAGGCGGCGCAGCACGGCGCCGCGAAACGCCTCAGGGCTTGCGTTTCCGAGTTGTGCGGCGATCCGCGCCGCCTCCGCCTGGCCCGCCTTCGAGCGCGGCCAGCCGGCGCTCCAACTCGGCGAGCCGGGTCCTGAGGGCAGCGGCGTCATCATCGCCGCCATGCCCCGGCTGGCGCCCAGGATCAGGTGCAGGTTGAGCGGGCGCGGGCCCCGGCGCGGGTTCATGGGGGGCCTGCCACTTCGCAGCCGCCGCCATCTGCGCGGCTTGCGCGCGCCAGAACGCCGCCATCAACGCGACCGAGGCGGACCAGGCCTCGGCCAGCTCCGCATCCTGGCCCAGCCCCGCGAGTTCGCTCTCCCAAAGGGCGATCCAGTCGGCAGCCAAACGGTCGAGATCCTCCGGGGAGTTCATCCATGCCCGTGACTATGTGTTGAAGGAGGCGCCAACATAGCGCGAAGCCTTGCGGCTTCCCATGGCGCCTGTGCTACGCTCGCAGTGCAACAAACGCCAGATATCCAACCAAAGCAGACTGGGGTGCCCGCAATGCCCGATCCATCGGCCGAGTCCAAGCCGGCCAAGCCACCGGTCGTCGTCAAGAAATATGCCAACCGCCGCCTCTACAACACCGAGAGCAGCAGCTACGTCACCCTGGAAGACCTGGCCCAGATGGTCCGCGCGGGCCGTGACTTCGTGGTCTATGACGCGAAATCGGGCGATGACATCACCCGTTCCGTCCTCACGCAGATCATCGTCGAGGAAGAATCCAAGGGCAGCCATCTGCTGCCGGAGAGCTTCCTGCGGCAATTGATCGGCTTCTACGGCGATAGTCTCCAGGGCGTGCTGCCGCGCTACCTGGAGGCCACCATGACCGGCTTCTCCCGCCAGCAGGAGGAAATGCGGCGGGGGATGGAGCAGGCGCTGAAGCCCTTCAGCCTGGAGGAGATCAGCCAGCGCAACATCACGATGATGGAGCGGGCCATGAACCTCTTTTCGCCCTTCCAGGGCCGCAGCGAGCTGGACGCGCTGAAGACCGAGAACGAGGCCCTGAAGGCCGAGCTCAGCGCGCTGAAGACGAAGGGCTGAGCGCGGAGACTTATCTGTACCACCGCGTCGGCAGGTACATCACCACCTCCGGCACATAGGTGCAGAGCAGCAGCACGCCGACCAGCGGCACCATGAAGGGCGTCACCCCGCGCGCCGCATCCTCGAAGCTGATGCCACCCACGCGGGCCAGGATGAAGAGCACGATGCCCACCGGGGGCGTCAGCAGCCCGATGCACAAATTGAGCACCATGATCAGCCCGAAATGCACGGGGTCCACGCCGATGCTCTCCATGATGGGCAGCATGATCGGCACCAGGATCAGGATGGCCGGCAGCGGCTCGATGGCGAGGCCCACCAGCAGCAGGAAGACATTGGCGATCAGCAGGATCAGCCATTTCTGCTCAGTGATGGAAAGCACCCAGCCCACGACTTGCTCCGAGACGCGCGTCGTCGTCAGCAGCCAGCCGAAGATTTCCGAGGCGGCCACGATGAGCAGGATGGTGGCGGTGATCTCCACCGTCTCGAAGCTCACCTTGCAGATCGCGCGGAAGCCCAGCGTCCGGTAGACGATGACGCCCAGGAACAGCGCATAGGCGACCGCGCAGATGGCGCCCTCGGTGGGGGTAAACAGGCCGAAGCGCATGCCGCCGATGATGAGCACGGGTGTGAGCAGCGGCAGCAGGCCGCGCATCAGCGAACGGCCCAGCTCATAGAGCCGGAACTTCGCATCGGCGCCGTAGCCATGGCGCCGCGCATACCACCAGACCATCACCATGAGGCAGGAGGCCAGCAGCAGCCCGGGCACGATGCCGGCCGCGAACAACTGCCCGATGCTGGCATTGGCCGAGACGCCATAGATCACGAGCGGCAAGGATGGCGGCAGCAGCGGACCCAGCATGGAGCTGGCCGCCGTGATGCCCACCGCGAATTTCGGGTCATAGCCATGGGCGCGCATGGCCCGCACCTCGATGGTGCCGAGGCCCGCCGCATCGCCCACCGCGGTCCCGCTCATGCCGGCGAAGACGACCGAGCCCACCACATTCACCTGGCCGAGCCCGCCCTTCATCCAGCCGACGGCGGCGACCGCGAAGGCATAGATGCGCTCGGTGATGCCCGAGGAGTTCATCAGCAGGCCGGCGAAGATGAAGAAGGGCACGCAAAGCAGCGGGAAGGAATCCACGCCGCCCACCATGCGATGCACGATGGCGAGCAGCGGGATGGAGCCATCCACCAGCGCGAAGATGATGGAGGCGCCCGCCAGCGCGATGGCGACGGGCAGGCCGAGCGCCAGTAGCCCGAAGAAGCCGAAGAGCAGGATCGCCGCGGTCATGTTTTTGCCCTCAAGCGGCGGGCGGCGGCTCCGCCGCCTTGCCTTCGCCGCGCCGCTGGTGCGCCCGGCCGCGAGGGCGGTTGGGCGGCGCCGTCCGCGTTGCGGCCGGTGGATAGGGAGCTTGCGCCGAAATGATCGCACCCTGTCGCGAGGCGGCACTGCGCACGGAGAATCCGGGCCGAATAGGCCCGGCGCAAAGCTTCAGCTTTGCGAAGCCAAGCCGCCGGAGGCGGCGCCCGGCGTTTGAGGGCGTCAATCAAGCCACAACATCCTGCGCGCTGGGCGCGTCGCCGTAGCGCCACCGCCGCCAGACCCACCAGCATTCGCGCAGCAGCATGCCGACAAAGCCCGCCGCCACCGGCCAATAGACCCAGGCCAGCGAGGCATCGAGGCTGTCCATCGGCATCACGCCCATGCGCTCGGAGAGGTCCACGCTGATCCAGGCGCCGAAGCCCCAGAAAGCGAGGCGGCACACATCCTGGAACGCCCAGAGCACACGGCGCGCACGCATCGGCAGCGCCATCTCCAAGGCCTCGACGCGGATATGCGTACCCCGCCGCACCGCCCCCGCGCTGCCGATGAAGGTGAGGATGATGAGGAGGTAGCGCGCCACCTCCTCGGTCCAGGCGACGCTGTCATTCAGCACATAGCGGCTGAAGAACTGCGTGAAGACGAGGATGCCCAGCACCCAGAGCAGGCCGAGGCCGAGCCAGTCCTCGATGCCGTAGTTGCGAAAGGAGAAGTGGCGCAGGTCATCGGCGTAGCCGGCCTCCTGCGCCTGCGCGATTCCCTCGAAGGGCTTTTCCAAACGCTTTCCCCAAACCTTGCTTGGCGGGGACTGTATCGGAAAGAACGATGCTGGCGACTTAAACCGGCTTCATCCGAGACCCGTCACATTCATCGGCGCGGGGACCCAGACATAGCCATCGCCCTGGCGCGCGACGTGACCGAGGCCGGGCCAGGGGAAGTGGTAGCTCAGCAGCGCGTGCCGGTCCGTCGCCACGCGATCGAGCATGCGCGCGCGGGAGCGGGCGGATTGCGCGGGGTCGCTGTCGAAGGCGAATTCCCAGGCGGGGCGGCGCAGCATGATGGCGTGGTGATGCGCGAGATCGCCGGAATTGATCACCGTCCGCCCGCCGCTCGTGATGGCGAAGACGTGATGCCCGATGGTGTGGCCGGGCGTGGCCAGCGCCACGACACCCGGCACCACCGGCTGCTCGTCCCGCACCGGCAGGATGCGGTCCCGATAGGCATTGAGGTTGCGCTTCGCCCCCTCGATGAAGATGGGCATGAAGGCCGGGCCGCGCTTGTTCGCGTCATTCGTCCAGAAGCTCAGGTCCAGCTCGCTGATCGCGACCTGCGCATTGGGGAAGACCCGCGCGCCGGATGCATCCACCAGGCCCCAGCAATGGTCACAATGCGCGTGGGTGACGGCGACGATGTCAATCTGCGCGGGCTCGATCCCGGCGGCGCGGAGGTTCTGCACCATGCGGCCCGTGGTGGGGCCGAACATGCGGCTGTCATTCCCCATGCTCTCGCCCATGCCGGTGTCGAAGAGGATGAGCTGACGGCCGGTGTTCAGCACCAGGATGTTCTGCTCCAGCACCACGCTGTCGGTGGGCAGGAAATTGTCGGTGAGGATCTGGTTCATCTCGGCGGCCGGTGCCGCGGGGAAGCCATCGCCGGGCTTGCCGAGCGGGAGCGCGCCGTCCGAGATCACCGTCGCCTCGAACTCGCCGATGCGGAAGCGGTACCAGGCTGGCGCGGCCTGGTTGCGCGGCGGCGCGGCGGCCCGCGCTGGCATCAAGGGCGCCGGCATGAAGGGGGCGGCAAGTCCCATGGCCGCGAGCCCGAGGCCCGCGCGGCGTGACAGCGTCATCGTTTTCTCCCTGTGGCCCTGTGCGGGCCGCGGGGAGGCTAGCAAGGCGGGCATGCGAGTTTCAACCGGCAGTTGCAGCTCTCCGCCCCGGCTTGTCGCGCGCCGCATCGAGCGCGCGGCGGAGTGCGGCCAAGGCGGGGATCAGCTCGGGCGGCATCACGCCCATCTCCTGCATCACGGGCGTGAGGCTGGCCACGGCGTCCTGCACCGCGCGCTCGCGCCGGGCGCGCCCGCTCTCCGTCAGATAGACGCGCTTGGCCCGCGCATCCCCCGGATCGCCCTCGATCCGGATGAAGCCCCGCGCCTCCAGCCGTTGCAGCGTGTTGGTCATGGTGGCCTTCGTCACTTCGAAGGCGCGGGCCATCTGCGCCGGCCCGCGCCCATCGCCCAGCCGGACCAGATGGTTGAGGACGGAGAAATGCGGCAGCCGCAGGCCGTCGGTTTGTGACCGCTCGAACCGATTGCGCGCCAGCTGCTCGATGATGGCGATCTCATTCAGCAGGGCGAAGATGGGGGGGTCTTGCTGGGTCACCCCATGAGGATACGGGATTCCGCACGCCAGCGGGGAGTGGCCGGCGCCGGGCGCGTGGCGAAGCCCAGCCGGCCCAGCATCTGCACCTCGCCGACCGCTTGCAGCAGGGCGGGCAGCTCCGCGCGCGGGCCGGCCATGGTGGGGTATTCCTGCAGCGCCTGGCTGACCGGATGCAGGGCGAGGCCCAGCTGTGTGGCAGCGAGGTTCAGCCGCAGCCAGTCCCGCCCCGCGGCCAAATGGTCGGCGCGGGTGTTGCCCGGCGTGGTGAGCCAGGCATAGGCGTTGGTCGCGGCGAGCATGGGGCGGTACTGCCCGACCATGAGCGCGAAGCCGGGCTGGCCCGGCAGCATGGCGGCGCGGGTGAGTTCGCCGCGCGCCACCATCGCGTCAAACACCGGGCCCCAGAGCGAGATGCCATCCGGCTGGGCCGAAACCTCCGCGGTGCCGAGGCGCATGAGGTCCACGCTTTCGCGATGCGCCGCATCCGTCTCCGCCTCGATCATCCAGGCGCGCCAGACGAGGTCCCGGATGGCGGCGACGTCGCCCCGCCGCGCGCCGAAGCCGGAAGGCGCCAGCATGGCGGCGCGCAGGGTGGCGATCATGGCCTCCGGCACCTCGCGCGCAACGTCGAAGGGCTGCTTGGCCGAGCGGCGCAGCGGGGCGGCGGCGAACAGCGGGTCGGGCGTCGCACCCCGCCGCAGCACGATGCCCGCGATGGGGCGCGCATCGAGCCGGGGCTGGGGTTCGCCCTCGGGGAAGGGGGTGATTTCGGCGGTGAAGCCCTGTTCGGCGGCGGCCAGGCGGAACAGCTCCAGGAAGCAGCCGAGGCCGATGGTGATCTGGCGGTCCAGCGGGTCGGTCACCGGCAGGCGGCGGTCGAGGTCGCAATGCAGGGTGAGCGAATCCTGGCCGATCAGGCGGAGCTGCCAGGGCTGGCGGTTGTGCGGATTGGGCGAGAGCACGGCCCAGGCGGCGGCGGCGATCCGCGGATCGGCATGGGGGGTCACCGTCCAGGGCGCCAGCGGATCCAGCACCTGGGCGCGGACCGGGCGCAGCCAGCCATCGGCGAGCCCGAGCGAGAAGCCGGCGGCCGGCGTGGCGAGAAGGGTGCGGCGAGACAGCATCGGAGGCTCCATATCGTTCGATGTCTAACGACATAGTTAAAGATCAAACGATCTGCAAGCGCGAAATCCAGGGAGGCTTGTCACGCGGGCTGGCCGAGCGCATGTGAGGTAAGTCACCTGGGTGAGCCCTGACCCCCCGCGCGGTATCCCCGCACGGCTGCCGGGCTGAGAGGCGGGATGCATCCCGCGATCCCTGGAACCTGATCCGGTTCGTACCGGCGAAGGGAGCGGTGCTTTCGGCCCTGGGCGCATGCCGCGCCAATGGGGCCGTCCCTCCATTCGTCGTCCGCGCGCCGCATGGAGGAAATGGATGGCCCATCTGGGTTTCGAACGTCGTAGCTTCCTGGCCCTCACCGGCGCCAGCGTCTCAGCCCCCGCTTTCGCGCAGCCCGCCCGCGCCCGCACCCTGCGCTTCATGCCGCAGGCGGCGCTGGCCGTGCTGGACCCGATCTTCAACCCGACGACGATCGTCACCACCCACGCCTATTGCGTCTTCGACACGCTCTACGGCGCCGACCGCGCGCTGCGCCCACACCCGCAGATGGCGCAGGGGCACCAGGTCTCGGCCGATGGGCTGACCTGGACCATCACGCTGCGCCCGGGCCTGCGCTTCCATGATGGCGAGCCGGTGCGCGGGCGCGATTGCGTGGCCAGCATCCGCCGCTGGGCGGTGCGCGACGGCTTCGGCCAGGTGCTGATGCGCGCGGTGGCGGAGCTTTCCGCCCCCGATGACAACACCATCCTTTTCCGCCTGAACCGGCCCTTCCCGGCGCTGCCCGATGCGCTGGCCAAGCCCGGCGCCAGCCCCTGCTTCATGATGCCCGAGCGCTTCGCGGCCACGCCGCCCGACCGCGCGTTGGGCCCCGATGCCATGATCGGCTCCGGCCCCTGGCGCTTCCTGCCGGCCGAGTACAATGCGGGCTCGCGCGCCGCCTATGCCCGCAACGAGGCCTATGTGCCGCGCGACGAACCGGCCGAGGCGGCGTCCGGCGGCAAGCGCGTGCATTTCGACCGGCTGGAGCTGGTCTGGATCCCCGATGGTGGCACGGCGGCGGCGGCGCTCCGCACCGGCGAGATAGACTGGATCGAATACCCCCTGCCGGACCTGGTGCCCGTGCTGGATCGCGACCGCGGCACCCGCACGCAGATCTACGACCCGAACGGCTTCCTCGGCTTCATCCGCTTCAACCACCTCCACCCGCCCTTCAACGATGTGCGCGTGCGCCGCGCCATCCGCGACGTGGTGGTGCAGCCCGATTTCATGACGGCGGTCGCCCTGCCGCAGGACTGGCAGCCATGCCACGCCATGTTCCCCTGCGGCCTGCCGGGTGCGACGGAATTCCCGGCGGCACCCCGTGGCGAAGCCGCCATGCAGCGCGCCCGCGATGCGCTGCGCGAGGCGGGCTACAATGGCGAGCCCATCATCCACATCAACCCGAGCGATTTCCCGGCGGTGACGCAGCAGGGCCGCGTGACGGTGGACCTCATGCGCCGCCTCGGCGTGAACATCCAGGCGGTGGAGAGCGACTGGGCCAGCATCATCGCGCGCCGCGCCAACCGCGCCCCGCCGGCGCAGGGCGGCTGGAACCTGCATAACACCAACGGCCCCGCCGCCACCATCGCCAACCCGGCGGTGAGCTGGGCCATCCGCATGAACGGTGCGCAGGCCTGGGCCGGCTGGCCCACGGATGACGCGGTGGAGGCGCAGGTGGAAGCCTGGACCCTCGCCGCCGATGCCGAGGCGCAGGCCGCCGCGTTCCAGCGCCTCCAGGCGCTGCTGTGGGAGGCGGTGCCGATCGCCCCCACCGGCCTGTTCCGCTTGCGGACGGCGTTCCGCAGCGACCTGACGGGGGTGCTGCAGGCGCCGAACCCGATGCTGTGGAACCTCCGGCGGGGGTAGGGACGCGGCCCCGCGGCGGCGCCTGCCTTACAGCAGGCTCCAGTCCGAGCTGTGCAGGATGGTGCCGCCGGCGAAGGTGATGACCTCCTCGGCGAGACCATCCGCCGAGACGATCAGCCAGCTAGTGGCGTCAATCTGCGTGAAGCTGGCGCCCTGTGCCGCCGTGCCATAGCCACGGAACTCCAGCCGGTCTCCGGCCGCGGCGCCGTTGCCGGTGAAGTCGGTCAACACATCGCCCTCTGCCTGGCCCCGGAAAAAGCGGAACACGTCATTTCCCGCGCCACCGGTCAGGAGATCGGCGCCGAGGCCGCCATCGAGCCGGTCACTCCCCCCACCGCCGAGCAGCTGGTCATTCCCGACGCCGCCAAAGAGCGCGTCATTGCCCTCGCCGCCATCCAGGATGTTGGCGCCGTCATTGCCGCTGATGCGGTTGTCGAGCGTGTTGCCGGTGCCGTTGAGGTCGGCCCTGCCGGTCAGGATGAGCCGCTCCACGCCCGCAGCCAGCGTGTGGCTGATGGAACTGATGACGCGGTCATTGCTGCCGCCTGACAGCTCCACCACGACATCGCCCGCATCATCCACCATGTAGGTGTCATCGCCAGCGCCGCCGGTCATGACGTCGGCGCCGAGGCCGCCATCGAGCAGGTCATTCCCCTCACCGCCGACCAGCTGGTCATTCCCGACGCCGCCGAAGAGCGCGTCATTGCCCTCGCCACCATCCAGGATATTGGCGCCGCCATTGCCGGTGATGTGGTTGTCGAGCGTGTTGCCGGTGCCGTTGATGCTGGCCGTGCCGGCCAGGCTGAGCCGCTCCGTTTCCGCGCCCAGCGTGAGGCTGATGGAGCTGACCACGCGATCATAGCCGCCGCCCGGCAGCTCCACCACGACATCGCCCGTGTCATCCACCACATAGGTGTCATCGCCAGCGCCGCCGGTCATGACGTCGGCGCCGAGGCCGCCATCGAGCCGGTCACTCCCCCCACCGCCATCCAGGATGTTGGCGCCGTCATTGCCGCTGATGCGGTTGTCGAGCGTGTTGCCGGTGCCGTTGATGCTGGCCGTGCCGGCCAGGCTGAGCCGCTCCACGCCCGCAGCCAGCGTGTGGCTGATGGAACTGATCACGCGGTCATAGCCGCCGCCCGGCAGCTCCACCACGACATCACCCGCATCATCCACCACGTAGGTGTCGTCGCCCGCGCCGCCGGTCATGCTGTCGGCGCCAGAGCCGCCATCGAGCAGGTCATTCCCCGCACCGCCGATCAGCTGGTCATTCCCGGCGAGCCCATACAGCTTGTCGGCGCCGCTCAGGGTGTCGTCGCCGGCGGTGCCGCGGCCGCCTTCGGGCAGGTCGGTCACCTGGACCGTGATGTCCCGCGTGAAGGACAGTCCGCCCGCATCGGTGGCCGTGACCTCCAGCGTCACCGCCGGCGCCGCCTCGAAGTTCAGCGAGATCCCGTCGCGCAGCTTCAGTGCCCCGCCCACCACTTCGAAGCGGCTGTCGGAGAGCGTGAAGGCATGCGTCGAGCCCGCATCGGGATCGGCGACGGTGAGCGTGCCGATCACGGCGCCGGCCGCATTCTCCGTGACCGTGGCGGCCGAGAGGTCGATCGCGGTCGGCGCGCGGTTCGGCTGGGTGACCGTGATGGTGGCGACCACCGCCTCGGTCGCCACCGTCTCGCCGCGGAAGTCCAGGTTGATGTTGCCGATCACGGGGGAGATCGGCGGGCCGTAGAGGCGCACTTCCACGCTGCGGTCGCCGCCGGTCGGCGTCTCGTCCGTGTTGAGGTAGCGGATGGCCTTGATCGCGGCGAGGAATTCGGCCGTGCTGACCGGCCCGCGCAGCGTCAGCGTGCCGGATGGCTCGTCCCAGCTCGCGACGAGGCCGGTGGCAACGGCATCGAGAAAGAGGAACTCGCTCACCCCATCCCGCCGGCCGTCGAGCTTCGCCGTGGCGTGGGTGAAGCCGTAGCCGATGAGGTTGTTGACGATGTTGTTGCTGTCGCTCGTGGTCTTCGGGAAGCCGGTGCCAAGCACGCTCGACAGCACGGCATCGGTATCGGCGATGCCCACCGGCCCGCCGCCCGCGGTGTAGGTGACGGCGAAGCCGCTGCCGGGGGCGGAGCCGTCGAGGTCGAACAGCGAGGGGCTGCCATCGGGGTTGAAGAACCGGCCCAGGATCACGCTGCGGTCGCCATCCTGGTCCCAGACGGCGCCGAGGCGTCCGTCCTCGGCGATGGCGATGGCCGCGCTACGCTGGCTGCCCGTCGTGGCGCCGTTGGCGCGGAACTCGCCGCCCTCCGCCTCGCCCGTGGCGCTGAAGCGCTGCGCGAAGATGGCGGAGCCGCTGCCATCCCCGCCCGCCACGGACCAGGCGATGAAGAAGCTGCCATCCGGACGCATGGCGATTTCCGGGCTGGAGGCGGAGGTGCCGGTGCCGACCCGGAACTCGCCGCCGAGTGCCCCGCCTTCCGCGCTGTAGCGCTGTGCGTAGATGCCGCCGCCGATGTCCCAGGCGATGACGAAGTTGCCCGCCGCGTCCATCGCCACGGCGGGGTTGTTCTGGTTGCCGGCGGTGGTGGTGTTCACCAGGAACTGGCCGCCCACGGCCTGCCCGTCCGCGTCGTAGCGCCGCGCGTAGATGTTCAGGCCCGAGCCGTCCAGATCGTTCGAGGCCCAGGCCATCACCTGGGCGCCGTCGGCGTTCACCGCGATGACGGGCTGCGATTGCCGGTCGGCGGCGACGGTTGCGGGGATGAACGGGTCGCTGAGTGCTGCGCCATCGGCGTCGAAACGCCGGGCGTAGACGTCGAAGCCCGGGAAGGTCCCCGCGGCCGAGTAGTGCCAGACGACGGTGAAGTTGCCCGCGGCGTCCATCCCGACATCCACATTGCCGATGAAGGCACCGCTGGGGGCGGCGTCGCTGACCTGGATCTCCTCGCCCAGCTTCGCGCCGGTGGCATCGAAGCGCTGCGCCTGGATGCCGGCGGGGCTGGATGAGGTCCAGGCGACGACGAAGCTGCCATCCTCGGCGACGGCCAGGGCGGGCTGTATCTGGTTGTTCGCCGTGGTGGTGTTCACCTGGAGGATCGGCGAGAGCGGCTTCCCCTGGCCGTCCACGCGCTGGAGGAAGATGCCGGTGCCGCTGCCGTCCTGCTCGCGTGATTCCCAGGTGACCAGCCAGTTGCCGTCCCCATCGGCGGCGATGTCGGGCCGGCTGAGGCGGCGGAAATCGGACACGCCGATCGGGACATCCGCGCCGCCGCTGCGGTCCACCATCAGCGTGCCGGTGGCGGAGGCGGTGGTGCCGTCCTCGCTGGTCAGGGTGACGGACAGCGTCCGCGTCCAGGTGGCCGCCGTCGCCGGGCCGGCATAGCGCACGCCTTCCAGCGCCGCCTCATAGGCCGCGGCGCTGGCATTGCCGGTGAGGGTGAGCAGCCCCGCCGTCGCGTCCCAGCTCGCGGTGATGCCAGCCGCCGTCGCGGCCGCCTGCGCCTCGGCGCTGAGGCCCAGCGCTTCGGCCGCGCCGTTCTGGCGGTCGCCGAGCAGCACCGTCGCCCCGGTCAGGCTGTTGATGCCGACGGCGCCGATCGCGACGTCCAGCCCGAAGACATGCGCCGGCCCTTCCGCGACAAGCACGGTGGCCGCGCTGCCGGTGCCTGACGCGGTGGCATCGAGGTCGAGGGTCAGGCTCGGGGTGCCGCCCCAATCGGTCAGCGTGGCGCGCGCCACCTGGCTCTGCTGGCCATCCGGCGCCGAGACCTGCACCGCCACCACGCGCGCGCCCAGGGCGGGCGATGCGGCGGCATTGGCGTAGGAGAGGCCGCCCAGCACCGCCTCATAGGCAGGCACGCTGGCGCTGCCCGCGAGCGTCAGCACGCCGGTCGCGGCATCGAAGGCGACCGTGATGCCGGCCGCGACGGCCGCGGCCATCGCAGCGGCGCTCAGCGACAGGGTCTCCGCCGTCCCATCCGGCCGTGCCTCGAGCCGCGCTGTCGCGCCCGAAAGCAGGGGGATGCCGGCCGCCGTGATCGCGACGCCCTCGTCCAGCACCGCCTGCGGCGTCGCGCCCGGGACGTGGATGGTGCCGCGGTCGCTCCCTGGGGTGCCGGCGTCGAGGTCGAGCACGACCACCGGCGCCGGCGTGCCGTCCGGCCGAAAGACGCGGATCATCGCGCCGCTGTCCGAGCCATCGCCGCCGCCCGCGGCGTCGCTGTCGCGGAAGCGGGCGTCGCCGAGGCCACCACTCGAATCCCAGACGATGGCGAAGCCGCCTTCGGCGCCGACCGCAACGGCGGGCCGGTTCTGCTGGCCGAGCGCGTCAAGATTGACACGGAATTCCGGCCCCTGGGCGACGCCCGCGGCATCGAAGCGCTGGGCCAGCACCCCAAGGCCCGAGCCGTCCTGCCAGTTGGAGACCCAGCTGACGACGAAGTCGCCGGCCGCGTTCATCGCGACCGAGGGGGTGCCGTGGTCGCCGAGCGTGGTGGTGTTGACCCGGATCTCCCCGCCGACCTTGTTGCCCAGCGCGTCGTAGCGCTGGGCGTGGATGCCGAACTGCGAGGCAAAGGTGCCGACCGGGACCGGGGCGCCGGTCTCCTGGAAATAGGTGCCGGATTCCCAGACGACGACGAAGTTGCCGGCGGCATCCATGGCGACCGAGGGGGTGCGCTGCTCGCCCGCGATGGTCGAATTGACCAGGAAGGGCGCCCCCTGCGCGACGCCGGCCGCATCGAGGCGCTGGGCATAGATGCCCGTGCCGCTCCCGTCGGAACCGGCCAGGTAGCTGTCCCAGACGACCACGTGGTGGCCGGCGGCATTCGCCGCCACGGTGGGCTGGGTGCCGCCGGCGATCGAGACGACGGCGCCGCCCACCGGCGTGTCGGACGCGTCGAAGCGCCGCGTCTCGATGGTCAGGCCGCCGGTGGCCCGAGCCCAGGTGAGGGCGAAGCTGCCATCGGCCGCCATCGCCAGCGACGGTTCGCCATAGGTGGCGATGATGCCGGTCGCGGCTGTCACCACCTCGCCCGCCGGGGTGCCGTTGGCCTCGAAGCGGCGCAGGAGAAGATCGCTGCCTTCCCGCCAGGCGACGACGAAGCTGCCATCGGCGGCGGCCGCCACATCGGCCTGGGCGCGGCTGCTGGGAAAGTTGGCGCCGGCAGCGAAGTCGCTGACTGCGATCTCCGCCCCCAGCGGCACGCCATCGGCGCCGAAGCGCTGCGCGACGACCTGGGCTTGCGTCAGGTCCGCGCTGCGGGTGACCCAGGTCGCGATGTAACTGCCATCCGCGGTGACCGTGACCGAAGGCTGGTTCTGGCGGCCGGCGGTGCTGGTGGTCACCGATGAGTCGGACATGGCGTTGTCTCCTGCGGCTCGATGGAAGGATTGCGGGGCGCGCGGACCGCGGTTTGACGCAGCGGGAGGGCACCGGCGTGAGTGGAATGGCGTGCCCCGGCGCGCCTGAGGGTGCGGCTTTTGCCGCGATCGGGCGGCGACAGCCTGGCGGCGGCGGACGCGGCAAAGCAGGCAAGGTGGGCCACGTGATCCCCGCGCTAACGGAACGTTAATGGATGCCGGAAAATAGCTAGCGGCGGCACCTTGATCAAGCACCATATCATGGGGTGAGACGTGCTTCGCTTATATATGCATATTTTGCATGTTATGATCGGCTGCCCTGGACGCCTTTTCCCGGGCGACGGCATCGGCATGTCGAAGCGCAACAGCGTACGAGCCAAGCGCAACTTTGAGGAAGGAGGCTGCCGTCGGAGCGCGGCTTGGCGGGATTCGGACCGTCGCGCCGTGAGGCGCGCTGGCACAGCCTCCGTGGGTTCGAGGCGCGAGCGTGGAAAACTGGGAAATGTCCCCGGCGGGATTCGGACCGTCGCGCCGTGAGGCGCGCTGGCAAAAACTCCGTGGGTTCGAGGCGCGAGCGTGGGAAACTGGGGATTGTCCCCGGCGGGATTCGAACCGTCGCGCCGTGAGGCGCGCTGGCAAAAACTCCGTGGGTTCGAGGCGCGAGCGTGGGAAACTGGGAAATGTCCCCGGCGGGATTCGGACCGTCGCGCCGTGAGGCGCGCTGGCAAAAACTCCGTGGGTTCGAGGCGCGAGCGTGGGAAACTGGGAAATGTCCCCGGCGGGATTCGAACCCACGGCCCCCAGATTAGGAATCTGGTGCTCTATCCTGCTGAGCTACGGAGACGCGGCAGAAAGCCTACCACACCCCCCGCCGCCACCGGAAGCGCTACACCCCCGCCGTCTGGCCGGCTTCCTCGCGCTGCGCGTATTCCAGCATCACCTGCTCGATGCGTTCGCTGATCCATTCGGCCGTCCGCTCCTCCTCGGCCAGGCTGTCCTGCAAGGTGGCCACATCACCCTCCGCACCCACCGCCTGCGCCATCGCCGCGACATTGCCCATCATGCCCGTGACGAAATCCTTGACCGACGAATAGCTCGTGCCGTGCCGCTGCAGCAGGCCTTCCAGCCGCTGCTGCTGCATTTCGCTCTCGGCGATGTGCTGCTCGATCTTGGCGGACATCTCGGGGTAGTTCTCCAGCCGCTCCACCTGGCGGCGCAGCAGCTGGATCGCCTGGGTTTCGAGGGCATGGGCGTTCTTCAGGCCGGTGATGTAGGTCTCAAGCATCGTGTCAGCCATGATGGCGTTCTCCGTTCAGGATCTGTGGGAGGGAAACAGCCCGGCCGGCGCGCGGTTCCCTCGGCAGCCCGGTTGGCGGCCCGCGCCCCCTGGCGCATAAGCAGGCGCTTATGGCCGCCGTCTCCCCCCGCCTCCTCCTGCCCGACGCGCCGGCCCTCGTCGCCTCGCATGGCCGCGCCACGCTGCTGACGCCGGATGGCGAGGTGCTGACCCTGACCGGCGCGCGCATCGCCGAAGCCCTGGCCGAATACCCGCCGCCACTGCTGGTCCATGCGCCCTCCACCGCGAAGCGCCTGGACCTGCCGCGCTTCCTCGATGCCTTCGACCTGCTGGAGCTCTTCGCCTTCGCGCTGCCCGCCCGCAGCGCGCCGCCCACGCCGCGTGGCCTCGCCTTGGTGCTCGACCTGCCGCCGCCTGAGGATGACGAGGCCGCGGCCGCCCTCCTGCCCGAGATCGCCTCCCGCCTGCTGCGTGCCCTGGCCGATGAGGCGCGCGCGCCCTCGGGGAAGGAGGCCGCGGCCATGGCGGCCCAACTCGCCGGCGCCGCGCATTGGCCCTGGGTGCCGAGCGTGCTGGCCGCCCTGGGCATGCCCGACGCCAAGCCCGACCGGAACGGCTTCAAGACCTGGCGGCGCCTCGATGAATGGGAGGAGACGGCCGTCCCGCCGCCGCCGGCGAGCCATGTCGTCAGCGGCGCCGATTCGCGCCGCCGCCTGGCCGAGATGCTGGGCGTGGGCGCCGAGCAACGCCCGCAACAGGCCGATTTCGCCTCCGCCGCCGCCGGCGCCTTCGCCCCGCGCGAGGCCGAGGGCGCGCCCCACCTGATCCTGGCCGAGGCCGGCACCGGCACCGGCAAGACGCTGGGCTACATCGCGCCCGCCAGCCTCTGGGCCGAGCGCAACGGCGCGCCGGTCTGGATCAGCACCTACACCCGCAACCTGCAGCGCCAGATTGATCAGGAGCTGATGCAACTCTTCCCCGATCCGGAGGAGCGGCGCGCGCGCGTCGCCGTCCGCAAGGGGCGCGAGAACTACCTCTGCCTGCTGAACCTGGAGGAAGCGCTGGGCCAGTCCGGCCTGCGCCAGATGGCGTTGCCGCTGGCGCTGGTTTCGCGCTGGGCGGGGGCCACGCGCGACGGCGATATCCAGGGCGGCGACTTCCCCGGCTGGATCGGCGAGCTGTTCCAGCCCGGCGCGCTGATGGGCCTGGCCGACCGGCGCGGTGAATGCATCCGCTCGGCCTGCGCGCATTACAAGAAATGCTTCGTCGAGCACTCGATCCGTCGCGCCCGCACCGCGCGCCTGGTCATCGCCAACCATGCGCTGGTGATGGTGCAGGCGGCGCTGGGCGGCGGCGAGGACGGCAAGCCCACGCGATACGTCTTCGACGAAGGGCATCACCTGTTTGACGCCGCCGACAGCGCCTTCTCCTCCGCACTGACCGGCGTGGAGGCGGCGGAGCTGCGCCGCTGGCTGCTGGGCGCCGAGGGCGGCCGTTCCCGCGCCAAGGGCCTGCGCGCCCGCATCCAGGAGCTGGCCGGCGACATCCCGCAATTGCTGGCGCCCCTGGACGAAGCGCTGCACGCCGCGCGCTGCCTGCCCGGCGGCGGCTGGTATGCCCGCATGGGCGATGCCGCGCTGCCCGCCGATGGCAACGCGACCGAGACCTTCCTGCACGCCGCCCGCCAGCAGATCCTCGCCCGCGCCGTGGAGGATGACGGCATCTACACGCTGGAGGTGGACCTCCATCCCGTGAGCGAGACGGTGCTCGAATCCGGCGCCGCGCTGGCCAGCGCCCTGCACGCGCTGGAACAGCCGCTGACCCGCCTGCGCGACGCACTCGCCGCCAAGCTCGAAACCCCCGAGGGCGAAGAGGAGCCGGAAGTCGGCGAGCGCATCCGGCTGGAGACGGCGATGCGCGGGATCGAGCGCCGCGCCCTCATGCCGCTCGGCGCCTGGCGCGCCATGCTGGGGCAGCTCGCCACCACCCAGGCCGAGCCGGGCACGCGCCCCGTCATGGTGGACTGGCTGCAACTGGATCGCCGTGATGGGCGGGATGTGGATGCCGGGCTGCATCGCCATTGGCTGGACCCGACCATCCCCTTCGCGCAGGTGGTGGCCGCGCCCGCGCACGGCCTGCTCGTCACCTCCGCCACGCTCACCGATGCCGCCAAGCGCGACGACCCCGAATCCGCCTGGCGCGAGGCCGAGGCGCGGACGGGGGCCGCGCATCTGCCGCTGCCCGCGATCCGTGCGGCATTGCCCTCGCCCTTCGACTACGCAGCCAACACCCGCACCTTCATCGTGACCGATGTGGATGCGCGGCAATCGGGACCGGTCGGCAGCGCCATGCAGCAGCTCTTCCTGGCGTCCGGCGGCGGCGCGCTCGGCCTCTTTACCGCGATCCGCCGCCTGCGGGAGGTGGCGCATCGCATCGCGCCCGCGCTGGAGGCCAAGGGCATCCCGCTCTACGCGCAGCATGTGGATGCGATGGACAATGCCACGCTGGTGGACATCTTCCGCGCCGAGGAAAACTCCTGCCTGCTTGGCACGGATGCGATGCGCGACGGCGTGGATGTGCCCGGCCGCGCGCTGCGGCTTCTGGTGTTTGACCGCGTGCCCTGGCCGCGCCGCACCATCCTGCACCGCGAGCGCCGCCTGCATCTGAGCGAGGGCGCGCCGCAGGGCTTCGACGACACGCATGCGCGGCACAAGCTGCGCCAGGCCTTCGGCCGCCTGGTGCGCCGCGCGGATGACAAGGGCGTCTTCGTCCTGCTGGATCGCGCCTGCCCCTCCCGCGTGCTGGCCGGCCTGCCGGAGGGTGTCACGCCCGAGCGCGTCACGCTGGCCGAGGCAGTGGCGCGGACGCGGGAATTGCTGGCGCCGTAGCTTGCATCATGGGCGGGATGCGCCAGACTTCGCGCATGCAGCCCCGATCCATTCCCTTCGCCCCTGGCGGCTACCGCTTCGTGCCCGGCCGGCAATTCTCGGGCGGCGTCGCGGCCGAGCCCGGCTTCGCCCTGCGCCGCGTGCGCTTCCGCGAGCCGCTGCCCCTGGCCCAGGGCCTCGCCGCCGCGCGCGGCATCCTGGATGCTGCGGGCCGCCCGCCCGAGGCGCTGGCCGCCTGCGAATTGCGCTCGCCGCTGCCGCTGGACATCGCGGATTTCATCGCCTTCAACCTGCGCTACCTCGCGGCCCTCAGCGCCGAGGGCTTCAGTGCCGCGCCACCTTATCCGATCGGCCGCAGCAACCTGGCCCCCATCCTGGCACCGCCGGCCGAGGTCGTGCTCTTCGCCATCACCTTCACCGTGCGGGCGGAGGGCGCGGGCGGCACGGATTTCTTCATCTCCGGCAAGCCCGAGAACCGGCCCGCCGCCACCTTCGAGGAGGGGATTGTGGGCGGCGGAGATGTCTCGCCCGCCGGTCTGCGCGTGAAGGCCGAATATGTGATGGGCGAACTCAGCGCCCGCATGGCGGAGCTGGGCGTGGAATGGGCGCGCGTGACCGGCGCCCAGGCCTACACCATCCATCCGCTGGAGCCTGTGCTGGACATCGTCACCGGACGCCTGCCGCTCGCCTGGGGCGGGCTGACGCTGGTGCCCGCGCATCCGCCCGTCACCGGCCTCGCCTTCGAGGTGGATCTGCGATCCATCTCCGAGGAGGTCGTCGCGTGATGGCGCGCAAGATGCACCTCGTGGCCTATCTGAAGTCCGGCCCGAATTTCAGCTACCCCAGCAGCTGGCGGCACCCTTCGGCCACGCTGGATGACCTGTTTGATCCGCGCCGATGGGAGCATTGCGCCCGCGTGCTGGAGGCGGCGCGCTTCGATGCCTGTTTCTTCGCCGATGGCCTCGGCATCCCCGATCTCTACAAGGGCAAATACGACGATTTCCTGGGCCGCGGCGGCCAGCTCAGCCTGATGGACCCGATGGTTCTGGCCCCCCTGATGGCGCGGGTGACGGAACACCTGGGCATCGGCGTGACACTCTCCACCAGCTTCATCGCGCCTTATGTCATCGCGCGCTACCTCGGCTCGCTCGACCTGATGAGCCAGGGGCGCGCGGCCTGGAACGTCGTCACCACCGGCCGCGATTTCGAGGCGCAGAATTGCGGCATGCCGGGCCTGCCTCCCAAGGAGGAGCGCTACGACATGGCGGACGAGGTCATGGAGGCCTGCGACGCGCTCTGGAATGGCTGGGACGAGGACGCCCTGGTGCTGGACCGCGAGAGCGGCGTCTTCGCCGACCCCTCCAAGGTGCGCTACGCGAATTATGAGGGGAAATACATCAGCACGCGCGGGCCGCTCTCCATCCCGCGCAGCCCGCAGGTGCGGCCGGGCATCATGCAGGCCGGCGCCTCGCCGCGCGGCCGCGCCTTCGCCGCCCGCTGGGCCGAGATGATCTTCGCGACACCGGCGACGAAGGCCGATTCACTGGCCTACCGCATGGATATCCGCGCACGCATGGAGGCGATCGGCCGGAACCCGGATGAATGCGCCGTGCTGCCCTCGATGACGGTGGTGGTGGGCGAGACGGAGAGCATCGCGCGCGAAAAGGCCGCCCATCTGGAATCGCTGGTGGACCCCGAGCTGGTCATCGCCTCCAGCTCCTGGTCGGTCGCGGCCGATCTCAGCCTGGTGGAGACGCCCGAGGCGATGGCGGCGGCCGACACCAACCAGGGCGTGCAGGGCCACCGGGACCGCATGATGCAGGTGGCGAAGGCGAAGGGCATCAGCTTCGCCGAGGCGGTGCGCCAGCCGCGCGCGCTGGTGGCGGGCACGCCCAGCATGATTGCCGACATCATGGAGGATTGGTTCACCTCCGGCGCCTGCGACGGCTTCATCCTGCCGCCCACCGTCTTCCCCGGCACCTTCGAGGAATTCGGCCGGATGGTGGTGCCGGAATTGCAGCGGCGCGGGATCTTCCGCCGCGACTATGCGGGCCGGACGCTGCGCGAGAATTTGCGCAACCCGGGTTAGATCAGCCCCTGGCGTAGCGCAGCAGCATCGCCCCGCCATCGGGGCCGAAGCGGCGAACATGGATGCCCGGCTCCGCGCCCGGCTGGTTGCTGAACCAGGTGCCGTAGAGCCCCTCCAGCACCGAACCCAGCCAGCCGCCGGTCAGGTCCGCATGCGTGCCGACCAGGGGTGCCGCCACATGGCGCAGCAGCACGGTCCTGTTGTTCACGTCGAGGCTGAGCTGCACATAGCCCCAATCGGCGGTGGCCAGCGTCTCGTTCATGCGGGTTTCCAGCTCGCCTAGCGTCGCGCAGGGCGGCAGGGGCATCAGCGCCGCCATCCGGGCGCCGACCATGCGCAGCAGCGCTTCCCGCGCGCCATGGTCGAGATGGCCTTCGAGCGTCTCCATCATCGCGCGCAGGAACACCCGCCATTGCGGCGCCACGCCGCGCCGGGCGATGTAGGTCAGGGCATCGGGATCGGTGATCTGGTCCTGCACGCGCGCGCCTTGAGAATGAGCGGAAGCATTGCCTATAGCGCAGCCACCGCCGCCGGAACATCCGCACCGCGGAATTCCATGCACCGCCGGCCGGACCATTGCGGAATCAATTCGCACAATGGTAAGCGGAATCACCATTTTTGGACAGATCGGGGGAAGTCAATGGGCTGTGCGCTCACCTGCCACGTCGCCCTTCCGGGCGGGGCCCGGTGTCCGCGCATCCCGAAAGGCGTGAGGGCATGATTTTCGCCTCCTTCGAGTTCCTGTTCCTCTTCCTGCCGCTTTTCTTCGCCTTGTATTTCCTGACGCCGGCCCGCTTCCGGAACTGGACGATCCTGCTGCTCTCCTGGGCCTTCTATGCCTGGTGGCGGGTGGATTTCCTGGCGCTGCTGGGGGGTGTCACGCTCTTCACCTTCTTCGTGGCACTCCGGGTGAATGCGGCGGGCGAGGGCTCGGACGCCCGCTTTCGCTGGATGATGCTGGGCCTCATCGGCAATCTCGGCGTGCTCGCCTATTTCAAATACGCGAATTTCGGCGTGCAGAGCTTCAACCAGGTGGTGACGGCGATGGGCCTCACCCCCACCCCCTGGCACGAGATCATCCTGCCCATCGGCCTCAGTTTCTACGTGCTGCAATCGGTCAGCTACCTGATTGACGTGTGGCGGAAGGACGTGCCGGTCAGCCGCAACTTCGTGGCCTATGCGGCCTACAAGGCCATCTTCAGCCAGCTTATCGCCGGGCCCATCGTGCGCTACGCCGAGATCGAGCATGACCTGAAGCACCGCGTCCACAGCTGGGAAAAATTCGGCCTGGGCGCGCGCCGCTTCATGATCGGCTTCTGCATGAAGGTGCTGATCGCCGACACGATCGCGCCGATGGTGGACGTGGTCTATGCGCTGCCCAACCCCTCCATGGCCGATGCCTGGGCGGGGGCCATCGGCTACACGCTGCAATTGTTCTTCGACTTCGCGGGCTATTCGGCCATGGCCATCGGCCTCGCGATGATGTGCGCCTTCCGCTTCCCGGAGAACTTCAACAACCCCTATCTGGCGGGGAACATCCAGGAATTCTGGCAGCGCTGGCACATGACGCTGAGCCGCTTCCTGCGCGACTACCTCTACATTTCGCTCGGCGGCAACCGGAAAGGCCCGGTGCGCACCTATGTGAACCTGCTGATGACGATGGTCATCGGCGGCTTCTGGCATGGTGCCAACTGGACCTTCATCCTCTGGGGCTTCTGGCATGGCGGGCTGCTGGCGCTGCATCGCTATTGGCGCGCGGCGGGGAATGGGCCGATGCCCTACATCCTTGGCCATGCGTTGCTGATGCTGGCGGTGATCCTCGGCTGGGTCGCCTTCCGCGCGCCGGACGTGACCAGTGCCTTTGCCATGTATGGCGCGATGTTCCTGCCCTCCAGCCTCGGCATCTCCGACGCCCTGGCCTGGCAGGTCACGCCCGACCAGTGGTGGTGCGTGGTGATCGGCGTGGTGCTGGTCTATCTGCCGCTGTTCGGCACGCGCCTGCCCTGGCAGCGGCCGGTGGAAGCGATGGGCGGCGTCTGGCGGCTTGGCTGGTTCTGGGCGCCGACGGCGGGGTTCATCCTGGGGATGATCCTGCTCTACAGCCGCGCCGCCGTCCCCTTCCTCTACTTCCAGTTCTGAGGAGCACGCCATGATCGGGACCTGGATCAAGCGGATGGCGACCCTTCAGGCGGCGGTCATCATCGCCATCCTGGGCTGGGGCGCCTGGCAGGGGGTTTCGGCCATCCGCTCGGAGGCGGCGCAGCGCCGCCTGGCGCCGACGCTGAACATGGAGGCCTTCCTGGCGGGGCGCTTCGCGGCGGCGGTGAATTACGTCATGGCGCACAACCTGCCGGTGGACCCCTATGTGCGCGCGGCGGGCGGCTTCCTCCGCTGGCGCTTCTTCGACTCCGGCGGGCCGCAGGTGCGCGTCGGCTGCCATGACTGGCTCTTCCTGACCGAGGAATTGCGCCCCTGGCCCGACCCCGCCGCCGCGATGCGCGAGCGCGTCGAGGGCCTGGCGCGCATCCAGGCGCGGCTGGCGGCGCAGAACATCACGCTGCTGGTGACGATCGTGCCCGACAAGGCCCGGGTGCATGGGGATCAGCTTTGCGGCGCGCCGCTCTCGGCCCAGGCGGAGGGGCGCCATGCGGAACTGGTTTCCGCCTTCGCGGCGCGTGGCATCACGCCCATCCCGCTGCTGGAGCCGCTGCGCGAATTGGCGCGGGAGAGGCCGGCCTATTGGCGCACCGACACGCATTGGAACCAGGATGGCGCGGCGCTGGCGGCGCGGCAGATCGCCGCCGCCGCGCGCGGCTTGAACATCGAGCGGCCGGGCGGCTTCACCACGCGCTTCGCGGCCGAGGAGACGAATGGCCCCGGCGACCTGTTGCGCCTCATGGGCCTCGACATCATGCCCGATGGCTGGCGCCCCGCGCCGGACCGCCAGCACCTGGCGACCACCACGGTGCCCGAGCCGGCGGGTGGTGGCGGGCTGCTGGATGATGACGCCCAGCCCCAGGTGGCGTTGATCGGTTCCTCCTATTCGCTGAACGCGAATTTCCACGGCTTCCTGCAGGAGGCGCTGGGGGCGGCGGTGACGAACCTGGCCCAGGCCGGCGGCGGCTTCGCCGGCGCGGCGCGCGCCTATTTCGCCGGCGCCACCTTCCGCGAGGCGCCGCCGCGCGTGATCATCTGGGAAGTGCTGGAACGCGCCATGGCGCAGCCGGTCGGCGAGGAGGAGCGCGCCTTCCTGGCGCAGTGAGGGCGAAAAGGCGGAGCGTCCAGAATCATCCGGCCGCAAAGCGCCCGGCGCCCGAGGGCGCGAAAAGTTTCATCCGGCCGCAACGCGGCCGGCGCGCCCAGACTGACCTCGTCCCCCGCGCACCCGTGGCGGCGCGAAGCCAAGCCGGCGGAGCCGGCGCCCGGCGTCTGAGGGCGCGAAAAACTCCGCCCGGCGCCTGAGGGCATCAAGAATTCCTCAAAAACTCATCCCGATTCCGAAGCTGGTGCCGGTGATGCCGCCATCGCCGTAGAAGTACCGCGCGATCAACCGCACGCGGCTGAGGTTGATGCCGGCGGCGCCGATCTCGTGGCGTCCCACGTCAAACTCGATGCCACCGCCCACCTTCACGGACCAGCCAAAGCCCAGCGCCTCCCGCTGGTCGCCCAGATAGGTGGAGCCGGATCCGTCGAGCACCCAGCGCAGCGGTCGCCCGAAGGCCTCGAGGCCGGTCGGCCAGCGATAGCGCGCCCAGATACCAAGGGTGCGGGCCGTGGAACTGCCGCGGATGCCCTCGGGCGTGTCGCCGAAGGTCTGCAGCCGCATCTCCGAATAGCGCAGCTCCACGTCGATGTTCCGCGCCGGCGTATAGTCGTAATAGGCCAGCATCAGCGCCCCGCCCAAGCCATAGACGTTCATGTGCTTGTCGGTGAGGAAGGAGATGTCCCGGTCGCGCCGCCAGTTGATAAAGGCGCCGAAGATCGAGGCGTCGGAAGCGGCGTAGCCGAGCGAGCCGTTGATGATCGGCCGCAGCCAGAGATACTCGGCGAGGCGGATGTCATAGCCGACGCCGACGGTGCCGATGACGTTGTTCCAGCGCAGCGGCAGGCGTCGCGTCTCATCCCCCCCGGAAAAATAGGCGCGCGGATCATAGCGCGCATAGCCGATGTAGCTCTCCAGGAAGAGCGGAAACGCCTCGGAGACGGTGAAGCCGAAGCCCAATTGCCCCAGTTGCAGCGTGGGCGAGACCGCCGAGGAGGAGAATTGGCTGCGGTTGATCTGGAGCGAGTTGGTGGAGCCATCCGGGATCGCATTGTAGCCGAACAGGCCGAGAATGCCGCCACGGCGCGATTGCTGCTGCGCCCGCAGGGCGGAAAGGCGTTCATTGACCTGGGTGGTCAAGGGATCGCGCAGGATGTCCTCCAGCGTCTGCGCGGAGGCGGGTTGCGGCGCGAGCAGGGCGGTGAGCAGGCAGAGGGCGAGGCGCCTCATCCCGGCCAGGTCCGGGCGGCGCTGCGCCGCAGCTGGTCCTCGGCGGCGCGGATGCGCTGCACCGCCTCCTCCTGCGTGATGCTGGAGGCCTGGGCCTTGAGCAGGGCGTGGCCTTCGCCGACACGGGCCAGGACAAAGAGGTATTGCCGCCGCCCTGTGCTGTCCGTGCCCTCGCTGGCCAGGGTGGTGGCGAGGGATTGCACCAGCGCCTGCACATGCGGGTCGGCGGCCACGATGTTGTCGCGCAGCTGCGGCGCCTGGGCATTGGTTCGGTTCGCGTGCCGCAGCAGCACGCCCAGGGCCGCCACCGCCTGCCCGCCGCGTTCCGAGCTGCGGCTGGCGGTGATGGCGAGGGTGGAGAAGGGGCTCTCCCGATAGGGCAGCACGCCATCCGAGGCGAGCACCGACACCGCCTGGAGATAGGTGACCAGGGCCTGCTGCATGGCGAGGCTTCCTGTCTCACCCAGTTCCGGCACGTCGAGCGCCAGGCTCGCCGTCGAGGCCCAGTCGCGCACCGGCGTGTAGTCGGGCGCGCCGCAGCCGGTGAGGGCGAGCAGGGCCAGGAGGGGAAGCCGCATCGCGAGGATCCTGTGGGGCATCATGGCGGAAAGACCGCAGCGAGGCTCGCGGGCAGCGTTCCCTCCGACACCACCTGCGGGGCCATGGACGGCAGGCGCCGCAGGTCGCGCGAGAGCGCGTCCAGCGAAAGGAGGATGTCGCGCTCGGTGGCGCGCTGGGAGAGGCGGCCGGCATGGGTCAGCAGCATCGCATGGCCCTCGCCGATGCGGGTCAGCACCGCGGCCTCGGCCGGCGATACGCCCGTCTTGAGTTGCAGGAGGAGTTGCTGCACCGGCGCATCGGCGGCGCGGATCAGGCGGGCCAGGCGCCGATCCTCATAGGTCGGGCGGGGCGAGGTGACCTCGTTCGTGGCCCAGCGGGGCGGCGTGTCGGCGCTGGCGGCCGAGAGGGCCACGGAGATCTCGCGGATGGCGGGCTCCGTTGCGGCTGGGGCGAAGGCGGCGGGCTGGAAGTTCAGCGGCGCGCCGTCCCACAGGACACCCAGCGCGTAGAAATAGGCGGCGAGCGCGCCGCGGGCGGCCAGGCGCGCGGCGGGCGCGTCCGGCTCCGGCCGGTTCACGGCGATGCTGGCCTGCCGGGACCAGTCACGCAGCGCGCTGTTCAGCGGCAGGGTGCAAGCCAGGGGCAGGGCAAGCGTCATCAGGATGAGGAACCGGCGGGACACCACCGCCACAGCATCCCGGCAAAGCGCCTGGGCGGCAAGCCAACGGCCCGCGCGGCGATTTTGCTTGACCCGGGCCGGGCTTTCGCGCGCCGATGCGCCCAGGGCGAAAAGCCCCCAACCGCAAAGATTGGGCGAGGAAACATGCAAGATCGGAATGCACCCGGCATCAGCCGGCGGGCCGTGCTGGGCGCAAGCGTCGTGGCCGCACCCGCCTTGGCCTCACCCGCCTTGGCGCAAGCCCAGCCGCAGGCCTCGGCCTGGCCCACCGGCTCCATCCGCTTCATCGGGCTGTTCCCGCCGGGCGGCGGCACCGACATCCTCTCGCGCCTCTGGTGCCTGAAGATGAGCGAGATGACGGGCCAGCAATTCGTGGTCGAGAACCGCTCGGGCTCCGGCGGCAATGTGGGGACGGAGGCGATCGCGCGCGCGGCGCCGGATGGCAACACCATCGGGCTGGCCAGCGTGGCGCCGCTGTCCATCGGGCCCACGCTCTATGGGCGGCTGCCCTTCAACCCCACGCAAGATTTCTCCCTCGTCTCGGGGCTGTGGCAATTGCCGAACCTGCTGGTGGTGAACAATGACGTGCCGGCGCGCTCGGTGCCGGAACTGATCGCGCTGCTGAAGGCCAATCCGGGGCGCTACGCCTATGCCTCCTCCGGCTCGGGCACCACGGTCCATCTCTCGGGCGAGATGTTCAAGTCCATGGCGGGCGTGGACATGCTGCACGTGCCCTATCGCGGTGCGGCGCCCGCGCATGTGGATATCCAGGGTGGCCGCGTGCACATGATCTTCGACAACATCCCGCAAGGCCTGGCCCTGGCGCGCGAGGGGCGGCTGCGCGCACTCGCAGTGACCGGTGCCACGCGCAGCCCGCAGGCGCCGGAGATCCCGGCCATGGCGGAATTCCTGCCGGGCTTCGAGATCACCTCCTGGGGTGGCGTGATGGGCCCGGCGGGCATGCCGCCCGCCATCATCCACCGGCTGAACCAGCTCACGAAGGAATCGCTGGAAAGCGCCGACCTGAAGCGCCGCTTCGAGGAGAATGGCGCCTCCACCTGGTACACCACGCCCGAGGATTTCGCGACCTTCCGCACGGCGAACGAGGCGGCCTTCGCGCCCCTGATCCGCGCCTCCGGCGCGCGGGTGGATTGAGGCGCGGTCAGCCGCCGGTGCCCGCCACGATGTTCACGGCGGCGGCCAGGATCACCGCGTTGAAGGCGAAGGCGACGAGGCCATGGATCAGCACCAGCCGCCGGATGGCGGGGCTGCTGGTCGTCACGTCGCTCACCTGGAAGGTCATGCCGATGGTGAAGGCGAAATAGAGGAACTCGGTGAATTCCGGCGTGCCGTCGCCGCCGGGAAACTCGATGCCGCTCTCCTGCATCCAGAACTCATGCGCGTAGTCCTGCGCGAAGAGCAGATGCACGTAGAACCAGGAGAGGATGATGGCGGGGATCGCGAGCCCGCCCGCCAGCCCATCCCATCGCAGCACGAGGAAGAGCAGCGAGGCGCCCGCCGCCAGCACGGAGAGGCCGGTGAGCGCGGCGCGCCCCTCCACCATCTCGCGCGCGCGCTGGCGCATGGCCGCGGGCGGCGCGTTGCCCAGGCGATGCAGCAGCAGGCCGGCATGGGTGAGCACATGGCCGGACCAGCCCAGCATCGCCGCCGTCTCCCACCGGAGGCCGGCGAGGAGGAGCGCCGCGAACACCGATATGCCCACGCCCATCGCCGGCAGGGTGAAGCCGCGCCGCAAGGTGCCGGGCAGGCGCATGCCCGGCTTCAGGCCGCCATCGCCTGGGCGAAGACGCCGGCATCCACATTGCCACCGCTGAGGATGATGCCCGTCACGGCATCGCGCGTCATGAGCTTGCCGGCGAGCACGGCCGCCAGCGCCACCGCGCCGCCCGGCTCCACCACCAGCTTGAGATGGGTGAAGGCGAAGCGCATGGCGGCGAAGACCTCGTCGGGCGTCACCACCAGCCCATCGGTCACGCGCGGCGCATTCACCGCGAAGGTGATCTGCCCCGGCTGCTTCGAGAGCAGCGAATCGCAGAGCCCGGACCCCAGCCCGTCATTGGCGATGCGATGGCCGGCGCGCAGCGACTGGCCGTAGTCATCCCAGCCCTCGGGCTCCACCGCGAAGATGCGGGCCTGCGGCGCCAGCGCCTTGGCCGAGAGCGCGGAGCCCGCGAGCAGCCCGCCACCGCCGGTGCAGATGGCGAGCTGGTCCGGCTTGAAGCCGGCATCCCGGGCATCCTCGAGCAGCTCCATGATGGCGGTGCCCTGGCCCGCGATCACATCCGGGTGATCGAAGGGCGGGATATGGGCGGCGCCGCGCTGCCGCGCGAGCTCGGCCGCCAATGCGTCGCGGTCCACGCCGTGGCGGTCGAAGAAATGGATCTCCGCACCCCAGGCGCGCGTGGCCTCGACCTTCACCTGCGGGGCATCCTGCGGCATCGCGATCAGGGCCGGCATGCCGAGCGCATGGCAGGCGGCGGCGATGGCCTGGCCGTGATTGCCGGAGGAGTGCGTGACGATGCCGCGCGCCCGCGCCTCGGGCGGCAGCAGCAGCGCCGCATTGGTGGCGCCGCGCAGCTTGAAGCTGCCGGTGATCTGCAAGGGCTCGGGCTTGATGAGCACCACGCCACCCGCGGCTTCGTCCAGCGCGCGGTGGCGCAGCATGGGGGTGCGGCGGATGCGGCCCCTCAGGCGCTGGGCGGCCGCCTGCACGTCATCGAAACTCGGGGTCACGCGGCGAATCTTTCGGGATCGGTGAGGGGGATGATGGGAGCAAGGTCGGCATCGGGTTCATCGCCCCGCACCAGCTGCGCGATCAGCCGCCCGGCCGCCGGCGCGGTCTGGATGCCATAGCCGCCCTGGCCGCAGAGCCAGAAGAAGCCCGGCGCCGCGCAGGGCCCGATGGCGAGCCCGCGATCGGGCGTGAAGCTGCGCAGCCCGGCCCAGCGATGCTCGACGCGATGCACGGGGATATCGAGCGCCTGCTGCATGCGGTCCACCGCGATGGCGACGTCCAGCTCATCGGGCTGGGCGTCGCAGGGGTCGCTGTCGGTCTCGTCGGCCGGGCTGACCATGAGCTTGCCGCGCGCCTCGGGCCGCACATACCAGCTGTGGTGCATGTCGCCCACCAGCGGCCAGTCGGCGCTGTTGTAGCGGCCGGGATCCACGATTAGCGCCGTGCGGCGCTTGGGCTGCAGGCCGATCTTTGTCACGCCCGCGATCTCCGCCACCACATCGCCCCAGGCGCCGGAGGCGTTCACCAGCGCGGGCGCGGTGAAGACATCGCCCGTGCTGGTCTCGGCGTGCCAGAGGCCCTTCGCGTGCCAGATGCGGCCGGCCTTGTTCCGCAGGGCCAGCACGCCGCCCGCGCGCTTGAGCTGCGCGAGGAAGCCCTGGTGCAGCGCGGCCACGTCAATGTCGAAGGCGTCCTGCTCGATCGCGGCACTCACCGCCCAGTCGGCCCGGATCGCCGGCACCAAGGCGCGCGCTTCCTCCAGCGGCAGCGCCACGCGCCCCGCATCGAGCGAGGCGGCGAGGTCGGCGGCCTGGGCCGAGTCGGCCAGGGTCAGTACGGGGCGGTGGTGCGCGAGCTTCGCCTCGGTGAAGCCTGGCGGCGGCGCCTCGAAGAAGGCGCGCGACGCGCCGGTCAGCAGCCGCGCATCGGCGCTGCCATAGCTGAGGATCCAGATGGCGGCCGAGCGGCCGGTGGTGTGGTAGCCGGCGGCGCTCTCCGCCTCCAGCAGGGCCACGCGATGCGTGGCGGCGAGATGCGCGCCGGCGGTCGCGCCAGCGATGCCCGCCCCGATGACCAGGGCGTCGAAATGATGGGTGTCCATGGGCGCCATCCTCATCCGCCCGCCGCGGGGCGGCAAGCCGGTTGCGCTCCATGCCGGAGCGTGCGTAACCTTCCCACCAGCGGCGGAGACCGCGCGGAAACATCCAAGGGAGTTCGAGAATGTCCAACAAGGATCTGTCCCGTCGCGCCGCGCTTGGCGCGGGTGCGGGCGTTGTCGCCGTCGGCACGCTGGCCTCGCCGGCGGTCTTCGGCCAGCCGACCACGACGCTGCGCTGCGCCTTCTGGGACCATTGGGTTCCTACCGGCAATGGCGCGCTGCGCCAGCTCGCGCAGCAATTCGGCGAGCGCAACCGCGTCAATGTGAACATCGACTTCATCACGACGGTGGGGAACCAGCTGCAGCTGACCGCCGCCGCCCAGGCGCAGTCGCGCAGCGGGCATGACATCCTCTCGCTCTCGCCCTGGGATATCGGCGCCTATGCCGACCAGCTGGAGCCGGTGGATGACGTGATGACGCGCCTCATCACCCGTTACGGCCCGCCCAATCCGGCGGCCGAGTTCCTGGCCAAGCATCGCGGTGCCTGGCGCGCGGTGCCGGCCACCTCCGGCACGCAGAACAAGCCCGCCTGCGTCCGCTTCGACCTGATGCAGGAACATGCGGGAATTGACGTGCGCGCCATGTGGCCCGCCGAGAATCGCGCCGGCCCCACCGCCAACACCTGGACCTGGGACACCTTCCTGCGCGCGGCCGAGGCCTGCCACCGCGCCGGCTTCCCCTTCGGCCTGCCGATGGGCCAGTTCACCGATTCCGTGGACTGGGTGGGCGCCCTGTTCGAGAGCTACGGCGCGCGCGTGACCGATGAGCGCGGCAACCCCACCATCCGCGGCAACCAGCAGCTGCGCCAGGTGATGGATTATGCCGTCCGCCTCTCGCGCTTCCTGCCCAATGACGTCTGGGCCTGGGATGACGCGGCCAACAACCGCTCGCTGATCTCGGGGCGCGCGGCGCTCATCTTCAATCCGCCCTCGGCCTGGGCGGTGGCAAAGCGCGATGCCCCGCAGGTGGCCGAAAAGTGCTGGACCATCCCGATGCCGGCCGGCCCGCGCGGTCGCTTCCTGGCCTATCTGCCCTGGAACTCCGCCATCTGGAGCTTCGGCCGCAACAAGGCGGTGGCCAAGCAGTTCCTGGAATTCATCAGCTCGCGCGAGGCGGCGGAGCTCACCACCAACACCTCGAACGGCTATGACATTCCGCCCTTCGCCTCGATGAGCGACTTCAAGATCTGGGAGACGGAAGGCCCGCCGGTCGGCACCGTGTTCAACTACCCGAACAAGCCGCATCACGAGGCGAAGGCGCATATCGCCTTCTCGCCGGCGCCGGCGGAACTCGCCAGCCAGATGTACATCCAGGCGCTGAACACCAAGGTCATCGCGCGTGTCGCCCAGGGTGGCGAGACGATCGAGCAGGCGCTCGCCTGGCTGGAGCGCGAGATCACCAACATGCGGCGCGGCGGCTGATACACGACGGGCGGGGGATCACCCCGCCCGTTTTTCCGAGGGAGAAGGGGGCGAGATGGCCTTGGACGCCACCGAGGGACGGCTTGCGGCCGCGCATGCGCGCAAGCCGGGCAACACGCTACAGCGCTTCGCGCGGCGGCGCTCGACCATTGCCTTCATCATGACGCTGCCGCTCATCGCGGTGATTGGCGGGCTGGTCGCCTGGCCGGCCATGTATGCGATGTATCTCTCCACGCTGAGCCGTCGGATGACGAGTTTCATCGGGCTCGAGAACTTCGCCATCCTGCTCGATTCCGAAACCTTCCGGATGGTGATCTGGCAGAGCTGCTTCTTTGCCATCACCGCCGTGCTGCTCAAGGCGCTGATCGGCTTCTGGCTGGCCCACATGCTGCACCACATCCCCACCAAGGGGCAGCGCAAGTGGCGCGGGATGCTGCTGGTGCCCTGGGTGATTCCGCCCGCCCTCTCCACGCTGGGCTGGTGGTGGATGTTCGAGCCCTCCTATTCCTCCATCAACTTCCTGCTGAACACCTTCGGCGTGCCCTCCGTGCCCTGGCTGGGCGAGCCCTGGTGGGCGCGCATTTCCGTCATCATCGTGAACGTCTGGTATGGCGCGCCCTTCTTCATGATCATGTACCTGGCCGCGCTGAAGTCGGTGCCGGAGCAGCTCTACGAAGCCGCTGCCATTGATGGCGCCACCAGTTGGCAGCGCCTGCGCTACGTGACGCTGCCGATGATGCGCAACATCATCTCCATCACGGTGCTGTTCAGCCTGATCGTGACCTTCGCGAATTACGACATTGTCCGGGTGCTCACCAATGGCGGTCCGCGTGACCTGACCCACGTGTTCGCCAGCTACGCCTTCCAGGTGGGCGTGCTTTCGGGGAACATTCCGCGCGGCGCCGCCGTCAGCCTGTTCATGTTCCCGCTGCTCGCCGTCATCGCGTATTTCGTGCTGCGTGGCATCAACCAGCGCAACAAGGAGGAGGCGTGATGTCCGCCGCGACCGGCCGGGACGTTCCCGGCATCTACCACAAGGCCGGCAGCCTCCGCGCCGAGCGGCGCTGGGCGCTCTGGACCGCCTACGCCTCGCTCATCTTCGCCGCCATCATCATGCTGGCGCCGCCCTTCTACATGCTGCTGACCAGCCTGAAGACCAGCGCGGAGGTCGCCGATCTCGGCGCCAATCCCTGGATCGTGCGGAACCCGACGCTGGAGAATTACTGGGCCATCGTCAGCAATCCGATGTTCCGCGGCTTCATGTACAACAGCGTGAAGATCACGGTGCTGGTCGTTGCCATCACCATGATCATCTCCATCCTGGCCGCCTTCGCGCTGGCGCGGATGCGCTTCTGGGGCAGCCAGATGCTGGCGACGGGCGTCTTCCTGACCTACCTGGTGCCGGACACGCTGCTGTTCATCCCGCTCTACCAGATCGTGGGTTCGCTTGGCCTGCTCAACTCCACCTGGGGGCTGGTGCTGGTCTATCCGACGCTGACGGTGCCCTTCTGCACCTGGATCATGATCGGCTACTTCGCCTCCATCCCGAAGGAGCTGGATGAGGCTGCGCTGATTGACGGCGCCTCCTGGCCGCAGATGCTGTTGAAGATCTTCATCCCCGTGGCGCTGCCCGGCATCATCGCGGCCACCATCTTCGCCTTCACCGTGAGCTGGGCAGCCTTCGTGTATCCGACGGCCTTCATCACCCGGCCGGATGAGATGCCACTCACCATCGGCGTGGTGAGCCAGCTGATCCGCGGGGACACCTTTGCCTGGGGGCAGCTGATGGCGGGCGCGCTGCTGGCCGCGCTGCCGCCGGTGATCGTTTATGCCTTCCTGATGGATTACTACATCGCCGGCCTTACCGCTGGTGCGACGAAGGGGTGAGGGGGCTTTGCCCCCTCACACTCCCCCAGCAGGGAACACGTTCCCTGCACCCATTTAGTTGTCGGAGATGCAAGAACCTGAGGTTCTTGCTGGGGAGTTTGAGGGGCAAAGCCCCTCAAGGCCCATAACCCAAAGGACGAGACATGGCTGAACTCTCGCTGCGCAAGATCGTCAAGGAATACGAAGGCGGCGTGCAGGCCGTGAAGGGCATCGACCTCGACATCGCCGACCAGGAATTCGTGGTGCTGGTCGGCCCCTCCGGCTGCGGCAAATCCACCACGCTGCGCATGATCGCGGGCCTGGAGGAAATCAGCGGCGGCGACATCTCCATCGGCGGCACCATCGTCAACGACATCCCGCCGCGCGACCGCGACATCGCCATGGTCTTCCAGAACTACGCGCTCTATCCGCACATGTCGGTCTTCGACAACATGGCCTTCGGCCTGATGCTGCGGAAATTTCCGAAAGAGGAAATCAAGCGCCGTGTGGACAACGCGGCGAAGATCCTCGACATCGTCCCCCTGCTGGACCGCAAGCCCAAGGCGCTGTCCGGCGGGCAGCGGCAGCGCGTGGCGATGGGCCGCGCCATTGTGCGCGACCCCAAGGTCTTCCTGTTCGACGAGCCGCTCTCGAACCTCGACGCCAAGCTGCGCGTGCAGATGCGCACCGAGATCAAGAAGGTCCATCAGACCGTCCGCACCACCACGGTCTATGTGACGCATGACCAGGTGGAGGCGATGACCCTGGCGGACCGCGTGGTGGTGATGAACCACGGCATCATCGAACAGGTGGGCCCCCCGCAGGAGCTGTACCACAACCCCGCCACGCGCTTCGTCGCCGGCTTCATTGGCAGCCCGGCCATGAACTTCCTCCATGCGCGCGTGGAGAATGACGCGGTGCACCTGACCGACGGCACGGTGCTGCCCATCCCCGAGGCCAGGCGCGCGCGCTATGCCAGCGCCGTGGGCAAGCAGTTGCTCTTCGGCATCCGCCCCGAGCACCTGACGGACCACCGCCCGCATCTGCAAAACCGCGCCGACCTCATCATCACGCCCGAGGTGATCGAGCCCATGGGCATGGAGACGATGGTGCATTTCCACCTGGGCGATGCGCGCGACTGCTGCGCCCGCTTCGAGCCGACCGTGCATGTGGAGCCGAACGTGCCCATCACGCTGACGGTGGACATGAACAACATGCACCTGCTGGATGAGGCGACGGGCAAGGTTCTATAGGCGCCGCCGATCGGCGTCATCGTGGGGGTGGCTTGGACGTGGCGGCGTCGTCGGGCCATTCTGGGTGCCGCCGGCCATTCCATCGGCACCAGAAGAACGGACCCTCTGATGCGCCTTCCGACCACCGCCGCCACTCTGTTGATCGCCAGCATCTGTGGCCAGCAGGCCCAGGCGCAATCCGCCTATCTCTGGCAGGGGCCGACGCTCCAGTCGGCCGGCCTCACCACCAATGGCTGCAATCTGCGGGTGCCCAGCGCCACGCATAGCGGCAGCCTGGGCCTCTCCTCGATCTTCGTCTCGGTCATGAACCGGGGCACCGCCGCGGTCCGGATCACCGCCGATGTGGAACTCAGCGGCAACAACAGCCGCAAGTCAGGCACGATCAGCGGCATCATCAGCGCCAATGGGGCCATCGCCTCCATGCAGGCCTTCAGCCCTGGGGGCTCCACCCGCGACGGCACGACGCTCCGCGTCCGCATCACCAGCTGCGCGCCCCACACGCCCTGAGCGGGCCGGGTCTGGACGCCGTTCGCGGCCAGGGGCAGTTTCCTCACCCAGCGGAGGAAATCGCCATGGCCGAACCTGACTACGTCTATATCCCCGAAGCCGAGCTCGAGAGCTTCGTCACCCGCATCTTCACCGCCTCGGGCTGCGCGCCGGGCGAGGCGGCGAGGATCTCCAATCACCTGGTCGGCGCCAACCTGGCAGGCCATGACAGCCACGGCGTGGTGCGCGTTCCGCGATATGTCGAGTGGCAAAAGGCGGGCTATGTGCTGGCGGGCCAGACGGTGGACGTCGTCACCGATGGCGGCGCCTTTGTGCTGCTCGACGGCAAGTTCGGCTTTGGCCAGACGGTGGCGCAGCAGGCGGCCGAGCTCGGCATCGCGCGCGCCGCCCAGAATGGCGCCTGCATCGTGGGCCTGCGCAATGCCGGCCATATCGGCCGCACCGGCGACTATGCCGAGATGGCGACGGCGCAGGGGCTGATCTCCATCCATTTCGTGAACGTGGCCGGCTCGGTGCTGGTGGCACCCTTCGGCGGCACGGAGCGGCGCTTCTCGACCGCGCCCTTCTGCGTCGGCGTGCCGCTGCCGAGCGGGCCGGTGATCCTCGATTTCGCCACCTCCTTCGTGGCCGAGGGCAAGGTTCTGGTCGCCTCCAATGGCGGCAAGGCGCTGCCGGAGAACGCGCTGATCACGGCCGATGGGCAGATGTCGGGCGATCCGCACACGCTCTATGGCGACTACGCGCCGGTGGGTCCGCGCAATGCGGCGGGCGGCACGGGGGCGATCCGCGCCTTCGGCGACCACAAGGGCTCCGGCCTCGCCTTCATGTGCGAATTGCTGGCGGGCGCGCTGACGGGTGGCGGCTGCTCCGGCCCAATCACCGAGCGCGCGCGCATCGCGAACGGCATGCTCTCCATCTATCTCTCGCCCGCGCATTTCGCCGATGAGGGGGCCTTCCACCAGGCCGCGCAGGACTACATCGCCTGGGTGAAATCCTGCCGCCCGGCCGACCCCGATGCGCCGATCATGGCGCCCGGCGACCCCGAGAATGAGCGCCGCGCGCAGCGCCGCGTGACGGGCCTGCCGCTCTCGCGCGATGCCTGGCAGGGCATCCTGGACACGGCGGCGTCCCTCGGCATCAACGGGCCGCAGGGCATATGACCGCCTACGAGGCCTATCGCGCGATTCGCGAGCGCATCCTGAGTGCCGCTTCCCGCCGCATCCCGCAGGCGTCGGCAGCCTCGCAGGGGCGGGCGCTCGGCGTCTGGCACGACAAGGAGGTGCGCGTCACGAACGAGGCGCAGTTCCAGCTGGTTCTTGACCTTGGCGTGTTTGGCCCGGTGGGCGGGCATTCCCGCGCGCTGGACCGCGAGGCCAAGGCGGGCGACTACCCGGCGGGCAGCGAGGAGGCGCGCGTGCTGGCCGCGCTCTCCCGCGCGCATTTCACCTTCTTCCGCGTGGGCGCCACACATCCCGAGGGCGGTGTGGCGGCCGAGGATCTGCTGCGCGGGACGTCGCTGCACATCCAGGACCAGATGCTGGCGCGCGAGGAGGCGCAGGGCTGCGCCTTTGCCGGCCGCATCATGCATCTGGACGGTTTCGAGATGACCTGCGGCGCGCTGGCGCCCCTGACGGATGAGGTCATCGAGGCGTTGCTCGGCCGCCCGGCGCCGATCCAGCCGATTCCACGCTTCCTGCCCTCGCTGACGCCGCTGATGGACCAGGATGTGATGGCGCTGCGTGCGGCGGCGCTGGCGGAGGATTTCCCGGCGCGGGTCTATCGCACCTCGCTGGAGCATGGGTTGCTGGGGCCGTTGCCGGCCTAGGCTGGCCCCTTCAAACAGGAAGCGGTGTGAACACCTGCTTCAGGCAGCGGATCCCGAAGGCGGTGCGCGTGTGGCGCACGCCGGGCAGGCGGTAGATCTTCTCGCGCAGCAGCCGCTCATACCCCGCCGTGCCGCCCACCGCCGCCTTGATGATGTAGTCGTATTCGCCAGTGACGAGCCAGGCCTCGATCACCTCGGGCATGTTGGCGATGGCTTCCTCGAAGCGGGCCAGCTGGGTTTCGTCATGCTTCTCGGTCATCACCTCGATGATGACGGTGTCGGGCAAGCCCAGCTTGGCCTGATCCAGCTCGGCCCTGTAGCCGCGGATCACGCCGGATTGCTCCAGCCGCCGCACCCGCGCCCAGCAGGGCGAGGGCGAGAGGCCGGCGCGTTCGGCCAGTTCGGCATTGGTCAGCCGCGCCTCGCCGTGGAGGGCGCGGAGGATCCGGCGGTCTATGGCGTCCATCGCGGAAGATCCTTCTGGCATTTCGGCGTTGCACAAGAGAATGCGGCAAAACCTCCGGCGCTTTCCAGCGCAGTCTCCCACCGTCATAATCCGCCCGGGACCGGAGACCTTCATGAACAGCATCATCCGCGCTGACATTTCGCTGGAAGAACGCTGGGAGGCGGCCGGGCGCGAAACCCTGCTGACCGGCACCCAGGCGCTGGTGCGGATTCCGCTGATGCGGCGCGAGTTGGATGATGCCGAGGGGCTGGATACGGCCGCCTATATCAGCGGCTATCGCGGCTCGCCGCTCGGTGGCTACGATCGCGAACTCTGGAAGCAGAAGAAGCGGCTGGCGGAGCACCGCATCGTCTTCGAACCGGGCCTGAACGAGGACATCGCGGCCACGGCCTGCTGGGGCACGCAGCAGCTCAATCTCTACCCGAAGGCGAAGCATCAGGGCGTTTTCGCCATCTGGTATGGCAAGGGGCCGGGCGTGGATCGCAGCGGCGATGTGCTGCGCCATGCCAATGGGGCGGGTACGGCGCCGCTGGGCGGCGTTCTGGCGCTGGCGGGCGATGACCCCGCGTCGAAATCCTCCACCGTCACCAGCGGTTCGGAATACGCCTTCGCCGACCTCGAAATGCCGATGCTCGATCCCGCCGATGTGGGGGAGGTGCTGGAATATGGCGTGAAGGCCATCGCCCTCTCGCGCTTCTCCGGCCTTTGGGTCGGCATGAAATGCATCGCCGAGACGATGGACGCCACCATGAGCCTGACGGTGGACCCTGCCGCGCTGATGACGGTCGCGCCCAATGGCGTGGCGATTCCGCCGGGCGGGCTGCATATCCGCCTGAAGGACGCGGCGCTGCCGATCGAGGAGCGTGTGCGGCATTTCAAGCTGCCGGCCGCACTCGCTTTCGCCCGCATCAACGGCTTCAACCGCATCATGCAGGAGGCGCCGAATGCGCGCTTCGGCATCGCGGTGCGCGGCAAGGCCTGGTCCACGCTGAAGCAGGCGCTGGCCGATGCGGGCATCACGCCGGAGCTCGCGCGGATGGGCGGGTTGCGCATCTGGAAGGTGGGCCTGGCCTGGCCGCTGGATGGGGACGCCGCGCGCGAATTCTGCCGCGGCCTGGAAAGCGTGCTGGTCGTGGAGGACCGCCGCAGCTTCCTGGAATCCCAGCTGCGCGAGGCGCTCTATGCCGAGGCCGAGCGCCCGCGCCTGCACGGCAAGGATGTGCTGAGCGACCTTTCCGAGCTGGACTCCGCGATGATCCTGCGCGGCCTCGCCAGGACCCTGCCCGAGCCGCTCCGCACCGAGCGCCTCGCCGCGCGCATCGCGGAACTCGACATGCTCGCCGCCGCCGCCGCCGAGCCGCTGGATGTCCGCCAGCCCTATTTCTGCCCGGGCTGCCCGCACAACACCTCGACCCGCGTGCCCGAGGGCAGCCACGCACTCGCCGGCATCGGCTGCCACTATCTGGCCAAGGACATGAATCGCGAGAGCGACCTGTTCAGCCATATGGGCGGCGAGGGTGCCGCCTGGATCGGCCAGCACCATTTCACCGAGACGGCGCATGTCTTCACCAATATGGGCGATGGCACCTATGGTCATTCCGGCGTGCTGGCGATCCGCGCCGCCATCGCGAGCAAGGCGAACATCACCTACAAGATCCTGGTGAATTCCGCCGTCGCCATGACCGGCGGCCAGCCCGCCGAGGGCGACATGACCGTGCCGCGCATCGCGGCGCAGATGGTGGCCGAGGGCGCCACGCGTGTCGTCATCGTGGGCGATGACCCCGATCGCCATCGCGGCGACCCGCTGATCCCGCGCGGCGTCGCCTTCTACCCCCGCGCCGAGTTGGACGCGGTGCAGCGCATGATGCGCGAAGTGCCCGGCTGCTCCGTCCTGATCTATGACCAGCAATGCGCGACCGAGAAGCGCCGCCAGCGCAAGCGGGACCTGGCGCCCAAGGCCACGAAGCGCGCCGTGATCAACCCGCGCGTCTGCGAGGATTGCGGCGATTGCTCGCGCGCATCCAACTGCATCGCCATCGAGCCGATCGAGACGGAATGGGGCCGCAAGCGCCGCATTGATCAATCCGGCTGCAACCAGGATTTTTCATGCGTCGAGGGCTTCTGCCCCTCCTTCCTCACGCTCGAAGGTGCGGAGCCGGTCAGGCCGCCGACGCCCGTGATCGCCAGCGAGGCGCCGCTGCCCGTCCTGCCGGATGCGGCCCCAGGTGAGGCCTGGAACATCCTGCTGGCCGGCGTGGGCGGGCAGGGGGTGACGGCGCTCTCCGCCATCCTCGCCATGGCCGCGCATCTGGAGGGGCGGCCCGTCCGCACGCTGGACAATCTCGGCCTCGCGCAGAAGGGCGGCGGCGTTTACGCCCAGCTCCGCATCGGGCGCGTGGGGGAGGAAGTGGCCAATCCGCGCATCGGCCAGGGCCAGACGGATGCGATGATCGCGGCCGACCTGGTCGGCGCGCATGGCCGCATGGCGCGGCCGCTGCTCGGCCCCGGCCGCTCCCGCGTGGTGCTGAGCGCCGATGTCCCGCCCACCGGCCGCTTCGTGCTCAACCCCGAGACGCGCGATGACCCCGCCGCGATGCTGGAGAGCGTGCGCGCCGTGACGCGCGAGGTGGTGGCCCTGCCCGCCGCTCGCACCATCGAGCGCGAATTCGGCGACCTCATCTTCCTGAACATCTACCTGCTGGGTGCGGCCTTCCAGCGCGGGCTGATCCCGATGTCGCGGGACGCGCTGCGCCGCGCCATCGAGCTGAACGGCGCCGTCGTGCCGAAGAACCTGGCGGCCTTCGAGGCCGGGCGCCTCGCCGCCGAGGCCGCCCCCCGCGCTCCGGAAACGCTGGAGGCGATGATCGCGCGTCGCGTGGCCGATCTCACCGCCTATCAATCGGCGCGCTACGCCGCGCGCTACAGCGCCTTCGTGGCACGGGTGCAGGCGGCGGAACTGCCGGGCGAGACGCGGCTGACGCGCGCGGTGGCCACGCAGCTTTATCGCCTGATGGCCTACAAGGACGAGTATGAGGTGGCACGCCTGCACAGCGACACGGCATGGCAGGCGAAGCTGGCCGAGGGCTTCACCGGCACCACGCGGATCAACTTGCACCTCGCGCCGCCGCTGCTCAGCAAGCCCGGCGCCGATGGCCGCATCCGCAAGATCAGCTTCGGCCCCTGGATGCTGCGCGCCATGGGCATGCTGCAACATGGCAAGGCGCTGCGCGGGACCCCGCTCGACCCCTTCGGCCACACCGAGGAACGCCGGATGGAGCGCGCGCTGATCGGCGAATACCGCGCCGGCATCGAGCGCCTGACCGCCGCCCTTCACCCCACCAACTATGCCCAGGCCTGCGAATGGGCCGAGGCCGCCGCCGGCATCAAGGGCTTCGGCCCGGTGAAGCTGCGCAACATCGAAGCCACCCGCGCCCGCTGGGCCGCCCTGGAAGCCACCCATGTTTGACCTGCCGGAAGACACCCAGGCGCTCCGCGAAACCGCGCGCGATTTCGCCCGCGAGCGCATCGCCCCCCACGCGCTGCGCTGGGATGAGGAGCGCCACTTCCCGGTGGAGGTCTTCCGCGAGGCGGCCGCCCTCGGCATGGCCGGGCTTTATGTGCGCGAGGAAAGCGGTGGCTCCGGCCTCACGCGCCTCGATGCCGCGGTGGTGTTCGAGGCGCTGGCGACGGGCTGCCCGACCACCAGCGCCTTTCTCTCGATTCACAACATGGTCGCCTGGATGATTGATCGCTGGGGCGGCGAGGCGCAGCGCGCCGAATGGCTACCCAGCCTGCTGACGATGGAGAGGATCGCCTCCTACTGCCTGACCGAGCCCGGTTCGGGCAGTGATGCCGTGGCCCTCTCCACGCGGGCGAAGCGGGACAATGAGGGCTATGTGATGGACGGCGTGAAGCAGTTCATCAGCGGCGCCGGCGCCTCGGACCTGTACCTGACGATGGCCCGCACGGGCGGGCCGGGCGCCGATGGCGTCTCGGCCCTGCTGGTGCCGAAGGACGCGCCGGGGCTGAGCTTCGGCGCGAATGAGAAGAAGATGGGCTGGAACGCGCAGCCCACGCGCCAGGTGATCTACGAAAACACCCGTGTCCCGGCCGTAGCCCTGCTGGGCGAGGAAGGCCAGGGCTTCCGCTATGCCATGGCGGGCCTCGATGGCGGGCGGCTGAACATTGCGGCCTGTTCGCTGGGCGGCGCGCAGGCGGCGCTCGACATCGCGCTGGACTACGTGAAGACGCGCCGCGCCTTCGGGAAGGCCGTCTCCGACTTCCAGGCCACGCAATTCCGCCTGGCCGACATGGCGACGGAGCTCGAGGTGGCCCGCACCTTCCTTTGGCGCGCCTGCACCAAGCTCGACCAGAAGGCGCCGGATGCGACGCTGTTCTGCGCCATGGCCAAGCGCCACGTGACCGATGTCGGCCACCGCGTGGCGGATGAGGCGCTGCAATTGCTGGGCGGCTACGGCTACCTCGCCGATTACGGGATCGAGAAGATCGTCCGCGACCTGCGGGTGCACCGCATCCTGGAGGGGACGAACGAGATCATGCGGGTGATCATCGCGCGCCAGGTGCTGGGGCGCTGATTCCGCTTGCCGGGTGGGGGCACTCGGGCGTTAATGGCAACCATGCGTTGCATGCCCCTTGTCCTGATGATCTCGCTAGCGCCCGCGCTGCCGGCCATGGCGCAGCAGCGCGTGGTGGTGGTGCCGGCTGGTGCCGAGATCGTCATCCCGCCGCGTGGCGCTGACGGGCCGCCCGTGGTGCGCGCGCCGCGCCCGCGGATTCCGGCCCCCGGCCAGCCCGCCGCCCAAGCTGCGACGCGCCCGATGCTGGAATCCGGCGGTGGCTCGGCCGGGCTTGGTCTCGCCGCGCCCGGCCTGATCGTCCTGCCGCTGCTGGCCGCCGCCTATCTGGCGGGCACCGTGCCGGGCAATTCCAGCTCCAGCTCCACCTCGGCGCCCGCCCGCACCCGCTGATCAGGCGGCCTGAACCAGGCCGCCCGCATCCGCCAGCGCGCGGAGGTGATGGTCGGTGTCGCCGAACATCGCCTCATTCACCGTCAGCCGCTTGAAGTAATGGCCGGCGGCATATTCCATCGTCATCGCGATGCCGCCATGCAGCTGGATGCTTTGCTGGCCCACCAGACGCTGCGAACGGCCGATCTGCGCCTTCACCGCATGCATGTTGCGCCGGCGCTCCGCCGCATCCGTGCCCTGCCCCGCCATGGTGGCGAAATAGGCCATGGAGCGCGACTGCTCGATCGCCACCAGCATGTCGGCGGCCTTGTGCTGCAGCGCCTGGAAGCTGCCGATGGCGCGGCCGAATTGCTGGCGCGTCTTCATGTAGTCGAGCGTCATGGCATGGACCACGTCCATCGCGCCGATCGCCTCGGCCGCCAGCACCGCGATGGCCTCATCCACCACGCGATCCACGAGAGCGAGGCCGCCCTCCGGGTTGCCCAGCACATGCGCCGCGCGCGCCCCGGTGAAGTCCACCTCGGCCGCGCGCTGGCCGTCCACCGTGCGGAAGCCGCGCACCGAGACGCCATCCGCCGTGGCGGGCACGACGAAGACGCCGATGCCGCCCTGGTCGCGTGAAGCACCCGACACGCGCGCCGTCACGAAGAAATGATCGGCGGTGTCGCCATGCAGGACCATGCCCTTGCGGCCAGTGATGACGAAGCCTGAGCCATCCTTCTTCGCCGTGGTCTGGACATCGAACAGGTCGTAGCGCGACTGCCGTTCCACCTGCGCGAAGGCGAGCAGGGTTTCGCCGGCGGCGACACCCTCCACCATCTCCTGCCGCAGCGCGGTGTCCGCGCCATGGCGCAGGAAGCCGCCGCCCAGCACGACGGTGCTGAACCAGGGCTCCAGCGTGATGTGCCGGCCCATCTGCTCAGCGACGAGCATGGTCTCCTCGGGGCCACCGCCGAAGCCGCCATCCTCTTCCGCGAAGGGCAGGCCGAGCAGACCAAGCTCGGCGTATTGCGCCCACATCTCACGGCTCCAGCCGGTTTCGCTGGCCATGTACGCCTTGCGATTCTCGAAGCCGTATTTCGCCGTCAGCGTCTTGCGGATGCTGTCCTGCAGGAGCGACTGGGACTCGTTCAGATCAAAATCCATGTTGGTTCAGAGCCCCAGGAACGCTTTTGCCATGATGTTGCGCTGGATCTCGTTGGACCCACCGTAGATGCTCTGCTTGCGCCAGTTGAAGTAGATGCCGGCCAGGCCGAAGGCCCAGTCGGGCGCCACGTCCCAGTCATTGCTGCCCTCGGCATCGGGGTCGCCATCCACCCAGGCATAGGGGCCGGCGGCCTTCATCAAGAGCTCGGAAACACCCTGCTGGATTTCGGTGCCCTTGATCTTGAGGACGGAGGTCGCGGGGTCGGGCTTGCCGGTGCCGGCGCGCTTCGTCTCATTGGCGATGACGCGCATGACCGTCATCTCCAGCGCCTTCAGCTCGATCTCCATCTCCGTCACCTGGCGGCGGAATTCCGGATCCTCGATGAGCGGGCGGCCGCCATCCATGGTCTCCTTGGCGATCATCTTCAGGCGGCGGATGCGCTCGCGGCTGGCGCCCACGCGGGCCTGGCCGAAGCGCTCATTGCCCAACAGGAATTTGGCGCAATCCCAGCCCTTGTTCACCTCGCCCACCAGGTTCTCGGCCGGCACGCGGACGTCGTCGAACCACACCTCGTTCACCTCATGCCCGCCCTCGATCGTGATGATCGGGCGCACGGTGATGCCGGGCGTCTTCATGTCCACCAGGAAGAAGGAAATCCCCTCCTGCTTCTTGGCCGTGAAATCGGTGCGGGCGAGGACGAAGATCCAGTCGGCATGCTGCGCCAAGGTCGTCCAGGTCTTCTGCCCGGTGATCACCCACTCGCCATTTTCCAGCACGGCCTTGGTCTTGAGACCGGCAAGGTCGGAGCCGGCACCGGGCTCCGAGAAGCCCTGGCACCACCAATCATCCAGGTTCCGCATGCGCGGCAGGAAGCGCGCCTTCTGCTCGGGCGTGCCGAATTCGATGATGACCGGCCCGCACATGTTGATGTTGAAGCCGAGCGGCGAGGGCGCCGGCCACATCTGCAGCTCCTCGCGGAAGATGTATTTTTGGGCCGGCGACCAGCCCGGCCCGCCATGCTCGACGGGCCATTCCGGCGCCGCCCAGCCGCGGGCGTTCAGCTTCTTCTGCCACTCCACCACCATCGCCTTGGTGGGGGACTTGCCGGCCACCATATGGGCGCGGGTTTCGGGGGGGCATTCGGCGGCGAGGAAATCGCGCACCTCCTGCCGGAAATTCAGCTCGGTGTCGGTGAAGCGGAGTTCCATGGGGCGTGTCCTTACGCGGCGCTCTTGGCGCTGCCGGTGGCGAAGCTGCCCCCGGAAGCGGCGAGTTGCTCGATCAGCGCGGCGGGCTTGAGGTTGGGATCATTCGTCGCGGCGGCATAATGCGCCAGCTTGTCGCGGACATTCTTCAGGCCCATGCGGTCGGCCCAGAACATGGGGCCACCGCGCCAGGCGGGCCAGCCGAAGCCGTTGCAGAAGATCACGTCAATGTCGATGGCGCGGGACGCCACACCCTCCTCGAGGATGCGCGCCCCCTCATTCACCATCGGCAGCAGCATGCGTTCCAGGATTTCGGCATCCTCGATCTTGCGGCGGCGGACCTGCATCTTCTCCGCGATGTCGAGGATGATGGCCTCGACTTCCGGGTCCACAAGGCGGGTGCGCTTCTCGTCATACATGTACCAGCCCTTGCTGGTCTTCTGGCCGTAGCGACCGAGGGCCACCAGCGCATCCGCGATGGGGGCCACCGTACCGCGCGCCTTGCGAACGGCCGCGCCAATGTCGAGGCCGGCAAGGTCACCCGTCGCGCAGGGCCCCATGGCCATGCCATAGGCTTCCATCACGCGGTCAATATCCTGCGGGAGTGCCCCTTCCAGCAGCAGCTTCTCCTGCTGCGGGCCGCGCTTGCCGGTCATGCGGTTGCCCACGAAGCCGTCGCAATTGCCGACCAGCACGGGCAGCTTGGCAATGCGCTTGCCCACCTCCGTGGCGGTGGCGATGGCGATGTTGTTGGTCTTGGACCCCCGCACATTCTCCAAGAGGCGCATCACGTTCGCCGGCGAGAAGAAGTGCATCCCGATCACCCATTCCGGGCGCGAGGTGGCGGATGCGATTTCGTCAATGGACAGCGTCGAAGTGTTGGAGGCGAGCACCACGCCCGGCCGCGCCAGCTTGTCCAGCTTGGCAAACAGCTCCTTCTTCGCCTCCATGTTTTCGAAGATCGCCTCGATCACGAGGTCGGCTTCCTTCACCACATCGAGGCTGGTGCTGCCCTTGAGGAAGGAGCGGCGCTTCTCATACTCGGCCTGGTTCATGCGGCCCGAGGTGACGCTGCGCTGCCAATTCGCCTCGCAACGCGCCAGGCCCTTGTCCAGCGCGTCCTGGCTCGTCTCCACGATGGTGACGGGGATGCCGACATTGGCGAAGTTCATCGCAATGCCGCCACCCATGGTGCCGCCGCCGATGACGACCGCGTTCTTCACCGGCGTGCCGGTCACATCCTCGGGCAGGCCGGGGACGCGCACCGCCTCGCGCTCGCCGAAGAAGATGTGGCGCAGGGCGAAGCTCTGCTCGCCGGCGACGAGCTTCTGGAACTGCTCGCGCTCGATGTTCAGCCCATCCTCGAAGGAATGGGTGATGGAGGCGCGCACGGCGGTGACGCAACCCTTCGGGCTTTCCTGCCCGCGCGTGCGCTTCAGCAGGGCGGCCGCGGCGGCGTCGAAGGCGGCGAGGTCGGCGCCCTTGATCTTGTCCTCGCGCTTGCGGGCGAGGGTGAAGCTCTCGCTGGCATGGGCGCGGGCCCAGGCGACGGCGGAAGCCTCCAGCGGCGCATCCACCACGGCGTTGATGACGCCGAGCTTCGCGGCCTCCGTGGCCGAGATCGGCTCGCCGGTCACGATGATCTTGAGCGCGGCCTCGGGGCCGATCAGGCGGGGCAGGCGCTGGGTGCCGCCGGCGCCGGGGACGAAGCCGCGCTTCACCTCGGGCAGGCCCACCTGGGCCGTGGCCACCGCCACGCGCGCATGGCAGGCCAGCGCCAATTCCAGGCCGCCGCCCAGCGCCGAGCCATGGATGGCGGCGATGACGGGAACCTTGCAATTCTCGATCGCGTCGAAGACCTCGGGCAGGCTGGGCGGCTGGCGGGGCTTGTTGAACTCCGTCATCTCGGCGCCGGCGCAGAACATGCGCCCCTCGCCGATCAGCACGATGGCGCGCGCCCCTTCCTTCACCGCGGCCGCGATGCCCGCATGCAGCCCGGCGCGAACGCCGGTGCGCAGCGTGTTCACCGGCGGATTGGCAATGCGCAGGATATGGATATCGCCGTCGCGGTCATGCTCGACGAAGCGCTCTTCTGCCATGGAACTGGTTTCCCCGTTGATCCTCGTTCCCGCGATTGTCCGGCGCGGGAAGCATGGATGTCAACGGGGCGAGACAGGAGCGGCGCGCGATTACCCCAGGCGAATCGGTGTCAAATCCTGGAACCAGCTCTGCGCCTGGACGAAGCCCTGCACGCGCCGGCTCATCGCCCGCGGATTGAGGTCATGCGCGACAAAGAGGAAGAGCGCGTCATCCACCACCCGGGCATGCAGCTCCGACAGCAGGGCCGCCTGCTTCGTGGGGTCGAACTCGCCATAGACGCGGTTGATGATGTCATCATACCAGGGGTCGCTGAAATAGCCCCAGTTGTTGGCGGCGGGCGGCACCAGGTCGCTCTTCAGGAAGCGCACCAGCGCGGTGAAGGGGTCCAGCGCGGCATAGCTGATGTTGATGGCGCTGATGCCCCGGTTCGACGGCGCCCGGGCGCCATCGCGCCAGATGGTCAGCAGCGCGTTCCACTCCATGACCTCGAAGGTCACCTCGATGCCGATTTCGCGCAGGTTCTGCTGCACCGCCTCGTTCATCGGGAGCGGCTGCATCTGGCCGGAGCCGGAGGTGGAAATGCCCACGCGGGTGCGGATCGGGTTCTGGCGGGAGAAGCCGGCCTCCGTCATCAGCCGCCGTGCGGCCGCGAGGTCGGTCTTGATCGGCTCGCGGGGCGTGCCGTGCCAGGGATGGCCGGGCGGCAGCAGGCCGGCACCGGGGACCATCATGTCCCCCAGCATCGAGCGGATGCCGGCGCGATCAATCGCGAGGTTGGCGGCCTTGCGGACGCGAATGTCCCGCCAGGGCGAGCCCTCGGACATGTTGAGGTGCCAGGTCCAGTTGTGCGGATAGGTGTTGGCGACGATGGTCATGTTCGCAGCCCGCAGCGCCGGGATGGCGTCGGGCGGGGGCGCCTCGATGAAATCCACCTGGTTGGAGCGGAGTGCGGCCACGCGCGTGTTCGCCTCGGGCAAAGGCAGCAGGATCAGGCGCTCATGGCGGGGGATGCGGGCCGCGTCCCAGTAATTGGCGTTGCGCAGCAGCACGCAGCGCTCGCGCACGGCGAAGCTTTCCATGCGGTAGGGGCCGGTGCCGACGGCGCGGTCCAAATAGCGGTCCCAGTCGCGGCCGGCCGCCTCCCAGGCGCCCTGATGCGTGATGCCGACCCAGGTGAGGCCGAAGGGCACCAGGCTGTCCGGCGTGCGGGTCTCGAGAATGAAGGTGAGCGGGCCGTCCGCGCGCCAGGAGGCGATGGTGGGCATGCGGATGCGCGCCTGGGCGGCGGCGCGGGGGTCGAACCAGGGGGCATCGGCCTTGAAGGCGCGGTCATAGGAGAAGACGACGTCCTCGGCCGTCATCACCTTGCCGTCATGGAAGCGCACGCCTTCGCGGAGCGTGATGATCCAGCGCTTGGGGTCGGCGGGGTCGGTGCGCCAGGCGGTGGCGAGGCCGGGGCGGAGGGTGACGGGCACGTCGGACTTGCTGAGGTCCCACATGGCCAGCTGGTCATAGAGGGTGATGCCCATGAAGCGGTGGCCCTCGGCCCCCTGGTCCGGCACGCCGTTGGAGAGCGGCACGGCGGAGGCCGTCATGCCGACGCGCAAGGTGCCGGTCTGGGTCTGCGCCTGGGTGACGTCCCAGGGCAGGGTCGCGGCCAGGGGGGCGGCGAGCAAGGCGCGGCGAGAGGGGGTCATGGGCAGGCTCCGGTTGCGTGGTGGGAGCTTGCCGGTGCGGCGGGGGGGTAGAAAAGGCTGAAAACTAAGGCATGGCGGTGGACGACGGACGGAAGTGGATCAGATTTGGGCAGAAATAGCGCAATTGATGCTTGCGAGGGCGCTGCCAACGGCCTTCGCGGGGCGACAGCTCGGGCCGGGCTTCTCGGAGCCGCCGCGTCGTGTCCTTTTTGAGCGCCGGCAATTTACAGAGGTCGTGCAGCATGTTTGTTTGAATCCATTGACGCTTGGCCATGGTGGATTGCTTGCGGTCGCGCCCGATCCGGGTCGGGTGGTGTCTCGTTTCAAGCTGACGCAGCCCGGCTGGCGGACGGTGTCGAGAAAGGGCAGTCATGGCGATCATCAGCTTCGTCGCTCAGGGCGTCTTCGGCGGTGCAGTCCTGACGTTCCCCGGTTTGCCTCTCGCAGGCGCGCTTCAGAACCAATTTGTTCTTGGGCCGACTGGCGCATCTGTCCGTTGGGACAGTGATATCTACGGGCTCGACATCGTGCCTGGCGATACGGTCTCCATTTATCTCGGAGATGACTTCTGGGGATCCAGCAGGTTCCTGGGTGGAAGCAACCTTGGACCGATCTTCACCGACCCGCACCCGGATGGCATCGTTGTCCCCGCCGGTACCGAAGCGATTGTTCTGCTGAGCGACGCATCGGATCTTTACTTCTTGGATCCCTTCTCCATCACTGACTTCGGACCGCTGACCACCTTCCTGGATGGCACGCCGATCGTGCCGCAGGCCGGCGAGGGCGCCATGGCCGCGCCGCTGGACTACATTGCCTCCTACAGCGACTTGCGCGCGGCATTCGGCACGGATGCCGCGATGGGTCGCAGCCATTTCCTCGAACATGGCCTCGCCGAGGACCGCAGCGTCAGCTTCAGGGGGCTGGACTACATCGCGAGCCATCCTGACCTGATCGCCGCCTTCGGCGCTGACCGCGATGCCGGGGCGCGCCACTACATCACCAACGGCGCGACGGAGGGCCGGCTGACCGACGGTTTCGATGGCGCGCGCTACCTCGCGAATTACGCCGATCTGCGCGCGACCTTCGGCAACGACACGGATGCCGCGGCGGCGCATTTCATCACTCTCGGCCACGCCGAAGGCCGCACGGACGCCATCTGGACCGGGGCCTGATCCGCCCGGCTGCGGGAGGGTCAGGGACACCAGCGCGGGTCATCCCCGCATCGGCCAGCGCATCCCCCAGCGCGTTCACTCCGGCCCGCGGCGGGCCCCCATCGCGGTGCCGGACGCATGCAGCCTCGCATGGATGCCCCGCCTGTGCGGACCCTCTGCCGAACAACGCCGTCCCGATGGGGAAGGCGGGCCCCATCAATTAGGATCGGCGCTTGCCGTCTCATGAGGTTAAACATAAATTGATGTTGAGACATGATCTGCGGGAGAGGCGCGGAGTTGGCGGGCCCGCGGTTGATGGCGCGCTGCGGGAGAGCTCTGGATGGCCGTATTCACCTATAATTTCTCGGCCATCTATGACGAGCTTGGCAATCTCGTGATCGCCGGCGCGGATAGCGGCTCCTTTACCGGCAGCGCCGACCCCGACAGCTTCACGCCGCTCGAAACTCTGACCAGCCCCATCGAGGGGCAGGGGCTCTTCGAGGGCAGCACCGTCTTTCGGGACGAGACGCTTCTGATCGTGACCAAGGACGACGGCAGCTCCGTCGTGTTCGGGACTGTGCGCTTTCCCGACGACTACAAGGTGCCCCCCGCCCTCACCGACCTGGGTACCATCGACCAGGGCGCCTTTCTCGTCTGCTTCCTCGAAGGCACGCGCATCGCGACGCCCGAGGGCGAGCGCGCGGTGGAGAGCCTCGCCATCGGCGATCTGGTCCTGACGGCCGATGGCCGCGCGGTGCCGGTGAAATGGGTGGGTTGCCAGAGGATCCGCAATCCACGGGTGGTGGCCGCGCCGAAGCTGGAGCCGGTCTGCATCACGGCGGGCGCGCTGGGGAATGGCCTGCCGCACAGCGACCTCTTTGTCACCGCGGCGCATGGCATGGTCTGGGAAGGGCTGGTGGTAAATGCCGGCGCGCTGGTGAACGGGACCACCATCCGCTTCGTGCCGCTCTCCGAGATGCCGGAGGTCTTCACCTGGTATCACATCGAGACGGAGGGCCATGAGGAGATCCTGGCGCATGGCGCGCCGACGGAAACCTTCGTGGACTATGTCGGCCGCAGTCATTTCGACAACCACCAGGAATATCTGGACCTCTACGGCGCCGAGCGGATCATCCCCGAGATGAAGCGCCCGCGCGTCTCGGCGCAGCGCATGCTGCCGGATCATCTGCGCGCGCGTCTTGGCCTGCCGGCCCATGGCGCGGCGATCGCAGCGGAGGCTGAGGCCGTGCTGCGGCGCCTCAAGGCTGCGTGAGGCCAGGGCACGGGTCAACCATCTGATTTAGGTATTCCTCGTATCCTGTAGCGGAGATCGTCATGAGTGGATTTGATTACAATATAACCATAACATACATAAATAACGAATTCGCGGGCAATTTCTCCGCGCTGGGCACACTCAGCAATACATCAAGCCCGGGCAGCAGCATATTTACTGTCGGCGACACCACTGACAGTGTGTATCCCGGTACTTTCGCTGGGACATTTGAATCGGGAGATGGAATTTTTGTCGTCATTCAGGATGGAGCCTATGCCGATGTGTATGGCTTCGTCGCGGACCCCGATTCATTCGTCGCGCCAGACGCCCTTCCCACGTTGAACACCGATCCCTTCACGGTCTGCTTCCTGGAAGGCACGCGGATTGCGACCCCGACGGGTGAGCGCGCCGTCGAAAGCCTCGCCATCGGGGATCTGGTGCTGACCGCCGATGGCCGTACGGTGCCGGTGAAATGGGTGGGCCGTCAGCGCATCCGCAATCACGCGATCCTCGCCTTGCCCAAAATGGAACCGGTCTGCATCACGGCGGGCGCGCTGGGGAATGGCCTGCCGCACAGGGACCTCTTTGTCACCGCGGCGCATGGCATGGTCTGGGAAGGGCTGGTGGTGAATGCCGGCGCGCTGGTGAACGGCACCACGATCCACTTCGTGCCGCTCTCCGAGATGCCGGAGGTCTTCACCTGGTATCACATCGAGACGGAGGGCCATGAGGAGATCCTGGCGCATGGCGCGCCGACGGAAACCTTCGTGGACTACGTCGGCCGCAGTCATTTCGACAACCACCAGGAATATCTGGACCTCTACGGCGCCGAGCGGATCATCCCCGAGATGAAGCGCCCGCGCGTCTCGGCGCAGCGCATGCTGCCGGATCATCTGCGCGCGC